>MAAC01010171.1_pt1 | contig 678887 bp, 560 predicted proteins | sample 1115981 | NCBI WGS metagenome assembly MAAC01 (sample SAMN04961126, study PRJNA320927) | seawater metagenome | isolation source: sample BD02T64 sea water enriched with oil for 64 days | place: USA:Gulf of Mexico | collected 2013-07-27
GATAGCGCTGAAGTGAACAAACACGTCAGGACCATTTTCTTGCTCAATAAAACCGAAACCTTTAGTTTCGTTGAAAAATTTAACTTTACCAGTAACTGTATCAGACATACTTACATTTTCCCGTAGTCATAAAATAATATTAATGTGGCACGTTCTTTATGAATAAATTTCAAGAAGAATTAATACCGTTTTTACCCGAGTAAATGCCCTCTACCATAAGTAGTACAGGAAGAGGAAGGAAACAAACCACATTCGTAACAAAGCGTATTGAAACAAACAATCAGTTTGCATTGCCTAAATCCGTTTGTTAAGAATATTCAAATACATAGGTATCTGATAAATCTAAAACAAAAGCTAGTATCAACCTTCATCTGCAACGCAAAAACTCAACGCAAATGCAATATAGCACAGTTATTTTTAATATGCTTTATAAAAAGCTGAAATAGTTCAATATTATTTGCAAAAGATAATTATTGTTAATTTGTACTTTTAAACATTTCAAAGGGAGAGTGTTTTAGAATATGAGCAGAAAAACCTAGTGTAAATTGTTTATATTGTTGAATAATATTAAAAAAACTACCAACATAAATATGTTGGTAGTTTGAAATTAAATAGAGGTCTATAATTAAAGAGCAGAAATTTGCTGTTTTTGTTCTAACATCTTAGCAAGTGTTGATTCAGCGTCAGCGAGTTTAGCTTTTTCTTTCTCGATAACTGCTGCAGGTGCTTTACCAACAAAGTTTTCATTACTAAGTTTGCCACGGGTTTTAGCGGCATCTTTTTCTAATTTATCGATAGCCTTATCTAAACGAGCAAGTTCAGCTTCTTTATCAATTAGGCCTGCCATAGGGATCAATAACGATAAATCACCTACCACAGCAGAAGCAGAGGCAGGTGCTTGAGTATCATCATCAAGAATTACTATGCTTTCAAGTTTTGCTAACGAACTTAGAAATTGTTCATTGTCAGTTAAACGGCGTTGGTCATTACTATTAACGTTTTTAAGTAATACAGGTAACGGTTTACTTGGCGCTATATCCATCTCGCCACGAATATTACGAATCGCAATAATAAACTGTTTTACCCATTCAAGATCATCAATGGCTTGCAGATCGCAGTTGCTTTGATCAAATTGTGGAAACGCTTGCGTCATAATAGAATTGCCGACTTTATTAAAGGCGCTTAGTGGTTGTACACGTTGCCAAATTGTCTCGGTAATAAATGGCATAATTGGATGCATTAAGCGTAATAAGCCTTCTAAAACATTTACTAGCGTATGACGAGTGCCACGCTGTTGGGCTTCATTGCCCTTGAACAATACAGGCTTAGTTAATTCAAGATACCAGTCACAGAATTGGTTCCACGTGAACTCATATAATGCTTGTGAGGCCAGATCAAAACGGAAGCTATCAAAGGCTTCGTGCACCGTTTTAACTGTTTGTTCAAACTGTCCAATGATCCAACGGTCAGCAAGTGAAAGTTCTAATTCGGCACCTTGGGCTTGACCACAATCAAACTCTTCAGTATTCATTAAAACATATCGACTTGCATTCCATAGCTTATTAGTAAAGTTACGGTAACCTTCAAGACGTTTCATGTCCCAGCTGATATCACGGCCTGTGGTAGCGACAGAAGTCAAAGTGAAACGTAGGGCATCAGTGCCGTGAGCTTCAATGCCATTAGGAAACTCTTTTTTAGTGAGTTTTTCTATTTTTTTGGCAAGCTTAGGTTGCATCATATTGCCGGTACGTTTTGCTAATAAATCTTCTAAACTTATGCCATCAATCATATCAAGTGGATCGATAACATTACCTTTGGATTTACTCATCTTATCGCCATTTTCATCGCGAATAAGGCCGGTCATGTAGATCTTCTTAAATGGAATTTCAGCTTTACCATTTTCATCTTTATTAAAGTGCATGGTCATCATGATCATGCGGGCAACCCAGAAGAAAATAATATCAAAACCTGTTACCAACACGTCCGTTGGATGGAAGGTTTTTAAATCATCAGTATTCTTAGGCCAGCCTAGAGTTGAGAAGGTCCATAGTGCAGAAGAGAACCAAGTATCAAGCACATCATCATCTTGTTTAAGGGCAACATCAGTACTGATGTTATTGTTAGTACGTACTTCATCTTCAGTACGACCAACGTAAACTTTACCGCTTTCATCATACCAAGCAGGAATACGGTGGCCCCACCAAAGTTGACGTGAAATACACCAGTCTTGAATGTCTTTCATCCAAGAAAAATAGAGGTTTTCGTATTGTTTTGGCACAAATTCAATTTGACCATCTTTTACTGCATCAACGGCCGGTCCGGCCAATTTTTCAACACGAACATACCATTGGTCGGTTAACATTGGTTCAATGATAACGCCTGAACGATCGCCATAAGGAGCTACTAGGTCGTGGTCTTTCACTTCAACTAATAAATTCAGCTCTTCAAACTTAGCTACAATAGCTTTACGGGCGATAAATCTATCCATACCAGCAAACTCACTTGGGAGCTCAGCGCTGTAGGCATTAGATGACTCACCTTTAGTGTCGTAGACTTCAGCCGTCGCTAAAATAGCAGCATCTTTATCCAAAATATTTATTTGTGGTAAAGCATGGCGTTTGCCAACTTCATTATCGTTAAAGTCATGAGCAGGGGTGATTTTTACACAACCCGTGCCCTTTTCTATGTCGGCATGCTCATCACCAACAATAGGTATTAAACGATTGACTAAGGGTAATAATACTTGCTTGCCAATAAGGTCTTTATAGCGGGGATCTTCTGGGTTTACCGCAACCCCAGTATCACCTAACATAGTTTCAGGACGAGTTGTGGCTACTACGAGGTAATCAAAACCTTCAGCTGTTTTAGCGCCGTTAGCAAGTGGATAACGAAGGTGCCACATATGGCCTTTTTTGTCTTTATTTTCCACTTCTAAATCAGAAATTGCCGTATGGAATTTTGGATCCCAGTTAACAAGGCGCTTACCACGATAAATTAAGTCATCTTCAAAAAGACGTACAAACACTTCTTGTACCGCTTCGGACATGCCATCGTCCATGGTGAAGCGCTCACGACTCCAATCAATAGAATTACCTAAGCGGCGCATTTGCTTACCTATAGTACCGCCAGATTCTTCTTTCCATTGCCAAATTCTATCAATGAAACCTTCACGACCATAGTCGTGGCGGGTTTTCTCTTCTTCAGCAGCAATTTTACGTTCAACCACCATTTGAGTGGCAATACCTGCATGGTCACAGCCTGTTTGCCACAATGTGTTCTTACCTTGCATTCGCTGATAACGAATTAACGTGTCCATGATGGTTTGTTGAAAAGCATGACCCATATGTAAAGAGCCAGTGACATTTGGCGGTGGGATAGCAATACTGTAGCTGTCACCTTCACCTGTTGGGCTAAAGTAACCTTGCTCTTCCCAGCTGGTATATAAAGGTTGTTCAATGTCGGTTGGGTTGAATGTTTTTTCCATCATTTTTCCGGTATAAAAGTTGTTAGTTGTAGGTCGGTGATATCGCGACAACTACATAAAATTAAGTTTTAATAATTAAGCCTTGCTTGACTCGTGTTTATCTAGATTATTGCTCTGTCACAGCTTGATTATTGACAATAAACCCTAACTGTCTGCATGCTCTAAAGCGGTCTCTTGCTTGTTGTTTCAACGTTTCATCACTTGGGACAAAATCAACAATAAATTGAAATTGATTGGCAAAGCTAGGTACCGTACTGGTTAAATTGATCAGTACTGGACGTCGCCCACGAGGTGCTTGGTTTCCAATTTCTACTGCTGCACCTTGTTTTGGGCCTTCACCGATGAGGTTGTGAGGGACAAAACTGTCGCTATCAAATGCCCACAATAATTCATCTATTTGTTCGGCGCTTTCTTTATCTTGAGTGTAAATAAACACCCGTTGATTCTGTCGATAAAAATAGCTAGCTTGCAAACAGGCATGATAAAACGCTGCGCTAGAATTAATCGCATCAGCGCCTTTATCGGCATCATTAACCTTGTCATCATTGAGCAGGTAAAACATGACTTGAGTTTGCATGGTTATAATTTACTCGCTTTGCTCTTGTCCTGCACGGTTAAGCATAAACTGTGTAAGCATGCTAACAGGGCGACCTGTAGCGCCTTTATCTTTTCCGCCACTACGCCAAGCTGTACCAGCGACATCAAGATGTGCCCAATGATATTTTTTAGTAAAACGAGACAAGAAGCATGCGGCAGTAATAGTTCCAGCCCCTTTACCGCCAAGATTGGTCATATCCGCAAATGGACTTTCCAATTGTTCTTGGTAATCATCCCATAAAGGTAAACGCCAAGCTCTATCACCACTTTGATCAGAGGCATTAAGGAGTTCGTGAGCGAGCGGGTTGTGTGTGCTTAATAAACCACTGGCATGCTTACCCAGCGCAACCACACAGGCACCCGTTAAGGTAGCTACGTCAATTACTGCTTCAGGATCGTACCTTTCAACATATGTTAGTGCGTCACAAAGCACTAAACGCCCTTCAGCATCAGTATTTAGTACTTCAACGGTTTGACCTGACATGGTAGTTAAAATGTCACCCGGGCGGTAAGCATTACTGCTGGGCATATTTTCGCAACCCGCTAATACGCCAATAACTTTAATGGGAAGATCTAATTCGGCTAGCGCATGCATTGCACCTAAAACACCAGCTGCTCCACCCATGTCATATTTCATTTCGTCCATACCTGCACCAGGCTTCAATGAAATGCCACCACTATCAAAAGTTAGTCCTTTCCCTACTAGCACTAGCGGCTTAGAATCATCATCAATACCACTATAAGTCATGATACTCATGAGGGATTCGTTGACGGAACCACGACCAACCGCTAAATATGAACCCATACCTAACGCTTCCATTTCTTGCTCGCCAATAACAGTGGTTGATACTTTGTCATAATCATTGGCTAGGATTTTAGCTTGTTCAGCTAAATAGGCAGGATTACAAATATTTGGAGGCATGTTAGCGACGTTTTTACAGGTAGTAATACCTTCAGAGATTGCTAATGCATGATTAATAGCCCGTTCGCCAATAGGCAGTTCACGGCGTGTAGGTACGTTAAATACAATCTTACGTAAAGGTCTACGAGGCTCTTCGATACGCGTCTTTAAACTATTGAAACTGTATAATCCATCTTGAGTTGCTTCAACTGCTTGACGAACTTTCCAATAGGTATCTCGACCCTTAACATGTAACTCTGATAAGAAACATACTGCTTCCATAGAGCCTGTTTCATTCAAGGTATTTATAGTTTTGTTAATTATTTGGCGATACTGACGTTCATCTAATTCGCGCTCTTTACCACAACCAACAAGTAATACTCGTTCGCTTAATATATTGGGAACATGATGTAACAATAACATCTGTCCAGATTTACCTTCTAAATCACCTTTTCGCAAAAGGTTGCTGATATAGCCTTCACTAATTTCATCAAGTTGCTCGGCCGTTGCACTAAGGCGTCTTGGTTCAAATACACCAACAACAATGCAAGCACTGCGCTGTTTTTCTGGGCTACCGCTTTTTATACTGAACTCCATGAGCTCTCCTTTTGCATAATAATTTAGACTTTTCTTTATTATTAATTTACTTTAACTTACTAAAACCAGTAAATAATAGCTAAGTTTGCTGTTATTGTTATAGCGCTAAGGGCTATAATTATAGCTGCATTAGATAAACTTAATTAGTATTCGACTATATAGTTTAGTTATGAAAACGGCAAGTTTACTGAAAAACTAGCCAATTGTCAGAAAAAAACATAGTTTTACAGGATCTTTTTGTGATCATTTTCCGTTATTTATTAAAAGAAGTCGCTAAAACACAACTCGCAGTTTTTTTTGTGTTAATGACTATATTTATCAGTCAAAAATTTGTCCGTGTATTGGGGGACGCATCTGAAGGGAGCATTCCTGGTCAGATGGTTATGACCTTTATTGCGCTTAAAATTCCTGATTTAGCCGGGATGATGTTACCGCTAAGTTTATTTTTAGGGGTACTACTGGCTTATGGTCGTATTTATGCTGATAACGAAATGACAGTATTACATGCCTGTGGTGTAAGTGAATGGTATGTGGTTCGCGTCACCTTAGTACTCGCTTTTGTTACTGCTATCTTTACTGGCATATTTACTTTGTATTTAGCGCCACTGGCATCTGAGTACCAATATCAGGTAAAAGATGAACTCGCTGCCGACTCGGGCTTAAGTTCTTTAATTGCTGGACGATTCCAAAAAACAGGCAATAAAAAGGCGGTTATTTTTATTCATGATAAAAACCGAGTCGATAATAGCTTTGACAAAGTCTTTGTTGCCCAATTACCCAATGAAAACCATAGTGAAGAAAGCATCATTAACTCCAGCCTAGTTTACGCTAAGAAGGGGCAAGTTTTTGAGGACGATTCTGGCTCGCAACGTTTGGTCTTATCTGATGGTACTCGCTATCATAGTGACGCACTGAATGGGGAGTTTCAGTCAGTGGCATTTGATAAATACTATATTCAAATTCTAGACCAAGAAGTAGAGCAAAAACATCGCAAGTTAAGTGCGCTGCCAACCGCGCAATTATTTAAGCCAACAGATGCTAAATCAATCGCTGAATATGGTGCCACTATTCAATGGCGTATTGCTTTCCCGTTGGCATGTATTATTTTGACTTTCATTGCCGTACCGCTAAGTGTTGTGAACCCAAGACAAGGTAAATTTGCTAAAATGTTGCCGGCACTGATGCTATTTTTAGGATACTTTTTATTGCTTATCGCTATGCGTTCAGGTATTGAACGTCAGGCTTTACCCTCAGGTATCGGGTTGTGGCCTATACATGTTAGTGCATTATTTATGGGGGCTATTTTGTTGATGAAAGAGCGCAGTAGTGGTCGGAAAATCCAGGCGAAACTACCCAATTTGAAGCGTCATCATACCGACAATAAGAATACTAGAGGTCAAGCATAGTGCGAATTTTGGATGTTTATATTGGTCGCATTATCGCCTCAACGACTTTCTTAACGTTAGCGGTGTTTGTTAGTGTTAGTGGCATCATTAAGTTTGTTGAACAGATACGCGCTGTAGGTCGAGGTAATTATGACTTATCTCACGCAGCGCTTTATGTTCTTTATGCAGTGCCAAGAGATATTGAAGTGTTCTTTCCAATGTCAGCGTTAATAGGTGGTTTAATTGGTATTGGTATGCTGGCAAGCAACAGTGAGCTAGTCGTGATGCAAGCTGCAGGCTTATCTCGCTTAGATATAATTAAGTCAGTAATGAAAACAGCCACAATACTTATTTTTGTATCTATGGCTGTGGGTGAATGGTTAGCTCCTCAAGGTGAAGCAACAGCAAGAGAAATACGCGCTCAAGCTATTTCTGGAGGTAGTTTAATTTCGGCTAAAAATGGTGTTTGGGCTAAAGATGGCGATTACTTTGTCAATATTGGCGAAGTACTAGAGCAAGGAAAGTTGAAGAAAGTACAAATTTACCGCTTTAATGAAGCATTGCAACTTGATAGCTGGTTAAGTGCTGAAAGTGCACTTTATCAAGATAAAGTTTGGTTGCTTTCTGGTGTAGTAAATACGCAACTAGAAAATAAAAAAATATCGACCACAAAAGCTGACTATCAAGTGTGGCATTCATCATTAACCCCTGAAAAGCTGGGTGTGGTTACCGTTACGCCTGAATCATTGTCGGTCAGTGGTTTGCTCGATTATCTCGATTACTTAGAAGCGAATGCTCAAGATCAAAGCCGCTATCAATTGGCTTTTTGGAGAAAATTGATGCAGCCAGTAACCGTTGCTGTAATGCTGCTTGTAGCACTGTCGTTTATTTTTGGTCCATTACGTTCTGTATCAATGGGAGCAAGAATAATGATGGGGGTGGTAACAGGAATTCTGTTTTTTGTAAGTAATGAAGTGCTAGGCTCTTTGAGTTTGGTTTATCAATTCCCACCATTCATCGGCGCCATTTCACCTAGCTTATTATTTGTCAGCGTTGCTTGGTATTTGATGATTAAAAAAACTGCATAAGAAATAAACTGTAATAATCTTTATAATCGGCCTTTGTTGGCTGCTAAAGAAAGCACAACTACTTCAGTATTCGTTAGTCTATCTTGCAAGCTGAGCTTGTGCTTTCTATCAAATATTACGGTTAGATTACCCAAACCAAGTAGGGTAGGTAATAAGCGTTTTAACCCCGTTCTTTTGTTTATGCGAGTACCATCTTGATTTTGTAAGCGTAATCGCCATGCTTTCATACCTAATGTTTGGCCACTTTTAGCCCAGAAAAAGACAAAAAAGAAACTAACCCAAACAATATTCCAACCATAAATTAATAGGCTATAAAGGATAGATGAACGCTGCAAATCAATAGCATGTTCATAACCCTGCATACTAATCACGCCAAATTTAATGAATACATTGAATAGCAAAAATGACACAGCTCCGGCACACATATAGACAGCAATAGCAATTAATACATCGTAAACCCAAGAGCCAAATCGACGTCTAAATCCTGCCCGGGGAAATTGCTCTGTTGTGTTGCTATTCATAAAGTGCTCGTATAAGGAAAGAAATTTTTCGCTAGTCTAACAAAGTTTAGCTAAAATAAAGTAACTAATTCTATTTATCAAAATACTCTCTTACATTGCTGTTTTAACTTTTTATAGCAGTTTAGATTGCCTCGCAGGTATGCATTAGATGACCTCTAAATTTTCAGCCCATGGAAAATCAGAAATATCTGTTACCGGTAGAATAATGACTATCCAAAGTAGGGGACCGTGGAATATTGAATATTTTACTGTTTTACATAACAACATTATTATAGCAATTAAAGATAATGACCTTAAAGAATTTGCGGTATTGCTTATACCCTACGGTGAAGCTATTGGAGTTTATGGGGCCTTAGAATATCATGTCAATTTTTTACGCCAAGGTAATGTCAATGCGATAGCCATCAACTTAGCAAACTGCGATACACCACAAAGTACAGAAAGTTTGTGTCTTATTGCTTATGAAGCAGCCGGTTTTGAACATGAATTTTTCTATGAAGATGAGCCAGCGTTAGCTTGGCTAAAAAAACAATTCGATTAAGTTTCTGATACTTTATTTCAAACTTAGTAAACAGGATAAGAAATATTCATTACTTATCCTGTTTTATTTAACTTGCTTTAGCGACTTGGTAAAACGCACTATAAAGCACGGGTACAACGGCAAGCGTTAAAATGGTGCCTACGGCTAAACCAAATGCGATAACACTGGCCATGCCGTAAAACAAAGGATCTTGCCCAATAATGAGTGGCAGTAAGCCCATAACTGTGGTGATAGTTGTCATGGCAATAGGCCTTAGTCGGGTAAGGCATGAGTCTATGAGCGCTTGATAATCAGACTTTCCTGCTTCAATTTCAATTGCTATTCGGTCAATTAAGACAATAGCATTATTAATAATAATGCCCGCTAAGCTATATAAACCAAGGGTTACCATAAAACCGAATGGCGCATTCATCACGAGTAAGCCAATAACAGCACCAATAAAAGAAAGCGGAATGGTAAGGGTAATTACGGCTGCTTTACGAAAAGAGTTAAATTGAGCAACCAATAAAATTAAAATCAAGCCCAGTACCATGGGCATACTTGCGCTTAATGCCACTTGAGCGTCTGCTGACTCTTTAATAACGCCGTCATATTCTATGGAATGATTTGTGGGTAAATCTAATTTAAGTAATTGAATTTGTTCATCAATAATTTTTTTCAGATCTTCTGCTGCCATGGTGGTATTTCTAGCTTGAATACTAACGGTTCTAAAGAGATCTTCATGTTGAATCATTGAGAACTGGTTGTAGGGTTCAAGTTTAGCTACTTGAAATAATGGTACCGCTCTCGCTGTTTTTTGAGAATAGACATTTAATGTTCTTAATCTATCTAAACTCTCTCTTTCAGCTTGCTCTGCTCTTAATACCACAGGGATGATTTCATCACCTTCTCGATATTCCGTAATTTGCGTGCCCGAGACGTACGTTTCTAACGCTTGTGCTATTTCGTCTGACGTGAGACCTGAACGCTTAGCACGGTGTTGGTCAATTTTAACGTCAACTTTAACAATGAGATTTTCCCAGTCAGTACGAATATCAATAGTGTTTGGGGTATTATGCAAGACATCCATCACTTGCTGTGCTTTTTTGTATATTACGTTTTTGTCTGGCCCTTTAACTTGTATTTTTATTGAATTCGAGTCAGACGGCCCCAAAAACATTTTGTTTACCCGTGCCGAAACATTGGGAAAGTCATGTTCTATTTGTTCATCAAGCTTGAGCACTGTCGCAGTGATATCGGTGCCTTCCTTTACATTCAAAACAATAAAGCCCTTATTAGCGGCGGGATCTTCAGGGTTGAGTGACAGCACAAACCTTGGCCCACTAAAACCAACATAACCTGAAAAACTATCAATGTAATTAAAGCGTTCTTTGTTATTAAGCCAACTAAAGATATCTTGCATCTGTCTATCGGTTTCTTTGGCAGAAGTACCGTTAGGTAAATCAATGTTTACGGTAATCTGAGTTCTGTCAGAGTCAGGAAAAAATTGCTGAGCAACAAATTGCATAGCGTTAATTGACACAATAAATAGTACTATCATGGCTAACATGAACAATAATCGATGCGTTAACACCCAATGTAAAAATGACTCATAATAAACGGAAAAAGATTTACTACTTTCACTTAACGGTGTCTTGGCACCTTTATGGTTAGCCAATTGTTTTTCTTTAATTATTTGTGCAGGTATTTTAATAAAGAAATAGCAGAGTAAAGGAGTGACACACAAGGCTAATACCCAACTTGTTAGTAAGGTGATTAAAATAACTAATGAAATAGAGCGAGTGTATTCTCCGGCAACATGCTCTGCCAACATTAAGGGCAAGAAAAATAAAATAGTAGTCGCAGAAGAGCTAAGTAATGGCATAGCCAGTTCTTTACTACCTTTAATCATGGCATCAAATCTTTCAGCGCCTTCTTCAAGCCGGCGTTTAAAGTCTTCAGCAATGACAATGCCATTGTCGACCAACAAACCTAAAGAAATAATCAAGGTTGCTAAACTCATACGCTCTAATTTCATATCAGCAAATTGCATCACCGTCAGCGTAGTTAACATAACAAATGGTACAATTGCACCAACGATTAACCCTGTTCTAACCCCTAAGAAGACAACAACAACAACGAGTACAATTGCTAAGGTTTGCATGACATTAATCGATACGCCTTGCACCGTTTTTTCTACTTGTTCGGCTTGGTAGGTGGCAATATTAATGTTGTAACCTATGGGTAAGGTTGCTTCTATTTCATTTACTTTTCGGGTAAAACGAGGAGCATATTCAAGAATGTTATATTGCTCAAGCATGGAGGTTGCAAAAAACAGTGCAGGCTCACCATTGAAGTAGGCAAGTTTATCGGGGGGATCGATAAAATCTCGTTTTATGGAAACAATATCTTTTAAGGCAATAAAGTCTTCAGAATTAGGTATGTTTATATACGTATCGGCAATATCAGCAACACTTTTAAAATTACCAGAAGGCTCAACAATAAAGCTTTTTGGTCCAGTATCTATTTGACCACCAGAGCGAATAATATTTTGCTTTTGCAACTCTTCAAGCAGGGCTTGAGGAGAAATACCAAGTTGAGAAAGCTTTGCATTTGATACTTCTAAAAATATCCGTTCTTCTTTGCGGCCCAATATTTCAATTTTTTTAGTGCCTTCAACACCATAAAGGCTATCTCTGATATGCTGAGCTATGTCATACATCTCACCTAAATTAAAACCGTCAGCCGTTAGCGCTAAGGTGATAACAGAGACATCACCAAACTCATCATTGATAAAAGGAGGTCTTGTGCCGGAAGGCATTTTTGCATGAGCAGCATTAGCTTTATTTCTTACATTTTGCCAAATATCATCAAGATTAAAATATCGATCATAAATTTTTACGTGCAAAACAGACAAGCCTGCTGAAGAAGTCGATTTAATCTCCTTCACTTCAGGTATTTTGCGAATTTCTTCTTCTATTTTTTTGGTAATTAGCAACTCAACCCTATCCGATGCCATGCCAGGGAAAGAAGTGCTGACAATGGCTTCTCTGATAGTAATGGTAGGGTCTTCTTGGGCCGGCAAAGTAAAATAGGCAAAAATGCCATTTACAAGTAAAACAGCTAAAATTAAGAATACAGATTTACGATAGGTAAAAGCGATTTGTGTTAAATTCATGGTTTATCCTTAATTAAATCGCTGAACGTGATCATCAAGCAAAGTCACTTGTTGACCATCACGCAAAAATGCCACACCGGCCGTAGCAATGATTTCACCATCTTTTAATCCAGAAGAGATAAAAACTTCATTCTCTAAAATATTTTCAGTTTGTACCGCTGTTTTATGGACTTGTTGATTTTCTGGGTTATAGACATAAACGAATGTTTTTTGATCTAAGCCTGCGCTGAGCGCCGTTAACGGAACGCGAATAGAAGGTCCTTTATGGCCTGTTCTTCCTATACCCTCAAAAGAAAACTCTACTTCAGCAGTCATGCCTGCTCGCAGCAATGAATTATCTTTTTGTAATACCACAGTGACTGGAAAAGCATTGGCAGACTCAGCGCGAGTACCGATTTCAGTAATACGTGCTTGCATACTAATGTCAGGCAACACAGGAAAGCGAATAGGTAAAATAGTATTTTGTGTTAGTTCTTGAATTAAGGTTTCTGGCACCATGACTCGCACTTCTAAACCGTGTTTACCTTCTATTTCGAATACTGATTGTCCAGCAGATATTTGCTGAGATGGCTCGAATAAACGTTTTGTGATAATACCGTCATAAGGCGCGAGTAATATATTATCTTGCAGGTTTTTCTCTGTGATATCTAACTGAGCTTTGGCTACGTCTACTGCACTTTTACTTGCTTCATAAGTGGCTTTTGCATTATCAAACCCTGATTGAGAAACAACACCTTGTTTGATCAATTTTGAATAGCGTGTATAACTATTTTTTGCATCAACTAAACTCGCTTTAGCTTGTTCATACTTCGCTTGTGCCGATTGTAACCCTAAAATAAAGCTGCGTTGGTTTAACCTTGCCAACTCTTGCCCTTTGCTAACATCGTCACCGAGGTTAACCTTAATACTCTGGATTTTCCCACTTACTTCAAAACTTAACTTGGTTGCTTCAACAGGAGCAACAATACCTGACAAGGTACGAATTTGTTCAAAATTTGATAACGATACTTGCGTCCACATGATCGGGCGAACTATTTTTTTTGAAGACTCTACCGGTTGATTACATCCAAAAAGGATGAGCATAAAAGTAATGAGTATAAAAGTGCGCATAATTATTCCTGCCAGTAAGCCTACATTTAAACGTTAAGGTGCGGTATTAAAAATAAGTGTAGTCTTTTATTAGTTTTTAAATAAAAATATTTGGTACTACACAGTACCGCTTATTCTGGTACTATGTGGTACCAAAGTCAATAACAGATTAAAATATTTTATATAGTGATGAAAAAATCAGCATCTTTAATTGAACGTAAAAAAGGCGGTAAAACGAATAATGCCTCTGTGTTAAGTGCAAGAGGGCAGCTTATTCTTGATGCAGCCCAACAGCTGTTTTTCAAACATGGCTTTGATGAAACTTCTTTAGCAATGATCATTAATGAGGCAGGTGGTTCAAGAAGATCTATCTATAATGAATTTGGAAATAAAAAAGGATTATTATTAGCGGTCATTCAACAGCAAGTAAGCATTCAGGCACAAACATTAACATCAATACAAGAAAATCTAGCTCCTCAAGATGCGCTAAACGATGTTTGCTTTCGCTTTGTTAAAGGCATGATGTCAATCACGATAAGAGCCTTGTTTAGATTGATAGTGCAACAAGCAATAAAATGGCCTGAATTAGGGCAGATTATCTACCAAAATGGCCCAGTAGCGGGTACTTTACCTTTAGCTAACTATCTACAAAAACTGGTGGACAGTGGTGTTCTAAATTTAGATGACTGTCATTATTATGCACAGATGTTGTTAGAAATGGCTAAAGGACCACTGCATACTAAAGTGTTACTTTTGCCAGAAGAAATCATCACTGATGAAGAAATTAAACAACAAGTTAACATAGCGGTTGGTATATTCCTTAAAGCCCATCAAGCTTAAATTGTTCTTAAATATTAAAAGTTAAGCATAAGTACATTTATTCAACAACTAGCCATGAAGTAAGGAAAAACTTGTTGCCAAGCAGGTTAATTCTCGTATAATGCCAACCTCTTTAGTTCATAACTAAAGTCACTGTGTCGCCGGAGTGGTGGAATTGGTAGACACGACGGATTCAAAATCCGTTGCCTTCGGGCGTGACGGTTCAAGTCCGTCTTCCGGTACCAATATTTAAACCTTGTTCATGCAAGGTTTTTTTATGTCTAAAATTTACCCGCTATATTTACTAATTAACCGACAAACTCATGAATAGTTGGTGTCAACGAATAGAACAATTCAATAGCAATCCTTTCCAATAATTCAAAGAGATAGGTCCTTTAAAGCGCTGTTTATACGCTTATTCAATCAACGATATCTTTGAGCTATTATTATTTCGAAAATTGACGATACCATTCAACTTCACTAATTAAGTCTTGGCTTGACGTTAACTGGTCAATAAAGGTTAAGCCATTTAAATGGTCTAGCTCATGTTGGAAAATCCGAGCAATAAAGCCGGTTAACTCTTTTTGTTGCTCTTTACCTTGCTGGTTGAAATAGCGTACGGCTATCTGTTTATGCCTTGGCACCAAACCGCGCATGCTTGGTACACTTAAACAACCTTCCCAATCTTTTTCTGTCTCTTTAGAAAAATACAATACCTCAGGGTTAATGATAGCTGTTGGCTTCATCAATGGTGCATCTGGATAACGAGCATTAGGTTTAGAGCACATAATAAACATACGCTTACTGTGATGAATTTGTGGTGCAGCAATACCGACCCCTCCGGCTTGAGCGACGGCCAGCATCATATGCTCAATTAATTGCTGACTTTCTGGTGAAGGTATATCTTCAACCCTAGTCGCTATTTTTCTCAATACAGGGTGACCTAGCTGAGCGATGGAATACTGGTTGTTATTGGCGGTATTATTTTGGTTCATTGTATCTTCATAGTACTCTATATGCTTGATGCTTGGCTTTAAAAACTAGGTTTGAAAAAACGTGGTGCTAATGACTTGTTTAAGTTAGTTATCTGTTTAAATGAAAATAACTAACCATTTATTCTTCAGCAAGAATAACCACTCTTATAATAGTGATCATTTTTTTTGGCACCGTTGGGTAACCTAGTTCTTCACTATAACCCACTTCAACTTCTGATATTGTTTCAACAACTTCATATCCTTCAATTACTTCACCAAATACAGTATAACCCCATGATTTCCCGGGATCTAAATTGGTATTGTTATTGAGGTTTATAAAAAACTGATTGGTTGCTGAATGGGCATCATTAAGTTGCTTCGCCATAGCAATAGTGCCAAATCTGTTTTTCAATCCATTGCCCGATTCATTGAAAATAGGAGTAGCTGGCTCTATTTCCGTAAAGTTGGTCATAAACCCACCTGCTTGAATAAGGTAACCTTCTTCAACACGATGCACTAACGTTTTGTCATATTGTCCTCGGGCGACATAACCTAAAAAGTTATTTGTTGTAATTTTGGCTCTATAACGGTCAAGTTGCACAATAAAGTTACCCAAATTTGTCTCTACTCTGACTTTAGGGGCCAAATTACTTGGTTGGATATACTGGCCCTCGGTATTCGCTGCCAGCAATTGAGACGAGATTAATACAGTAATCATGAGAATTAAAAACTTGTTCACTTTAGTACCTTGTAGTTTTCGTGATTGTAAATAAGCTGAAAAGCTAACTTGGAGTTAATATAACAAATGCTTGTAACAAGGTTCATTATTTTTAGAAAAAATAGCACGTTCATTATTGCCGTTCTTGTGGCGAAGTGTTGAAAACCTTGGCTAACCCTATGTACTTATGTTTCTAAAGAAAACACATGTATATAAACTCCACAAGCAAGTCTAATAAGCAACAAGTCGTTGCCCAATTTCATCATGCGCAGCTCTAAAAGGATAGCAAGTAAATGAATTGACTTATTTGCCTTCTATGTCAGCTAAAAATTTAACTCGCTTTATAGGCGATAAAAAGTAAATGTGTCTATACTAAAATTTAAGCCTACATTTTTAGGGACATGGGTATATCATATTATAGGCTTCGAAACTTTAAAGGATGAACATTAACTAATTCCAACATAGGATGATGATGATGAACACTAAACGATGTCTTTGCATACTCTGTTGTATCGTTACATTGATACCAGAAATAAGTTTTGCTAAATCTCAAGATGAAACCAGTCAAGAACTCACGACTTTATATCGTGCAGCTCGAAAAGTAATCTCGGATAACCAAGCACATATCAACAAACCAGAAATTGGTGATAAAGGTTTATCGGGTGAAGCGGTAGGTGCCATGGCACTTAAAAATTATACTAAAACCATGGGCAATAAATTGTCTTTGGCTTCCTTAACTGCGGCAGAAAAAGCCATGATGGCAGCGGTAAAAGAAGTAATGGATGAAAACCAGGATTTAATCAATGCAAAAGGCGTTGGTTTTAAAGGTTTTCTGCCGGCGATATTTGCTCGCCACGTTGCTAATAGATTTAACAGTAAAATGTCAGGTAAAATGAAAATAAAACTTACCGCACCCAAGAAATATGTACGCAACCGAGCTAACCGGCCTGATAAATGGGAGCATAACATTATTGAAACAATGTTCAAAAAAGATGATTACCAAAAAGGTAAAGCCTTTTCAGAACAAAGTACCTTCAAAGGGACGCCTGCTTATCGTTTTATTTTGCCGGAATATTATGGCCAGTCGTGTTTGAAGTGCCATGGTGAGCCTAAAGGTGAAAGGGATATAACCGGCGGTAAAAAAGAGGGTGGAGTACTGGGAGAATTAGGTGGCGCCATCAGCCTAATCATCTTTGAATAGCATTATTAAAAAGTGATCAACATGAATATATCCACCAAAATCATTGCTGGAAGTTTAGGTTTTTCGAGTATAATGGCGATCGCTTTAATTTTCATATTGGTTAATGTGCAAACAACCTCAGATATCAGTATTGTTCAGCGCGGCCATGTCAATCAACAAATAGAAGCTACTCAGCAACAAGAGATCTTACAGAAACAACAAGCAATTGAACTCAATAAACTCGCCAGGATCATTAAAATAGATCAAGAGTTTCGAAATTTGCGGGCTTGGTTATTAGATCTTTCAGTCAGTTGGCTTAATGAAGCTGAAGAAAATGCAGAAGCTTCCCTCACTCTGATTACAAGCGACTTATCAGAACTAGCTAAAGTCGAAGCTAATTCAGCTCAACAATTGTTAGAACAAATCGAACAATTATATGAATTGATGTTAGATGCCGTTGATTCTTATGTAGATGATAATCGTGTGAAAGGTAATGCTACGATTGCGAATAGCAGATTGTTAGTCATTGAAATTGAAGTGCTAATAAGTGATCTTCAACAGAAGAGCAATGACAAATTAAAAAGTATTAGTCAACAAGCTGTTGATGCCGGTAAGGTAGTGACATTGTCCGGTAATCAAGTGAAAATATCTGCACAGCAGGTAGTAGAAAAAAATTCATTTTTGCTAAATGCCTCTATTACTATTTTAGTAATTATTATCATTTTGAGCATATTCTTTAGTTATTTTATGCGGCGAGAAATATTAGCGCCAATTGAAAGGTTACGTAATACAGTAGAGAACATTCAAAAAACTTCTGACTTAACCCTAAGGTTTGAAGTCAGGAGTATGGATGAAATTGGCATTACAGGTACGGCTTTTAATTTAATGATGAAGCAATTTTCGGAAATTGTTAGTCAGGTGAATGAGTCATGTATGGAGCTCGATAGGGCCATATCTCATTTGGTCGATTTAATGCAACAGGCTAAAGAAGGCGTGTTAAATCAGCAAATGGCAACAGAGCAAGTAGCAACAGCAATTACCGAAATGGCAACGACGGTGCAAGGTGTTGCTAAAAATACCGAACAAGCAACTGAATCTACTGCTGGAGCTCAAGATGCCGCTATCGAAGGCCGGGATATGGTTGAACATTCAATTGCCGAAACGCAGGAATTATCAACGTTAATTAGCAAGGCCAATATTGCCATTTTAGATGTAGATAAATTTACTACTGAAATTGCTAGTGTTCTAGATGTTATTGGTAGTATATCGGAACAAACGAACTTACTAGCGCTAAACGCCGCTATTGAGGCTGCTCGTGCTGGCGAGGCAGGTAGGGGCTTTGCTGTGGTGGCCGATGAAGTTAGAACATTAGCGCAGCGAACCAAAGAGTCAACTAGTGAAATAAATAATATTATTGCTCGATTACAAAATGGTACCCATAATGCGGTAAGCCTAATGTCAGAGGGCACAAAAGAAGCATTACAAGTTTCGCAACAAGCAGATAGCACAGGTATTACTTTTACCACCATAGAGCAGAAAATAAATGAGATAAATGACTTAAATACCATGATAGCGACTTCAGCAGAACAACAAACCATGGTGGCCGACGATATTAATCAAAATATTGTCAATATTAATGATAGTTTTACCACCACCACCAGTGCAGTAGAAAATACCATGAACGCCAGTGAGAATATTCTTCAGCTATCTCATCATTTGGCCTCTTTGGTGAAACAGTTTAAAGTGAAATAAAAAACAGAAAATATAGTAGAGTTTTTATTAATGTGATTTTTATCAGTGTGTTGGCTGAGTTTTGGGTTTTCATTTGCTCATTTTAAAGGGTGTATATCAAAATGCGTAATCGTTGGATGTTAATTTATTTCTATCGATGCGCTACGCACAGCAAGTTTATCATTACCGTCATTTTGACTATGTTCATTCTCGCTTGTAACCATTTAAATGCATTACATGGAGTAACTTATATTCCATGCGAGGTAACAGGAAAGTTACGTGTAGCTCCCCAAAACCTGTCAGCGTCTTGTTTATATGATGATAAATATTTACGCTCAATTTCACCACAGTTAATAAAGTTTACGCCTAACTATCAATTGTGGAGCGATGGGGCGTATAAATCTCGTTGGATCTATTTGCCGCCAAAAACGCAAATCAATACCACAAATCCAGATCGCTGGATATTTCCTGTCGGTACACAGATTTTTAAGGAGTTCCGTCAACAGACCAATGACTCTGCTCAAGAAATCAAAGTAGAAACACGTCACTTACAAAAAATAACCCCTGGAGTTGGTGAAGATTCATGGCTAATTAGTACGTATCAATGGAATGAAGCTCAAAGCGAAGCAGTATTGAGTATGGGCGCATCTAATGTATTAAATACCAGTCACGATATTCCTAGCCAGCAAGACTGTATAGATTGCCATAAAGGAAATACTGATTTTATTTTGGGTTTTGAAGCTATTCAGTTAAGTGATAAACAAGCCAAATATGCTTTCGGTTATGGCCCTCAGCGGCAATTAGAAGAGTGGACTTTACAAAAATTATTAGATGATAATAAATTGACTGCACCAATGGCAATGCCGGTATTACCTGGTTCACCACTAGAACAAAAAGCCTTAGGCTACTTACACGCTAACTGTGGAAATTGTCATAATGAATTAGGACATGCTGCAAAGGAAGAGGCTGAGCATCTAAAATTTCGTCATGAATTATCTTTTAGTACCTTAAAAGAAACAGATGTTTATCAAACCGCGGTTAATAAAGAAAGTAAAAACTTTACTGCTGTGCCTTTTATCGCACTGGGAGCAAGTGATGATGAACTTGCCATTTATCAAAGTGCCCTTTATCTTCGCATGAATAGTACAGATGAAGATTATCGCATGCCAATGTTGGCGCGTGAAAAAATTGATTATCAAGCGTTATCTATTATCCATCGTTGGTTACGTACTATTGAAACTCCTCCGTATGTTACTTTTGAAAAAGGCGGCAGCAAGGCTAAATCTCATGTTTCTGATGAGAACTATGAAGAACGCTCGGCAGCTCTGTCTGGCAAAGCTTTACAATTAGAAATTCAATTTTTCAATAATCAGTCCATTCCTGAGGTCATGGCATTGTATTGGCCGGAAGATAGCAGCTTAGCAGCATCACCCATTATGGATCATCAAGCAGGGTATTTCACTGATAAGCTCATTCTGGGTAACAAAGGCAGTCAGATGAGTTTGCGCAATTCCGATGAGGTCGGGCATACCATTTATGTAAAAGATAAAAAGAAAAAAATACATTGGCAACTCAACTATATGCCACCGGGTTCTGTTTTTTCACAAGAATTATATTGGAATAACGATATTTTTGTTGAAATGAAATGTCGGCTGCATTTATACATGAGTGCTTGGGTTGGCTCTATTAGTAGCAAATATTATAAAATAGTCGAGTTTAATCAGCAGCCTTATCAGATAATATCCATGGCTAATTACCCCGAGGAGTTTAGCCAGATAAATATATGGTTACCTAAATATGGTTTGATCACCACTAGCATTGAGGCAGGGCAAGAGCAATCGTTTGATTTACGGCTTGGCGGAAAACTACTTGGTAAAATAAGGCTCAAAAGAACGGCTAAGTAAAACAAACTATTTTACTTCTGAAAACTTGTAAATACCCTTGCAGTTACTCCACTTATTGATTCTTGACATCAACTGAGAGATTCAACTTTGTTGCCGGTAGCTGTACCTATAAACCCAAGCGGGTTGAAAAATTCAACTCGATGACCGAGTAGTTATGTATAAAGGATGTTTTAATTGAAAAAATTGGCTTAACAATCTTTGTTATTAGCATAAGCCAACGTATTACCTGCGTTCAAGGCGAAATGCAATATCAGCAGTGAATGCTGGTAATTGAATTTTGCAAAGAGAGTCAGCTTGTATTTCGCACTCTATGTCAAAACTACTCTCAAATTGACCTAACCAAGTATTATAAGGATATATTCTGTAATGCCCTGTACTTAAACCGCTGATTTCTAATGAAACATTAGTACGTATTTCTTTGTCTGCAAGAGTTACGACTGTGTTTAGCCCTGCTAAGGAATAATCTTGCACCCAGACGAGTCCTCCTTGTTCACCTGCCAACCCCCATGCTCGTATCGAATCATGAGTACTTTCAATCTCTAGCGGTGAGGGATCCCAAGCAGCCAATGGTAACAATGATACAAAATCACTCAAGTGCGACATATGTTGTTTCATTTCATCGGTCATTATTCCCCATGTTTCAAAATCATTCCATTCAGCTGGTGTCATAGCTGCGCCTGCCCCTAGTGCTGCCCAGATAGCATTGTGAAATAATTCAGGATAATAATTTTGCTCTTCATCGTTGCTATTATCAATGACCCCAAACTCGCCTATCCAGTTAGGCTTGTCGACCAGAGTCCACATCGCTTGTGTGTATTGTGCGATAACCTTTGCTGTATTGACTGTCAAAATGGAATTATTAGCTTGTAGATCCGCATAAATATGAACCTGCGGAATATCCATCACTTGATGACCTTGATCCCATTTTATATCTCCTGACAGACTTGCCGTTGTTGGGTGCCTATAAGGATCATTTTCAATGAAATAATTATTGATTCGTTCATGCCATGTGTTGCTGTTTTCATAAGCGTTTGTGCCATCAATTTCGGAAACTGTTTGCCACATCGCTATTGATGGGCTGTAACCCCAGCGGGCGATAATATATCTATAGAAATTTTCTTGCCATGCCCATGCTTCTTCGCTGATAAAAAACTCATCCGCACTCACTAAATTTTTAAAGCCATTGCGCCACCATCTACCGTCAGCCCATGCGTGTGAAGAGTCCCTTAACTGAGAATGATCCCAAATGGTAAATATTAAAAAAAGACCTTCATCAGCAGTGCGTTGTACCACCGAATCTATTACTTCAGCATTGAATAAATTATAATTATCATAGTTATTTACTAAGGGAGAGAAGTAGAACTGAGGCCACCACAAGAAATAATTCTCCTTGGCTTGATGCATATTTAAAAATAAATCTTCTACATCAAAAGCCCCAGAAAAAATAGAAAACACATCGCCATGACCAACACCATAAAATGGGCTGCCATCATGATGTGCTAAATATCGACTACTGTAAGTTGAATCTATCTGATTACCTGGTAATAACCAGCCGGGTTCATTCGAGGTGCTTACAGTGAAAATATCACTATGGGGTTCACTTAACCCGTTAAAATCTACTACGGTAATTGCATATTGCCATTGCCCCACTTGTGAGGGAGTAAAACGCACTTTCCAATTACCATCCCAGTATCCTGAAACTAATGATATAACACCATTTGGCGCAGTAAATGTAACTTCGACTCGAACTTCTTGTTGGTCATACGGGTTGTCATAGTGCGCATTCAATTCAAGCTGAATCTCAAGCTTTTTGTATTTTGGCACATTGGCTGTATTCAATTGTACCGACGTTATTTCTGTTACCTTATTGGGCCTTGGTATTACAGACTCAGCATCTGTTTTAGCATCGTTACAAGCAACCAATAACATTGAGAGTATTAACCCTAGCAGTCTCATACCTTTTTCTCGTTTTAAAAAATACCAATTAGTGTTATTCAACGTTACGTACACCTTGTTCTAAGATAAAAGCCAATAAATGATTCCGCTAAATAACATCGCAGAGGGGAGGGTGATTATCCATGAGAGCAGTATGCTGGAGATCATTTTATGATTTCGTTGTTCAGTTAACATACTGGCGCCAAAAATTGAACCAACTGAAACATGAGTCGTCGATACGGGTATACCAAATTTACTGGCGACAATAACAAGAAAGCTAGTGACCAGATTAGCTGAAAAGCCAAGTTCGTTATTTATTTTGGTAATCTTATAGCTGATGGTTTCAGCTACCTTGCGTGCATTAAGCAAGCCCCCAATCGCCATGCCGAAGGCAATTGTTAGCATGCCAAACTGTATGTTTAACAGTTCAACAGCAACTAAAAGCCCTGCAATTTTAGGGGTGTCATTTAAGCCTCGGGCGAATGACACGGATGCGGCGCTGAATATATGCGCCATAGACATTAAGTTTGCAGGAGAAGTACTCATATTTTCAGATTTTATATCAACAGTTGACTTGGCTTGTTTTGAGTCAATATCGAGTGCTTTGTTAGAGCTTGCCAATAAGCAGCGATTCTTATCCTCTAAATGGTGTGAAAAACCCGTTAAAACAGCAGAGTTTAAAGGTTGTGGATACCAATTGCCTGTATTCGAACAGAGCAGATTATTATGCGTTTTGTGAGCTGAGAGTAAATCGATATCCACACTGCTACTATTGTTGTTGCTATTGCTATTGTTTTGAGTCTTTATGGGTTGATTGGTAAGTAATTTAACTATCTTAAAAATAACAATACTTAAACAAAAGGCAATAAAAGGGCTTACCAGCAATGGTATAAGGTAAACCGTACCTAGTTTGGCAAAATCAACCTCCATGCCCACTGACATAAATCCAGCCCCTAGCAACCCACCGACTAAACTATGGGTTGTTGAAATTGGAAAACCAAGTCTGGTAGCTAATAAAATGGTACTAGCCGCACCCAGTCCGGTAGAGATGAGAAAAATGGTCGTTCCTGCCACTTCTTGAGGTACTAAGCCTTTGCCTGAAAAACTAGCGATTAATCCTTGTGCAATATAGATGGCCGACACTGAGCCTAAAAACGTTGTCACTGTCGCCATGATGATGGCTGATTGATAGGATAAAGTGCCACTACCGTAAAGTGTCGCTACACCTTTAAAGTTATCATTGGCACCATTCCAATAAGACAGAATGATAGTGGCAATTATTAATAGAGAAATTAACATAAATCCTAGCCTTGTCGCTTAAAATAAAATCTGCATCCATTTTTAATCTCATTCTAAGCTCTTCTACGTCGCTAATTATCACGTAAATATAACAATTTGATGTCAATTTCAAATTTATTGATTGAAGAGTCATCATGGGTTCTATGTTGTTTTTGTTGATAAAAGTTATGCCTTTGAGGTTTTCTAGTATTTCAGGCTAGCTTTCACTGTTGTTATGCAGATCAATTTTTATCTCTTAGAAATTCAGAATATTATTAAAGGTCAAGGTTTGAATAATAGTTAAACTGTTCGCCAGGTTAATATTTAGAGCACATATTGAATATTTTGCGGTAGCGCCATTGATGATTTCAAGTGCCAGTGATCAGTCTAGTTTCTAGCAGCGTCACGTCGTAAGGTTGTAGCGCTTATATGCAAGTCGAACGTTTAGTACTGTGATTATTTTTTATAAAATTGTGATATTTCTGTGAAGTATTTGCCTGTATTCCTTTGCTAAAGTGATTTCTTTAAGAAACATAGCCTGAATATTTCAAAGGATAAATTTGTATGAGCACACTTGTCATTATCGGCAATGGTATATCTGGAGTTACTGTTGCACGTCATGTTAGAAAACTCTGTGATATGAAGATCTTGATTATTTCGGCTGAAACGGAGCATTTTTTTTCTCGCACGGCGTTAATGTATGTCTTTATGGGGCATATGAAATTTGAACATACCAAACCCTATGAAGATAATTTTTGGCAGAAGAATCATATTGACTTAAAACAAGGGTATGTCAGTGACATCAATACTGATGGAAAGGTACTTAACTTAGCCTCTGGCGAGCATATTGATTATAACCATTTAGTTATGGCAACGGGGTCACAATCCAATAAGTTTGGTTGGCCAGGGCAAGATATTCCTGGGGTACAAACCTTGTTTAGCTATCAGGATCTAGCACTGATGGAGCACAATAGTAAACATGCCAAACAAGCGGTTATGGTTGGCGGTGGTTTAATTGGCGTTGAAATGGCTGAGATGCTGGTTTCAAGAGGCATTCAAGTCACATTTTTAGTGCGAGAAGATCGTTTCTGGGGAAATATCCTTCCGCATGCAGAAGCCAAGTTGGTGCAGAAACATGCGGAACACCATGGCATTGATTTCAGGTTTGAAACCGAATTAAAAGAAATTACTGCCGGTGTGAATGGTCGAGTTAATGCCGTTATTACCAGCACTGGCGAAGAAATTCCCTGTGATTTTGTCGGCTTATCTGTAGGTGTTCACCCAAATATTGATCTCGCCAAAAAGAGCAAAATTGCCCTTGGCCGTGGCATTTTAGTTAATGACTTTCTGGAAACCAATATCCCTGATGTTTATGCCGCGGGTGATTGCGCTGAAATAGAGGTTATTGATGGCCGCAATCGCATTGAACCTCTTTGGTATACCGGAAAAATGCAAGGGGAAGCCTTGGCAAAAACAATTGCGGGTAAGCGAACTAAATATGAGCGTGGAATTTGGTATAACTCAGCCAAATTTTTTGATGTTGAATATCAAACTTATGGTTATGTTTTCAACGAGCCTTTGGCTGGTATATCGTCTTTTTATTGGCAACATGAAGAAGAGAACTTATGCCTCAGAATTAACTTCCACAACGATACTCAAGTTGTCACTGGCGTAAATACCTTCGGTATACGTATGCGTCATAACATTTGGCAGAACTGGCTTGCCAATAATTGCACGCTAAAATATGTATTACAAAATTTGCGTGATGCTAATTTTGATCCTGAATTATTTCGTCGTTATGAAAAAGATATTATCGCTACGTTTAATAAACAACAGCCTAATAACCAATTAACGCTGTCTCCTTTGCAATGGTTAAGCAAGCGTTTCACCAAGGAGAAAGCACATGCATAATCAACATTTGGTTTGGATATCACCCGTTAGAAAATCTGGTTTAGCTTTTTTTCTTCTGGGTTTATTGGTCTTTATTGGTATGTTATTTTCAAACCAGTATCAGCTTAGTGAAAAAGTCTTAAGTTCCTCAATCAATAACTCAACACATCGTCAGCTTATTGAGCCACATTTTACTGAATTGATGAATACAAGCATTACTAATAAATTCACCTTTATTGAAGGTGTTAGGAGTACTTTTAAGCATTACAACGACACAGTATATCAGCGATATCACCTTTCACGTGCTGATATAGAAGCCATTTTGACCCAAGTGAAAAGTATGGGTTTTTATGATCTCAATATGTTAACCGCCGTCTTTAATACGCAAGATGACTATGCCGTTTATAAAATTAAAAAACTCTCTGATTACACTGGATGGTTATCAGGTCAACAAGGCAAAACCTTAGACGAAATCAATCAAGTTATTAATGAGAAGTCCGTGGAAATTAATGCCAAGGTACTCCTTGATAAACGCATTGATAGCTACGCAATTGGACAATATCTTTATGCGATAGTGAAAGCTTCATCTTCGGCTAAAGTGTCAAAAAACACAGCAGCATTTTTTATATTTTCTGTAGTATTAGCAACCATTGGCGCCTTGATGTATATCATTCCAGAAAAGTTCTCTGGGCCAGCAGGTATCAAGAATAATAACGTCTTTAAAAATTCTGCGACTAATGGTGGTTTAATCGGCATGTTAGTGATGTCGTTTTTAGTGTTAGTGTACATCGCCTTATACTTTTTTCCAGAATATATTATTGAATGGGTTTCACTCGTTGACCCCTTATTTGAGGCACTTAATGGCAATGGCGCTAGCGCTTGGTCAATTTATGGATTTATTTATACCTTAGCTATTGTCGTTATGGGTGTGCGGATGTTTATTAAATATCGCCATAGCAATTATCATATCGCCAGAACAGGCTCTATTATCTTTTTTCAATCGTGTTTTGCTTTTCTCCTGCCTGAACTATTGATCAAATTAAACCAGCCATCAACAGATCTAAAAAACATGTGGCCGCTAGATTTTGACTTCTTTGATGCTTGGAATTTAGATAGCCTAAGCTCAAGCGGTGATATTGGACTGTTTATGTTAGTTTGGGGGATTACCTTATTTGTTATTGGAGTGCCGGTGTTTACCTACTTTTTTGGCAAACGTTGGTATTGCTCTTGGGTATGTGGTTGTGGTGGTCTGGCAGAAACGGCGGGTGATCCCTACCGACATTTATCTAATAAGTCAGTTAACGCTTGGCGATTAGAGCGGGTAGTAATACATAGTGTGCTCATCTTATGCATCGTTATGACAGCAACAGCACTTTATACCTACTTTACCGGGGTCAAAACAATTGCAGGCATTGATACTTATGCACTGCGTAGTGGTTATGGCTTTTTTATTGGCGCGCTATTTTCGGGTGTTATTGGTACTGGCTTTTATCCTAAATTAGGCAGCCGAGTATGGTGTCGTTTTGGTTGTCCGCTCGCTGCTTACATCGGTTTGATACAAAGATATAAGTCACGCTTTCGCATCACCACCAATGGTAGCCAATGTATTTCTTGTGGTAATTGTTCTACCTATTGTGAAATGGGTATAGATGTTCGTGCTTATGCACAACGAGGAGAAGATATTGTGCGTGCTTCTTGTGTTGGTTGTGGCGTGTGTTCTTCGGTGTGTCCCCGAGGCGTACTAAAATTGGAAAATGGCGCTACTGCTGCCGTAATAGATTACAGTAAAAAAGATGACACGGTAAATTTAGTGCGGGTGGTGAGTGTTGAAGAAAGCAAAGTCATGATGAATTAATTAGGAGCACAATATGGATGAATCGATATATATGCTTAATGCTCTTTGGTTTAAAAGAGACGGTGGGCAGGAAAAATACCAGGAGTATGGTGTAGCAGTTAGTTCACTGATTGCTAAAGCGGGAGCGGAAATTAATCAGAATTATGCGCCAGAACAAGCGTTGATTGGAGAATGGGATCCCGATATCTTTTTTTTAGTAAAATACCCGAGTCAATCTGCCTTTGAAACAATGATCGCGAGCTCTGAATACAAGGAAATTTCGCACCTTAGAGAAGCGGCCATAGAAAAAAGTATGCTCATTAGGTGTAAACCATTTGATTGGGATTAAATGGACTGGTCATCATTTGACTTTCAAACCTAAAAACAGATTTCGATTTAAACTGACAGCGCGAAGTTCCGCCAGCGTAATTAAACGGCAACTCCTCCGACAAACCGGTTATGAACATTAATACATTTTGGACTGTTAGCAGTGTTCAGAATACGTTTACCTACCTTTATCCTGACAGACAACTAAGTCAAAGCAGTCATTCAATATCTAATTACTAATGTTCACTTGTTACATATTAAAGACGTAAATAGCGTTCAAGTCCAAGCAATATCCGTTAAGTGCAACGTAGGCATAGAAAGTAAACTATGCACTAACGTTTGCCACAAAGGAAATATTAACTTTTGTAGATTTACTATATTATTTCAGGTCTTTTCATTAAATAGTAGACACATTTTTACCTATTAATAAAGACTAATGTCGTATTTGAATACTAGGTTGAGTCTCAATTGCCCCTTCTTCATCAATCACAATTGCAGCTTCATTAAGTAACATGACTACATATTTTTCTTCACCTTCAGTGCGAATAAAACTAAGTTCATATCCATAATTATACATTGAACTTACAGACGCTTGCTGGACAACGCTAAGTTTTGCCCATAATGCATGTTTATTGGGCGAAATGTGCCTGCGTTCATTTTGAATTATATCTTTTTCACTTGTTGAATGCTCGGTGTTCTTAATAGCAGAAGACATTTATTGCTTTCCTTGTAATACTGCAACCTGTAGCTAAGGTATAGCAGTTTTCAATCTATATTCAATCAGAATGCAATTTTTACATTTGCAAAATTCCGAAACACAAATATTGTTAGACAAAATGTGGTTTGTCTACGATAGTTTATGTATGTCAGAAGTTCATAGTAACTTTTACAGGAGTTAAGATTTATGCTTAAAACCCTAACTACCGTCACTATTATTTATTACAATGAAAACTGCTTAGAATTAAAGCATGAAGTTAAAAGGTATCCAAAAAATGAATCTGGTAGGGTAATAATTCCACTTGAGTTCAAAGGTGATAAATCTATAGTCGCAGTCTGCCTTGGTGAGGTAACTATTATTAACAAAATAGGTGATAGAGTCAGATCCATTGGTTTCGAAAGTTGAAAAGATTTAGTCTCTTAATTTTCTATAGAGAAGTCATTTGTAATTGTATTTATTGTCATGTGATGTCTACGTAGCGAACATAATGCACCCCTTTTGTTTTGTCGGTTTTTTTTACAATTATGACTTCTAAAAAACTACTATTTCTATATTAATATTCTATCTAGTTGAATAGCTACATATAAATTTTTTTGGAATAATTTATGCTTTTTAATAGGTACGCTAAAGTAGAGTGTTGCTTTATGTTCAACTTATAGTCGGAGTACTTATATGATGTCTATTGAAAGAAGGGTTACAACGCAAAGAACACTTGATTGCATAGAAAAGTTATCTATTTATCAAGAAGTGGCGCTTATGGAGGTATTTCAAGTTGGCTTTTCACTGCTCTATACTCGTCAAATAGATGATGGTGTGTTAGCTATCGCCAGTAGAGGGAAATCATTTATCACTATTGACCAGAGCGGTTACGCAAATTATACCCCTATGATTGAAGTACGAGAGTTACCCGCTCAGATGATGTCTCCTTTATTGAAAATGGTGTAGTTCAATGAATGCGTCAAGATTAAAAAAAGCCTTGTCAAATATCCACCGTAGACGGCGGGCTATAGAGAGCTACGAATGGTGGGATTACCTCAATTATGCACAGAAGTTTTCAGTTAGTTCTTTATACAAGTTTGGATATAAAATTAACTTTGTTCGACGTGTTGAGCACATAAGTATTGTTTTTATGTCACTCAATGGCAATAAAGTGACTATTGACCAAGATGGTCTAATAGACAACAAAGCAGGTATTGAAACTCGTAGATAATCATAGATTATATGTTTAATGCACCTCTATGGTTTATTTCAAGGTTTACATTAAAGCTTGTGTAATTTGTACTTTATTTAGTTAATTTTCTTCGGTATCGGTTACAGCCTTATTCCAAATATTTTGTCGTTTTGCTAAAGAAAAAAACTCATGTGGAAACCAACAACAAGGGACCAACTCTAACTGCTCTTGTCGTGTTGCATAATTTGACCAAAGCTTACTGAGTATTTCTTTGAGTCTTTCGCTACTTACTTTCTCTAGTTTTTTTCGTACCTGAGGAAAGAATAAGTTATTATCTGGCTCTATGCTGTAGTCATTGCCTGAAGAGTTAAACACTAAGTGTCTTGTTGCCATTCGACAAGTTGGGCTATCAGCACTTTTGGGATAAAAACTATTTACTATGGCGTACTCGTATGTATCTAAATCATAACCGTCAACATTTTTGGGAATATAAGTAATACCAAAACCTTGCGGAAAAATGCCTGTTATTTTTAATAAGTTGTTTACCACTGGTTTACTTAACACACCTCTATCAACCGCTTTATTGAGCATTTTAAATACTCGTGGGATTGCAGCGTAGCTATAGTTTCGTTTGGTGGACATCACTACTGAACTATAAATTTCGGGTACTTTAAGTAGATTACCAATGCCCTGTTTTGGGGTTAGGGCGCTTTTTAACAGTTTAAGGCTAAATAATATTTTTTCTTTTTCTTTTTGATTAAATATTTTTCGTTCAGCTTTCGAATTGCCAATATATTTATCTAACCCTAGTGCTTCCTTAATATAATGTGTGCTTTGTTGGTAATTACATTTTAACAAAGCCAAACGATCATCTTTGTCTAAGAGCCTGAACTCATCTTTTTCATCGGAATCACCTTTTAATATTCGTTGCGCATCTGGGTGATAATGCCCCACATTTTGCAATAATGCAGCGATCAATAATGGGATTTGCACTTCATTTCTATAAGGATCGTTTACTTCATCACTTCTTTGATAGTATTTATCCATGACATACTTATTACCCATAAGTTTGTCTTCGATTAATTGACCAAGTAACTTCAAACTCAGTACAGCCTGATAAAAACTCTTACATTGCTGATTATATTGTAGAGCAGTGTCATTGCCATCTGGTGTTCTTAACGATAATGTGCCAAGTAATTTCGCAAATTTCTTATTGGTATCATTGATATTAATGCCCGTACATAGGGTTAATATTTCATTACAAACATTTTTTAATTTTTGAATTCTGCCTACTCTTTGCTTCTCTAATTCAGTTTCAAAAGCTTTAATTTTCTTAAGGCAGTGTTGGCGCTTTTTCTTTAGTGTTTCCGCTTGGTCTTTTTTGCTATTGCGCACAAGTTTTTTCTCAGCAACTGCAAGTTGTTCTTTAAAGTTTTTTCGCTGTTCTTCTATTGTTGATAACTGAGAAAAATATTTGATTACATCTGCATATATTGAATCTATCGCCAAGGAGGGGGTGTGAATTTTTCTCGCTAAATCACAGATGGTTTTAGTGGCAGCAGACTCACTTATCGATTTTTTTTGCATAATTTTATCTATTGTAAATACTATTATTTAGAGGTTAGATTTACTCCAAAAAGCATCTTAATTAAGTAAATCAATATACTTAGCGTAGACTCTTTTGCAAAAAGGGTAAAGTTGAAGTAATTAATAAAAATTTAATTGAAAATATTTTGACAGTGAGTGGTGAAGTTAGGGTTTAGAAACTTATTGCGGCTATAATGAGCTTGAACCTCCCCACAAACGAGCACTAAATTTCGGTTAGTATTATTTTGAAATCACTGGCAACAGTGAACTTTAGCCTGTGTTCAATGAATAGGTACATCATTTAAGATTTATTGGTGGGTGTTGCTAACGTTTGCTATTGGTTGTCTTTTAAGTCAACGAATTGCTTAACATAATCACTTTTTTGACGGTGTTAATCATTCTTTGATGACTTAAAGAGTTAAGGCATTGCACCTAATAATTTAATAGCAATATAAATTTTATTTTAATATGACTTTTTGTTTGCACAAACCAACTATAATGGTGAATATTAGAATTAATACTTCGGTTGCCGAAAAAACCTTCAACCTATTTATGCTAGGAATGTATCGATGAAAAAAGTGCTGCTTTGTGTTTTGTTTTTCTTAACTCATGTGAGTTTCGCTGAGGATGAAGTCAAAAAGTTACCGCCATTAGACCCTGCATATATGGGCGTTCATGGTATGGTTTTAGTCACTCAGGGCTCTAGCATCTACGCATCTCATTTACCGCTGTATAACAAGCCTCATAATGTTCAACTACTATATAAACTAGATAATAATGATTTGGCGGTATTAAAAACAGTCAGAGATGGTCAACTCATTACGATTAAGCCCAAACCATTTAATTTACAACGCTTAATGCGTGGAGAACAAATGGACATACAGGTAGATTTATATGCGGGGCATTTTGAACGTGGTGGAATGTTAGTTTATGAAAATATTTCATTGTCTTTTGACAAACAAATGTATGTTCGTACTTTTGATGACATTAAGCCTTCAAGTACAACACAAGAGTATGATGTTGTTTCATTAAACCAAAATTATAAAATTTATATTCATAGAATTCAGCTAGCACCTAGTTTTGATCATCTATTGGCTATTGATTTAGAAGCCGGTTGTTTAGGCCGTTTTAACACATCATCGCCAGTACCAAAAGAAACTGAACTTCAGTATAAGTTTCTAAATTGTGGCACGATGAAACCGTTATATTTTGAAACCGAAGACTTTCAGTAAATCTTTTATTAATAAACGCCCCGACTGTACGAGCACGAGTTTTAGATTATTTTGGCTCCTAAGTTTAGTCCCTACTTTGGTCGTTTATGTCATGTCTCAATTGTGGGTTGTTAACACCCTAGTCATCCCTAGTTTATTCCGATGATATATTGCACAACCCTTGAGTCATCCTCTTTTATTAAATATTCGATGTCGATCTCCTTACATTTTTCTTGAGACTCTTTTCATTACAATGTTACAGTCTGACAAGTGAAGTCGAATAAGAGTGGGGCACTTATATTAATGGTCCCTGCTTTAAATTTTTAAAACAGTAAACGCGCCACTGTTAAAGAGCATTTTATTGAACTCAGTACTACTACAAGTATATTCAGAGCAACAGCAAGCTTTATTAGGTTTTATGCTAAAGCGCGTGCAAGAAATTCAAATAGCAGAAGACTTACTACACGATTTATTTATTAAATTACAATCATTAGAGCAGCAGGCTGATATTAAGTACCCAAAAGCTTACGTATATCGTATGGCAAATAATTTAGTTATTGACCATCAACGCCGAGCCAATAGAGCGCCTGTCGTTACAGGTGACTGTGTTGAAGAGTTGGATGTACGTTCTCCTGAACAAACATTAGCTTACCAAGAACAATTGAATATCGTTGCCAATGCATTAACAGAACTGCCAAAGAAAACGCAAGATGTCTTCAACATGCAGCGTATACAAGAGGTTGAAAAGAAAGATGTGGCTGAGAAAATGGGTATCAGTGTTAACATGGTAGAGAAGCACTTACGGCGTGCAGTACAATATTGTCGCGAGCAATTAATAAAATCAGAAAGGTAATTACTGAAAAGGCTTGATTAAGCGTCTAAGTAAAAGGCAAAGTAAGAGTTTTAATATGGTAAACGAAACAAATACATTCATTGAAAAACAAGCTTATGATTGGATCGTAAAGCTTGAGACGGGCGCTATGCTTGATGGCGATGAAGAACGTTTTGTTGATTGGCTTAGTGAAAATGAGCAACATGGTGTTGCTTTTTCAAATGCGGAACAAACTTGGCAGTTGATGTGCGAGAGCGATAAAGCAGCGATAGAGCAGCGGCCTAATGTTAAGCATATTAATAAATCAACAGCCTTACACCGACAGCTTTTGCCTTTGGCAGCATCATTTCTGCTTTTGACGTTCATACTGTTTTTTGGCAATGCATTGTGGATTCCAATCACCGCTGATTACTATACTTCAACCGGTGCTCGAGCAGAGCATGTATTGTCTGACGGCTCAGTCATTACCTTAAATACCGGCTCTGCAATTAACGTGTCAATGGCAACTGAAAGCAGAAACATAGAAATTATCATGGGTGAAATTTATGTTTCTGTCGCGCCAGACCGTCAGCGCCCCTTTGTTGTTCAAGCGGGTAATATGCAGGTCACTGCGCTTGGTACTGAATTCATCATACATAAAAGAGCTAACCAAGATGCCTTAGTTATCGTTACTGAGCACAGTGTTAAGGTCGAAAATACTCAGCACAATACAACTAATTTGATATTGGAAGTGGGGGAGAGTGTTAGCCTTGATAACGCACAAAAGCAATTTAGCGGAAAGAGGAAAGTAAATCCGCTACAAGAAAGTGCTTGGTTAAAAGGTAAGTATGTTTTTAGTGACGAAACACTTGCAACAGTGGTTGCAGAATTATCGCGTTATCATAAGGGCAAGATAATGATTATGGATAACTCACTTTCAATGTTGACATTAAGTGGTGTGTTGGATTTAGATGAGCCACTAACATCCTTGCAAAACCTAACCTATACTTTGCCAATCAATGTTAAACAAATCACACCTTACCTAGTATTAATTGAAAAAGGATAAGTATGTACAAAACATGCTGCAAAGCAGTGCTATTAGTAGTGCTACTGTTAAGCTTTGCGGGCTTTTCGCAAGAACGTAAATCCTTCCTTTTTAATATTAAACAACAAGCTGTTAGTCAATCAATAACAGAATTCGCGCTGCAATCTGATCTAAATATTGCCTTTTTAGCGCGCCTAACTAACAACATAAAAAGCAATGCCCTTGTTGGTGAGTATCAACTGCAACAAGGTCTGAATATATTGTTAGAAAATACCAGCCTTAGGGCTACTATTAGTAATAATCGGCTAATTAAAATCGAACGTATCATCCTTAAAAAGCGAAAGTTAATGGTGCCCGTTAAACATGCCGCTAAAGCCCAAGCGCAAAGTAAACCTAAAATTATCGTTGAAAAAGTAGCGCCTCCAACCATTGAGCGAATAGAAGTGGTTGGTAAATTAATTTCCCCCTACAATTTAGGCACAACTGTATCCAGTACTAAAACGCAGCGTGACTTTTTACAAACCCCACAAATAGTTAATGCGTTGCCTGAGTCGCTAATTATAGACAGTGGTGCGCGTAATTATGCCGATGCTGTGCAGTTGGCCTCTTCTGCCACCTATTTAGAACGAAATGCGGGCGTGGCAGATGAGTTGCGATTGCGAGGATTTTCTTATCCAGCACTAAAAATCAATGGCATTTCTTCACATGCTTATGTAGCACCGGTTGATATTGCTTTCCTTGACGCTATTGAAGTTGCAAAGGGTCCTAATTCTGTACTTTATGGCCGGATGGAACCTGGTGGCATTGTCAATATGATGCTTAAAACGGCAAACGGTAACACTGATAAGGTTGTTGCTAAAATTGGCAATGATGAGTTCAAGCGAATGGAGCTAGATTATGCTTGGACAATGGCTAATAATATTGATACGCGACTGGTTGGATATTATCAACAAGAGGGTCACAAAAAATCATTGAATTTAAATGATGCGCAAGGGGTCATGCTGGCGCTAGAAAAGCAATTTGATAACGGCGGCGTACTGAGTGTGAATATGAGGCGTGAGTCACAAGATGTATTGCAACAGTTTGGTAGCCCAATCGAGGGGTTTGATAATCAAGTAGAGTTTTTTAGAAATGAGCAAGGCGGCATTGATGTTGTTACTTCTCGTCAAGAAGATCTAAGAGCGGGTTTAAACGTTGATAGAGATGGCGTAAATATTAGTTTAACAGATTGGAGTATTGGTAATTGGTCAGCTGACTTTCATTTTCAATACGATCAATCAAGCTCGGTAAGTCAGCTCAGTTATCCTATTATTGAAGCGTTTATTATTGATGTTAATGGCGAGGAGTTTAGTCAAGATGACTTGACGGAGGCCGTACTTGAAGATGAAGAGATCGCAGCATTGTTACAGCAAGGCTTATCTGGTATCAGTATTAATGAAGATGATTTATTTTTTGAACGTGCTCAATTTCAGCATAATACCAAGGCATTAAGTGCAGAATTTGTTATTCATCGTACTGATAAGTTTGCATCGCTAGATATTGAACAATTATACGGTGGTAACCTAAATCGTGCTAAGCCCGAATCATTGATATGGCAGACCCATGATACTAAAGGAAACTTTATTCCTGTTGAACAGTCAGAAGTGCTATTTAACCCAGAAGCGACAGGCAGTAATGTTACTGATTTTAATGTTGGGGCGTTTGGGCAATGGGTGGTTAACTGGCAGCAATTAACAAGTTTCATTGGCACTAGAATTGATTATGTAGATTTCAACGCTAAATTACCATCAACAGAGGTTAACAGCAGTTATTATCAAAGTAGTTTTCGATTGGGTGCAAGCTATGCCTTGTCTGATGATAGTAGTGTGTTCTTTAATATTAGCGAGTCTTTTACCCCACAAATAGGGGTTAATGAAGTCGATAGCACACCAGACTATCTTGACTATCCCGAGCCTTTATATTTTATTCACTTTCCTGAGCCAGCTATTGCAAAACAAGTAGAATTTGGCGTTAAAAAAACATGGTTTGATCATAGATTACAGCTGGGATGTGCTTTCTTTGAAATTGATAAAAAAAATATCGCCTCTGTTATCCTAAGGCAAAAAAATCGCGGTACTGAATGTGACTTAGTTGGCTCTTTTGGGCAAGGGTGGCACCTTACATTCGCTGCTAGTATATTAGATGCCAAAATAATAGCCGCAACAGATGACGATGTATTGAATCGACAGCCTCGCATGACCCCTGAAAAATATTTACGTTTATGGTTAACACGAGAACTGTTGTTATTTGAGCGTTGGTCTACACGGATAAGTGCGGGTTTCACTTATGTTGGTGAACGTTACATTGACAGTACTAATGAAATCTACCTGCCTGATTATCAAGTATTAGACTTTTCAGCCTCAATTGACTTGAATCCACACTTGGGTTTTGCACTATCGGTCAAAAATTTATTGGATGAAGAATACATTGCTGGCGCATTTAATGCTGTGCCTTTGTGGGCAAATCAAGGTGCAAGTAGAGCTTTAGAAGCGAGTATTTCTTACCGTTTTTAGCCTATTCAGCTTTTTATTCAATAATATTTTATTTTTTTATTCCTCAATTTATCACTTCACTCGTCAAAGAACTAAAAGCTAGTTTCAACGCTTTTTCTTACTATGACTTAAAGAAGGGTGAATGATGAAAAGAAGTAACAATTCAATAATCTTTGACAAGACAATTAGCCGGAAACTTTCTACAAGCATGCTAAGTGTTTGCTTATCGTTTAGCACGTTATTGGCAAGCAGTGAAGCAAGTTCAAGAACGATGGAGGGTCGTCAAGAGCTCAACTCTGCTAGGCTTTTAGCGTTTAGAATGAGCACTGAAAATGGATTAAGAGAACGTTGTGATGAACATTTTGACGTATGTTTTGAACTGCCTAAACTACCAGCATGTGATGACGAAGAGGAAGAGTGCGAGCCTGAGTTACCAGAGTGTGATGAGGATGATGAAGAGTGCGAGCCTGAGTTACCAGCATGTGATGAGGATGATGAAGAGTGCGAGCCTGAATTGCCAGAGTGTGATGAAGAAGACGAAGAGTGCGAGCCTGAGTTACCAGCATGTGATGACGAAGAAGAGGAAGAGTGCGAGCCTGAGTTACCTGAATGTGATGAAGAAGAGGAAGAGTGCGAGCCTGAGTTACCAGCATGTGATGACGAGGAAGACGAAGAGTGTGAGCCTGAGTTACCTGAATGTGATGAAGAAGAGGAAGAATGCGAGCCTGAGTTACCTGAATGTGATGAAGAAGAGGAAGAGTGCGAGCCTGAATTGCCAGCATGTGATGACGAGGAAGACGAAGAGTGTGAGCCTGAATTGCCAGAGTGTGATGAAGACGATGAAGACTGCGATCAAGACGAAGACGCAGGCACCGCTCAAACAGGATACGAAAATCCCAATCCTACTGCAGATAAATCTATATTAACGGTAGACAAAAGCTCCGCTGATGCTGCTTCTCGGTTCTTGTCTCAAGCAACGTTAGGTGCTGATTATGCCACTATATCGCTGGTTGCCACGTTAGGAGAAGAAGTGTGGCTAGAGACTCAATTTGAGCAACCTATCGGATTATTATATCCGTACACTCACTACTTAACAGAACTAGAACTCGGTGAGTCTGAAATATTTGGTAGTCCGGCAAAATGGCATATGCATGCCTGGTGGACACAAGCAATGACTTCACCTGATCTATTACGCCAACGCGTGGCACTTGCACTCAGCGAGCTTTTTGTGGTTTCACAAACGGTGGAGGAGATAGGTGAGACCCCATATATGGTAAGTGCGTACTACGATACTTTACTCTCCCACAGTTTTGGCAACTTCAAGGATTTACTCAAAGGCATTTCACTAAATTCAGCCATGGCAATTTATCTTAGCCATCTGAATAATGCAAAAGCAGATGAAACAGCTGGGACTTTCCCTGATGAAAACTTTGCTAGAGAAGTGATGCAGCTGTTTACCATTGGTTTATTTGAACTAAATCAAGATGGTAGTCGGAAAAAAGACGCTAATGGCAAGGATATTGCGACTTATGGTCAAGATGAGATCAGAGAATTCGCCAAAATATTTACCGGCTTAAGTTATGATTCAGCGCAGGGTTTTGGTATGTCTCACCTAAGTGATGAATTCTATGATCCAGAATATAACCTTAAGCCGCTGAAAATGTATGATGAACATCATTCTCTCGGAGAGAAACATCTACTGAATGGCACACTAGTTCCTAGTGGTCAAAGTGGCGCTGAAGACCTTGATGCCGCTATTAATAATTTATTTAATCACCCCAATGTTGCGCCGTTTATTGGTAAACAACTAATTCAGCGATTAGTAAAATCAAACCCTAGTCCAACCTATATAGAACGTGTGAGTGCCGCTTTTAATGGTGACACTACTGGAGTTCGTGGAGATATGAAAGCCGTTATTCGCGCAATATTGTTAGATCCTGAAGCGAGAGCGATACCTAATCAAGCGACACAAAATCCAGGGCGTCTTCGGGAGCCATTCTTAAGGCTTTTGCGTTTGGCAAGAGCATTTAATGCCACCACACCCGACCGAAATTACTCTGGTGATGGCTATGAAGTGTTACGCCAAATAAGACAGTATGTGATGTTTTCACCCAGTGTCTTTAACTTCTTTCAACCCAATTATGTTCCTAATGGTGAATTGAAAGCGGCGGGTTTAGTTGCCCCTGAATTTCAAATAACCACTTCTACCACCATTATTGAAATTAAAAATATTATTGCTTGGTGGGTACAATCGGGCCATATAGAAGACGCTGTTGGTAACCTTGCGCCGCAAAACGTTAGTTTTGAACAAGAGTTGGCTTTAGCAAGTAATACAGAGGAATTAATCAACAGGTTAGATACCTTACTAACCTACGGAACATTAACTGAGCATACCCGTAATGTTGTTAGACAGATTGTCAATAACGAACCTGAGCCGCTATTAAAAGTGCAGAAAGCTATTTACCTGATAGCGACATCACCTGATTTTGCCATAGCACTTTAGCTTCGCTTAATGTCGAGCACAAAGTTGTAATAAGTTAATTTAAGAGGTATTTAATATGAAGAATAATCATCTATCTAGACGTAATTTTTTAAAGCTAAGTGGTAAAACCGGAGTGACAACGGCGGCTTTACTAGGCACTGCCCAACTTGGCGCTATGGCGAATGCTAGCGCACAAACTAATAATGACTATAAAGCCTTGGTCTGTGTACTGTTAGCAGGAGGGGCTGATTCCTTTAATTTATTAGTTCCCAAGGATAATGTTGCTTATCAAGAGTACAAAAATACTCGTGCAGATCTAGCCTTACCTCAGGAGGCTTTATTATCCTTAAATAATGCCGAAAACAATGGGCGAACCTTAGGATTACACCCCAGATTAACGGGTATGCAATCCTTATATAACCAAGGGCAAGTAGCATTTTTAAGTAATGTTGGTACCTTAGTTGAACCAACGAGTACTCAAGCGCTTCACAATGGTACGGCTAAATTACCTTTGGGGCTATTTTCCCATTCAGATCAAATTAGCCAATGGCAAACGGCTTTACCTGATATTCGAGCTAACTCTGGATGGGGAGGAAGAATTGCTGATAGATTATCTACTCATAATTCCAATAAGCGTATATCGATGAGTATTTCTACGTCGGGATCTAATGAATTTCAAGCGGGACAAACTACCGATAGCTTTAGTATTTTAACCGGTGAAAAAGCTACTCCTTCTCTGGTCACCAGTGAGTTTGAAGAACTTAATCAAGCCTTAACTACTATTTATAGCAATGACAGCTATGTAAGCCCCTTTAGACGAAGCTACCGAAAAGTATTTAACGAGGCTATTTCAGCAAATGGCGAATTTGAAGCGGCAATACTTGGGGGACAAAAGCTAAACACCACATTTGCGGCTGATGAATTTTCTGCGCAAATGCACATGGTGGCGAAAACCATTGCAGCAAATCAATTGTTGGGTATGAAGCGACAAACCTTTTTTGTGACTTTTGGCGGTTGGGATCATCATGATGAGACCATTGCTAATATGGAGCGTATGGTAAAACCCCTTAATGATGGTTTATCCGCGTTTCAAGCGGCTATGCAAGAGCTTGGTTTAGCACAAAACGTTACCACCTTTACTACCTCTGATTTTGCTAGAACTTTATCATCAAACGGTCGTGGCTCTGACCATGGTTGGGGCGGTAATGCTATGATCATGGGAGGGGCAGTAAAAGGCGGGCAGGTTTATGGTGAATACCCAAGTTTGGCGTTAAATAACCCGCTCGATACAGGTAGGGGCGTCTTAATGCCGACGACTTCCCTAGATCAGTATTTTGCTGAATTAGCTTTATGGTTTGGTGTTTCACCAAGCGAGCTAAACGACATTTTACCTAATGCAAGTAGGTTCTATGATAGTGCAAGCGGCACAGCGCCTTTAGGCTTTTTAGTATAAATAATCCTTGCCAAGGATGGCGTTACTCTTTTATTTCTTGTGACTTTAGATTTCTAGTTGCATGTTCACATATTGACTTCAGTAACATTGCTTCTTCTTTAGCTAAGCCTGTTTTACAAAAAAGTGACTCAGGTATTTTTTCTGCTTTTGCCTTAAGTGCTGCTCCATCTTTAGTTAAGTACATATCACGGCTGCGCTCATCTATTTTGTTACGCTTTCGAACGATAATACCTTTTGCTTCAAGGCGTTTTAGTAGCGGGGTCAGTGTCCCTGAATCCAAGTGAAGTTGCTTACCTAGGTTTTTGACATTAATGCCATTATTATTCCACAAAACAAGCATGACTAAATACTGTGGGTAAGTAAGGTTCAATGCTTCTAGTAAAGGACGATAAGCTCTAATCATGGTATTTGTTGCATTATATAAAGCAAAGCAAACTTGGTTTTCAAGCACAAGTTGCTCCATAGTGTCTTGATTATGTGAATTAGATACTTGAGCCATCTGCGTTAAACCTAAATTATGCTTTATATTGTGCACAATATACTTGTGTTGTGTTACCTTTTCAACTAAGGTTGCTTGCAGTTATATTGTGTGCAATCTATTTTATTTGTTGATTTGGAGAAAATGTAATGCCAGAAATTTCCTTATTTGGTTGGTTCCACACCCTTATTGCTATTATCGCACTGGTGTCAGGTTTGTATTCGTTAACGCGTTATAGGTTTATCTTACTTGAACATACCAGCAGTAAAATTTATCTATTATGCACTTTGATAGCGGCGATAAGTGCTCTGGCTATCTATAGACATGGTAGCTTTGGTGCTGCGCATGTGTTAGCTATATTAACCTTACTGGCGTTAGCTGTAGGGTATCTCACAGCAAAAACCACCTTGTTCGGTAAGTTTTCTCTTTATCTTCAAGCAATGAGTTTTTCAGCAACCTTTTTGTTTCATATGATACCCGCTATTACTGATGGGTTGATGAGACTACCAGTAGATGCTCCCATTGTTACTAATATTGAAGATCCATTATTGAAAGGTTTTTATTTAAGCTTTTTGGTTATTTATTTAGTCGGGCTGGTAACGCAATTTCTCTTAATACGCAAAAGTAAATTAGCTGCATAAATTTACCCAGTGTTGGGCCATCAAATCGATGTGATTTAACCTATATTATTCACGTCGATTTGATTCGCCAAGGCTATTTAATACACGGTGACTAGCTGGAAGAACTCAATTAATTAGTGTGTTAGGTCACTCTATTTACATCAAGTTAGGTAAAAATAGCACCAATGCAGGTATATAGGTGATTATTAATAACGACACTAATAATGCCAAAATAAATGGCCATATTTCTCGAATAAAATCGCCTATGGCAACTTTGGTTACAGTACAGGTGGTAAACATCATAGAGCCAAACGGTGGTGTGATGCCACCGAGCATAATATTAACGATAACTACCATGCCAAAATGAATGGGATCTATACCTAACTGTACGGCGATTGGCACCACTAATGGCGCTATAATTATCATCGCAGCACCGCCTTCAAGCAACATACCTAATAAAAGTAGCAGTACGTTTAAGATAGCTAACATAAGGTACTTATTTTGAGTGAGGTCTAGCAGCGCTTGGGTCAAAACTTGTGGAATGCGCTCCCATGTTAGGTAATAACCAAAAACTGAGGCGGCAACAATAATCAGTACCACCGAGCCTGTACCATAAATTGTATCTTTTAGAATAGGCACAAAATGGCTGGTTTTTAATTCTTTATAAACAAATATTCCAATAAGGACTGAGGCTAATACGGCAACCGCGCCAGCTTCTGTTGGCGTGAAAAGACCAAAACGCAAACCTAAAATAATACCAAATGGCATTGCTAACGCCCAAACAGAATCAAAAAATTGATGAGCCACCTCACTCGCCTTAGCTCGTTTATCACGAACGGGTGCATAACCACGCTTTTTCGAGATAATTGATACAGTAATCATCAGGGTCATTGCCATAATGAGTCCAGGTACATAGCCGGCAATAAACATTTTACCCACAGAAACTTGCGCAATTAGGGCATAAATAATCAGTACAATACCTGGCGGTATTACCGGTGATATGGCCGAAGAAGCAGCGGTAATAGCAGAAGCAAAAGCAGGGCTGTAGCCATTTTTGACCATTTGAGGCACTAAAATTTTGCTTTGCATGGCAGCATCTGCATTCGCCGAGCCAGAAACTCCCCCCAACATAGTACTTAAGACTACGTTGACTTGAGCGAGTCCGCCAACTAAGTGGCCAGTTAAGACGCTGGCCATTTGCATTAGCTTGCTACTTATCCCTGAGTAATTCATTACTGAGCCTGCCATTATAAAAAACGGTATGGCTAATAAAGGGAAAGAAGAGGTTGCACTCACAAACCTTTGCAGCACTAAATCAGCTGGCATACCGGCATCTATAAAGGTGAAATAAAAGACCGAAGCACCTATAAGGGCGTAGGCGATAGGTATACCGGTAAAGTACAACAAAAATACAATGGCAATTGGTAGATATTCCATATATTACCCTTTGAACGTTTTTGAATTAAGTATGAGTTTATTGAAATCGGTAACCAAAAAGCGCAATGTATGCCAAGTGATTAAAGCAAAGCTGACAATAAGTGCAGAATTGACCACCGCAGAGCTCACCCCTAAAACGGCGGTTGGCTTATCAAACGCGATAGTAGTAAACACTATGCTGATATAAAACAGATATCCATTTAGTAAAAGCAGCAGCAAGTTTACACATAATCGGATCTTATCTTGGGTTTGTTGGGAAGTTTTCTTCACCAGCATATCAATGCCAATATCCATCTTATGTTTATAGGTTGCACTTGCGCCCATAAATACTGCCCAAACAAAACAGATAGTGGCAACTTCTTCTGCCCAATAGAGAGAGTAATTAGATAAATAGCGCGAAAATACATTGAATATCACAATAGTTATCATAGTGAGCAGAAAGCCTGCACAAAGCAGCTCTTCTATATTGTTTATCAGTGATTTAAGCTTCATTATTCATCTACTTTCTTATTGCGTATTTTGTGCAACTCTGCTTGTATCTGATTATACATAGCGACGTTTACCCCTGGCAGCGTCTGAAAAAGTGGCCTGGTTTTTTGTTCAAATGCTGCGCGGTCAATGTCATTAAATTGCACACCATTGCTTTGTAACGCTTCAACAACTTGTGAATGCTTCGTTTTTAACAGAGTCACCATTTCATCGGCACCTCGATTAAACTCATCAGCAATTATTTTTTGATATTTCTCAGGGATTTTCTGCCAAACCTCGGTTGAAATGTAGACACCGCAAGTCCCTAAAAAATGATTAGTTAAGGCAACATTCTTCTTTCCTGTTTCGTATACCTTGGTACCTAAATTGGTGAATTCTGAGCCTTCTAGTCCATCGACCACGCCTTGTTGTACAGCACTAAATGTTTCGCCCCATGGCAATGGCGTTGCATTCGCTCCCATGGCGTTAATGGTTTCAATAAATAACTTACTTCCGGGGGTGCGTAACTTCACGCCAGCCAAATCATCTGGAGTAGTAATTACTTGGTCAGTTATTAGATTGCGAAAGCCAAAAATATACTGCAAAGACAATACTTTTATGCCTTTTTGTTCCAGCTTATTTACCCAGCCTTGAACTAAAGGCGTTTTGATTAAAGCAATGTATTCATCATAATTTTGATACAGCATAGGTCCTACCAAAGCTGTGAACTCTGGAACATAGTCGCCAATATAAGAAGGGTCTTCTACTGAAATAAAATGTGCGCCTCGCGCGACCATTTCTACACTATCTTTATACGCGGCAATTTGTCCCTGTGAAAATGTCATTATTTTCACCGCGCCATGTGTTTTATCCGTGATGCGTTGGGCGACAAGTTCCATAAAGTGGGTCAGCTCTTCTTTAGGAGCAAAGACATGACTTAGTCGTAGTACAATGTTGAACTCGCCTGTTTGTTTTGGTTGGCATGCACTTAAAGAAAAAAGTAATAACAACAATAATGTATAGCGAATCAAACTTGTCTCCAAAACCGAATTGGTAAGCTGTTTACGATATAATGTGTAGTACTTATTTGCAATTACTATAAAAATTCTACTTTCTGTCTGCTTTTAAACTTACTACACATTTAGTCCACATTTTATTTGTAAGATGGAGAAAATTGAGTAATCAGTATTAGCTTTAATATGTTTGATAATGATTATGGGGAATAACCTAAAGGAAAATCTATGATTCAAAAGATATTCTCTGTCACTATTGGTATTATTGCCATTTGGGCATTCCAACGATTTGAATCTTTAATAGCAGTGTTTATCATAGGGATTGCTATTGTCATGTATCGAGGTGCGGCTCATGGACAATGGTTTTACTTTGGTTTGAACTCACCAGAAGTGAGTGACTCAGCTTATAAAGAACGTGACTACACAGATTTAAATGGTAACGGCGATTAACCGCTAAAACTCAGCCAACTATTTTTAACTTAATTGGCTGTACTTACATTAATGCTTAATAAGATAACACCTCAAAAATTTCATTGTGCTCTGCTGATAACATATCTATGGGTGTTAACATGGCACTTTTTAACGCATGATTACAGTCACTATTACACAGTGCAGGCTTAGCTTTTAGGTAAGCTTGTAACACTAATTTTGCTTTTTCAAGGCTGTTGCCGTAACGGCTTATTACTTGTTCAACACAAACATGTGTGCTTGGATCATCTTGCCAGCAATCGTAATCGGTTGCTATAGCTATGGTGCAATAACAGATTTGTGCTTCGCGAGCTAAAAAGACCTCAGGAACATTGGTCATGCCAACTAAATCACATTGCACGGCGTTTTTCAAAAAAAGGCTTTCTGCTCTTGTGCCTAAACGAGGGCCATCGACACAGGCATAGGTTTTGTTTCTATGTATTTCAATTGAGCAGGTTTTTGCTGCTGATGAAATAGCATCAGCTAATGCTAAACAGGTTGGCTCTGCCGTTGCAACATGCGCAACCATGCCTTGACCAAAAAATGTTTTTTCTCGCGGACCTTTAACAAAGTCAAAATATTGATCGGCAATGGCAAGGTCACCAGGTCTTATTTCTGGCTGCAAACTGCCCACAGCAGATAAACCAATAATTTGGCTAACCGATAAACTTTTCAATGCCCAAATATTGGCGCGGTAATTTACCTCAGCAGGTAACAACGAATGATTATTACCGTGGCGAGGCAAAAAAAATACTTCTTGGTTGTGGAGGAGGCCTTTAACAATGTCTGCTGAGGGCTTACCAAATGGCGTGTCCACTTTGTATGTTTCGATAACTTGCAAGCCGTCTATACTATAAATTCCTGTGCCGCCTATAATAGCTAACATATTGTTTCCTCGATTTAATTTACTTAGAGTTAACTCGCGCTGAGTTGTTCGGGTAAAGTGGTAATCCAGTTTCTTATTTGATTGCGCACAATACGGTAGTGGCGAAGCGCTTCTTCGTCACTTTTTGCCAACTTGGCAAGTTTCGGTGGATCGTCAAATTGCTTAATGATGACGTTTGTTTGGTTAGGGAAAGTAGGGCAGTTGCTGGCCGCGTGCTCACAAACAGCTACTACGTAATCAAATGTTTTGCTATCAAACTCGTCTAACGTTTGTGACTGATGATGACTAATATCAATACCAATCTCACTCATCACTTTCACTGCTGCAGGGTTTAGCCCATGTGATTCAATACCTGCAGAATAGCTTTTTATTTTATCACCAAATATTTCATTGGCTAAGCCATGTGCCATTTGGCTTCTACATGAGTTTCCAGTGCATAAAAATAGAATAGATTTCATTTTGATCCTTATTGCTCACTACAACTGGCGCCGTGAGCAAAGCAGCTATAACAGCGATGGTGTTTTAAGTTGATTTTTTGCTTCATGCTCTTGGTTAATGATGTCGTTAAAAAGTAGTCGCTATCATCGTCTACTAAAGTGCAGGCATAAACTTGCAGCTGTCCGTGCTTTTTCACGATCATTTTAGAGTTGGCACACATGTAGTTTTTGCGTTGTTCGTCTGTTTGATATCTGGTCATGCAACTTGTAGTGATGTGAGGCACATCAGGTAGTGCTCCTGGGGGTAAAAAATCAGGAAATGCGACAATATTGGTATTGCTCGGCAGTCCATTTAATTCAAATAGATGCTGATATTGTTGGTTTACTTTATTTGTGTCTTCGTTGTTAGCGATATGACGAGCTAACGAGACATTGAAGCCTCGGTTATGTAGCATACGCATGCCGATAAATGCTTTAGCAAAGTTACCAGCACCTCGACCCCGGTCATGACTTATTTCATCGGGTGAGTCAATGCTGACACGAAATGAAATAGGATGCTGATTCTTATCTTGCAGCTCACATAAAGCGTCAAAACGTTTTAATAACGGGTCGGTTGCGTTGGTTAAGACTAAGCAGGGCTTAAATTGTGACGCATACGCTAATATATCGATAATGTCTTTGGCTAAAAAAGGCTCACCACCAGTAAACGAGAATTGCTCGACACCAAGGGCTAATGCTTCATCAATATATGGCTTTACTTCTGTTAACTTTGGGGTTGCTAAACGTTTGCTTGAAGGGCTTGAACCCTCTAAACAAAAGTCACACTCAAGATTACACTTAGTACCGGTATGAAACCAAAGTTCGGTTAGCGCATGGGGCTGAATATAGCCTCTAGGCTCACCTAAGGGAGTATATAGCCAGTCATTTAGTTGAATCGGTATTGTTTCCACTAGCAGCAACTCGTTTTAGGGGTTGATTCAGCTGCAGGGCTACAGCAGCTTGAAGTATCTGTGCTTGTTTCTGCTCCACAACTACTTGTGTTGGTAGAGATAAAGTCAAAAACTGAGTCGCTATTGTCGAAAATACCTTGATGCTTATCAAAATTGCCTGCAAAAATAAAATGCTGTTTGAATCGAGATTGCTCTAGAGTACGCCAAGTATTGCCACTGACTTTTGTGGGTTGGTTTGTGGCAAACTGTGTTACTTGGTCTAATGAAAAACCTTGCTTAAATGCAGGGATGGTACCTTGGTAAGTTACACTAAGGCCGTAATCTTGCGCATTATGCTCTAGTGCTTGTGCTTTAAATAAGCGATAGGTTGCAGAAGTGAATTTTAAATCACCAAGCCGTTGAGATAATTCGTTGTTTTCTATAGTAATAGCCCGACTCGATACTAATCTAGGCTCAATGAAACCAACGGATTTTGCTAAGTTTTCAAAGTCATTCCAATACAAAGCGCCACTCAAACACTCACCGTACAGTAGTGGGTCTGCTACTAATGTTGCGGGCACACGTTTGTCCGCGTAAACATCTGAGAAGTATATTTCTCCTCCCGGCTTTAAAATTCTAAAAATCTCTTTTAATACTGCGTGTTTGTCAGGGCTTAAGTTAATGACACAGTTAGATACCACTACATCAATACTGTTGTCCGCAATGTTTAGCTCAGCTAGTTTTTCAATGTAGCCTTTTAAAAATTGGGTGTTGGCGTTGGCGTAACCGAACCTTTCTCGATGATATTCTATGTGCTGATTGGCTATGACAAGTTGTTCATCGGTCATATCAACGCCAGTAACGAAGCCGGTTTCGCCGACCATTTGCGCAATGGCGTAACAATCTCGCCCTGCGCCGCAGCCTAAATCAAGCACATGGCAACCTTCAAGTAGTTCAGGTGTCACTAGGCCACAACCGTAATAATGTGACATTACTTCATCATGAATGTTAGCTAAAATTGATTTTAACGATGTAGACAAGTTGTCGTCGGTACAACATGCGTTGGTTTGTAAATCTTGTGAACCGTTTAATATTTTACCGTAATAGTCTTTTACAATGTTATGCATAAGTGGGGACCTTCGTAAATAATGATAAGTCGTTAATGGTTTGTATTAATGCTTGTCGCGCAGGGCGGTTGTCACTTTTTAAGTCTGCAACTAGTCGCCTTAAGTCTGTAATAAAGTCAATATCGTATCCGGGCTGAATGTAGGTCACACTGAGCAAATGTTCGGTACAGACTTTAAGTAAACCAAATGATAATGTATCTGTGCTCCATGGTAATCTCTCTAAGGCAGGCCATGGCACGCTATTGGCCATAATAACTACGCCGCCATCGTCAGCATGGCTAAGGGCAATTTTGCTGCTTTGCAGTGCCTTGATTGAGGCTTGATAATGCGCTGTTGTTAGCATAGGGGCGTCAGTACCAATAAAAATGAGCTCTTTATGCCCTAATGCACGCAGTGTTTTATCAACATAGTTTAGACGCACACCAAGGTTGCCATTTTGGTTTGCAGGTAGCTGCGCTAGAATTTTGGCGTTAATATTAAGCGACTTCGCCCATGCCAAATCTGTATGCTCAGAACAGGCAAGTACCACAGGCCCAAGCCAATTTCTGGCATCTTCAAGTGCACACTCAAGTAAGGCTTTAGCGATGCAAAGTGCGCTTTCGGCACTACTATCGTTAACCAACCGTTGCTTCCCCTGATTAAGCTTTGGTCGCTTACAAAAAATGACTAGGGTAGTGTTTGTTGTTATAGCGGTATTGGATAAACTCATTACGTTAGTTACTTTGCTGTAGTGAAATTAATTGTTCGCCGACTTGACCAGTAGTAGCGTTATTACTTGAATATAGACCCACTGTTAGCCCATTTAATTTCCAATCATAGGAAAACTCAGCAGTGCCGTTAAAGGCTTGCAGCTGCTGCTTAAGTGTTGGCTTTGCATATTGAATGAGATGATAAATAAGTGCTTGTTGATTTTGACCGAAATCTAGAGAAAACCAATCATAAATACTTGATACTATTAATGTCTTTCCGCTGAGGTTAACGGACTTTTTCTGATTGATAAAGCGCACCGCAGCAGCATTTAATTGTTCGTCAATATCCTTGCTGGTAAATGGTTTTGCAAGTAAGTCGGGACAGCCAATACTCGCGCAATTAATCACATAGTGGATACGCATGTCTTGCCATAATGGACGCAAAACACCATGTTCAATGTTATTGAGTGACATAGCTGTATTGGCAATGTTCGCGACTATAATATTCCATGGACCGGTAAAACCATCGCCGATTTCTTTAATTGATTTCACTGGATAATGGGTTAATACAAGATCAATGACTAACGCATTGTATAAGTTTATCCAATAGGCCAACTGCTCGTTTTTTCGATAATCTCTTGGGTCAATGCTTTGTAGAACTGACAAGTAGTATGTTAGTTTTTCCCGATCGCTTAGGTTGACATTGTTATAGTCAAACGCACGTTCATTGTTTGTGTTGACATAAACATATTTAGCAAGTATTTCTTGCCATAAACTATGGTCAATATTTTGTGTATTCTCTTCATTGGCAACATCCCACTTTAATATTGGCGTAGGTAATGTTGCGCGGTAGAGTGAATAGCCTTTCCAACTCAAGGTTAATATCAGCACGATAAAAATAACTAATAGGGTTTGAATACTAATCATATGGCAGCACTTTTATTCTTACGGCTTTTTTCAAAGAGGATTGTGTAAGGAACAACTTCAAGATCATCGATAAAATACCAATGCCGGCTTTTATTGAGCCTTTAACCGTGCCACTAATTTTTGATTCCCCAATTCGTACTTTTGAGTCCACTGGGTATTCGCTTACTTTCAAGCCATGAATAATCGCTTTGACTTGCATTTCAACGGTCCAGCCGAAGGTTTTATCTTCCATATTGATGATAGCCAATGCAGAAGAGCGGATAGCGCGAAAAGGACCTAGGTCGGTAATTTTCTGCCCCCAAAAAAGCGTAATTAAATGGCTCGATAACCAGTTACCAAACAGTTGTGGCTTGGTTAATGCGCCTGGTTCAATAATACCTAAGGCTCTAGAGCCAATGGCTAAATCATCGCCATCAATAATCCCTTGCAGCAAGGGAATTGCTTGTTCTATAAATGCAGCATCATCACCATCAACAAATAGTACAATACCGCAAGGAGGTAACTCAGCAAGTGCTGTCATACAGGCAATACCGTAACCAGGTAATGCTTGGTAAATCACACTAGCGCCAGCTGCTTTCGCTACTTGCGCAGTGGTATCGGTTGAGCCATTATCACAGACCATAATGTGATCTATTATTGTTTGGTTTCCGCTTTGCAACTCACACAGTTGTTTTACCACAATGCCGATGGCTTGTTCTTCATTTAGTGCCGGTATCACGACAGAAACGGTATAGTCTTTAAACATTGCTCACCTCAATAAACAGCACACCATAGGAGAACGTCGAATAATAATATAGGTTAAAAATGTTCATAATATTCTCCTGCTACTTCAAAGAAGCACGCACCAAATCACTGTTGGTGTGTGAAAACTTTGAGCGTTTAATAAGGGATGAAATAATGTTGAATAAGGTAAACAGATACCAAAGCCCTAGAAGGACAATAGGCCACTGAGCAGGTTGCCATACTTGATGTGCTAAAAAGTTGCCAAGTACCTCATAGGTCAATGGCATTAACATCATCCAACCAATAAGGTATAGGTTTGGCCACAATGCTAATACGGGTATTAATGGCATTAAATACCAAGGGAATACGACCGGTGAAATCAATAAGGGTAATGCGATGGAAAACTGCATGCAGGCATAAATAATAGCTTGAACATTATTTTGCTGTACTGGAAAGCGATTGCGAAAGCAAAGGTATGCAATGGTACTAGCACTTAAGGCAATAATACTAATAATCAGTATTATGGTGTGTGTACCTGACAAATGAGCATCAATAAGCGTGAATAACGGTGAGGCAGAACGCCATTTTTCAAAAAACACACCGATACTACCAACAGGGTAGTATCCTAACCCATAGGTAATGCCATAAATACACATAACAGTTAACACGCAATTTAGCACTAGTTTAGCTGCGCCTTTCCTGGTTTCTTGGCTAAAGAAAAATGGCAGTAACAGCATTACAGGTAATATTTTGATCGACATGCCCAAGCCAATTACGGCTCCACAAAAAGCATGACTTTTGTGCTGCCACAAGTAAATTGCGCTAATAACAGCTAGAGCTGAAACAGCATCGACATGCAAGCCGACGCCGGTTTCTAGAATTAATAGCGGGGAAAGCGCAATCAAAGCAAAGTGTTTTAGTTTTTTGGCTTTTCTTAGTACCAAAGCACTAATCCCAATGGTCAATAGACCAACGAATAATAAGAGCCATTGCCATGCTTGTTGGGCGTCTTCTACACCAAAAGATGAACAAAAAGCGAATAAAGCTAATGAAATCGGAGGATATAAGGTTGCATAAGCTGCATGCTCTGCTGGAGGCTGCCATTGATTTCTCAACTCAATCAACATCTCATCGTCGTGGCTAATTTGATAGGGATCATATCCTTCATAAGCAATACGCCCATCAAAGAGATAGCGATCAACATCGTTTGAGGTATATGGCGATATATCTATCAAGACAAAGCGAGCGATAATAGCAACAACAAACATTGCTTTATAAGCATTCAAGGAAGTTGCGTTTGGAGATGTGTACCATGCCAACAGCATAAAGCCTGCCATAGCACTGTATTGGCAGATAACATACAGGCCAATATTTTCAATGAGATGAGAATATTGGCCAAAAGCTACTGCTGAAATACAGTGGCTGGCAAGGCTAAGTAATAAAACAGCCAATAAACTCCCATAGTATAGCCAAGGCCGTGTACTATTTTTGCATGAGCCACGGGCTAGAATAGTCATTGATTTGACAACCGATAATGGTTATAAAAGCTGTTAAAAGCAGACATAACGAAACCAATAGTTAACAGCGTAATAAACGGCAGCATAAACCAATGTTGGTGATTAATAGCCCAAAGCAAAACCAAAGAATAAATAGTGGCAATTAAAAATTCAAAGATTGCCCCTTTTGGTGCTAAAGGCTTATAAAGCCGGCTTTGGCCCAGCAAAGATGTTGTTTTATTAGTAGCTACTTTTGCAGAACTTAGTTTTTCTAATTCACCTGTTTTAGGGGTTCGCACAAATTCGCTTTGCTTACCAATTAAGGCTTCAAAACCTGCTTTAGAATTGTTGATGGCGAGTTGTATGCCAAGTAATACTAAGTTTGGTAGCTTTAACAATGCTCTACTTTTAGATCGCCCAAGGACAACTTGGCCAAAGTATAGGTAAGCAATATGCCCACCTGATGACATTACCAGCAGTGGTATATCTATCCACCAAATATTTATGAAATCGTACCGGTCGCGAAGATACAAACTCGGTATTAAAAAGAATAGCGTATCAACTAACATGACAAAATAAGCAAGGTTGTTAGATAGGTGAAAAGTTGATTCTATTTTTTTTACCAGCGGAAGCTTAGCTTGCCAAACTGTTTTTAGCATTTTTAACATCACTTCAACGCCGCCTTTGGCCCAGCGGTATTGTTGTGTTTTAAAGGCATTCATGTCTGCCGGCAACTCACCCGGGCAAGTCACATGATTTAGGTATAACATTTTCCAGCCAGCCAATTGCGCTCTATAACTAAGATCTAAGTCTTCAGTTAAGGTGTCAGCACTCCAATGGCCCGCGTCGATAATTGCACAAGTGCGCCAAATACCGGCGGTACCATTAAAATTGAATAACTTGTCACTGGCGCACCTTACTTGTTGTTCAAGAGCAAAATGTGCGTCGAGCATAATGGCTTGTGTTTTGGTTAGTAAACTACTGCGTCGGTTTAAATGCTCCCAACGCAGTTGCACCATTGCAATGTCAGCCTGAGTAAAGTAATGAATACTATCAAGTAAAGTATTTTTATTTGGCATGAAATCAGCGTCAAAAATAGCAATGAACTCTCCTGTTGCCGTATCCATCGCGTCTTTTAGAGCGCCAGCTTTAAAGCCTTGACGATTAGTTCGCTGTACGTGCGCAATATCGATGCCTAAGCTTTGATAATGCTGTACACGCTCTGCTATTAACTCGCTCGTTTCATCATTGGAGTCGTCAACAATTTGTATTTGCAAGCGCTCTGCAGGGTAGTCAAGCAATACAATTGAGTCGACAATTCTTTTAGCCACTAATCGCTCGTTGTATAGGGGGATTTGCACCGTTACCTTCGGTAATTGTTTGAACGTTTTCGGGGTGGCGGGTTTATACTTTCTATATTTAAACCAACGGATAACCATCGAAAAACGATGCAAACCAAACAAGCATAGAATGGTTAATAAAAAAAAGTGCACACCAATAATGAATAAGCTAAGTAAAGACATTGTTTAAAATACCTGTGTTATGCCTAGCTGAATGCTGTCGCCTTCAAGAATGTTTTTACCGTAAACTTCTTGTGTATACGTTAATTCAATACCAAAGCCTTTGAAAAAATTATTGTTATTGAAATTATATCCTGCGGTTAATTCTAATTTTCCTGAATCATACTCTAATGGGTTTGATAAGTTTCCCGTATTTATTAAATTGGTGTTTTCAGCATTTTCAGCACTTAAAATGCCATCTAATTTAGTACGTAAATAAAGGTTTTCGTTTACACTGAAACCATACTCCATCAAATACCGGTATTCATCTGACGGCGCGCCAGTGCGAAAACGGTAACCCATTTCAACCCCAAAATAGCCATACTCATTTAAGCTTTTGCCTATCAATACTTTGGCTTCGTAATCTTCTTGGGCATTACCTAATCCATCTGATTGCTCATAAAGGAAAGGGCTTTTGACTAAAAACGATGTTGATAAGACAAAAGGGTTTGCTTGCCACTGATAACGGATACCAAGTTCGGTGTCGCCAAAACCACTGGCGCTGCTAGTACCAGTAACGGCATCTGTTTGTTCGAACGATTGATGGAGTAGTGAGCCGTAAATGGCAAAGTTGTGGCCCAATCCATATTCGGCATAAAGTGAAGTATTGTCGCCATCAAACTCTTCAAAAGAAGGATTGTTACCGCGGTAGGTATCAGAGGTGAAATTAGCAAAACCAAGTTTTATGTAGCCCGTTCCTTCTGCGCCGACCCATGCACCTGCTGAGACTCCTGACGATAAAAACAAGGTAGATAACAGTGTTGTAGCCACGGACAATTGCTTTATTGTTTTACTCAATTGGTTTTCGGAATTTGGGTTTTTATTTTGCATAATTCTCACTCTGTTTTAGTTTATGTACGTTTGTTTGAAAATGATGATGTGAATAAGTTAAAGGTTGTGAATGAGAGGAACAACCCAATTTATAAGGCTTTACACAAACGTTATGGTTTTGTGATACTTTTGTTATAGAAACGAAAGAAGGGGATTTAGACAATAGACCTGAATAGTTTGAATTGTCTTTCAAAGCTTTTTATTGGTACTTTTCTGCAATTGTTTTTGCAAAAAAATGCTGAGTTAAGCTAGCATTAATTTTGCTATGACTTAAGTTAAACATTAGCGAAATATTGAATGAGCTGGTTTTGTCATTTATATTGGGTGGCATGTTAAAGCATGGATTTAATTCTTAAGGTGGTTACTCGCAATATGTCTTGTTTAAAAAGCTTACTTTTTTTTAGTTTTTGTTTATCTTTGCTATTTTATGTCAATGAAGTGCGTGGAAATTCAGCATTGGCTTTAGTTAAGATAAAAGATAATAATTTGGCTGCTTGTATTAAGAAAAATGCCGAAAAAAAGCAATGGCAGAGCGCGTCCGATATAACAGAAATAAAATGTCATGGTATGAACATCACCAGTTTAGTTGGGCTAGAATCTTTTGATAGTTTAAAAAAACTGTCCTTGTTCAATAATCAATTGACTAGCGTTGATTTACAAACGTTTAAGCACCTTGAACATATAAATATTGCCAACAATAGGTTGACCAATATTAATATTGTTGGCCTTGCTCAATTAAAAAGTTTATACCTTTTTAAGAACAAACTTATTACGGTTGACTTTAACGGGGTATCGCAACTTAAAAAAATTCGTATTACCAATAACAAGCTGAAAATATTAGATATCTCACCCTTAATATCCCTTGAGAAAGCATACTTTTTTGATAATAAATTAGAAGAGTTGATTGTGGCAGGGTTGCCTAAGCTGAAATTTATTGAGTTGAGACAAAACCCGATGCCAGACGAAGTTTACGACCGTTATGATGCCCTTGAAGGTATTACCATTATCCATGACGGTAATGCCGATGATTGGAAATAGCAACTAAGATCTGCGGAGCTTTCAGACAAAATAGTCAGCAAAATTTAACAGAGCCTAAGCTATTAGATGTTGTAAGCTACGGACACAAACCAAGTACTTAAGTTGTGATTTGCTTTTGGGAAATAGTATAAACCCTGCTTGGTTTTATAATCCGCATAGACCAATTTAAATTCCCATTTTCTGGTGGCGCGATACGCTAATTCAAGATCAAATTCATTGCCGATAGTTGAACCATTTTTATAATTTTTGAAGCGATGAAAAACACTCCGCCAGCGCAGTTTTTTATAACGTCCTTGATAGGTTAAATAGTGATCTCGTAAGCCTGTTTGCATGCCGTAGCCTGTGAATATATCGGCCCAGCCCTGAAATTTATGATTAGTCCCAAGCGGTGTAATGAAGCCTTGCCAGTTATTTTCACTCAGCACTTCTTGACTTAATTGCAGCCGATGGCTTTTATACTGAATACCTGCTTCTAATAAGCTATACCATGCACGGTAATCAACCGGATTATTGTAAGCATTTTGTTGCGTGGCAAACTCGACCGTGTAGCGATATTTTATCTTTTCCGGTTTAAACTCATCGCTAATTCGCACTCCCAGAGTATGCGTTGAAAATCGTGCAAGGTCTTTATTTTCAACTGAATAACCATAGCTAACTAAAGAAAGGTTATCTTCGGTTTTATAGGTCAAGTTAACTAAGTGCGCGCTTAAACGGTGTGCTCCTAGTTCGTTTGCTGGACGTTGGTCTATTAGACCATAGCGAATATCATCTTTGGGGATTGTTGAGGTAGCTTCATGACCAAATATTCTATGAACTTTATTAGTGTAGCTATATTGTAAGTGCCAATTAACTTGATCGTTGAATTCATAGGTTAAGGCATCAAAACTTTGCGGTGTTTGCCAAAACTCAACAGTGCCAATATGTCGTTCATTATCAAATGCCAATGGCTGTCGCCCTAATGTTATCTGCCAATTGCTGTCACTCGCATATTGTAGGTTAATTTGACTCCAATTAAAGCTTTGCGGGTCGGGAATAGGCGAGGTCGACTTTTTCACCGTAACCGAATTATAGTCGCCATCGTTAAAAGCATAAGCGAGGTTGGGCTCTACTAACAATTGCCATTGTTCATTATGGTCTAGCGAAAAACGAGAAGTTAACTTTAATCGGGTGGTAAACGCTTGGGCATCTTTTAGCCAATTGTCATCAACCTCTTGGAAGCGCGTGCGCATACCAAAGTCGTGCTTGCCAGGAATTTCAGTAGCTATCACATCATGCTCAAGCATTATGCTGGCAAATAAGGTAATGAGTACAAGTATCATATTTCTCTGACAGCCGCCTGTGTTGCTGTCAAACAAATATAATCTGATCGCGCCAAAATAAAATATCTCTTTAAACATCCTGCTTCCATTCTTTTAAACGCACACATAAGCCACGTGAAACGATGACATCACTCGGCTCGCCAATGGCAGAGCCACCCAGTTCTTCAATGGTTACGAGCAATGATTGAGAATCTTTAATTAAGCGCCATTGAGCCGTCGTTAATTGCTGTTCAATAAGCTTGTCATTGCTAGGAAGTACACCTAAGCTTCGGGCCTCAAAATCAGTTTTAGACACTACCCATAACTCCAAAGATTGCTCATTGTTTATTGCCGGTGTGCCGACAACATTAACGATTAACTTTTTCGACTCACCATAGGTAGTTGCCACTAAATGTGCTTGTCCATCTTGCTCAGTTAAAACAGCAACATAACTAAGGGGATCTGTTTGCTGATCAAAAGGTTTGCTAATAAAGAAGACTATCACACATAGCATTAGCACTGAGAAGGCGCTGGCGTAGCTTGTTACTGGTGACGAAAACCAAGACTTCATCAAGTCGGTAAATGATTGAGCCCAATTAAGTTTACTTTTGTCTTTTTGCTGCTTTTCACAATCTTGTGAAGTACCAACCGCAGTAATATTGAGAGCATTAGTGATATTTTGCCATACATGCTCGCTGGGAGGTAATTCAGCCGTTTGTTTATCAAGACTAACAAAACGCGCTTGCCAATAATGAATGCGCCGGGCTAATGCATCGTTATAAGTAGCTTGTTTCTCTACACCTTGACGCACTTGAGGTGTTAATGTGCCAAGCACATACTGGCTTGCTAAATGCTCTATTATTTGGGTTTTCCTATAACGTTTGGGCATTTTTGTTACAGCTGATTGAGGTGTTAATTGTTCAGACATAATTGTAACCTCCCCAAACCACGTCGGATCCAAGATTTAATGGTGTTTGTTGGCTTATCAAAATAATGAGCAATATCATCGCGACTATAACCATATAGATAAGCCATTAAAATACTTTGACTTTGTTTTTGCTCGAGCTTGGCTATGCAGTTATTTAGTGCTTGTTCATTATGTTCACCAAGGCCGGGTTGAAGTGAGTGCTGCTCAATATTGTTTAGCTGCTCCTGCGTTAACTCCATCTCATTAAATTGTACGGTATCTTTTTGATGCCGTCTTAGATCATAGCGTAACCTATCATAAGCACGATATCGCACAATAGCAGCTAGCCAGGTAAATGCTTCACTTTTACTGGCCTGATAGCTGTTGCAGTTTTGCCAAATTTGTATAAAAGCTTCTTGCAACACGTCATTGGCGCTATCGACATGGCGAGTGATACGATAGGCAATGCCATTTAAACGGGCTGAAGTTAGTTGATAAAGCTCACTAAATGCCTGCTTATCACCGTGTTGGCATAGTTGCAGAAGACTAACAAGCTTATCGTCACTAGCGTGATTAGACCCAGTATCGACACTCTTTTGCTCAGCCAAATGCACTTTTTCCTTTTTAGCTTTATCAATTTGATAAATTGAAGGTTTCATAAATTCATAACCTAATATTACTCTAGCAAGTCACTTTAGAAATAGAAATGGCTTTGTAAAAAAATCACATCATAGTTTTGCTCAGGTACTTGCGGAATATCTTGTTTAACTCTAAGCCCTAAACGAAGCTGCATGTTTGACAGTGGCGTATACTCACTAATGAAAGAATAGCGCGTTTGTTCATTTTCATCGACATTGCTATCGGGATCAAAGTACTCCGCTGTTAACTTAAAATTCCAACCTTTTCGCCATTGATAGTTCAATTCGAGTAGGCTTACGAGTTGGTTAATATCTTGTTTAGTGGAGGTGTTAGCTGCTTCAATAGTGAGGTAATCAACTTCGCCAAGCAAACCGACATTACCAAATTGTACCCCTGCAAATATATTAAATAACTTTGTTGCTTGAGTTGAGTCGTTTAGTGCTGCACTTGCACCTATGCGAAATTGGGAGAATAGCTGTTCGATGCGCGCCCCGTATAATAAATTATCGTCATTGTTAGTCGCTTGGCTAGTGCCGTTAGTAATATATAAGTTTATCGAGGTTTGCTTAAGGTTTATGCCATATTCAATACCACTGTCACTGTTATCAAAATTCATACCTGTGGCTTGGCGAATAAAAGCACTATCATCTTCTATGCGCAAACCATAAGGAATATAGAGTTTACCTGCTTTGATATAGTTGCTATTGAGAGCTGAATTTTCAGCAAAGTTATACATCACAAACGCTTCTCTATTAATGGCGCTACCCGGTGCGACTTGTTCATCAAAATAAAAAGATAAACCAGTGTTAGGAATCATAAAGTGCAAATATAATTGTGCACTGTCGACGGCAAAGCCTTTACTGGTATTGTTGGTTTGAGCCTCATTTTTTTGAAGGTTAGCGTTAAATCGAGCATCGGCACCAATGGAAAGGTATTGGGTAAGCTTGGCCATTGTGGCACTATCGAATTGATTTGCTTTACTAGGTAAGATATTTTGGCCATATTTTTTGCCAAAATCATTACGCAAACCACCACCTATCGGATTAACATGGCAGCTTACACATTTGAGATTGTTTTTTATAGCCAAATACGGCTCAGCTTGTATTGACAAGTGAAATACCAATAGAGATGCTACTACAATTACTAGGATATTGGCCGCATTAGCCTGTAGTTTAGAATGTAAATTCATAATGGAATGCTCCGCCTTCAATACCGTCATTATCGCCATCTAATTGTTGGCCATTTTGACTGGTCAATGTGGAAATACTGCCGTCATTTAGTTGAATAGTTAATTTACTGATATTGTTTGCTAGTCCGCTGACATTAATTTGTAGGCTATGACTGTTGATGCTATGCAGTGATATGTGTTCATCCGCTACTAGTATTGGTTGAGCGAAAGCTGCATTGCTTTGATAGCTATGCACGAGTATTTGATTGCTCGTTAGGTAGTCAAAGCTCATTGCTTTGTTAAACCAGAAAGTACTTGTTAATACATATTGCGCTGGCCAAAAGTCTTCAAGCTGACTAAATGCTTCATTATAATTTTCCGCTTCTGTTATAGGTTCTATTTTGGCAATGGTCGTATTTATTCTACTAATCTTTGCCATATTGGCATTGTTTTGTGGTAGCAAAGCACCTGCATCAATCCAGGCTCTTATTGCGGTAATACTCTCATCATCAAGTGCAGGTTGCCCTAAAGGCATACGTGCACCTGCACGACTATCACCCGTTACTTTTAGATATAGGTAACTTTCAAGGGCTGAACCCGGCAGAACACGCTTGAATAAGGTGTTTGAAGAATCAACATTGATCAAGCTAGCTATCGAGTGTTCAAGGGTCGATAAATTTTGACCGGCTGCAGGGTTTACACCTCCATGACAAGTTGAGCAAAGCGGGGTGAAAACGTGCTGTTGAATAGAGGGCAAGGTTGCCTGAATAACATTGTTTTCCGGTGGCATGGTTATTTCTTCAAGTGGACGCCCTTGTTCATCAAGCCCTTCACCACTGCCTGCGTTACAACCAGATAACAACAATAATAAAACGACGAACCATAATGGTACTTTCATGATGCTTCTCATCAAATAGAATAAAATATTCACCCAATATCAAATAGAATTGCTATTGGGTGAGAGGCAGTTATGGACGAGCAATAGTCCAGCTTGGGTAGTCACCGGTGGTATCACCAATGGCGCTGTCACCTAAATAAAAATATAAAGGCAAGCCCTTATAAGCCCATTGATAGGTGGTGGTAGCATTTTCTTCGCGCGAAATAATTGTATATTCGCCAAAAGCTTGCTCTGTTGACGTTGCATATAATGGCGGCCAAGTAACTGCACAACCATCAAAGCAAACACTCACACCTGAATTAGCCATGTCTGAGTCGAAGGTATATAAAGTTAGCCCTGTAAGTTCATCAGCTGTTTTACCAATACTATCAAGGACATTGCCATGGGCGGTTAATATCAGTCCTTCGCTTGGATGATCATCAACTTTAACGGAGGCAGGGCGGGCAACATGCCAAACACTATTAGCATTTTCACCATTGGTATCATCAGCAGTAATATCAGCTGTGAAAAAATATAAGGGCATATCATTAATGGCCCATTGTCGGCCACCATTGCTGCGATTAATCAAGGTAAACGGTGGTGTTGCTACATCATTTTCATCGGCAATTAATGGCGGCCAGTTATCTAAGCAGGCATCTTCACAGTTGCTTATTCCGGCAATATCGTTATCAAAGGTATAAAGAGCAAAACCTGTTTTATCTATTGTTTTATCAATAAATTCGTCAGTTTCTGCCTCACGCGCTAAAATATGTACGCTAGCATCAACAGTTAAGGTTGCTCCAAGCACATTGATTTCTTCTAGTATCATGGTGTTGACGGGTTTGATTAAGTGCCAAATACCATTGATACCGTCACCATTGATATCACCACGGGCGGTATCATTTTTGAAGAAGTATAGCGGCATACCTTGATGAGACCACTGCTTAATACCATCGTCACGGGTAATAATAGTGAATTCACCAATGGCGACATCTTCATCATGAGGAACAAAAGCTGGCCAGGCATCTAAACAGGCATCAACACAGTTCGACACGCCCATCATGTCGTTGTCAAAGGTGTACAAGCTAAAGCCATCTTTATCCATTGCCGTCGCTGTATTAGCTAATGCGGAAACATTTACCATACCAGTGGCAGATAATGCGCGGCCATTTGCGATAGTACGTTGAATGGCTGGCTCTTGCGTAGCTATGTGCCATACATTGTTGACTTCGTCACCGTTGACATCACCGGCGGCATTATCATTGACAAAAAAGTATAAAGGTTTGCCTTTATATGCCCACTGCATATTGCCATTACTCGCGTTAACGATACTTAATGGTGACATTGCTTTGGCTCCAGCATCGGCAAGCAGTGGTGGCCAAATATTTATGCAATCTCCAGCACAAGCTGAATCATCAATAGGATCGTTATCAAAGGTGTAGAGTGTAAAACCAGACTTATCAATACGCATAGGTGTTAACACGCCAGCAGCATCACTCACAGAGGCTATCGTTTGACTACCTACATAGGCAGCCATGCCGGCAATATCTGTTGATATTAATGGTAAAGGTCGAGCAAGATGCCAAACACCATTTATGCCATCACCGCCAATATCTCCTTGAGCAGAGTCCTGATACCAATGATATAAAGGCTGTCCCTGGTAAGCCCATTGCATTGCATTATCACTACGGGTTATTAATGTCATTGATTCATCAGGTATTGCACCGTCATCAGCGAGTAATGGCGGCCACAGTCCGGCACAGGTATCAAAATCGCCAGAGGTGCCATCACAAGTTGAAGTATCCACCATATCGTTATCAAAGGTATACAAAGACAATCCTGACTCAGCGATGATTAATGAGCCGCTGTCATTGATTACCATAGTATTGGGCTTGGCTAGTTGGCTTGGAAACTCATCAGCAGGTGGTGTGGTAGGTGCCGGCGGTACATACGGGTCTTCTGTCGTAGTTGAGCCTCCACCACCTCCACAAGCAGAAAGAGCAGCAATCACTAAGCTGGACAGTAAAAAGTGCTTGATGTTATTGTTTATTTGTTTTTGCATGATAATAATCCATCTAATATTTAGGTTTCATATAAGCAATACGCCTAAAAAACAATAAAGTTGCACTTAAATTCAATTATTTCCACTTAATGTTAAAAAGTCAATTAATTCAGTTATTTGTGTTTTGTCTTGTCGTGAGTAGGAATACATGGTGGGGCAGAGGAATTACTTAAAAGGTTGGTCTGTCAGTTTTGATATTATTCATATTTTTGATAGATTCTATCTATTGCCCCTGTTTTAATGAGTTTATCTAATGCTTTATTTATTTCGGGTAATAAATGAGACTTACTCGGGTGGAAGCGTAATTTTACTTGGTCTTGATTAACTATATCGCCAATGATCAATTGTCGATATTCGGGAAATCGCTTTTGGTAATATAAAATAGTGCGATAACCGATAAATACCTGCTCAAGCCTGCCCATCAATAGTTGATTAAGCAGGTTTCTCTCAGAGACATTTTCTATTTTTACTATTGTATTATCTGCAAATGCTTGGTCATAATTAGGGTAAGAATAACCTCTAACAATACCTACTTTTTTACCGTATAAATCTTTGGCAGAGTTGACTTTAATTGGATTCGTTTTAAAGACAATAACCTCAGTTGATTCTGCATAAGGTATTGTGTATTCACCTAATACTTCATTATGTCTTCGCCAACTTTCATTTACGCCAGCTTCAACATCAATGCGACCAGCGTCAAATTCATGCATTGCTCTCGCTGCAGGTTGAATGTTTAATTCGAATTTGTGTCCCGTCATATGCTCCAATTTATTATAGATATCAATAATTATACCGCTGGGTTTATCACCATTCATTATAGTATAAGGCGGGTTTGCTTTAGCGAAAATAGCAGCGCTAAGTGTTTCAGCCTTTAGGGTCAATGAGCAAGATAATAAAAAACAATAATTAAAAATTTGAAGTAGATATTTCATTTAATTAGAGTCCATTCAATTAATTTAAGTAAGTCGCATAAGTATAGATAAATTATCTTTACTTAGCTAAGTAACCTATATCTATATTGCTATAAGACTTAATAAAATTAAAAGTACTATCACAGTAAAAAGAAAACCCGATACAATTTTCATGAATCGGGTTTGGCACTAACTGTTATAACAGTTTGCTAGTTTATGGATTATAAGTAACGTCTAAGCTAACACCTGAGGCAGCACGATAGCCATAGATACCAATATGCCAAGTATCAGCGGTTGGGTTGGTAAATGAACATGTTTCGCTATTGCCATTCTCCCAAGAGCGACAATCATAAGTTGAAGATGTTGGTTGAGCACCTCGTCTAATATACAAGTCCGCATCACCAGTACCACCACTTGTGGTAAAGTCTAAGGTAGACATACCCGCTGGAACATCAATAGTGTAGTATGTCCAAGCTCGACGAGAAACGCTAATATCTGTTACTGAAGCACTACCGCCAGTAGCACCGCCGCCTGAGCTAGGCTCGGTATAGCTACCTGTTAAGCTTGCACCAGAAAACGCACTGTATGCTCTCACCATAACGTGGTAAGTACCTGCTTGTGCCGTTGATATATCACAAGATTCGGTATTTCCACTTGCCCAAGAACGACAATCGTAACTTGACGTTGTAGCAGCAGAGCCAAACTTGACGTATAGATCTGCATCACCTGAACCACCAGTCATGTCGAACTTAAGACCTGTAGCACCGGCTGGTACTACCATAGTGAAGCTCAACTCAGCATCTTTAGCTGCTGAAAGGTTAGTTTTTGCAATGCCATTGTTAAGTTCAGTACCTGTGACTGGCGGAGTTGTTGTACCGCTACAGCTAGTTGCCAATGAATCAGAAGCAGCTTTGGCTTGTACTAAACCATGACCTGTTTTGTCATCACGGCCTGCTGCATCTAAATCAACAGCGGTATTCTTTAAGGCACTACGTACTTCGTCGGCAGAACAGTCAGGGTTATTACTCCAAACTAATGCAGCAACACCAGCAACATGTGGCGTAGCCATTGAAGTACCATTGTAATAAGCGTAGTCCTGCGAACCATTAATAGTTAAACTGGCGTTACTACCCAGCTGACCCATTAGTTGTTGGCCCAAAGCACGATCAACTGAAACAGTCGGAACGGTTACATCGGTATTTGCATCAACTAAAAATGGGTTTTGTAAACCAGGACGAGTACTGTCGCTGTAAACAATAACGGCAGATGCACCGGCATCAGCACAAGCTTTAGCTGGGTTGATTTCAGGGTAGTTACTGCCTTTTTGGTTATCATTACGTTCTGCTAAACAAATGTTGCCATTAACATTAGTACAGCTGTAACTGCTACCAGAAATGGTACAGCTTGATAATACACCGTTTGCACTACCATCTACATTGCTAACGACATAGTTACCGCCACTTTGAATGTAATGTGTTTGAGGCACAACACTGTCATTACCATAGGTAGTTGAGCCTACAGTGATATAACCTAAACGGCCATCACCAGCTACGGTTGATAAAATAGCCTCACCTGGCGCAGACACTTCAACTTGACTCGTGTATTGAGAAAATTCAGCATGTTGGTTATTGCTATCTAAAGCGCCTACAGCCATTACTACGTCGTAAGATGCAGGGTATGACAAGCTAGAGTCGCCATCGTTGCCTGAAGCGGCAATTAATAATACGCCAGTGTCAGCAGCAGCTTGAAGTGCATTTCTTTCAGTATTACTTGAACCAGCACCACCCAAACTCATGTTAACTACTTTTGCACCGTTATTTACACAAGTATCAACTGCATCAGTTAACTCGCCAGAGTATCCCCAACCACTTTCGTTAAATACTTTTACAATATGTAAATTAACGTTGGTGTTTGGCATAACTCCAACAACACCTTCGCTGTTATTTACGCCAGCAATGGTACCTGCAACGTGTGTACCGTGAGAACCACCGTTTTGATACCAGTTACCTGTACCAGAGTTATTAGTACCTGAAGCATTGTTGGCATTTAAATCTGGGTTGGCACGCTCATAACCTGAATCGATAATGCAAACTGTCATGTTAGCAGCATCAGCATCGGTTAGTTGATCTGATTGAGTTTGACTTATGCCCCAAGGTTGGTTTTGCGCCATGAAGTAGCGTTTGTAATCGGGCTCAGCTGAATCTACAGATGAATTCATTGCCAATTGTTTAGCGAGCTTTCTAACTTCTTTAATACTTTTTTCTTGACCAAATGAAATAACACTTTTTCCGTTTTTAAGGACTTTAACATGTGTAAATTTTTCACTGGTAAGCGTCGACAAAGTGGATAATATGTCGGCTTGTTTTCTGGCTGAAGTAAGTCCTGTTGCTGACATCTCCCCGCCGCCACTGTCTTTAAATTTGATGATTAAACGATCAGTGAAATCACGTTTTTGGGCTTTTTGTTTGTTCTGCCATTCGGCAAAACTAAGTTTATTCATTTGAGCTTTCTGAAACAGTGGCGCGTTTATTTTCTCTATTTGTTTGCCTACTTGTTTAATTGAAGCAGCATTACTTGCGCTACTCACTGCCATAATCGATAAGGCTATTGTGCTTAAGGTTAATGTTTTTTTGTGTTTCATCTGACATGAACTCCGTTATTAATAGGTACGTTTAAAATTATTTTTCTTGATTTATAAAAACGATTTACTTTATTAGTATTGGTCAATATCCAACCTCTTCATCATGCATTTATCACTATTTATTGAATAGCAATTAACGGACTACAATTGGTAAAAAAGCGACAGCCTATAAAGTTATTTTATTTGTATCTCGTTGTTAAACGTGAGGAAAAAATAGTGTTGTCGTGTTTGTACGAAAAAATGTCGTAATTTTGCTAGGGGGGATTTTGCTAACTGCTACTATCGTAATTATGCAAGAGGCATGGAGCCAATTAGCAAGTGTATATTTCAAGTGAGTGTATAAAAAGAGAACGGATAGTTCATCTAATAATTAAAAATGATCGTCATTAATAATAACAATAAGACGTAACTCAATATAAATAGATAGTGGAGTACATATGAAAGTTTCAAAGTTTGCAACCTCAATGCTTGCCCTAGCAGTTACAGCGGCTTTTTCAACACAAGCAGCTGATGATAGATATATCGTTAAAGTAGAAGAAAGTAAAAGAGGTAATGTAAAAGCACTTGCTAAACAGCTTGGCGCTGAAATTAAAGTTGAAGGAAAAGCTTTTATTGCGTTTAAATTCTCAGGAAAAAGCTTGGAAGAAGTTAAAAGTTTAATGAATGACCCTCGTAATTTCGCAAATTCATTAACAGAGGAAGAGTTGGTTCTTTCTAAAGCCCGAATGAATAACCCTCACATCAACATGATTGAAGAAGATCATCGTCGTATGCCGTTATCTCAATTTAGCGATGATGCTGGAAACCCAATGAATGAGCAGTTAACACCTTATTCTGTTTATCAATCACAAGCAGATCAAGTAAGTTTTAACGCTAATGCGGGTATGAAGGTTTGTGTTATTGATTCTGGTTTAGATCGATCAAATCAAGATTTCGCTTGGAACAACATTACTGGTGATAATGACTCAGGTACAGGTAATTGGGATGAGAATGGTGGCCCTCATGGTACCCATGTAGCTGGTACTATCGGAGCAGCTGACAACAATATTGGTGTTGTTGGTATGGCTCCCGGTGTTGATATGCACATAGTTAAAGTATTCAATGCTGATGGTTGGGGCTATTCTTCAGATTTGGCCTACGCTGCTGACAAGTGTGCTCAGGCTGGCGCTAATATTATCAGTATGAGTCTTGGTGGCGGTGGTGCAAACAGTACAGAAGAAAATGCATTTAAAGCATTTACCGCTGATGGTGGTTTAGTGCTTGCTGCTGCAGGTAACGATGGCAATGATGTTCGCTCATACCCTGCGGGTTATTCATCCGTTATGATGGTCGGTGGAAATGACGCTGATAACAACCGTTATACAGAATCTCAATACCCAAGTTGTACAGTAACAACGGGTAGAGGTAAACGCCAAACTACAGTAACAGATGAAACTATTTGTGTAGAGATCACTGCTGGTGGTGTCGACGTATTATCAACATATCCAGCGGGTATGGCTACCAACTCAATTGTGAGTGTTGATGGCCAAGCGATAGCTTCTTCTTCGATGGAAAATGCAGGTAATGCAAGTGGTAACACTTTCTATATGGGAACTGCTGAGGCAACAGATTCTGGTGCTAACGGTAATGTTTGTGTTATCGACCGTGGTGTTATCTCTTTTCATGACAAGGTTCAAAACTGTGAAAACTCTGGTGGTATTGGCGCAATTATCATTAATAACGAAGCGGGTATGTTATACGCAACGTTAGGCGATACCAATGCAACATCTATTCCTGCTGCAGGTGCCGCGTTTGAAGATCGCGCTGCAATACTCGCTGCTGCTTCGGCAGATGTTTCAATTGGTACCAGTGATTACGGCTTAATGACGGGTACTTCAATGGCAACGCCTGCTGTAGCAGGTATTGCTGCACTAGTTTGGTCAAATCATAACGGTTGTACGGGGACTGAAATTCGTGATGTACTGAAAGCAACAGCAATGGATAGTGGTGCTGCCGGTCATGACGTTTATTTTGGTCACGGTATTGCTCAAGCAAAAGCTGCCAATGATTACTTAGCTGCTAATGGTTGTGATGGTGATGTTACCCCGCCTCCTGCCGGAGATATCACCGTTGATGCAAATGGTTACCGCTCTAAGGGTAAGAATAAAGTTGATGTAAGCTGGAATGGTGCGTCAACATCAAGTGTTGATATTTACCGTAACGGTTCTTTAAGAACAACGACCGCTAACGATGGCGCTTATACTGATAGTTTTAAAACTTATGGCTCTTATACTTACCAAGTTTGTGACCAAGGTACTAGCAACTGTTCAAGTGATGTGACGGTAAATTTCTAACTTGAATTGATTTAAGTATTTGATGCAGTTCCCTTCAAGTACTTGATATCCAGTTCATAAATATGAACTGGATATTTTTGTTTAAATCACCTTGTATTTTGGGTGCTCTAAAGAGAGCGAAAAGGTATTGTGATTAGGGCGCATTTAGTTTATGTTTCATAATAATGTGTTTTTTGTAACACCATATTAACAATTTAAACCCAGTTAATAGGGTGTTATGAGATGTAAACAAATACACCCTAATGTTTTAAAAAAATATAAAAACGTATTTTGAAAGATGTATTGGGCAAAGGGGAATTAGAATGTCGTTCACTTCGAATAATCAAATGTCAAAGCTGCTTATTATTGTAAGTATTGTTATATCATTGGGCCTACTAGCAGGGTTCAAGTCAGCACTAAACAATGTAGAAATAGAAAAAGTTCAAGAAAGCAAATCGTATATTATTAGTGCAAAGAATTATGCATTATTGAAATTAACACTAAAAAAACTCGGTGTAAAACCAACACATGAATTGGCAATTATTGATTCTGTAGCTGTAGAATTAACAAAATCTCAATTAGTAAGCTTAAAAAGTAAACTTAAGATTAAGGTTTCTGATAATCATCAAGTAGAAATGAGTGGTCTGCGTGTTGGACAACGTCGTTGGCAACCAAAATCGGTAGTGACCGAACAAATAGATGCGTCGTTAGTTCATCTTTTTGGTAATTATGGAGAAGGTGTCACTATTGGGTTCTTAGATACTGGATTAGATCAACTGCCAGGTTTGTCACTCGATCTATATGGTCGAGATAAAGCATGGGGAACCTATGATGCGATTAACAATACGGTCAGTAATTATGATGATGAAGCCAGTGGTCATGGTACTCATGTTGCAAGTATTGCGACTAACAGCGATTATGATGTTGACGGTCGAATTTACGGCGTAGCACCTAATGCAGCACACGTTGGTATTAAAGCGTTTGATGCCGAAGGAAAAGGAACTTATGCCGATGTTATCCGTGGTATTGATTGGGCTTTACAAGTAAAAGATCAAATTAACTTACGCGTGCTCAATATGTCTTTTAGTGGTCCGGTACGATCGCATTATTGGGATGATCCGTTGAATCTAGCGGTAATGAAGGCTTGGCAAGCAGGTATTGTGGTGGTAGCTTCTGCCGGTAATAAAGGGCCAGATCCCATGACAATCGGCGTACCGGGTAATGTTCCTTACATTATTACAGTAGGCGCAATGACGGATGATTATACTGCTTTTAGTTATTCAGATGATAAAATGGCCAGCTTCAGTGCTGCAGGACCTACAGTTGAAGGGTTTGTTAAGCCGGACATTGTTGCTCCAGGAGGTCATTTACCGGGGTTGATGTCCTTTGACTCCCAAATAGTCACAGAGCACCCTGAATTTCATGATGGCGGTCGCTATTTTGAAATGTCTGGTACATCACAAGCCGCAGCGGTTGTTTCAGGTGTAGTTGCTTTACTGTTGACTGATAACCCATCACTAACGCCCGATCAAGTTAAATGTCGTTTAATGGATGGCGCATATAGAGCAAACAATGCTGATGAAACGATAAGATATAGTGTTTTTCAACAAGGTGCTGGGCTGGTAAGCGCATTTAACGCACTTTATAGTAATGCTAATAACTGCGCAAATAATGCATTAGACATAGCCAAAGATTTAAGTGGAGAGCTACATTATTATGGTCCGTCAAATATCGATAGTGATGGCAATTTTTATGTTGAAAATTTAGGGCAAGAATATGTGTGGGATACAAATTCCCCCGCTTTGGAAGGCTCAGGACTGCTTTGGAAGACGAATTTTGATGAAAGTAATACTATCTGGAATAATACAGCATCGACGGATGGATTGTTATGGAAAACTGGTTTTGAAACGGATGGTTTACTTTGGAAAACAGGTTTTGGCATAGATGGATTATTATGGAAAACTAGCCTAGAAGATATAGAAGTTGCAACTATTAAAATTAACCATTGGGTTAAACCACAGTAATGATTAATTTTGCAAAAGCCACTGTTTTTCAGTGGCTTTTTTATTGCACCTGTATTATTAATAACGATTCAAGTTATTGCTGAAGTAAAACTATGTTAAATAAATTCTGTTTGTTTTTGTCTTTACTATTTAGTTCTTCAATATGTGCTCAAAACGATAAGTTGTTTAAAAATTTTGGTATTGATAATCCTATTTCGTACCAGTTTGTGATGACTATTGCTCAGGATAGTCAAGGGTTTATGTGGTTTGGGGCTCAAGAAGGCCTACATCGATTTGATGGTCACCAACTCGTTAGTCATTATCACGACCCTGGGGTAAAAAACTCATTAAGCTCTAATGTAATAAGTCGTATCTTAACGGATAAGAGAAACCGTCTTTGGGTTGGAACTAGAGGAGGGGGTCTTAATCTGTATCGAAATAGTAATCAGGATTTTATTCATATTACTTCTAAAAGCACACAAAACCCTATCTCGGACGATACAGTAAATATACTTTTTGAAGATAGTACGGGCAACCTTTGGATCGGTACAGATAATGGCTTAAATATATTGTCAGAAAGCAAAGGTGAAATAAAAACAACCCAAATATTCCAAGAACTTGGGAATCCTAATAGCCTATCCCACAATACAATACACGCCATTACAGAAACTAACGACAATCAAATTTGGGTTGGAACTAATGGTGGAGGAATATCAGTTTTTGATTTACAAGGAAACTTTGTTAAGTCAATTAAATTTGGTGACAGTAATAAAAGCAATTATATAAACAAATTTATAAATACACTTTATGTTGATACATCGGGCAATATTTGGGTAGGCACTGTTGATAGAGGTCTACTCAAGTATAATCAAGTGATAGATGAATATGTTCATTACCAATTTAATTCTTTAGAAAGTGACGTGATAAGTAGCAATGTCATAAATAGTATATATCAAGATTCAAAAGAGAATATTTGGATTGCAACAGATAATGGTTTATCCATCTATAACTTCAATAAAGATGCTTTTACTCTCTTCAATCATGCACCGAATAACCCCTACAGTTTAAGTAATGACTATATAATCACATTTTATGAAGATAAAAATAAAATGATGTGGATTGGGACATTTACAGGAGTGAATCGTTGGGATCCTACAATGACTACATTTGCTCAATATACAGGAAAAAATAGCCCTAACTTAGCTAGTAGAAATATTACTAGCTTTGTACAGCCCGATAAAGAATACACTATTTTTAGTACTTATAGTGGCGGTATATATAAACTTATACATAAGCAAAATGTAATCAAAAGAATTGACTTAAATAACTTCTTTTCAGATCTTAGGATTATGACTTTATTCGCAGACAAGGATACTTTATGGGTAGGTACTCGGGCGTCAGGTTTATACAGAATTAATTTACACAATAATGAAATAACATCGTACAAACATGATGAAAAAATAACATCATCTATCTCTGCTAATAGTATCACTGATATTATTAAAGATCAGGCAGGACTCATATGGGTATCAACTTTCTATCAGGGCTTAAATCGATTAAATAAAGACGGCTCTTTTACCCGATTTAATAAAAATAAGTTAAGACCAGAAAAGGGACCAAGTAATAACTATATTTTACATTTACTTGAAGATGAACAAGGAATAATTTGGATCGCTACTTATGGCGGAGGAATTAATAGATTCGATCCAAATTTAGAGTCATTTGTTCATATTCAAAATAACCGTGAGAACCTAAATAGTATCTCCAGTGATTTAGCATGGTACCTCTTAATAGATAATAATGGCGATTTATGGAGTAGTACTCAAGCAGCCGGCCTCAACATACTGAGTTATGAAAATAGACTTAAGGGGAATTATGATTTTGCTCACTTAAATACTAAAGATGGAATGAAAAGCCAGACTGTTTATTCGATGGTTCAAGATGAAAACAATGATATTTGGCTTAGTTCGAATAAGGGAGTTTCTCGATATTCACCTAAAAGAAAAAGTTTCAAGCACTTTGATCTTAGCCACGGGCTAGTAGATTTAGACTACAACCATGGAGCTATCTTCAAAGGCTTAGATAACATAGTGTATTTTGGAGCAGGGACAGGTTTTTCAACGGTAAAGCCAGAAAATAGTAATATTTATTTAAAAGCACCTGAAGTAAGGCTAACAGATATTTTTAAATTGAATGAGCCAATAGTGTTTGATAACTATTTCACAGATCAGTCATTGCTAGAGTTAGAGTATACTGATCAATTAATTTCATTTGAATATGTGGGCTTAAACTATGAAAATCCAGACTCAACATCATATAAGTATCGATTGTTAGGCTTTGATAATGAATGGATAGATGCTGGTAAATCAAGACGTGTGTCATATACCAACTTACCCTCAGGAGAGTATCAGCTGCAAATTATTGCTGGTAATAATGACAATATTTGGAGTGACCCAGGTTTATCTTTAGATATCATTGTCAAGCCTGCACCATGGAATACATGGTGGGCGTACTTACTCTATGCGGTATCATTGGCATTACTTTTATTATCCTATTCACGATTTTTAAATAGAAAATTACTTATAGAGCAACAGCAAAAAACATATTTAAAACAACAGATTCAAGAAAAGACGCAAGAGTTTAAGCTGAAAAACATCGAACTTGAGCAAGCAAATCAGCAGCTTGAAGATGCTGCAACGGTGGATAAAGTTACGGGGGTAAAAAGTCGTCGTTATTTAGATATTTATATTGAACAAGCAAGTCAGTTGATGACTCAAATTCATGAAAACATCCTTCCTGTACAACGCAGTTTATTACCTCGCTTATATTTTGTTATGGTGAAATTGGAAAATATTGAAAAAGTGACGAATAGCCAACTCGTAAATCTTACCGATCTTTTATTGTATAGTCGTAACCCTGATGATTTAGTTATTCGTTGGGCCAATGATACTTTTGCTATTATTGGTTTTGAAAAAGATAATAATGCTCGTGACTTAGTGAACCGTTTATCAAATCGTTTTGAGCAGGCTTTAGGGACGAATATAGCGGCAGGTATGGCTTATTCGTTTTATCCTTTCAATTTTGAACAGCCTATGGCTTTGTCTTGGGATCAAGTAAGTGTTATTACTGAACATGCTTTAAAAGTCGGTAAAAATAATAAAATTAGCTGGTTAGGCTTTTATGCTCCCAAAGTTCAGCCCTTTAATTATTTAGATGTTATCCAACAACATGATGTTGATGCATTGTCGAAACTAGTCAAGTTAAAACAAAGCTAGCTACATTGAATATATTCATAACTATTTGATTTTAATTAATACTATTCGCTTTGACTATTGCCTTGTTGATATTGTTTTGGCGTGCAATTAAAACTTTCTTTGAAACAGCGGCCAAAGTAGGTTTGAGATGAAAAACCGACATCTAACGCAATGCGACCTATTTGTGCACCACTTAAGAGAAGTTCTTGCGCTTTCTTTAAACGAAACTCTTTAATAAAGTTATTAGGACTCGTACCCAAAAGCACTTTGATTTTCCGCTGCAATTGTCTTTCACTCATTGCTAGGTTGCTTGCTAAAATTGATATATCAAGCTCAGGATCTGTATAGTGCTTAGCAATTAAAGTTTCTAGTTTATCTAAAAACTTCTCATCCAAGCTACTTTGCTCAATGGGATCTTTTACTAAGTTTGCCACATTCTGCTGACTATTTATTTTTCTATCAGATTTTTGCTCTTCTTTGAATTTTTGCCGGTAGCTTCTTTGTAAACGTTGTCTATTGGTAATTAAGCTATGAATTCTAGTAAGTAATTCATGTTGGTTGAACGGTTTGCTTAAGTACTCATCAGCATGCAAATTAAGCCCCTGTAATCTGCTTTCTAAATCTGATCTGGCAGTGAGTAAAATCACTGGAATATGAGCCGTTATTTCATCTTGTTTCAGTTGCGTTAGCACCTCAAACCCATCAATACCGGTTAGCATCAAATCACAAACAATGAGATCAGGAATATACTCTTGTGCAAGTTGTAAACCTAATTCGCCACTACCGGCAAGAATACAATGGTGTTGTTGTTCAATAACTTGTTTTATATGACTTTGCATATCGAGATTATCTTCTATCACTAGTACAACTTGCTGAGAGTGATCAGCCTGAGCATTCACAGTGGTTCGCTGCTCAGTAAGTAAAGAGGTCACTTCATTTTCTGAAACACTCATAGGTACTTCTTTTTCAACTTGGCTTGCTATAGCTAATGGCAACGAAAGACTAAACTTACTACCGTGTCCTTGCTCGCTAACTAAACTGATACGCCAACCATGTGCTTTCACTAACTCGTTCACTAATGATAAGCCAATACCCACACCAAAAGTTGCTTGATTCTTTACGTCGTCTGCTCGTTGGAAACGTTCAAATATTTTGTCTTGTGAGCTTTTATTAATACCTATGCCGGTGTCAATAATATCAATAATAATGGTGTCTTGTTCAAGGTAAGCATTGACTCGAACAGAGCCACCCTTAGGTGTGTATTTTATAGCGTTGGCAAGTAGGTTAAATATTATTTTCTCGAATGCTTGACCGTCACATTCTAGCCATAAATTGTCTGGTATCTTGCTATTAAATGTTAAGTTACTTTGTGATGCCAGTCTCGAAAATGAATCGACAGGCATCATCATTAAGGTCTTTAATCGATAAGTATTTAAGGTCAGTTGAGGATTGTCGCTTAAGCGTGATAACTCTAACAGTTGCTCAACCATGCGCACCAATCGTAAACCATTTCGTTTTGCTGTCGTTAACTCTTCACTTTCAAGTTCATCAGATGCTTTATTTAGGTATCGGTCAATAATGCCATTAATGATGGTTAATGGTGTTCTAAACTCATGTGAAATATTTGCAATAAACTTATCCTTTAATTCCAATGCTTGTTTTTCAGCATGCTTTCTCGCTGATAAGTTAATGAAAGTAATAACAATAAGAGGTTGCTTGGCACGTTCAGCCCATTGCAGTTCAGCTTGCGCTGGAAATTCGGTACCATCTGAACGAAGCGAAACACATTCTACTGATATACCTAAGTCTTTTCGTTGTAATGAATAAACATTACTTTGAAAATCGAAGAAGAAATGCATTTCATCCTTTTCAGCAAAAAGATTACTAACAGATAATCCTTTTAACTCTTGTTCAAGGCTTTGAAACATTTGAACAGCGGCGGGGTTGGCAGATAATATTTCACCTGTTGTAGAGGTCGTTAATATGGCATTGTTCGATGCATTGACTATTGCTTTATATTCACTATTTGCTAAAGCATCTGTTAAATCATTGTTTAAATCAGCAAGTTGCTTGCCTTGTTCTTGCTCAAAAAAGAGACTGTTTTTCAATTTTTTAGTGTGATTGTGACGAGTAAGAGCGATGCTTAATAGTAGAGCAGAGCCAATAAAGAGCCAAAGCAAGATGATAAGTGATTGAAGGTTAGAATTAACACTATAAAAAAGCTGTTGTTCCAAGCCGTATAAATGGATCGCAGCAGGTATAAACATGATAAGTAAAATGTATGGCTCTGCAGAATACTCTTTCTCTATAGGTGCAGGAGAATCATTATCCTTCAAGGTGGCGTATGTACTGAGTATTAATAAAAAATAAGGCAACAAAGCAATAAGCTGTAGAGCATAGTTATTAGTATTAATTAACGTTAAGTGATGATCAAAATAGGCATTGAAATTGCCGACAAGTAAAACAGCCGCACTTAAAACCAGTAGTGAAAATGTATATCGCCAGAAGTTATCTCTACAGTTTACCAAGCAAAGCACTAACCGAGTAACAATTAGGATGTTTATTAACAAATGAAATAATAAAGAAGGTTTTGTTGTCTGATAAATTTCAGATGAAAACTCAGCAGGTAATAAGACAAAATAACAAAAACAAATGAGAGTAAAAAGGATCGCAGGTACTCGGCCACTTATGTATTTATGTAGTGGAATCTCACTTAAATGTGGATTTGTTTCAATTGCCAATAAAATGAAAAAATATATGAAGAGTGAAGTGAAATCTTTATATAGCTGTGGGCTAATATTTATTGGAATGTTATTTAATAATTTGCTTAGTAAGATAGCAATTATTGCGAGCAATAAATATTGCCAAAATAATTTAAAAGATTGTGATTGCGTTTTTTTAAAACAAATAAATAGAATGATACCGCTTGTGCATTGCAAGATGACAGTAATGTTGTTTAAAAGGTTATCAGTAGGGGTTAATAACCAACTAGTTACTATGTGATAAGGAAAAAAAGTAACAATCCCGGCAAAGGTTATAGCTAGTAGTTTAAAAGATATCCGCAATTGGTTTCCTTAGCTGAGGTTTATGACTGATCTCTCGTCATGACTAATCAAAAAAATACCTAGGTTAATTTATATTAACATTTTCCTAACATCAAGTTGCTAGCCTAGCTGTACTAGCTAATTTGTAGACTTTCCCTTACAGGAACTAAAAAACTAGAGGATGATAAAAAATATTTACCCTTATTCTCTGCATTGGACTTCATCAATACAACATTCATCTTGTAGAAAGTTAACCACTTCCACCAAACATTGGTATTGTGCTACGCAAAATAATGTCCTGCCTTCACGACGTTGAGAAAGCAAGCCTGCGGATGCTAAACTTGAAATGTGATGGGATAATGTAGATCCTGGAACTCCTAACTGCTCTTGAATATTGCCAACAGCAACACCTTGATAGCCGGCCTTCACAATACTTTTATAGATCAATAGTCTCGTTGGGTGACCAAGTTCTTTTAGCGCTTTCGCTACTTCATTAACATTCACAATGTATTTCCTACCGTATCTAATAAAGAGAAATATAAACAACTCATCAACAAAAAGGAAGTTGTTTCTATGTTTATCGAAATATATATTGACAGTAAAACTAAATAAAACTATATTTCTGGAATTGTCGAAATAAATTCTAAGGAGAAAAATGTGAATTCAGAAATTTTAAGCATGCTTTTTGAAGCGGCTGACATGTTCGTGTTATTGGCGGTAGAGTTAACAATACTGTTTTTGGTTATTAGCTATTTAGTTGGCGTACTTCAGGAATTTATATCACCTGAAAAAATAAAATCTATCTTGGCTTCTCGTCATGGCAAAGGTTATGTAGTCGCGGCATTACTTGGCGCAATTACCCCTTTTTGCTCATGTTCAACAATTCCTTTTTTAAAAGGGCTCTTAAGGGCTCGTGCTGGTTTTGGCCCAATGATGGTCTTTCTTTTTGCTAGTCCTTTGCTTAACCCTATTGTTATTGGCCTGTTTTCCGTCACCTTTGGTGTGAATGTCGCTATTTTTTATTTTATGATCGCGATGAGTGTCTCTGTTACTGCAGGAGTTGTTTTAGAGAAACTAGGCTTCGAAAGATATGTGCGCAAAGAAGCATACGAGTTATCAGCTGACAATGTTGATTGTAGCGCGACTGATTCAAATATAGCTAACAAAGGAGACCTATCTATCTCTAACAGTGGTTCAGATATGTTAGTAGACATTAATGAAAGTGGTGAAGCAGTCATCACTGTCATCAAACAAAGTCGTTGGTTGCGAATTTGGTTTAACGTTTGGAAAGATTTTAGACAAGTATTACCTTACTTAATGATAAGTATTTTATGTGGCTCTTTTATCTATGGTTTTATGCCAACAGAAATGATTACTCAATTTGCCAGTGCGGATAAATGGTATGCAATTCCTCTCGCTGCGGTTATTGGCATCCCCTTATATATTCGTGCAAGTGCCGTTATTCCATTAACGTCAGTATTGGTAAAAAAAGGCATGGCAATGGGATCTATCATGGCCTTAATAATTGGCAGTGCTGGCGCGAGTTTAACTGAAGTGATTTTATTGAGATCTATTTTTAAAGGGCAAATGATTGTTGCTTTTCTTGCTGTTGTGCTTGGCATGGCAATTAGTGCCGGTTTTTTATATGGCCTGCTGTTTGGTTAAACGAAACACTTCACTTTTTAAGGAGTAGTTAATGGTAAACACCACAAATGAAAATATTACGCAAGATGCTGTTGAATGGGCTTTAAGTCATGGCATGGCTTTTAAGAGTAACAACAATTCAGCTAAGCATGCGGCTTTTAGCTTAATGCCAAGTGTGATAAGTCGGCATAGTTTTAGTAAATTGAAATCGTCGGTAAGTTTACTTGGTAAGCTAGTGCACAATGTTGCTCAAGATCATGAGTTTCTCAAAAAGGCCATCAGCCCGATAACTGCGGGGGACCCTTTTTTTAAAGCGCTATTGAAAATGCATCAACAACTGCATAAAACTCCTGAAACTGCGCCGAGATTACCCTTACTCATTATGCGGAGTGATTTTATGGACGATGCCACGTTAGGTCCCAAGTTAATTGAATTTAATGGCATTGCCGCAGGAATGGGGCCTTTTGGGGAAAAAATTCATCAGTTGCATAAATACATCAAGCAACAGTGGTCATTAACTCATGGGCATTACCCAAATTATAACTTAGGCGAGTTGATTGATAACCCTGCCATTTCAAGTTTATCTGCAGGTATTGCTAAAGCAACATTGGCAATTAAAACTGAATTTTCTGATAACGGACCGGCAACATTCCTAATGATTGTTCAAGAAAATGAAGATAATGTGTTCGATCAACACCTGCTTGAATATGCGCTTCAGGCAAAGGGTATTAAAACAATACGCAAAACTTTTCGAGACTTGTATGGCAATTTATCAACAGGCTCAAATCAACGGTTAATGTTAAAAGGGATAGGAAGTATAGACACGGTATATTTACGGGCTGGCTACCAATATTGTGATTATGTTTTGCACGATATCTTTAGTAAAACGTGCTGTAAGTCGTTAATACAAACCCGTGTATTGATAGAGAAACACCGTGTTGCGGTGAATGCTACCGTTAGCCAACAACTGGCAACAAGTAAACGTGTACAAATGCTACTTTCATCAATGAGTATAAAAGCGTTAACTCAATATGGTTTGACATTCGAAGAAGCTGAGCAAGTTAAAGCGTTATTAGGTGATATGTTGCCTATAACAAGTGATAGTGCAGAGCTTATTAAGCAAAGCTCAGAGGACAAGTGGGTATTGAAAAATCAAGGAGAAGGGGGAGGGCATTGCGTATTTGGTGCAGGAATTTATAAAAAACTGAAACACTTAAAGCCAGATGAATATCAGGCTTGGACATTAATGAGTCGTCTTCACCCCAAAACTCAAGCCTCACAATCTTTATTAGTGCGTGACAGTAAGTTGTATAGTGTTAATGATTTAATCAGCGAAATAGGATTATTTACCGTACATATTAATGGCCAAGCATCGAATGAGGAACAAGGGTATGCAGGTTATTTAATTCGTAGCAAATCAGCAAGTACCACAGAGGGAGGTGTTCATAGTGGCATGGGGGTTTTAGATTCACTGGCTTATAGCGATTAACCTAACCTTATGACGATAATATCATCAGTATTTTCATATCATGGCAGTGATCTTTTCATATAAATAGATGAAAAGTAAATTAATTACCTATATTTAGAGGCAGAAACTTTTAAGACAACTACACTATAAACGTATACGAATTGTTTTGGAAAGGGCCCCCATGAATCAATGGTTAAAACACATACAAATTAGGCACGCCTTAATAGCAATAATCGCGGTGTCTTTATTAACACTATCACTGGCAGGTATATTACTCTCTAACAATGCTTTTACTCGAGTATCAGAGAAGAGTATTGAGTCTGCACTTTTACCTAATCAACTGGCCAAAGTTGCCGCTAGAATAAACCACCAACTGAGTACGCCGTTAGTGCTTTCTCAGGCAATTACGCAAAATAAGTTTTTGATTGATTGGGCGTTAGATGGAGAGCCAGAAAATAAACAGCAAGATGTTATTGATTTTTTGGGTTTGATGAAAGAAAAAAATAATGCACTGACTGTTTTTTGGGTATCTAACGTTTCACAGAATTATTTAAATCAAGATGGTGTGCTCAAAAAACTTAACGTGGATGAAGATCAATGGTTTTATTCTTTTTTAAACAGTGATGCCCCTTATGAGATTGCCTTTGATATAGATGAAAGCAACGATAAGTTAACTGCTTTCGTTAACTATAAAGTTTCTGAACAAGGGCAAAATCTTGCTATCGCGGGAGTTGGCTATAGTGTAAGCGAAATAAGATCAGATATTTTGTCAAATAAAATAGGCAAAACAGGCTATGTTTTTGTTACCGATCATGATGGCAATGTCATTATTCACCCCAGTTTATCTTCAGCACAAAAACAAAAGCTTAGAAATTTAGATGGCTTTGCCAAGGTCTCGAATAAGTTACTTCAAAGTAGTGCCGATTATGTTTTTGATGAGGTGACTCATAAGGATGTTGATTATTATGTTGCCAGTGTTGGCATCAAAGCGCTTAAGTGGAAAATTATCGCTATGCTTCCTGTTGATGAGCCCATGTCTGCCGTACATGACGCGTTAACTCAAACAGCAATATTGAATATTGTTTTAGCGATAGGCTTTATTTTATTGATGATTTCTGTGGCTAATAGAATAACTAGGCCTATTGTTGATATTGGTGATCGATTGCTTGCTATGGCTGAGCGAGGTGGCGATTTGACGCAACAGTTAGATGCCGAACGCGGTGATGAGCTTGGCTTACTTGCGAAAGGGTTTAATGCCATTATTGAAAAAATAGAAAATATCATGATTGACATTAAAAGTACTGAGCAAGTGATGGAGACGTCCTTTAAACAGCTAACCACTATGGCTGACGATGTTGATGGCTGTGCCAACTCACAACAAGCAGAGGCAGATTCGGTTGCTGCTGCCACCACACAAATGAATCAAAGTATTCAAGAAGTGAGTAATTTAGCTAGTAGCACAGCGAGTAAAACAGAACTGACCCAGACACAAGTAGAAGATATTAACAAGCAAGTGCAAGAGACCAATAGTGTTATGCAACAGCTGGATACAAGTAACCTTGCTACCCAAGAAAAAATTCAAGAGCTTGCCGATCAAACTCAAACGATTAGCTCAGTAATAGATACTATTAGCAGTATATCTGAGCAAACCAATTTACTGGCCTTAAATGCTGCGATTGAAGCGGCAAGAGCAGGTGAACAAGGACGAGGTTTTGCTGTTGTTGCCGACGAAGTAAGATCGCTTGCTGCAAGAACGAAAGAGTCTACTCATGAAATTAACGATGTGATTGAAAAACTGCAACATCAAGCGCAAGAAACTGTGCTAGCAATGGCTAAAAATAGTGAATTAGCTAAAGATGGTTTAGATAAAACCAATACGGCAAGCGACTCGTTAAATACTGTAGTCACAGAAATCAATGAAATTACTAATATGAACACCTCTGTTGCGACAGCAACCAATCAGCAATCAAATGTTATTGGTGAGTTAAATGTCAATATTACCAGTATTGCTGATATGTCTACGCGAGTAGCTGAATTATCACAAAGTACTAAAATGGAATTGCATGAGTTAAATGCTCAAAAAACACGTTTAGCAGAGCTTGTCGCTCAATTTAAAACGAATTAACAGTAACGGAAATCATAAGGCTTATACATGAAATACTTAATAGTTTTTAGCTTATTAATAGTTAGTAATTTTGCCAGTGCCAAAACGCTTTGGTCTGATTATAGCGTGAGTTTACTCAAGGGAAGTAATTATGAAGTCGGTGATAATGATAAAACCGTACTCACTTTCGAACATACCGCAGCAACGAGCTGGGGAGATAGTTTTTTGTTTGTAGACCGTCTTGAGTCAGACAATAATGATAGAGAAACTTATGGTGAATGGTCTCCAAGGATAAAATTAACGAGCTTTAAGGATAGTTTTGTTAAAAGTGTTTATATTGCTAGTACCTTAGAAATGGGCTCTTTTGCAAGTGCCACTGGCTTTGGTAGTGGTTTTAATAACTACCTTTTAGGTGTTGGTGTTGACGTTAACATACCGGGCTTTAAATTTTTCAAAATAAATCTTTACCATCGTAACAATGAATATGGCGGTAATAGCTATCAGACAACATTAGTTTGGGGAGTACCTTTAGGGCCGCTTTATTATGATGGTTTTCTTGATTTTGCTACCAGTAGAGATAACTCTGAAAACAGCATGAATCTTACTTCTCAATTAAAATACAATCTTGCACCGCATTTAGATTTATCGTCAAAGTTGTTTGTAGGTGTTGAATATGTGTTTTGGAAAAATAAATTTGGCATTGATGGTGTAGATGAGAACAATGTGAATTTGCTCGTTAAATATCACTTTTAATATTTAAATAACTTGTACATGTATTGAGGTGATTTTTCTAGCAGTTTAAAATTGATATTTAGCGTTAACCCATATTGAGCGCTCTGGCTGAGGCGCCAAAGAGTTATTAAAACCTAGGCTTCGTTTGGAAAAATCATTTCCTGAATCAGCCTTACCAACGCCTGGCGCAAAAACTTCCCTATTGAATACATTGAGTGCTTTTGCAGTAAATAGCCAGGCATCATGACGGTATGTGAACGTAGTATCAAAAGTGACACTTGAGCCTATTTCTATCCCTTGCTGTGTTAGTGGGTTTCGTGAATATAAAGGTGTTTTATGTATATAACTTCCTTTTATATTCCAAGCCATACTTTCGCTAAGTGGGAAATTGATAATTAATTTAGCTTTATGGGGAGAAATATCTCCTAAGGTTGTGGAGCTCGTCAACCATTGATTTTGGTCGTGACTATAGGTTTGGTTGCTTTCTGCTTTGGTATAACTATAAATAAACTGCCCTGTGATTGGTCTTACCCCTTCGAGCACATTGTTGTACTCAAATCGGCCTCTATACTCTAATCCCCATACCTTCCTCTTGGCATCATTAATTGCATCTTCTCTTATCACATCATCATAGATAGCTCGATAAAAAGAAATATCGTGCAGCCAATGTTGAGAAGTGTGCATCAAAATCAATTCAAGATTACTAGCCTGCTCAGGTGCTAAATCGGGATTAGCCCTTCGGCCAGACCAACCGCCATAAAGTTGCTTTGCCGGTGGTTCTTGAAAGGCTTCACCGTAAACAAGTTTTATTGCAGACTCCGCTTGATTAAATTTATAGATAGCAGCAACTCTAGGGTTTACTGATGCTCCCCATATTTGATTGTCATCATATCTAAGTCCCAAATTAAAACGCCAAGGATAGTTATCGTAAATAATAGCACCGTAGATGCCACTATCATTAAATTGTACCCTGTTATCATTAGGAACTTGTGTTAATGGCTTAGAAAAAAAATCATAACTAATATCGGTACTGTGATAAATACCGGCACCAAAGCCATATGGACCTGGATCATCACTTGGTATTGTAGAGCTATAGGCATTCCAATATCCAGGCACATCATAAGCTTTTGTTAGGTCTGTTCGCTTGAGTCGCCAGCCAACTAAATACCGGAAGGTATCAGAATATTGAAAATCTAGATCTTGTTTGACTTCAATGGCGTCATTATTCGAATTCCAATTTGTTAAACTCACGTAAGAAAAACTTTCACTATTTTCATGCCAATCAGGTGTTGCTTCAGCCCAATTTCCCCAAACGCGATTTTCTCGATAATTTATTGCACTATCCAGTGTTAAATTTTTACTAAGCGGCCATTGATGTTCAACGAAATATTGCTGTGAAGAACGCAACCAATCAGCATTGCTTTGCCCTTTGTCGGCAGCAAACGTTGTTCCGTAGCCTTGATCTATTCGCCAGTGATTAACACCCAATGTTAAATTCTTGTATTGCATTGAGGCAAAAATTCCCCAGTCGTCTGTTGGGTTAGCGTATTCGCCATAGCTAATTCCATCATTGCTTAGCGATAATATAGGTCCCCAAATCTCTTCATTACTGTATAACTCATTTGATAAAAAGCCCCAACGCTGTGATAAGTCTTCTTCATCGCTAGAAAAGTGTCGTGCCGAAATTTCGTAACTGAACTGTTTGTGGCGTCCGCGACCAAATAATTCCACGCCTTTTGAGTGCCAACTTCCTAATTCTGCTTTTACCGTTAACTCATTTTCGCCATTATTTAGTTCAATTCCTTTTTTGGTAATAACATTGATAACACCTAAAAAGGCATTAGCACCATATTTAACTGAAGCAGGACCATATAACACTTCAACATGACTGATCATTGAAATAGGGTACTGCTTACTCATGAGCACTTGTTGACTCCATAGGTGATTTTCGACTCGACCATCAATCATAAATAAAGTTCGGGTGGTAAATGGTGTTCTATATCCACGTTGATAGGCGGTACTGCTGTCTGAGCCTCCCGAACTATTTACATCAAAACTGGGTAGATCAGCTAATGTTTCCACTAAATTAGTGTAACCACGCTGTATTATTTCTTGTTTGGTGATTATCAACATGGCTGCAGGCGCATCAATAAGCTCCTCTTCTATGCCATTGCTGCTGACAACTTGAATATGTAATAGCTGCTCCAGAGAAAGTGAAAACAAGTCACCATCTTTCAATTCTTCTGCATAAGAGAGTGAAAGAGAGAAAAAGAGAAAGGTACTTACAAGAAATTTTAGTAACATGATTAGTAAACGTTTTTAGTTGTATGTTTTTAAGTCTAGTTCAAGCTTTTTAAGATAGAAAGTTATGTGGTAAACTGCGCCTCAAAATTTAATTTGTTGATTGAATCAATCATCCTAATATAGAAGTAAATGTTATGATTATGTCACTTATCCGTTGGCCTATAGGTCGCTTAATATTGTTAATTAACTTTGTTTTTTCGCCGAAATCACCTAAAAGAACCGTGCAAGAACAGCAAACATTTGATGACAAAACTGAAAACTTAAGTTTGTACCAATTACCGAGTTGTCCTTTTTGTGTCAAAGTTCGCAGAACGATGAAGCGAGAAGGTTTAAATATTGAATTACGAAATATTAACCAAAAAAATGATTACCGAGAAGAGCTTATACGTGAAGGGGGCAAACGCACGGTACCTTGCTTACGTATTGAGAAAGCGGATGGACATGTACAATGGTTATATGAGTCAAGCGATGTTGTTGCTCATTTACAACAATTAGCAAAAGTAGCTTAATGCTAAATTATTAAAAGCTTAGCTATTGCTGAAATTTATCTTTTCTTTAAAGTGTCTAATGTAAGTAACCATTATTTATATTAGACATCTTATGTTAATTAAAACGCCACACAAATCCCAGCTTAATGACTTTGATGTCACTAACGAATCCATTTATCAAGAACGACGTAGCTTATTAAAACAAATGGGATTTCTTGGTGCCGGAGCGCTAATGAGTTCTGCCATGACTAAAAATGCTAACGCTAGTTTTTTTGGTGATGACAAAATAATATTCAAAACAAGACCGCTTGAATTCAGTAAAGATAATGAAAATCAAGGGTTGATTAAAACGCCAGAGCAAAAAGTTATTTCTCATAATAATTTTTATGAGTTCGGCGCTAAGAAAAATCAACCAGCAGAATTAGCACAGAACTTTCAAGTTAAGCCATGGCAGTTACGTATTTCAGGTGAGTGTGATAAACCAATAACACTAGATTATGATGATTTAACTAAACTATTCCCCTTAGAAGAGCGTATTTATCGTCTACGGTGCGTTGAGGCTTGGTCAATGGTTATTCCGTGGATAGGCTTTCCGCTGGCAAGTTTATTAAAGAGAGTTGTTCCTAATTCAAAGGCAAAATATGTGGCTTTTGAAACGTTATATGATCCTAAGCAAATGCCTGGACAAGCTAACAGGCGTTTAGGTGGAGGAATTAAGTATCCTTATGTCGAGGGCCTTAGATTCGATGAGGCAATGAACCCTTTAACTTTGATGAGTGTTGGTCTATATGGCAAAACACTACCACCGCAAAACGGTGCCCCTATCCGTTTAGTGGTACCGTGGAAGTATGGTTTTAAAAGTATTAAATCTATTGTCGGTATTAAGTTGCTTGAACGGCAACCCAGAACTACATGGCAAAAACTAGCCCCAAGAGAGTATGGGTTTTATGCTAATGTTAACCCGAAACACGATCACCCTAGGTGGAGTCAAGCAAGCGAGCGGCGAATAACCAGTGGTGGATTATTTAGCCGTAACCGTATTGATACCTTAGCTTTTAACGGTTATGGCGAGCAAGTTGCGGACTTATATCGTGGCATGGATTTATCCAAATACTATTAACCTCTCAATTAGTCATTATGTCGGTGTTTTATGACGAGCAGTACGAAAATATTTATCTTGAAGGTGCTTATTCATCTCAGTGCCTTAATCCCTTTGCTAAACCTATATTTTTTAGCCTTTTCTGATGAACTTGGTGCAGATCCTGTCGAGCGAGTTATTCACTTTACCGGTATTGGTGCATTAAATTTGCTATTAATTACTTTAACAGTATCCCCTTTAGCAAAGTTATTGAAACAAGGTTATTTGTTACAAGTAAGACGTTTATTAGGGCTTTATGCATACAGCTATGCCGTATTTCATTTAGTTAACTTTCTTGCCTTTGAAGTACAGTTTGATGGCGTCTTATTTGTGAACGAAGTAATTAAACGCCCTTATATCACAATTGGCATGGTTGCTTTTGTATTATTAACAGCATTAGCTATTACTTCAGTGCACAAGCTGAAACGAAAAATGGGTAAATCTTGGCAAACACTACATAATTATAATTACCTTATTGTTATTTTAGTGTGTGTCCATTTTTATTGGTCGGTTAAATCAGAGCTAATATCGCCACTTTTTTACCTTATTTTAAGTCTGAGTTTATTACTTTTACGGTATAAGAAGATCAAAAAATTGTTTACTTCTATTTTTCCTAAATAAGAAATGAATAGGGGTTTAGTAAGCAAGTGCTTAACTTAATTTGGTAGAGTGTGTTTTTTAGAGTTTATTAAGTTAAAACAAATCACCTAAGAAAAGTTTTAAATTTAAACTTATGTCATTCGTCTTGTTTTTATGGCCTTTGGTCGCTATTTTATTCTTAAGCAAGAGCAAAGTTTGGCTAAGGCCTTGTTGTTCTTGGCAAAGCATAATAGAATTTTTAATTCTAAAATATAACTTACGCTAACGTAAATTCTTATATCGCCTAATTGTTAATACCTCAAGGAATACCCATGAATAAACCTCCTTTAAAGTTAAGTTTAGCCTTGGCAGCCATGTCAATCAGCTTAACTGCTTGTTTGCCTAACGAAAAACAAGACGATAAAGTGTCGATTAATAAAAACCCTTTTCCTAGCACCTACCAAGCATTACCACAGCAAAATACTTTGTTTACCAATGCTACCGTGTTAACAGGTACTGGCGAGCGCTTTGACAATAGTGACGTATTAATTGTTGACGGAAAAATCAAGCAAATTGGTGCTAATTTATCAGCTGACAACGTTATGACAATTGATGTGCAGGGTAAATGGATAACACCTGGTATTATTGATGTTCATTCTCATTTAGGTGTTTACCCAAGTCCAAGTGTTGAATCACATGCCGATGGTAACGAAATGACTGAACCTAACACTTCTGAAGTTTGGGCCGAGCATAGTGTTTGGCCTCAAGATCCTGGCTTTCAAGCAGCAAGAGCTGGCGGTATCACAAGTCTACAAATATTACCTGGCTCAGCCAATTTATTTGGTGGGCGTGGTGTAACCTTAAAGAATGTCCCCAGTCATACCATGCAGGGCATGAAGTTTGCTGATGCTCCTTACGGCTTGAAAATGGCCTGTGGTGAAAACCCTAAACGTGTATATGGTAAGCGAAAACAGCAACCTTCAACACGAATGGGCAATGTAGCAGGCTATCGTTCTGCGTGGGCAACAGCGACTGAGTATAAACGAGCATGGAATAAATATAATAATGAATACGATGCCGGAAAAAACCCACAACCACCCGCTAGAGATTTAGAGCTTGATACACTAAAAGGTGTATTAGATGGCGATATTCTTATTCATAACCATTGTTATAAAGCAGAAGAAATGGCGGTGATGATGGATATAGGTAAGGAATTTGGCTATCACTCAGGTACCTTTCATCATGGTGTAGAGGCATATAAAATTGCTGATAAGCTAGCCGAAAATCAAAATTGTGTTGCAATGTGGCCAGATTGGTGGGGCTTTAAAATGGAAGCTTATGATATGGTTGAAGAAAATGTAGCCATTGTTGATGCCGTGAAAAACTCATGCGCAATCGTACATTCAGATTCCAATACGACTATTCAAAGGTTGAATCAAGAGGCTGGTAAGGTGCTGTTTCGTGCAAATGATAATGGTTTCAACCTAAAAGCTGAAGACGCAATAAAGTGGATTACCTTTAATGCAGCTAAATCATTAGGTATTGAAGATAAAACAGGTAGCTTAGCAGCAGGTAAGAATGCTGATGTGGTGTTATGGAGTGCCAACCCTTTTAGTGTTTATACACAAGCGGAGCAAGTCTTTGTTGATGGCGCGAAAGTTTATGATCGTTTTGATGAAAAATATCAAGCGAAGAGCGATTTTCTGTTAGGACAAGAGTAGGGGATGCACTGATGAAATCAAATATAATTAACCTAAATCAAATCAATATGAAATCTATAGTAAAAGTATCAACCATTGCCATGACAATGTTGGTTGGAATGGTTCAAGCAAAAACAACAGCTATCATTAACGCTACAGTATACACAGTAGCTAGCCAAGGTATTTTAGAACAGGCTACCGTTATTTTTGACCAAGATAAAATCAGCCAAGTTTATGCAAATGATAATATTCCTGAAAACTTGAATGTTGATGAAACAATTGACGCTAAGGGCAGAATATTAACACCAGGGTTTATTGGCACCATGAACTCATTAGGTTTAGTTGAAGTTAGTGCTGTTTCAAGAACTAAAGATGGCGGTGACGACAAAGCCGACATTACTTTTGATGCAAGTTTAGCATTTAACCCCAAATCTACTTTGGTTGCTTACGCTCGTAAAGGCGGCATAACCAGTAATATTGTTGCGCCACATGGTGGTGATAAGTTATTTGCGGGACAAACGTTCGCGGTAGATCTCTCAGGAGGTTTTGCAAGTATTACCGAAAAACAAAATGCGGTGTTAGTATACTTAGGCTCTGAATCAAAGGGTTCTCGTGCGAGAAGATTACAAGAGCTTGATAATAAGTTTGCTGATGTTCAAAAGGCGTTAACAAAGAAACAGAATAGCAAAGAGAAAGAAGATAAAGAAAAGAAAGAGCCTAAACGTGCCGATAAGGTTATCCATGAATTACTAGCGGGTGAAAAACCGCTGTTAGCCTATGCCGACAGAGCGACAGATCTACTCGCTTTATTAGCGTTAAAGAAAAAATATGGTATTGATTTGATTTTAGTTGGTGCTAGTGATGCAGTACTCGTTGCCAATGAAATCGCAGCGGCCAATGTCGTTGTTATTTTAAGCTCTATTGATAACTTACCTAGTAGTTTTGATTCAATAAACGCCTCTTTAACCCATATGGCTAGGTTACAAGCAGCAGGCGTGAAAATTATCTTAGCGCCAAAAGGTGAAAGTCATAATGTAAATCAACTTCGTTTTGATGCAGGTGTTGCAGTGGCAAATGGTTTAGCTAAAACCGATGCAATAGCCGCACTTACCGCGAATATTGCTGATGTGTTCAAGTTAAATTCAGGCAGAATCGCCGTTGGTAAAAATGCAGATTTAGTATTGTGGAGTGCTGATCCATTTGAACTAAGCACTAAAGTCGATGACATGTGGATTAATGGAGAAAAAGTTTCCACAAGATCTCGTCAGGATGCCTTACGTGAGCGGTATACTACTTCAAGTGATATGCCCCGAGCATATACAAAATAAATATTAAACGTTATTAACACTGCTTGATTTTAAAAAGGTAGATAATTTTGTCTGCCTTTTTTTATTACTAAAGAAAGTCAAAACATACGAAAATCTTCTTAGACAGAAATTATCTCTCTGTCTATTCAAAATAATGTCATTTACTGTCATTTTACTTGTCAATAAGGCGATTAATTTACGGATAAATACACAAAAAAGTTGATCTACCATCTTTTTTGCTTAAAAAATCTACAGTGATAAATTATTTTATAACAATGACTTATGCGTTTTTGAAATAGAAAGTTGTAATTAATTGTTAATTTATACTAGCCAAATGTGTAAATAAGCGGTATGGTTTTACTTGTCTTATGACAGCGTTGTCATATTTTTTTAGAGTAATAATGACAGCGCTGTCGTAAAGCCCGAATAAATATTATTAGTGTATATAAATACATTTTCAAAAAACAAACGTGTGTAAGGGAAAGTCGATGTCATCTAAAACATTTAAAAAAGGCGCATTAGCGAGTTCAATCGCTTTAATCCTAGCCGGTGGTACTGCACCAATGGTTATGGCTGCCGAAGAAGCTAAAGCAGAAAAAGAAATTGAAGTCATTCAAGTTACAGGTTTACGTGGCAGTCTTAAAGCTAACGTTAACGCTAAACGCTTTTCAGACAGCGTAGTTGATGTAATTAGCGCAGAAGACATCGGCAAGTTCCCTGATAAAAACGTTGCGGAATCATTAGCGCGTATCCCTGGTGTAACTATTCAACGCCAATTTGGTGAAGGCTCTGCCGTTTCTATCCGTGGTGCAGGTGCAGAGTTCACTAAAACTACTTTGAATGGCCAAAATGTTGCTTCTACCGGTTGGTTTGTACTTGAACCAGCAAAGCGTAGCTTTAACTATGAGTTATTGCCGTCTGAAATTGTTGGGAAATTAGAAGTTTATAAGTCATCACAAGCAGATCTTGTTGAAGGTGGTGTAGGTGGTACTGTTATTGTTAATACACGTACACCTTTAGAAATGGATGCAAATACTGCCTATGCTTCTGTAGAAGCACAATATTCAGATGACTCTGAATCAACAGATCCACAGTTCTCAGGTATGTACAGCTGGAAAAATGAAGAAGAAAACTTTGGTGTAATGGTTTCAGCTGTTGCACAAGAACGTCAATTACAGCGTCAAGGTAATGAAGCATTCTGGGAATGGGGTGCAGGTCCTGTTGCTTTTGAACAAGATCGTAAGCGTTCTGCATTGACTGTAGCACTTGAATGGGCTCCTTCAGACAACTTATCTTTCGTATTGAACGCGATGGATATGCAAATGGAAGCGGACAACACTAACTATGCGTTATGGTTAACTCAAGGTGATACTTCTTGGTCTGGCAATACGCCAGCTGAATGTTTAGGTGGCGACTGTGCTGACCCTCGTGGTACCGCAGTTAAAGGTGCATTGGGTACTGGTTATTATCAAGCACGTCCTCGTGAAGCAACCATGAATTCAGACGTACTAGATTTGAAAACTACCTATGAAGGTGAAGACTACAAATTAGAAGTACAATTTGGTAAAACAACGTCTACTGGTGGTACTGATTTTGAAATGGTTGTTGATGATGGGGTAAATACACCAATCGTTGGCGGTACATATGACTTCACCAATGGTTCACAAACATGGAATCTGCCAAATGGTATCGGTGGTCAATCAATGGCTGATTATGATCCAGGTTCATTAGTTATGGGTACTGGTTCTGCGTTTAATAAAACGCCAAAAACTGATGAAGAAACTTACTTCCAAGTAGACGTAGAGTTTGAACTAGATGGCGATTTCATTACTAGCGTAAAAACAGGTGCACGTTATGGCGATCATAATACCACTTCTCGCCAATTCTTCTTTGACCAACAAGCAGGTTTTGATTCAAGAATTTCTACTAGCGGCATAAGAACAGGTACCGTAGATGTGGGTGATGGTGCTTATCAAATATCTAAATTTGATCCTAATGCACTTAAAGATTGGGCAAAAGCGAGTATTGTTGGCGAAACTGAAGAGCTAGGCTCGTACAGTGAAATTGATGAAACTAATACTGCTGTATATGTCATGGCTAACTATAGCGGCGACGGCTTCCGTGGTAACTTTGGTTTACGTTATGTGAGTACTGATGCTACTTCTGTTTACTATGAAAGTGGCGCTAAAAAATCTACTGATGGTGATTACTCAGAAGTTCTACCTTCTGCCAACTTGGCTTATGATTTAGCTGAAGATGTGATTCTTCGTGTTGCGGCAGCGCGTACCATTGCTCGTCCACAATATAATGATATGTATGTTAATCCAAGCGCAGTTGGTGCAAATGATGACTTAGATAACAACCAGTTCTGGGTGGTAGGTAATGTAGGTTTAGAACCATTTATTGCTGACCAATTTGAAATAGGTGTTGAATGGTATTTCAACCCTAGTTCATTATTATCTGCGACAATGTTCATGAAAAATGTTTCTAATTTCATTAGCATAAACGAGTATCATGCGTCATCAGCTGAAATCGATTTTGGCGGATTTATGAAACCAGGTGAAGAAGCAGCAGGCTGGACAGTACAAGAGAAGCAAAATGCTAAAGACGGCGAAGTTCGTGGTATTGAATTACAATACCAGCAAGATTTCGACAACGGTTTTGGCTTAATGGCTAACTATACTTATACTGATACTAGTACAGATAGTGACACTTTTACCGATGAAAACCCTTTCTTAAGTGATAGTTCAGATCATGTAATGAATGCTTCTGCATTTTATGAGAATGATGATTATTCTGTAAGAGTATCTTACAACTACCGTAGTGAGTATATGCTTCGTGAAGAAGGCGCTTACGGTAACCGTTTGCATGATGGTTTTGGCTCTGTTGATATCGGTGCTGTATATCACTTTAATGACAATGTTGACTTTAAACTTGACGTGGTTAATTTAACGGGTGAAACATCTGAGCAATTTGGTAACAATGCTTTCCAAACAAACGGCAGTGGTTTTGCTGATGGCTTCCCACTTTACGCTTATGAAATGGCGACACGTGTGAATGTTGGTGTAAGCGTTAAATTCTAAGCAAACACAGGGTTGCTTGAAAAGAAAGAAGGGGAGTTTAACTCCCCTTTTCTATTTGCAATAAATTGTTTTTCAATAATTAATTGAAAATGTAGTACTTCTCGGTAACACTCAATATTACAAAATAACTATTCGCTTTCTAGGATATTTCTCATGACCTCTTCAGTTCGACCATTAAGCTTTGAAAATCATAATTTAACAAAAATTAAGCACTCAAATGATTATCACCATGCTAAAGACCAACAAGTAGTGCCCTTAATCGTACATGAATTTGCACGTGCTAGTGCAGAAATGCCAATAGTATTTGTGAAAAATGCTGACACGGGTGAATTTCAAGCGGTAGCATTACTGGGTTTATCACCAAATGAAAACTTATTTTATAGCAGTGAAAAGTGGCTGAGTGATTATTTACCCGCATTAATTAGTCACCACCCTTTTGCTTTAATGCCTACTCAAAATGATGAAAACCAACTGCAAATGGTCATCAAAGAGGACAGCAACTTTGTTTCAACAACAGAGGGGGAGGCGCTTTTTGATGAAGCGGGTAATGAAACTAAATATTTGGAAAGCCGTAAAAACTCTCTCGGCCAATATTTTGACAATAGTCATGTTACTCAGGCTTTCACCAAGCAGTTAAGCGATAATTCTTTATTAAGTCAACAAAACTTATCATTGGAGCTTAATGGAGAGAAAATAGCGCTTAATGGTGTATATTTAGTGGATGAAAAAGCGCTGAATGCTTTACCAGATGAAGATTTTATTGCGTTAAGAAAAAAAGGCTATTTAGCACCTATTTATAATCATTTAGGCTCACTACACCAATTGTCGCGTTTAGCTAAACTAAAAGCCGCTAATTCATAATAAGCACTGACTTACCATTCACCACAACTAAGAAGTATTAAATTATGAACAATGAACAAATAAACTCTATTACGATTGTTGGTGGTGGCTCTTCTGGTTGGATGACGGCGTTGTATTTGAATAGGCTCTATAACCACAGTGAAAAATCAATTGAAATAACCTTAATTGAAAGCCCTGAAATACCGACTGTTGGTGTGGGTGAAGCGACAGTTCATAGTGTCAGGCATTATTTTGCAGCAATGGGCTTAGATGAAAAAGAACTGCTTAAAGAAACCAACGCAACATTGAAAACAGGCATCATGTTTAAAAATTGGATGAAGCCTAAAAGTGATGGTTCAACGCATGAATATTTTCATTCTTTTGAGCAACAAAATATTGCTCGAGTGCTAGATATTTCTTCAGCTTGGGTTGTTGATAATCGACATGAACAAGAGCGTTATGACGAGGCTATTTCCATCTCATCTCATTTGATTAAAAAAGGATTGTCTCCCAAAAATATTAACTCTCGCCCGTATGAAGGTGTCGTTCCTTATGGCTATCACCTTGATGCCATCAAGATGGCAAACTTTATGGCCAAAAAAGGCGTTGAAGCCGGTGTCAATCATGTCAAGGCGATGGTAAATAGTATTGACGTTGAAGGAGATAATATTACTGCTGTTCATACCAATAATGGCTCTTTTAGCGCCGATCTATTTATAGACTGCACCGGCTTTAAAGGGTTTCTCATTAATAAAGTGAAAGCGCACCAAGAAAACTGGCAATCTTTTGCCGAGGCCTTGCCCTGTAATAAAGCTGTCGCCATTCAAATTGCCTATCCGGAAGGTGAACAACCTAAGCCTTATACCGAAGCTACAGCACTCTCCAATGGCTGGGTATGGCAAATAGATCTCGTTAATCGCCGTGGCTCTGGATATGTTTATGATGGTAACCGATTAACTGAGCAACAAGCTGAACAAGAATTGTTAGCTTTTCATGGCATAGATAATAGTGAAGAAAGCAATAAGGTCTTGAGGAAAGTGCACCTTGACATGAAAATAGGCTGCTTAAAAGAACCTTGGGTAGGTAATTGTGTCGCTATTGGGCTTTCAGGTGGTTTTATTGAACCATTGGAGTCAACTGGCTTGCATTTGATTAATGCCAGTGCTCGTTTACTTGGAACCCATGTTACAGGCAAAGATACGGCTCAATCAGTTCGGGACTCTTTTAATAAAATTATGAATGGCACTTATGAGGATCTGAAGCAGTTTATTGTGTTGCATTATTGTTTAACTAATCGAGATGACACACCGTTTTGGCAAGATGTTGCTAAAACAGCGCAGTATTGTGACGGTTTAGAAGATAAAATAGCAACATGGAAATACAAGATTTGTGAATATATGGATTTAGCGGGCGGTTATATCACCATGTTTTCAGATGAAAATTATCGCGCTGTTTTATATGGCATGGACCATTACCCAAGTCTGAATATCCCCTGCGACCCAAATGAAAATGAGAAAATATACCAAGAGTTTGATAAGAGAGTTCAACAAGTAACGAACATAGTGATGAGTCACCAAGACTACTTAACTAATTTGCATAAATAACAAACGCCAGGAACGACTATGTCAGCAAAATCGGGCTCACAATCTCATGTAATTAAAGATATTGTTATTGTTGGTGGCGGTACAGCAGGGTGGTTGGCCGCTAACCATCTGGCAAAAAACTTGATCAATGATAGTGCTGAAAGCATAACAGTAACATTGGTTGAGTCCCCAAATATCCCAACGGTTGGTGTAGGTGAAGGTACAGTACCTATGATGCGTCAGTCTTTGCAACATTTAGGTATCAGCGAAACTCAATTCATCACTGAATGTGACGCAACTTTCAAACAAGGAATAAAATTTGTTGACTGGGTAAATAACCCCTTACAAGGCAAATCTAGCTATTATCATCATGTATTTGATTACCCACAAACCAGTGAAGTAGATTTAACTGCGTATTGGCTTAAAAATATTAAGCATAATGGCACAAGCTATGTTAATAGCTTGTCAATTCAAGGGCGAGTATGTGATTCAGGCTTGGCCCCTAAACTAATTACTACGCCTGAGTTTCAAGGCGCAGCTGCATACGGCTATCATTTAGATGCGACTAAATTCTCAGCTTTGTTAGCAAAAAATGCTGTTGATAAACTAGGTGTTGATCATATTCAAGCGGAAGTAAAAGGTGTTATTCAACATGACAATGGTGAGATTAAATCACTAGTAACTAAAGACAACGGTGAAATATTCGGCGATTTCTTTATTGATTGTACGGGGTTTAAGTCTTTACTCTTAGGTGAGAAGTTGAATATTGCTTTTGAAGATAAAAGTGACACTTTGTTTGTAGACCATGCTGTAGCAATTCAAGTGCCTTATGAAACCCCAAATGAGCCTATTGCTTGTCATACTATTTCTACAGCATTGCAACATGGTTGGGTGTGGGATATAGGTTTAAAAGAGCGCCGTGGTATAGGGCATGTCTATTCATCAGCCCATGTTTCTCATGAACAGGCGGAGCAAGCATTAAGAAACTATATAGGCCCTATGGCTGACAATGTTAATAGCCGTTTGATCCCAATGAAAATAGGTTATAGACAAAAGTTCTGGCATAAAAACTGTGTAGCATTGGGTTTAGCACAAGGCTTTGTTGAGCCGCTAGAAGCAACGGGGTTATTAGTTTTTGATGCTACGGCAAAAATGCTAGCAGAACAATTTCCTGCTAGTAAGTTAGATATGCCATTGATAGCCGAACAGTTTAATAAAAGAGTTAAAACGAGCTGGGACAATGTTATTGATTTCGTCAAGGCACATTATTGTTTGTCTAAACGAGACGATAGTGATTTCTGGTTAGATAATCGCACTGAAGAAAGTATCCCTGATTCGCTTAAAGAACGCTTGGCAAGGTGGCAACATCAACCACCAACGGCTTATGATTTTGCCAGTAAGTTTGATATTTTTAACTTAGAAAACTATCAGTATATTCTCTACGGAATGGACTTTAATACGGATTTAAGGTGCTTTGAAGCTAGATTGAAAAAAGATGAACAAGCACAGCAGGAATTTGAAAAAATTCAAAAGCATGGTGATATGGCACTGAGTAAATTACCTCAGCATAGAGAGTTGCTCAATAAAATATACAAGCATGGCTTACAAAAACTATAATGTTAAATAGCTAAACCAGCATCTTTCATTTTATTAGCGTAGGGCTGTAATTGTAGTTTGTATCTATGCCAAGCATTAAGTGCATTGGTAAATATAGGCTGTCGTACTTGTGCGTTGCTCACTGTATGAATCACCCGAGTATTGAGGTGAAAATCAATGCAGCCATCTTGCCAATCTAAGTCTAAGAATTTCAACAAACGTTCAGTGGTTTGATGCTGATTGGTTACGATATCTTGGTATTTCAAAGTGAAAATTTTGCCAGGAAGCACTTTAAGCCAATGTTGCATTAAGTGGTGATGAGCAATAATCATTGACGTCAACTCATCCAAATCGTATGTATAGCAATTTCCTTGATCTAGAATTTGTTTATAAGCACCTAGGAGTAAATCCATAGGAGGGCGATGGCAATATACTACTTTTGCTCTGGGCAAGGCTTTGTGTATCAAACCAATCGCCTTGTAATTTAACGGCATCTTGTCAGTAAAATATTTTTTAGTATGAATATGCTGGGTCAATTTTAAGTAGCTTTCGCCAATGTTTCGCCAGTGTTGATGAGTTAATTCGTTTACCAAAAAAGGGAAGTTTTGTTTTGGCTTAACTTGTTGTAATACCTGCTGGGTTGCTTGGGCTAATTCAAATAATTCGTCGCCTGCAGCAACGTCGCTATGACTAGATATAATCTGTTCAGCTAAGGTTGTACCTGAGCGAGGTAAACCACAAATGAAAATAGGACTATTATCAATAACCTCATTAATTTTACTGCTTGCGTTACTTGGGTTAAAAAAGGCCTTATTAAACACTTGAGTAATATCGTTATGTTCGGTTAACTCATTTTGATGATTGTAATCAAAATTTGCTCTTTGCAGACTGGCACCACGCTGCAAGTATGAAAAAGCAGTGCTAAATTCGCCAATACTTTCAAAATGTTTAAACAAAGTGTAAGCGGCATAAATGGTCGATTTGGTATCAGATGCTTGTTCAGCATTAACCAAGTTTGTTAGCTGGGCAATATAACTTTTTGGCATTTTTGCTGTTATATCACTTAACTGCCAATAAGCTTGTGCGTAGTTGGACGATTGTTCAATACACTGATTAAAGTGCTTTTCTGCAACGTCAAATTGGCCTATTTCTTTATACATTATTCCCAACAAATAACGCCATTCAGCATTATTTGGTGCAAGTTGTACTGCCTTATCCATCGCTTGCAAAGCTAATGTTGATTGTCGTTGAAAACGATACGCATTTGACAATGCATGATAGCTTTCTGGCTGATCGCCGTTATGCTCAATAGATTGCAATGCTGCTTGTTCTAAAACAGTAAATTGCTGCATAACAGTGTGTATTTTATAAAGTGCGCTGTAAGCTTTAAGGCAAGATGGTGCTTGTTTAATAATTTGTTCAGCGTAAGAGGTAGCCTCAGAAGCTTGTTGCGTGTGCATAGCCTCCTGCAGTTTGCTAAGGGCATCAGCTAACGACATTTTCATGAAATGTTCAGACTCAGATGTTTTAAGGTTAATGACTAACAATTCGTCCCCTTTATGCAAACTCATTTGAAAATATTACTGCTTAATTGCACAGAATAACAGCATAGATGTTTATTTTAAAAACAATGATATTTTGTTTTGACAGCGCTGTCAAAACAATGGATAGTAGAGTCAGTTTATTTTATTAAATTAATAATATTGCACTAAAACTACTTATGTTAGGGCTTTTGGATGAGAAACATGAATAAAAAAACATTAACAACGATGCTCTCTGCATCAGTATTATCGTTGTCGCTAAGTATGCTGATTTCAAGTTGCAGTCAAGAAAGTTCTACTAAAGACAATATAACGATAGCCCCAGACGCAATAGAATTGAACAGTGCCAAACAGCTTGATATTGACAATATAGCTGAAAGCCTAATCGTAAAATATAATGTGCTTACCAACGTACCGACTGATAAATGCGATGAGAACGTAGCAGGGGGCAAGTGTTTTGAAGTTGAATTAAGTTTTACCGCCAAAAAAGCAATTATCGTAAATGATTGGTCAATATATTTTAGTCAAATTACTCCTGTGCAATCATCCATAGGTGAGGAACTGAGAGTCTCGCATTTAAATGGCGATTTGCACCAAATTTCATTAAAGAAGAGTTTTTCAGGCTTTAAGGCTGGAGAAACCAAAAGTGTAATTTTTAGAGCTAATTATTGGATGTTATCTGAAACTGATGCTCTACCAAACTACATAGTAACGGCTGCAGACCTTCAAGCGAAAGTTATTACTAGTACGCAAGTACGAATTGATAAAGAGTCAGGTTTGGAAATATTGCCTTTTGTTGAACCTTATACTGATGAATTAAAACAATTTAAACGTACTAGTAATGACAAAACGGCTTGGCTTACCAGTGAAAACTTGTATCAACGCAATGCTGAAGGTGTGGCAAAATCTGAGCAAAGCGAGTTATCAGTAACTCAAGCCATTATTCCAACGCCAAGGTTAGTCAACTTTGATCAAAATAATAAGTTGCTTGATATTACAAGTGGCATAAAAGTGAACTTTTCCAATGTAAAACCGGTTGACGTTAATGCTGCATTATCTCGGTTGGCGAATTTAGGCTTGAAGCAATCAGCAGGCGGTATCTCAGTAAATTTAAAGATTAATAAGGACAAAACCAAACTTATTGGTAGTTATCAATTATCAATTTCAGAACAAGAGATAGGTATAGTCGGTGTTGATAGTAACGGTGTTTTTAATGGCTTACAAACCTTATCCAGTCTATATACAGTAGGGCAGAATACGCTTCCTGTTGTTGAGATTGCTGATGAACCTCATTATGCCTTTAGAGGAATATTAGTTGATGTTGCTCGTAACTTTCATTCGAAAGAATTTATCCTGGCTTTACTCGAACAAATGGCGGCCTATAAACTCAATAAATTGCATTTACATTTGGGGGACGACGAAGGCTGGCGTTTAGAAATTCCGAGTTTGCCTGAATTAACTGAGCTATCGAGCAAACGTTGTTTTGATACCCAAGAACAGAGTTGTCTGATTGCTCAGCTTGGTGCTGGTGTTGATGTTAATGCACCAGTGAATGGCTTCTATAGTGTCAGTGATTATACCGAAATATTGCAAGCGGCAAGTGCCCGACATATTCAGGTTATACCTTCCTTAGACATGCCAGGTCACTCAAGAGCGGCAATGAAAGCAATGACAGCTCGATATAAAAAATATCAAAAGCTTGAAGATGATACTAAAGCCAAACAGTTTTTACTTGATGATTTTGAAGATAAAACTCAATACTCTTCAGTGCAATATTATAATGACAATACCATCAATGTTTGCCTTGAGACCTCTTATGACTTTGTTTTAGAAGTAATGACACAAGTGAAGCAGATCCATGAAAACGCAGGACAGCCACTAACTCGCTACCATATTGGCGCCGATGAAACCGCAGGCGCATGGATTGATTCTCCTGCTTGTAAAGCTTTCGTTGCCAATAATGATCGTGGTGTGGAAAACATGAGTGAATTGGGGGCTTACTTTATTGAGCGTGTTGCCAGTATTCTTTCTAGTCTTGATATTGAAACGGCAGGGTGGAGTGATGGTATGTCACATACCCGTAAAGACAATATGCCTACAATCGTCCAAGCCAATGCATGGGATGTACTTTACTCAGGAGGACACAGTAAAGTACATGATTTAGCGAATCGTGATTGGCAAATAGTTATTTCATCTCCAGATGTATTGTATTTTGATTTTCCTTATGAAGCGTCGCCGAAAGAGCATGGTTATTATTGGGCATCTCGACATACTAATACCGAAAAAATCTTTCAGTTCATGCCCGACAATTTGCCTGTGCACGCAGAATTTTGGTTAGATAGAGAAGATAAGGCTTATGTTGCCGATGATACCAAAACGCCACTAGACAAAGGGCAAACCTTTTTAGGCATTCAAGGGCAGCTATGGAGTGAAAATACGCGTACTGACCAAATGTCAGAGCATAAAGTATTTCCACGGCTTTTTGCTCTAGCGGAACGAGCATGGCATTTACCTACATGGGCAGTACCCTACAATTATCAGGGAAGCGAATATAGTCAGGAAACAAACACTTTCACATCAGATATGGAAAAACAACGTGATGAAAACTGGCGCCTGTTTGCTAATGCTTTAGGGAAAAAAGAATTAACCAAGTTAGAACTTGCTGGCATTGATTATCGTTTACCAACAGTAGGGGCGATAGTCGAAAATGAACTGTTAAATGCAAATATTGCCTTTCCTGGATTAACTATCGAATATCAAATCCAAGGTAATACGGTAAATGACACTAAATGGCAAACTTATAAACAGCCAGTGAAGGTATCAGGCACAGTAAAATTGCGCAGTAGGTCTAATAACGGGTTAAGAACAGGGCGAGTAACTCAGGTATCGGTACAATAATTTCAATTATCTTTTATCATAAAATCAGCAGCTTATTTATTTTGCTATCAGTGCCAATTGAATAATTGCGAAATAATGCAAAATAATAAATGACAACGCTGTCATTTATGGATAAGATGAAAACAGTTAAGCCAAGGATGTTTACTTTTATATTGTCAAAGAGACAAAAATAGATTAAAAAGTGCGGCAAAAGCAGTAATAGCAACGGAACAAGTTTAGTAATTTGGCTGCTATTAAATAATTAAGAAAAACTTTGAGGTTGGTATGTTCACAAGCAGTGACAATAACAAAGCATTATTTTTAGGCATAGATGGCGGCGGCAGTAAATGTAAAGCCATTGTGATGAATGAAAAAAATGAAGTTCTAGGTACGGGTATTGCGGGTCCTGGAAATCCGTTGCATGGCTTTGAACAAGCGACTACCTCTATTGTGGCGTCGGCTAAGCTCGCTTTAACAGATGCTGGTTTAACTAATGTTTCGTTAAATGAGTTGGTAGCGGGTGTAGGGTTAGCAGGCGTTAACTTACCAGTCCAATTTGAAAAAATGCAAGCATGGCAACATCCTTTTAAACAAATGTTTTTAGCCCATGACTTACTTATCGCTTGTTTAGGAGCACACCATAATAATAACGGTGCCGTTATTATTAGTGGCACAGGCTCTTGCGGATTTTCCTGTATTGATGAACAAGAAGTGCTGATTGGTGGGCATGGATTTCCACAAGGGGATAAAGGCAGTGGCGCCTGGTTTGGTTTACAAGCGACTAAACAAGTGTTGCTTTCTCTCGATGGCATTGTTGCACCATCGTCAATGAACGACATACTACTCAAGCAATTAGATTGCACAAATACTACTTCTATTGTTGAAGCTATCGCCGGTAAAAAAGCAACCTTTTATGCACAGTTAGCGAATCTTGTTTTTGATGCCGCAGAGCAGGGCGATTTGGTCGCATTAGATATTGTTACTGAAGGTGCTGAATATATTAACAATTTAGCTCGAACGCTATTGATTAAACAACCGGCGCGAATTTCCATGTTGGGCGGTTTAACACCAAGGTTAAAGTCTTGGCTTAACGAAGACATACAAGCACAGTTATCTGAGCCGTTAAGTCCACCAGAAGTTGGCTCGGTTTTATACGCTCGGAGTCAGCTCGCGAAACAAAAAACTAAGCAAAAAACTAAGCAAGAACAAAGTGCTTAACGATTGATATTGTTAACGTCAAATAAGCGACTTAGCAAGATACATAATTATTAGGGTTACTACGCCATGGCACAAGTTCGATTTCATGCTCAACGATTATTTGATGGTCAAAATTTTATAGATGATCGAGTGCTGACTATTGTTGATGGTGTGATTCAGGCGATTGATGAAGATATCAGTAATGTTGATGTTAAAGCGAAAGGTTTGGTTGTACCAGGTTATATCGATTTACAGGTAAATGGTGGTGGCGGTGCCTTATTTAATGACTCTCCCTCATTAGATAAGCTCAAAACCATCATTGCCGCTCATGCAAGGTTTGGCACTACAGCGATGATGCCGACCCTTATCACGGATAAAGTTGAAGTGATGGTACAAGCTGCAGACGCGATGGCTCAGGCTATTGCAGCAGAGCTACCGGGCATTATTGGGATTCATTTTGAAGGACCTCATTTATCGCTTGCAAAAAAAGGCACCCATTGTGCTGAGCTGATCAGAGAGATTACAGATGATGAGTGGCAAGTCTTGTCGCGCAAAGATATAGGCTTAGTCATGGTGACGTTAGCACCAGAAACTGTTTCGCCACAAGATATTACTCGCATGGTTGAGTTGGGTATTAAGGTTTGTTTAGGGCATACCAATGCGGATTATGCCACCGCCCAACAAGCCGTTGATGCCGGTGCCACTGGTTTTACCCATTTATTTAATGCCATGTCACCATTACAAGGAAGAGAGCCGGGTGTGGTTGGTTGCGCATTGTTAAATGATCATACTCAAGCAGGACTTATTGTTGATGGTCATCACGTTGACTATGCAAGTTGTCAGTTAGCAATAAAAACTAAGCCGGCAGGCGGAATATTTTTGGTAACCGATGCCATGCCACCTGTTGGTACTGATATGACAGAGTTTCCGCTTTATGATCGAACCGTTTATGTCGACAATGGCAAACTGACTTCTACCACGGGTGAACTAGCTGGATCGTCTTTAGATATGGCTACAGCGGTTAAAAATACACACTTGGGACTGAAAATTCCGTTAGATGAGTCATTACGGATGGCAAGTTTATATCCTGCTCAGTATTTGCATGAACGTAATAACAATATACGTGGCGAGCTCAAAGTAGGCATGCAAGCTGATATGGTTATTTTAAAAGATGACTTTAGTGTTCTTGAAACATGGATTGGCGGTAAAAAGTATAAGTAAGCTAACACATAAGAAAAGTAGTGTAGCCAACAGTATTGTTTAACCATAATTATAAATTGAGGAAGTTAGATGAGTAGCACAGTGATGACAAATGAACATGTTGATAGCCAAAGCAATTTAGGCCCCCTTGCTATTATTGGCGCGTTATTTTTTATTTTTGGTTTTGTTACCTGGCAAAATGGAGCCTTGATTCCCTTTTTGCAAATTATATGTGACTTATCTGAAACCGAAGCTTTATTAGTGGCGGTAGCCTTTTATTTCGCTTTTACCTTAATGGCATTGCCTTCTGCGGTCATACTTGAACGTATTGGTTATAAAAATGGTATGGCTGTAGGTTTGTTAGTGCTTGTAGTTGGTTTCTTAATTTACATTCCAGCAGCTAAAACTCACGAGTTTACTATTTTTTTACTAGCTCAATTTGTTATTGGTAGTGGTTTAACATTATTGCAAACTGCGGCAAACCCTTATGTGGTAAAAGTGGGACCAAGTGAAAGTGCAGCAGTACGTATCATGTTTATGGGCTTATTGAATAAAGGCGCTGGAGTTATTGTGCCCATTGTTTTTACTGCGGTAGTTTTAGGCGATCTTGCGGGAGTTTCTGCGGTTAGTATTGAAGCCATGGCAGCAGCTGAAAAAGCAAGCACCATCACCACATTAGCAGATGGATTAATTTATCCGTATTTAGGCATGGCAGTTGTTTTTATTGTATTAGCTGGGCTATTAAAAATGTCATCTCTACCAGAGTTAACTAATGTTAATGAGGAAGCGACTTTAGATGACGCGAGTAATGAACAGAAAAAAACATCAATTACTCAATTTCCTAGCTTGATTTTAGGTGCTTTAACTATTTTTGTTTATGTTGGTGCAGAAGTTAAGCTTGGTGTCGAAAATGCAACATCATTAACCTCGTACACCATGGCATTTATGTTGATAGGTTACACTTTAGGTATCTTATTAATTCCTCGGTTTATTAGTCAAGAGAAGGCACTAATTGTCTCGGCTATATCGGGAATTATTTTCTCATTATTTATTGTCTTAGGTGATAGCTCCAGCTATATGGTTTCTGAAGTACTGTGGGGTTGGGCGGGAATCCCTACCTTACCTAATGTTGTGGCATTTATTGCCCTATTAGGGTTTTCTAATGCAATTGTTTGGCCGGCAGTTTGGCCATTAGCGCTCGAAGGATTAGGCAAGTTTACTTCTAAAGGATCAGCATTATTGATTATGGGCATTTCAGGTGGCGCTTTATTACCACTAGTTTATGGCTTATTAGCTGATGGCATTGATGGCCAATCTGCGTATTGGATCATGTTACCTATCTATGCGTTTATTCTTTTCTATGCTGTTAAAGGACATAAAATTAAAAATTGGAATTAATGTTGTGAAGAATTACCTGCTTTGATTAACAGCTAATTAAAGCGGGTTGAAAAGCTCTGCGGTCTAAGTGAATTGTCTTACTAAGGTTTGACATTAACTTTGAAAGTTGAGGGTGCGTTAAACGATCATTTGATCGACCCTGAGTTCATTTTTGGCTCAGGGTTTTTTTATTCTAAATATCTTAAGTTATTGATGAAATTAACTAAAGTAAACCTTTTATAACTTTTTTACTTGAAAGTATAGATAAATGTGCTAAATATTATTGATATAGCATTTACTCCTCAACCTGTTAGTGTATATTCAGTGGGGTTAAAAATATGAAAATCATAATCCATTATATAAGTAGTAACAATTATGACTGTATTACAACGTAGAGTAACAATAATTTATTATTGTGATGATGGCCTAGAGCTGCATCATAAAGTAAAAACCTTTGACCAAAATGATGTCGGGCGGGTTATTATTCCGCAAGCCTTTAAAGAAGGGAAATCAATTATTGCTGTTTGTGAGGGAGAAATTGAGATCCTTAACAAAGTTGGAGATCGTATTTTATCCGTTAACTATGTTGCCTAGTCTAGTTTTAATACCTATAAAAAATAATAAGAAAGCCCATGATAATAGATGGAAAGCAAGCGGCGTCTGATTTGCGTATAGCGCTTGCAGAAGAAGTATCTAGCTTTAAAAAATCCAAAGGTATTACGCCGAACTTAACCGTTGTGCTTGTGGGAGATGATCCTGCTAGCCACGTTTATGTACGTAATAAAGTAAAACAAACCATTGAGGTTGGTATGATTTCTAATGAAATTAGACTGCCAGCTTCAGCCAGTCAAGCCGAATTATTATCGCAATTAACGTTTTTAAATAGTGATAATGCTGTCCATGGCATTTTAGTGCAATTACCTTTACCAAGTCATATTGATGAAGCGGTAGTTATTGGCGCGATAAACCCAGAGAAAGATGTTGATGGTTTTCATGCCATGAATTCTGGACGTTTATTAAACGGTGAGGCTGACGCACTTGTGCCTTGTACGCCTCAAGGTTGCATTATTTTAGCAAAGCAGCATCTAGGTGATGATTTATCTGGCAAACATGCCGTGGTGATAGGTCGCTCAAACATTGTTGGTAAACCGGTGGCTTTGTTGTTCTTACAAGAAAATTGTACGGTTACAGTGGCTCACTCACATACGAAAAACCTGGCTGACGTTTGTCTGCAAGCTGATATTTTGGTGGCGGCGGTTGGGCGTGCTGAATTTGTGAAAGCTGGCTGGGTAAAAAAGGGTGCTACAGTTATTGATGTAGGCATTAACCGCCTTGTAGATGAATCAACAGGCAAAGCAAGGCTCGTTGGTGATGTTGATTATGCTGCAGTTAGTGAAGTTTGCGGCGCTATAACCCCGGTACCTGGCGGTGTTGGCCCGATGACTATAGCCTGTTTACTTAGAAACACCTTAGAAGCGGCCAAACGCTACGGTTAATTCGAGCTAAAATAAATTGTAACTAACAAAAAACGCAAACATGCTTATGTTTGCGTTTTTTGTTGATGAACTACTTTGTACAAAGATCTCTATTAGTTCTTATTGTCTAATTGCTTATCGCTGTATTCTAACTTTTTATAATCTTTACCTTGTGCATCGGCAAGTTCTGTAGGCATGTAGTTTTCATCATGCTTTGCCAACACTTCACTCGCATCAACATGTAAATTGCCTGAATTTCCGCGGGTTAATCTACCATTGGCTACGATGCCTTGGCTTTCACGAAATAAGTCGGGCAGAATACCGTCGTAGTAGACGGTAACCATATGATCACTCTCATGAAAGGATATTGGCATTTTCATATCTGATAGTTTGAAAGATACCTTTAGATTATCTGGGTCACGTTTAACACTGCCTGGTACAACTAAGCCGCCAATACGAATTCGTTGACCAACACTGGGTTTTATACCTGAGTCCTTTTTACCTTGAGTAATTTCTGAAGGCGTGTAAAACAAGTCTATATTTTGGCTTAAAGCATAAAGTACAAGGCCAGCAACAACGCTTATGCCTATTAAAATTGATGCCACAATCGTTAAGCGTTTTTTACGTCTTGGGTTCATTGGCTGGCCTCATTGCTAGTTGTTGTGTCTGATGGTTGCTTGACATTGTCAGAAACAATCTTTTTTTGGTTACGCACTTGGCGTAATTTTTCTTCTCGTTGTTGACGTACAGCAATATTTCTAATGACTTTTTTATGCCCTAATACTGAGTTAACGATCAATATCAATAGTAGAGCAGTGGAAACGCCAAAAGATAGCCATACGTAAAATCCATAGCCACCCATGTCTAAGAAAGCACTAAAACTTTCAAACTGCATTAGCTGTTCTCCTTTAAGGCTGTTTGAGTTAAAACTAATGTTCTCACCCAAGGACGAATGCTATTACGTGCTAATATTTCACTTCGAAAACGGATACAGATGATCAAAGTCACTAACAAGATAAAGCCGATAAAGCAAAATAAGAAAGGCCATAGCATATCCATAGTCATTGATGGTTTACCAAGTTTACTAACGGTTGAACCCTGGTGCAGCGTATTCCACCATTCAACTGAATATTTAATAATGGGTAAATTAATAACACCAACAAGGGTTAAAATTCCCGCAGCTTTGCCTGCTAAGTTCTTATCTTCAAATGCGCTATGTAGGGCAATAATGCCTAAATACAAAAATAATAATATCAATTCTGAGGTTAATCTAGCGTCCCAAATCCACCATGTTCCCCACATAGGTTTTCCCCAGGCGGCGCCAGTGATTAGGGCAATAGCGGTAAAAATAGCACCTACTGGTGCCATAGCTGCCGCAGAGGCATCAGCCAATTTAAATTGCCAAACCATAGAAGTAAATGCCGCAATTGCCATCCCTAAGTATATTCCCATCGATAAGGAAGCCGCTGGCACATGAATGTAAAAAATTCTAAAACTATGGCCTTGTTGGTAATCTGCAGGCGCAAAGGCTAAAGCCCATACAATGCCAATAGATAAGAATAATACGGATAACACAGTAAGCCAAGGAAGTAACTTTCCGGCGAAGTGATAACTCACTTCAGGGTTTGCGTAGGGGTGTAACCATTTCCACATAAGTCATGCTCTCATTTCTGTATTGCTATATTCAACTATTAATTTGTACTGACTTTTAGCGCCGCGGCCACAGCAAATGGTGCTAGTGTCAGTGAACCAAAAAATAGTGCGGCAATTATAGCAAGTTGACCGCTGTATGGTAAACCAAGAGCGGCGGTATCAATAGCGCTAGTGGCAAAAATTAACACGGGAATATATAAAGGCAGTACTAGTAAACTTAGTAATACGCCGCCTTTTTTAATACCTACAGTTAACGCAACGCCAATGGCGCCCAATAGGCTTAGTACTGGTGTGCCTAATAAAAGTGTCAGTATCAACGCACCATAACTTTGTTCATTGAGGTGAAGTAATACCGCAAGTAATGGCGCGATTAAAATAAGTGGTAAGCCAGTAATAAACCAATGAGCAACAATTTTAGCTAACACTAAAATAAATATTGGTTGTGGGCTAAGTAGCATTTGTTCAAGTGAGCCGTCACTATGATCTGATTTAAATAACCTATCTAAAGAAAGTAATGTTGCCAACAATGCTGCTACCCAAATAATACCGGGCGCTATGCGACTTAACGTTTGAGCTTCAGGCCCTATACCCAGTGGAAATAACGTAACCACTATAACAAAAAACAATAATGGATTAATAATGTCATCTTTGTGGCGCAGGGCAATAGTTAAATCTCGTTTAAATATCAAGGCGAACACTGAACGATAAGATAAATTAGTTGCTGGCATTGGTTTATTCATTTTGTTATTCGCCAATACTATCAAAGGTATAGTCTAGGGTGATTTTTTTTAATTGCTGTGAGGGAAACGTGAGTAAATCTTGATGAGTTGTCAAAATAATACAGCCCCCTTGGGTAAGGTGAGCTTTAAATAATTGCTCAAGGGCTTGAACCCCCTGTTTATCAATAGCAGTGAATGGTTCGTCTAAGATCCAAATACGGGCATTTGATTTATATAAACGTGCTAATGAAATCTTTCTATGTTGTCCTGCGCTTAAGTGTGACGCTAAACTCTCTTCAAAACCGGTTAGATTGACTTGTGCCAACGTTGATTCTGTTTCGACAATATTACTTTTTATACCATGAAGAGCAAGATTGAACTGTAAATTTTCTTGAGCACTCATTTCTCCCTTTACGCCGGGTAAGTGACCCAAGTACAGTAGGTCTTGGTGGAACGCTTCTTGACAAGTACTAATTGACTGATTGCGGTATTGTACTTTGCCTTCATAAGGGAGAGAAAGACCTGCTAAAATACGAAGTAAACTAGTCTTACCTGAGCCGTTAGGTCCTTCAACTTGTACTATGTCGCCAGCATTTATTTCAATGTTCAGTTGATCGAACAACAAGCGTTCTTCACGAATACAGGTTACGCTGCTCGCGCTGAGTAAACTCTGCTTTTCATTGGCATTGTTTACGCCTAAATTGGCATTGTCTAAATTTGTAGCTGACAAAAGGTTGGATACTCTTTTATTATTATAGATACTAGACAAATGGTAACAGACTCTACTCGACTTTTTGATAGAGCTGGACTGTTTTTGGTTGGTATCGTTTTTGATTTAGCACGTGTTCTTAAGTGAAACTTATCATACCATAGCACTGATAAAAATTAGCAGTTTTAGTTATCTCAAAAATTGTAACATTAAGAAACAATTATCAAATGACTTTCAACCAAGCAATTAATCTTCTCAATATTAAAAGTGTGGTAGACTTGCGCGACTATATTTAGCCAGCTTTATATGGCTAGTTAAATAATGACATAGAGAGTAAACGGAGCAGTAAATGATACCTGACGCGGTACCACAAATAATTCCTCAGCTTTTACCTGAGCTAGGCCATCTGGCTTTGGTTATTGCCTTAGCTTTTGCACTTTGTTTAAGTGTTATTCCGTTAGTGGGGGTACACAGTACTCATAAAAAGTTGATGTCTTACGCCAAACCATTAACGACGGGTATGTTTGTCTTTACTAGCATAAGTATTGTTATTTTAGCTTATAGCTTTGTAGTCGATGATTTCTCTGTAAAGTATATTGCCAGTCATTCAAATACTCTCTTACCCTATTACTTTAAAATTAGTGCCGTTTGGGGAGGGCATGAAGGTTCGCTATTATTATGGGTGTTTTCATTAACCGCTTGGACTATGGCTGTTGCCACTTTTTCTAAAAATGTAGAACAAGAGTTTATTGCCCGAGTGTTAGCTATTTTAGGCATAGTCGCTTTGGGCTTTATGGCTTTTACCCTATTAACCTCTAACCCATTTGAGCGGTTATGGCCTAATGTACCGTTGGAAGGGCGTGATTTAAATCCATTACTACAAGATGTAGGTTTGATTATTCACCCGCCTTTACTCTACTTAGGCTATGTTGGTTTTGCTGTGGCATTTGCTTTTGCTGTTGCCGCCTTAATGTCAGGTAAAATGGATGCTGCATGGGCACGCTGGTCTCGACCCTGGACCGTTGGTGCCTGGATGTTTTTGACTGTAGGTATTGCCTTAGGCAGTTGGTGGGCATATTACGAGCTTGGCTGGGGTGGATGGTGGTTTTGGGATCCTGTTGAAAACGCCTCTTTCATGCCTTGGCTTGTGGGTACTGCACTTATTCACTCATTAGCAGTAACTGAAAAACGGGGCACGTTTAGAAACTGGACAGTGCTGTTAGCTATCTTTGCTTTTAGTTTAAGTTTATTGGGGACTTTTTTAGTTCGCTCTGGCGTTATCACCTCAGTGCATTCGTTTGCCTCTGATCCCTCTCGTGGTGTGTTTATCTTAGTATTGCTTGCCATTACGGTGGGTGGTTCGCTTACTTTGTATGCGTTTAGAGCAAGTAATGTTGCAAGTTTTAGTCGCTTTGCGCTTTATTCTCGTGAAACGGCACTATTGCTTTGTAATATTATTTTAGTAGTTGCGGCCTCTACCGTATTGTTAGGCACCTTATACCCTTTATTAGTTGATGCCTTAGGCTATGGTAAAATTTCTGTCGGACCTCCCTACTTTAATGCTGTATTTGTGCCGATTATGAGTTTTTTGTTTATTATTATGGGTATTGGCCCGCTTATTCGCTGGAAGAAAGCTAAAAAAGGTGAACTACATAAGCAGTTGTTGCACCCATCAGCGATAAGTATCGCCTTTGGCATATTATTTCCAGTGATTTACGCAGGTGCATTTGATGCCATGGTTACTATGGGCATCACCTTAGCTACTTGGGTGTTTTTGGTGGTAGTCAAAGAACTAGTCAATCAATACCGCAATAATAATAGGCCAGCGCTTAATCACTGGGGCATGGCTTTTGCGCATGCAGGTATTGCGGTGACCATAGTGGGGGTCACCTTAGTTTCAAGTTATGAAAGCGAAACTAATGTTAGAATGGCAGTGAAAGATCGCGTTGATGTTTCAGGTTATTCTATTGAATTCAACGGCATTAAAAATGTAGAAGGTCCAAATTATAGTGCCGAACAAGGTCAAATTAATGTTTATCATGGGGAAGACTTTATTGCTTTGTTACAACCAGAGCGCCGAGCTTATAGAGTACAAACTATGGGCATGACCGAAGCAGGTATTGACGCAGGTTTATTCCGTGATATTTATGTTGCGCTTGGTGATCCACTTGAAGATGGCGCCTGGGCAATCCGTGTACATTATAAACCCTTTGTTCGTTGGATTTGGCTAGGTGCAATATTTATGGCATTTGGTGGGATTTTAGCAATGTTGGATAAACGCTATAGAATGAAAAGCCAAGTAAAAAATCATGCTAGAAAACAGGCACAAGTCAATACAACATCATCAGTCGCGCCGGAGTTGTCATAGTGAATAAGGTTATTCGTTTCTTACCTTTAGTATTAGTGATTGCACTTGGCGTTGTGCTTTATCGTGGTTTGTCATTGAACCCAACAGATATGCCCTCGGTTTTAGTGGGAAAAGCGATGCCCGACTTTAGCTTATCGACATTAAAAGATGCTAAAAGTAATGTCACTAATGCAGATTTAGCCGGTGATATCGTTTTACTAAATGTCTGGGCTACCTGGTGTCCTACTTGTAAATATGAGCACCCCTTTTTACTTGAACTTGCCACCGACCCAAAATTGGCGGCGCAAGTTAAACTTTATGGTGTAAATTATAAAGATGAGCGAGGACCTGCTCAACAGTGGCTAAATCATTATAAAGACCCATATTTGTTTTCTGTTTTTGATGATGAAGGTTTGTTAGGGGTGAAACTTGGTGTTTTTGGTGCGCCAGAGACTTTCGTCATTGATCATAAAGGCATTATTCGAAAGCGTTTCGCTGGTGCGTTAGATATAAGAGTATGGCGCAAAGAGTTTGAACCATTAATTAAACAGTTGATTAATGAAAAACAACAAGGAGTATAATCATGTTTAATAAGCTTTTAATGATTATCTTGGTGGCTTTTGCCACGCTAACGGTTAATAACCCTGTCTCAGCAAGTCCTGTTGATACCTTTGAATTTGACAATGAAGTAACAAAGATACGTTTTCAAGCCCTGAGCAAAGAGCTTCGCTGTCCAAAATGTCAAAACCAAAATTTAGCCGATTCAAATTCCACTGTAGCTTCAGCACTACGTTTAGATTTATATAATTTATTGCAACAAGGTAAATCTGATGCAGAAATTATGGATTTAATGGTGGGCCGTTATGGCGAATTTGTATTGTATCGCCCTCGTGTTTCTTCTGTTACCTATGTCCTTTGGTTCGGCCCCGTGTTGTTAATATTCATCGGTATGATAGTGGTGATTAGTATCATTCGTAAAAAGCCTAAGAGTAAAGCCAGCTTAGCGTTAAATTCTGAGCAACAAGCTAAGTTAAGCGAGTTGTTAGCTACGAGCACAGCACATGAATCAAGCTCGAATTCGCCCTCAAAACAAAAAGAAAAAGAGTAAGTTATTATTATGGAAATTGTATTGATTCTCCTCGCTTTCATTGCCTTGTTGTTATTGATGATTTGGAGGCCGTTTTTCAAGCAGGAGAAAACTCAACAACATGCCGACATCGTTGCTGTAGCGCAAAATGATATTCGTGAACAAACTAACATTGGCTTGTATCATGAGCATAAAGCTGAGATAGAGAAAGACTTTAATGAAGGTGGTATTGATGATGAAAGCTATCAGTTTTTAATTGCAGAGCTAGATAACAGTTTATTACAGGATGTAGAGACAACGCCAAAAACGTTAATAAAGCCAGATGAAAGCAAGGCATTCGGTGTGATTTGGCCTATTGCTCTGTCGTTATTCATCTTGGTTTTCTCCATTAGCTTGTATTTGGAACAGGGCAGCTTAGAAAACTTGATGATTACGCCATTAGCAAATCACAATACCCAACAATCAATGTCTGCTGAACAACAAGCCCAGGCACAACAGCAGCAAATGTTAGATTATATAAATAACATGCAAAGACACTTAACGGAACAGCCTGACGACAGTGAAGCTTGGTATAACTTAGGACAAACCTATGTAAGCACAGGAGAGTTTGAGCTAGCGATTAACGCTTTGCAGCAAGTTGTTAGAATTGAGGGTGAACATGCTGACTTACTCGGTGCAATTGCCCAAGCAAGTTATTACAAAAATAATCAGCAAATTGACGCTCAGGTACAAAATTTAATTGATAAAGCGTTAGCGCTCGACATCAATGATCCATCGACAAATATTTTACTTGGTATGCATAACTTTATCTCTCAAGAATACTCACAAGCGATTAGCTATTGGCAACGCGTTATTGATGATAAAAGACAAGGTGTCAATATCACGGCGTTACAAGAAGCGGTAAATGAAGCGAAAAACCGCCTAGACTTACCTGTTGAAGAAAAATCATTGGAAAGCGAAGCAGTGACAGGGCCTAACTTGACTGTTAGTGTTAGCTTATCTACAGATATCGCAGAAACATTGGCAAAAGGTGAAGATAAAGTAGTGTTTGTCTATGCCTTACCTACCAATGGCAAGCGTATGCCATTAGCGGCAATAAAATTAAAGGCTAGCGATTTACCTACGGTAGTAAACCTTAATAATAGCCAAGCGATGTCACCACAAAACAACTTAAGCAGTGTTGACCAAGTACATATTTTTGCTATTGTTTCTAAGCTTGGTGGTGTCGGTATTAAGCCTGGAGACTTTAAAGGTGAAATACAAAACATTGCGGTTAACAATGAAAGTACGCTTAGTTTAGAGATTAACAGTCTTGTTGAATAAGGTATGATTTACACGAAATGTTAGCTATACAGGTGCAACGTATAAAATAAAGCAGGAACCAAGCTTCTTGCTTTGCTCACTTACTTTAAATCATTCATACGGGTGTGAATATTAATGAAATCACGTTTTAGCGCAAGGGAAGGCGAGCTCAACACTGACTCGAACAAAACAGCGGTGTTATTGACAAACTTGGGCTCTCCAGAAAAACCCGAAGCAAGCGCTTTACGTCATTATTTAGAAGAGTTTCTGTCTGATCCCCGTGTGGTAGAAATTCCTCGATTTATTTGGATGATAATACTCCACGGCATTATTTTACGTATTCGTCCAAAAAAATCGGCAAAATTATATCAAAGTGTTTGGACTGCCGCAGGTGCGCCTTTATTGGTGATTAGCCAAGCGCAAAAAGAAAAGGTTGCCGCTGCGCTTGCCAAAAAATACGGTGATGATGTTATTGTTGATATGGCAATGCGTTATGGCCAACCTTCTATCAGTAGTGTATTACAAAAATTTCAACAACAAGGCATTGATAACTTAGTTGTGCTGCCACTGTATCCACAATATGCTGGACCAACGACCGCTTCGACCTTTGACGCCGTTACTCAGGAATTACAGCAATGGCGCTATGTGCCAAGTGTTAATTTCATTAATAGCTATCATAAAAATGTGCTTTATATTACGGCGCTGGCTAATACAGTATGTGAACATTTTGACAGGCACGGCAGGCCAGATAAGTTGGTGCTTTCTTATCATGGTATGCCTGATTTATTTCATCAATGGGGTGATCCCTATTATGACTTTTGTCAATCAACTACCGACGCACTTATTGCAGAGTTAGCATCACGTTCATTAACGCTATCAACAGATGATTTTGTCATGACTTTCCAATCACGTTTTGGTAAAGCTAAATGGTTGCAGCCCTACACGGATGAAACATTAGCAAGTTTAGCTAAACAAGGTGATAAGCATATAGCGATTATTAGCCCTGCTTTTAGTGCTGATTGTTTAGAAACGTTAGAAGAACTTGAACATGAAAACCGTACTGTTTTTATGCAAGCGGGTGGTGAGCAGTATCATTATATTGCAGCGCTTAATGATCGTGCAGATCATATTGATGCTTTAGTCGATGTACTTACTCCGGCATTGACTCGATTGTAGAAAAAGATTTATCCTCTAGCACTTTCATAATAATAATAAGGCCAACTAATGAAATTACTCTCTTTAAACAAGGTAGTGCTAAGTGCTCTCTTCTCAACTATTGCGCTAACAGCATGTGTAGATAATGCACCAACAGTAGAAAAGTCCGAAACTACTGAGCAACAAGCGCAGAGAATTGCTAAGCAAACACTCATTATTGATACACACATAGATGTACCCTATCGGTTAGAAGATGAGTATGAGGATGTAAGTAAAGCAACCGAAAAGGGCGATTTCGATTACCCTCGAGCGGTAGCAGGCGGGTTAAACGCGCCTTTTATGTCTATATATATACCTTCAAAGTTGCAAAAAACAGGTGGCAGTAAAGTACTAGCAGACCAGTTAATAGATGGTATAGAGTCTATTGTTAATCAATCTCCGGATAAGTTTGCCTTAGCTTATTCAACTCAGCAGATAAAAGATAACTTTGCCAAAGGTATTATTTCACTGCCAATGGGCATGGAGAATGGCAGCCCTATTGAAGGAGAGCTAGCCAATCTGCAACATTTTTATGAACGTGGCATCCGCTATATTACTTTGGCACATGCTAAAGCCAACCATATCTCTGATTCATCTTATGATGAAAACCGTCCTGCTCAAGGGTTAACAGGTTTTGGTAAAACGCTAATTGTTGAAATGAATAAGGTTGGCATTATGGTCGATATATCTCATGTATCGGATCAAGCGTTTTATCAAGTGATGGAAATAAGTAAAGTGCCAGTGATTGCTTCTCATTCCTCAGCACGTTTTTTTACACCAGGCTTTGAGCGAAATATGTCTGATGACATGATTAAATTGCTGGCCAAAAATGGTGGTGTCATACAAATGACCTTCAGTGGCATCTTTACGTCGAAAAAATTTAGAGCGCAAAGTGCTTTATATAAAGTCGCTAAAGCGGCGTTTATTGCAGCCAATAAGTTAGATGAAGAACTTGAAGCAGATAAAAATAAAATTGATGCTTTTGAAGATGACTATACATCGGAAAAACCTTGGGAAGTAGGCTCTTTAGACTTAGTACTTGATCACTTCGAACATGTCATTAATTTAGTTGGCATTGAGCATGTGGGTATAGGCTCTGACTTTGATGGTGTTGATGGTATATTACCTAAAGCGCTGAAGGATGTGGCAACATACCCTAATTTAATTGCTGGCTTATTAGCGCGTGGTTATTGCGAAAGTGATATTGAAAAACTGCTTTCAGGTAATCTAATGCGCGTATGGCAGCAAGTTGAAAAATATGCTGCTGAGCATAACACCTAAAAAGACGCCCTGAAAAAAGACACTCACTTGACACTGTATATAAACTCAGTAAAATATCGGTATGAAGAAAATAATTCATATCGATATGGACTGCTTTTACGCAGCAGTGGAAATGAGAGACTTTCCCGAGTATCGTGATATCCCTTTAGCTGTGGGTGGTGATGGCCCTCGTAGTGTGCTTTGTACGTGTAATTATCAAGCGCGAAAGTTTGGTGTGCGTTCGGCAATGCCAGCGATAAAAGCAAAACAGCTTTGTCCTGATTTGACCATAGTCAATGGACGCATGGCTGTTTATAAAGAGGTATCAACTCACATCCGTAGCATATTCGCTCGATATACAGATTTAATAGAGCCTTTATCTCTTGATGAAGCTTATCTTGATGTGACCGACTGTAAAGCGTTCGAAGGTAGTGCAACGCTTATTGCCGAACAAATTCGTGCAGATATCTTTAATGAATTAAACCTTACCGCATCTGCTGGGGTTGCGCCGAATAAATTTATTGCAAAAATTGCCAGTGATGAAAATAAGCCCAATGGGCAATGTGTAATCTCTCCAGATAAAGTCACTCATTTTGTTGAAACGTTATCGTTGAAAAAAATTCCAGGAATTGGCCCTAAAACCTTTCAAAAACTTCAATCATTTGGTTACTCTACCTGTGCAGACATTAGAGCTTCTTCCATTGCTAACTTAACAACGATTGTCGGTAAATTCGCCACTAGCCTATACCAAAAAGCCCACGGTATAGATAATCGAGCGCTAGAAGTGAGTCGGCAACGTAAATCGTTAGCGATAGAAACGACACTTGCAAAAGATATCTTCAATGAGAGTGATTGCTTAGCGGTTGTTGAGAAATTATACCCAAAATTGCTTCAGCGGTTAGGTAAAGTGGAAAACAGGAGAGTGGTAAAACAAGGTATCAAGCTTAAGTTTAATGACTTTAACCAAACTACGGTTGAACAGCAGAGTATTGCAGCAAATCAAGATGCTTTTATTGATTTGCTTAGTAAAGCATATGAACGAGCTAAAGGGCGAGGAGTACGTTTAGTGGGATTAACCCTAGGTTTTGCTGATGAAGATACAGAAGAGCAAGCTTTTCAAGAAAGACAATTATCCTTGTTATAAGGTAAAAGTAATTTAATAGATCTTACTATGGCAAACAACGACGCTCAGCTGGTGCAGAGCAAAAAACATCAAAAGCAAACTGCATTGCACTGTGGTGTGGGTTTACTTTCAAGAAGAGAGCATTCTGAATTTGAACTGCGACAGAAGCTTAACACGCGAGAGTTCAGTGTTGATGACATTGAATTGGCTATAGAGCGCCTACTTGAGAAAGATTACCTTAGTGATGATCGTTTTGCACAAAGTACATGTAGGTATCGAGCTAATCGAGGTTACGGTTGGCGCTATATTGCTAATGAGTTAAAACAAAAAGGTGTTTGTTCAACAATTATTCAACAATTGCAGAAAAATTGCGAAATTGATTGGTATCTTCAAGCTGAGCTTGCGTATAATAAGCGCTTTGGTGAATATGGGGATAACGATCCTCAAGCAATGCAAAAAGAAAAAGCTAAAAGAATACGATTTTTGCAGTATCGGGGGTTTTCAGCCGATGAGATTTTTGCCATTGAGAGCATTTACATTAGTAATTAATAGTTGAACAAATAGAGTGATTAAGGTTCCCATGATTAAAAGCACCGCCGAAGTACGCCAGGCATTTTTAGATTTTTTTGCCACCAAGCAACATCAAATAGTTAAAAGTAGCTCATTAGTACCGGGTAATGATGCCACATTACTTTTCACCAATGCGGGTATGGTGCCATTTAAAGATGTATTTTTAGGCGCAGAAAAGCGTAGTTACACTCGTGCTACCTCTGCGCAACGTTGTGTAAGGGCAGGTGGTAAACATAACGATTTAGAAAATGTTGGTTATACTGCTCGCCACCATACTTTCTTTGAAATGTTAGGTAACTTTAGCTTTGGCGATTACTTCAAAGAAGAAGCGATCAGTTATGCTTGGGAATTTCTAACCGTTGTTTTAGGTCTACCCAAAGAAAAATTATTAGTGACTATTTATGAAAGTGATGAAGAAGCTTTTAATTTTTGGAAAAATGAAATAGGTATCCCCGAAGAGAAAATTATTCGCATTGGCGATAAGTCGGCAGATAAAAAATATGAATCAGATAATTTCTGGTCAATGGGTGATACGGGTCCGTGTGGACCATGTTCAGAAATATTTTACGATCATGGTGCCGACATTTGGGGCGGTCCTCCAGGCTCTCCTGAAGAAGATGGCGATCGTTTTATTGAAATTTGGAACATTGTTTTCATGCAATTCAACCGCCAAGCCAACGGTGATATGGACCCATTGCCAAATCCTTCTATCGACACAGGTATGGGGTTAGAGCGTATATCAGCCATCATGCAAGATGTACATAGCAATTATGAAATTGACCTTTTTCAAGCATTAATAAAAGATACGGCAAAGTTACTCGCTTGTAGTGATTTAGATAATAAATCATTACGTGTTATCAGCGATCATATTCGCTCTTGTTGTTTTTTAATTATTGATGGTGTTGTACCTTCAAATGAAGGTCGAGGTTATGTACTTCGACGTATTATTCGCCGTGCGATTCGTCATGGCCACAAACTTGAAGCTAAAGCGCATTTTTTCCATAAATTAGTGAGTTCAATGGTTGAACAAATGGGGGAGGCTTACCCTGAATTAGTGCAACAACAAGCAATTATTGAAAAGCTGCTACGCATTGAAGAAGAACAGTTCGGTAGAACTTTAGATCGTGGCATGCTTTTACTAGAAGACATTCTGAACAACTTAGCTGGTGATACCATTAAAGGTACTGACGTTTTTAAACTATATGATACCTATGGTTTTCCTGCTGATTTAACGGCAGATATTGCCCGTGAACGTGAATTGAATATTGATCATCAAGGGTTTGATGCTGCGATGACTTTGCAGCGTCAACGTGCTCAACAAGCAAGTAACTTTGGCACCGATTACAATCAACAATTAAAGTCTGATCATAAAACTAGTTTTAAAGGTTATAGCAACCATAATTATTCTGCTACCGTAGTCGAGCTATTTAACAATCATGAACAAACGGCGGTCAACCAATTAAATGCTGGTGAACAGGGGTTAGTTATCTTAGATCATACGCCGTTTTATGCAGAATCAGGTGGTCAGGTAGGTGATACTGGTTTATTGCATCTTGATGGTGGTGTTTTTGAAGTTGAAGATACTATTAAGTTAGGTAGTGCCTTTGCTCATAGAGGCGTTGCGCAAACAGATATAGGCTTAAACCGTCGTGTCAAAGCTGAAATTGATGTTGAACGTCGCACCTCAATAATTAAAAATCATACTGCTACCCATATATTACATGCTGCACTACGTAAAGTGTTAGGAGATCATGTCACTCAAAAAGGCTCATTGTGTGACAGTGAAAAACTTCGTTTTGATTTTTCTCACTTTGAAGGACTAACTGCTCAAGAATTAGATGATGTAGAGCAGATGGTGAACAATGAAATTCGTCAAAATCATGTTAAAGAAACTGAATTGATGTACATCGAGGATGCTAAAGCTAAGGGTGCTATGGCGTTGTTTGGTGAGAAGTATGATGATGAAGTGCGCGTAGTTACCTTAGGTGATTTTTCTACTGAACTGTGTGGTGGTGTGCATGTTGAACGCACAGGTGATATAGGTTTATTGAAGATAGTATCAGAATCAGGAATTGCTGCCGGTGTACGTCGTATTGAAGCGGTTACTGCATCTGGTGCATTAGCTTTTATCAATGAACAAGGAGCAACGTTAAGTAAAGTTGCCAGTCTGGTTAAGTCGGATATTGCTGGCGTTGAAACTAAGGTTGAACAACTCATAACACGTGCTAAAACGTTAGAAAAAGAAATCGGTGTGTTGAAACGAGAGCTTGCTGCTCAAGCTGGATCTGATTTAGTAAGCAAAGCAATTGATATTAACGGTGTAAAAGTACTTATTGCTGATTTAGATGGTGTTGAGAGTAAAGCATTACGTGGTATGGTTGATGAACTGAAAAACAAGATGCAATCGGGCATAATTATGCTTGCGACCGCTAATGATGGCAAAGTTGGTTTGATTGCCGGTGTAACCAAGGATTTAATTGGGCAAGTTAAAGCCGGAGAACTCGTGAATATGGTTGCTCAGCAAGTTGGAGGAAAAGGTGGTGGTCGTCCAGATATGGCACAAGCTGGTGGTAGCCAACCTGAAAAAATTACTGAAGCATTATCATTAGTACAACCTTGGCTTTATGAAAAACTAAGTTAATTCGAAGCTTATACCTTCTAAAAATAGCCAGTGAAATATATTTACTGGCTATTTTTTTTGTCAAAAAAAGTACAAATCATGTAGCTTTTTACTGCGCTGCTGAAATTTTCAGCAGATATGTTGTAAAAGTGTTAATCATAACGAGAAAAGACATCAAATAGCACAAAAAACAACGTTTAGCTCTATTCAAAGTTAAGATAAGCTTGCTAATATACCTAGATGTTTTGCTAAGTATTAAGCTAGGAGCTGAAAACTTAGCAAAAAATGGCTTTTTTCTAAATATTTACTATTACTTATAGTGTATTAAGGAAAAAACAGACTAATTTCATATATTACTAGCTTATATATATTTATTTAGTGATTCTCAACTTTAGAAAAAAGGAAGCAGTATATGTTAATATTAACACGACGCGTTGGTGAGACATTAATGATAGGTGATGAAGTCACTGTAACTGTCTTGGGCGTTAAAGGAAATCAGGTACGAATAGGTGTTAATGCGCCAAAAGAAATCTCAGTACACCGTGAAGAAATTTACATGCGTATTCAAGCTGAGAAGGACGATAATGAGGCAGCTGGCAACGTATAATATATTTTTTAAATAATTTACGTCTCCTTAAAAGCACCACAATTGTTGGTGCTTTTTTATGCATAACTTTCTAGTTTCGATTGAATTCTGGTTTTTTTGTTTGAAATGTCAACAAACAGTACAAAAAGACAAATAATTTACTAAAAATGTTTGACTTATTTTTAAGATCCATTAATATTCGCACCCATTGGAGAGGTGGCCGAGTGGCCGAAGGCGCTCCCCTGCTAAGGGAGTATCTGGTTTATAGCCGGATCGAGGGTTCGAATCCCTCCCTCTCCGCCATTATTTACTTTAAGTGATGATGGTAGTGAATCTTTGAACTAAGATGTAAAACTCAGTTTAATGCGAACTCATCGTCAGCTTGATAGAATTTCTAGCTAAGCTGGTTACGAATAAAGTGCGTACTATCGGATAAGTAACGATATAAAATACATCTTAAATTGCGGACGCGTAGCTCAGCTGGATAGAATTTCTAACTAGGTTGGTTACGAATAAAGTTCGTTTTATCGGATAAGTAGCGATATTAAAAACAACTTAAATTGCGGACGCGTAGCTCAGCTGGATAGAGTACCTGGCTACGAACCAGGCGGTCGCAGGTTCGACTCCTGCCGCGTCCGCCACTTTTCTTCAAGTGGATAAATAATGAAGATAAGCTAATATTAAAGCTGACAAAATAAATATGACCGCGGACGCGTAGCTCAGCTGGATAGAGTACCTGGCTACGAACCAGGCGGTCGCAGGTTCGACTCCTGCCGCGTCCGCCACATTCTCTTAGAGAGTAAATAAACCTAGCTTCGGCTGGGTTTTTTTATGTCTAAATTTTAAAGAAAGGTAAAATTACGAACCAGGTAGTGATGCTAGCATTAGCTTCGACTGCCTGCAGCAATCGCCACATTCTCTTAGAGAGCAAAGTAAACCTAGCTTCGGCTGGTTTTTTTATATCTAAATTTTGAAGAAAGGTAAAACTACGAACCAAGCACTGATGCTGGTAATAGATTCGACTGCCTACAACAATCGCCACATTCTCTTAGAGAGTAAATAAACCTAGCTTCGGCTGGGTTTTTTTATGTCTAAATTTTAAAGAAAGGTAAAATTACGAACCAGGCAGTGATGCTAGCATTAGCTTCGACTGCCTGCAGCAATCGCCACATTCTCTTAGAGAGCAAAGTAAACCTAGCTTCGGCTGGTTTTTTTATATCTAAATTTGAAGAAAGGTAAAACTACGAACCAAGCACTGATGCTGGTAATAGATTCGACTGCCTACAACAATCGCCACATTCTCTTAGAGAGTAAATAAACCTAGCTTCGGCTGGGTTTTTTTTATGTCTAAATTTTGAAGGGGAGTGAGAGTACAAACCAAGCACTGATGCTGGTAATAGGTTCGACTGCCTACAGTAATCACCTCATTCTCTTAGGGAGTAAATAAACCTAGCTTCGGCTGGTGATTTTTATACCTAAATTTCGAGGAAAGGTAAGGCTACAGAGCAGACATTGATGCTTGCAATAGCTTCGACTCCCACAGTAGTCGCCATAATTACCTTAGAGAGCCATAAGTTTAAGGTAATGTGCATTATCTATAGGTTTGAGGGTAAATGAGCTCTTCTCGGTATGTCATTAGTACCACCAAGGTGTGAATTGCCATCAATGCACTCAGATAGAGGAGGAGTTGTTCATAGATTGAGCAAGGATAAAAGGAGACCTCAGAGGAAGGTAACTCTAAACTCTGCATGGTTGCGGGTTCCGCGGTCAAAAAGTGTTCTGTTTTTCTAATAAATAATTACAAAGCCAGATGCGCTCAGGCGAGTAAGTGCATATTATTCATATATTCTGAATAGTTTAAATGTTCAGGTATATTGTATAAAATAAGCTGCAGGTCTGTTTGATAGCTGCTATTCATCGGAGTTATACTGTATACAATATCTTGTTTATGCAATTTTGTTTGAATATTTAGTAAAAAATGATGAATAATCGTGTTTTTGCTACTTGACGAGAAATTATTTTTCTGAAACAGCAAAAAAAAGTTTGTTTTTAATAATTGGAGTGATTATTCTAATTTTATTGATTTTCGAATGAAGAATGAAAAATGAACAATATGGAACAGCAATTTGTAGAAGCAAGTACACTTATGCTTGCTGGAATGGTATTTGTTTTTGCTTTTTTAAGTGTGTTAATAATCTTTATTAATACAGTGTTGGCAAAACTGGCGATTAGATTCCCTGATGCTATCGCACCAACCTCAAGTCGTTCGAATAGAAAGAATAATATAGTCGCAACGGGTGAAGTTTCACCTGCTATTGTTGCAGCCATAAGCGGAGCGGTTAGTCGTTACCGTCAGCAAAACTCTAAACAGAATTCTAAGAAATAAGGGCATAATCATGAGCAAACCATTAGGTGTTACTGAAGTTGTTTTAAGAGATGGTCATCAATCAATTTTAGCAACGCGTCTTCGTTTAGAAGATATGTTACCCATTGCTTCAACATTAGATGAAGTTGGCTATTGGTCAATAGAGTCTTGGGGTGGTGCTACTTTTGATTCTTGTATTCGCTACTTAGGTGAAGATCCTTGGGAGCGTATTCGTGCTTTAAAAAAGGCAATGCCGAATACTAAACAACAAATGCTTTTTCGCGGTCAAAATATTTTAGGCTACCGCCATTATGCTGATGATGTGGTAGAAAAGTTTGTTGAACGAGCTCATATAAACGGTGTTGATGTTTTTCGTATTTTCGATGCAATGAATGATGTTCGTAACCTACAGACGTCAATTAAAGCTGCTGTAAAAGTTGGTGCTCATGCGCAAGGCACGTTAAGTTACACAGAAAGCCCAGTTCATACCCTTGAAGGCTGGTTGACAATGGCCAAGCAACTTGAAGACATGGGCGCACACTCTTTATGTATTAAAGATATGTCAGGCTTGTTAAAGCCATATGATGCAGCAGAATTAATCGGTAGATTAAAAGAAACTGTTTCACTGCCTATTGCGATGCATTGTCATGCTACCACGGGTTTGAGCATAGCGACTCAAATGAAAGCCATTGATAGTGATATTGATGTTATTGATACTTCAATTTCTTCAATGAGTATGACTTACGGCCATTCGCCAACAGAAACTATTGCTGCGATTGTAGAAGGTACTAGTCGAGATACTGGCTTAAATGTAGAAAAAATGGCTGAAGTAGCCGCTTATTTCCGCGATGTTAGACAAAAGTACGCTGCATTTGAGGGAAGTTTAAAAGGCGTTGACGCTCGAATACTTACCGCACAAGTGCCTGGTGGCATGTTAACTAACATGGAGAACCAACTAAAGGAACAGGGCGCATCAGATAAATTTGATGAAGTATTAACTGAAATTCCTAAAGTACGTAAAGATCTTGGTTATATACCCCTTGTGACACCAACATCTCAAATTGTTGGTACACAAGCCGTGTTAAATATATTAACAGGCGAGCGTTACAAGTCTATTACCAAAGAAACTATGGGTGTTTTGAAGGGAGAGTATGGCTCAACATCTGCACCAGTTGATGCTGAGCTACAGGCACGTGTATTAGATGGGCAAGAAGTGATTACTTGTCGTCCAGCTGACTTGCTTGACCCAGAAATTGATAAGTTATCCAATGAGCTACAAGATTTGGCTAATGAAAAGAATATAACTTTAGCAGATGAAGTTATTGATGATGTATTAACTTATGCGTTATTCCCTCAAATTGGCTTGAAATTTTTAGAAAACCGCAATAACCCTGCTGCATTTGAACCAATTCCAACAAAAGCTAATGCTAAGACTACTACCGCTAGTACTGCGCCTAAATCAGCAACGGAACCAGAAAGCTATGCAGTAAGCGTTGATGGTAAAGTTTTTGATGTAGTTGTCGCACCTGGTGGCTCAATAGAGTCTATTACACCTCCTGCAGGTGATGATGCGATTAAACAGTCGGCATCAATCTCAGCGGAAGAAACCTTAAATGCACCACTTTCAGGAAATGTATTTAAAGTGTTAGTGAACGAGGGTGATGCGGTAGAAGCTGGTGAGGTTGTTATCATTATGGAAGCTATGAAAATGGAAACAGAAGTTCGTGCGGTAAATGCCGGCGTAATTACCAATGTGCATACCAAAGAAGGCGACTCTGTTGCTGTTGGTGATGCCTTACTTAGTTTCTCGTAGGGGTTCGCATGGAGAAGTTACATACCTTATGGCTTTCAACTGGTTTAGCTAATTTTGCAACAGGTCAGGTCATCATGATGCTCGTTGGTTGTGGGTTGCTATACCTTGCTATCGCTAGAAATTTTGAGCCTTTATTATTGTTACCTATGGGGTTTGGCGCCATTTTAACCAATATACCTTTAGCTGGTTTTTCTGATGTAGGTGGCTTACTGCATTACATCTATTATGCCGGTATAGATACTGGCATATTCCCATTGATTATTTTCATGGGGGTTGGTGCAATGACAGATTTTAGCGCGCTCATTGCTAATCCTAAAACGTTGCTTTTAGGCGCTTCAGCACAATTTGGTATTTTTGCAACCTTGTTTGGTGCAATAGCATTAAATGCTGTGCCGGGCATTGAGTTTACCTTAAAGGACGCTTCAGCTATTGCTATTATTGGGGGGGCAGACGGTCCTACTGCTATATTTTTGGCTTCAAAATTAGCACCTGAGTTACTGGGGGCAATAGCGGTTGCTGCCTATTCTTATATGGCGCTAGTACCTATTATTCAACCACCAATTATGAAGGCACTAACGACAGAAGATGAGCGAAAAATTGAAATGGCTCAACTTCGTCCAGTAACTAAAATTGAGAAAATAGTATTTCCTTTAGGAGTACTGTTGATGACCATATTTTTCTTACCTGCGGCAACGCCACTGGTTGGTATGTTTTGTTTAGGTAACTTGATGCGCGAATCAGGTGTTGTCGATCGCTTAAGTTCTACAGCACAAAATGAATTGATCAATATTACTACGATATTTTTAGGCTTAGGTGTAGGTTCAAAATTAAGTGCAGATGCCTTTTTAAATGTTAAGACCTTAGGCATTTTAGCGCTAGGTGCTGTGGCCTTTTCTATTGGTACTGCATCTGGGGTACTAATGGCTAAGTTGATGAATAAATTATCCAAAGAGCAAGTTAACCCATTAATTGGCGCAGCAGGTGTCTCTGCAGTACCAATGGCTGCTCGTGTTGCAAACAAGGTTGGTTTGCAAGCTAACCCGCATAACTTCTTACTTATGCATGCAATGGGACCAAATGTAGCCGGAGTACTTGGCTCTGCAGTTGCGGCAGGTATTTTATTGGCACTTGTTGGTGGTTAATCAATGTTTGCATAAGCATTGATACTGTTAGAAAATAACCGAGCATGTCTCGGTTTTTTTATGTGCGAATGTTATGATCAATTTTTGAATGTCAATTATTGTTAGTCTATGAAAAACTTTATTTTTGTTTGCTTTTTTCTATTCACTCTGACCGCTTGCTCTACTTCGTCAACAGGGCGCAAGCAGGTTTCACTGTATTCGCCTGCTGAAGTAAATCATATGGGAGTAACTTCATTTGAGAAAATGAAAACAGATATTCCCATCAGCAAAGACAAGGCTATCAATAACTTTGTTCAGTGTGTTGCTGACGCTATCACGGCAAATGTGCCTCAATCAGCTCATCAAGGGGAATGGGAGGTTGTTGTGTTTGAATCCGCACAAGTGAATGCTTTTGCTTTACCGGGCGGAAAAATAGGGGTCTTTACTGGTATATTGAATGTCACTGAAAATCAACACCAGTTAGCTGCTATTATGGGCCATGAAGTAGGGCATGTAATAGAACAGCACTCTAATGAGCGCTTATCAGCGAATAAACTGTCTAATGTTGGCTTAGCTGTAGCCGCAATAGCATTGGGAGCTAGTGAACTCGATAACAAAGAGTTATGGGTTGCAGGCCTTGGAATTGGTATTCAGTACGGTGTTGTTATGCCATATAATCGCTCACACGAAAGTGAAGCTGATATCATAGGGCAAGATTTAATGGCTCGTTCCGGTTTTAAGCCTCAAGCAAGTATACAGTTGTGGCGAAACATGTCGAAAACTGAAGGTATGTCTTTACCTGAATTTATGTCTACTCATCCGTCAAATGAATCACGAATTCATCAACTAACCAATCACTTAACTTTTTCTGATCCGCTCTATAAAGCTGCAAAAAATCAAGGTGAATTGCCTCAATGCATAAAACCTAAAATTATGCCAAAGGCTAAAGAAAGTTAATAGAACAGTGTTTTAGCGAGTACAGCTGGATTTAGATTTGAAACTGAAAATAACAAGTACCGCTACTAAAGTACTTGTCTTGATTAGTGATTATGCGTGACTGATTGATTAATTTACGGGTGTAGCTTAAAGTTATGCCATTCACCTTGTTGTTTTTCAAAGCAAACTCGGTCATGCAGACGATTAGCTCGTCCTTGCCAAAACTCGATATAAGTTGGTTTAACACGCCAACCACCCCAAAACTCAGGGTGTGCTACTTCGCCCTGAGCATATTTTTCACTATAGTGCGCCATTCGTTCAGTTAGCTCATTATTATGAGTTAACTTTTGACTTTGCTTTGATGCCCAAGCGCCAACTTGGCTACCTCTATCACGGCTATGGAAGTAGTTTGCGGATTCTTGTTTACTGACTTTTTCCACTGTGCCTTCTATGCGGATTTGTCTTTGCAAAACATTCCAATGAAAAAGTAGCGCTACATGACTGTTCTCATTTAGCTCATTGCTTTTACGGCTACTGTAATTGGTATAAAAAACAAAGCCCTGCTCATTAAAGTCTTTTAATAAAACCATGCGAGAACTTGGTTGGCCGTTTTGCCCACAACTGCTTACCGACATAGCTTCAGGTAGCAAAATACCTGACTTGTTAGCATCATTAAACCATTGTTCAAACAAAGCTAACGGTGTCGAATTTTTTGGTATTTCAGGTAATGGCAAGGCAACGCCTTGACCAAAGGTAAATAAGCAACGCAGCTTTTCAAATAAAGTCATAAGGAGAAATGTAAATTAAAATAAGAGGTATTTTATCAGTATCTTAGTTAAAGAAAAACACTATACCCAAGTAGTTTACTATACTTAATTCTGTATGTTGAAATAACTTGGGTATAAGCGCAATGAAGTTTAATGATGGTTTGTCATATAATTTATCGTTAAATTAGTTAATAGCTCCACACCAAGCTTCATACCGCTTTCATCAATTTCAAATTCCGGGGTATGGTGATCAGGTGCTTGTTCAGCAGTAATTGATTTTGAGCGTCCACCAACAAATAAATATAACCCAGGGACTTTTTCTTGGAAGAATGAGAAGTCTTCAGCGCCAGTAACAGGATTGGTTACTTTAGCGTTATCAGCCCCTGCAGTAGCGTGTAATACTGGCAGCATTTCCGTCATCAAGTCTTCATCGTTATAGGTAATAGGGTAGCTATAATCTAAGGGCAAAGTCACCGATGCTTGAGCATTCATACTTTTAGCAATGCTGGTAACTTTATTGTGAACTGACTTATGTATATGCTTACGTATTTCCGGGTTAAGGGTACGAATAGTACCCACCATTTCAACTTCATTTGGAATAATGTTAGAGCGTGTGCCACCGTGAATCATACCAACAGTAACAACCGCTGCACTGTCAATTAACTCAACTTCACGACTTACAATAGTTTGTAAACCCATAATGATTTGTGCCGAGGTGACAATAGGGTCAATACTATTCCAAGGATAAGCCCCGTGTGATTGCTTACCTTTTACTACGACTTTAAACGGATCAACAGCAGCCATTATGCCACCTGCACGATAATGAACGGTGCCAACTTCTTTAGCAGAGCTTATGTGCAGGCCAAAAATAACATCAACATTCGGTTTACTTAACACACCTTCTTTAACCATTATCTCAGCCCCACCTGTTTCTCCTTCTGGTGCACCTTCTTCAGCGGGTTGAAAAATGAACTTAACCTTACCGTGCAATTTATCTTTCATTGACGTTAATATTTTTGCCGCGCCCATAAGCATTGCTATATGAGTATCGTGACCACAAGCATGCATTACGCCTACATCTTGTCCGTTATAAGTAGAAGTTACTTTTGAAGCAAAAGGTAAGTTGACACTTTCAGTGACCGGTAAACCATCAATGTCAGCACGAAGGGCTACCACAGGGCCTGGTTTTCCTGAATCCAAAATGGCAACCACACCTGTTTTGGCCACACCTGTTTGTACTTCCAGCCCTAAAGATCTTAAGTATTTAGCAATTGTCTTGGCGGTTTCGAATTCTCTATTTGAAAGCTCTGGGTGTTGATGGAAATGACGACGCCACTGAATTACATCGGCTTCAATTTTAGTGGCAAACTTTGCAACATTCTCTGCAGAGGTATGCTCATTAGCTTGAATGTTTGCGCTAGTACTTGCCAGAAGCACTAGCGGAAGTAATGTACGGGTGATTTTCTTAGGGGTGCTTTGTTTACGTTTATTGAACATATTTAGGCTTTTATTGTTATTGAATTTGTATATGATTAAACCATACTTTATTTATTCAATGAACACGAATATTACTTAATAATTACGAGAGTAACTCACCAGTCATCTTCGTCATCTATAAGGTCCTTTAACCTTTTTCTCTCTAGTAAGTCATCTATTCGTTTACGAGCAAGCAAATTCTTTTGCGCCTGTTCTTCTGCTTTTCTCTCGGCGAGTTCGCGTGACTCAATGTCAACTTCTGGTTCAAAGTTATCATTACCCTCATCAATGTCGTCTAAAAATTCATCATCACTCATCATCAGATTAACTCACAAAAAAATAACGTCTTTCAATATCAACATAGGCAAGGAATTAGACATTTTCAACAAAATTTTATGATAGTTTTCTATTTTATTTTATTGGTGTAGTCGAAATTGCTTGATAAACTATTGCTATATATAAAATTAACTGTTTGACATATTTAGCATGCAAGACAAAGCATTTTTCAGCTGGTTTCATCAAAATCAACAACAAGCATTGATGTCAAATGAACGTCGTTTAGTGGTATTGTCCGGGGGAAGTGATTGGGCATACGAATTATTAAAATCTATTGATGAACAATTTACCGAAACCACTCAGCCAAGCAGTAAAACATGGTTGATATATGGAGATGGTGATCATTTTAAGGCTAATGTTAACAAGCAACGCTTTCGAGATAAGCTTGGCAGCGAAAGTGATGTTGTAGTTTTTCAAGGAGAAGGCTTTTCAATTGACGCTTTTGCTGCACTATCCGGTACATTAGTTGCCGGTGGCATCATGATTTTGTTAGTGAATGATCTTTCTGGTGTTAAGTCTAGCCGTTTCTTTCAGCGATTCTATCGTTTGCTAAATGATTATGCAGAGCATGTGGTTATTGAACAGGGCGATAATATTGTTCAGCAATCATTAAAAGAAAGCTTTCAAAAATCAACTGATGAGTCAGACTCTTTAGCTTACCTATGTGCAACTCAAGAGCAAGTCATCGCCGTCGATGCAATTATCAAAGTATTAAGAGGCAAAAGAAATCGGCCGCTAGTACTTACCGCCGATAGGGGGAGAGGAAAGTCATCAGCGTTAGCTATTGCTTGCGCAGAGTTGCTCGCTAAGGCTACAAATGACAATAAATTGGCTATTGTTGCTACCGCCGCGGATATTGGTTCGTTAGCTATATTTTATAAACAATTAGCAAAGAGCTTTCCTGCAGGGGAATTACAAAATAATCATTTTATCACTCAATTTGGCACTCTTGAATTTATTGCTGTAGATCAACTGCTTAAGAAAAAAGTGACCGCTAGCTTATTATTAGTAGATGAGGCAGCCGCTATTCCTATCTATTTGCTTGAACAACTACTTAATAAATATTCACGTACCGTTTTTGCTAGTACTATTCATGGTTATGAAGGGGCAGGGCGTGGTTTCACTCTAAAGTTCCAGCAGATCTTGACGAAAAATTTTCCTCAATGGCAAAATTTACATATTAATGAACCCATTCGTTGGCGTTTAAATGATCCTTTAGAGCGATTAACTTTTGATGCTTGCTTGCTCGATGCAGCATTAAAAGATATTGCTAGTGATGACCAAGCTATCGAGCTGTCATCACTATCATTTGAGCAAGTAAGTACAACTGAATTAGTTAATAATGAGAAGTTGCTTAGGCAGGTATTTGCCGTACTTGTTACCGCCCATTATCAGACTAAACCAAGTGATGTACAAATGCTATTAGATAACGAGCATGTACAGCTGGTATGTTTGTTCGCCAATGAGCAAGTTGTTGGGGTGGCTATGTTAATGAACGAAGGTCGTTTAAATAACACTGATATTGGCGTTGATGAAGTGCATGCAATTAGCCAGTCAAAACGTCGATTAAAAAATAATTTTGCTCCGCAATCTTTATTAACACAGTGTGGTTTTGAGCACGCTTTTCAGTATTATTATCTACGGATTGTGCGCATTGCTGTGCATCCTCAATTACAGCATCAAGGGCTTGGCCAATATTTCTTAGCTAAAATAGCAAATCTTGCCTCAAGGCAAGGAGCTGACTTTTTAGCCGCTAGTTTTGGCGCAACTACGCCTTTACTTTCCTTTTGGCTACAAAGTAACTTTGTACTAGCGCGTATAGGCTTTACTAAAGATAAAGCTAGCGGGGAGCAATCAGCACTGGTGTTAAAAGCGCTGTCAAATACTAGTGAAACGGCATTACTTGATATAAACACAGAGTTTTATCGAAGCTTTGACTATTTACTCACCGATGAATATAAATTTTTACCTACCGAGTTAGTGGCACTCATTATTCATTATTGCCCTGTAATTTTACTAGAAAAGTTAAGCGAACGTGATAAAGCCAGTATCAGCGCTTTCTCGCTTGGCCATCGTCAGTATTCGACCTGTGCTTTTAGTTTACATTTATGGCTAAAACAGCAACTTATTGTCGATAAAGCGTTAGAAAATAAAGGTTTGTTAATATTGATTATGCGGATTTTACAAAAGCATAATGTAAAAGCAGTATGCGAGCACTATGGTTTTAGTGGTAAAAAAGCCTTTGAGCAACGTTTACAATCAATTGTTCAGTCGCTAAATGTAAGCTAACATCTCGCTTGCCAACACCAATATTTTTGCATCACTAAGTAATCACAACGCTTAAAACCACAAAAGTTAATATCGTCGTGATGTAAAAGTCTACTTAAGTAATAGCTAATTGTTTTGGCTAAGCCGATGCTTGGGCTATCTTTATAAGTAGTGATAAGTATTGTTAACCAGCTTTCTAATTGTAGAAATTCTGTAGATGCTTTTAAGCACATAATTGACTCTCCCTATTTGTACCGTTACTTATATCGCTATTTGTACTGGCAGTTAATAATGCTTGCCAAAGCACTTGTTTGGCACTGGCATTTAAGCACTTGCAATCATCGCCATGTAGCAAACCTGACTTAAGTAACTCTTTAAGAATATTGCTAGAAAACTCTACCTGTACTTTAATGTTAGTTTTGGCTGAACTAGGTAGTTGAGTAGTCATGTCTTATCCTTATAATCTTTTTTGCTAACTATTATTAAAGGTAAACGAAGATAAAAGTAAATGCAAATGATAATTGTTATCACTTGTGAAAATGTAATGCTATTTCAATTAAATTAAGTACAATAAAGTGAACAGTTAGTTGTTGCTATAAGGATTTATAAAGCATGAGTGCTGCTATTTGTGTTGAGGGTTTAACAAAAAAATATAAAGATGTAATTGCCGTCAATGATATTAGTTTTAATGTTCAGCAGGGACATTGTTTTGGCCTGCTAGGACCTAATGGTGCAGGTAAAACTACCACCATTGAAATTATGGAAGGTATCATTGCTGCAAATGCTGGCTCAGTTGTTTATCAAAATATAAACAACCAAAGTAAAGCCGTTGATCATAATATCTCTCAGCAAATAGGCATACAATTTCAGCATACAGCGTTGCAAGATTTTTTAACGGTAAAAGAAACACTGAATTTATTTGCTTCTTTTTACCAACACGCTTTAGCACAAGATAAAATCATTGACCTTTGCGATTTAAGCGAATTTTTAAATAGAGATAATCGGTTACTCTCGGGCGGACAAAGACAACGTTTGTTACTTGCCTTAGCGCTTATTAATGATCCTGAAATTATTTTCCTCGATGAGCCAACAACAGGGTTAGACCCGCATGCTCGACGAAACTTTTGGCAACTAATTAAAAACATTAAAGCACAAAATAAAACCGTTATTCTAACTACTCATTACATGGATGAAGCGGAGCAACTCTGTGACGATATTGTTATTATGGATCAGGGGAAAATTATTGAATCAGGAACGCCTCAACAACTGCTAAATAAACACTTTAATGATGTCTTTATTTATTTGCCGCAGCAGCAGGTTCCGTCGACTTTAGTAGAAAAAAACAAATGGCTTTTATCTGCTGGTCGGGTAGAAATTACCACACAGAATGTTGAACATACTTTGGCAATGCTGATGGAGCAAAAAGTTTCTTTGTCGGGTTTACATGTTAAATCGCCAAATTTGGATGATTTATTCTTACATTTAACCGGTCATTCTCTAAGGGATTCATGATGAATATAAAACGTTTTTTTGCCGTCTTTAAAGCCAGAAATATCGAGTTTTTTCGTGATAAATCATCACTAGGGTGGAACTTGTTTTTTCCAGTTTTGTTGCTGGTGGGTTTTTCTTTTATATTTTCTGGAGATGGTCGCTCTGCTTATAAAGTGGGTATAGTGCAAGCGCTAAATAACGAAGTAATGACGAGCACTAAAGCAAAGGATACTATTTTTAGTGAAGTGAGATTTATTGATTTTATTAACTACAACGAAGTCGATTCGGCAAAAAATAAATTGAGTCGGCACACGATCGATATGGTCGTTGAACCTGGCACTAATCGTTATTGGGTAAATAATGAATCGGCAAAAAGCTATTTGGTAGAAAAAATATTCGCCAATAAACTGCAAGGATATACCCGTTTGCTAACTACGGGTAAAAAAATTCGCTATGTTGATTGGGTGCTTCCCGGTATTCTCGGCATGAATATGATGTTTAGCTGTTTGTTTGGTGTAGGTTATGTCATTGTGCGTTATAGAAAAAACGCTGTGTTAAAGCGACTAAAAGCAACGCCATTATCAGCCTTTGAATTTGTCTCAGCGCAGTTATTATCTCGCTTATTTATTGTGATGTTTATGTCTGCCATTGTTTATAGTGGCTGTAATTTGCTGTTTGATTTCTTTATGTTAGGTAGCTACTTCGATTTGCTTATCATCGGTATGCTTGGCGCTTTTTGCTTAATTAGCTTAGGATTACTGGTCGCAAGTCGAAGTAAAAGTGAAGAGTTAATTGGTGGCTTGTTAAATCTAACTTCATGGCCAATGATGATGCTTTCAGGGGTTTGGTTTAGTTTAGAAGGAGCGCCGCCGGCATTAAAAAGCTTTGCTGATATATTGCCGTTAACGCATTTAGTTGCAGGGGCACGTAAAGTGATAACCGAAGGTGCAACTTTGGCAGATATAAGCTATCACGTAACCTGTTTAGTGGTGATGAGTGCAGTATTTTTGTCTCTAGGTGCTTATTTCTTTAGCTGGAATACTGAGCGATAATTCAGCACATTGTGAAAGTTATGCTATGATTGGGTTATATCTATAAACTTTCAGTATTTCGGCTGAACTTGATTCACTCTTCATAGGAATTTAACCATGGAATGGCTAACTAACTTCTTTACGCAAGAACCTTTCTCAATTGTAATCCCTGTCGTTATCATTATTAGCATTTTTGCCTATGCGGCTCGTCGTGCTCATATTAAACATTTAGAACGAATTAGACAGATTGATGAGCGTTATATACAACAATCTACTTCTCGGTTTGATGGTTAATAACACTTAAAAAAGCATCGCTTTATATTATCAGTGAATAATTTGAGATGTAAATGTATTTACCTCACCCGTATATTGTTATTTTGATAGCGATACCTGCACGTTAAAAGTAACAACATCATGAGCACTAGATTAAAGCTACCACCACCAGAGCTGGTTTCTTTTGTTTCTATAACTTTGGGAGGAGGAGCTTGAACAGTGAAGTTGACCGTACCCGTTAGCGTATTAACACCATCAGATACCGTATAAGTAAATGAGTCGGTACCTGAAAATGAGGCATTAGGCTTATAGCTATAGACTCCCTCTGCTGACAACTCTAAAGTACCGTTTGTGGTGCTTGTTTGGATATTGTAACTTAAACTTTCACCGTCAATATCTTGCTGTGGCAAGTTGCCGGAATAATCCGTGCTGTTTGACAACGAAAAATCTTGCACTGTTACTACAGGTATATCATCAACGGGTAGAACCGTTAACGTGATATTGTGCTCTGCACTTGCCCCTTCACTATCGCGTAAACGAATTTGAAAACTTGACATGCCGTTGTAGTCTTCACTTGGCGTATAAGTAAACTCTCCTGCACTATTTATGCTCAATTCGCCATTCACCGCGCTTTTGTCTACAACCTCTATAGTGATTTCATGGTTTTCAATATCACTAACCTCTACAGTAGTGGTTAGTGTGCTGTCTTCATCTAGTGTAAAAGCTGGCGTAAGAAGGTGAGGTACATCATTAATGCTACTGATTTGAAGCGTGACTTCTCCTTCTACACTTAAGTTTTCGTTATCAGTGACTTTAACGCTAAAGCGATCAATCCCTTGGTAGTTTTGCTCAGGTATATAAGTAAATTGGCCTTGGTTTAATGTCACACTGCCGTGGCTTGGCGTTTCAATAATTTCAAAGCTATGTTCATCAGAATCTATGTCATTAAAGATAATAGTTGAAGATAGCTCGCTATCTTCAACCATAGAGAAAACATTCACTCCTAATGTAGGCGCGTCATTAACGGGTATAATGGTAACGGTCACTTCAAAGGTGCTAGACCCTCCTTGACTATCAGAAACTACAACTTCAAATTTATCTTCTAAATCAAAGTTTAACTCAGGTTGGTAAGTGAAACTGCCATCCTCTGCCACTGAAAGCGTGCCAAACTCAGGAGCTAGGCTGGTATTAAAGCGTAATGAATCTCCATCTACATCTGTGGCTGTTAATAGCTCTGTTAAGGTTTCATCTTCTATTAAGGTAAAGCTAACATGGTTTGCACTGGGCGCATCGTTTACCGAAGAAACAACTATAGTGATTTCTGAGGTGCTACTTGCAGCTTGGCTATCAGTAACTGAAATAGCAATACTGTCGCTACCGTTAAAATTCTCTGAAGGGGTGTAAGTTAATTCACCTGTTTGAGTTATTGTTGCTTGCCCTGATAATGGTAATGTGGCAATTGCATAAACTAAACTATCGCCTTCAACATCGGTGGCGTTAATTTGACCGATAAAAGTGGTATCTTCAATGGCTTGGACTGTTGTTGTGGTGATGCTTGGCGCATCATTAATGGGGTTTACTTCAACTAATATGGTCTCTTGAATGGTTATCTCGCCATCAGTTATAGAGACAATAAAACTATCTGAGCCATCAAAGTTAGTATTAGGCTGGTATGAGAAGTTCCCCGTATCTTGTAATGTTAAAGTACCAGAGGTTGCTGTGCTATCAAGTGTGTATGATAAGACGTCACCGTCAATATCTGTAGCAATTAAGCTAGCATTTAATACAGTGTCTTCATCAGTGTTAAAGTTGTTTTCAGATAAAGTAGGAGAATCATTAACAGGCGTTATTGTTATTTCAATTACTGTACTAAAACTTGCACCATGGCTATCAGTAACAGTTATTGTAAGGCTATCACTACCATTAAAATTGGCGTCTGGCTCAATGGTTAATTCTCCCGTTTCACTAAGTGAGGCAGTAGCATGTGAAGGGTTTTCGTCTAAGGTAAATTGTAACGTGTCACCGTCAATATCTTCACCTTCAATTTGAGTAGTGAGCAGGGTGTCTTCATCAATCGTCAAGCTTGATGTATTAATGGTTGGGGCATCATTCACCGGCTCAACGGTAATGCTTACTTCATGCTCAATAAAGTTACCATGAACATCTTGTGCTTTAACAATGACGCTATCTTCACCATTGAAATTGATATTAGGAAAGTAAACTAAGCCCAACTCTAAGAAAATAGCTTCACCGTGAGTTGCTGCTTGCGTTATGGAAAATGTCATGCTGTCAGATTCAGGATCAGTGAAAATGAGTATAGGCTCAGGAGCAGAATCTTCATCAATGGTGAGTTGCTCTACAGAAGCTGTAGGAGCTTTGTTTATTTGATAAAACTGAATGCCGCTTGGCGTTATTGCAATTAGCGTGTCATCACTTTTTTGAAATTCAGCGAAGGAAAACTTCCCTAATGGTATTTGAAATTTATGAAGAAATTTAGGGTTTTCCTTCGAAGTTAACTCAAAGAAATACACATAACTAAGCGTGTAAGCAATTAAATAATTACCGACTACTTTTAATCGTAAGCTATGGTAATTTTCCCAATCCATACTATATGAGTTCATTTGAACAAGCTGGTTGCTATCTGACAATGAATATATAGCCAAACTATTATTTGTTGCATAATAAATTAAGTTATTAGCAATTTCAGGGGTAGCATGCCCTGATGGATCTTTAATGAGCTGTTCAATTTCGAAATTGTCATTATTGATATTATTTAAAAGATGAATACCATTGTAGCAAGGGTCGTAAACCGCTAATTTATTATTTATAAACCTAAGCGTCTGTGGGCACTTTTGGCCTTCAGGAAATTCAATTTCTATCGGCTCTCTATAAATTGAATAAGGAGTAGAAATATCATACCTTGATACAAAGTTACCTACAGCGCTATAAAGAGAATAAAAGAATTCCTCATTTTTAATAGAGTCATACAAGAATCTGCTTCTACTATAGTTTATTTCATGTTCATAAATGAAATCTAGAGTATCGGTTAGCTCACCAGTAATTAAAGAAAGATCACTTTCTAAAATATATTTATCACCATGTTGGGTAATTTTTTGAATGCTTTTATCAAGTCGCTTGTGTAAAACAATATTACTCTTGTCCATGACATTAATTACATCTATTCGGTTTTCTCGAGGTAATAAATAGTATTCCCCTTGCATAACACCTTTATCAAACTTACCTGTTTGATTATAGAAAAATTTAATATTTTCAAACTCGTTATTGCTGAACTCAAATTCAATTAGTCCATATCCTTCTGATAAGGCTATTAAGCTATTATCTAACCATTTCATGTGAGAGACTTTCACCGGAATTTGCAAATCAGTTGATTGTTGAAAAATAATTTGATGGTCTTCGGCTATAAAATAGGAGTCTATTTTTCCAGAACGATATAACACTTTCAGCTCGTTGTTTTTATAGGCATGCCGATTCCAATAATCGTACTGAGTATTAGGGTAACTACCCAAGGTGTTGATTGCGTTATTGGAGATGTTTATTACTTGAAATGCGGATTCTGTAATTATAATAAAACGTTCTTCGTCATCAAATAATATTTTCTTTGTACTATCTAACCCCTCAGTTACTACTGAGGCTACAAGACTATTGTCAGCAACCTTATATTGTTCTATGGCTGTAATCCATTTGCTTGTTACGCTATTGTAATAAACAACAAAAAGATAAAAATAGTTATCGCTCGCAAATATGTAAAATGAAGGTTTCTTCGGCAATACCGATTCAATTTCTTTTTCAAGGCTGTAAGCGCCATTGTTCTCACTGATGACATATATTTCATTATCATAACCGACGTAGTATATTTTCTCATCAATAGCTATATCCTTAAAACTATATGAATCTGAAGAGCGAGAACTACTAAAACGAAAATAAAAATTCAAGGTTAATTCTGTGATATTGCTTACATCATATATCGATATTAGATGACTAGTAAGGATGACCAAGCGATTATTATGCATTCCTAAGAATTCAATTTGATCGTCTAAATTTATCTGACCAACCAACGATTCAGCGGTAGGCATACTTGGATCGAATATATCTATTTGTCCTTCATTAGTAGCAACATAATAAAGATCATTAAGGAGTACCATTTCCTTATAAGTACCCGAGCCCCATTCTCCTTGCTTTAGCAATTTAGCTTCTTGGGCGATAACGTTGTTGGTACTAAATTGAAGTAATATTAGAATGAATACAGGAAAAAATTTTACGAAGAATGTCACGTTTTAGTCCATTAAATGATGATTGGCGAAAAATATAACAAAATCAGATGCTTTTAGCTATATCTTTGTCGATACTCCAAAAGCTGTAGAAATATTGCTAACCTGCCTCTATTAAAACAATAAGCAGCAGATTTAAATGGTTTTAGGTGCTTGGTGGTGAAAATTTGCCAAACGTTAACTTGTCTGAAGCCTTTTGAGTAACCCCCTCAATTCAGCGACTCGATAGCGGCTCACTGGAATGGTTTCCTTGTTTGTCATTTCTAACCAATATTTGCTACCTTCTGCTGACTTAAGCACCGAAGTCGCATTTAGATTAACCGCAAAAGACTTGTGCACTCTGACATAATTTTTCGGATTAGTTTTCATTATCACGCCTAATCCGTCTTGGTGTAATACGGACTCACCACTTAACAACATAACTGAGGTAAAATTACCTTCTCCCTTAAGTGCGTAGCAACTATTAACCGAAATAGCTTTCACTTCACCTGCCGATCTAATGTTGAAATGCTGGCATTCTTCTTGAGTAGGCGGTTGGGCGGTTTGTTCAGTGTTATCAACATAAGTCCAAACCCAAGCACCGCCAATAAGAATTAGAGACGCGATGAACAGGAAGCTGTCAAGAAAAAGCCCTATTGAGAGTATTTGAGAAATAACACAGGCTAACCAAAAAATAGGTAATGACGATAAATAACTTACTTGCCTTTTAAATAGCAAAATAATGAATACCAATGACGGTGCCAGCGTCAGTAAACTAAACTCTTGTGCCATTCTCATGTCGCCACTATTCATTGGCACAAAATAACTCGCTAAAACTGATGCTATCCCTGTGATTAATAAAAGCTTTGCCAATTTACTATCAACTAAACGGTAACAAGTATATATCAGGGCGAGTCCGGCACCTATATTGCCAAGCCAGCCAAATATCCCCCGCAGCTCATGGTAATGATAAGGATAATTAATGACAGCGCGCGATACTTCAGCCATCAAGGCTATAGTGATGCAAAACCCGAACAAACCCAGTCCTGTATGCATTAAATTGCCAGCACTTCGACCAATGCGAAAGCTTTGCAGGCTGAGTACGATTAGCGCACTTAGAATGACTAACGGCGCGGCATAATAGCGCAAATCACGTTGCCCATCTTGGCGGTAGGGCATTAGCCAAATATAGTGAAAAACTGAGGCGTCGTGTGCTATCAGGTGCTGGGTTGATAATTGCAGTTGTATTTGATGATTACCTTGTGTTAACAATCTCGATGGTACGAACAAGGAAGAATCTATGGGCCCTGCAATTTCATCCTCAATCACGTTACCCACAGCACCTTTTTTACCAATACTTTCCCCATCCCAATATATTTCAGCAGAAAATGGCCCACCAATCATTAAGCTAATGGGCTGTTTCCATTTGTCTGAATCGTCAATATTAAGGTTAAATCGAATGTCTTGGACTTTATTTGAACTACCAATTTGCATACGGTTGCTATCAACCCAAACACTATCGTCATTCAAAACTTGCAGTTCATAGCCTGACCAATAAGTGGCTTCAATCACCGTGGTACTGTGGCTTATAAATAGCCCAACTATATAAGTTGTTGTTATTAAAAGTGCAAACTGCCAAATACTCAGTGCGCTTTTGGTCCTTTTATCCGAGCTATTCATCAAGTTCCTGAGTTATTCATCAAGTTATGGTTGTTCAATACAGCACATAAGCGGTATTTCTTATAGGGGTAATATAAGTATATCGCTACAAGATGTAAATTGAGATTCAATATAAAGGAAAAAATTAATGAATAGGAAACACGTTTTAAAATGGGTTGGCGGAGTATTCTCAATAGTTGCTATCTATATGGGAGCTATTGGCTATTGGTCATGGAAGTGGGACAACCCACGTTTGCCGCTCCCCGCTAAACATTTAGTGCATCAAGATGCGCATAAATTTGATAGTTCTGATGGTAAATGGAGTAAAAAATCGCAGCAAAGCATGATTGATTTAGCTGAAAAAATGCAATCAGTATCTATGTCTGGCGCCATGACGGTAGATGGCGAGTTGGTATGGGCGGGTACTGTTGGTTTAGCCAAAGTTGAACCCGAACAAGCAGCCAATGTTAAAACCCAATACCGTGTTGGCAGCGTTTCAAAGGCGATAACGGCTGTGGCATTAATGCGTATGGTTGAAGAGGGAATGATAGATCTTGATGTGCCCATACATAATTATCTACCAGATTATCCTCGTTATTCTGCTCAAATGACCGCAAGGCAATTAGCTAGTCATATGGCAGGTGTGCGCCATTACAACTATGACTTTTTGAAGTTTCCGCCTACGGATGGTCTTTCAAATATTCATTATTCAGACGTTAATGCGGCGCTTACACAGTTTAAAAATGATGATTTATTGTTTGAGCCAGGGCAAGGCTTCTCATACTCAACTCATGGGTACACATTGCTAAGTGCTGTTATGCAAGCTGCAGGTGGAAAATCCTTCGAAAAACTGGTGACTGAGTTAGTCACAAAACCTTTAGGTTTATCTCAAACACAGGCTGAGCATCGTTTAGAAAATACTACTGCACTTGCAGGGTTTTATACCTCTGACGAAGGTCTTTACGGCATAACACCGGAGCAGAACTTATCTAACAAGGTAGCAGGTGGCGGTTTGGTTTCTACGCCTACAGATTTGGTTAGATTAGGAGCCGCTCTAATGAATGGAAGCTTGCTAGCACAAAGTACTTTCGAGGAAATGGTTACCGTTCAACCAATGTTTGATGGCAGTGAGCCACCACAAAGTTATACCTTAGGTTGGCGCCATTATGAAACGAGCCATATTATCGATAAAGAAAACAAGATCGATGTCATACATCATGGTGGAGTAGCATCAGGCGCTAACGCTTTTATGATGATGGTACCAGATCATGATATCTCCATTGCTATTCTTACCAATGGCAAAGGAGAAAAAAGCCGTGGAGAAATTCAGATGTTGGCCTACCGGTTAGCTGGTATGGTTGTTAAAGAGCGCCTGAATTCAAAAAGTGAAGGGAAAATTGCTGTAAATGCTTTAGGCGAGAAATAAAGTATTGACGGTACAAAACGGTAAAGGGTAGGTGTTGGAGTGTGTGTTTTGGGTTTTATGATGGAAGCATCATAAAACCCAATAAAGGAGTAATACTCAAAAGTCATAGAATTTTGACAAGGTTTTTTAATTGGCGTTTAGAAAAAACAAAGCTACCTTGTGATGACTTGGAGGTCTGTAAATAACTGTACTAATTGATTAAACTAAAATAGAATCGTTTTTCTGTAAATGCAAAATAGCTAAGAAAAGGAATGAATTTAAGCTGAAACACACCAGTTTAATATTTTCACTATCAAGCTCATCTTAAAGGAACTAAGAAAAACGATGTTAGCACTACAAAACGCCACAAAACTACTGACCTTATGTTTATGGCTGTTATTAACTGCTTGTGGCGGCGGTGGCAGTGAGTCCCCTCAACCTCAACCAGACACCACGCCCCCTGTTATCACCCTTAATGGCGATAGTGCAATCAGTTTGTTTCTTAATGAAACCTATGAAGAGCTCGGTGCAAGTGCCGCCGACAATATAGACGGTACAGTTTCAGTGGTTATTTCTGGCACAGTTGATACCAGTACTTTGGGTGACTACACCATTACGTATTCCGCTACCGATAGTGCAGGTAATGCTAGTAGTGTTACCCGAACTGTGACTGTAGTAGAGCCGCCAGATACTACACCGCCAGTTATCACATTGAATGGCGAGAGTTCAATCAGTCTATTTCTTAATGACGCTTATGAAGAGCTTGGCGCAAGTGCAACCGACAATATAGACGGTACAGTTGCTGTGGTTATATCAGGTACAGTCGATACCAGTACTTTGGGTGACTACACCATTACGTATTCCGCTACCGATACTGCGGACAATAATAACAGTGTTACCCGTACTGTGACTGTCGTAGAGCTGCTAGATACTACACCGCCAGTTATTAGCCTTAATGGCGATAGTTCAATCAATCTATTTCTTAATGAATCTTATGAAGAACTTGGCGCAACAGCATTAGATGATAAAGATGGCGTGGTAGCGGTGGCTACTTCCGGCACTGTTGATTCTAGTACCTTAGGTGAATACACCATAACTTACTCGGCAACAGATAATGCTGGTAACTCAAGCAGTATAACTCGCACTGTTACTGTAATAGCACCTGACACCACCCCACCTGTTATTACCCTAAATGGCGACAATTCAATCAGAGTACTTGTTCACAAAAGCTATAATGAATTAGGTGCCACAGCTACAGATGACAGAGATGGCAGTGTTGAAGTTAGCATTAGTGGTATCGTAGATACTACAACAATCGATATATATATCATCACTTATATGGCGGTAGATAGTAGTGGTAACACAGCCACCGCAATGCGCGAAGTTATTGTGGATGAGCCGAAACCTTTTATTACTGTTTGGCGGACAGATGTTAGTGATACTGTTTCTAATGATAATCAAATTATGATAATTACTAACGATTTATATCGACAAGAAGTGGGCTATGATTACCGGGTTGACTGGGGTGATGGTAGCTTTAGCGAGAATGTGAGAGGTGATATAACTCATACCTACGCCTCTGCTGGAACTTATACGGTAGCAATCAGTGGGCGTTTTCCTGCACTAGATTCTGAGAGGAATACGATAGGGGGTGCTGAGTACAGAAAAATACAGTCGATTGAACAATGGGGAGATATAAAATGGTATTCAATGACAAGCTCCTTTCGCGGAGCTTCATTTTTAGTGGGTAACGCAGTTGACACCCCCGATCTATCAAACGTAAATAACATGGGAGGTATGTTTTCTGGCGCAACTAATTTCAATCAAGATATTGGTAACTGGGATACATCGAATGTTACTGGTATGCATAACCTTTTCTCTGGAGCTAGCGCGTTCAATCAAGATATTAGTGGTTGGGACGTATCGAATGTTAACCGTATGGATTCTATGTTTGAAGGAGCTTCCGCGTTTAACCAAGATCTTGGTGGCTGGGATACATCGAATGTTACTGATATGAATAAAATGTTTTCTGGCGCTACCTTATTCAATCAATATATTGGTGGTTGGGATGTGTCGAAGGTTACTGAAATGAGCGAAATGTTTAATAGTGCTGAATTATTCAGTCAAGACATTAGTGGTTGGGATGTGTCAAATGTTACTAATATGTGGGGAATGTTCAATGGTGCCAAATTATTCAATCAAGACATTAGTGGTTGGGATATGTCGAAGGTTACTAATATAGGATATATGTTCTATAAAGCCACTTCGTTCAATCAAGACATTGGTGTTTGGGATACGTCAAATGTTACCAGTATGTCGTCGACATTCTTTGGAGCCACCTTATTCAATCAATATATTGGTGATTGGGATACATCAAATGTTATGTATATAGGGGGAATGTTTTATGGCGCAACCGCGTTCAATCAAGATATTGGTGGTTGGGATATGTCAAATGTTATTGGTATGGATCGCATGTTCAGAGAAGCCACTTCATTTAATCAAGACATAAGTACTTGGGATGTTGGAAGGGTAACCGATATGTATGAGACATTTAGGGGAGCTTCATCATTCAATCAAGACATTAGTGGTTGGGATGTATCGAAAGTTACTCGTATGTCTTACATGTTCTCTTCTGCCCTAAATTTCAATCAATATATTGGGGATTGGAATGTGTCCAAGGTTACTTCTATGGAAGGTATGTTTTCTTACGCCATTAAGTTTGATCAAGACATTAGTGGCTGGGATGTGTCAAAGGTTTATTGGATGAGAGTTATGTTCCGCAACGCCACCGCATTTAATCAGGATATTGGTGGCTGGGATGTATCAAATGTTACTAATATGATCAACATGTTTGATAGAGCATCTTCATTCAATCAAGATATCGGAGCATGGGATGTATCAAGCGTTGATGATATGCATAACATGTTTTTTGGAGCTACAGCCTTCAATCAAAATATTGGTGACTGGGATGTGTCAAGTGTTAGAGATATGAGTGACATGTTCTCTGGAGCAACTTCTTTCAATCAAGATATTAGTAGCTGGGATGTTTCTAATGTATACCTCATGGACTCAATGTTTAAAGATGCGACACTTTCTACAGTAAATTATGACGCCTTATTATCAGGTTGGAGCAGTCTCAATTTAAGGAATTCAGTTGTTTTTGACGCAGGTAATAGTCAGTATTCTGAAAGATCATTACCAGCGAGGGATGTTTTAACAAATACTTATGGATGGACCATCACTGATGGTGGTGTTGACAATTAATGATGGCGCTATAACGATATTCTCTAATAAAAATAACTTTATTGAGATGTTTTATGAAATACGGTGACTACATGCATGTTGCCTACACAAAAACGTAGGTAACATGTAATCTTTTGATATTAAACTTAATTTGTTTAATTTTAAACAAATAAGCTGTTCTGGGGTAATAATTTTACTGACAGCTTATTAGAAATGCCTCTTCATAAAGACTTTTCCAATTCCAAATAAAGCTGCTACATATGTGCAACATAAAATATTTATTCGGTTTTTTTGGTGGGTACTTGCTTGTAACTGATTGGTTTTTATGGCGCCCTTGAGAAGATTCGAACTTCCGACCTAGCGCTTAGGAGGCGCTTGCTCTATCCGGCTGAGCTACAAAGGCATAATGTCATTGTATGGTTTAATAGCAGCAAAGTTAAGTTTTTATCTTAGCTGCTGGTTTTTGTATACCTTAGTTAATAACGAACGGCTAAATCGTTGATTTGAATATTGCCTAACAAATTATTGTCTAAACTCGTCGCGGTTGCGCTGTGCTTAGTTAACGAAGTTACTTTGACTTTAAAAGGGCTTATATTGAAGCCTGCATAGATTTTACCTTGGCTAGTAGTAAAACTGCTATTGTGTAATAAAGTAAATTCATCACCAATTTTCACACCTTGATGACGGCCTATATTAATGATTATTTGACCGCCTTGCACTTGTACTATTTTACCTTCGCTAGGTTCGCACATAATATTTTCGTCAATATCGCTCACCATAGTATCAAGTAAGGTGTTAACCATGCTTCCATACTCACTTTGCCAAAATGTTTTGGTATTTACATCGATATGCTTCCTTTTATTAAAGTCCCATACTGCAGTGTCTTGATAGCTTTCCTGCCATATTTGTTCACCATTTAGGCCGTTGTATAGGTAAAGGGTAAAATCAAAATTTCTAGGGTAGGTACCTTGTTGCCATACTTTCCAACCATTGCTTCTATCCTGTTCAAATGAGATATCATTTATTTCACTGAAAATAACATATTGACTGTCAGTAGTGTCGGCTAATGACATAGCTAAGGTTTTTATTTTTTCTTCGTTAAAGCTGTTATTTAATCGAGAAAACTCTGTGGCACTTTTTAATAACAACTTGCCATAACTATAACTGCTTTGCTTCGTGAGTTTTTTATTTAACGCTGTAATTACCGCAGAGTCTAATTGATAAATTTTACCTATATTGGCTTGTTCTCTATTATTCAAATGACTTTTAGTGATCAATAATGATTTTTTATAATCTAATGCGAAACACTTTTTTTCTTGTGGGAAAATATCAGCACGCACTGTTACGCTTATCATGTCGCCATTGTGAAGCTCATCAATAAGCTCTATTGAATTGACATTACCGCTAGCACGAATACTTATTTGGTCATGGGTTAATAAACCATTCACAACTTGTTGTATACTTGAAACACTTGCGCCTGCAACAAGCAGTGCTTTTTTAAGTGCATTTTCCATAGCCTTTGTTCGTGCAATTTCTACAGAGTCTTTAGCGGTTGATGCATGCCCTTGTGCTTCATACCATTGTGCATTACAAGTAAAGTTAGTAAGGGCTAAGCATAAAAATAAAGCAGCTGTTTGGATAATAGTACGCATATTTTCTCTCATGAAAACGAAGGCCAGTTTAGGCATAAACAATCTACACTGATTTGTGTAATGCACGATTTGTGCCTTTTATTTTTGACATAATGTTCACTTCAGTTCACTTGGCTTGATATGTGCATTATATTCAGCAAGCAGTAATTAACCAGATAAGTTGTCAGTACTATTATAAGGTTCAATCGCTTATTATTGTGCTGAATTATTAAGGGGAACACCATGAAAAAGTGGCTTATACCATTGCTTTTACCAACACTTATCTCTTGCAGTAGTTTAAGTGTATGGCAGGAAGATGGGTTTTATGATTCTATGCAAGTGGAGCAGGGTGAAATAGACAGTTATAACCTGCCTAAGCATGCCATAAACGATGTGGTGAAAGGGTTAGCCTATCAAATGTTAGAAAGCAGCGCTTTTGTTAATGCAAAAACGCCTGTAGCAGTGGCTTCATTTGTTAATTTAAAAGACCTTGAGTCAACAAATTGGCTTGGTAATCAAATAGCTGAGAACTTTGTTCATGAATTACAACGTCATGGTTTAATTGTTATAGACTTTAAAGCAACTGGCCATATTCGTGTAACTAAAGAAGGCGACTACATTTTCAGTAGAGATTGGAAAGAGCTACCTGAACGTCAGATTATTGACTACGTTGTTGCTGGTACCATGATGGAACAAGAAAATGGTATTTTGATTAACGCCCGTATGATCGGTATTCAGTCTCATGTTGTTGTTGCTACCGCGCAGTCTTTTATACCTAACTGGGTGTTAGGGGAAGAAAAGCGTAACAATGAAAATGTGAAAATGAAAGACGGCATGATTATTCGCAGCAATGCTATGTTACTCAATAATAAACGCGCAATTGAAATTCAAAATTAAATTAGTAGGTGCACTCATGAAAAATACATCAATTAAATTATTGTTTGTGGCTGTTGGCTTATTAACAGTGTCTTCTTGTTCAACTATTTATGACAAGCATGTGCAGTGGCAAGCAATAGAGCCAGAAGTATTTCCCATTATCCATGGTATTGGTTATGCGCCTATTAGTTTACAACGTTCTGAGCATAAAACTCAGCGGATGTTAATGGCCATTAAAGCGTCGAAAATTGCCGCTTACTCTGAATTAGCTGAGCAAGTTTATGGTCAACAAGTGAGTAGCAAAACCACTATGGCTGATATGATTATTGAAAACCAGCAACTCGCCTCATCAGTGCAAGGCTTGATCAAAGCCGCTAAAGTAGTAAAAAGTTACCCCGTAGGGGACACTTATACCACTGAGCTTCAATTAGATTATAAAGATGTATATGAAATTTACTTGGCAAGTTTGAATCGCAAAGAAATAAGAGATATATCATACTTTTAAAAGGTGAAGCTTAAGCGAATAGTTTAAGCTTTAATGCCAATCGAGGTTTTACTAATGGTAGTTTTACCTTTACTATCATAAGTCATCGAATTATTTGAAATGCTTTTCTGCAACATGTGTTTAAAACGATTAATGGCAATTTGGCTGTTATTTATTATTTGACCATTTATCTCATTCTGTTTTTTACATTCATGCAATAAATTAATAATACGTGCTACTTGCTCACTGTGAATAGTGTCTTGTTGTAATGTCTCAAGAGAGGCGTAATGACTAATTTCTTTATCAAGTAAGTTTACTTTAGTTAATATAGCTTCTTTTTCTGCTGAAGCTTGTTCTAGAACCGATAACTCTCGTTTTTTTAATATTTCAAGTTCATTACAAAGTAAAGTATGAAGTTTAGTTAATTCATGCTCTTGATTATTAAGTAGTGGAGTTATCGTTTCATTATTGATCATAATTTTTGATCTTAGCCTTCAAGTAAATCAAATTCATAAGCAAGCATGTTTTTCATTAACTTTTGTGCGTCAACTTTATACTCGCCGGATTGAATAGCTTGTTTTAGCTCTGCTATTTTTTTCTGATCAACAACAGGCGCAGAAGCCGCTTTCTTTTCTAACTCTTTAAACTGTTGGGCTTGCGCAGTTAAAGAAACAGAATCACGAGCCACATGTTTTACTTGAGCATTATTGTTGGCAGTTTGTGCAGCTTGTTGCTTCACTTCTGCTTGTTTGTTTTGGTTAACTTGAGTTTGGTTATTCAAGTTGTTGATATTTATTGTCATAATATTACCCTGCGGTAAAAATGTTTTTCTAAAAATTACTTACTAACTTTATATCGGCAAATAATGCGATACCTTGAGCAATAAAAACTTAAATAATGCTAGTAAAATTATAGGTTAATAGTAACTTGATTAACAGCACTTATTTTGGGCTTAATCACACGCCCAGAACGAGTGTTTTTTACTTTTATTTGCTGGTTTAAATTTCCTGAACTTAACGCCGTACCTTGGGTTTTAATCATAAACTTATCGTTTTTAGCGATAATAGTAATTGCATCGCCTTTGCATACAAGGCATGCACTTTTACGAGTAATAGGTCTACCTTTACCAATTCTTTTTTCTGCTTTGCTCCCTAAAACTGCGTTTATATCTGTCAGCCTTTCGCCACGTAATTTACTACTTGCTATATAATCTAGTGCAATATTTTGTTTCGTCAGTACAACGCCTTTTTCAATGATGCTGGTCGCAATAACAACAGCGAAGGCTCTTTCTATTTTGGCTGGTATATATATTTGCCATGGTGTTGAATCAACGCAAGTTATTTTAACATTTACGTTTCTACGGCTGGTATTTTCAGGTATATTTGCTTTTAGAGGTGCTTGGCAAGGTTTTATTATTACTCTGGGATCAATATTAGCCACTTTAATGGATATTTTTCCACCGATTGGCACGGGAATTTGCTCTTTAAGGTAGTTTTTTGCAAACGACTGAATATAGGCCCTATCCCAGTTTGTTGCAAAGCTGGTAATAGGGTTTAATGCAATAAAGCAGGTAATAGATAAAAAAACTTTTAAAGTAGGCATCGTTTTTGTCATTTATCTCTAGGTTAATTGAAATACTCGACTATGCTTAAACTAAGTTAGCATGGTTATAGTTACGTCAATTGTGTGCTATAAAATTATTAATACTTGTCTTGTTAATCACTTATAAAATGATAACGTTATAGATTACAAATTTTTGTCACTTTTGTTGACTTACAATAAATACAATCAAGAATTGTGCCTTCTTGTTTTTGAGTTCCCTCAAAAACGATGGCTTTTTGATTATAAATGAGGTTTTTATGGCAGGTATACTAGATGCAGTTAACCAACGAACGCAACTTGTTGGTCAAAACAGACTGGAGTTATTACTTTTTAAATTAGTGGGCAGACAACGTTTTGGCATTAATGTTTTTAAAGTAAGGGAGGTTTTACAATGCCCTAAATTAACGATACTACCTAAGCAAGATGCTTTTATTAAGGGAGTGGCTCATATTCGTGGGCAAACTATTTCCGTTATTGATTTGAGTAAGGCAATAGGAGCACCTGCTATTACCCAAACTGAAGACTCTTTTATTATCATTGCGGAATATAACCGCAGTGTTCAAGGTTTTCTCGTTGCTGGTGTTGAGCGTATCGTAACCTTAAGTTGGAAAGACATGATGCCGCCGCCAGAGGGGGCAGGTAAGTCGAGTTATTTAACTGCTGTTACTGAAATAGATAAAGAAATGGTTTCTATTTTAGATGTAGAAAAGATTCTTAATGAAATCAACCCTGTTTCTACGGATTTAAGTGAGGATGTCGCTGATGAAACGGTTGGTGAAGAACTCGGTGACCGTATTGTAATGATAGCTGACGACTCAACGGTAGCTCGAAACCAAGTGAGAAGAGCCTTAGAGCCATTAGGTATTAAAATGGCGCTAGCTAAAAATGGTCAAGATGCCTTAGACCAACTTACCGCCATTGCCGAAACTTGTGAAAACAGTATCACAGAGAAAGTCGCGTTAATGGTATCTGATATTGAAATGCCAGAAATGGATGGTTATACCTTAACTGCAGAAGTGAAAGGCAACGAACGAATGGCGAAAATGCCCGTTATTTTACACACCTCGCTAAGTGGTGTTTTCAATAATGCGATGGTGGCAAAAGTTGGTGCCGATGATTTTATTCCTAAATTTCACCCTGACGAATTAGCAACATCCGTTAAAAAATGGCTTGCGCACAGTTCACAATACCAATAAATAACTAGGAAGCAGTAATAGTGTCAGCAAAGCAACTTGACGATAAGAGTTATCATCAGTTTAGAACATTCTTAGAACAACAGTGTGGCATAGTGCTAGGTGAAAATAAGCAATATCTAGTGAAAAGCCGCTTGGCGCCGTTAATGAGTAAATTTGAAGTAAGTTCACTCGGCGAGTTGGTTACCCGGACATTGTCACCCGTAGAGCGTCAATTACGTGCTACCGTAATTGACGCTATGACCACAAACGAAACCTTATGGTTTCGAGACGATTACCCCTTTAAGCTACTAAAAAGTAAATTATTACCTGATTTTGCTAACAGGCGCACGCCCGTTAAAATTTGGTCGGCGGCCAGCTCATCAGGACAAGAGCCATATTCATTAGCTATGTCAGTATTAGAGTACCAACAACGTAATCCTGGGGCTTTTCCTCGCGGTGTAGAAGTTATTGGTACTGATATTTCAACAACCATGCTGGAACATTGTAAATATGGGCATTATGATTCACTTGCCTTGGCTCGTGGTTTATCGCCTGAGCGTAAACGCCAATTTTTTGAAAATGGCGATAACGACATGTTGAAAATTAAAGATGAAGTAAAAAAAATGGTCAGTTTTAGGCCGCTTAATTTACTTAACAGCTATAGTTTAATGGGGCGATTCGATATTGTCTTTTGTCGTAATGTGCTCATTTATTTTGCGCCTGAAATAAAAGCGCAAATTATTAGTCAAATTCATGGCACATTGAATGAAGGTGGCTATTTGTTTTTAGGCGCATCAGAGTCTTTATCGGGATTAAGTAACGACTTTACTATGTTACGTTGTAATCCAGGTATTATTTACCAGAAAAAATAACCTTTTAGTAAATAAACGAGTTATCAGTGGCTAGCTTGCAACGTAAGCTATTATAAATAACCCTTACGTAACTCGTATTTTATTATCGGCTCATCTTATTTCATCACAATTTAACCTTCTCTTCTAAAGTACCTTCTTCTTTTGGCATAAATATTGAATATCTTAACGTTAAATGAAATTAACGGTGAGTTGTTATGGCTATCGGATTTGATAAAGGTTTCGAGCTTCATGCTCAGGGCATGCAGTTACGCGCTCAGCGGGCAGAAGTGATCGCTGGCAATATAGCCAACGCCGACACTCCTGGCTACAAAGCCAAAGGGATGGACTTTCAAAAAGCCATGCAGCAAGCAAGTCAACAACAGCAGATGGGTATGAGTAAAAGCAATGCTAAACATTTCGATGTGCGCACCGAACTCAGCAATAACGTCGATTTTCGCATTCCAGATCAACCAGATACCGGTGACGGTAACACTGTCGATGTACAAGTGGAACGAAACTTGTATTTAGAAAACTCATTAGAGTATCAAGCTGGTGTGCAATTTCTTAACGGCAAAATCAAAGCCCTGAAAAATGTCATCTCTGGAGGTAGGTCATAATGAGCCTTTTTAACGTATTTAACATTACTGGTAGCGGGATGAGCGCACAATCAATGCGTTTGAATACTACGGCCAGTAACATAGCTAACGCAGATAGTGTGAGTTCAAGTATTGATGAAACTTACCGAGCTCGTCATCCAGTTTTTGCCGCTGCTATGCAAAAAGCTGCCGATGGCCAAGAAGGCAATGCTGGTGTACAGGTTTTAGGCATAGTGGAGAGCAATAAACCACTAAATATAGAGTATGCGCCAGAGCATCCTATGGCTGATAAAGAAGGCTATATATATAAGCCCAATGTTAATGTGATAGAAGAGATGACGAATATGATTTCAGCGTCTCGTTCATATCAAACCAACGTTCAATTAGCCGAGTCTGCCAAGAACATGCTGAATAAAACCCTTCAGCTTGGTCAAAGATAATAATTAGGAGTAGCAAATGGAAACTGTTAACAGTGCCAGCACTTTAGATTCACTTCGTTGGCAAAAAGAAGAATACGAAGTCGCTGATGACAATCAGGGCATGCTAACCCAAGCAGACTTCTTTGCGCTATTAACGCAAGAGTTAGCTAACCAAGATCCAACTAAACCTGTTGACAATAACGAGATGATTTCGCAAATGACGGCGTTCTCAACGACCGACGGTGTTTCTCAATTGAATGAGCAATTTACTTCATTTGCCAGCTCAATGACTTCAAGCCAAGCCTTGCAAGCTTCTTCATTGGTAGGCCGTAGTGTTTTAGTTGATGAAAATATTTTTGGTTTATACGAAGGCGAAACTGTTAAAGGCAAAATTTCTACTGAAACTCCGGCAAGTAATGTCAATATTTATGTTGAAAATGCCGCTGGTGAAGTCGTTCAAAGTATTCCTATTGGGAGTGTTGGTGCAGGTGGCGGTAACTTCACTTGGGATGGCATGATGACTGATGGTAGTGCAGCTCCTCCGGGCGCATATCGTTTCAGAATAGCCGGTATGGTTGATGGTGAAGCAGCAGAATTACAAGCCATGACTTTTAGAAAAGTCGACAGCGTTACCATAGCAGGTAACGGTGGCAGTGTATTATTAAATCTAAATGGTGGAGGCTCATTGCCTCTTGATGAAGTAGTTGAAGTATCAGAAGGCAGTTAAGGCTTTTTGCAATAATTACCCAAGAAAAGAATTTTTAAGAGGAAGAGATTATGTCATTTAATATAGCACTGAGCGGGTTAAACGCAGCTCAAAAAGATTTAGATGTAACATCAAATAATATTGCCAATGTAAACACCATAGGCTTTAAAGAGTCGAGAGCAGAATTTGTTGATGTTTATGCTTCATCACTTTTATCAGGTGGTAAAACAAAATCAGGCGACGGTGTGTTAACTTCACAAGTAGCGCAGCAATTTTCGCAAGGCAGTATTCAATTTACCCAAAATTCACTTGATTTAGCCATCACTGGTGCAGGTTTTTATGCCACTGTACCGGGCATTGATAGCTTAGAGAAAAGCTATACTCGTGCTGGGCAATTTAAATTAAATGATGATAACTTTGTGGTTAATTCTGCCGGAGGCCATTTATTAGGCTTCCCAGTTAATGATGATGGTTCATCATCATCGGTCAGTTTAAGTACCGCATCACCTATATTAATTCCAACCGCCTCAGGAGCGCCACAAGCGTCAACGGAAGTTGACATTAAAATGAATTTACCGGCCGGAGAAAGTTATATTACTGGCGCGCCGTTAAATTTTGACCCAAGCGATCCATTAACGTTTAATCACTCAACCTCTGTTACTATTTATGATTCACTGGGCGATAGTCATGTAATGACTTATTATTTCGTTAAAGACGATCCGGCAGTCAATCCAAATGAATGGATATTATTTACCGCTATTGATGGTAATACCATTGATATCGACGAAACAGTAGCGGGTGATGCGTTAGCTGATGGTCGTGAAACAGCGGGTGGCTTGCAAGGTGGTCGCTTAGTTTTTGACAGCTCAGGAGATTTTACTAGCATACTTCCAGTGACTGGCTTTTCTACTATCCCGTTGGCAAATATTACTGGCGCGCCTATTTTGGGTAATGGTGCAGATGATACCCAAACCATCGTTATCGATTTTAACTTAGATACCGCCGGTCCGAACCCAAATGAACCCACTCAGTTTGCCTCTAACTTTGAAGTCACCTCATTAGCACAAGATGGTTTGGCGGTAGGGCGCTTAACTGGTATTGATATTAACTCAGACGGCCTAATTCGAGCCACTTACAGTAATGGTACCTCACAACCGTTAGCCCGTATTGCTTTAGTCAACTTTGCTAACGAGCAAGGCTTAACGCAAATTGGTGGTACTTCATGGCGTGAAAGTATTGACTCAGGCTCACCTTTAGCTGGAGAGGCTGGATCAGGCACATTTGGTTCAATCAATTCAAAAGCGTTAGAGCAAGCAAATGTTAACTTAACGACTGAATTAATTGACTTGATTTCGGCGCAACGTAATTTCCAAGCCAATTCAAGAGCGCTAGAAGTTGATAACCAGTTAAACCAAACTATTTTACAAATTAGATAATTCTGGCAGCGCTAAACATCTTTTTTTGAAATAAATAAAGCTGCCCGTTGAGGAATATCTTTCCTTTACGGGCAGTTTTTTCTTTTACCTTCTTTCATATGTATAACTCTGCACTTTAATCTTGTGAACTGGCACTTTCCTTGCATTTCTTAATTTAATCTATTTCAATTTTATGGAAACCATTATGGATAAGATGTTATATGTCGCCATGAGCGGTGCCAAACAAAATATGCAAGCCTTGGCGGCCAATGCTAATAATTTAGCGAACGCCAAAACAACAGGCTTTAAGGCTGACTTATCACAAGCGCGCAGTATGCAGGCGTTTGGGGAAGGGCAACCAACCCGAGTTTTTTCAATGTCAGAGCGTGCCAGCCAAAATTTTGACTCTGGCGCTTTATTAACCACAGGTCGTCCGCTTGATTTAGCCATTAACGGCGACGGATGGTTTGCTGTGCAAACACCTGCGTTGTCAAATGCTAATGTTGGTTTTGGCGGTTTCGGCAATAATGAAGCTTATACCCGTCAGGGCAACTTACGTCTCACCGAAGATGGCACCTTAGAAACCTCAAATGGTGAAATAGTTTTAGGCGATAACGGCCCAATAGTACTGCCTTTACCAGTCAGTAATATTCAAATATCAGCAGACGGCACCATAACCGTTCAGCCCGAAGGTGCACCGAGCACTGAAACAGAAGAAATTGACCGAATTAAACTGGTAAACCCCGATGTGCGCTTATTAGAAAAAGGTAGTGATGGCTTATTTAGACGCAAAGATGGCCAAAACGAGTTTGCCGATGCCAATGTACAAGTGCGGGGCGGTACACTCGAGTCGAGTAACGTTAATCCGTTATACGAAATGACCGACATGATTGCTTTACAAAGGCAATTTGAAATGCATCTAAAACTAATGAAAACGGCAGAAGAAATTGACGCCAGTAGCGCGGCTTTATTACGTGCATTCTAATTGTTGTACAGTGAATAATGAGCAAGCAAAGCATAAAGAATATTTTTGAGGTGACATATGAATTCAGCATTATGGATCAGTAAAACAGGTATAGAAGCGCAAAGTAAAGACATTGCGGTTATTTCTAATAATCTAGCTAACGCTAGCACCATTGGATTCAAAAAAAGTCGAACAATATTTGAAGATTTACTTTATCAAAATATTAATCAACCCGGTGGACGTAGTGCACAAGATACTGAAGCGCCTTCAGGATTAATGATTGGTGCAGGCACCAAAGTTGTTGCCACTCAAATGGTACATACTCAAGGTGATATGTTAACCACTGATAATGCCTTAGATATTATGATCCAAGGTGAAGGTTTTTTTGAGATATTATTACCTGACGGTAATGCCGCTTATAGCCGTAATGGTCAATTTACCATGGATGCAGAAGGTAACATGGTAACCCCTGGTTCAGGCTATTTATTACAACCCCAAGTAACTATTCCCGATAACGCATTGAGTATAATCGTTTCTCAAGACGGCGAAGTATCGGTAACACTACCTGGACAAGCTGAGCCGGCAGTAGTGGGACAAATTAATACTACTAACTTTGTCAACCCAACCGGCCTTCAACCTGTCGGTCAGAATTTATTCACCGAAACCGCAGTAAGTGGTGCGCCTATAGAAGGGGTGCCCTCATTAGAAGGGTTTGGCATGTTGGTACAAGGTGCTTTAGAAACATCCAATGTAAACACCACTGAAGAATTAGTAAATCTAATTGAAACACAGCGGGTTTATGAAATGAATTCAAAAGTAATTTCGGCGGTTGATGAAATGCTTAGTTACATTAACCAACAACTGTAGTTGCTCTTTAATGTTTTTATTCTTTTTTAAAGTCCATCAGTTGGAGGCGATAATGAAAATTAACTTATTTCAAGGCAGCTTACGTTTAGCATCGGTTTTGCTTATAGCACAGTTAAGTGCTTGTAGTAATACGGTAGAATTAAGTAAGGCTTTGCCAAACGATCCTGATTTTGCCCCAATATTACCAGAAGAAGAAGAGGCGGCGCTTATTCCGACCGGCTCATTGTTTAAAGAAAACTATGTCAATAATATCTATTCTGATTCTAAAGCACATCGTGTTGGCGATATTATTGCGGTGATTTTAAGCGAAAGTACCCAAGCAAATAAAAATGCTAAAACCGAGCTAAAAAAGGAAAATAATTCGGTACTTGATGCTGTTGTAGGTTTAGGTGGTACTCCCGTAACTATCAATGGTAATTCACTACAGTTTGGTGTGAATCAAAACAGTAAATTTAAAGGCGACTCAAAAGCTGATCAAGGTAATAGCTTAACGGGTGATATTTCAGTGCATGTTTTACGTGTGTTACCTAACGGTAATTTGATGATACGCGGAGAAAAATGGCTCACCTTAAACAACGGTGATGAATATATCCGGCTGACCGGGGTGATTCGCCCTAAAGATATCAACTCTAATAACACTATTATGTCAACAAAAGTGGCGAATGCACGCATTCAATATGCGGGTACGGGTAGCTTTGCTGATGCAAATGAACAGGGTTGGTTAACGCAATTTTTTAATAGCTCTTGGTGGCCACTGTAAACTGCTAAAAGTCGATTTAACGCTCGGTAGTTAAATTGAAGTAGGCAAGTTTACACTTTTTCTATAGGCAATATTATGAAAGCAGTACTGACATTCTTATTAATAATCATAACTTTTTCAAGTTACGGGCAACGCATTAAGGATTTAACCGATGTTGCAGGGGTGCGCTCTAACCAGTTGATTGGTTATGGTTTAGTGGTCGGCTTGCCAGGTACAGGTGAACAAAGCCCTTTTACCGAGCAGAGCTTTAAAACCATGTTAAGTAATTTTGGTATTACCATGCCAGACAATTTAAAACCTAAAATTAAAAATGTTGCCGCGGTTGCTGTTCACGCAGAATTAAATGCTTTTGCCAAACAAGGGCAAAATATTGATGTTACCGTTTCAAGTATGGGGAGTGCCCAAAGTTTACGAGGCGGCACTTTAATACAAACCATGCTTATGGGGCTTGACGGCAATACTTATGCCGTGGCTCAAGGTAGCTTAGTGGTAAGTGGTTTAGGTGCTAATGGTTTAGATGGCTCAAAAATATTAGTCAATACACCAACCGTTGGTCGTATTGCTAACGGCGCCACAGTTGAACGTGAAATTAAATCGCCTTTTTCCATGGGTGATCACATTACCTTTAATTTACGCCAATCAGATTTTACTACTGCAAAACGCCTATCAGATACCATTAACGATTTAATTTCTGGCTCAGCCAGAGCCATTGACGCTACATCTGTGCAAGTAACTGCGCCACGAGATATGGCAGATAGAGTAAGTTTTTTATCGGTATTAGAAAATTTAGAATTTGAACCCGCTACGCCATCGGCAAAAATTATTGTGAATTCTCGAACCGGTACCATAGTTATTGGCTCAGAAGTTAAGTTACTCGCTGCGGCTATTACCCATGGTGGTATCACCGTAACCATTAATGAATCAGAAAGCGTGACTCAACCTAATGCATTTGCCGAAGGCGAAACCAAAACAACCAATGACTCAAGTGTTAACGTAACTCAAGAAGATGCACGTATGTTTGTGTTTAATCCAGGGGTTACTTTAGATACGTTAGTAAGAGCAATTAATGAAGTAGGCGCCGGTCCGGGCGATGTTATGGCTATTTTAGAAGCGCTTGATCAAGCTGGCGCCATTCGTGGTCAATTAATTGTTATTTAGTTTATTGAAATTGAATGATAAATAGCAAATAAACGACAATATTGGAAAACTAGCTTTATGACTGACAGCATTTTAAATACCGCTCATTTTGATCAGGCACGTAACTCATTAGAGTTGACTGGCTTGAACGATATACGTCAGAAATCAAAAGAAGCGAATAGCGAAAGTAAACAAGCAGCATTGCAAGAAGCGGCTCAGCAATTTGAAGCTATTTTTATGAAAATGCTGTTAAAGAGTATGCGTAAAGCACAAGAAGTGCTGGAGTCTGACAGCCCGTTTAATTCACAATCTACTAAGTTCTATCGTGACATGCATGATCAACAAATGGCAGTAGAGCTATCTTCGCAAGGCTCATTGGGTTTAACTGAACTCATTGTTAGGCAATTGGGCGGGGACAATGGCAATTTCACCCCAAGCTCGGTATTGCGAAATGATGGTAATCTTGAACAAGTTAAAGCGTTTGCAAAGCAAGCTAAGTTAGCAAGTTATTCAAGCTCGTCCAATCTCGAAACAGACACCAAGGCATTTGCCATGCCTAGTACAGCAGAAAACCAAAAGCAGTTCTCCTTAAACAATGTCACTAGAATTCCTTTTGCGCCAAGCAATAGCAGGGTGAGTGATACAAGTGAAACACCGCAAAGCGTCAAATTTTCCACGCCATTGTTTGCCGAGCCAAAAGATTTTGTTACTGCGCTTATTGAACCGGCTAAATCGGTGGAAGAAAAACTGGGCGTGCCTTTTCAAGTTGTTATTGCTCAAGCCGCACTAGAAACTGGCTGGGGTCAGAAAATAATAAAAGATCAGCAAGGCAGTAGTTCAAACAATTTATTTAACATTAAAGCGGATGAACGCTGGGCTGGACAACAAATTCAAAAAGACACTTTAGAGTTTGAAGAGGGGGCTATGGTTAAAAAATCATCTCCCTTTAGAGCGTACCAATCACTCAAAGATAGTGTAAACGATTATATCAATTTTCTTTCTGGCAATGATAGATATAAAGATGCACTACAAAATTCAACTAATGTGGAACAATTTCTGCATGGTCTACAAAAAGCAGGCTATGCGACAGACCCACAATACGCCAATAAAATTATGGCAACCCTTCGCACAGTCAGCAACTTAATTTCAAAGTAGCTTTGTCGGTTTAATCATTACCCATAAGGCCATAGAGAACAGCTTACGCTGACAGTTACGGAGTATTAGATATGGGTGTTAATTTATATGGGCTAGGTGTGCAAGGTTTGCTAGTAGCAAAGCAAGCACTTGATACCGTTGGCCATAACATTGCCAATGTTAATACTGATGGGTATTCGCGCCAAAGCACTATTCAAGTTACCTCAGGCGGACAAGAATTTGGTACCGGATTTTCTGGCATAGGTACGCAAATAGATGATGTTATCAGAAGCTTTGATCAATTCTCTTTTGCTGATTTACAAGGCAATACTAGTAATTTAAGTTACAACCAATTCTTTCTTAACAGTGTTACCCGTGTTGATCAGGTGGTATCAGATTCAGACACCTCTATAACCAATGTATTAGCACAATATTTCTCTGCCATGAATACCGTCGCTGATAATCCTAATTCATTGGAAGCACGTAACAATGTAATTCAAGTATCGCAAAACATGACATCAACCTTTACTCGGTTGCATGATCAACTCGACCTACAATATCAATCACTCAATAATGATGTTGAAAACATTGCTCAAGAAATGACAGCTTTGGCGCAAAATTTAGCCGAAATTAACGGTCAAATACAACTTGTATGGGAAGATGGTACTAGTCAACTACCTAATGATCTATTAGATCAACGTGACCGGTTAGTATTAGAAATCAGTGAATATACCGATGTGTCTACTGTGCAGCTTGATAATGGCGCTATCAATTTATTTATTGGCTCAGGCCAACCATTAGTACTTGGACAAGAGTCTTTACAAGTAGAAGCAATAGTGGGTAGAACAGATAATGCTAAACTAGAGCTAGCGTTAACAAGTAATGGTTCTGTGCAACGTTTACGTGGCGATGTCATGGGCGGAAAAATTCAGGCGCTATATGACTTTAGAGATAATGTGCTCGATAAAGCATTTAATCAGTTAGGACAAACAGCCATTGGTATCGGTCATTTAGTCAATGAGCAACAGCAGCTTGGCCTTGATTTAAATATGCAAGTGGGTACTAACTTCTTCAATGATGTTAATAGCACAACTGCTATGGCTCAACGTGCGTTAATAACTAACGATGGCCTAGGTGATGCAACTTTAGGCGTGCAAATTGAAGACGTGTCTTTGTTACCGCCGGATAATTTTGAATTAACAGTACTAAGTTATGCCGCAGGCCCACCAGAAACAGTGCAATTTCAATTGACTAATATGGATGATGGCACACAGCTGACGCTACCCGCTGCCGGTGCGCAAGATTTATCGGTTTCAACCAATATAAACGTGGCGGACTACGGCTTTAGCATCAATGTCGACTCTGTTAATGCTGCCGATCCTTTACAGACGGGTAAACGCTTTGAGCTAAGACCAACCCGTTTAGGTGCTCAACTTTTCACTACTGAAATGTCTGACCCTGCCTTAATAGCCGCGGCAGGCAATCAAATATTGATTACCGATGGTGCTACGAACACGGGTATAAGTGAAACGCGAATTACCCAGATTAATAGCTCGAATGATGTAAATTACCCTTCACCTGAAGATGTGACCACAAACCCTGTGACGGCTGCCCAAGGTCTGCGTATAGAAGTCACAGAAGCGCCGCTAGGTACGTTTACTTACCAAGTTCTTGATGCTAATACTGGCGTGCCTATTGAAGAGCCAGCAGGTACACCATTAACAGGCTTAGCTTTTACGCCGCCTCAGCAAACATTGAGTCATGCTGGCTTTGATATTGAAATATCACTCGAAGATACTGCTGCATTAGATAGTTATACTTTTACCCTTGACTACAATGAAACGGGTGTGGGTAGTAATGAAAACTCCTTGGTTATGGCAGGCTTTCAAACCGATAAAACTTTAAATGGCGGTCGTTCAACCTTTCAAGATAATTATGCATTGTTGACTGCTGATGTAGGTACCGTTACTAGTAGTGCTGATGTACGTTTACAATCGTCAGAAGTTTTGTATGAACAAGCAAGTAACAGAGTCACGTCAGTTGCCGGGGTTAACCTTGATGAAGAAGCGGCAAATTTATTAAAGTATCAAACGGCCTATAATGCAGCGGCAAGAGTTGTTTCTGTTGCCGATGAGCTGATGGAAACCTTACTTGCAGCAGTAAGATAAACTGCCTTTGATATTCGAGATTAGAGTTTTACTCTTAACTAAAATCCCTACCCGTCTTTAACACCTTGTCAAAGCTATGACAGCGTCTATGGCACCAACTTTGCATTTGAATAAGTAATCAAACCAATAAATGCCAAGTAGAGGTCTGTTGTGCGTATTTCAACACAAACATTTTTTCAAAGAAATACAACATCTATTCTAGAGAGCCAAGCAAAAGTCAGTAACCTAAATGTTCATTTAACTGAAGGTAAACGCGTATTGCATGGTGCCGACGACCCTGTTGCAGCAGCTTCAATTCAACGACTTAAACAAACAATTTCAGTAAGCGAACAATATGTGAAAAATATTGAAGTTGCAGATGCAGCAAATGCGCAAGAAGAATCTACATTGGGCTCGATGGTTAACATATTACAACGTGTACGTGAGTTATTAGTTTCTGCGGGTGATGGCATCTACAGTACCGATAATTTAGATACCGTCGCTCAAGAACTTGAGTCACTTAAAGAAGAGCTAATGGGGCTTGGCAATACACGAGACGGTAATAGTGAGTATATTTTTGCCGGTTATGAAGTTGACTCTCAACCTTTTCAGGTAAACGCATTTGGCACAGTTGAGTACTATGGTGATCAGGGTATTCGTGAGTTACAAGTTGGCTCAGGAGTTGATGCTGCCATCAATGATAACGGCTTTGATTTGCTGATGAATTTATCAAATGGTAATGGCTCATTCAACTCTACCATAGGCTCTACAAATACCGGCTCTGGAGTTATAGAGCAAGGGGTTGTTTTTGACCCTGCGGTTGCTAGTACTTTCCAAGGTGAAGAATACAGTATTCACATAACTGATCCCGGTGGCGGTCAACCTAATCAATATAGTGTTTATAGCATTGAAGCGGCAACAGTTGCCGGAAATGCTACGGTAAAACTTGCCGGTGTTGATTTAAATGATGTAAATATTGCCAATGTTGACCCGGCAACCGTATACCCTAATGCCGGTAGCTCAGTTAATGTGGCCTTTATTGCCACAGCTACGCCAGGTGAGTTTGAACTACAAATAAACGGCCAAACGTCATTGCCTGCCATATATGATTCAAACGTAGCTACTGCTCAGCAAATTACCATAGATGGTATGACAGTTGAAGTTGAAGGCATTCCTGTTGCTGCCGATAGTTATCAAGTGAATAAATACACAGCACCAACACAGTATTACCAAGATCAAAGTATCGAATTTAATGGCGTAAGAACCAAGCTAAAAGGTGAGCCGCTAGATCAAGACGTGTTTACTTTATCACCAAGCAGCAATACCGACATTTTTGCCACCATTCAAAGTGCCATTGATGCATTACGTATTCCGGGTGACACCGATAGCCAAGAAGCCTTGCGCTTAACGCAGCTAAATATGGCGCAGTTAGAACTTGATGCCGGCCTGGATAATGTCGTAAATATTCGCTCCCAAGTGGGTGCTCGAATGCAAACACTAGTTAATCAAACCTCTATCAGCGAAGAGTTTAAGCTCGTTTCTCAAACAGCTATGTCAAGACTAGAAGATTTAGATATGGCCCAAGCAATCAGTGACTTACAGATAGAGCAAACCTCTCTAGAAGTTGCTCAGCAAACATTTGTACAACTGCAACGATTAAATTTATTTGACTTAATACGCTAATTAGTAGCGCTGTTTTTATAGTTGGCATGTATTTCGCTTAACTTATGTACAACAAGAAAATAACACTGATTTTTGACACTTACTGGCAACTAATTGCCACCGCAAATTAAAGCGGCAAAGAAAAGAAGACAATAGGAGCTAACCATGCCACAGATTATTAATACTAATATAATGTCGCTAAATTCACAGCGTCAATTGAATAAATCTCAATTGATGCAGAATGAAGCCATGGAGCGTTTGTCTTCTGGACTTCGTGTAAATAGCGCAAAAGATGATGCTGCCGGTCTAGCCATTGCCACAGGCATGGAATCGCAAATACGCGGTATTAACCAAGCAGTACGAAACGCAAACGATGGTATTTCAATGTCGCAAACCGCTGAGGGTGCGATGGATGAAATGACCAACATTTTGCAGCGTATTCGTGAGTTATCAATTCAGTCAGCAAACGATACCAACTCAACATCTAACCGTCAGTCGATACAAGCGGAAGTAGATCAGCTTTATGATGAGTTAGACAGAATTGCTAATGTTACTCAATTTAACGGCGTAAATGTACTTGATGGCAGTGTTGGCTCTACCACATTACAAATTGGTGCTAATGCGGGTGAAAACTTAACGTTTTCAATAGACTCGGTAACTACAAGGGATTTAAACCTTAATGCCGTATCTGGTCTAGGAGAGTTAAATGGTGGCCGTGTTAATACTAATGCTGCGACGTTAGCAGATGAAGTAACCATTAACGGTGTGGCTTTAAGTGCAGTTGCCAATGGCTCAAACAGAGCGGTAACTATGGCAACGGCAGTTAATGCTAGTTCAGGTATTACCGGTGTTTCGGCATCTGCTTATAATACTGTAGAAGGTGTTGGTAATCAGTCAGGTGTTTCAGCTAATTTAGTGATAAACACTATTGCTATAGGAGCCACGGGCTCAATGAATGAGCTGGTTGATACCATTAACCGTGATGTTCCAGGTGTTGTAGCTTCTATTTCAAATAGTGGAGCTCTACTGCTATCAAATGATACTGGTGCTAGTATAGATATTGGCGCAGGTGGTAGCGAAGTAGGTCTTGTCAATGATAACTATAATGGTTTTATTGCTTTAACAAGCTCTGATCAATCTGAAATTGAGTTAGGTTTAGGTACAGCAACAACCGCTTCTGCAACACAGTTGCAAGAGTTTGGCTTTAACCTCGCGACAGGGTCAGACAATGTTACGGGTGGGGAAGTGACTGCCGGAGTAATTTCTGGTGCAGATGGTATTCAGATTAACGGTGTTGATTTAGGCGCCGTCACAGGTACTTCAGCAGCAGATAAAGCCTTTGCTATTAACGCAATCAGTGACCAAACAGGGGTAACTGCCTCAGCAACCACTGAAATTCAATATGAAGTATTGATTTCACAAATTGCTATTGAATCAGTATTTACCATTAACGGTTTATCAATTGATTTTACTGCTGCAACAGCAACAACACCGCCAACTTCACTAGATGATGTAGTGGCGACCATTAATAACTCTGGCATTCAAGGTGTAGTCGCTACAGCAGATAATGCCACTGGTAGGATTATATTTACCTCACAATCTGGTGGTGATTTATCAATTCATACTGTTGTTGGTGATGTGTTTAATGATAGCGCAGGCGTTATTGTTAATACAAATGGTGCCACTCAAGTTACCCGCGGTGAAATCACATTAACCGGTGCTTCAGGCAAAGATGTATCGGTAACCAGTAACGCTAACTCTGAGTCGGCAAAAGATACAGCTCTAGGAAAATTAGGTTTAGTTGACTTTGGTGGCAGTGCAACGGCTATTGGGACTGGCTTAAGCGTACTAACAGTCGCCAACTCAGAAAATACTATTGAACGCATTGACGCAGCATTAGAGAAAATTTCTAATGCGCGAGCTGGTTTAGGTGCGGTACAAAATCGCTTAGCTTCAACTATTTCTAACCTAGAGAATGTATCGCAAAACTTGTCAGCGTCAAAATCTCGTATTGTTGATGCGGATTTTGCTGCGGAAACATCCAAGTTAAGTAAAGCGCAAATATTACAACAAGCGGGTACCGCGATGTTATCGCAAGCTAATGCAAGTACACAAAATGTACTATCGCTGCTCCAAGGCTAATAATTTAGCATTTAAAGAAAAATAAACAGTGAGAAGTATTTAAGCTGTTTATATCAACCAAAGTCAGGCTATTGCTTGGCTTTGTCGTTTCTGCTTCAATAAATATTTCAGTCTCTGGCAAGTTAAAAGTTAATTTATTCAAATTAATTTAAAAAAAAGGTAAAGAAAAAATAAAAGCGTCCGATAAAGTTTGTAAGTCAGATTATTGACATAACTTATTCTTCAGACTTTTCTGTTGATTTTATGCAAACCTAGGAGCTTATCATGCCTCAAGTAGTTAATACCAATGTGATGTCGCTAAATGCGCAACGTCAATTAAACAAATCGCAGTTAATGCAAAATACGGCAATGGAACGTTTGTCTTCAGGTTTACGAATCAACAGTGCAAAAGATGATGCTGCTGGTTTGTCTATCTCAACGGGCATGTCTTCTCAAATTCGTGGTTTGAACCAAGCGGTTCGTAACGCAAACGATGGTGTGTCAATGGCACAAACGGCTGAAGGTTCAATGGACGAAATGACCAACATCCTTCAACGTATGCGTGAGCTAAGTGTTCAAGCAGCTAACGATACTAACTCAGATTCTAACAGAGCGTCTATCCAAATTGAGATTGACCAACTGTACTCTGAATTAGACCGTATCGCAGAAACAACTTCATTTAACGGCATCAACTTACTTGATGGCTCTAATAAGTCAACTAGCTTACAAATTGGCTCTGAAGCAAACCAATCATTATCTTTCTCTATTGAAGCAGTTACCACTAAAGATTTGAACCTAAATGCTGTGTCAGGTCTAGGTGAGTTGAATGGTGGTCGTGCTAATACAGCAGCGGGTCTAGTTGTTAGTTCGGTAACTCTTAATGGTGTCGTTCTATCTGGTACTGCAGCTCAAGCTGATATGGCAACAGTAATCGCTACTGAAATCAATACTCAAACTGGCTTGACAGGTGTTACTGCTAGTGCATATAACACGGTAGAAGGTACGGCTGGCCAAACTGGTGTTACTTCAGGTTTAACTATTAATGGCCAGGCAATTAATTCCAATGGTGTTAGTGGCGGTACCGGTAGTATGACTGACTTAGTTGATACTATTAACCGTGATGTATCAGGGATTACCGCTTCACTTAATACTTCAGGAGCATTGGTGTTATCAAATGATACCGGTAACCAAATTGATGTTGGTGGTGTAGTGGCTGGCTCAGGCTTAGTAGTAGATGATTATCAAGGCTTTGTGTCATTAACAAGTGCTGATGGTAGTGAAATAACTGTCGGTCAAGCAGAAACTACAGGTATTACTACGGCAGACGCGAGTACTACAGCACAGCAAATGGGCTTCATGCTAGGTGCAGGCTCTGATAACTTAACAGGTAGTGCGGTAGGGTCAACGGCCGTTACAGCTTCTGATGGTATTCAAATAAATGGCGTTGATTTAGGTGCGGTCACAGGTACTACGGCAGCAGATAAGGCCTTTGCAATTAATGCTATTAGTGATGAGTCAGGTGTTACTGCCTCTGCTACAACAACGGTTAGTTACCAAGCAATTATCTCAGAGGTTGCAGTTGAAACAGCATTGTCAATTAATGGTGTATCAATTGACTTTACCGTTGGTGCGGCCACTAGTGTTAATACATTGGACGACTTAGTATCGATATTGAATTCATCTGGTATTCAAGGAGTAGTAGCTACTGCTGATAATGATACAGGTGCTCTAGTTCTAACGTCTCAAGCGGGTAGCGATATTATTATTGAATCAGGTACCGGTGATGTTTTTGCAACTACCGCAGGTGTTGTCGTTGCCTCAAGTACAGCAACGCAATTTACCGCAGGTTCAATCACCTTAACGGGTAAAGATGGTGCTGATGTTATTGTCTCAAGTTCAGCTGGAGATCAAGCTACAAAAGATACAGCGCTAGCAAAAATTGGTGTGACAGATGTAGGTGGTAGTGCAGCATCAATAGGTGTAGGTTTAAGTGTTACTTCAGTGTCAGGTGCTAATAATACAATTCAACGAATTGATGATGCCCTAGATAAAATTAGTGATGGTCGTGCAAATTTAGGTGCCATACAAAACCGCTTAGGCTCAACCATTTCTAACTTACAAAATGTATCGCAAAATATTTCAGCGGCAAATTCTCGAATTAGAGATGCAGATTTTGCTGTGGAAACGTCAGCATTAAGTAAGTCGCAAATATTACAACAAGCAGGTACTGCCATGTTGTCACAAGCGAACGCTTCAACACAAAACGTGTTGTCGCTACTAGGATAAGCTTTAATGGCTATCTAGTAATAATAAAGCTTCTCGGTTTACCGAGAAGCTTTAGTCGTTTATATACAGGTAAGGTTTTTGTTTTAAAGGAATATTGCCAAGTGTATAATTTAATAGAAGTAAGTTAAATAAAAGAGGTGAGAATCATGATTGATAATACTTCATCAACAGTTGATGCAGGCAGCCTTACACCCCAAGCTAAAGCAAGTGCCGCCAATCAGGTGAAAACTGCAAATATATCAGAATTAACCAAAACAGAACTTAGTGCACCAGAGCAAGTTGTTACAAACGTTAATAAAACTGAAGAAAAGGCAGAGGTAGCACCTGAAGAAATAGAGCAAGTCGTTGAGAAGTTGAATGCTTTCGTACAATTAACTCAACGTGATGTAAGTTTTGGTGTTGACGAACAAAGTGGCCGAGATGTTATTTCAGTTTTTGAAGCAGATACACAAGAATTGATACGACAAATCCCTAGTGAAGAAGCTTTAGCGTTATTAAAAAGAATGGATAAGGCTATCGGCTTACTTTTTAGCGAAAAAGTTTAGTATATACTAAGGATATACGCTTTCTTTTGGTAAGAATATTGCATTAGTTTATATTAAGGGTATCAGCTTTAATTATTTGAATTAACGACACTTATGAGTGCATTGTTAATTTTGTTTGCATTGGGGAATTTGTTATGGCAGCAATTACATCAACCGGGCTTGGCTCTGGTTTAGAAGTTAATAATATTGTTACAGCAATTATTGATGCTGAAAAAGTGCCTGTCCAAAGTAAAATAGATAGCGATACCGACTTAGCTACTGCACAAATATCTGCTTTTGGTAGCATTAACAGTGCGCTATCCACCTTCAAAGACTCTTATAAAGATTTATCAAGTACGTCCAGCTTTTCTGCAGTTAGTATCAGCTCTTCTGACGAAAGTGTATTGACAGCAACAGCAGGAATTGGTGCTCAAACTGGTGTGTTCGATATTGAAGTGAAAGAAAAAGCACAAGCACAAAGTGTAGCGACTGATGCTTTTGTTTCAGTGAATGACACCATCGGAACTGGTACATTAACTATACGATATGGTTCATATGAAACCGGAACGTTTGCAGTTAATGCTGATGCCACCATACAAAATATCACCATTGATTCAACTAATAACACTGTAGCGAGCCTACGAGACAGCTTGAATGCTGATGAAGACAATGGTTTATCTGCGTCAATAATAAATGATGGTTCAGGTTATAGGCTGGTTTTAACCAGTGATAATACTGGTGAAGATTACGCTATGGAAATAGTGGCTGCTGACGATGATGGCGATCACACCGATAATACCAGTGGTATTTCACGGCTCGCTTATAATGATACCACTAAAAACGCTACAGAAACAGTTGCAGCCAATGATGCTGAAATTGTACTTAATGGCATCACCATTACCAGAGACACTAATACTATCGAGAGTGTCATTACTGGTGTAACCATTGAGCTACAAGATACGGATCCTGGAAATAATATAAGGTTGAATATTAACAGTGACACATCAACAGTAGAGTCACAAATTCAAGCTTTTGTTGGCAATTATAATATATTAATTGGTCGTTTAAATGAATTTAGCAAAGTTGATTCAGATAGCGGAGATAAAGGTGTTTTAGTAGGTGATGCTACTGTTCGTGGTATTGAAACACAACTTCGCGGCGTGCTGAACAATCGTTTAGATCATTTAACCGGTACCATTAAGAGCTTTGCTAACTTAGGTATTTTTACTAACCGAGATGGTACTTTAGAGATTAACGAATCTAATTCGGCTTTACCAAAATTTTCAGAGGTTGTGCAAAATAATATAGCCGATATAGCCGATTTTTTTACCGCTACGGGAACAGCAAGCGACACGCAAATCGATTTTGTCAGCTCAAATTCATTAACCGAACCTGGTACATATGATGTTGAAGTGACCCAGTTAGCAACGCGAGGAGAGTTAACAGGTACTACGGTTAATACATTAACAATAGGGGCAACAAATGATACCTTTACAGTACGTATTGATGGTGTGTTATCTAATGAAATTGTGTTGGCTAATCAAACTTACGGCTCCTTATCTGATCTATTAGCTGAAATGCAGTCAAAAATAAACTCGGATAGTATTTTGCTAGATAAAGGCGTTAGCGTAATTTTAACAGAAGATGCTGGGAAAATTAAAGTTGAGTCTAGTCAGTATGGCTCAAGCTCTACCGTGGCTTTTACTGATGTAGGAGATGGTAGCTCTACATTTTTAGCAGATCTAGGTATTGATGTACAACAAGGTACTACGGGAGTAGATGCAGAAGGAAAGATTGATGGCGTTGAAGCTTTTGGTGACGGTCAGTTTTTATTATCTGAAAGTGGTGATTCTGCGGGTATTAAAATAGAAGTACTTGGTGGAGCACTGGGCAGCAGAGGAACTATTACGTACTCTGAAGGTAGTACTAAAATAATGAATGATTTATTACTAAGTATGATTGATAGTCAAATATCTAGCTCTAGCGCTGATGTTAACTCGTCAAGTGTTGAGGGCGCTTTAGCATCCACATTGCTTGATTCTAAAACAGATTCTTTATATAAAAAACTGGAACAACTTACCCGTCAAGAAGAAGACCTTGCTTATCGCATGGATAAGTATGAAGAGCGTTTATATACTCAATTTAATGCGATGGACAGTGCTGTAGCAGCGCTGAATGCAACATTAAATAGCCTGACTTCAATGCTTGACCAATTACCGGGCTACACTAAAGAAAAATAGTAGAATAAGTCTATTTTTTCTTATCGGTTCTTCTTAATAAAGCTAGTTTAATCGCTTGTTTTGGCGCATATTTTGCTTTATCTTGATAATCAAGAACACTATTATTTAGTGTCAATTTTTTGTTATCAGGATTATTCATGTCACAACTTTCCAATCTTGAATTAGATATTCAAACAAAATTACTTCGAGCGACGTTTTTAACCAATATGGCGGTAATGAAAAAATTCATGCCAGAGATATTTGAATTTTATCAAAACTATACTCCTACTAGAGCAAAGTTAACCTTTGATCACAATGGCGAAATAAACATGGTTTCTGAGGGATCTCTAGTTTATGAAAGCCACGCTAAAGCGAATAGTTATAAGCAAGCAGAAGCTTTTTATGAAGAGCCTAGATTATTCTCCTATAGCTTAAGTAAAGATGGGAAAAATAAATACGAGCATGAAAGCGCTTTAAAAGAGATTTACAGAAAACGAGAGCAAGATAACCCTGATTCAAGTCATAATTTATTGAAGCATGAACAACATATTGACTTATTAACAATGATAGGTGTTGGTTTAGGCTTTCACATAGAACGACTATTTCAATTAGTTGATGTGCGCTGTTTCTATTTGTATGAACCTGATCCTGATTGCTTCTTTTGTGCTATGCATTGTATTGACTTTGGCCCCTTAATTGAAAGGTGCTTTAGTTTGGGGGGCGCTTTTACTATAAAGTTAGGTGGTAATGCTAATCAATATGTTAATGGTCTGCATACCTTTTTGGTAACTCATGGCTTTTTTAATGTTTCTCGATTTTTTAATTATCGCCATTATTACAGTGAAGCGACAGATGAAACCTTCAAGAGAATTTACGAATTAGCTTACCGTTTAAGTAGTGGGTGGGGCTTTTTTGAAGATGAAATTATAAGTGTTGATCATACTCTTGCAAACGTTGATGCTGGTTTTCCAATTATTTTAAGTAAGGATTGCTTTAAAAATGTTCTTGCGGATAGACCTGTATTTATTGTAGGCAATGGGCCATCATTAGATGAAACAATGAGTTACATTAAACAAAATCAAAATAAAGCAGTAATATTTTCATGTGGAACGGCATTAAAGCCTCTTTTAGACGCTGGCATCACTCCAGATTTTCATATTGAAATGGAGCGCAGTGTTGAATTATTTGAATGGGTAGATGCGATAGGTCATAAAGAGAAGCTAAAACAAATAAATATTATTGCTCTTAATACGGTTTATACCAAAATATTAAAGCTATTTAAAACGGCCTATTTACTGTCAAAGCCCAAAGATGGCGGAATGGATTTTCTGTATGAACATCTTAATTCGAATAAGTACCCTGCTGTAGATGCTTGTAACCCAACGGTATCCAATGCGGCAACAGCTGCAGCGGTATATTTAGGTTTTGAAACTATGTACTTATTTGGTGTTGACTATGGTTGGGTAGATGAAGAACATCACCACTCAAAAGGCAGTATTTATTATCAGAAAGGTTCTTTGGCCGAACGAAAAACCATGGCGGCTGATATGAAAGTAGCGGGTAATTTTGAAAAAGAAGTTTCGACAACACAGCATTTTGATAACTCACGTGCATCATTGGAGATTTTGTTAGAAAACAACCCCTACATAAACTGTTTCAATTGCAGTAATGGTGCTAATGTTCAGTTAACAAAACCATTGAAATACACTAGTATTGGTGAGTTGAACACAATAGATGCAAAACCTGACTTAGTTGAAAGCTTGCTAAATAGTGCCTTTTCATTAGACGAAATATGTGATCTAAATTTGAATGCATTATTTGATGATAAATTGAATAAATTAGAGAAGGTTATTAAAAATATAGTTGAAGTAACGTCTGTTAAAATTGAATCTCGTTTACACTTAACGCAACTATTTTCAAATCAATTTAAGTATGTAGCTAGTTTTAAATCTAAAAAAGAAACACAAGTTATTTATAGATTCTTACAAGGCTCTCTAAATTATTTTCACTCAAATATCATGACGAATGCTTATTGTTATCAAGATAAGGAGCAACAATTAGACTATATCAATTATGCTTTAGATATATTTCATTCGCATCTGTTTTGGCTCCATAGTAAGTTGTCTGAAAACCGAAGACTCACTGAAAAATAATTGGAAAAAAATTACTTTTGAATAGACTGTGTTACTTTATTTAGCTCAGTTTTTCTTGGGAGGTCTACCATATTGCACGTATCAGCATAAAAGCTTCTGCTGATTCGACGCCAACAGAGCTACCTCGTACTTTGTTCAAATAGCTAATAGCTTCAAATGAGCGAGTATGCGGGTAGGGTTTCATTTCTTCTTGATACTTTTCAAGTAAATGTTGTTTATCGCTTTGATAGTTAGTCATATCAACAAAGTAGTTTGGTATAAATGTCGAGCTCATACTGCTTGAAGCCCACTCGGTACTTGAGTTCACTTCAAAGGACAATATTTTTTCTATGGATGAATTTGGTTGAGGTCTACACGCAGTTAAAACTGCTTGATGAACGATTCGGTGATCAACATTAAGATCGCCACCGTGATGGGTGTAGATAATATCAGGCTGATATTCACTAGCGATTTTTTCTATTGTTTGTGTTACATCAATTAATGGAACTTGATCCATACGATTGTCTGGAAAATTGAAGTTGTAATATTTACTTGTGTTAAGTTGCTTACACGCCTCTTGTTGAGCAGATAGTCTAATTTTACTCGCTTCATTATTATCGCCTCTTGCACCAACACCATCAGTCATATAAATAATGCGTATATCGTCACCATTGTCGTTATGCTTTAATAAGGTACCGCCACAGCCTATGGCTTCATCATCAGCATGAGCAACGATAACAAGTATTTTTTTATTTGAGAAAGACGTTTTACTTTTATTCATTTAATAGCTCCCACGATACAGGTGTACCTAGACTAATATCACACTTTACGGTACAGCCTATAACATCGTTATAAAATTTAGGTGCCAAACCAGAGCTCGGTCTTATCTTTCTAACATGTTCATTCGTTATTTTAGTGCCTTTAGCTATATCTTTTACAAAAAACAATGAACGCCTAAACTTCAAGTTCGCTAACTCTGCGGGTTTTCTTTCATAACTTGCTCTGCCAAGTGATTTCCATGCTAATTTACTTTGTTCAACAAGTTGCTCTAACTCATTCGGCTCTAATGAAAACTCACTATCAGGCCCCTTATCATCTCTACTAAGAGTGACATGCTTTTCGATTACACAAGCACCTAATGCAACAGCAGTTATTGCAACACTGGTACCTAGGGTATGATCAGAAAGGCCTGGAATAACTTGCCAGCGTTGCGCAATATCGCTAATAGTATGTAAATTACTTTGATCAACCGGCGCGGGGTAAGAGCTAATGCAGTGTAATAAAACTAAATTGGTACAGCCGGCATTTTTTGCTGTTTCTACAAGATCGTTAATTTCTTCTTCATTTGCCATGCCCGTTGAAATGATTAAGGGTTTTCCAGTTTTAGCCACTTTCTCAATAAGTGCTAAATCTGTTGCCTCAAAAGAAGCTATTTTATAGGCAGGGCAATCAAGAGACTCTAATAAGTCTACTGCAGTTTCATCAAATGGCGTACTAAATACCGTGATACCTATTTTTCTAGCATGCTCAAACATGGCTTTGTGCCATGAAAATGGCGTTTGCGCCCATTGATATAACTTGTATAAATTGAAACCATCCCATAAACCACCATGTATTTGAAAGTGTTCGTTATCACAATCGATAGTCATGGTGTCGGCACTATATGTTTGCAATTTTATCGCATCTGCTCCCATGGCTTTAGCCATATCTATAGTAGCTATTGCGCGATCTAAAGAGCCGTTATGATTCGCAGATAGCTCAGCAATAATGTAAGGGGGACTATCTGCGCCAATTTTAGTGCCGTCTATAGTAATTTCAGTAGCAAATTTATCTATCATATTATTAGCTCTTATCCATTTTTTGGCTATGAGAGTTATTATCTATTTGAATATTCAATTCATTAAAGGTTACTTTAGCAGTTAGAGAGCCATTTTCTAATGTGGCTTCAGAAAATTCAAGCTTGCCATTGCCATGCGTTATGAAAGCTTTGGGGTAACTAGGTGCGTCAAGCATACGGATGAAATCATATAGCTCAGCGGGAGCTAAGTTACTCGGTATTAAACTTTGCTCAGGCGTTCTTCTTTCAAAGTAAACAAGGTCACCTGATTGTTCGATTGGTTTAGGGGTAGTATTAACAATCTCTTCAATCATATCGGCCACTGTCATGGATAGTACTTTGAAAATACTTTCTGCTGTACCAGTAAGGTCCATAGGGTACTTTAAATACACAGGCCCAGCATCTAACTCTTTTATCATTTGTAGGGCTGACACTTTGGTTTTCGTCACTCCCCGCATAATTAAATTTTGAAGTGGACTTCCACCTCGACCGAATGGAACATCAGTCATATGGAAACAAACGCAAGACCAATTGTTGAATATGCTACTAGGCACTGGCCAACTCCAATGAGGAAAAAAAATATAGTCAGGATTAATACGACTGATAACTTCATTAGTAAAGTCGTCTTTGTTGGTAATTATATGCCAGTTGCCCCTCAGTTTTTTACTGTAAATTTCGAAAGCTTCAATATTCCATGGGTGAATAGTCGCGACAATATAGTTAGCCATTGTTAACTCCTAAGTTCGCATCCAATTTTATACAATAGACTGTTTCTGATATTTGCTTAAAGCCTGCACGTAAAAATAACTTATGAGAAGCAATATTGTTGTTATGTACTTGCGCAATAATACCTCGTTCTAAAAAAGAGTATGGAATTTTACTTATTGCTTTAGCTGCTATTTTTTTTCCTTGATAGTCAGGATCTATGATGATCGAAATTTCCCATTTTGCATCTATTTTACATTGAGAATGTTTGATTAAATCTAATCTAAGCATACCTATAGGTTTAGCTGTTTCGTTAAAAGGATTGTTTAGTTTAATCATATACAAATATTTATCTGCGTCATCTAATGTGCAGCTCAGCCATTGACAATGTTTTTTCCATTCAACGGGTTTAGGATTGTTAAAGTATTTTCTAATCTTGATATTTGATTGCCAATCAAATAGCACTTGGCAATCATCATAATTGGCTTCAATAAGTGATGTATCATTTGAAATATTGTCTAAAATTGCAGTAATAACTTTATTTACCCCAAGACCATCACAACAAGCAAAGCAGTTTTTTACCATATTTGTATAAGTGTCTTTTTCAATTAATATTTGTGTAATAGCTTTTATAAAGCTTGTATAGTTTATTGTTGAGAAGTGACCAAGACTAATAATAGCGCCAGCATTAGAAAGTTTTTCACTTAAGAACTGCTGATTATCTGCACTAATAATCGATATGCAAGGTAAACCTAAACAACAACGCTCCCACGCAGTAGCTCCTGAAGAACCTATAGCTACTTCTGCCTTTAGCATTAAATTTGCCATTGACTGTGGATTGCTTACTATGCTGATCCACTTATGGTTACAAGCGATCAATTTTAACTTGTCAAAGAAAGTGGAAGTTTTATTCGCAACTAAAGTAATTTGAATGTTTGAATTAAGTTTCTGAAACTTAATCAACCAATTTAATACACTTTCAGCAATATTATCTGGATCAGTACCTCCCATAGTGATGAGTATGTTTTTTATTTCTGATGTTTTTTCTCTTATTGATTCTGCTTTCATCCGGCTACCTTCGAACTCATCACGAAGCATAATGAATTCGTTACCTAATAGAAGCTGACAATGATGAGGAGTTAACTCTTTATAGTCTTGGGGGATACGGCCTAAAGTTTGATCTAATAAAATATCACAATGATGCTTACGGTTGGCTAGATCATCAATGACCATAAATTTAGTAGAGTACTGTTTGTTCAAATCACTATTGAGTTTGTCTTTAAGAATAGCCTGCCATTGATGATCTAAGCTGTAGTGGTCAATAATTAGCAAATGAATGTTAAGGCCTGTAAGAGCATGCAAGCATTCTTGGGCATCGGCTTGATAACTGCAACCTAACCATAATTTATCATCTATTTGTGCCTCTATACTTTCTACTGGCGCCGATAGTTTTATTAATTCAAAACCTTGTTGTTCAATGAGGTGATTTAAATTTCCTTGATGATTCTTGGTTAAAAAAATGATTCTTAGATTTTGAGATATTAATTTGCTTGCTAAAGTTAAGCAGCGCATAACATGACCTGAGCCCATTCGAGTAGACGCATCAACTCGAATAGCTACTGTTGCCTTCCAAGTGCTATTTTCAGCTGGCACTTTTTGAGCCTTAGTCATTATTAGCGGACCTTAAATAAAGGTTTTAGTACCTTACCGTGAAAAATGTCATCAAAATTTCGTTGCTTAATAGTTTCAGCAATTAAAGGCAGTACTTCATTATAAGCGATTAGTAAATCTTCAATATCTTTAAATTGATGGGCATAATTGAGGTTATGACCGCCGCCGAGCAAAAAGCCTTTTTGCGCCATTTCTTGTAAAAATAACGACTTTAATTGCCAACTAGAATAATGCGTGCAGTCTAAAATCTGTAGGAAAGACCAACTAGGGTGACCGCAAAGTTTAAGCCAAGTAGGGTTACCCATATCAGCAAGTAATTGTTGTAGGCCTTTCATTAGCTGTTTGCCTATATTATGAATATGAGGTAGCACATCGTTAGTGTTAATTTTAGTTAATACAGCTTTTGTTGCCGCAAGTGACAAGGTTTCTCCGGCAAAAGTTCCTGAAAAGAAAATGTCTTCCATTAGCATCATTATATCTTTACGACCAACGACTGCAGAAATGGGGTAACCATTAGCCATACCTTTACCAAAAGTAGCTAAATCTGGTGTAACTCCAAATAACGCTTGTGCGCCTCCTTGAGCGAAGCGAAAGCCTGTGATCATTTCATCAAAAATCAGTAATGCACCATGTTGATGACAGAGACTTTTAACTTCCTGTAAAAAGTTATTTTCTGGGTAAGCCACATTCATCGGCTCCATAATAATGGCTGCAAATTTATTCTGGCTTAATATGTTTTTTAATGATGCTATATCGTTGTAATGAAAACTGTGAGTCAGCGCTTTAGTTGCTACAGGCACTCCTAAATCACGAGTAGTAGAACCAATATACCAATCTTGCCAACCATGATATCCGCAAACTGCTATATGCTCATTTTGTGTAAAAGCCCTAGCTAAACGAATTGCCGCAGAAGTTGCATCACTGCCGTTTTTACCAAAACGAATCATTTCGGCACATGGCACCATATCAATGATCATTTCAGCAACTTCCATCTCTAATTTATGAGGCAGTGAAAAAGTGACGCCAGATTTTAATTGCTCTATTACCGCGGCATCAACATCCGCATCACAATACCCTAGTGAAACTGATAATAAACCACTGACAAAATCAGTGTATTGGTTATCATCAACATCCCATACTTGGCAACCTTTGCCACGTTCAATAAAAAATGGTGAAACTCCAAAAGGATAGGCAGTTTTAGATTTACTAAATGTTTGTGAACCTAACGGAATACTTTGTTCGGCTCGCTCAAGTAAATGTTCTGATTGACTGAAGTATTTAGTCATAGCCTTGTTCCCTATCTAATACTTTGGAAGTTGCTAAACCTTGATTACGGTTAAATTTTTTGTTTATATCGTTCAATGTAGGCTGTTTTGTAAGCAAATCAAGTATGTCTTCCATGGTAAAGTGTGAGGTGTTTGGGTAAAAATGTTGATAAATTTTATCGATTAACTCAAAGTCTTCAGGCTCATCAACCGTCCATCTATGCATAGATAAGTCTGGTGTGTGCTGATAATTTGCAAAATTAAATAACTCTTCATTATTAAGGATGTATTGTGTCACATGTTCTCGTTCAGAGGGCTTTTCAGCTTGTTGCCAACTTTTTCCTAAAGCGGCTTTAGTTAATATTTCAACATCGAGTCCATCAGGTAGACAAGGTGTAAAGCAATTGCTAGTGTAATCCGCTTTTTGTGCAAGGTGCAAAGTAATGACTTGATCAATTATGCAAGGTTCAATTAATGGGCAATCACCGGTAAGACGCACTATGTGCCGACTAGGAAATTGTTTACTTGTTTGCCAATAACGATCTAATACATCATCTAAGCTACCTCTATAACAAGAAATAGATAACTTTCTACATAATTCCTCAATAGCATCATCATCCTTATTAACGCTTGTAGCGACAATGATCTTATCAATTAGTTTCGCTTCTTTTATCCGTTCTATCTGAAGTGCTAACATAGGCTTGTTAACAATTTTTTTTAATACCTTCCCTGGAAGACGAGAGGATGAAAATCTTGCTTGTAATATGACATTAATGCTCATGATTATAATTCACTTTTTAACGCTGTGAAAATTGCTTAGCGGTGATGCCAAGTTTAACTAATGCAACACCAAGGTTATTCACTAAAACATAATCTTCGACTTCACCTTCAATTTTATAACCACACTTTTGAAAAGCTTTAATGCTACCAGTGTTATTTTTATAGGCACCAGCCATTATTTTATTCAAGTTCAAGGTTTGAAAGGCAAACTGACTAATTAGCTCGATAGCTTGGGTCGCAATTCCTTTACCCCAATAGGATTTATTGCCAATTAACAAGCTTATCTCTGCACGGCGATGGTACCAATTGATGGGGCCAAGCTTTATATTACCAATATGTAAGTCATGCTTTTTATCACAAATAGCTAATAATATTTCGTCAGAGTTACCATCTTTACTGGTAACAAACTCCGCAATTTTAGTTTTTGATTGTACAACAAACCGTGTTTCTAAAAACTGATTAACTTGTGGGTCATTTAACCATTGATAATAACTGTCGTTAACATCGTCTAAGCTAACATTCCTAAGATAAATATTATCATTCTCTAAAAAACTCTTATCATCAAGTAGTGATTTATTCATAAGTTAACTTCCTTAAGGCCAATTGCTAGGAATGAGTAATTTTACATCTTCACAAGCGAGGGAAGATAAATCTTCATCAATATTCGCTGCTAGTTTGTAGGCTGTAATTATTTCTGATAATTGATTTACACTGCAGCAACCAACAACAATTGAACTAATACTACTTTGTTGGCAACCAAGCGCTAATGCTAAACTTAAGGTGGACACTTTTAATTGCTCAGCAGTATCTAAAAAATGTTTAAAGTAATGCTTAAAAGGCTCAAAGTAAGCAGGCAGGTGTTTAAAGTCCATTAATAACAAACCTTGTAAGAAAATAGAGCGACAATGAACTTCAATGTTTCTCTCTGCTAATTCATCTAGTTGTCCGGTACTTATAAAACGTTGATCTAAGCAGTTTAGTGGTAATTGAACAATGTCTACAGGGTGGTTTTTAAGACAAAAATCCAGCTGTTTTGGCGTATAAACAGATATGCCTACTTTATCTATTTTACCGCTTAACTTCATGTCTGTTAAAGCTTTGAAGCGCTTTCTTCCTTCAGAAAGAGACATAACATCTTCAACATGATGAAATAAAATACCAGCGAGCTTCTTTTGCTTTAATTTTTCAAGGCTGGTCTTTACATATTGTTCAATGTTGGCATTAGCATTTTCTAAAGCTGGTATTTTACTAATAATTTCGAATTGACTTGTGATACAACTTTGGCCTAAGACCTGTTCACTGCCACCATATGCCGGAGCAGTATCAAGTAAACTGATACCTTGATGTTTTGCAAAAGTTAAAATTTCTTTTACTTCATCTGGGTGTACCTGTCCCTGAGTATTGCTTACACCATAGTCTAAACCAAACTGTGCTGTGCCAAGTGCAAGCCTCATATTAAGTTTTTCACTTGTTCAATAATGTATAACTGTTCTTTTAAGGTTAGTTTAGGGAATAAAGGTAATGATATAACCCGTTGGTAATATTGCTCAGCAATGGGATAATCTCCAGCCTTAAAACCAAGTTGCTGATAATAAGGTTGTAAATGCACAGGAATATAGTGCACATGGGCGCAAATACCTTGTTCTCTTAAAGTAACAATGGCTTGTTTGTGCTTTTCTTTATTTACATCAGGTAATAAAATTAAATATAAATGGTAGGCTGAAATTCGATTCTCTACTGGGGATAACACTCTGATACTTGAGCCTGAAAAAGCCACATCATAGACTTTAGCTAATGCATTACGCTTATCGACAAATTCATCAATTCGTGACAACTGCGATAATCCCAAGGCAGCTTGAAGGTCTGTCATTCTATAATTAAAGCCAAGCGAAATTTGTTGGTAATACCAAGGACCATGGCTTGGCTCTGTCATTTCATTGTTATTTGAAGTAATACCATGACTACGAAAAAGTTTCATCCTTTTAGCAAGTTCAGCATCATTGGTTAATGCCATACCACCTTCTGCGGAGGTTATTATTTTTACTGGATGAAAACTAAATATTGTAATGTCACTATATTGACAGCAGCCCACCGACATTCCTTGATATTCACCTCCTACAGCATGAGAGGCATCTTCAATGAGTGAGAAATCATACTCTTTTGAAAGAGCATAGATTGCTTCCATATCACATGACTGGCCCGCTAAGTGAACAGGAATAACCACTTTAGGTAAACAATTATGTTGCTTTGCCCAGAGCAGCTTTTCTTGTAAAGCTTTTACTGACATATTGCCAGAGTTCAAATCAATATCAACAAAATCAACATTGGCACCACAATACAGAGCACTGTTTGCTGTTGCTACAAATGTTATTGGACTTGTCCAAACAACATCATTTTTACCAACGCCTAAAGCGAGGTTAGCGATATGCAATGCAGAAGTAGCGCTGTTCACTGCAATACCATATCCCACAGAGCACTTTGTAGCCAAAGTCTGTTCAAATAATGGAACTTGTGGGCCTTGAGTTAACCAATCAGATTTTAATACTTGTATTACAGTATCAATATCTTGTTGGCTAATATCTTGTTTACCGTAGGGGATCATTTTTGAACTCATTGAGGCTCAAAGCTCAGCTAACGTGTTGAAATTTAATAAACCATCTTGCGATAAAAACTCACTATTGTTTTTGGAGTTATATTCAAAGCCAGCTTCAACCTGCTTACCTTTTTCATGGATAGCGTTGATAGTAAAATCATTACTGCGACTTGAAAAAATAATACTTGGTGCAATAACAAAATGGTCATCATATTCATAGGTATGATAAGAGTCATCGGCAGGACACATAATTTCATGCAACTTTTCGCCAGGACGAATGCCGATTATTTCTATTGCTAAGTTAGGTGCCATGGCTTTAGCCAAATCTAATACTCGCATAGAAGGAATTTTAGGAATAAAAATTTCACCACCTAGCATGCGCTCAAAGTTCTTTAAAACAAAATCGACACCGTCTTGTAAAGTAATCCAAAAACGAGTCATTTCATCATGGGTAACAGGGAGTTCGGTTGCTCCCTCATCAATCAACTTTTGGAAGAAAGGTACTACCGAGCCTCTAGAGCCGACAACATTGCCATATCGTACTACTGAGAATGTAGTCTTGTGTCCTCCAGAGATATTATTAGCGGCAACGAAAAGTTTGTCTGATACAAGTTTGGTCGCACCATATAAATTAATGGGATTTGCAGCTTTATCAGTAGAAAGCGCAATAACTTTTTCAACATCAGTAGCAAGGGCTGCAGAGATAACATTCTCAGCTCCTTTGATATTTGTCTTAATACATTCCATCGGGTTATATTCAGCAGCTGGCACTTGTTTTAATGCTGCCGCATGTATAACAAAATCAACACCATTCATAGCTTGTGTTAAACGTTCTTTGTCGCGAACATCGCCAATAAAATAACGCATGCAAGGCTGATTAAAGTCTTGTTGCATTTCAAATTGCTTTAATTCATCACGAGAAAAAATAATTATTTTTTTGGGGGAATAACGTTCAAGCAGTGTTTTGACATATTTTTTCCCAAAAGAGCCTGTTCCACCGGTGATTAAAACGGTTTTGTTAGTAAACATATACTTGTCTCCAAACAGTTTAACTTTTATTGTTAAAGTTAAAATATACTTTAACTTATAATAAAGCATAATAAAGCAATAAACATGCCCAAAGATTATTTTTATTCATGAAATTAAGGCAGTAGAGGTCGTATGGATAAATTATTTTTTATTTATGACATGCGGTTTTTGGCTTGCTAAGTTCTTGAGACAAAAAGCATCTGTCCAGTAAAAAAAATTCTCTATAGGAATTTCATTCAATAGTGCCAGCTCGATAATTGATTGTTTGTCATTGATGCCATACATAACATCAATGAAAGATAACCAGTACTGCTCTAGCTTGGGGTCACTGCGCCAGTCAGGGTATAGGTCATAGCCTGATAGAAAAACAGGCCCAGGATGATTCATTTGTATGCAATAATCTTTTTCTAAATAATCAACAACGCCTAAAATTATATCTTTTGCTTCATTAAGTTTTTTAGAGCAGATTAAGTCTATGTTATCTGCACTTGAATGATATTCTTTATAAGGATAGCGAGTAATAGAAATAGTTGGTATATCAACCCCTTGAACATCTAATGATTTCTCGTCATTACCAACACTTTTTAAAAAGGGTACTGTAGAGTAAATTAAGCCTGATTCGTTTAAAACTTGCTGCATAATGAAATTTAGATAATCATTACTTCTGCTTTGTTGACCAACTAAAGGCCCATCTGTGCCTAGCATCTCGCAAACAATACCATATATACCATTCTTTATTACATCGGGGTTGTTTGCTAAGTAGGCTATACTACCAATAGTTTCAGGTACAGCTAAAAATAGGTAAGAATACTTACGTTTCGTTCTTTTTTTTAGTTCAGACATTATATTCATTGCAGCGACAAGGCCTGTTAATGAGTCGTTTGCTTGCGATGGGTGGCAAATGTCGTTGCAAAAAATAATGGTCTCTTGTGATTCTCCAGGTAAAAAGTACTCTAAAACATTCATATCACCTTGTTCAAATTCAGTTTCAATCTCTATATCGTAGCTATCGTAAGTAAACTTTTCCATCCATGAGTGTGGAATGCAAAATCCCCATTTAGGCTCGTAAAAGCTAAAAACAAATGGAATTTGCTCAGGGTGCTTCGGATCAGAGTGTAAATGTTCTAGTAGCTCTTCCTTTGATATAGTGCCAGAAAATGATTGTGAGTAGTTTACTAAATGTAAAACGTGCCAATCAAAATCAACTAGAACTTTACCGTCAGCAATTATTGTTGCTTTGGTCACTTCCCAGCGCATAGGTATTTGCCAAGTCCATACTTTAGAGCCACAAGTAAAGCCTTTAATTGTTGAGCCAGGTAAATATTCTTGGACAACCTTTAAGGCTTGATCTGTTTCTTTACTAGCAAGTGTCCTGTTTAATGGCGCTATTTTTTGTAGCACTTCCATCATGTCGATAGCATTTTTATTCGATTTCATTATGCACTTACTCGCTAGTAAATCTGTCGTGATATAAATATTTATAATTCATCCATTTGTAAAACTCACCTATACTATTTGCTTTTTCAGCATCGCTGCTCTGTAACTGATAGTCAAAAGTTAACATTTCCTCTTTAAACATTAGCTCAATAAGAGCAGCATCAGCAGTGCTAATTCTTTCACGCCATCTACCAACATTCTCACTACTAACATTATTAAACTTAATATCTTCAAAATTGTTACCTTGATTTACCTCTCCAAAAATTGAAGGTATTGTTAGGCAGTCTTGATATGGAATCTCTAGCCATTGGCATACATCAGTCATGACACTTTTTGGATTTGAAGCTAAATCTTCAAAACGTACAACTTTGTAACGATTTTCGCCAAGGAGTTGCTTGTTTATTGCCGCCATCTTAAATCCGTATAAGGCCCTGTTTATCATGCTAAACATTAAGGAGTTTTTAGAGTCCCCATATCCTTGATATTTAGTATCTAAACCTGAACTAATTGATGCAAAGTTATCTCGGGGATCTCTAATTAAATGAAGAAACTTTCCATTTGGAAATTTTTCGGCCAGCTCTTGAGCGTATAACTCAATACTTGTCTCTTTAAATAAATGATATTTAAAGTAATTGTTTTTTGTGTGCGTTTCTGAGTAACTCTCAAGTAGGCTAGTCATCACCAAGTCGATATCATTTAAATTGTGTTGACTTACTTTTTCATAAAACAGTGATTTAAAAGCTCGAAAGTTTACTTTCCCCTGAAGGGCTGGGATAGTTTGGAGATCTTCAAATATAACTCGATTGAGTCTTTCTTTTAATTGCTCAACAGAATAAGAGTTTTGAGTAAATTGCGGAAAATAGCCATAAAGAATATTTAAATCGACAGGGTAAACGCTAACATCATTATGACCATCAAATAAATTGTGGAACATGGATGTACCGCCTTTTCTGTGTCCGCACACAAATATAATAGGTTTCATTAATATCCTTTAAAGATTATTCTACAACACACTCAAGGTTATTATCTTAAAGTAATGTAAGTTATTAGAAAGTCTTTTCAAGATAAAGCAAAAAATATGCCTGAAAGGGGTTTTTAGATTGTTTAAGTTTTATGAAAGTAGACTCAATACACTCGAGATACTACTATTGGCTTGAGAAATCATAGCACTAGAAGATTGCTGTAGAATTTGTTGTTTACTTAATTGAGAGGTTTCAGCAGCAAAGTCGGCATCAGTAATTCGCGAGCGGCTAATACTTGCAAGTTGGCTAACACTTTCATTAACGGTAATGGTACTCGCTAAGCGATTAGCAATGGCACCTAAGTTTGCTCTTTGGTCAGATATATAACCTAGAGCTCTGTCAACAAGGTTAATAGCACCTGTTGCATCTGTTTCAATATCAAGTTGATTCAGTCCAAGCACATTTGAATCAACTCTAAAAAAGCTTAGCTCAAGATTATGGTCGCTTTCTGAGCCAACTTTCATGTTATATAAATTAGCGAGTAAAGGATTTACTACGCCAGAGCTATCAACCGTGACATTATTATAGCCTTCTAAAGGATCCGTTGATAAAAATATATTACTATTATCAACCACTGACTCAGCCGTTTTTTCTACGCCACCATCAACGTCCAAGCCACCTATAGCACCGGTATCTTCATTAGATAAATTTAACGTTTGAATGTAATTATCTGCTCCTGCAGTAAAGGCTATTTTAAATGCCGCATCTGTTGCATAGGATGTTAAGCCATCGGTATTGAGTTGGGCTAACGCATCGTTAAGTGAAGTTAATCCACCTGCAAGGTTATCTTCATCACTTAAAAAACTCATTACATCTTTAAGACCATCGCCACCATTAGCAACAATGTCATCGTGCAAAAACCTCACGGCAACGTAACCCTGTGAGTAATGTTTACCTGTACTATCCCAAGCACTAAAAAAGGTATTATCAGTGGCATAGTTGTTTCTGTCGACAGCACTAAAATGGCTGGTAGTGTCATCTTCGGCGATTAATTGGTTAAGCACATTCTCATCTGCGCCATGAATAAGTTCAGCCGCACCTTCTTTAAACCAAGTTTCTAATGAGTCCATATCCATAGTACGCCCCATAACAGCATGCACCATTTCATGAGCAATGGTTCTATCACTAAAATTAGGTGTAGAACCTCCATCAGGTGCCTTTCCTATTGGGAACGCTTTGGTAAATAGAGTGAGAGTTTGTTGTGTTGCTCTGCTTAAACTATCATCATTTGCTGCATTATAGCTAACAGTTGCTGCAAACTCGCTGTTAGGGTCGTCATCAAAAACAATACTAAGATTTTCTTTGCCATCAGCCTTTAATCCATAGGCGCTTTCAATCATGCGCTCAGACTCTGCTAACCAATTACCAAACATTTGGTCTACATTAAATTGGCGTTCTTCATCAACCCATGCAGGTAAATCTCCGCGTTCAAATAAATTTTTACCATTAAATGCAGTAGTAGAAGTCACAAAGTCTATTTCTTTAATTAATACATCAACTTCAGCAGCAATAGCTTTTTTATCTGACGCAGAATTAGTACTATTGGCAGCTTGAACAGATAACTCTCTGATTCTCTGTAAGTTATTAACAACTGAGCCAAGAACGCCATCACTGGTTTGAATAGCCGAAATACCATCATTAATATTTCTTATCGCTTGATTTGTTCCTCTAATTTGAGAGGTAAAACCGTTGGAAATAGAAAGCCCTGCAGCGTCATCTCGAGCACTATTAATTCGCAAACCGGAGCTTAACCGCTCCATGGCAACACTTTGATGATTAGTCGCTTTGTTTAGCATACGCTGCCCAAATAAGCTGCCAATATTTGTATTTACCGATAATGCCATAAAAGTAATCGAGTCCATGAATCCAATGTGTTTATATCGGCATAAACTAAGAAGTCTTTAATTTATTTTGTATTAAATTCATACAAAATAGAGAGGGGAGGTAAATAGATATTTCTTAAATGTTTATTTATAGGCTTTTTTAATTTTATCTACTTGTTTTACTTTGAGAATATCTTGTTTAGTTTGTGCAAAAATACTTTCACACTGTTCGGTCACTTTTGTGGAAAGTTCTACTAATTGTTGTAATTTTTCGCTAACGACGACAATTTCATCTTCGGTATAGTCTAAAAAGAATTGTTCAATGAGTTGCTGTCTAATCAGTTCTTTAGTTTCAAGTAAAGGATATTTTTTTTGCTCTATAATGCTAAAAAGCTGTTGTGTTTTTATTATAATAAAGTCTATATCACGTTCAATATTGTTCATGGGTAAAACCTTTAATCTCTATTAACTAATGAACATTGATCTTGAAACATAACTAGGCAGGTTTAGCTCTCTTTTCTGCAGGAATAGCATCCCAACCTTCTTTCACCTCAGTGATAAGACCTTTAACTTCGTCTAATTTTTCACAGTCATTCTCTAAGTTTGCCTGCACCAGACAACGAACAACATAGTCATATAAATCAAATAAGCTTGACGAAATTTCACCACCTTGCTCCATATCTAAACTATCTTGTAGCTCACCAACTAATGCTATTGCTTTCGTTAAGCATTTACCTTTATTTTCTATTTCATTTCTTGTAATAGCACCGCTTGCTATAGCAATATTTGCTAAAATATGTTTAAAAATAATGCTAATTAGTTGATGAGGATCTGCATCAGCTACGTTGTCAGCATTGGCATTTCTATATTTCTTTATTGATGCTCTCATAATGATATTACTCAATTCAATTAAAAGTGTGTCATACAACTTATGATGTATGCAACTAGTAGGCCAAATGAAAAAGAGTAAATATTTGGCTCACTATTACTATCTGATAAATAAACACTTAGTGCAATAGCAATTTCATCTAGCAACTGTAAAAAGCCTTATGTGCTTTAAAAACAAGCAAAAAACTATTGAAAATTGAATAAAGTCAATTAAATGACGGGCCAGTGTCAAAAGTTTGTTGCCAATTTAGTTTAAGCCGCTAGAATCAACCTTAGCTTAAACTATTATTATAATCCATGAGCAGTACTATGCATTTAACCGGTCACAAACAGATCCTTATTATTGATAATGATGTGAGTAGAGCTCACCAAATGGCAACAGTGTTGTCATTTGTGGGAGAACATTTCATTCAATGTACTCAAGAGCAAGCGAGTGAAGCTTTTAAAGAAAGTGAACATTTACTGACGGTGATTTTAGCGGGCAATTTATCATCCGCAACAGCAGCGCTTATCAAAAGTAACCCTAAAATACCTTTTCTACTGCATGATGTGCTTGATGCTAACGCCTTGAATGGCTATGTAAATGTTATAGCAAGTTTAAGTAGCCCTTTAAACTATGCTCAATTGACAGAGTTGATTCATCATTGCCATCAATATCATAATAAACTACCCAGAGCAGGGGAGAAGTTAAGCTCTAGTGCCTTATTTCGCTCATTAGTAGGCACGAGTAAACCAATGAACGAAGTACGATTTTTAATTGAACAAGTGGCAAAAACCCCTGCTAGCGTGTTGGTGTTAGGTGAGTCAGGTACAGGCAAAGAAGTGGTAGCTCGAAATATTCATAATTTATCAGCGCGTGCTAAAGCTACGTTTGTACCGATAAACTGCGGCGCTATTCCTGCAGAGTTATTAGAAAGTGAATTGTTTGGTCATGAAAAAGGCGCATTTACTGGCGCCATTTCATCACGCAAAGGTCGCTTTGAATTAGCAGAAGGTGGCACATTATTTTTAGATGAAATTGGTGATATGCCTCAGCCAATGCAAGTAAAACTTTTACGCGTATTGCAAGAGCGTACTTTTGAGCGCGTAGGTGGAAGTAAAAGCTTAAAAGCCGACGTGAGAATTATTGCGGCGACGCATCAAAATCTTGAAGATATGATCAAAACGGGAGACTTTCGTGAAGATCTATTTTATCGCTTAAATGTTTTCCCAATTGAAACGCCAGCATTGCGTGAACGAAAAGAAGATATTCCATTGTTATTAAAAGAGCTATTAACTCGCTTCGAACATGAGCAAGATAAAACCGTTCGCTTTACTGAAAAAGCAATTGAGTCGTTAATGGAGCATGCTTGGCATGGAAATGTACGTGAATTATCCAACCTTATTGAGCGAATGTTGATTATGTATGGTGATCAAATTGTTGATGTGGCAGAACTGCCTAATAAATATCAGCATATTGATGTCGAAGCATACACCCCAGAGTACCCCGAAGAATTACAAGAGCAAGATGCAATTAATGAATTATTTGCTGGTTTTGATTACGATGATGATGAGAACGATATCACTGATGATGCAACCGTTTTGCGAGCATTACAAGCTGATGAGAACGGTTCAAATTCAGGTCTATTACCTGATGAAGGCTTGAATTTAAAAGAACATTTGGCTGAACTTGAAGTATCGCTAATCTCGCAGTCGCTTACCAAACATGATTATGTTGTTGCCCGTGCGGCAGAAACACTGGGTATGCGTAGAACAACCCTGGTTGAGAAAATGCGCAAATATGATTTACAAAAGCCCGCCTAGCCGTTTCTTATAAAAAATTGTCTTTCTTAAACTTTGCTTTAGCCAATATTTTGACAGATTACCATTCTTTATTTTTACTCTAAGTCACTAAAAATAAAGAATAAAAACTATGGCATGCTAAATGCTTTATCCAATGTGAAATAAATTTTATTTGGATATTGGTTTTATGGCACTAGCACAGCATTTTATTGCTCATAACGGTTTTAACCCAGTTAACATTCCTCTGGCTAAGTCACCAGTAGACAACGCTACCTTAGAGAAAGAGGCATTTCCAGGTGAGCTAGCGACGTTACGTGCGCAATTATTGAAAAATAATGACAGAAGAAATCAAGCCATATCCGAGTTTTCCTTTGCTAACCAGTTTCCTAAATTACAAAAAAACAGCATTGATTTAAAGCAAAGAGATCAGCAGCAATCTTCACTGCTTAATCAATCTCAAATGGCCGATCAACTTATTGAAATGATGCCAACAGGCTTAGTAATGCTTGATGGCAATGGCATTGTCGTAAAAATTAATAAAGTGGCGAGAGGTTTACTAGACGAGCCTATTTTAGGACAGCTCTGGTTTAATGTTATTGCTCGATCATTTAAGCCAAGAGCAGATGATTGGCATGAAGTGTCCTTAAAAGATGGCCGACGAGTTAAGTTAGAAATAGCGAGTTTAGGTGATCAGCCAGGTCAACTTATTATGATCACTGATTTAACCGAAACACGTTTATTACAAGATAAAGTAGGTCAGATGCAACGCCTTTCTTCACTTGGGCGAATGGTGTCAACATTAGCACATCAAATTCGTACACCGCTATCTGCGGCAATGCTTTACAGTGCTAATCTATCTAACCGAAAGTTATCCGATAGTGCTCGAGGAACTTTTCAAGAAAAATTAAGTTCGCGTTTACATGATTTAGAACAGCAAGTGAATGACATGCTGTTATTTTCTAAAAGTGGCAATGAGCAAGTTGTTAAGTCGTTATCAGTCAATGAACTTATTAATGATTCAATACAAGCGATGGATGCATTAATAAATAAAGCAAATGCACAGGTCAATACGCATTTGTTTGCCGATGAGCATCATATATTGGCAAATAGAAATGCCTTAACCGGTGCTATTCAAAATCTAATTCATAATGCACTACAAGCGACTAGTTCATCAAAGACAAAACAAGCCACTATTAACATTCAAGTATATAACCAGAATGACGCCGTTTACATCAGTGTTAAAGATAATGGCCCAGGTATTAACGATGAAAATATTGCTAAAATATTTGAGCCATTTTATACCTCAAGCAGCCAAGGTACAGGCCTTGGTCTCGCCGTTGTTAAATCAGTGGTTGAAGCACATCAAGGCGAAGTTAATTATTTAAGCAAAGTTGGGGAAGGGGCGCATTTTTGTTTGAAGTTACCCCTTATAGCGCAAGCTGAAATCTCAACACAAACTAACGTACAGGAGAATTAACATGAGTCATCATAAAATACTTGTCGTTGAAGATGATGCCGGCTTGCGAGAAGCTTTAATTGATACTCTCACTTTGGCACATTACCAATGTGTAGAAGCAGACTCAGCTGAAACTGCTTTATTATTGTTAAAAAACCAGAGGGTAGACATAGTAGTTAGTGATGTACAAATGGGCGGGATGTCTGGTTTGTCATTGTTGAAAAGTATAAAAAGCCAACAACCTAAATTGCCGGTTTTATTAATGACCGCTTATGGCACTATTGATGATGCGGTTCAAGCAATGAAAGATGGTGCTTGTAATTATATTGCTAAACCTTTTGCCCCTGAAGTGCTACTTAATATGGTTAGCCAATATATTCCGCCGTCTGAAATTAATAATAAGGCACCGGTCGTTGCGGATAAAAATAGTATAGAGCTATTGAGTTTAGCGCGTAAAGTAGCAACAACTGAAGCATCAGTAATGGTACTTGGGCCAAGCGGCTCAGGTAAAGAAGTGCTTGCGCAATATGTTCACAACAACTCTCCTCGAGCAAAGCAGTCATTTGTGGCCATTAACTGTGCGGCTATTCCTGAAAATATGCTTGAAGCAACTTTATTTGGTTATGAAAAAGGCGCTTTTACCGGTGCAATTCAGGCGTGTCCAGGCAAATTTGAGCAAGCGCAGGGTGGTACCATTTTATTAGACGAAATTACTGAAATGGATTTAGGACTTCAAGCTAAAATTCTTAGGGTATTGCAAGAGCGTGAAGTAGAACGTTTAGGTGGTAGAAAAACCATTAATTTAGATGTGCGAGTCATAGCAACCAGTAACCGCAACCTTAAAGAAGCGGTAAGTAAAGGCGACTTTCGAGAAGATTTATATTATCGCCTCAATGTATTCCCATTAACTTGGCTTCCTCTAGCAGAGCGAGTAGATGATATTCTACCTTTAGCAAAACATTTAGTTACTTGTTATTGTCAAAGAAATGGCGAGCAGATTGCTGAGTTTAGCCCGGCTGCTCGCAGTAAGCTTAACGCCTATCATTGGCCAGGAAATGTTCGCGAGTTAGATAATGTTATTCAACGCGCATTAATTTTGCACGCTAATCAAGTGATTGATGCGGGTGATTTAATGATAGAAAATTTTGAAACGGCTAATGTTAACGAAGCAGAGCAAGTCGCAACACCGGATGATAAGTTAGGTAGTGAGTTAAAAATACAAGAACATCAAATCATTCTAGATACTTTACAAGCCTGTCATGGCAGTAGAAAAGCTGTGGCAGAGCGCTTAGGTATTAGTCCGAGGACGCTACGATATAAAATTGCCCGCATGCGTGATTCTGGTATTCAGATACCAGCTTAAGTTAAGTCATACAACAATAACCATAAGTTATTGAAATAAATTAAAATAATCTCGGGTAACAAATCTTGTAGCTCGAGTTTTTTTGTCATTTGAAACTTCCGCTATTCTTAGCCTTTTTTGGCACCATGCTTGCAGTATCACTAGTAATAGATAACTTTTTTGCTTTTAAGCAAAAAAATTGACACAAGTGAGACGCTCATGGACATTAAAACAAATTCTTTATTTGCACAAATGCAGAATATGTCACTGCAAGCTACAGGTAACAAACTACCTACTGTTGGCGGTGATATACCTGGCATGTCTGGTGTTAATCCTACGGCTAAAATTAACGCATCAAGTAATGATTTTGGAAATTTGCTCACTGATGCGCTCAAAACAGTCAATGAATTACAGCAGGATACCGGTGCTAAAAAAATGGCTTTTGAGATGGGCGATCGAAACGTTACTTTGGCTGAAGTGATGGTTGCTTCAGCTAAATCAGGCGTAGCACTAGATGCAGCAGTACAAGTTCGCAATAAATTTGTTGAAGCATATAAAGAAATAATGAGTATGCCAGTTTAACAAGTGACGAGTTGAAAGTAGAAAGTTTCGAATAAAAGAAGTTTCCGAATAAATTCAAAAATAAAGTAGTAAGCGGAGAAGTTAAGTGGCTGATACAAATGCAATGGTAGCAACTGATGGTGGTAGCGAAATGATTGCCAATGATGCTGGCGATGATAATGCTATGGAAGAACAAAAATCAGGGTTTTCAGCTGCATTAGGTAATGCTGATGTGCTTCGCCAAATAACATTAGTCGTGGCTTTATCTATCTGTTTAGCCATCGCTGTTTTTGTCATTATTCTTGCCAATGAACCAGATTATCGAATTTTATCTAAATTGCCAACAGAGCAATTAATTAAAACCATGGATTTTCTTGATGCCAATAAAGTCGAATACCGTCAAGAAAGTAACACTTTATTAGTGCCAACCGATGAATATCAAAATGTAAAATTACTGTTAGCTCGAGAAGGCTTAACTAATGAGCCCTCGCAAGGCGAAGATATTTTAATGAAAGATATGGGCTTTGGCGTAAGTCAACGGTTAGAGCGTGAACGATTAAAGTATGGTCGAGAGCAACGTTTAGCGCAAACAATAGAGCAATTGAAAAGTATCTCTCGCGCTAAAGTGTTACTTGCTATTCCACGTGAAAATATTTTTGCCCGCCGAGAGAAAAATCCTTCGGCAACTGTTGTACTTACCATGCAACGAGGACGATTATTATCTGAAGAAGAAGTTGATGCTGTGGTTGATATCATCGCTTCTGCCGTTCAAGGTTTAAGCCCCAATCGAGTAACCGTTACTGATCAAAATGGGCGATTATTAAATTCAGGTAGCCAGAACTCTATTTCTGCACGTTCACGCAATGAGCTCGATATTGAGCAAAAACGTGAGCAAGAATACATGGGGAAAATTGATAATATTCTTATTCCTATTGTTGGCTTAGGTAATTATACCGCGCAAGTTGACGTGACCATGGATTTTACCAATATCGAAGAGACAGCGCGTCGTTATAACTCTGATTTACCGGCGCTTCGCAGTGAAATGAAAGTTGAAGATAATAGCATTGGTGGTGCTTTAGGTGGCATTCCAGGCGCATTAACTAATCAACCACCACTTGAATCAAGTATCCCTGAAAATGCCAGAAACCAGCAAAACAAGAGTATCCCTAGCAGAAAACACAGTGAGTCTACAAAAAACTATGAGCTTGACGAAGCCATTAGTTATACTAAACAGCAGGCAGGTGTTATTCGTCGAATCAGTGTTTCTGTGGCATTAGACTATGTACAAGGGGCAGCACCATCAGATGCTGGCGGTGATGGTGACGCCAGTGCGGAAACGCAAACAGCAAGTGTTGCTAAAGAGCCGAGAACCGTCGCTGAAATAGCGTCTATTCGTCGTTTATTGCAAGGCAGTGTTGGCTTTGATTTACAGCGAGGTGATGTATTAGAAGTCGTTACTATTCCTTTTAGTCGAGCAGATTTTGGTCCGGTTGCAGTAGTGCCTATGTGGGAACAACCTTGGTTTATGAAGGTACTCAAATTGGTTATGGGTGCCTTAGTGATTATTGTCTTAATTGTCGCAGTCGTTCGTCCAATGCTGAAACGCTTGATTTACCCTGATCAAACACCGGAAGATTATGGCGATAAATCCCTTGATAGTCATATTGATCTTGGCGATGAAACCATGGATATGTTGACCTCTGATTTTGACGCTGGCAATGTTGGCTTTGCAGCAGATGGCAGTTTACAATTACCCGATCTTCATCGTGATGAAGATGTATTAAAAGCGGTTCGTGCCTTAGTGGCCAATGAACCAGAATTATCGTCGCAAGTAGTTAAAAGTTGGTTGAACGAAGATGAGTGATGAAACACAAGTAGGCGGAGAACTTGCCGCCGCTCCAGCGGGCTTTGATGTAAACAAGTTAGAAGGTGCAGAAAAAGCGGGAATCTTATTATTAAGTTTGTCTGAAGAAGATGCCGCGCAAATATTAAAACACCTTGAGCCAAAGCAAGTACAGCAAGTGGGTACTGTTATGGCAGCGATGGAAGATTTTACTCAAGAAAAAATTACTGCTGTTCATAAGCAATTTATCCATGAAATTCAAAATTTCTCGACGATCGGTTTTCAAAGTGAAGATTTCGTTCGTAAGGCGTTAACTGCAGCTTTAGGTGAAGATAAAGCAGGTAATTTAATCGATCAAATTGTCATGGGTGGCGCTTCAAAAGGCTTGGACTCATTAAAATGGATGGATTCAAAGCAAGTGGCCAATATTATTCGCAATGAGCATCCTCAAATTCAAACGATTGTGTTGTCCTATTTAGAGCCAGAACAATCAGCTGAAATTATGAGTCAATTTACTGAAAAAGTACGTTTAGACTTAATGATGCGTATTGCTAACTTAGAAGAAGTGCAACCAGCGGCATTGCAAGAACTTAATGAAATAATGGAGAAACAATTTGCCGGACAAGCAGGTGCCCAGGCAGCTAAAATGGGCGGCTTGAAAGCGGCGGCAGATATCATGAACTACCTAGACACCAACATGGAAGGTATGCTGATGGACTCTATGAGAGAAAGCGATGAAGAAATGAGTCAACAAATTCAAGACTTGATGTTTGTCTTTGAAAACTTGGCTGATGTTGATGATCGTGGTATGCAAGCAATTTTACGTGATGTCGAGCAAGATGCACTCATGAAAGCAATTAAAGGTGCTGATGAGGCGTTGAAAGAGAAGTTCCTTGGCAATATGTCTAAACGTGCCGCAGAAATGTTAGCGGATGATCTTGAAGCCATGGGACCTGTTCGTGTCAGTGAAGTTGAAGTGGCACAAAAAGAAATTTTATCTGTTGCACGTCGATTATCTGACGCAGGTGAAATTATGCTCGGTGGTGGTGGTGGTGATGAGTTCTTATAAGATACTTGGTTAGTCAGGCTACGGCTTGAAAACCTTTTTTGATAGTTGACGAGTGAACTAAATGAATAAATCCTCACTGCAAGTGATTAAAGCTGACAAACAAGAAACGCTAGATGTTTGGTCATTACCTAATGTGCAAAAAAAGCCCAATGCGGAACAAGAGAAGAGTACTAATGCCCTTGGTAAAAAAAGCTCTTGGCGTTATGAGCCACCTGAAGAAGAAATAGCTGAGCCTGAGCCTTTAACAGCTGAAGAAATTGAAGAAATAAGGCAAGCAGCTTTTGAAGAAGGCTTCAACCAAGGTAAAGAGGAAGGTTTTACTAAAGGGTACGAAGAAGGTAAGGCCCAAGGTATCGAAGAAGGTACAGTACAAGGCATTGAAACAGGTACTGAAGAAGGGTTAGCGCAAGGCAAAGCAACAATAGATGCATTAGGCGAAAATTGGCAAAATTTAATTGAGCAACTTGATAAACCATTGGCAAGTGTTGAGAAGAATGTTGAAGATCAGCTGCTAAATTTGGTTGTTCAACTTACCGAAGCAGTGGTATTACAGGAAGCTAAGACTAACCCGGATATTTTAATGGCGGCGATTAATACCGGTATTAAATCGCTACCAAGCAATGAAGCCAATACTCAAATTTACCTTAATCCTGATGATATTAAACAAGTTGAGCAACAATTTGGCGAGCAGCATATTAAAGAAAGTGGCTGGAAGTTACTTCCTGCACCGCAATTAAGCCCAGGAAGCTGCCAAATTGAAAATAGCACCTCAAATATTGATTTACAGATGAAATCCCGCCTAAAACAAGTCTTGGAATCCTTCTTGCAAGATGCTTTACATCAGTAATTTTTTTGACATGTAAGCAGAATTTTTCTCCTTCGTGTTTATCATCTAAAGGTCAACATGGTCGATAGTCTACGCATTAGCGAACGATTAAAAAACAGCCAAAACTTTATTCATCCTTTTAAAGAACCTGTTGCTGGGCGTTTGGTTCGAGTTGTGGGATTAACCCTTGAAGCAGTGGGTGTAAAAGCACATATCGGCAGCCAATGTTTGGTGGAAACAGCCCATGGTGATTTACTCGCTGAAGTGGTCGGTTTTGCGCAAGAGATTACTTACTTAATGCCTGAAGAAAGCTTGCGAGGTGTACTTCCTGGCGCGCGAGTTTTACCTGTTTCGACAAGATTGCATTTACCCTTATCAATGAGCCTACTAGGTAGAGTAATCAATGGTATTGGTAAGCCATTGGATGGTAAAGGTCCAATTGCTACCGATGAAGATTATAAAATCGACAACAAGCCAATCAATCCATTAACACGTCGAGCTATTACTGAGCCTTTAGATGTTGGTGTGAGATCTATTAATAGTTTTAATACGGTGGGTAAAGGCCAACGAATGGGGCTATTTGCCGGCTCTGGTGTTGGTAAAAGTGTGTTAATGGGCATGATGACACGGGGTACTAATGCTGATGTAATTGTCGTGGGCTTAGTTGGAGAACGTGGGCGAGAAGTTAAAGAATTTATTGAAGAAATTTTAGGGGAAGAAGGTCGAAAGCGTTCAGTAGTCGTTGCTGCACCAGCAGACAATTCACCCTTAATGCGCTTAAAAGGTTGCGAAAGTGCAGTACAAATTAGTGAATATTTCCGCGATCAAGGTTTGAATGTTCTATTACTTTTAGACTCACTCACGCGATATGCCCAAGCTCAACGTGAGATTGCTTTAGCTGTAGGAGAGCCTCCTGCTACAAAAGGCTATCCGCCATCGGTTTTTTCAAAATTACCACAATTGGTAGAGCGTGCAGGCAACGGTGGTGAAGGGCAGGGCTCTATTACAGCCTTTTATACTGTGCTTACCGAAGGGGATGATCTTCAAGATCCAATCGCTGATGCAGCTCGTGCTATTTTAGACGGTCATATCGTTTTGTCACGAGAACTAGCTGATGCGGGTCATTATCCTGCCGTTGATATTGAAGGCTCTATTTCGCGGGTTATGCCTATGGTGGCCAGCCCTGAACATCAAAGTCTTGCCCGTCAGCTTAAACAAATTTACGCGCTTTATCAGCAAAATAAAGATCTCATTGCTATTGGTGCATATACCAAAGGGAATGATCCTCGCATTGATCAAGCGATTAATGTACAACCGGTGATCAACTTCTTTTTACAACAGCAAATTCAAGAAGTTATACCTTATGAACAAAGTATACAGCAACTGCAAGAAATCATCGCAGCAGCAACGGCTAATAGCCAAGCAAATGCCAACCAAGTAGCTTCAGGTTAACCAGTTTATCTTCAGTTAAGGAGAAATGATTATGGCGGCAAATAACAATAAACAATTAGAAACTTTATTAAAATTTGAACAAGGAAAAGAAGAACAAGCAGCCAATACGTTACGTAATGCTGAGAATGATTATCAGCAAAATTTAATCCGCTTGCAAAGTGTTGCAGACTATCGCTTAGAGTACATGTCTCGCTTGAGTCAACGATCAGTAATAGGTTTAGATAGCGCCACTTACAATCATTATCACGCCTTTATTAACAAACTTGATTATGCCTCTGAGCAAGTCAAAATAGCCATGCATCAAGCTAAAGCACTAGTTGCACAAAGCAAACAACATTGGCTAAAGCAAAGGCAAAAAGTTCAGGCAGTTGAGATGCTTAGTGATAAGCGTAAACAAGCGTTAGCAAAAATAGCAGATAAAAAAGAACAAAGTATGTTTGATGAAATTGCTACTCAACAATTTTTACGACGTAATTCTAATTTTTAGTTTCCAACTGTTAAAAGTTCATCGCAACAATTGCACAAGTAATTTATTGGAATACTTATTGCTTGTTTCATATAACTAAAGAAATATTTTCCATTACACATTCAAATTATTATCGATTTTAACGATTGGGATTAATATGCACCAACTCAATGTTTTACCAATTAATGTATCGAAAAATGTCGATATCAAAGACGAAGTACTGGCGAGCTCTTCTACTTCACCTACAGATGACTTTTCACAGCATATTGACTCACAACTAGCTAAAAACAAGGAAGTTAATAATTATAGCCAAAGCGCTGAAAATAAAAAAATAGACAATCATTCTCCTCAAACGAGCGCTATAAAATCAGCTGAAAAAACAGCAAAAGAAAGTGCAGTAGATGCTGATATGGTAGCTAATGCTGCGGTCGACAACGAGTCGGCAAGTAATACACCAGAAGTTGCCACCAGCGGCAAAAAAGACGCAGGTGAACAGATTGAAGAGCAGTCTATTCAAGAGTCAAAGGAGATGAATGATTCAGAAAAGTTAATGTCCTTCTTGCTTAAAGCGGATAAAACGCTAACCAGCAATCATCTTGTTGAAGATATAGCTATGGAAAAAGCATCTATTCAGCCGAAAACAACCGTTCAACCACAAATAACCGTTCAACCACAAACAATCGTTCAGCAAGAAACAGGTGTTAAGCAGCAAACAGCCGTTCAACTTCAAGCATCTGCTCAGGGGCAAGCAAAGCATGATACACAGCTTTTGTTAAAGTCGAGCGAATTAGTTGCCCAATTATCGAGTGTTAGTCAAGCAATAAACTCAGAAGCTGAACCTGTGGTTGATGCAATTAGCGAGCAAGAAACAATACGTGCAGCTTTATTAGCTTCAGCTAAAGGTAAGATTAACAATGACCAAGTACCAACACAAAAGAATAATGTAATTCACGCTGATGTAGAGAGCAATGATGTCGACCTCAATAGCTTTAGTGATGAAACCACTGCTGATGAGCTGAGTAAAAAGCTTAATGCTGAATTAATAGGAAGAACACTCAAGGGTGAATTATCAATAAACGATAAAGCTGTTATGAATAACAATTTAGCCAATGGTGCTTACATTGAACAGCAGGGAAATAGTGCATTAACCGATAAAGAAAAAATGGCAGAGACAATGCAAAATATTGCCAAGCAGTTACAAGGTGACAGTAAGCTGAATAGTAAAAGCCAAATAGCAACTGCAAATGACAAAGTCATGCAACAAACTTCAACCTTTGAAAACAGTACCAAAACACTTGAAGACCTAAAAACAACGTCAAAAACAGAGATTGAAAAATTAGTGTTAAATGCTGATAAAAAGCAATTTGATGTTAATGGAAAAATAAAAGATAAACTATCTCAGCCAATACAACCCATATTGGATAGTAAAGCATTGGGTAAAGTAACGACGGAATTAATGTCAACAATGGCCTCTCAACAGACAAATAATAATAAAAAGTTCGCTGTTGGTAGCCCAGTTCAAGCAACCGGTGAAGCTTTAATAAAACAAAACGTAACTATTGAAAGTCAGTATCAACTAAATGCAGAGTCGGTAGAACATTTAACTGAGCAAAGTGAAGAGTTTAATAAAATTGAAAATACAGCAACAGTTAGCAAAGGTATAGCTAAACCTAGTCCTGCTCTTTCTAACAGCGTAAACTTTGTTGATACAAGTAGTCGAGCAGCTGGCATTGCTCAAGATATGATAGATCAGCAAGTCGCCGAAGTTTTCAACCCAATTGGCAGTACAGAAATTTCGCAAAGCCAAAAAACTAATACTCAACTCCATCAAGAAACTATCGCTATTTTCAGAAGAGATTTCTCTGATGCGGTAAAAGATAAAGTCATGCTCATGATTTCGCAAAAACTGCAACAGTTTGATATTACCCTTGACCCACCTGAATTAGGGAATATGCAAGTGAGAGTAAACATGCAAGGAGAGCAAGCGACAGTTAATTTTGTAGTGCAAAATCAGCAAGCTAAAGAAGCATTCGAGCAAAACATGCACAAGCTAAAAGATTTATTGGCTGAACAAGGGGTTGATGTGGGCGACACTAATGTTGAGCAACAGTCTCAGCAATCAGATGATGATGCTTACGATGAAGAAAATGCTGACAATAATTCTCTTAATTCTATGGCAAATTCTGCAGATGCAACAGATGTTGTGGAACATAACTTGTCGGCTAGGATGATTAATTCTGCAGCGACGGCAATAGATTATTATGCTTAAAAGTAATTCTTTCGACATTATTGCAGATAATTTAGGCTAAATATCACTAAGTTGGCGAAAACACATTGGCTAGAATGAGATTCAACGATATAGTTTAACAATACATGCAAAGATAAAATAATAAAGGTAACTCATGGCTGACGAAAAGGGCAAAGCAGACGGTAATGAAGCTGACTTAGAAATAGATGGCGGCGGAAAAAAGAAGAAAATGATGATAATCATTATTGCCGTCGTTGTTTTAGCTGCCGGTGGTGGTGGATATTTCTTTTTTATGGGCGGTGATAGTGCTGCACCAGCAGAACAAGCAACTGCTGCAGACTCAACAGGTGAGTCATCAGCTGAAGATAGCGATAGCGGAGCAGCAGCTCAAGGTGCTTCTGTTGGCACTGCGCTCTATGTGCCTATGCCAAGGCCATTCCGCTTTAATGTTCCAGGTGCCGCCCGTGATCGTTTTGTTGAAATTCGAGTGCAATTGTTAGTCAGGAGCGCTGACAATGAAGAAAATGCAAAAATGCATATACCCTTGATTGAAAGTACTTTGTTAAATGTCTTCTCTCAAGCTAATGCTGACGACTTAGCTACCAGTGCTGGTAAAGAAGCGTTAAAACAGCAGTCATTGGCTGCTGTGCAAATGGTGATGAAGGATGTTGAAGGCAGTAACACCATAGAAAAAGTGTTATTTACCGGTTTTGTTATGCAGTAGCATTAAACATTTTAAGTGCTTAGAACAAATTTTAGTATGAAAGATAAATGGTTTGACCAATGAAAGTTAGTATTTATTTTAAAAAGCTAATCATAAGTAAAAAGAGAATGATGAGTGAGTGATTTATTATCCCAAGACGAAATTGATGCGCTATTACACGGTGTTGATGATGTTGAGGAAGAAGAAGTAGTTGAAGATTCTGCCGAGCGAGAAGACGGCAGTGCTGACTATGACTTTTCTTCTCAAGATCGGATTGTTCGTGGTCGAATGCCAACCTTGGAAATGGTTAACGAACGTTTTGCTCGTCATATGCGTATCAGTCTATTTAACATGATGCGTCGAACAGCTGAGGTGTCTATAAATGGCATTCAAATGATCAAGTTTGGTGAATACATTCATACCCTATTTGTGCCAACGAGTTTGAATATGGTGCGTTTTCGTCCGTTGAAAGGCACAGGCCTTATCACAATGGAAGCACGTTTAGTTTTTATTTTAGTTGATAACTTTTTTGGTGGTGATGGACGATATCACGCTAAAATTGAAGGTAGAGAGTTTACGCCAACTGAGCGTCGTATTATTCAAATGTTATTGAAATTAATATTTGAAGACTATAAAGAAGCTTGGTCGCCAGTAATGGATGTATCTTTTGAATACCTAGATTCTGAAGTTAACCCCTCTATGGCAAATATTGTTAGCCCGACAGAAGTTGTAGTTATCAGTTCTTTTCATATTGAGTTAGATGGTGGAGGAGGTGATTTTCATATTGCCTTACCTTACTCGATGCTTGAACCTATTAGAGAACTATTAGACGCTGGTGTGCAAAGTGATAAAGAAGACACTGATATGCGTTGGTCTAAAGCATTGCGTGATGAGATTATGGATGTACCTGTGTCCCTCAATACTAAATTCTTAGAAGTCGACTTGCCCTTGAATCAAATCATGGATCTTCAGGTAGGTGACATTATTCCAATAGAAATGCCTGAACATATCACAGTGCTTATTGAAGACTTACCAACTTTTAGAGCTAAATTAGGTCGAAGTCGAGACAATATAGCATTGAAAATTGAAGAGAAAATTAAACGTCCAGAATCAGTTAAGTCTGAATTAACTATTTTAACTAAAGGCGGTAAACGCCTTGATAGTGATGCAGAACTTGAGTTGCTAGAAGATGACTTATAAACAACAAAATACAGTAAAGAATTGAAATTAAGGCGAGCGGTATGAGTAATGATAATGATGAAGATTTAAGTATGTGGGATGAGGCTTTAGACGAACAAGCTGAAGCTTCTGCTGAAGAATCTAACAAAGCCGAAGCAGTAGAGCTTGAAGAGCTAACTGAAGATGATGTGCCTATAACCGGAGAAGAAAAGCGTAAACTGGATGCTATATTAGATATTCCAGTGACAATTTCAATGGAAGTAGGACGAAGTAATATAAGTATTCGTAATTTATTGCAATTGAACCAAGGCTCGGTAGTTGAACTGGACAGAGTAGCCGGTGAAGCATTAGATGTACTCGTTAATGGTACCCTCATTGCGCATGGTGAGGTAGTGGTGGTAAATGATAAGTTCGGTATCCGTTTAACCGATGTTATTAGCCAAACTGAACGAATTAAAAAATTAAAATAATGACTAGATTTCTTGCACTGCTTATAAGCGTTTCCTTATTTTTCATAACACCAGTGTCGTTAGCTCAAGAAAACACTGAAGCTAGTGAAAGCATTGATGTAAACGAGGTCATAAACACTGAAAGTGCAATAGAGCCAGTCGTTGAAGAGCAATCAGTACAAGTCGGTAAGCATGCTATGGTTAATATGGATGCCGGTAGCATGATTTTATCTTTGATAATGGTGCTGGCTATAATATTTGTTAGCGCTATCGTGTTAAAACGCTTTAATCTCCTTCAACAAAGCTCGAATCAACTAAAAGTTATTGGTAGCCTTTCACTCGGTGCTAAAGAGCGAGTTGTCGTTGTTCAAGTAGGTGAACAACAATTAGTGTTAGGTGTTTGCCCCCAACAAGTCACTCTACTTAAAGATTTAGAACATCCCTTAGACATTCAATTAGGCAAGCCGGTCCCATTAGCCGGTAATGTACTGGCGTTTTTACAAAAAAGCACTATCAAAACAACTTCTGCTAGTGACATAGTAGCAGATAAAAAACCTTCTAAAGATTCAACGAGTAGTCATTAGTTATTATGAAAAAAATTATCATCTTGTTTTTATTGACATTGTTAACGGCTACATTGAGTTTTGATGTTTTTGCAGCTGAAGACTTATCAATGTCAGCATTGAAATTAACGACAAATGCTGATGGCTCTCAAGAGTACTCTGTCACTTTGCAAATCTTAATGTTTATGACCGCTCTAGGTTTTATACCTGCGGCTGTTATTATGATGACTTCTTTTACGCGTATTGTTGTTGTTATGGCGATATTGCGTCAAGCCTTTGGTTTACAACAAACACCATCAAATCAAGTTATTATCGGTCTAACCTTATTTATGACACTTTTTATAATGACGCCGGTTTATAATCAAATAGATGAAACGGCAATTCAGCCCTATTTAGCTGAGCAGCTAACTTCTGTCGAAGCAATCGATAAAGGGAAAGTACCTTTACGAGCCTTTATGTTAGAGCAAACGCGCCTCAAAGATTTAGATACTTTAGCTTCAATGGCAGGACTTGATGCGGTAGATAAGCCAACCGATTTACCGATGACGGTAATTATTCCTGCCTTTATTATTAGTGAACTAAAAACCGCCTTTCAAATTGGTTTTATTTTATTTATTCCCTTTTTGATTATAGATTTAGTTGTGGCGAGTATCTTAATGGCAATGGGGATGATGATGTTATCTCCGATGATCGTCTCATTACCGTTTAAATTAATGCTATTTGTATTGGTTGATGGTTGGAATTTAGTTATTGGTACTATTGCAACCAGTTATGGTTTAGGTAATTAGCGAGATAATGTTACCGTAAAATTGTGTATATCAATGAAATTGAAGCACTAAACTGGAAGAGAAAATAAGATGGGCCCAGAAGTCTTTGTAGACATTTTAAGAGATGCATTGCTACTAGTGATTATGTTAGTAAGCGCGGTGATTTTGCCTAGCTTATTTGTTGGCTTACTTGTTGCCATTTTTCAAGCGGCGACGTCTATTAATGAACAAACGCTTAGTTTTTTACCCCGTTTAATTGTCACTTTACTTGCCATTATCTTTGGTGGTCATTGGGGGATACAAAAAATAATGGACTATACCTTTCGTTTAGTGGCTAGTATTCCAAGTGTTGTCAGCTAATGGAGTTTACTGAGTCAGTTGTTAATCAATATCTGGCTGATTTTATCTTACCATTTACACGTATTGCTGCATTGGTAATGACAATGATAGGTTTTGGCGCACGCACAATTCCTACTCGTATTAAACTTTTTTTATGTGTTGCGGTCACCATTGCTATTATGCCAGCAATTCCTGCAACGAATATTGAGCAACTGCTTTCATTTAAGACCTTTTTAGTCATAGGTCAGCAAATGCTAATCGGCATAACACTCGGTTTTATTACTGTGATGGTTGTTAATACTTTTACCTTAGCAGGACAAATAATCGCAATGCAATCAGGTTTAGGCTTTGCTTCCCTTGTCGATCCTGCTAGTGGCATGAATGTACCCGCAGTGGGCCAATTTTTCTTAATACTATCGACTTTACTTTTTTGGGTGATGGATGGTCATTTGGCTTATTTGCAGTTTGTGACATTAAGCTTTGATACCTTGCCTATTGGGAAAGAGTTTTTTCCTAGTATTAAATACAAGGAAGTTGTTTTGTGGGGAGGCTGGATGTTTGCCACGGCATTATCTTTAGCACTGGCACCGTTAACTGCAATGTTACTAATTAACTTTTCTTTTGGTATTATGACACGTGCTGCGCCCCAACTTAATATTTTTGCTATCGGCTTTCCGATTACCATGATGGCAGGTTTACTTATTATGTGGTTGACCTTTGGTAACTTCCTTACTCACTTTGAATTACAATGGCAACGAGCGCTTGATTTTAGTTGTTATCTAATTGACTGTGAGGCGGTCTAATGGCTGAGTCAGACAGTGGTGAGAAAACAGAAGAACCCACGGCAAAAAAACTCACCGATGCTCGAAAGAAGGGACAGATAGCCCGCTCAAAAGACTTAGGTACCATGTTTGTTTTGGTTGGCAGTGCTTTTGCCATGATGGTGATGGGAAATTCTTTAGTGTTGGCATTATCGGCAATGATGAAGCGTCTATTTTCATTGAGTCGCAGGGAAGCAATGGATGTTCATGCGCTCACCAGTGTTATTTCTAGTGGTGTTAGTGCGGTTATTTTCCCGATGTTAGCTATCTTTTTTATTATCATGTTGGCAGCTTTTATTGGTAATACTATGCTTGGCGGTATGGCTTTTTCTTGGGAAGCTATGGCACCAAAGGCTAGCCGACTTTCACCCTTAGCTGGCTTTAAACGTATGTTTGGCGTGCAAGCAGCAGTAGAGCTATTAAAATCTATCTTAAAGTTTTTAGTGGTTTTTACTGTCGCTTTTATGTTACTCAGCGGGCTGTTTGAACAAATTCTTGGTTTAAGTTTAGAAGCGATACCAACCAATTTTGGTCATGCTGTTAATATGCTCTTGTGGATGTTTCTAGCATTAGCCTTATCTATAGGTATTATTGTCGCGATAGATGCCCCTTATCAAGTGTGGAATCATACTCGTCAATTAAAAATGACCAAACAAGAAATTAAAGATGAGTTTAAGAGTACTGAAGGTAACCCTGAAATAAAAGGACGTATAAAGCAGACTCAATACGAAATGTCTCAGCGCAGAATGATGAGTGAAGTACCAAATTCAGATGTAGTCATTACTAACCCAACACACTATAGTATCGCGCTAAAATATGATCCTAAAGCGGGTGGTGCTCCTGTTATGGTGGCAAAGGGCTTAGATGAAATGGCAATCCATATTCGCACCATTGCTAAAGAGCACGGTGTCGAAATTGTGCAATCAGCTGCATTGGCACGTTCACTTTATTATACCGCAGAAGTTGAGCAAGATATTCCTGAAGAGCTGTATGGCGCTGTAGCACAGGTTCTTGCCTTTATTTTCCAGCTTAGCGAACATAAAAAAGGCCGAGCAAGAAGGCCAACTCCACTTGCTAAAGAACTGCCTATCCCCGAAGAGTTTAAGTACTAAACTTCCGGAAAATAATTCGAAATAGATAACCAGTACCTTTTTTTGAGAAAAGTAAAACATGGTTTACTTTCTGGTACAGCTTTTGCAATTTCTTGGCTAGCGTCAAAAAATCATCACAAAGAGCAAGCTGTATCTAATGCAATTAACTGGTTATTTCAATCAATTTGATAAGAAAACATTATCTCATCTGTCGGGTCTTGGTACTCCTTTATTAGTGATGGCAGCCCTAGGTATGGTTATTTTACCTATGCCTGCTTGGTTACTTGATATTCTTTTTTCATTCAATATTGCCTTATCTTTAGTGGTGTTATTGATTACCGTATACACGCTTAAGCCGTTAGAATTTGGTTCTTTTCCTTCTGTTATCCTTATTGCGACAATTTTACGCTTAGCACTTAATGTGGCCAGTACTCGGGTAGTTTTACTTGAAGGACATGAAGGTACAGATGCTGCGGGTAAGGTTATTGAAGCGTTTGGCTCCGTAGTTATTGGCGGTAACTATGCCGTGGGTTTAGTCGTTTTCTTAATATTAATTATTATTAACTTTGTGGTTGTTACTAAAGGCGCAGGACGTATCGCCGAAGTAACCGCGCGATTCACTCTTGATGCTATGCCGGGTAAGCAAATGGCCATTGATGCTGACTTAAATGCAGGTTTTATTAATGCAGAGCAGGCAAGGGAACGTCGTATTGAAGTAACCAGCGAGGCTGATTTCTATGGTTCTATGGATGGTGCCAGTAAGTTTGTGAAAGGGGATGCTATTGCAGGTATTTTGATCTTATTCATTAATATTATTGGTGGCTTGGTTATAGGCATGGTGCAGCATGACTTAAGTTTTGATAATGCCGTGGAGATATATACGCTTTTAACCATAGGTGACGGTTTAGTGGCACAAATTCCGGGCTTATTGCTTTCAGTTGCTACTGCAATTGTGGTCACGCGTCAAAATACCGCGCAAGACATGGGAGAGCAAGTAAGCTCTCAATTAGGGCAAGAAAAATCTCTTTATATTGCTGCTGGCGTAATGTTCGTGATGGGTGTGATACCGGGTATGCCACATTTTGTCTTTTTATTATTTTCCGCCATCATTGGTGGTACTGCATATTTTAGCAATAGGCATAAGGTTGATAAAAAGGTTGAATTAGAAAAAATTGCTGAAGAAGAACAAGTACAAAATCAACGAAAAGAAGAAGATACTAAAGAATTAGACTGGGATGATGTTAATCATGTAGATGTGATAGGTCTTGAAATTGGCTATCGCTTAATTCCATTAGTAGATAAAGCGCAAGGTGGTGAGTTACTTAGTAGAATTAAAGGCGTTCGAAAGAAGCTCTCACAAGAGTTTGGGTTTCTGGTACCAGCTGTGCACATCCGAGACAACTTAGATTTAGATCCCAACAGTTATCAAATATCTTTGATGGGAGTGGCTGTCGGCAGTGCAGAGATTCGCCACGATCAAGAATTGGCAATTAATCCGGGCCAAGTATTTGGCAAATTAGATGGCGTGCCAACCAAAGATCCTGCTTTTGGCTTAGATGCCGTATGGATCAATCAAAACCAACGAGAGCAAGCACAAACGCTTGGTTATACCGTGGTTGATTCAGCAACAGTATTAGCAACCCATTTAAGTCAAATATTAACCAATAATGCTTCGCAATTACTTGGTCACGAAGAAGTACAGAATCTGCTTGATATGCTAGCCAAAACTTACCCTAAATTAGTGGAAGGTTTTATTCCCGATACTTTAACACTGGGAACCGTTGTCAAAGTATTACAAAGCCTTATGAATGAAGGGGTGGCAGTTCGAGATATGCGCTCTATTGTGCAAACACTGGTTGAATATGGCCCTAAGAGCCAAGATGCCGAGGTGTTAACCGCTGCGGTACGAATCAGCTTAAGAAAATTCATCATCCAAGACTTAGTCGGGGCGGCGATTGAAGTACCTGTCATAACCTTGGCGCCTGAGTTGGAACAAATGTTGCACCAGTCAATGCAGATGGCTGGAGATGATGGTGCAGGCATTGAACCTGGCCTAGCAGAGCGCTTGCAAAAGTCGCTAACCGATGGTGCTCAGCAGCAAGAGTTAGCGGGTGATACACCAATATTATTAACGTCAGGAATTTTACGGACAGTGTTGGCCAAATTTGTAAAATATACCATTCCTGGTTTGAGAGTTATCTCTTATCAAGAAATACCTGATGATAAACAAATTAAAATTGTTAGTGCTATAGGGCAGTAATTATAAGTAACGATGTAGAAACGTTACAGGTAATACAGTGACGAGTAAGTGAAGTCATGGGCTAGAAGGTAAATTTCGATACTCATTGCTCACAACTCGAAACTAGATAAGGAGTTAACGGTGAAAATAAGACGTTTTGTTGGCAAAGATATGCGTAGCGCATTAGCACAAATAAAAGATGAATTAGGCGCGGATGCGGTTATTATGTCTAATAAAAAAATTCCTGAAGGCGTTGAGTTGATGGCCGCTGTTGATTATAACCAAACGGTTGAGCAACCAAAGGAAGCAATTCATCATGACAATGCAAGCACTCGTGAAGTATCCAATGATGTTGTTAGTCTCGGAGGTCAAGCGCCACTTAAACCAACGGAGCAACTAGTCGACATTCAGCCTAATAATGATGCTAGCAGAAACGAAGAACATTCTCCGCCTGCCGACAGTTTATCTGCATTGCTGAATCGACAAGTTCAGCATAACCCCAATAGTACAGAGCAGACAAATACTACTTTAATTGATACTCCGTTACTAGCAACGGCTCAAGATGAAAACATAGAAGAACAGCTGCGTAGTTTTACTGAGCGGTTACGTCATTCAAAGCCTGATGGTACAATTCCTGCGCCAGTTAATGTTGCACCTGATCCTAGTGCCGCACAAGCACCTCCTGCACACGCACATACTTCATTGGAAGCAGAGCAAATGGCTGCAAGGTTAAAGGCACAACAACCTAACGAACAAACGGTTTCTACCGGGGGTGAAGTAAGTCAGCAAGACTTTGATAAAATGCAACAAGAAATGGCTTCAATTAGGCAGTTACTAGAACATCAAGTCTCTGGACTTATGTGGCAAGATATGGCACAAAAAGATCCACAAAGAGCAGTGCTGGTAACACGTTTACTGGCATTAGGATTGAATGAACAAATTGCTGATCAAATTGCAGGTTATGTGCCGGCGCAACACCATGAAGACAATGCTTGGCAACAAGCAACAAAACTTATTAGTGAACAAATCAACACCACACAAAACGATATTATTCATCGTGGCGGTGTAGTGGCTTTAGTCGGTCCTACGGGGGTTGGTAAAACCACTACTATTGCAAAACTCGCTGCCCGGTTTGCACAAATTCACGGTCATGAGCAAGTTGCTTTGATTTCAACAGATACATACAGAATTGCTGGCTTTGAACAACTCGCTACCTATGGAAAAATTATTGGCTGTCAAGTTAAGCTAGCTAAAGATAGCCAAGCTTTGGATTTATTGCTGCAGCAGTTTTCTAAAAAGAAATTAATTTTAATTGATACTGCAGGTATGGGGCAAAGAGATATTCGTTTAGCTGAAAACTTAGCTAATTTAGTATCAAATGCTAGAGTTAGGATCAGAAACTATTTAGTGTTGGCTGCGAATAGCCAGCAACAAGTCATGCAAGAAAATGTTGATCGCTTTAAAAAAGTACCATTATCGGGTTGTATTTATACTAAACTAGATGAAAGTGTCAGTATTGGCGAAATAATTACAACTTCAATTCAAAATGGCTTGCCAATAGGTTATCTTACTGACGGGCAAAGAGTTCCAGAAGACATTAAAGTTGCAAATGCTGAAAAATTGGTTACGCTTGCAGATAAAATGGCAATAAAGTCAGCAAAAAATAATGTAACCTATGCTCAACAATCAGCACGGTCAGTGCCAGTAACACCAGCCGTAGCAATGTAAGTGCATTCTTAGTTAAAGTGAAACACTATAATAAAGAAATAATAAAGAAGTAATTAAGAAGTAATTAAGAAGTAATTAAGAAGTAATTAAGAAGTAATTAAGAAGTAATAATTAATGGCAGATCAAGCGAGCGGCTTAAGAAAAATGCAGGACTTAAAGAAAGTTAAAGTAATAGCGGTTTCGGGTGGTAAAGGAGGGGTTGGGAAAACCAATGTCTCATTAAACACAGCTATTGCACTAGGACAGCAGGGAAAAAGAGTGCTAGTGTTGGATGCTGATTTAGGCCTAGCAAATGTTGATGTAATGTTAGGGTTGAGAGTAAAGCGCAATCTTTCCCATGTATTGTCAGGTGAATGCGAACTTGATGATATTATTATTACCGGCCCCAGTAACATAAAAATTATTCCCGCCACATCAGGCTCTCAATCTATGGTTGATCTGACGCCTTCAGAGCATGCCGGTTTAATCCGTGCTTTTAGCGAGATGCAAACACAGTTTGATGTGCTTATTGTTGATACGGCAGCAGGCATTTCAGATATGGTACTTAGTTTTACCCGCGCTGCTCAAGATGTCATGCTAGTAGTATGTGATGAGCCAACTTCAATAACAGATTGTTATGCTTTAATGAAATTATTAAGCCGAGATCACGGCATTTTTAAATTTAAAGTTGTTGCCAATATGGTCCGTAGTCCTAAAGAAGGGCAACAACTATTTGCCAAACTGACTAAAGTAACCGATAGGTTTTTAGATGTTGCGCTTGAACTGGTTGCTGTTATACCTTTTGATGAAAATATCAGAAAATCAGTGCGTAAGCAGCAAGCCATTGTAGAGGCTTTTCCTGAGTCTCCAGCCGCGGTAGCTATGAAAGGTTTAGCAAAAAAAGTAACAACATGGCCAATACCACACCAAGCTTCAGGTCATTTGGAGTTTTTTATTGAACAACTTCTCGACTATTAATTGATGATTAATGGCCGTCATTTGTTGAAAAATAACAAAATAATTTAGGTGGGAACAGTAAAAAGTGGTAAAAGCTAATGCCTATAATAAACCCGTTGATAAAACAGTATTGCTTGAACAGCATACCGTTCTAGTTAAGCGAATCGCTTATCATTTGTTAGCTCGGTTACCTGCTAGTGTCATTGTTGATGATTTAATTCAATCGGGTATGATCGGTTTATTTGAAGCGGCTAATAATTTCGACAGTAGTAAAGGTGCAAGTTTTGAAACCTTTGCTGGTATTCGTATTCGGGGCGCGATGTTAGATGAAATACGTCGTGGAGACTGGACACCTCGCTCAGTTCATAAAAATAGTCGCATGGTTAGTGATGCTATCAAACAGTTAGAAGCAAAGTTAGGACGCGATGTTTCTGATGTAGAAGTAGCTGAAAAACTTGATATTTCATTAAATGAGTACCATCATATATTAAGTGAGGTCAGTACAGGTAAAATACTTGGTATTGATGATCTAGGTATAAGTGAAGATGCACTTAAGTTTGATGACACCTACCATGGTGATGATCCATATCAAAGCATTGAACATAAGGCATTTAAAAAAGGGTTGAGTGAGTGCATTAGTACTTTACCCGAACGAGAAGCTTTAGTACTGTCTCTATATTATGATGAAGAATTAAATTTGCGTGAAATTGGCCAAGTACTCGATGTTAGTGAGTCGCGAGTTAGCCAAATTCACAGTCAGGCAATGCATAGGTTGAAAGCGCGTATGCAATCTTGGCAAAGTTGAGTAAAATAATAACTGTATTAACCAATAAAAATTTTGAATGTTTCGCCGGAGGGTGCCTTGGATAAAAATATGAAAGTGCTTGTTGTTGATGATTTTTCAACCATGAGACGTATAGTGAAAAATTTGTTACGTGATTTAGGCTTCACAAACATTCAAGAAGCGGATGATGGCAGTACTGCCTTGCCAATGCTTCAAGGTGGTGATTTTGATTTCGTCGTAACGGATTGGAATATGCCAGGAATGCAAGGTATTGACTTGTTAAAGGCAATACGAGCTGATTCAAGCCTAGCTCATATCCCTGTACTATTAATTACAGCTGAAGCTAAAAAAGAGCAAATTGTTATGGCTGCTCAAGCAGGTGTAAATGGTTATATTGTTAAACCATTTACAGCAGCAACACTAAAAACTAAATTAGACAAGATTTTTGAACGTCTAGGTTAATTTAAATTAGTTGAGTCGATTAAGGCTCATTAATAAAATTTAGTAATGCTTTGGTTTAAGTATTAAGGAATTTGCATGAGTATGGCAATGATAGGCCGCGTTTCATTGGAACAGGCTAAATCTTTGGTTGAATTTTTAGAATCTGATCAGCAAGATAAAGCTGATGAGCTTGTTGCGGAGATTCAAAATCCAATCAATTCTGAATTATTTGCGGAAATAGGTAAATTAACACGTCAACTACATGACTCTTTAACCAATTTTCAACTTGATTCTAGGTTGAATGACTTGGCAACTGCTGATATTCCTGATGCAAAAGAACGTTTGAATTACGTTATTACCCGCACTGAAGAAGCAGCAAATAAGACCATGGACGCAGTTGAATCAATTTTTCCTGTTGTAGATAAAATTTCAGATCAAGTTAGCGCAGTTAATCCTGCGTGGACTAAACTAATGAATAATGAAATTGATTTAAAAGAGTTTAAAAGTTTATGCGTTGATATTGATACATTATTAGTAACAACGGGTAAAGAAACAGCGAATATACATAGTTTAATGACTGACGTGTTAATGGCACAAGATTTTCAGGACTTAACGGGACAAGTTATTAGAAAAGTTATAGATTTAGTCCGTGAAGTTGAAGAGAGCTTAATTAATATGTTAACGGCATTTGGCATATCTTCTGAGAATATACAAGGAAAATCAGCGCCTAAGGTTGGTGATAACTTAGTAGAAGGGCCAATTGTCAATTCAGAAGAAAGAGACGATGTTGTTGAAGATCAAGACGATGTTGATGATCTTTTATCGAGTTTAGGGTTTTAACGGGAGTTAATGAATGTCATTTGAAGCGGATGAAGAAATTCTACAGGACTTTTTAGTCGAAGCAGGTGAAATACTAGAGCTGCTATCAGAGCAGTTAGTTGAACTTGAAAATGATGTTGATAATGCTGATTTACTTAATGCGATTTTTCGAGGCTTTCACACTGTAAAAGGTGGTGCAGGCTTTCTTGCTTTGACTGAACTTGTTGATGTTTGCCATGGCGCAGAAAATATATTCGATCTACTTCGTAATGGTCAAAGGTCTGTTAACGCTGAATTAATGGATACAATTTTATCTGCCCTTGATACTGTTAATGACATGTTTGCTTTAGTGCAGAACAAAGAGTCACTTGTACCCGCTGAACCAGCATTGCTAGCTGAGCTTAATCGATTGAGCCAACCAGAGGGACAAGAAGTAGCTGCACCAACTCCTGAACCTGTAGTTGTATCTACATCAGAAGAAACAAGCGCTGATTCAACAGACGACATGAGCGAAGATGAATTTGAACGCTTGTTAGATGAATTACATGGCGGTGGAAGTCCTTCTACTGCTCCTGCTATTATTGAAACTAATTCGGAAAGTGATGACAATGGTGACAGTAATGATATCTCTGATGATGAATTTGAATCATTGTTGGATGAATTACACGGACAAGGCGCTTTTTCTGCCGATATTAATAATGCATCCCCTGCTGGTACCTCATCATCAGATGAAATAAATGATGATGAATTTGAGAACTTACTTGATGAATTGCATGGTAAAGGCAACGCTCCTAAAAAAGCTCAAGAGCCAGTTGTTCCTGTTGTAGCACAAAGTGTACCTACACCAACGGCTAAATCAACTCCTGCTACTTCAAGTAATAACACGAAAAAACCTGCACCTAAACCGGCATCTAAACCTGCAGCTAAATCTTCATCTGCGGGTAAGAAGTCTACTCAAGCAGCAACACCCCAAGGCGAAACAACAGTACGAGTTGATACCAAACGACTTGATAAAATTATGAACATGGTAGGCGAGTTAGTGCTGGTGCGAAATCGTTTAACCAGTCTTGGCTTAACCTCTGATGATGAAGACTTGACTAAAGCGGTTACGAATTTGGATGCGGTTACGACTGATCTACAAGGGGCCGTAATGAAAACGCGGATGCAGCCAATTAAAAAAGTATTTGGTCGCTTCCCTCGTGTTGTTCGTGATTTAGCACGTAGTCTTGATAAAGACATTCAGTTAATACTAGAAGGTGAAGAAACAGATCTAGATAAAAACTTAGTAGAAGCCTTAGCTGATCCACTCGTGCATTTAGTGCGCAACTCAGTAGATCATGGTGTTGAAGAACCTGATGTACGTGAATCTATTGGTAAACCACGTCAAGGTACTGTCATTTTATCTGCCTCACAAGAAGGCGATCATATTCTGTTAACTATCAAAGATGATGGCGCAGGTATGAATGCTGAAAAACTGAAGGAAATTGCCATAGAACGTGGTGTACTTGATGCTGAGGCCGCTGCCAGAATGCCAGATAAAGAAGCGTTTAGTTTGATATTTGCGCCAGGTTTTTCGACTAAAACAGAGATATCAGAAGTTTCAGGTCGTGGTGTTGGTATGGATGTGGTTAAAACCAAAATTACCCAATTAAACGGTACTGTGGATATTGACTCTGAAATGGGGGTCGGTACTGTCCTTGAAATTAAAGTTCCGCTAACGCTAGCCATTTTACCTACCTTAATGGTTGTTGTTGGCGAGCAAATTTTTGCTTTACCGCTTGCTGCTGTCAATGAAATTTTTCACTTAGATTTAACTAATACCAATAGCGTTGATGGCCAGTTAACAATTATTGTTCGTGAAAAAGCTATACCACTATTTTACTTGGATAAATGGTTAATAAGGAATTACGAGAATAAAGCGTGTGATAAAGGGCATGTTGTCATCGTTCAGCTAGGGAATCAACAAGTGGCTTTTGTTGTAGACCGATTGATAGGGCAAGAAGAAGTGGTAATAAAACCACTGGATCGATTACTCCACGGTACTCCGGGAATGGCTGGTGCTACTATTACCAGCGATGGTGGCATTGCATTAATTATTGATATACCGAGTATGTTAAAGTTTTACGCTAGAAAATCATCAGTAAATAAAAAACTGAATTCATAAAAATAAAATTATTATATTAGAGGAAGTAAATGGCCTACAAAGTACTCGTTGTTGATGATTCAAGTTTTTTTAGACGGCGAGTCACTGATATTCTGAGCAAAGACCCACAGTTAGAAGTAATTGATGTTGCTGTTAATGGGCAAGAAGCCGTAGATAAAGCACTTTCTCTAAAGCCCGACGTAATAACTATGGATATCGAAATGCCAGTGTTGAATGGTATTTCAGCAGTTAAAAAGATCATGGCACAGTCACCAACGGCTATTTTAATGTTTTCTTCTTTAACCCACAAAGGAGCAAAAGCCACCCTTGAAGCCTTAGAAGCAGGAGCACTCGATTTCCTGCCGAAAAAATTTAGTGAAATTGCACAAAATAGTGATGAAGCGGGGAGCTTGTTACGGCAACGTGTTGCTCAGCTGGCAAAAAAAGGACGGGTTAGTACGCGTAGTATATCATCAGGTCGTTCGGCATATAAACGTCCCATCGATACGCAATCAAAGTCAGGGGTTAGAAGAGCGCTGTCGTCACAAACAATATCTACTCCTAGTAGAAAGATTGAGTCAGCATTAAAAGCTTCATCAGGGAAAAACTATGGCTTATTAGCTATAGGTACCTCCACTGGAGGTCCTGTAGCACTGCAAAAAATATTGACACAATTCCCTTCAGATTTTCCTTTGCCTATTATCATAGTGCAACATATGCCAGCTACTTTTACTCATGCCTTTGCGAGTAGGTTGAATTCTTTATGTAAAATAAATATAAAAGAGGCAAGTGATGGTGATGTTCTCAAACCAGGCTCCGCGTATTTAGCCCCAGGTGGTCGTCAAATGATTATGGCTGGTACGGAAAATGCAGCTAAAATAAAAATAATTGAAGACAATTCAGCAAAAATAACCTTTAAGCCTAGTGTTGATGTAAGTTTTGGCTCAGCAGCAAAAATTTACGGCGGTAATGTTTTAGGTGTGATTTTAACGGGAATGGGTGCTGACGGAAGAGAAGGGTCTCGTATGTTAAAAGCAGAAGGCGCAACCATTTGGGCGCAAGATGAGCAAAGTAGTGTTGTTTATGGCATGCCGCAAGCAGTAACGTTAGCAGGTATTTCAGAGCTATCATTACCTTTGGATACTATATCTAATACTATATTCAAGGAAATAAAACATGGATAGGCTAAGCATTGCTGGCCTTTTTGTTGCGATACTTGCTATATATTTAGGCTTTATCTTAGATGGTGGTTCTATTTCTGCGTTATTTGAATTACCTGCATTTATTATTGTTGTAGGTGGGACTTTGGGAGCTGTGATGCTGCAATCTTCGAGTCATCAATTTTTGCACGCACTATCTTTATTGAAGTGGGTTTTTACTCCTCCTCAGTTTGATATTGACCAAGGTATTGAAAAAATTGTTCATTGGGCTGAAAAGTCAAGAGAGTCAGGTTATCTAGTATTAGAAAATGTAGCGTTAGATGAAGAAGATGGTTACACCCAAAAAGGCCTTAATCTATTAGTTGATGGGGTTGAAATTGAAAACCTTAAAGTATCGCTTGAATTAGATTTAGATATATACCGAGAACACAATTTACGCTCAGCCAATGTTTTTGAGTCAATGGGCGGCTATAGCCCAACAATAGGGATTTTGGGCGCAGTTTTAGGGTTAATTCACGCAATGAGTAATTTAACTGAGCCGTCATTACTTGGACAAGGTATTGCCACCGCATTCATAGCGACTATTTATGGGGTCGGTTTTGCCAACTTAATTTATCTTCCTATTGCCAACAAAATTCGAGAAATTATTCATCAACAAACTATGTACAGGGAAATGATCTCAGAAGGGTTAGTTGCTATAGCTCATGGAGAAAACCCTCATGCTATTGAAAATAAATTATCGGCATTCAGGTTAGAGCAGTGAATCGATTGCGCAAGAGGAGACACAGCGTTGAGCATGATAATGTGCATCGTTGGTTGGTTTCTTATGCTGACTATATGACCTTACTCTTTGCTTTGTTTGTTGTACTCTATGCGATGGCTATGGTTAACGAAAAGCCTTTTGAGAGCATTACAGAGTCAGTAGGTCGAGTTTTTCAAGCAAATGAGGAACAACCTAAAAATCGAGGTCATGGCGACGATATACTCGAAGTAAACACCAGTAAAACCAATAAAAACTTATTCGGAAACGGTATCCTTGAGGAAGCTGGACCTCAATTGTTGGAAGGAGAACAAACACTTTCAAATATTTCAGATTCTCAAGTAGGTACAAACTTAACTTCGCTTGAAAATGAACTTCATGCGGCGCTTTATGAATTAGTTGAATCAGGTTTTGCGCAATTACAAGTTGACGGTGATTGGTTAGAAATTGAATTAAACAGTGGCTTATTGTTCCCTAGTGGCTCTTCTTCAGCTACAAATTCTGCAACAAGTATTTTAAGTGTAATTTATAGTGTTATTGGCGAAGTGGGTAACTTTGTTCGCGTTAGAGGCTATACTGATAATCAAGCAATTAATACTGAAATTTTTTCATCAAATTGGGAGTTGTCAGTATATCGTGCTACCTCTATTTTGCGTGTGTTAGAGGAGCTGGGGATGAATCCAGCAAGAATGGCTATTGAAGGATACGGGCAATTTTATCCCACAGCAGATAACACCACAGCACAAGGGCGAGCTAAAAATAGAAAAGTAGTAGTAGCAATTTCGAAGTATGGTCTAGAAAAGTCGAACTTATTGAATACCCCTACCATCAGTGTGAAGGATGTTGAAGCGATAACTAGAGCTGTGAATCCTGGTGACGACAGTGATGAAATTAAGATTATTCGATTACCTAATGGTGGGATTAGAATTACAACTCGAAGTGAAGGTGTTGCACAAAGTGATGAGCAGCAAAGTGATGACAATAATTAGTAGTTAACGCATTAAATATGCATTTAGGAATTTCTATTGGAAGTTTGGACAGTTGCAAACCAAAAAGGTGGTGTAGGCAAAACTACAACAACTATTGCTTTAGCTGGGTTATTAGCTGAGTCCGGAAAGAATGTCTTGTTAGTTGATACCGATCCCCATGCCTCGTTAAGCTATTATTTTGGCATTGAGTCAGAAGATTTGGAACTTAGCGTTTACGATTTATTTATACAAGTTTCTTCAAAAGAACAAATATTACAAAGTTTATGCCCGACCCAGTATAGCAATATCGATATCCTACCCGCGACTATGGGATTAGCGACACTTGATCGTTCATTAGGTGCAAAAGGGGGAATGGGTTTGGTTTTGAAAAAAGCGATGCAAAAGATATCTCAAAATTACGACTATGTCTTGATGGATTGCCCTCCTATACTTGGTGTATTGATGGTAAATGCGCTTGCAGCAGCTAACCGAATTGTTGTGCCTGTGCAAACTGAGTTTTTAGCATTGAAAGGCTTAGATCGAATGATTAAAACCATGGATATTATGCAAGGTGAACAAGAAAAACCTTTTGAATATACTATCGTACCGACAATGTTTGATAAACGCACGAAAGCATCTATTTTAGCTTATCAACAGTTACAAGAAACATATCAAGATAAAGTTTGGCCGGGTGTTATTCCAATAGATACCAATTTTAGAAATGCGAGTGTTGCTCAAAAAGTACCTTCTCATTTTGCTGCAAATTCTCGTGGCGTTCTTGCCTATAAGAGTTTGTTAGAGTACCTATTAAAATTATGTCAAAGAAGTAGTAACTAAATGGCAAAACCGTTAGCAGCAAGTAAAAAAGTGATGAAAAACTATCTGTCAGAATTATTGACAGAAGAATCCGCAGTGCAAGAAAGTATAAAAAATAATGCACCAGCTAGTGTCGGCACGAATACCGTTGAAAATAAACGTCTCGAAACATTGTTGAAAAATGTTAACTCGGAACTTGAAGTAAGAGACACAAATGTTGTTACTCAAAAAAGCATAACTGAGCAAGATGAAAATGAAGAGCTAATCGAGCAAAATACACTTGAACCTTTATATACACATAAAAGTACAGGTAATGTGCTCCCTAGAGCATCAAAAGCTTATCGCAATGGCAATTTTCAAGCTCTATTTTTTAATGTTGGCGGGCTGACTGTAGCTGTTCCCCTTATTGAGTTAGGTGGAATTCATAATATTGAAAAAACAACGACATTAATGGGTAAACCTGATTGGTTTAAAGGGGTCATGCTTTATCGGGATGAAAAAATTAACGTTGTTGATACCGCTTTGTGGGTAATGCCAGAAAAATGTGACGAAAAGTTAAAAAGTTCGCTAAACTATCAGTATGTTATCATGTTAAGTGATAGTTCTTGGGGCCTAACTGCTGAGACTTTGGTTGATACCGTTGTGCTCAGCCAAGACGAAGTGAAGTGGTTAGACGCACCAAGTAAGCGTCCTTGGTTAGCTGGTTTGGTAAAAGATAAAATGTGTGCCTTACTTGATGTAGATGCATTAATTCAATTACTTAATGATGGTAGCACAATTCACCAAGATGATTAATAATGTAGTTAGGTAGTTTGAAATAGCAATAGTGGAAATTCTTAAAATTGAGAGGCAAGTGGTATGTCTGATGAAAGACGCGGATCTAACGAAAAATCAAATGAAAATGATGAAGTACTTCAGTGGGTAACATTTAAATTAGAAAATGAAGTATACGGCATTAATGTTATGCAGGTTCAAGAAGTTTTACGTTACAGTGAAATTGCTCCTGTGCCAGGTGCACCTCTTTATGTGCTAGGTATTATTAATTTACGTGGTAATGTTGTTACTGTTATTGATACACGCTCACGTTTTGGCCTAGAGCCGTGCGACGTGACCGATAATACACGTGTAGTGGTTATTGAGTCAGAAAAACAAGTTATCGGTATTCTTGTTGATAGTGTAGCAGAAGTTGTCTATTTGAAAGCATCTGAAATTGATGATGCACCAAACGTTGGTAATGATGAAAGTGCTCAGTTCATTCAAGGTGTTTCTAATCGTGAAGGTGAACTACTTATTTTAGTCGACTTAGACAAGCTATTATCAGATGATGAGTGGGATGAGTTGAAACAATTCTAACGTTACTGACAGTTTTCTTACTCTATGTTGCTACTTTTAAGAATTTAGGTTTATGTCATTGTTTGCCGTACCAATCATTGCCGTTTCTGCACTAATTATTAGTGTTTTGTGTCTTGTTGCTTTACTATTATTATTAGCAAGACACAAAGCAAAATTAGACGTTTACACGGCACAGTTCCAAACTCAAGAGTTACTCGTTAGCAATTTGCAATCAGCCAATGATGACTTAAATTCTGCAGTTAATGAGCTTTCTCTAAAACATGAACAGGCCATAACTGAAAATACGCTAGTTTCTAAACAGCTAGAGCACAGAATCAAGACGTTGCAATCTCAAGTTAATAAACAAGATGATCTTATTTGCCAATTACAAACAGATAAAGGTGATGATAAGTTTTATTCTCGCGCTATTAAGTTAGCTAAAAGAGGGGCTGAAATTGAAGAGATAGTGGCAGAGTGTGAGCTCCCCCGTGCTGAAGTTGAAATGTTAATATCTGTTTACCAAAAGAAAGCCTAGAGATAGTTTTCTCAATCAACAAAACAAGTTAAACTAGGTCGTTTTTAACTCCCATTTACACTTTGCGTGTAAATTTGGCAAGGAACTAGGCCCAGTGAAGACTTCAGCAGTCCGTTTTTTTCAAACTTTTTTATTACTTATCTCTGTTGTTCTATCAGGGTGTTCAACTCTACCCGCGACAGACGAAAGTTTAGCCGATCCTAAAGATCCTCTAGAGGTTATAAATAGACCTTTTTGGACATTCACTTGGGATTACGCCGATAGATACGTTGCTAAACCTGCTTCTGAGCTTTATACCTCATATACACCACCATTTTTGAGAACTGGTTTATATAATATGGCATTAAACCTGAATGAACCTGCCAGTATTATTAATAATTTATTACAACTCAAATTGACCCATGCAGCTAAAAATACTGGTCGGTTTATCTTAAATTCAACTATAGGGTTATTTGGGTTTTATGATCCCGCTAGTGATTTTGGTTGGACCTCTACACAAGAAGAGTTCGGAGAAGTTTTAGGTACATATGGTATAAGTGATGGTCCATATCTAGTGGTACCGGCTCTAGGTCCAAGTTCAGTTAGAGAAGAGGTTGGTGATTATGTTGACGGTTTATATTGGCCTTTAGCTGTGATCGATTTTTGGCCGAATTTAGTACGATTAGGTGTTGTAGGTCTAGAGAAAAGAGCGTCGATTAGAGATCAAGAGCAGTTGCTTGTCGAATCAACTGATCCTTATGAATTTATTAAAAATGCATACTTTCAAAATATGAACTATCGTTTGTATGATGGCTCCCCACCAATTGAAATTAATGAAGATGAAGAAGCTGAAATAGATGCATTATTGGAAGAGTTTGAAGATATAGATTAATAATTTTCGTCAAAAGCTAAAAAATGTACCGAACTTCGGCGTAATTTGCTAGAATTGCGACAATTTTTTACTGACACCAAAAGGATTAAAATTTTCTTCTTGTATGAGAAGTAATTTAGTCCCTTGGCATAAACATTATTGGAAATAATAGATGAATATCATAGAAGGTTCATTTGAAGCAAAAGGCAAAAGGTTTGCCATTGTTGTTTCACGTTTTAATCACTTTATCGTGGATAGTTTATTAGATGGCGCAATTGATGCGCTAAAGCGTCATGGCAGTGTTGCCGATGATGATATCACTGTTGTTCGTGTTCCTGGCGCTTATGAACTTCCATTAGCTGCAAAAAAAGTAGCAGCTAAAGGTGATTATGATGCAATTATAGCTATTGGTGCTGTAATTCGTGGTGGAACGCCTCATTTTGACTTTGTTGCAGGTGAATGTAACAAAGGTTTAGCACAAGTTTGTTTAGAGTCTGAAATCCCGGTTTCTTTTGGTGTGATCACGACTGACTCAATTGAACAGGCAATTGAGCGTGCAGGAACTAAAGCAGGTAATAAAGGTGCTGAAGCTGCACTTGGCGCATTAGAAATGGTTAACGTTCTCTCTCAACTTTAGGTATTTTATTGTGAAACCTTCTCCTAGAAGAAAAGCGCGCGAACTTGCTGTTCAAGCTGTTTATTCATGGCAACTTAGTCAGAATTCCGTTACTGATATTGAAGTTAATTTTATTACTGACAATAGTAAACGCCGTTTTGATATTGAGTATTTCCAGCAGTTATTACGTGGTGTCACTAGCAACGTAGCTCAGTTGGACCTTGCTATTTCACCTCATGTTGATCGCCCCATCGATGGCATTGATCATGTAGAAAAAGCCATTTTACGAGTTGCTGTTTTTGAATTAAGTGATTGTCAAGATGTACCTTATCGCGTTGTTATTAATGAAGCGATTGAATTAGCAAAATCTTTTGCTGCAGATGACAGTCATAAATTTGTCAACGGTGTTTTAGATAAAGCGGTAAAATTAATCCGCCCACAAGAATAACAACTCTTGGCAAGCAAGAAATATATCTATGAAAGAATTTGAACTAATAAAGCATTTTTTTACCGAGCAAGCCGTTAAAAGAAAAGATGTGCTGCTCGGTATTGGAGATGATTGTGCGGTGGTCTCTTGCACAGAAAATCAAGATATTGTTGTCACAACCGATACCTTAGTGGCAGGTGTTCATTTTCCTTTAGGTACCACAGCTAAAGCTATTGGCCATAAGGCGGTCGCAGTAAACTTATCTGATATAGCAGCGATGGGAGCAAAACCTAGTTGGATCTCTCTTGCGATTACTTTACCGGAAGTGAATGACGATTGGTTAACCGAGTTTTGCTCTGGCGCTTTTGAATTATGCGAATATTATAATGTACAGCTTATTGGCGGTGATACGACCCAAGGCCCTTTAAGTATAACCATTACGGCCCAAGGGTTAACACCGGAAGGTAAGTATCTCTCTCGCTCGGGGGCGAAGTCAGGTGACTGGCTTTATGTCACAGGTGAACTCGGTGATGCAGCATTAGCCTTGCAGCATTATAAAGAACCTGTGTTAACAAGTGAAAGCATTATTAAGCAAGTTCAAGAAAGGTTAGACTACCCCAAGCCTAGGGTACTAGCAGGGCAAGTTTTACGTGAATATGCATCAGCGACTATCGATATCTCAGATGGGCTATTGGCTGATTTAGGTCACCTATGTCAAGCCTCTAATGTTGGTGCAAACGTTGTTTTAGATGCTATTCCACTATCTGCAGCGATGAATGAATCACAACTATTTGATGATGCTATTAATTTTGCACTTAATGGTGGAGATGATTATGAATTGTTATTTACTGTGTCTGAAGATAACAAAGTAGGCATGGAAACTGCGTTATCTCAAATGGGAGCTAAAATCACCTGTATTGGACAAATGAATGCCTCTCAAACTATATCTACAACCTTGAATAATAAGCCTGTACCAATTAGTAACGATGGTTTTCAACACTTTTCCTTAAACAAAAGATAGTGCAATAATATCGCCTAGTGAAACTATGACAAATTCTCACCCCAAGGTTAGTTTTGATTTAAAGCAACCAGTGCAATTTTTAGCCTTAGGTTTAGGTAGCGGACTAGCGCCAAGAGCGCCTGGAACATTTGGTACTTTAGCAGCGATACCCTTTTTTCTCTTGTTAGCTATGTTGACGCCGCTTCATTATATGATTGCGGTAATCGTGATGAGCTTAGCAGGAATTTATATTTGTGGTAAAGCTGCTGCTGATGTTGGAGTACATGATCATCCTGCTATTGTTTGGGATGAATTCATAGGCTTCTTTATTACTATGTTTATGGTGCCTGTTAGTTGGCAGAGTGTCTTAACGGGTTTTATCTTATTTAGACTTTTTGATATTTTAAAACCTTGGCCAATTTCTTTTATCGATAAAAAAATGTCTGGCGGTTTTGGGATTATGTTAGATGATATTATAGCCGGTGTCTTTGCTTTAATTATCATGCAGTTAATTTTCTAGTTTTCACTTCTTATATTTTATTAGTTTTAAACCATAGTATTTCTGTTTCTTTTAAGCTACTTTTAATTTGAGGAGAAAATAAAAACTGGTCCGTACTTGTTTTTTATTTTTCTACCCTCAGCTATTTATTATAGCGAGTTATTTATCACACTTGTTATGATGAACTGCTCAAGTTCGCAGTATTTGTTTATAGTAAATGTTAAAAGGAATACCTATGAAAATAAATCTTTCTGGTCACCACGTTGAAATCTCAGACTCTATAAAAGAACATATCGAGGAAAAATTTTCTAAAATAGCTAATCACTTTCCAACCTTAATATCTCTAGACGTTATTATTTCTAAAGAACACAACAAACACCAAGCTGAGCTAACGACAAACTATGAAGGCGGACGAATATCAACAAAGGGTGTTGATAGTGTAATGTATCCCGCTATAGCCAGCGCAGCGAAAAAACTTGACGCAGCATTAAAACACAGAAAAGGGCAATTAAAAGCCAATTTGCATGCTAAACCCAATAGCACGGCACCTGACATAGCCCATGAAAAAGTTCAAGAAATGAATTTGGCTTAATACCTCAATAAACACTCAAGTAATTCAACAAGAGCTGTAGAATAATATTCACAGCTCTTTTTTTGTCCGTGTTTACAAATGATTACTGTATTTTTGGCTTGTTATGTAATAATAAAATAATGAAAAAGCATATTGTAGCTACTCCGATTAACGTATTGATATCTTTATTAAACTATATTGAACACTTTAACGGATTTTCTATTTTTAATAAGGACCCTATCAATGCCTAATTTTTTAACAGTAAAAATACTCTTTGTAAAAACAACATGCATTACTTTGTTATCAGTATTGCTTTTCTCTTGTTCAGAGCCCGAGAACAAAAGACAGGCGCCTGCTCCAGCAGTATCTGTTTATAAAATAAATACAGAGCAGATTGGCACACATCGCGAATTTGTTGCCAGAACTCAAGCATTTAAAAAAGCCAATTTAAGAGCTCGTGTTGAAGGGGAGTTAATAGAGCGTCACTTTAAAGAGGGGGCCATGGTTGAGAAAGGTCAATTGCTGTTAAAAATTGACCCTGCAAATTATGAAGCAATGCTCTCTCAAGCAATAGCTGACTTAGCGAGTAAGCAATCAGTGGAAGAAAATGCCATTAGAAATTTAAAGCGTGCTAAAGACTTAATCGGTGATGGTTATATTTCTCAATCAGACTTTGATCGATTAACGACTGAAGAATCTCAAGCAAAGGCGTCAGTTAAATCAGCTCAAGCGGCTTTAAAAAGAGCTGAACTAGATGTTAGTTATACTCAGATTCTAGCCCCCTTTGCAGGGCGTATCGGTAAGGTCAATTACAATGTTGGTAATATTGTTGGCCCTTCAAGTGATACTTTAGCAACATTAACGGTTACTGACCCTATTTATGTGAGCTTTCAACTAGAGGAAGAGTTGTATTTAAATTACTCTCAACAGCATGAACAAGCAGAAGCCCCTAGTGATGTTAAAATCGACTTAACGCTACGTTTGCCAAATGATACCGTTTACCAAGAAAGTGGTCAGTTAGACTTTGCAGATACCAAAATAGAACAAGGGATGGGCACTGTCGAATTAAGAGCTGCATTCGCTAATAGCCGAGGCGTCATACTACCTGGCTTGTTTGTTACCTTAATAACCGAAGGGCAAGAAAAACAAGCGATGGCCATGGTGCCGCAAGCCGCTGTTCAAGCAAGTCAACAAGGCAAGTTTGTTTTGGTTGTTGATAAGTCAAATAAAGTAAAACAACGCCATGTAGTACTAGGACGAAGAATCAACGCTATGTGGGTAGTAGAGGAAGGTCTTGAAGCTGATGAACAAGTAGTGATTGAAGGACTACAAAAAGTACGAGCTGGTGTGACAGTAATGCCTGTTGTGAAATCAGTTGATGCGCTTACGGGCACCATTGCTGAAGTGCTAGTTGAACAGTCGGATAAAGCTGCAACGTCAGTTGTTAATCAATAATAAAGGGAAATATTATGATCAGTAAAACCTTTATACACCGACCTAAACTTGCCTTTGTTATTTCAATCGTTATTTCTTTAGCGGGTTTGATTGCGATGGGGGTATTGCCGGTAAATATGTATCCGGAAATTACTCCGCCGCAAATACAAATATCTGCAGTATATCCAGGCGCGAGTGCACAAGTTGTAGAAGAATCTGTTATTCGCCCCATTGAAGAGCAGATTAATGGCGTAGAAGATATGATGTATATTGACTCTTCTGCATCGAATAATGGTAGTGCCGTTATTACCGTCTACTTCAAAGTGGGTACGGATGGCGATATTGCCCAAGTTAATGTGCAAAATAGGGTTGCGCTCGCTACGAGCTCATTACCTGCAGAAGTGACTCGACAAGGCGTAAATGTAAAGAAAAAATCTAGCGCTATGTTACTCGGTATTAACTTATATTCTGAACAAGCTGCCATCGACCAATTATTCTTAAGTAATTATGCAAGTAATTATTTAACAGAGCCTTTAGGTAGAATCAAAGGCGTTGCATCTGCAGAGATTATGGGCGCAATGACCTATAGTATGCGAATTTGGTTAAACCCAGATCGTATGTCCTCGCTAAACGTCACAGTTAGTGAAGTGCAGCAAGCGCTTAAAGAACAAAATATGATTGTTGCTGCGGGAAAATTAGGCTCTAGCCCATCTGTGCCGAACCAACAATTTGAATACTCAATTCAAGCACAAGGCCGTTTGAAAAGCCCAGAAGAGTTTGGTCAGACAATTATCAGAGCCCAAGAAAGTGGCAACTTTGTCCGTTTGACGGATATTGCTAAAATTGAAATGGGCGCAGAAGACTATGCAACCAAGGCACGATTAAATGGCAAGGATACCGCTTTTTTAGTTATATATCAGTTGCCTGATGCTAATGCTACAGAAGTTGCTGATCTAGTAAAAGCTGAAATGCTTAAATTGTCTGAACGATTTCCTGATGGCTTAAATTATGTTGTGCCTTTTGATACCACTGAATTTATTGATCGCTCAATGGAAGAAGTAAAAGTAACTTTATTTCAGGCTGTTGCCCTTGTTATTTTAGTGGTGTTCTTATTTTTACAAAACTGGCGTGCCACAATTATTCCTACATTAGCTATCCCCGTATCATTAATTGGCACGTTTGCTTTTATGTTGTTAATGGGATATTCCATCAATACTATTACTTTGTTTGGTTTAGTATTGGCAATTGGTATCGTGGTTGATGATGCCATCATTGTTATTGAAAATGTAGAACGGATCCTAAAAGAAGAACAGTTACCTATTAAAGAAGCCGTAACTAAAGCTATGGAGCAAGTTTCAGGGCCTATTATAGCAACGACATTAGTATTATTGGCGGTATTTGTACCGGTTGGTTTTATGCCTGGCATTACCGGGGAGCTATATAAACAATTCTCTGTAACGATTTCTTTCGCTGTCATAATCTCTTCAGTTAATGCATTAACATTAAGTCCTGCCTTGTGTGTTGTTTTATTATCAGAAAAAAATATGAAACCAATTTCATGGTTACAACCTATGGAGCGATTAATAGCACGAATGACGGGTGGTTATACTAAAACCGTAAACTTTTTGTTAAAGCGAGTAGTAAGAGTAAGTTTGTTCGTTGGTGTTCTTTTTGCTAGTGCAGGTTGGTTAACGAGTACTGTTCCTACGGCTTTTTTACCAGGAGAAGATCAAGGCTACTTATTTGTTGATATTCAACTTCCTGACGCTGCTTCAACTAACCGAACTCAAGCCGTAATGGATAAAATATCCCCAATCATTACTAATGACCCAGCTGTTGAAGATATTATAACGGTTAGTGGCGTTTCGCTGCTTGGTGGGCCAGGCTCGAATAATGGCTTAGCCATTATTCTTTTAAAGGATTGGGATGAAAGAACAGCCCCCGAACTTGGTTTGAGACAGGTAATCCCTCGATTAATGGGACAACTTTGGTCTATGCCGGAGGCGCAGATTATGGTTTTTAACCCTCCGCCAATTCCAGGGTTAGGTAACAGCTCAGGTTTTGAATTTCAATTACAAGATAGTGAAGGTAGAGATCCTGCCTTGCTTGCACAAGTAATGAATGGCTTTATTTATGAAGCTAATCAACGTCCTGAATTGAATCGAGTGTTCAGTACCTTTAGGGCAAACGTACCGCAATACTTTCTAGAAGTTGATCGCAACAAAGCTAAAGCTCAAGGTGTTGCGCTATCTGATATTTTTGTTACCTTACAAGCACAACTTGGTTCAATGTATATAAACGACTTCAGCCAGTTTGGTCGTACTTATAAAGTGACTATTCAAGCGCAACGAGAGTTTCGTAAAGACCCAGCAGACTTGCGGCATTACTACGTACGTAATAAAGATAATGACATGGTGCCGTTAACAACATTGGCTAAGCTTACTCCTATCTTAGGGCCAACTACTATTAAGCACTTTAACCTTTATCGAAGTGCCAGTATTTCAGGACAAGCAGCTTTAGGGTATTCATCCGGTCAAGCAATTGAAGCTATACAAGCAATAGCCGAGAACTTACCTCAAGGTTATATTTATGAATGGTCAGGACAATCAAAACAAGAAATAGAAGCAGGTGACCTAGCACCAATACTTTTTGCTTTAGCTATTTTATTTGTCTATTTATTCTTAGTTGCGCAATATGAAAGTTGGTCTATACCATTTTCAGTTATTGCAGCAGTACCGCTAGCTTTATTTGGTGCTATGTTGACTTTGTATACCGTCGGCATGGCGAATAACATTTACGCACAAGTAGGTTTAGTATTATTAATAGGTATGTCGACTAAGACAGCAATACTTATTGTTGAATTTGCTATGGAAGAAAGAGCTGGGGGGAAAAGTATTTTTGATGCGGCCTTAACGGCTGCTAAAATGCGTTTTCGCGCGGTACTTATGACGGCACTTTCCTTTGTATTGGGGGTACTTCCTTTAGTGTTTGCAAGTGGAGCAGGGGCTGGAAGCCGAGTGTCATTAGGTATAACTGTGCTTGCAGGTATGTTAGCGGCGACTATTTTTGGTACATTACTTGTGCCGTATTTTTATATGATGGTGCAAAGCATGCGTGAAAAATTCAAAGGTAAAATAAGCTAACATAATATTTTGATTATCAAATAGAAACTAGTTAACCCTGTTAACTAGTTTCTGCATCATCAGCTTCTTGTTGCTCTAAGGCTAACTTCTCACGCTCAGCTTTTGAAATATAACGGGGCTTATTACTTGTGTGTAATTTAGCATTCGCTTTCTTTTGCTTCTTTTTTAAGGTGTTATTGATTTTTTTCTTACGATTCATGTTTTTATTTTCTTCTAAGTAAATATAGTGATTAAGCCATTACTTTAATGATAACAATAGCAATAAACAATGGCAGGTATGGGTAGATTACCGTGGGTTTTATTGCGCTTCTAAAATATTCTCTGATTAGTGTACTCGGGCCTGCACGATTATTACTCCATTGACTATAATATTGTAAAGCGCTGATGCTATCTGTGTCAGTTAGTTCATGGCTGTTTGTGCTTAACAGCAGTAAAACTTGTTCTACTGCTTCTATTCTATCACTAACTCTTGCTTGATAGGTTTTCCATATTGCTTCTTGAAACCAAAATATGGTTAAAAAGAGTAAAAAGGTCAAGATCGCTTGCTCAAAAAATATCATAAACATCGTGATTGCAATTGCCACTAGCTTAATGACTAAAGCAAAGTGTTCGTATTGTTCATGAGACTTGTGTAGCGCTTGCCATTCTTTTACTAAATTAGCATTGTGTTCTATGGTCATAGAGTGTTTTTAAACTAGGGATAGATAGAATTTGCTGTTATTATGCGCCCATTCACTTTCCCTTGAAAGTTTTTTATATTACTGAGAACGATACTTTGACTAATACAAATTCGCCATCAAAGGCTTTTACTACCTTAAAGCTACAGCAAGATTTATTAAAAAATCTTTCCAGCCTTGGTTATAAAGAAATGACGCCTATCCAAGCATTAAGTTTACCTGAAATGTTAGCTGGAAAGGATGTCATTGCTCAAGGGAAAACGGGCTCAGGTAAAACAGCTGCCTTTGGGTTAGCCTTACTAGAAAAATTACAAGTAAAACGCTTTCGTATTCAATCAATGGTGTTATGCCCAACACGCGAATTGGCTGATCAAGTTGCGAAAGAAATTCGTAATTTGGCTCGTGCTGTGCACAATATAAAAGTATTAACTTTATGTGGTGGTACACCCTTTGGTCCGCAAATAGGTTCGTTAGAGCACGGTGCTCATATTATTGTTGGTACCCCAGGTCGTATTGAAGAACATGTTATTAAAGGCACATTGAAGCTAGACGATTTAAACTTGCTAGTGCTTGATGAAGCTGATCGCATGTTAGAGATGGGATTTGAAGCAGCGCTTGATAATATTATTGAACGGACGCCACTTGAGCGACAAACATTGTTATTTAGTGCAACGTTTCCATCGCAGATAGAAGTTATTAGTGAAAACATAATGACGAAGCCAGTACTGGTAAAAGTAAGTGCGAGTGAAGATCAATCAAATATTAGCCAACAATTTTTTCATGTTGAAGACGATACTGACAGGTTTGAAGCATTGCGTTTATTGCTATTAGCTAATCCGATGGAATCCAGCGTTATTTTTTGCAATACCAAGAAAGAAACCCAAGCAGTTTGTAATAAACTACACGATGACGGCTTTAGCGTATTGGCGTTACATGGCGACTTAGAGCAAAGAGATAGAGATCAAACCTTACTACGTTTTGCTAATAAGAGTGCTGCTATTTTAGTTGCTACTGATGTGGCTGCGCGTGGTTTAGATATAGATTCTCTAGACTTAGTAGTAAATTATCACATTGCTCATGATAGCGAAGTTCATATTCATCGTATCGGTCGTACTGGAAGAGCTGGCGCTCAAGGTAAAGCTATTTCTTTATTTAGCGATAAAGAAAGCTATAAAGTAGGTTTAATTGAAGACACACTAGAGCAAACCATTAAACCTGATTTATTACCATCCATTGATATACTAAATACGGCTAGAACCCAAGCTCGAATGTCGACTATTCAAATTGATGGTGGCAAAAAGCAGAAAGTTCGCCCAGGAGATATTCTTGGTGCGTTAACGGCAAAAAGCACTGGTGCTGAAGTGAGTGGTAAAGACGTTGGTAAGATAAATGTATTAGATAATAAAGCTTATGTTGCGGTGAACAAGAAAGTACTAAAAATCGCCTTACGAAAATTGGCCAATGGCAAAATGAAGGGACGCAGTTTTAAAGTTCGTCATTTAAGCGTTTAATATTTTTTACCTTAGTTTTGTTAGCGAAATATCAGCAACTAGTTGAGCAAGGTGTGCTTTGTGAAGACAAAGCACAAGGCCGAGCAGTTAATGCTCTGGCTGAATTATCAGAGCAACTTGTACACGCTAGTAAAAATAGCAGCAAATGCAATTCATTATCAAAGCTATTGGCTAAGTTATTTTCTCGCGATACCATACCTTCGGTCAAAGGCGTATATTTCCATGGTCGAGTAGGTCGAGGGAAAACATTGTTAATGGATTTGTTTTATCAAAATATCTCTATTAAAAAGAAGAAACGTATACACTTTCATCGGTTTATGGAAAGTGTCCATCAACAGTTAAATACCCTCTCTTTCCAACATAAAGCCATAGATAACCCACTTGCTTATATCGCTAAATCATGGGCGATGGATTTAGAATTGCTCTGTTTTGATGAGTTCTATGTCAATGATATAGGTGATGCAATGCTACTTGCTGGCTTATTTAAAGAACTGTTTTCATTGGGGGTTACCTTAGTTAGCACCTCCAATTGCAAGCCTGAGCAGCTCTATAAGAATGGCCTGCAAAGAGCACGTTTTTTGCCTACCATTTCACTTATCAACCAACATTGCCGAATTATCTCCATTAATGGTGAATTAGACTACCGATTGCGCCACATTAGTGATGCTCAATATCCAAATTATTATTTCAATCATTTAGCTGGTGAGCAATCACTAGCGCAGAGGTTTCTACAGCTCTCTGATAAAACAGCATTAAATTTTGAAGCACACCATGCTGGCGTATTAACTATAAATAATCGTGTGATTCGTTTTGTCAAAATACATCACAAGCATGTTTGGTTTGAATTCTCCGAACTTTGCTCAGGGCCGAGAAGTCAACGTGATTATATGCAGTTAGCTGATCGTTTCGATACTGTGCTTATCAGTAATGTACCGCAATTTTCAGGAGCGCTTGTACCTGCCGTATTTTCAGGCGTGGAAGATAACTATCAACGCAGCGGAATATTAATGGCACAACTTCGAGTATTAGATGATGAAGCACGTCGCTTTATCGCCTTAGTCGATGAATTTTATGACAGAAAAGTTCAACTAGTCATCAGTGCTGATGTTGACATAACTGAGTTATACCATGGTCAGCAACTCAGCTTTGAGTTTCAACGATGCCAATCACGTTTGTTTGAAATGCAAAGTACTAATTTTAGCTAACAGCGACACTGTTACGTCTAGTTAAAATTACCTAATATTTAGTCTTTTTTACTACTTTTTATTGTTTAATTAAAAAACAATAAGTATTCATTGTTTTATCTCTTTGATAATTAAGTAATAAAAGTTGGCATCGCTTTTGTAATGGTTATAGCAATTAAAACACTAAGCGTAATTTACTTAAAAGGTTACCAATATGAAAAACAAAGCTATGTTCACCAAATTGCCAAAAACATTGATTGCTATAACACTTATCTCAGTTTTTTCATCAAAATTGATTTATGCACACGATAGCCATGAGAGCTGTGATATAGATTTAGAAGCAGGTTTAACAATTGATGAGTCAAAGATTGAGTTTTTCGACCCTGATAATAACAAGCAAGCTCTCTACAGCATTGATACTGATAATAACTTGGAAGTTGATGGTGAAAATATTTATCTTGATAGTTCTCAGCAATTGTTAGTTGAAGAATATGCAACAAGCATCCGTGCCATGGTTCCTCAAGTTAGAAGTATTGCCATAGAAGGTGTTGACCTAGCATTAGAAGGAGTAAATTTAGCATTTAATGAATTACTCGGTGAAGGTAACAGTGTAGGAGCTGATTTAAGCCATGAATTATCAACTTTAAAAGAAGAAGTCGAACAGCGCTTTACTATAGAGCATGGTGTTACTATAGGTGAAAATGGCCTAGAAGATGATGAGTTACTTGGTGACGAGTTTGAAGAACGAATTGAATCTGCAGTTGAAAAAGCGGTTATGGGCTCTATGGGAAGTTTGTTAGTTGCGCTGGGACAAGAAATGATCTTCTCTGGTGGTGATACTGATGCCTTTGAGACTCGTATGGAAAGCTTTGGCCAAAGTATTGAGCAAAAAATGGAGCTAAGAGCGGAACAAATTGAGCAAAAAGCCGATAGCTTATGTTTAGCAGTTGTTGAAATTGATCAACTTGAAGAAGCGATGAGAGCAAGTATTGAGCCTTTAGCAGATATAAATGTCATTACAGCTAGCCATACTGCTATCCACGAAGATAAAGATACAAGTTCGATGTAAGTGTAAAACCTATAAATCTTGATTAAGCAATACATCATTAGGCCTAGTAATGTTATTATTACTAGGCCTTTTTATTTATTAAACTCGTTATGCACGCTGTTCATCGTTTACATCAATTTCGAAAAAGCCTCAGTACTACCACCTATAAAGCAAGAGGACAACGCGTTATACGTTGTGATTTATGTCGGCTAGCAAAAGCATATTGTATTTGCACTATTGCCCCTAAAAAAGGCGCTGTGAAAAGCAATGCTGGTTTTTTACTCTTAATGTATGACACTGAAGTACTTAAACCAAGCAACACAGGTAAACTTATTGCAGACCTGATACCTGATACTTATGCTTTTTTATGGTCTAGAACCACTAAAAATGAACAATTGTTAGCTGTTTTAGCTGACCCTCAATGGCAACCATTTGTTGTGTTTCCGAAAGAGTATGCAGATGACGGAAGAGTGGTACATACGCGTAAGCCAATTTGTGATAATGGTAAAAGACCTTTGTTTATAATGCTCGATGGCAGCTGGCGAGAAGCTAAGAAAATGTTTCGTAAAAGTCCTTATTTAAATAAGTTGCCATTGGTTTCTTTTGACGTACAACAGTATTTAGCTGAAAAGTCGCACACTGAAATGCAATTATTAAAGGTTGATAAGTACTCGCCTGTGGGTGATGAATCACGTTACACGGTAAGAAAAACTCAATTAGAACATCAATTTTCAACAGCAGAAGTTGCTGCAAGAGTATTAGAGATGTTTGACGAAGAAGACAATGCACAGCTACTGGATTTATGGTTTGATGTTTTCAATTACCAATATCAAAAAAGTGTATGCCAGAGGAACAAAGGTAATGTAAATGCACTTGAAAACTATCAAGCATTTATGGGAAAGAAAAGAGGATAATAGTAAAAGTCGGGTTATTAGTTGCTATTGAAATCAACAGTTCCTAACAACCCGCTATATGATTTGAATTACTTATTTCATGCTAATAGTTGTATGAATATCAGTTCCATCTTGATGGTCAGGTTCAAACCAACGTGCAGTTACTGATTTAGTGTATGTCCAGAAACTCACTACTTGTTTACCGTTAGGACCTAAATCACCTAATTTTGAACCACGAGAGCCAGTAAAGCTAAAGTATGCCACAGGCACAGGAATCGGAACGTTAATGCCTACTTGACCCACATCAATGTCGTTTTCAAACTTTCTTGCATTCCAGCCAGAAGAAGTGAATATAGAAGTGCCATTACCGTTAGGATTAGCATTAATTATTTCAATGGCTTCATCCAGTGTCTCTGCTTCTAGCACACAAAGCGCAGGCCCAAAAATTTCTTGTTGGTAAATATCCATGTCAGTGGTCACATTGGTAAACAAAGTAGGGCCAACAAAGTTTCCGTTTGGATATCCATCAACTTTGCAGTCTCTTCCGTCGACTAGCATAGTCGCACCTTGTGCTACTCCAGAGTCTAATATGCCAATAATTCGAGCTTTAGCTTGCGGAGATACTACAGGACCCAAATCAGCATCACGTTGAGTACCTGGACCTACTTTCATATGTTTAGCGCGCTCAACAATTTCGGGTAACCAGTTTTTAGTTTCACCAACTAAAATGGTAACAGGGTTTGCCATACAGCGCTGGCCAGCCGCGCCGAATGCAGAGCCAAGTAAATCGTTTATAGCACGATCTTTGTTAGCGTCGGGCATAATCACCATGTGGTTTTTAGCTCCCATCATTGATTGAGCACGCTTGCCATGCTTAGTCGCATGATTATAAACATGTGTACCAACACCGGTAGAGCCAATAAACGATACCGCTTTCACAGCTTCAGCTTCAATTAATTGGTTAACAACCTCTGGCCCTCCATGAACAACGTTAAGCACACCTGCTGGTATTCCTGCTTTAATTGCTAACTCAACCAGCAATATGGTTGATGAGGGATCTTGCTCGGAAGGTTTTAAAACAAAGGTATTACCACAAGCTATTGCGGGCGGAAACATAAAAGAGGGCAGCATTAATGGGAAATTAAATGCGGTAATACCAATACCTACTCCTAGTGGTTTATTTAACGTATAGGTATCGACTCCAGTAGCGGCATTGTTAGCCATGTCGCCTAATTGTAAACGCGTAATAGAACAGGCATTTTCGATCGCCTCTAGTGAACGAGCAACTTCACCTTCTGCGTCGGGTAAAGTTTTGCCATGCTCTAGTGTGACTAATTCAGCTAACTCTTGAGTGTGCTCTCTCACTAAGTGCTGAAAGGTCAGCATTATGCGCATGCGGTTGGTTAACGACACCTTTGACCATGTTTTAAATGCCTCTGCTGCACTAGCAACTGCAGCGTTAACTTCCTCCTTTGTAGCCATCGGTACGCGGGCGACAACTTCTTGTGTTGCTGGATTTAATACGTCTAACCAAGTATCAGTAGTTGAACGAATTTTTTCTCCATTGATAATTAGTGGAATTTCTTTAATAGTCATGACTGGCCTTATCATAAGCAGTAGTTTATTTGATGTTAAAATAGTCCTTTCAATTCAATTGAGCAATAAGCAAAAATGCAACGGGCCTTGCAATTTTGCGGTCACAATAGGTTTTTGCTATAGTAGTTGGATGAATTGGGATGATATAAAGTTATTTTTAGAGGTTGCTCGTAGTGAGCGATTATCAGTAGCAGCAAAGCGCTTAATGATTGATGCTTCGACACTTTCGCGTCGGCTGCATAAACTAGAAGAAAGTTTAGCGACAAAACTTTTTGAGCGTACGATAGATGGCCATGTGCTAACAGAAGATGGCCGTAAATTGCTGGAACATGCACGAAGAATGGAACTTGATGCAGGGCAAGCTTTTGATGCAATTAGGGAACAGAAAAACATAAATAGTGGCCGGGTACGGATAGGTGTTACCGAAGCTTTTGGTAATTTCTTTATAGCTCCGCATCTAACAGCACTTAAGCAAGGCTTTCCAGATATACAAATTGAGTTGGTTCATTTCGCCCGCGATGTCAAAATAAGTCGGAATGAGGCTGATATAGCCATTGCCGTGGAAAGACCTAAAAGTACGTCAACAATTATTACAAAACTTTGCGACTATCAGTTGCAATTATACGGCCATGCAAGCTATCTTAAAGATATAAACGACAATGTGAAAGTCAATGAATTATCTCAATATCAATGGGTTAGTTATGTGGATAATCTTTTGTTTACCCAGCAACTATCTTATTTAAAAGAACTAAGTGCTGATATAAAGCCTTGTTTTCAAAGTACCAGCATTACTAGCCAATATAGTGCCATTAAAAGTGGCTTAGGAATTGGCATTTTGCCTTGCTTTTTAGCTGAGCAAGATGCTAGCTTAGTGAAGCTCTGTAGTGATGACGTTAAATTAGTACGAAGTTTCTATTTGGTTACTCACCCAGAAAGTAAACGTTTATCTCAAGTTAATACCGTTTGGCAGTATTTAAAAGAGCTAGCTCAACAGAAAAGATACTTACTTATGCCAAAGTAAATATAATAATTCAAGCTTATTTAACCAATGAATATAGGTGACCATGGATAATTCAAATCAGGTGCTAGAAGAAAGTGCACAAGAAATTTCAAACAAAGCATCTTGGCCTTTAATTGCATTTATCATTTTAGTGGTCGTTGCCATAGCAATTGCGTGGCAATATACCGGTAATAAACCCACGCCTGTTATTGAAGAAAAAACCAAGCCTCTAGCTAAAGTATCTCCAAAAATTGAAGAAGTTCAAACTATTTCTGAAGTGATTGAACCAGCAATTGAGACACCTGAATCAGTAGATGAAGAAAAGGTAGTGCCTATTGAAAACCCTTTGCCTTCTCTCGATGAAAGTGATGACTGGTTGAAACTTAAATTACCTGAAATTACTTGGCGAAAAGAATTACTTACACTTATTATTGATGAAGATATGATTCGCCGTTTCGTTGTCTTTACTGATAATTTCTCTCAAGGAATTGTGGCTTATGAGCATAGCCCATTTACCTTACCAAAAACTAAATTTACCCCAGAAACCAATAGTGTTAGCTTTCAAAATGCAGATCAAAGCTCTCTAAATAACAAACAAAATGTATGGGAATGGAATGAAAGCTCCAGTAGGCGTTTTAGTCTATATGTAGATTTGCTGCGTTCAATGGATAGCGAAAGTTTAGTAGAGTGGTACTCAGAAGTTAAACCATTAATAGATGAAGCATACCAAGAGTTAGGCTATGAAGATGATTTCACTAATACCTTGCAAGATGCTATTACCCGTGTTTTAGATATGGAGCTACCTAAATCATCCATGGCGTTAATACAACCAAGTGTTATGTACAGGTTTGCTAACCCAAAACTTGAAGCATTACCGGATACAGACAAGCTATTATTGCGTTTAGGTAAAGATAACTTGTTGGTGATGAAGTCAGTTTTACTAGAAATACACGAAAAGTTAGCTCAACAACAAAATGGTGTTCGTTAAGTGTGTTATTGATAATGTTTCCTCATGACAATAAATAAATCAGGCATCATCATTACTATCCCGGATAAAGTACCTACTAGAACGGGAGGATTTTCTGCATTTATAGGGCGTTTAGTATTAAGGGTTCTTGGTTGGCGTGTTACGGGACAATTACCGAATAAAGCCAAATTTGTGGTAGCTGTGGCCCCTCATACATCAAATTGGGATTTTGTCGTGGCAATATCAGCGATGTTGGCAATGAAACTTAGTATTCGTTTTATGGCTAAAAAAGCACTCTTTATATGGCCGTTTAGTTACGTTCTGAAAAGTTGGGGGGGTATTGCTATAGACCGAACCTCTAAACATGGCGTAGTTAAGCAAATGGTTTATCAATCTCAACAGTGTGATAAGTTCGTACTTGGTATAGCACCTGAAGGAACCCGCCAAAACACACATCAATGGAAAAGTGGTTTTTTATACATAGCAAATCAAGCTGAGATTCCTGTAGTTCCGTTAAGCTTAGATTTTGAGAAAAAAGAACTAAGGTTTCATCCTGCGGCTAATATTAGTAGTGATATAGACGCTGAATTAATCAAATTTAAACTGCTATTTAGCAATGTTTGTGCGAAAAATACGCAAGCAGTTTAAACGAATGTCAAAATAACTAACTAGTACTTGCATCTACCGTATGGATTAGCGATAATTCGCGCCGCTTAGCAATAAGCGCATTATGGTGACCCTTTTGGTCCCCTCGCAATGATACTCTGTGAACTCGGCCAGGTCCGGAAGGAAGCAACCGCAGCAGACGACTCATGTGCCGAGGTGTGGCTATTAGGGTTGCCACCTTCGTCGTCCTAGCTTGTAGCGCGATGTAACTTCATAAATTCAATAGCTTTATTAATCGCTTTTTTGACTTTGGTTTCCATTTCAAAGCGCTCAGATGCTGGTAAATAAAAGGCCATATCAACTTCATGACGTATATAGCGAGTCGGTAACTGATTTAATACCACACAAGTTAAATCGGCTATAAAGTCTTCACCATATTTCTCATCAAATTTTGCCGTAGCGAAGTGTTGCATTACTAATTTTTCATAATAGTTATGGATATCATCAGATATTTTCATGGGCTAATATTCCTTTAAGTCTAAAGAGCGAACGATAAATAAAGATTAACCTGAGATTTATGAAAATGCTAATTTAATTCTTTAAATTTTAACGCTTTTCAACTAACTCAATATTACGCTCTATAGATGAAATGGCTTTACGACATCGACCAAGGCGCTGATGTAAAGCCAATACCTCATTTGAAATTTTGGCGCTTTCATTAGTTTTACATGTTGTCCTAGCGATTTCTCTTTGGGTGAGCATATCCATCAAACGCCGTTCAAATTCGTGATGTTCAGATAACTTTTGGTAAAGTTGGTGACTCGTTTGGGTAATATGTTGAGTGAAGGCCTTGTACTTATCAGTTTGTTTAGCTTTTGCTCTGCGAATACGCACCTTGCTATTAGCATCAAAACTTAACTTAGCTGCTTGATGCATAACAGAATTGGCGTGTAACGCGTTGGATAGAGCTGCAATTTGTTGTTCTATTTGTTGCAATAGTATTTTAGATAACTCGATTTTTTTTGCTGTTATTAATCGTGATAACTCAGAAATCCTGCGCTGAATTTCTAAGGTATAAGGTGTAAATCTATCACTTTGACAGACAAATAGCGCACTAGAAAATAGATTGTTATTTTCAATTAACTGGTGAGCTTTAATCTGGCTATTTTTTAAGTCGATTTTTTTAGCCTTTATGTCAAGTTCCTTCAATAAAACAGACAAACGCTCAATAGAGTTCATTATTTAACCAAACTGATAGAATATACAAAAATAGAGGCCAACTATAACATCTTAGAAAAGCAGTTAGGTAAAGTTATGCAGTTTTACGCAAATTCTGCTTTGCAATGCCAATACTTGATAAAAAGCTATTTTAAAAATAGTTGAAATTGTCATCTTATGTTTACGTAAAGGTTAAACTTGTGACTAACGCGTTGTTTTATATAAAATATTTTTCTTGTTCATATTAAGGGTACTAAGAGAAGTCTAGGAGAAGAATTAACGGTGTTATTGTTAAGTTATTGTTATGTTGATGTTTATTTTATTGGTAGAATATACAATATGTAATTAAAAGAAAAAGTAATTGATCTTTTTAATGAAAGTTTTCAAAGGCAGTTTTTTAGTTTTTGTTTTGATTAAATGCTTTTATTTCAAGTGGTTACTGGTTTATTTTTGAGAAAAAAAAGTTTGTCAAAATGTTACTTAATATGTCTAGTTGTTAAAAATATTACCAAATGGTTATAAATGGTGTTGACGGTAAGTGTTGATCCCGTTTAATATCGTAAAGGACAGATCAGGTCACTAGACCCGTTCAAAAAAGTTTACGAGGCAATATAGCTTCGAGACGACCAAATAAACAAATAAATAACAACCAATCACAAATGTGATCCAGGGAGTAAACATGTATAACAATAGCAAAGTAGCTAAGGCCATCCGCCTAGCCATGATGTTCGGCGCAGCTGCAACCGCATCTGTTTCAACATCAGCATTCTCAGCTGAAGAAGAATCTGCTGAAGAAGTAGAACGTATTGAAGTAACTGGTTCTCGTATCAAGCGTTCTGATTTAGAAGGCGCTTCACCTGTTACCGTAATGACTGCTGCAGATATGAAAATTGAAGGTAACTTTACTGTTGCTGATGCACTTCGTAACAGTAACTTAAACTCTTTTGGTTCTTTCTCAGAACGTTCAGGTAGTTCAGCTCAATCACAAGCAACAATTAACTTACGTGGTGCTGGTGATAACCGTACTCTCGTATTGTTAGACGGTAAGCGTTTGCCTGGTTCACCAACTCTTGGTGGTCAATCAGCTAACTTGAACTCAATTCCAATGGCTGCTGTTGAACGTATCGAAATCTTAACAGATGGTGCTTCTTCAACTTACGGTTCTGACGCTATTGCTGGTGTTGTTAACATCATCATGAAGAAGAACTATGAAGGTCTACAATTTAACGTAGGTGCTGGTCATCGTGACCGTGATGAAGGTACTACTTCAAGTGAATTCTCTGTAACGGGTGGTTACTCAACAGATAAAGGTAATATCACTTTCAGTTTCGATCATCAGAAACGTAAAGGTATTGCAGACGGCGATCGTGACTTTACAAAAGCTAAAATGACTGATGTAAATGGCGATGGTGTTATCCAGGCTTATACTGAAACTGACGGTTGGTCAATTTTTGGTGCTACAGTTGCCGCGCCTGATTTCTCTGAAACTCAAGTTTCTCCACTTTGTGATGGTTTAATTGCTGAATACGGTAGTGATACTTTCCAACGTGTTGCTGCTGATGACGATTGGGGTCCAGGTTCAGAATACTGTATGTATGCTTACGCAAACGTATCTTATAACAAAGCATCTGTTGACCGTAATACTTTGTTTGTTGATGCAAACTATGAAGTATCTGAAGACGTTGAATGGTTTGGCCGTGCAATGTTCGTTAAAAACGATTCATTTGGTCGTTATGCGCCGCCAGCTGCATGGTGGGACGGTATGTCTGCTGACAACCCAGCTAACCCATATGACGAAGAAGCTCGCGGTTTATTCCGTTGGGTTGGTATTGGTACTCGTGATGGTAACATCGAAGATACCAGCCAAGATTTACTAATGGGTTTACGTGGCGATTTAGATTGGAATAATGCTTCTTGGGAAGTTTACTACCACGTAAATAAAGCGGATAACTTATCTATTGGTGAGTTCTACCAAAGTAAAGGTGGTTTAGCACACAATATTGCAAATGATATTGATTTAGGCTCAGAAGAAGGTATTGCTAACTTAAAAGCAACTACGCTTCAACAGTCTCGCTCTAATTTCGCTCAATACTATGCAGGTATCGGTTTTGACCTTGGTTCATTACCTGGTGGTGACATTGCTCATTACTTCGGTGCTGAGTACATGGAACAAAGTTATGCAGATATTTATGACGGTCAATCTGAAGCTGGCTTAGTTGGTGGCTCAGCAGGTAACTCTGCGGCAGGCGACCGTGATATTACCGCTTTCTTCTGGGAAGCTGCATTACCAGTAACAGACGAAGTTGAAGTGAACATTGCTGCTCGTTACGATGACTACTCTGATTTTGGTGACAACGTAGCACCTAAAGTTTCTGTTCGTTGGCAAGCAAATGAAACTATAGTTGTACGTGCATCATACTCTGAAGCATTCCGTGCGCCAGGTTTAGATGAATTACACGCTGCTACTTCATTCAGTGCTGAAGATGCAATCGATTATGCTCAAGGTCAAACGACTTCAAGCCAAGTAAATACATACTACAAATCTAACTCAGATCTAGGTCCTGAAACATCTGAGTACTTAAACCTAGGTGTGGCTTGGGATGTAACTGAAGATATCGGCTTTAAAGTTGATTACTTCGACCTACAAATAGATAACGTTATCCAAACTAAAACAGTTCAAGATCTTTTATCTGACGAAGCTGCTGGTAAAGTTACCGCTGTTGGTCCAGAAGTAGACGTTTCAAATGAAACATTCTACTTACAACGTGCTGCAACTGGTCGTTTATTAGAAGCGGGTACTGGTTACTTTAACGGTATTGGTTTTGGTATTGAAGGTTTAGATGTTAGCTTTAACTCTTTATTCCAAACTAGCTTTGGTGATATTAGCTTTAACATGACTAACAGCTTTATTTTAGAATACAGTGAAGAGCGTGGCGGTGTTATTTATGACACCGCTGGTTGGTCTTTACAACCTGAGCACAAAGCCGTAGCTACTTTAGGCTGGTCTATGGATGATCATAGTGTTGCTTGGAATGTTAACTACACTGGTTCTACTTCTGAAACTGAAGCACCTAACGATGCTGGTATCTTAACTCCAGACGGTAACTTAGATTCATGGACTATCCATAACCTAACTTATACTTATAATGCAGGCGATTTAGGCGCTGTTACTTTAACAGTGAACAATGCTACAGATGAAGATCCAATCTTGACTTCAGCTGGTACATTTGACCGTGATTACTACGACTTATATAACAACTTTGGTCGTGAATACCGTATCGCTTACTCAATTAGCTTCTAAAGTTAATTTAATAAGTAAAGCGTAATATTGAAGGCTGAAACCTATGGTTTCAGCCTTTATTTTTGCATGATATTTAAAAGTAATGAGGTACATTAGAGTATGAGTAATTATTGGAGCCAATATTGGCAACAAGGTCACTTAACCTCGTTTGGTGAAGACATTAAAGACAATTATGAAGGAGAATTAAAAGCAGTTTGGGATGGCTTTTTTGTACAACTCAGTGAAGAAGATAGAGTATTAGACATAGGTACTGGGAACGGTGCTGTGGTGGCTTTAGCATTAGCGCATAATAAAGCGGGTTGTCAGTTTGTCGGTATAGATTATGCTAAATTAAATATTAACAATCAGCAGTTACTTGAAAGCACCAATGCCAGCTTTAAAGAGCATGTTTCAGTTGAAAATTTACCTTTTGAAACTGAAAGCTATAATATGGTGACGTCACAATTCGCCATAGAATATACAGATTTGACTAAGTCTGTTGCAGAAATAGCAAGAGTATTAAAGTTTAACGGCACTTTCCAGTTAGTGTGCCATCATGAACAGTCAAGCATTGTAAAGCCTAATAATGGCATTTTAGCGGCGGCAGAAAAAATAATGACTCATGACGGGCCATATAAAACCTGCATGGTATTAATAGAATTACTATCTAATAATACAGCTGACGCACATCATGAAAGAGAAGTAACAAGAAATAATTTAAATGGCCAGTTGGCTGAACTTTCCAACATTGACGACGCTTCTTTATATGCAACGAATTTCCCTCAGTTTTTAAAAAATATATTTTCAAAGCGCTCAGTCGTTGAAAAAAAGCGTATTGTTGAGCAGTTTGGCAATGAAATGGCTGGTTTGATATTGCGTTTAAATGATTTGAAAAAGGCTTCTTTAAACGAAACTCAAAAAAATAAATTACTTGAACTTTGTAAAAAGAACGGACTTCAAATCACGGCTTGTAATACCCTAACGCAAAAAGATGGCACAATTTTAGCCCACCAAATAATGGGTATGAAGCCTGAATTACAAAGTAATTAAAACTATATAAATCAATGATAAAGTTATATGTTCAGTTATATATATATGGCAGTAAACGGAGAAGTAACAATGAAAAAAATAAAGTCAATTATCATCGTCGGTGGTGGTAGTTCTGGTTGGATGGCAGCAAGTTATTTAAATAAGGTGCTGATGGCTGAATCAGGTATTAGCATTACAGTAATTGAATCGCCAGATATAGAAACCATCGGTGTTGGTGAAGCAACGGTACCAACCATTCGAAATTTTTTTCAGAAAATAGGACTGCCAGAGAAAGAGCTGATTCGTGAAACCAATGCGACCATTAAATCTGCGATAAAATTTGTCGATTGGTTCGACAGAGGTGAGGGTGATAGTTACTACCATCCATTCGAAGCACCACTATATTCTGATGGCATTGAAGTTTCTGCGCATTGGGCTGCTGAGAAAATCAAAGGCAATACAGTGGAAAAATTTGCCAATGCAACAGGGGTAATACCTGATCTATGTGACGCACAAAAAGTCACCAATGCCAGCCAAGCAAAAGATTACAGCGCAAATACACTCTATGCCTATCATTTAGATGCGGTACTAATGGCTTCCTATTTAAGAAAGAAGTCGATTGAACGTGGTGTTGTCAGAGTCGAAGATACTGTTACCGCGGTGAATCAAAATGACCGAGGTGAAATAACCTCTGTTAATACCGCTAATGCTGGAGAACATACTGCAGACTTCTTTATTGACTGTACTGGCTTTAGTAGCTTATTAATTGAGAAAACGTTAAAAGAAAAATTCATTTCATATGAAGATGAACTGCCATGTAATAGCGCTGTGGCAATACAAACCCCTTACACTGATGAAAGTAGCTTCCCACCTCCTTTCACCACGGCTACCGCAAAAAGCGCTGGCTGGATATGGGAAATAGGCCTTTCTAGCCGAAAAGGTAATGGTTATGTATTCTCAGATAAATTTCAATCATTTGATCAGGCTGAGTCTGAATTAAGGCAGCATTTAGGGGAGTCAGCGAACGGACTTACCGCTAAGAAATTAAAGATGCGCGTAGGGCGAAGAGAAAACTCTTGGTCTAAGAACTGTCTTGCAGTTGGCTTATCAAGTGGCTTTTTAGAGCCACTAGAATCAACAGGCTTGCAGTTCATTCAAGTCGCGTTAGAATTATTTGTAGACTATTTCCCTTCGGTTAATAATTATGCTGCGCTTCAAAAGCAATTTAACCAAGTGTTAGCTGCAAAGTATGAAGACTCAAAAGATTTTATTGTTGCACATTATTGTTTAACAGCAAGAGAAGACACTGATTTTTGGCGCCATATGAAGCATGAATCAAAGATATCTGATTCATTGCAACATCAACTAGCACTATGGAAGCATAAGTTACCGTCTCATTCCGATTTAAAAGAAATTGGCTTGTTTAGCGCACCAAACTATATGTATATTTTAGCAGGCTTAAATAGCTTAGCGCATGAGACCCTTAGTAAAGAAAGTGATATTCCTTCACAAAGAAGTAAGCAAGTACTGCAACAAATGCAGAAAATACGTCAAGGTGCAGTAAAAGTATCAGGCAGTCATCAAAGTTATATTAAAGGCATCTAAAAGTATAAATGTATAGACCAAAACGAACAATAGTTCTTTTGGTCTATAGCAACTCGTTGCTTATCAAAAAAAGCTTATTTAACGATGGCAAAAGCGCATATTGAAACAAGTAACTTACGCAATGCCATAATTAATTATTGATACTGTACCCCTCTCTATCCAAAAGCTTAAGAACGGCAAGTAAACATTCATTTAGCTGTTATTTAACTAGTATTCCAGTAGAAACTTTAGTTGCGCTATGGCAAAATTATCTAAAGGGTTTAATGTTGCATTAGTTCTATTACAAAAACTTAGCGCAAATAAATCATAATTTTTGTCGATATATAAGCTAGTTTTGGTAACCCCATTGAGCTTAGAGATTCACGGAGTAGTTTTATCAAGCGCCTAGAAAAATTAAAAAATAAAGCGAGTGATATTGTAAACCGCACCTTAGATAAGCATATTCATTTAGCGGTTACTGGGTTGAGTAGAAGTGGTAAAACCGCTTTTATAACGTCTCTTGTCAATCAGTTGATAACCGAAGGTAACGGCAGTAAATTAAGCTTTTTTGATCCCGTTCATCACGGTAACTTTATTGCCGCGAAAAGAGTCGCTCAGAAAAACTTGTCCATACCACGTTTTGACTATGACAAAGCTATCACATCCCTCACCACAGAACCTGTGGCTTGGCCAGAGCCAACTCACGGTATTAGCGAATTACGCCTTGCTATTCGTTATCAGCCGACTAGTTCATTGTTAAGATATGCTGCAGATATGGCAACACTCACCCTAGATATTACCGACTACCCTGGTGAGTGGTTACTCGATTTGCCTATGCTCAAGCAAACCTATGAACAATGGTCTGAGCAAACACATGCCTTATTGACTTCAGCACCACGTGATAAATATGCAAACGCCTTTTTAGAAAAAGTGGCAAGTATTGACCCCTTTGCTGCCACGAATGAAGAATTACTGGCGCAATTGTCGAAAGAATATACTGCACTACTACATACTTTTCGCTATAAATTAGGGCTTAGTGTCATTCAACCAGGGCGTTTTATCTTACCTGCAGAGCTAGCGGGTGCGCCAATTTTAGAGTTCTTTCCTTTTCCAAATTTAAAAAATATTGATGGCAATGACTATCAAAACGCCAGTGATGATAGTTTAATTGGCATGTTAAGATCACGTTTTATTGAGTACAAAGAACAAGTAGTAAAAAAATTCTATAAACAGCATTTTTCTCGTTTTGACAGACAAATCGTTTTAGCAGATTGCTTATCACCACTTAATGCGTGCTCAGAAAACAGCGGACCAGAAAGTTTTGCTGATTTGCAATTGGCTATTGATATGATCCTAGAAAGTTATAGTTACGGCAAGTCTGGTTTATTTTCTCGTTTATTTTCACCTAAGATTGATAAGTTATTATTTGCCGCGACTAAAGCTGATCATGTTACGGCTGAGCAACATGCACCTATGGTTTCTTTGTTAAATCAATTAATCTTTCAAAGTAAGCATCAACTAAATTTTGAAGCCGTCGAAATGAAAACACTGGCAATTGCCTCTGTAAAAAGCACAAACACAGGAAAAAGCCTCCATCAAGGACAACAAGTGTCGGTTGTTCAAGGTCACACCATTGATAATAAACAACGAGTAGCTGAAAAAATCACCTTATTTCCAGGCTCTGTACCTGATAAGTTGCCAAATAAAGCCTTTTGGCAACAAAGTGCATTTAACTTTATAAATTTTTCTCCTATGAGTGGCATGTCAAAACATCAGGCGTTGCCTCATATACGGATGGATCAAGTATTACAATTTTTGTTAGCGGATAAAATGATATGAGTAAGGGTAACGATAAAAGTGAAGGTGTAGATCACCAGCAGCAGATCTTATTTTCAGAAACTGACTTAGCCAACCAACAAGTTACTAACAAGGTCAAAGCAAGCCATGACGGTAAGCAAGTTATTTTCGATAATCAAGATTACTTACCATTAGATGAAGCAACTGAATTTCCGGCTGTTTCAGCAGAACAAGCAGTAAAAGACCAAGTAACTAGCCGCACAAATGAAATAAAAAAACGTCCCCGTTGGTTATGGCGGGTCGCATTGTCTTTATTTGCATTGGTGGTTAGCATTGAAGCAGTGGAGTTTTTCTTAAGTGGTTTTACTCAATCTCCTATTATTACCAGTATTTATGCGGTTATATTGTCTTGTTTAGCGATAATAGCATCATCTAATATATATAGTGAATGGTCGACCTTGAGACAATTTAAGCGTCGTGAAGAGTTAAAAATCCAAGCAGGTGAATTACTTGCGGGTGTAGAGTTTTCAAAAGATTCTTCTAAAGCAGATGTTGAAAGCTTTTGTAATAAAATTACTACTAGCCTACCTTGTGATTTAATTACTGAGCAAGAGCACGCTTGGCAAGAGGCATTAAACGATCAACACTCAGATACTGAGTTATTACAACTTTATTCTCGCTTGGTGTTAAGTAAAGTTGACGAAAAAGCGATGACAGAAATAGCGCGTTTTTCAACCGAAGCGGTTGTGCTCGTTGCGCTTAGCCCAGTGGCAATTATTGATATGCTCATTATCTTGTGGCGTAATTTGCGGATGATCAATAAAATTGCTGGTTTATATGGGTTGAAGTTAGGTTATTGGAGCCGTATAAAGCTGATACGACAAGTATTTGTAAACATGGTATATGCAGGTGCAAGTGAATTAGTCGCCGATTTTGGCAGTGAAATGATAGGCGCTGATTTACTTGGGAAGCTCTCAGGGAGATTAGCACAGGGTTTAGGTGCCGGTATGCTAACCGCGCGGCTGGGAATTAAAACTATGCAGTTATGCCGTCCCATTCCTTTTGACGATAAACCTAAATTAGGTCATGTTCGTCGAGAAATCCTAACCAGCATTAAGAAGCTGATTATTAAAAAGTAATCAGCTTCTTATTAATTATACTAATAGCACCAATTTTTTGAACACCTTGAAATGGCGCAAACTTGACGATTTATTTTCAGTCAATTTTGACCACTGAATTAATCCCAATGGTATTAGCCCTGTATTTATATGTAACTATTAATTTACGATAATTACACCTGTCTGTTTTTTGACCGTCTCGCATTGCTTCCCTTATATTAACTTCTTACCTTAAGATAAACCTAACTAAAGGGGGCGCCCCGAATGTCTATAATAATATTGATAGCAGACATAAGACAAGGTTACAACCATGGCAAAAGGTACAAAATACGTTTCAAGACACGCTGATGAGCAGGGGATTATTCAGTGGTCTGCGCAAGAAAATACTATATGGAAAACGCTCATTACTCGCCAACTTACTCATATTAAGGAGGCAGCTTGTGATGAGTATATTGAGGGATTAGAAAAGCTGCAACTGCCCATGGATAGAATTCCACAACTGGGTGAAGTTTCACAAGTGCTCAAACAAACTACCGGGTGGGAGTGCTACCCCGTTCCTGCGCTGATAGGCTTTGGTGAGTTTTTTAGACTGCTTTCAGAAAAGAAGTTTCCTGTGGCTACTTTTATTCGTACCGAAGAAGAGCTAGATTATTTACAAGAGCCTGATATTTTTCATGAAATATTTGGCCATTGTCCATTACTTACCAACCCTTCTTTTGCGAACTATACTCAAGCGTATGGAAAAATGGGTTTGAATGCGACCAAAGAACAAAGAGTGTTCTTAGCTCGTTTATATTGGTTTACCGTTGAGTTTGGTTTACTTGATACCCCTAAAGGTTTACGTCTTTATGGTGGAGGTATTTTATCATCTCCAAGTGAAACAACGTATGCCCTTAATGATAAGAAAGTAGAGCGCCGAGAGCTAAGTAAAGAGAAGGTTATTGACGTTTTAAGAACGCCATACCGTATTGATATTATACAGCCGGTTTATTTTATGCTCAAAAAAGTAAGTGATTTAGACAATATTAGAGAATTAGAAGTTGAAGATATTTTAGCTTTGATTGAAGAAGCGAAAGTGCTTGGCTTATTTGAAGCTAAATTTCCACCTAAAGAAGTTGCTTAGCTTAAAAACCAAAAGAAAAACATAAGGAATTAATCATGAATAATGAGTTATCTACACAACAATGCGAAGCATGCCACGTTGATGCACCTAAAGTTAGCGATGATGAATTAGCGCAGTTATTAAGAGAAATCCCAGATTGGGTACCAGAGGTACGTGATAATGTGATGATGTTAGAGCGTGAGTATAAATTTAAAAATTATAAACTTGCTTGGGCGTTTGCCAATCAAGTTAGTGAGCTAGCCGAGGCTGAATTTCATCACCCGTCAATTTTACTTGAATGGGGCAAAGTTACGGTAACTTGGTGGACGCATTCGATTGGTGGTTTACATAAAAATGATTTTATTTGTGCTGCCAAAACAGATCAACTGCAATAATTTGAATGTTAAGACATAATTGTTTATGTCTTGTAACAAAATCTTTTAAAAAGCCTTAATGATATTCATTATTAAGGTTTTTTTTATTGTAAAAATTAGTTTACAATAGCTTTTTGATATCTGTTAATGGGCTGTTTATATGCGCTTGGAAATTACTTGTCATGACCGTGTTGGCATGGGGCAAAAAGTACTAGGAATTTTTGTTGAGCATAGTATCAATGTCCGTGGTATTGAACTGAAGCAACCGGGCAGAATCTTTATTAATATCCCCGATCTTGAATTTTCTGATCTACAAACTTTTATGCCCCAGCTACGTTTGTTAGAAGGAGTAGGAGATGTAAGAACGGCTCCCTACATGCCATCTGAGCGTGAACGCAATGAACTGGTAACGTTAATCAAAACCTTCCCCGACCCGTTTATTTCACTTGATGTTAAAGGCAATATCCGAATAGTTAATAATATTGCCTCTTCGATTATGGGCTGTAAAGAAGATAGTGTTAAAGGTCAGCATATCAGTCAATGGTTAAAAGGCTTTAATTTCACTCGTTGGTTAGATAGTGAAGATGTTTTAGCACAAACTCGTCGTTTGAAGTTTCAAGGGGATGACTTCGTTGCTGACATTATGCCTATTAATGTTGCCAGTGAAGATGACGTGAAACAAGAGAATCAAATTCTTGCGGGGGCAGTGCTTATTCTAAAATCTGAAGCGCGACTAGGTCAGCAAATTAGTGCCTTTAAACAACCCAATGAAAATACATTTTCTGGTATTCAAGCGAGTAGCACTAGTATGAGAAAAGTTATTCGTGAAGCTAAGCGTATGTCTCAACTTGATTCATCAATTTTGATTATTGGCGAAACAGGCACTGGTAAAGAGCTTTTGGCCAGAGCTTGTCATGCCGCCAGTGAAAGAGTTGAACAACCCTTTATGACACTTAATTGTGCTGCTTTACCCGATGATGTTGCCGAGTCTGAATTGTTTGGTGTTGGTGAAAAAGAACATGCGCATAGCAAGCGTGGTATTTTTGAACTTGCTGATGGCGGTAGTGTTTTTCTTGACGAAGTTGGCGAAATGTCGACTAAATTGCAAAGTAAATTGTTGCGGGTCATTCAAAATGGTAGTTTTCGACGAGTAAACTCTGAACAAGAGATTGTTGTTAATGTTCGTATTATCAGTTCAACCAATAAAGACTTACTTAATTTAGTTTCTATTGGTGAGTTTAGGGAAGATCTTTATTACCGATTAAACGTTTTTGGTTTGAATATTCCGCCACTTAGAGAGCGACGTAGTGATATTTTGCCTTTGACCGAATACTTTATCGCACTTGCCGGCCAACGTATTGGCCGAGTCAGCTTAAAACTTACCGAAGAATGTCGTGAGTTTATCGAGCATTACCCGTGGCCTGGTAATGTCAGACAATTAGAAAATGTTTTAACTCGAGCGGCTTCATTGTTAGAAGGTGAAGAAATTGAAGTTAGTCACTTACAATTACCCGCCTATACTCGTGAACATGGTTATTTAGAACAGGAGTTTGAAGGTACGCTAGATGCCGCAGTCAAAAGCTTTGAAGCTGACTTACTAAGAAAATTATATCCAGCTTACCCAAGTACAAGACAATTGGCGAAAAAACTTGGTTTAAGCCATACCGCTATTGCTAATAAATTACGTGAATATGATATAAATAAGAAAACAGTGAAGATTTAGCTTATTAAGCTGCCTCAAATAACTAGGGGCTGTTGAACTTATCTCGCACAAAATTTAACCCTGAAAGATCAACAGCCCTTAAATTAGTTGCGTGCCTTAAAGTGGAAAAAACTATGTAAAGATTTTTTTCCGCTCTCCAACCTTTTCTCTTTATGGCAAGTTATGGCTTTTGCTTGAAAACTCGTAGAATTAGTACTTTATTTAAGTGTTATTATTACAAAAGGTTTTTCATGAAATTAGCTACTCTTAAAAATAATACCCGTGATGGGCAATTAGTTGTTGTGAGCCGCAGCCTTAATAAAGCGGTAATTGTCGCTGATATTGCCAAAACTCTACAAAGTGCATTAGATGACTGGCAAGACATCTCACCCAAATTAGATAGCGTTTATCAAGCCTTAAACAATGGCGATATTGCTGATGCTATTGACTTTGAGCAAGCACAATGTGAATCACCACTACCGAGAGCATTCCAATGGGCAGACGGTAGCGCCTATGTAAATCATGTAGAATTAGTTCGTAAAGCTAGAAACGCTGAAATGCCAGAAACATTTTGGACAGATCCGTTGATGTACCAAGGCGGCTCAGACGCTTTTATTGGTCCGTACGATGACATTAAAGTTGCTTCTGAAAGTTACGGTATTGATTTTGAATCAGAAGTTGCTGTGATTACTGATGACGTACCTATGGGAGCATCAGCAGAGCAAACATCAAAACATATTAAATTAATAATGTTAGTAAATGATGTTTCTTTACGTAATTTAATTCCTGGTGAACTAGCCAAAGGTTTTGGTTTTTTCGGTTCAAAACCCTCAAGTGCATTCTCTCCAGTAGCTATTACGCCTGATGAACTCGGAGCTGCTTGGGATGGCGCCAAATTACACCTACCTTTAACGACTCACTTGAATGGTGAATTATTCGGTCAGCCAAGCTGTGGTGTCGATATGACGTTCGATTTCCCCACGATAGTTGCTCATGCGGCGAAAACTCGCCCATTGTCTGCAGGTTGTATTGTTGGCTCAGGAACGATTTCTAACTATGATCGCTCTGCAGGCTCAAGCTGTTTAGCAGAGAAGCGTATGTTAGAAATTATTGCTGATGGCAAGCCTAGTACTGAATTCATGAAATTTGGTGATAATGTTCGTATTGAAATGTTTGATGAAAATGGCGAGAGTATTTTTGGCGCTATTGAGCAAATGGTAACTGAATACAAAAGCTAGTTAGGGAACAACGATTGTCTTCAATCAATGCCTTGCCGTTAAGGCTTTGACTCTCGCTGAAATAAATATTTCGAGGTAACATGAGTATAATGAAACTATATGGATATTGGCGTTCAACAGCAGCATATCGTGTGCGTATTGCTTTGCATTTAAAAGGCATAGATTTTGACACTGTTTCAGTACACTTAGTGAAAAATGGTGGCGAACAACATCATGATGATTATGTTGCGCTTAACCCTAATCATTTAGTACCTACGCTGGTCGACGGTGACTTTTCATTAAATCAATCGTTGGCAATTATTGATTATTTAGAAGTAGCTAAGCCGGGGTTATCTTTATACCCTGATGAGGTAAAAGCCCGAGCGAAAGTTCAGGCACTTGCACTCGATATTGCGTGTGAAATTCATCCCCTAAATAATTTACGTGTACAACAATACTTAGGTAATGATCTAAGTTTGTCCACTGAAGCAAAGTCTGCATGGATTGATCATTGGATGAGTATTGGCTTCAGTGCTATTGAAAAGCAATTAGTGCAAACAGCTGGTTGTTATTGTTTTAAAGATCAAATATCAATCGCTGATATATGTTTGGTGGCACAAGTATATAATGCTGATAGGTTCAACGTTGATATGAGCGCCTTCCCTTATATAAAAAGGGTTGTGGACAATTGTAACAAGCTGGAAGCGTTTCAATTAGCTCTACCTGAAAATCAAACAGATGCAGTAATGTAAATAATATTGATTTTGCTATAAACATAAAAAAAGAGAGCTTAGCTCTCTTTTTTTATGGCAGAAACGTTAACTCGCTAGTGTAAAATTCTTGCGCGAATTGTACCTTCAATCGCTTTCAATGCTTTTAATGCTTGTTTGCTATTTGATGATTCAATATCAATGACCACGTAACCTATTTTATCATCGGTTTGTAGATATTGCGCAGCAATGTTGATGCTATTGTCAGCAAACGCTTGGTTAATTTTAGTTAAAACACCGGGTTGATTATGATGGATATGCAGTAAACGACTAGTATTCACATGCTCAGGTAGTGATACTTCAGGGAAGTTCACGGCAGATAAGCTTGAGCCATTATCAGAATACTTAGCCAGTTTACTTGCGACCTCTAATCCAATATTTTCCTGTGCTTCTTTAGTACTACCACCAATATGAGGTGTCAAAATTACATTATCAAAACCCCGTAATGGTGATACAAATTCATCGTCATTACCTTTAGGCTCAACAGGGAATACATCAATTGCTGCGCCGGCTACTTTTTTCTCAGCAAGTGCTTGAGCTAATGCTGGAATATCTACAACCGTGCCACGTGAAGCATTAATAAATATTGCGCCTGACTTCATTGCCTCAAATTCAGTTTCACCAATCATATCTTGAGTTTGCTTAGTTTCTGGAACATGTAAACTGACAACGTCTGCCTCAGCAAGTAATGACTTTAGAGATGAAGCTTGGCTAGCATTTCCTAGAGGGAGCTTGGTCTCTATATCGTAAAAACGAACACGCATGCCTAACGTCTCAGCTAGAATACCTAATTGAGTACCAATATGACCATAACCGATAATGCCGAGGGTTTTACCACGTGCTTCAACAGAGCCAACGGCAGACTTAAACCATTCACCACGATGGGCTTTCGCACTTTTTTCAGGTATACCACGTAACAATAACAAGGCTTCGCCTAAAACCAATTCCGCCACAGAACGAGTATTTGAAAATGGCGCATTAAATACCGGTACACCCAGTTTTTGTGCAGCAACAATGTCAACTTGGTTTGTACCAATGCAAAAACAACCGATAGCAACTAACTTTTTAGCGTGACTGAGTACTTCGTCTGTTAATTGTGTACGAGAGCGAATACCAATAAAATGAGCATCCTTTATTTTTGCAATTAAATCATCATTTGACAGTGATGTTTTAATATACTCAATATTTGAGTAACCTTTTGCACTAAGCTCATCAAGTGCACTTTGGTGGACACCTTCAAGTAGTAAAATTTTAATTTTATCTTTCGCTAATGAAATTTTGTTCGTTGTCATAAGGTATGTATTCGCTTGTTAAGTTAATGCTTAATATTTTCAGCTAAATATAAGTCAGCTTAAGTTTTCGTTTAGATGGCTAGATATCTATAACTTCGCCAAGATAACATATAGGGTATAAACTCTAAAGCACTTATTTAGACTAATTAATTTAATCGAGCATAATTATTCTACTTTTAGAAAACCACGAGTATTTTGCTGACAATTAATTTTCTATAACTTGAACATTTGCTTCAGTGCCCAGTACAAGAATATCAGCGCCTCGGTTAGCAAATAAGCCATTGGTAACCACACCAACAATGGCATTAATATTAACCTCTAGTTGTATTGGATCTATAATTGATAAGTTATATACATCAAGAATTACATTACCGTTGTCTGTAATCACGCCTTGACGATATACCGGATCGCCACCTAATTTTACTAATTCACGGGCAACATAACTTCTTGCCATAGGAATAACTTCTACAGGTAATGGAAAATCACCTAATACATCAACTCGTTTTGAATCATCAGCGATACAGATAAACTTCTTTGCCACAGCGGCAACTATTTTTTCTCTTGTTAACGCTGCGCCACCACCTTTTATCATACTCATGTGCTTAGTGATTTCATCGGCGCCATCAACATAAACATCGAGAACATCTATACTATTAAGATCAAACACCTCAATACCATGTGCGATTAAACGTTTGCTAGATTCTTCTGAACTTGAAACAGCGCCGGTAATTTTGTTTTTCATAGTAGCTAAAGCATCAATAAAATAGTTAACTGTTGAACCTGTGCCTACGCCAACAATGGTATCATTTTCAATATATTCTAAGGCTTTAACTGCTGCTGCTTTTTTCATCTCGTCTTGAGTCATAACGGTACCTTTTAAGGGAATTTTGCTACTTGCTGAATAATGCCGCAGATTATAGCAGTAGCGTTAAAAAAAGCTATCAAGTGTTAAGTTAGTCTCAACTAGTTTTATTTAATTAATTTTCACTTAACTTAAACTGATAATGCTTGGTAGGGGTTACTATTTCAGGTAGGGGAATATCCCACTGTTCAGTAGGTATTTTATTCACTAGTTGGCAGTCGTGAGCTAAACCAATAGGGTAGGGTTTAGTTAACACTGTTTTCTTAGGTGGATTGTATCTATCACCTTTTATTTTTTCGAACCAAGCAGCTAACGTTCTATCATAATAGCCGCCGCCCATGCCTAATCGTTCTCCTGTTTTGGTAAAGGCTACTAAGGGAGTAAAAATAATATCCAATTGATGTGTAGGGATAACGTCACTAACGTTTAATACGGGCTCTAATATGTCATATCGGTTTAGCTGCAATTGGCTTGATTCATAATAATGTAAGAATAATAGTTGCCCTTTGGTAAAAGGATGGATAACCGGCAAATAGGTTTTTATATTATGCTGCCAACACCACTTTATTAGGTTAACGGGATCAAGTTCACTGTCATTAGCAAGATAGATTGCGACATTTTTAGCGTTTAGTAGTGTAGGGTGGCTGTCTAATTGTTTAACTAAGTGTTGAGAAGCCTTTTTTTGAAACTTGTCAGTTAATAGGCCACGCTTTTGGCGGATTTGAATTCGGAGTGTTTTTCGATTGATGAGTTGTTTGTTCATTTAGGAAAAATTTTAATTAAGCGATGAGCATAAAGTTGCTCATCGCTTATTAGTCTAATAATTTAGTTATGCAGTAGCGGTATTTTTAGTTACCTCAGCAGCTTCTTCTTCAGCTAAGTTTTCCCAAAAACGGCTTCTAAAAGCTATAAGCATAATAACGATACCAATGCCGATACTAAATAAACTGATTTGTATGTATAAATTAGGTAATTGGTCAACACGACTAGGATCAAAGTTACCAGCAAGTAAACCAGAAATAATATTACCAATTGAATAAGTTAATACAAATACGCCCATCATTTGACCAGCAAAACGACGTGGTGACAACTTACTTACCGCACTAAGTGCTACAGGGCTCAAGCATAACTCACCTACAGTATGTAAAAAGTAAGTGGCTACTAACCAATAAGGTGCTACCTTCATACCCGAAGCAGCATATTGAGCAGCAAAAAACATAACAATAAAGCCACTGGCCATGATAATTAAACCTACAGCACATTTAATTCCATAAGAAGGGCTAACTAAACGTTTACCTAAGTTAATCCACAGTGCGGCAAAAAATGGTGAAAGCAATACAATAAATACAGCGTTTAAGGATTGAAACCAACCAGTAGGAACTTCAAAGTTTCCTACTATACGGTCTGTGTAATCGCGAGCAAATAAATTCATTGAAGAACCCGCTTGTTCAAAGCCTGACCAAAAACATGCAGATGCAACACAAACAAGCAGTAAAGCCCATAAGCGCTTTTTCTCAGAGCCAGTTAAATCACCACCGTAATAAATAGAGCCGTAGTATAAAAAGAACACTAACGTAAAACAAACCGCAACATATTGAGCAATTGAAACAGGGTCTACCGTTAGTGAGCCAGACATGATCATACTCATTGTGAACGCAATAGCTATTAATACACCTGTAATCACTAACCAGCTTGTTTTTTGTGCTTTAGAGGAAAGGGGGGAGGTAGGTTCAGCTCCTGCAGAGTTAAGTTTGTCTATTGTTCTTCGGTATTGGAATAAGCCTATTGCCATGCCAATGGCAGCAGCACCGAATGCCCAATGCCAGCCGAAATTTTCTTGATCTTCCATTAAATAGCCACATACGGTGTAACCTATAACAGAACCCATATTGATGCCCATATAATATATGGCATAACCACTATCTCTTCTTTTATCTTCATCAGAGTATAGTTGACCAACCATAGCACCGATATTAGGCTTTAATAAACCGGTACCTAAAATAACGAAAACTAAACCAATAAAAAAGGTGTTGTCATTTGGAATAGCTAAAATAATATGACCAATCATGATGATTAAACCACCGTACCAAACAGCTTTTTGGCCGCCAATTAATCTATCTGCAATCCAACCTCCGGGTAAGCCCATAAAATAGACGCTACCTGTGTATAAACCGTAAATAGCGGCGGCTGATGCAACAGTTAAACCTAAACCTCCCTCCTGTAATGTGGCGGTCATAAATAAAACCAGCAACATACGCATGCCGTAATAGCTCATGCGCTCCCACATTTCGGTAAAAAATAAGGTTTTTAGACCTTCGGGTTGGCCAAAAAAAGTACCTGCATTAGGTTGAGTCATAAAATTTTCCTAATTTTCATTATTATATTGAGTCGTAATTATTGCGTTGTTTCACACTATCAGCGCTAAATATCAGCGGCATAAAGTATATACAATGAGGAGTTATACCTGTGCTAGATGATAAAGGCAAGCTTGACTACACTTCAGCGTGGATGCTTATTTGATTTATGTAGTGAAATCTTTCCTGAAAACCCACAAAATTAATTTTATAACTCGTGTTTCTAAACATTAATAAGCGATGGTAATAGCATAATATTGAAGTTGTTTGGCTCGAAATATACTGTTAAACTTTCGCGTTGCTATTTTAGTATGTTACGCACTATAGGAAGTTTTTTGCGCCAATGATCATTTTTATTAAAAAAATCACTCTAGCTTTTTTAACAATTGTTTTACTTGCCTTCCCTTATTTAAGTTTTGCTGCACAAGTTAGTCAAGCTCAAATAGAGCAATTCAAAAATTTACCTCCTTCTCAACAGCAAGCTTTAGCGAAAAGTATGGGTGTTGATATTAATGCCCTTAATGGACGGCTTTCAAATAGTACTAACCCAGCAGAACTGTCTCAAGAAAACGCCATCAATTACCCCCGAGGCACTCAGTTTGATGAGCTAGGAAACCCAATTCAAGAAAATGTTCAAAAAGAAGAGGATGAATTTAAGCAAGTAAAAGAACTAAAGCCTTTTGGTTATGATATTTTTGCTAATTCACCACAAACTTTTGCCCCAACCATGGATATTGCTATCCCTTCTGATTATATGGTGGCACCAGGAGATAGAATTTCGATTCAAATTTTTGGTAAAGAAAGTAACGATTTGGAATTAGAAATTAATAGAGAAGGACAAATTGTTTTCCCACAGCATGGGCCTTTTACTGTATCAGGTTTATCTTTCACTGAAATGAAGAGCCTACTTACGGCTAAAATTAAAGAAAAAATATTAGGTGTTGATGTTGTTATCGGTATGGCATCGCTACGTTCGATGCGTGTGTTTGTTTTGGGGGATGCATATAAACCAGGGCCTTATAATTTAAGCTCTCTTTCAAGTATAACCCATGCAATTTTTGCCGCTGGAGGCATTAGTGATATTGGTAGCTTGCGTAACATACAATTAAAGCGATCTGGTAAGTTAATAAAATCATTAGATTTATATGAACTGCTTATTAGTGGTGATTCAAGTGATGATGTTTTATTACAATCAGGTGATGTAGTTTTTATTTCTTCAGTTGGTCGAACAGTTTCAATTGATGGCGAAGTACGCAGACCAGCTATATATGAGCTCAAAGATGGCGATGATTTCGCGGATGTATCGAAAATGGCCGGAGGTTTGTTACCTAGTGCATACGCAAAGTCGATTATTGTTCAACGTTTTAATCAAAACAACTTACGTAGCGTCGTTAATGTAGATTTCTCCGATTCCAAGCAACTATCAGCAAAAGTGAATGCTGGAGATGTTATAAAAGTAATGAAAACAGCAGATAAGTTTTCAGAGTCAGTGACATTAATTGGCGCTATCACTCGGCCAGGAAAATATCAATGGTTGCAAGGGCAAAAAGTTACTGATTTATTACCAGACGTCAACTCCCATTTATTAAACGATGCAGATTTATATTATAGCTTGGTTATTCGAGAGGTTGATATTGCTCGTAATATTGAAGTGCTACAATTCTCGTTAGCAAAAGCTATATCATCACCAGAATCAGAAGATAATGTTATATTACAAGCTAAAGATAGGGTGTTGATTTTTTCTTTACAGGAAGAATTAAATGAAAATAATGTAGCGCTAGATACGTTAGCATTTACTCAAGAAGAGTTAACAGTTAAAGAAAAACAACTTGCTAAAGAAGAATATGAAAGCAAGCAATTTTGGTTAGAGTATGGAGATGAAGAAAAGCTGAAGCATTTAGAAGGTCTCAATAAAGCTGCGATAGTTAGAATGTCTATTGATGGCATGCCAGAGGAGCAAAAAAGTGAATTTATTGATTTAACTAAATTTGAAGTGTTTTCTCGTCAAAGGCTTTTACTATCTGTAATCCAAAAGTTAAAACGTCAAGGTTCGGTTGGTCGTCCTATTCAGTTGGTTGAAATTGATGGTTCAGTTAAAATCCCTGGTATATACCCTTTACCAAAAAACGGTAAGGTAAGTGATTTAGTTATCGCGGCTGGTGGTTTAAATGAGTCAGCATATTTAGCTCGAGCAGAAGTCACTCGAAATCGGGTGGACAAAGATAGGTTATCAAAAGAATCTATCTCTATTGAATTAGATGCGGCTTTACAGGGAGATGAAGAGGCGAATTTAATATTGAAAAGTAAAGATAGATTAAATATTCATACAATTCCTGCTTGGAGCGAAAATAATGTAGTAGAGCTACGTGGAGAATTTGTCTTTCCAGGGAAGTATACAATTCGTCGTGGTGAATCCCTTTCTAGTTTAATTGAAAAAGCAGGAGGTTTTACCGAATATGCTCATCAAGAAGGCTCTGTTTTTACACGAATCAAACTAAGGCAGTTGGAGCAAGAAAACATAATTAAGTTAGCGAATGATTTACGTGTTGAGATGGCTTCTAAGTCACTTTCTGATAAAAGTTTTTCTCAACCTTATGCAGATGTTCAGAAAATGCTAAAAGATCTATCTGAATTGAAGGCAATAGGACGATTAGTATTAAAGCTTCCAAAAGTCGTTGAGAATAATAACTATGATGTGCTGTTGGAATCAGGTGATGTACTTTATGTGCCAACGATAAAAAACTCAGTGAATGTCATTGGTCAAGTGCAAGTATCATCTTCACATATTTATGATGAAAACTTAACTCCAAAAGATTATTTAGCACAGAGTGGTGGTAGTAAAAAACGAGCAGATGATGAGAGAATTTACATCATATCAGCAAACGGTAGTATTAAATTGATGCAAAGTGGTAATTGGTTTTCTAGTGAGATAGATAACAATATGAAACCAGGTGATACCATCGTTGTACCGCTTGATACTGAATATATGGAAAATATTAGCTTATGGACAAGTGCTACAACAATTATGTATAACACTGCAGTAGCAATTGCTGCTATTAGTGGTATTTAATAAAGAACGCATTATGCATGTTGAAATGATATTGAAATAACATCTTCGAAATGCACATTAAAAAGTAATAAATGGAAGGAATTGTATGTTGCACACATTAAGTGAAGTTAATATAGCTGTCATTGGATTGGGATATGTAGGCTTACCTTTAGCAGTAGAGTTCGGTAAAAAATATCCAACCTTAGGTTTTGATATTAACACTAAGCGTGTAGATGAATTAAAGCAAGGCCATGATTTCACTTTAGAGGTTTCTAGTGAAGAATTATCAGATTCAGCCTACATTTCATATTCTTGCGATATTGAGTCTCTTAGACAATGCAATGTATACATTGTTACTGTACCAACACCTATTGATGAACATAAGCAACCTGACCTAACTCCGTTAGTAAAAGCTAGCCAAATGTTAGCTAAAGTGATTAAACAGGGTGATATTGTTATTTACGAGTCAACTGTTTATCCAGGAGCAACAGAAGAAGTATGCATTCCTCAGATAGAAAAAAATTCAGATTTAGTTTTTAATAAAGATTTCTTTGCAGGCTATTCACCAGAACGAATTAATCCTGGCGATAAAGAGCATCGAGTGACTAATATTTTGAAAGTTACCTCTGGTTCGAATGAAGAAATTGCTGATTTTATTGATTCTCTATATGGCTCAATTATTACGGCTGGAACTTATAAGGCGTCCAGTATTCAAGTTGCAGAAGCGGCCAAAGTAATTGAAAATACTCAACGCGATTTAAACATAGCATTAATTAATGAGTTAGCAGTTATTTTTAATAAATTGAATATTGATACAGAAGAAGTGTTAAAAGCTGCAGGAACCAAGTGGAATTTCTTACCATTTCGTCCCGGTTTAGTTGGTGGTCATTGTATCGGTGTTGATCCTTATTATTTAACTCATAAAGCACAGTCCATAGGTTATAATCCTGAAGTTATTTTAGCTGGTCGCCGTATTAATGATGGCATGGGATCTTATGTCGTATCACAGCTGGTAAAAACCATGATTAAACGAAACATATCAGTAAATGCTGCTAATGTTTTGGTCATGGGGTTAACCTTCAAAGAGAATTGCCCTGATGTCCGTAATACTAAAATTGTAGATATTTTAGCGGAGCTGGCCGAATATAATACTAATGTTGACGTATATGACCCTTGGGTTAATCCTGAAGAAGCTAAACATGAGTATAATGTTGATTTAATTGATAAGCCAAACAGCAAATATTATGACGCTGTTATATTTGCAGTTGCGCATGATGAATTTAAGGCGTTATCTAATAGTGACATAAAAGGATTAATGAAACCTGAACATGTTATTTATGATTTGAAATACATGCTTGACTCTGACTTAGCCGACATCCGCTTATAATTCGTTGAAAACAGGTAAGAAACAATGTCTAGATATGAAGAAATCAAAATAGAATTAACAAATTCGCCAAAAACATGGCTAGTTACAGGGTGTGCGGGCTTTATAGGGTCTAATTTATTAGAAACTTTATTATTATTAGAGCAAAAAGTGATTGGGCTAGATAACTTTGCTACTGGCCATCAACATAACTTAGATGAAGTTCAACAACAGGTTTCTATAGAACAATGGAGCAATTTTAGCTTCTTAGAAGGCGATATAAGAAATATCGAAGATTGCACAAAGGCAGTGGGTGGTGTTGATTACATATTACACCAAGCTGCTTTAGGCTCTGTTCCCCGTTCTATAGCTGATCCAATATTGACCAACTCGGCTAATATCACTGGTTTTTTGAATATGTTAGTAGCAGCAAAAGATGCTCAAGTTTCTAGTTTTGTCTATGCGGCTTCTAGCTCTACTTATGGCGATCACCCAGCACTGCCAAAAGTAGAAGATACTATTGGCAAGCCTTTATCTCCCTATGCTGTAACTAAGTATGTAAATGAGTTATACGCCGATGTTTTCCATAAAACTTATGGTCTGAATGCTACCGGATTACGTTATTTTAATGTTTTTGGGAAAAGACAAGACCCCGATGGTGCTTATGCAGCTGTTATTCCTAAATGGACAGCAGCAATGATAGAAAACCAAGACGTTTTAATTAATGGCGATGGTGAAACTAGTCGAGATTTTTGTTTTGTTGAGAATGCAGTGCAAGCTAATATTCTAGCCGCTACAGCAGAGCAAGAGGGAAAAAATCAAATTTATAATGTAGCTTTAGGAGATAGAACTACATTAAACACACTATTTGATAGCATAAAAAGAGCATTGCAAAGTAATGGAGTTGATTATCAAAAATCGCCAACATACGGTGACTTTAGGGTAGGCGACGTCCGTCATTCTCAAGCTGATATTTCAAAAGCAAAATCTATGATCGGTTTTGAGCCAGAATTTAGAATACAACAAGGTATCGATAAGGCTATGCCTTGGTATATCAATTTCATGTCATAATATTATTGAATAATTATTCAGAAACTGTATCGTATGCTTTTAATGCGGTATGGTTTTTTTTTATAAAAAAAAGTAGCATTTTCAATATCCTCTACTATCCTTTCTTATATCGTATAATCACATTGAAGTGATTGTTATTCTATAAAAGGGACTGGTTATGCTATTCAAATGGTTTTCTCGTTTATATCACGCAATAGTTTTCATTATTTTTCTTGGAATATTTGTGTATCTGTTTGCTCCAATACTAGTAGAAGCAAAACCTATCTCAAATGCTTTTATCAATGAAATACACTATGACAATATTGGTTTAGATGTAAATGAATTTATTGAAATAGCAGGAGATGGCAGTATCGATTTACTTGGTTGGTCCTTGCATTTATATAATGGTTCAAATGGAGAGGAGTACAAATCATTTTCTCTGCATAGTTGGCTGTACATAGAACCTATCAGTGGTTTTGGCATTCTACCAATTAAAGTCACAGGCTTACAAAACGGTTCTCCAGATGGAGTGGTACTTTTTGATGGCTTGAATATCATTCAATTTTTATCTTATGAAGGTGTTTTTACGGCAACTTCAGGAATAGCTGAAGGTGTTGTTAGTACTGATATTGGAGTATTTCAAGGACCAACAACTTCAGTAGGTGATTCATTGCAGTTGACTGGTCATGGGAAGTTATATAGCGATTTTATCTGGGGAGAGTCTCAACCTAGCAGTTTTGGTGCTGCTAACGTGAGACAAAGTTTTGTTGGTAATAATCTTAATCTAACCCCTGTAAACGAGCCAAGCAGCTTTTTACTCTTTCTTTTTATCTTATTAAGGTTATTCAAAAAAAATATATAGTTTAATACCTTTAACCTTAAGGCTTATAATTCACTTCTTTACATCATTAAGGTATCTCTTCTATAATGGCGCCACTTATATTGAGCTGAATAGTGCGTTCAATATGCTATTTAAGACTTGGATTGGTGTATTAAATAAGTGTCAGATAACATAGAAAACAATGTAGCGAGTAGTAAACTAAGAGGTATTCATAAACAAGAGCAATACTCTTCTGATAAAGTAGAATCGAATGATGCTACTTCGATAATACTACAACAGCAACTGTTACTATCTCAAATGCAACAAAATCAACCTCAAAGTGAAGATGTTGATTTTAATGAGATTTTTCGTACTGTTTGGGCGGGAAAATTGACTGTTATAGCTATTAGTTTTTTGTTTGCTGCACTTTCGATCTTCTTTGCGTTATCCAAACCTAATATTTACAAAGCATCTGCAATATTAGCTCCCGTATCAAGCGAAGGAAGTGCTGGTGGATTAGCTTCATTAGCAGGGCAGTTTGGTGGCTTAGCTAGTATGGCCGGTATTAATTTAGGTGGTAGCGGCGGTGATAAAACAGCAATTGCCTTAGAAACGATCAAATCACGCTCATTTATCGAAAATTTCATAGAGAAACATAATTTATTAGTGCCTATTATGGCGGCTAAAAATTGGGATATGATTTCCGATACATTAATATTGGATGATGAGCTCTATGATCAAACTGCAAATGAATGGATAAGAGACGTTAAGCCACCTAAGAAAGTTTCCCCTTCTTCTTGGGAAGCATTTTCTGAATTTTCTAAGTTACTTACTATCAATCAAGACAAAACTACAGGCATAGTGACAATTGAGATAGAGTATTTTTCACCTGTTTTGGCAAAAGCGTGGTTGAAATTTTTAATAGCTGACATTAATGAGTTTATGCGTGAGCAAGATCAAAAAGAAGCGAAAGACTCTATTGATTACCTAACAAATCAACTCGAAAATATTCAAGTTACAACGATGGAAACAGTGTTTTATCAACTCATTGAAGAACAAACCAAAAACATGATGTTAACTCAGGTTAAGTCAGAATATGTTTTAAAAACAATTGACTCTGCTCAAGTACCAGATGAAAAAGCCAAACCAAATCGTGCTTTAATAGTAATCTTAGGAACCGTATTAGGTTTTTTCTTGTCAGTATTGATCACTTTGACTCGTTATTATTCCCATAAAAAGTCAATTAATATCTCTGAGAACGTTAAATAAGTAACTTCATATTGAAGTGAAGTCTCTATATTTTATCTAAAAGGTATTTGATCCTTTCTACTGTTTTAAAATAGGGTCAATCTTATTTACTGATTTGACAGAAAGTAATTGATGGATTTCTTTAATATAATACTCCTCAGATACCAGTTTATTCACAGTCTTAAATGATTATGGTTTCTTGTCCTGCTAATTTTATGATGTAGTACTGGTGTTGCTTATGAAGGAATAAAGTTATTTTTTAAGTAGTCCTAATCACTCGACAATTTTATGCAGTAAACCAGCTTAACTCTCAGAAATGTTTATGTATATGAGATGCAAAATTACTGATATTGACATTAAATTTGGGTATAATGCGTCGAAATTTGAATGTTCACTATGTTATCAAGAAAATATTTAGGAAAAAATATGAAAAATTTTGCCTTAATTGGAGCCGCAGGATATATCGCTCCTCGTCATATGAAAGCTATCAAAGAAACGGGAAATAGTCTTGTCGCAGCGTTAGACAAAAATGATTCTGTAGGCATTATTGATAGCTACTTTCCTGAAGCAGACTTTTTTACTGAATATGAGCGATTCGATCGCCATATTGATCTATTAAAGCGCCAAGGTACCCAAATAGATTATGTCAGTATTGCGACACCTAATTATTTGCATGATTCACATATTCGCTTTGCATTACGAAATAATGCTCACGCCATTTGTGAAAAACCTTTGGTTTTAAATCCTCATAATATTGATGCATTGAAAGTCGTTCAAGATGAAACAGGCAAACAAGTTTATAATATTTTACAATTACGTTTACATCAAAGCATTATCGATTTAAAAGAATTTGTCGCACAAGAAGTTGCTAACAACCCTGATAAAATATTTGACGTTGATTTAACTTACTTAACCAGTCGAGGACATTGGTATTTCACTTCTTGGAAAGGTGATGACAATAAATCTGGTGGTATAGCCACAAATATAGGCGTGCATTTTTATGACATGCTAGGTTGGGTCTTTGGTGATTTAGTTAAAAATGAAGCACACTTAAAAGAAGAAAGCGCAAATGCTGGTTATTTAGAATTTAAACACGCAAAAGTACGTTGGTTTTTATCAGTAAATTATGACTATATCCCAGCAGAAGTGAAAGCTTCAGGTCAAAGAACTTATCGTTCAATTACCGTTGACGGTAATGAGATTGAATTTTCAGGTGGTTTTACCGACCTGCACACTAAAAGTTATGAGCATATTTTAACCGGAGGTGGATTTGGCCTAGAAGAGGCACGTAAGAGTATTGAAATTGTCAGTCATATTCGTAACCAAGATATTGTTACAAACTCTTCAGATGTTCACCCTTTTGTTAGTAAAGTAATTAGCTAACAATATAATAGAAACAGGAAATCCCATGGCTGATTATTACAAACATGAAAGTGCAATTGTTGATGAAGGCGCTAGTATTGGCTCTGATTCAAGAGTTTGGCATTTTGCCCATGTTTGTTCAGATGCACAAATAGGGAGTGGCGTTTCGCTAGGACAAAATGTATTTGTTGGCAATAAAGTGACTATTGGCGACAAATGTAAAATCCAAAACAATGTTTCAGTCTATGACAATGTCCATTTAGAAGCAGAAGTTTTCTGTGGACCTAGTATGGTTTTCACCAATGTTTATAATCCTCGTTCAGGCGTTGAACGCAAAGACGAATATCGTAATACCTTAGTTAAAAAAGGGGTAACTTTGGGGGCTAATTGCACTATTATATGCGGTATCACCCTCGGAGAGTATGCTTTCATAGGTGCTGGCGCAGTAATAAATAAAGACGTTAAACCTTATGCTCTCATGGTAGGTGTTCCAGCTAAACAAATAGGCTGGATGAGCGAATACGGTGAGCAACTTGATTTACCTATAAAAGGTGAGGGTTGGGTTACTTGTACTCATACGGGTGATAAGTACACATTAAAAGACGATGTTCTGACAAAAGTATTAGGTAGTAAGTGATGCAATTTATAGATCTTCAAGCACAGTATAAACATCTGAAAACAAAAATTGATAAGCGCATTGCCGATGTTCTAAACCATGGTAAATTTATCATGGGACCAGAAGTACTAGAGTTGGAACAAGCGCTAGCCAATTATATTGGTGTTAAGCACGTGGTAACCTGTGCTAATGGTACCGATGCACTTACACTAAGTTTAATGGTACTTGACATTAAAGAAGGCGATGCAGTTTTCTGCCCTACGTTTACCTTTTTCGCCTCTGCAGAAGTTATTTCGTTTGCTAATGCTACACCTGTGTTTGTCGATTCTAATGAACAAACATTTAATATTTGCCCAATCGATTTAGAAAAACAAATTGAAAAGACGATTAGTGAAGGTAGGTTAACACCTAAAGCAATCATTGCGGTTGATCTTTTTGGTCTACCAGCCAACTACCCTGAACTAGAGATTATCGCTAAAAAGTACAATTTGAAATTAATTGAAGATGCTGCTCAAGGTTTTGGTGGTTCAATTACTAACTCTGATGGTGTTACCAAAAAAGCAGGCAGTTTTGGTGATATCGCTACCACGAGCTTTTTCCCTGCTAAGCCGTTAGGTTGTTATGGTGACGGTGGTGCTGTGTTTACTAATAATGATGACTATGCAAAGTTATTACGTTCATACCGTGTGCACGGTAAAGGCAGTGATAAGTATGATAATATTCGCATTGGTATGAATAGTCGTTTAGATACAATCCAAGCCGCTATTTTGCTTGAAAAGCTTGCAGAGTTTCCACGAGAATTAATTAATCGTAATAAAGCCGCTGTTAATTATGAAGCTAATTTAGCTAATCTATATATGACACCACAAGTTCCACATGGTTATGAAAGTTCTTGGGCGCAATACACTTTACTCAGCGATAATAGAGATAAAGTTATGGCGGACTTTAAAAAGCAGGGGATACCAACTGTTATTTATTATGGTACTTGTATGCATCAACAAACAGTGTATGCAAATTTAGGTTATCAAGATGGGGATTTCCCTGTAGCTGAAAAATTATGTAAGCAAGTTTTTAGTTTGCCTATGCATGGGTATTTTGAGAGTTTATTTTCAACTGATTCTATAAGTCAAAACTTGTAAATGTTCCGTCTGATTTTTAAAAGTGCTTTTTTTCACGTCATTAATATGCTGGTAATGATACTAACTAGTGTTATTTTGGCAAGAGAATTAGGGGTTCAACTCTATGGTGAATATGTAATAATTTTATCTATTGTTACGTTAGTTAGTATACCTATTTCTGCAGGAATGCCAACTCTGATTGTACGTGAAGGCGCTAAGTACTCTGGCTTGTTACAATATGATAAGTTGAAAGGTTTACTTTTTACTACACGTGATTTAGTTTCGTATTATATTTCTATAATCATACTAGCCTTAATATTTTATTCATACATTGTAAAAGTCGAATGGCTTTTTTTAATAGCTTTATTACTCCCCGTATTTTCTATAGTAAAATTAAATTCGGCATTTTTGAGGAGTCAGGAACATATAGTCGCGGGCCAATTATTAGAAATATTTCCAACTTTGACATGGCTTTTCATGTTGGTTCTGTCAACTACTGCTTTTAACTTAACACTAAGTGTAGAATTAGTAGTATACGAATTTGTTATCTCACAATTAATTTCTATTATTGTTGGTTCCTTTTATACTTATAGAAGGTTTACCCCTCTTATTCGAGATGTCTCGGCAAGCTTTGAAAAAAATAACTGGTATCGAGGTTTAGCACCCTTAACGTTATATTCAGGACTAAACGTCTTAAATGGGCAGGTGGGCATAATAGTACTAGGAGGGATTTCTTTGAATGAGGTTAGTTACTTTAAAGTGGCAATGTCCTCTGCTGCATTAGTAACCTTTGGACTTGCAGCTGTCAATATTGTGATGGGTCCTAAAATTTCGAAGTTATATTCTAAAGGCAACAAGATTGAAATACAGAAAATGATAACAAACTGTTCACAGTTGGTTTTGTTGGTTGGCTGTTGTATTTTTATTGTGTTTTTTGTTTTTGCATCTAATTTAATTGGATTTTTCTATGGCCCTGAATATCTACAAGCAACAAGTTCTTTTAAAATTCTTTTATTTGGTAACCTAGTTAATGCTGCATTAGGGTCTGTGGTTTTGATATTGAATATGACAAGAAATGAAAAGGTAGTTGTTAAAGGTTTATTTTTAGCAATTTTCATTAATTTAATTTTATGTCTTACTCTGGTTCAGCTATACGGCGCAGTTGGTGTAGCAATAGCAGCTACATTGTCCATGAGTTTTTGGAATGTATATTTAGCAATAATGGTTTTCAATAAGACTGGGTTTATAAGTCATGCGTTTAGAAAGAAATAGTAAGTAATGGACAATATTAACCCTAATTTGTTTGTTATTGGAGCTCCTAAGTCTGGTACAAGTGCATTTGTCGATGGCTTAGCGCAATTAGACGAAATCTTTGTGCCAAAAATAAAAGAACCGCGTTTTTTTGATGCCTTTACTTATTATGACGATGAAGCTGATTATCAATACAAGTCAATAAATAGTTACCTAGAGTTGTATGACTTTGATTCATCGCGCACTAGTAAATATCGAGTAGATGGTAGCGTGTTTAATATGTATAGTGAAAAATCCATCAAGAATATATTATCATTATCTCCAAATGCTAAATTTGTTCTTATTATAAGAGATCCAATATCTTCTGTTAAATCTATGTTTCTGCAACGAATGAAGCACGCAAATAAAGAAAAAAGAGAAATTTCGAATAAGTTTAGTGATTGTTGGAAAAGTTTAATCCAAAGGAGAAATGATGGAGATTGTTTTCCTGAAGGGTGTAGAAATAAGTTTCTTTTTAGATATGATTTGCTCTATTCATATGAGCTATATATTCCAATGTTAAAACAACTAATTAGCGCTGATAACTTATTACTTATAGATTATAGACTTTATAAAAATGATCCTGATTGTTTTTATAAGCATACGTTTGACTTTTTACAAATCGAAGGCATATCCAAGCCGCTTAATAAAATTGTCAACCCATCAATACCAAAAGTGAATAATATATTATCACTTTCAATTGAAAAGTTAGTTATTAAAACGTCTGGTTTAAGGAAGTTAATTGGCCTTAATGGCAATAAATTGAATTTTATTAAGCTGAGTTTATCTAAACTTTTTAAAGATGAGAATATTATTCTTGATGTAGAGGATTCTGATATTAGGAAAGAATTTGAAAAGACCTATGAATATCTAAATCAACTTGATTACATTCAATCTTAAAGAGAATTATTTTTAATTTGACTTAACTAATATGATAAAAATCACCATACCAAGTAACAATTTAAAAGAACGCCAATATATAATAGACATTCTACTGAATGAGTTTTTAGGGCTTGAATTTCAACTTGTTTATGGTAATTCGAGTACAGAATTTAAACATTGGAGTCTAGAACTCGAAAATGGCAATAAAATAATATTTGAAGATCATTTTTTTAGTGAGTATCCCAAAGATCTTGAATATTTAGACTTAAACCACATTCCCAAGTCAATTCATTACATAAAAAATGACTTTATTTCAGAAGAGGATTTGCCTGTCATATTTGGTAACTCCCTTTTTAATATAAGTGAAAATAATGATGCCAGGGTCTTTACTTGTGGTGTTGATATTTTTGCATCATCTTTTTTCATGCTTAGCCGGTGGGAAGAATATGTAAATAAAAACAGAGATACACATGGACGGTTTCTTGCCAGTGATAGCTTAGCATTTAATCATGGTTTTCTAGATAGACCAATCGTAAATGAATATGTGATTTTACTTAGAAATTTATTGTTGGAATTAGGCCATGTTCAAAAATTCAAATCTAGAAAGTATCAAATGTTGCTTACCCATGATGTTGATCATATCTTAAAGTGGGATTCATTAATCAAATTTAGCAAGCACCTGATAGGTGATTTAGTAATCCGACGTTCTATAAAGGAATTTTTTGCTAGCATATCTTATTTTATAAAAGTTCGGTTGAAATTAAAGAATGATCCTTATGAGACTTTTGATGACTTAATGACTCTGAGTGAATCCGCAGGAGTTAAATCATACTTTTTTTTTATGGGCAAAGGAAAAACATCATTCGATAATAATTATCGTAGTGACTCTAAAGTAGTTTTCAATTTGATAAAAAATATAAAAAAGCGAAATCATTTTATAGGAATCCACCCAACTTACGATGCCTATGATAGCTTTAAACAATTTGAAGCTGAAAAATCTGAATTAGAGCAATCTTTATTAACTAATATTCACTTTGGTAGAGAACATTATCTTAGGTTTGAAGTCCCTGATACTTGGCAAATATGGGATGATAATAATATGACCTGGGATAGCACTATGGGGTATGCAGATAAAGAGGGCTTCAGGTGTGGTGTATGTTTTGAATATAGTGTTTTTAATATTTTAACTAGACAACACCTTGAATTAAAAGAAAGACCATTGATAGTGATGGATGTATGTGTGATAGATAAGGGGAATTTGTCCCCTGAAAAAGCCAGCAAAAATATTTTGAATTTAATTGTGAAAATTAAAAAATATGAAGGGGATTTTGTTTTGCTTTGGCATAATAGTAGCTTTAATACGTTCTTGTGGGATAAGTATCAGAATGTATACTTGGATGCAGTTTATGCAGGTACTGAGGATAAAGGGTAAATATTGAATATTTTAGTTATTTCTAGAACTCGTTGGTCTGAGCTACCACGTATCCGCCATCAATTGGCGCTGTTGTTACAAAAAAAAGGTCATCAAGTAACTTTTATTGAAAAATGCGATTCATTTGGTCGCAAGGTGAGATTTTATGAATCTAACGGTATTGTAATTGCTCGTCATGCGGAACTTTATCATCATCAATTGAAACCGTTTGCTTTGTTGCAAAGAATTTATTCTTATTATGCAATGAGAGGAATTAAAAAAATTTATAACTTAAAGCCTTATGATTTGGTAGTTAATTTCAACTACGACTATAGCTTTTTGGCAAAAGCCTTTCCATCAAGTAAAGTTATTACGCTTATTAATGATGACTTTGAGGCACAAGCGAAACCGTGGATGAAAAATGCAATAAAGTCACAATTAGCAGCTACTTGTGTTGATTCTGATGCTGTTTTGACAGTTTCAATTCCTTTATTAAATAAATTGAAAGAATATACAAATAATGTTGAGCTCTTTTTCCCATGGTGTGATGAGCTTTATCAAAAGCCAAATGTATCTCATTCAAGGGATATTGTTATTTACTTTGGTTTTATTAATAACAGGATTGATTGGGATATTGTACATCAATTGCTCAAACGTGATGTGAAATTACGTTTTGTTGGCCCTATCAATGAATCTGAAGCTAAAGTAAAACTTGATCAATTTACTGAATATAGTAATTTTGAATATCTGACAGCTAGAAATTTTCAGGAACTTGATTTAGAAGACGTTTGTTGTTCAATAGCACCCTATAATATCAATATAGAGTCAATTAAAGCATGTACAGTAAGTAATAGAGCATTCAGATTGTTGAGCAAAGGTATACCTGTTATATACCCAGATTTACCATATATAATTAAAGCGCCTAAAGAAGTTATCTCTGCAGCTAAAAATGTAGAAGATTATATAGAATTGATTAACTTTTATAGAAGTAATTTTGAAAATTGCCAGCCTATGATTGAAGCCTTTTTACCTGAGCACTCAGCAGATGTAAGGTATTCACAATTATTGAAAACTATTGATTTAGCAACATTACCTTCAACATAAGAAATATCTATGTTTATTTTTCGTATTATACATGTGCTGTTAGTATTCTTTTTTGCTTTGTATTCTGTGGCGGGAGTAGCAAATTACTACATGGTAGCAATTGGAATTAGTGGCCTTAATTTCACAGTAATATCTTTATTTAGTATTGTAATGCTTTATGTTGTCGGAATTATACTCAGAGTCAGACTTATAAAAAATATAAATGTTTTTAGAGAAGTTTGGGTTTTTATAGTTCCTTTCCTCTTGGTCACGTTTTTTTCTTTTTTCTATTCAGAGTATTATGATTATGCACTGATTAAATTATTTACTCTTCATATAAATCTCACCCTTGCAGTTTTAATGTCTTTGACTTTCACCCGAACAGATGTTGTAAAGTATAGTAAACTGACTATTATTTTTAGTTTGCTACTAGGATTGTTATACCCGTATTTTTATAGTGGTTTTTTTACTGTTCCAATTGATATAAACGATGATCATGTAGCTGTTTATCTTACCAGTGCCGCTCTCCTAGCTTATGCTGGGGCTTTGTTAATATCGATAAAACCATTTAAAAAAGGAAACTCGCTATTGCTTTTACTTATTTATATAGAAATTGCAATAACAGGAGCGAGAGGGCCTTTGATATTTTTAATATTTGCTCATTTCTTATATGAAATAGTAGTGAGGCGGCGTTTAGCATTTTTATTTGTTTTTGTTCCCCTAGTTATTAGTTTAATTTTCTCAGCTATACAGCAAGATGATGGTGAAAGCTTCTTCTCAAGAATGATTTATCGCTTTTCTTTATTATTTGATGGTGATTCTGGTGCAAGACTTGAATATTGGGGTGTTTTTGTTAGTGAAATGAATACCTTAAATAGGATATTCTTTGGTACAGGTTTAGGTAGCTTTGGTGTATTCAAACATGGAGCCGATACCAAAGGGTATCCACATAATATCTTTTTAGGTGTAATGTCGGACTCTGGTATTATTGGATTAATATTATTTATGTTTTTCATTTTGTTTTATTGCCGTTATTTCTTTAAGTCTAAATTGTTGCCATTATTTATTGTGCCATTAGTTCCTTTATTAGAATTACTTAAGAGTTCAACTTATGCCGAATATCGCTTGTTTTGGATTGGTTTGGCAATCCCTCTTTGTTTTGTGGCGAATGATATATATAAAAAAGAAAATTCTGTTTTAGGAGGGAATAGCTTTGATAAATAAAAAGTGTTCAAAAGTACTAATTGTCATTCTTGGGTTATTTTTGCAATCATGTGATGATGAATTACCGCCAATAATTGAAATTAATCAAAGTGATTATGGCAGGTTGAAAAATGAATATATCATAGCAGACTGTTCAAATCAGATAGACTTTCTATGTGTGGCTTCATCTGAAAGTTTCTTAGAGGCTATTAATAGCAACGTAAGTACTATTGTTCTTGAAGATGGGGATTATGATCTGGGGAAGGTTACAATAAATAGAACTATCACTATAAAAAGTCAGCATCTATGGGGAGCTGTAGTGACAGGATCTACCTATCTAAAAATTAGTGCAAATCATGTAATAATCCAAGGAGTAAAGTTTGTAGATGGGGCCTCGTCTACTGAAGACGATTCTATAAAAACAAGACATGGCGTGGCTCTTGTTAATTCATCAACTAATGTGAATTTCAGGGATGACTATTTTCAAAATATTGGAGTTAATTCTACAGTAGATGATGGAACTGGAATTGGAATCAGTATAATAGATTCATCAGAAGTATATATTGAAAATAATGTTTTTAATAATAGTAGAGCCATTGCTTTCAAAACAGATAATAGTTCTAAAAATGTCATTGTAAAAAATAATGAGTTTACAAATAGTTTTAACTTTGGAGGAGCAGGTGAAGTTGCTCATTTTGGGACTGCATACTCAGTAAGCCAAGGTACCCCACCTATTCCAGATGATTCTTTTCATGAGTTTTCAAATAACTATGTTTCAAATTGGAACTTGGAAAAAGAATTGATTTCAATAAAGTCTAGTAAAAATAAAGTGTTTAATAATTTGTTTGTTGATAATGGAGATTCGGCTATCGTCGTACGGATGGGCAATGATAATGAAATTTATAATAATGTCATGTTAGGTAATCAAGAATATCCAGTTCGAATTTCAGGTGAAAGAAATATCATTCGAGACAATTCCTTTTGTGGAGTAGGGGTTACTCTTTCATTGCATGCTCAAATGGTGTTTTCGGAATATAGGGATAATTTATATAATAGTTATTGGGCTGCAATAGATAATGAAATAGTTGATAATAATTTTTATGGGTATTCAGGAGTTAGTTTTGTTGATTTAGGCTCCGCAGCTCAAAGTGATTTCTTTGCAGGAAATCCAGAGAATAACTTGATATTAAATAATAACTGGTATTACCAAGGAGTTTTCAGTGAGCTGTCTATAGGGACTATATTGCAGAATAATGTTAGTAAAAAAAATATCGAATGCCCATTTAAAATTATAGAATAACAGGCTGATTTCTTATGACAATCCAATTGTCTTTCTTTTCATTCTATCTGTGAAATATTATGACATCTTTTTCTTTTAGAAATAACATCCTTGACCTTATTCGACTTATTGCGGCTCTTCAGGTTGTTGTTGTACACAGTAATAATCATTTAAAGCTTAATATCGATGAATCGTTCATGTCATTACTTGAGCGATTTCCGGGCGTGCCTATCTTTTTTGTTGTTAGCGGCTTTCTTATATCAGCTTCTTATGAACGTTCAAATTCATTGTTTCAATACTATCAAAATAGGGTATTGAGAATTTTTCCAGGTTTATGGTTTTGTTTTGTTATTTCATTAGTAACAATCTTGATTTTTTCTTCTGTAGAGTTTGAACTAATAGCCAGTTTAAAGTGGGGGGTTGCTCAATTAACGATGGCGCAATTTTATAACCCTGACTTCTTACGTACCTATGGTGTTGGCGTAGTAAATGGTAGCTTATGGACAATACCTGTAGAGTTACAGTTTTATATAATTTTGCCTGTTATTTATTGGTTTTTTCGATTTAGTTCTAAATCGTTATATTTTGCGGGTTCCTTGATCGTCTTCTTATTATTTATAGCTTTAAGTTTAGTATTTTTTGAATTCAAGGCGAATAATGAAACTCTTTTAGTGAAACTAGTAGGTGTAACCGTTTTTCCCTATTTGTATATGTTTTTAGTGGGGGTGTTTTTACAAAGACGTATTAACGTTATTGAAAAATACTTATACGGAAAGTTTTATTTTTGGCTTGCTTTATACTTAATTTCTTCATATTTACTAGGGCTCTTTAACTTTACTGTTCAAGGTAATTATCTGAACCCCATTTCCGCTATATTACTTTCTTTGCTTACTATTTCAGCAGCGTATTCATTTCCTAAATCTTATTCTACGTTATTAAAAGGTAATGATATTTCATATGGTGTTTATATTTATCACATGCTTGTGATTAATATATTTGTTGAGCAAAACTTGTCTGGAAGCCTTATATATCTAGCAATAACATTAGCATGCACCATAGCGTTAGCTAGCTTTTCTTGGTTAATGATTGAGAAGAAAGCACTGAGTTTTAAGCACTATAGTTTAAGAAAAACTATTGATACTTCGCACACAAAATTGGAATCATCGTGAAACAAATACTTCAAAACATGGGAAGTGGAGAAACTTCCTTAGTTACTGCTCCAGCACCGCAATCAAAAAATGGTCATTTAGTTATTCACTCTACAGCAAGCTTAATTTCTGCAGGTACAGAACGGATGCTAGTTGAGTTTGGTCAAGCCAGCTTTTTGCAAAAGGCCCGTAAGCAACCAGACAAAGTTAAAATGGTATTAGATAAGGTAAAAACAGACGGCTTAGCTACTACTATTGATGCGGTTAAAAGTAAATTGGATCAACCTTTACCTTTGGGATATTGCAATGTGGGTAAAGTTGCAGAAACAGGCAATAATTGTGGTGATTATGTCGTTGGTGATCGTGTTATCTCAAATGGCCCTCATGCTGATGTCGTTAGAGTTGCTAAGAATTTATGTGCAAAAATCCCCGCTAATGTATCAGATGAAGAGGCTGCTTTTACCGTTTTAGGCTCAATTGGCTTACAAGGAATTCGACTTGCCAAACCAACATTAGGAGAATGTTTTGTTGTTACTGGAGCCGGCCTGATAGGTTTAGTCGCTATTCAATTACTCATTGCAAATGGTTGTAGAGTATTAGCAATAGATTATGATCAAAATAAACTCGATTTAGCGTCAAAATTTGGAGCTGAAATCTGTAACCCTGGTAACGGAGAAGATCCTGTAGCAGTAGGAATGGCATTTAGCCGCGGTCAAGGTGTTGATGGGGTTATTATTACCGCTTCTACTCCTTCACATGACCCTGTATCTCAAGCGGCAAATATGTCCAGAAAAAGAGGTCGTATCATATTGGTAGGTGTGATTGGCTTGAACTTGAGTAGAGCAGACTTTTATGAAAAAGAATTAAGCTTTCAAGTTTCCTGTTCATATGGTCCAGGTCGATATGAAAGTGAATACGAAGAAAAAGGCAATGATTACCCTATTGGTTTTGTTCGTTGGACAGAGCAAAGAAACTTTGAAGCGGTCTTAGATATGATTTCATCTGGTAAAATAGATGTTAAGTCACTAATTTCACATAGATATAGTTTTAATGATGCTTTGGATGGTTATGAACTGCTTACCACAGATAAGTCAGCATTAGGTATTATTTTAAATTACCCTCAAGTAGCGAAAGATGAGTTAAACGCGAATGAAATTGTTTTAAGTGACTATGTTGGCGGTAATGCTAGTAAGCCTGTCATTGGTTTTGTTGGTGCTGGTAATTATGCATCAAGGGTGCTGATCCCTGCCTTTAAAGAAGCGGGTGCTAACTTACATACTATTACCACATCTGGTGGTATTAATAGCGTTGTTCATGGTGAGAAAAATGATTTTCATAAAGCATCAACCAATACCGATGCAATGCTTGAAGATAGTGAGATAAACACCGTCGCAATAGTGACACAACATAGCTCTCATGCCCATTTTGTAGCCAAAGCATTAGCGCAAGGCAAAAATGTATTTGTTGAGAAACCATTAGCCATAAATTATGAACAATTAGAAATGGTTCAAGCAGCATATAACAACCAACTGCAAGATAATAAAAGTGCACGCCTTATGGTTGGTTTTAACAGACGTTTTTCCCCTCAAATTCAAAAAATGAAAGTACTGCTTCAAGCTGAAAACGAGCCTAAGTCTTTTATTATGACCATGAATGCTGGAGCTATCCCCGCAGAACATTGGACGCAGCAGGCAGACGCAGGTGGTGGTCGTATTATAGGTGAAGCGTGTCACTTTATTGACCTTATGCGCTATTTGGCAGGCAGCAAAATAGTCTCTGTACAAGCACGTAAAATGGGCTTAAGTAATGGGGTTACTGTTACTGAAGATAAGGCCGCTATTATCTTAGGTTTTGAAGACGGTTCATTTGGAACTATTCACTATTTAGCCAATGGAGCCGCTAGCTTTCCCAAAGAACGTGTAGAAGTTTTTGTCGCTGGTAAAGTCTTACAACTAGATAATTTTAGAAAATTAAAAGGCTTTGGCTACAAGAATTTTAATAAAATGAATTTGTGGCAACAAGACAAAGGCCAGAAAGCTTGTGCGGCCACTTTTTTGCAGTCAATTGAGGCAGGTGAAAATTCGCCTATTTCTGCTGATGAATTATTTGAAGTAGCTAAAGTTACGCTAGATATTGCTGAGCAGTTGCGTACTCAATAAGTAAGTGATGAATCAATTTCTAATCAAAATGAATACTGCGTACGCGCTAGGCTTTGCCAGCTTGTGGCGTGCAATTTTTTACCGAATTGGCATTAAGCTAGGGTTAAATAAAGTAAAGAAAATAAGTGCTCATATTGAAACAGGCAATTTTTTTGAATTACCTGAAAATCTGTTCAACACTAAGTTAAAAGTTAACACGCAATGGTGTAATCAGCAGTGCTTTTTTGGTTGGAAAGTTGTTAATTCAACAGACATACCCAATTGGCATCAAAGTGTCTTAACGTCTGCAGAGATTGAACAGCCGCACCTATCTTGGTGGTCTATTCCTGACTTCTCTCCAGAATTAGGCGATATAAAAGGGGTTTGGGAAGCTTCTCGGTTTGATTGGGTGTTGTGTTTTGCACAACAGGCATCTCAAGGTGATGAAACTGCGTTAAATAAACTTAACCTCTGGTTGAATGATTGGAGTATTCATAATCCTCCCTATCAAGGTGCTAATTGGAAATGTGGTCAAGAAGCTTCAATACGAATTATGCACTTGGCCATGGCAGCAATCATTTTAAAGCAACATGATAAAAGTAGTGTTTCTCTTATTTCTTTCGTTAATGCTCATTTGCAGAGAATTTTACCGACAATCTCATATGCTGTGGCGCAAAATAATAATCACGGTACTTCCGAAGCCGCGGCTTTGTTTATTGGCGGTAGTTGGCTAACTTTGTTAAATGAACCTGGTGGGGATGTGTTTTATCAGCAAGGTCGACAATGGCTAGAAAATAGAGCCAAACACTTGATTGAAGAAGATGGAAGTTTTAGCCAATACTCAACAACTTACCATAGGGTTATGCTTGACTCATATTCAATGGCAGAAGTATGGCGCTTAAAACTAGCATTGCCTGTGTTCAGTGTTAAGTTAAAAAGCAAACTTCAATTAGCAACAAATTGGCTTTATCAGTTTACTCAATTTGACAGTGGCGATGTGCCAAACTTAGGAGCAAACGATGGTGCTAGGCTGTTACCATTAACCGATACTGACTATCGAGATTTTCGCCCTGCTGTGCAACTTGCCTCTGTTTTATTCAACCATAAAAAAGCTTGGTCACAAAAAGGTGACTGGGATCTTCCATTGCAATGGCTATCAATAGAGCAACCAAACTCTGTGCTCGAAGCACAAAGCTCTAGTCATTTTAAAAACGGTGGGTATTGTATATTACGCAAAGGAAAGACAATGGCTTTACTTAACTATCCAGAGTTTAAGTTTCGACCTAGCCAATGTGACGCCCTACACGTAGATTTTTGGCTTAATGGCGAAAACTTGCTTAGAGATGCAGGAACTTATAGCTATAATGCCGGTGACGAGCATATTGAATATTTTGGTGGTACGGCTGGTCACAATACTGTTCAATTTGATGATAAAGAACAAATGCCACGGTTAAGCCGATTTTTATTAGGGAATTGGCTAAATTTACATGGTGTTGCGGAGCTTAAAAATGAAAAGGTTTTGCAAAGCTGCCAAGCAGGATATCAAACAAAAGACGGTTCGCATCGTAGGTGCTTACAGTTAACAGATAATGCGTTAATTGTTGAAGACAACATTAATCAATTTACTAATAAAGCGACCTTACGTTGGAGACTGGCGTCAGGAGATTGGCGACTGACCGGTAATACAGCCACTAATGGTAAGCACCAATTAACCATTGAACCACAAGAATTAATCAAAAACATAGTCTTAGTTGAAGGACAAGAGTCACGCTACTACTATCAAAAACAGGCAACTCCTGTGCTTGAAGTAGAATTTCATCAAGCGTGCTCAATAAAGTCTGTTTATCAATATGTATAATTATCAAATTAAACTGAAAAGAAATTAATCAATGAAAGTACTTTATTTCCACCAACATTTTTCAACACCCAAGGGAGCTACAGGCATTCGCTCTTATGAAATGGCGCGCCGTCTAGTTCATCACGGTCACCAAGTGACTATGGTATGCGGAAGCTACGGTGGGGGTGATACCGGGTTAGAACACGAATTTAAAAATGGCAAAAGAGAAGGCTCGATAGCTGGGATTAATATTATTGAGTTTGATTTAGCGTATTCGAATACTGATGGTTTTATTAAGCGGGCATCTACTTTTGTCAAGTTTGCCATGAAAAGTATCGGACTAGCCTTAACACAGCAATACGATGTGGTTTTTGCAACTACCACACCATTAACAGCGGGTATTCCCGGTATTTTTGCTCGTTGGTTACGCAGAAAGCCCTTTGTCTTTGAAGTGCGAGATCTTTGGCCTGAATTACCCAAACAAATGGGCGTGATAAAAAACCCAATAGTCTTAGGGTTAATGTCAATGCTAGAGTGGTTATCATACCGTAGCGCTCATAGGTGTGTTGGTCTTTCTCCTGGCATCGTTGCGGGAATTGAGAAGCGAGGGGTAAAACCAGAGAAAATAGCGCTAGTCCCAAATGGCTGTGATTTAGATATTTTCCAATTAGCCCATGATGAAAAAAGCAATGAATGGCGGCCAGAAGGGGTTAGCAACTCTGATTTAATGGCGATCTTTACTGGCACCCACGGGCAAGCTAATGGCTTAGATGCGGCATTAAATGCGGCACTTGAATTAAAAAATCGAGGCAGAACTGACATTAAGTTAGCCTTTGTTGGTCAAGGAAAACTTAAGCATGAATTACAAGTTAAAGCACAGGCGTTAGCACTTAGTAATGTGGTTTTCCATCCGCCGGTAAACAAAGAGAAACTGGCAGGTTTAATGGCAAGTGCAGATTTAGGGTTACAATTACTCGCTAATATACCTGCGTTTTATTATGGCACTTCACCGAATAAGTTTTTTGACTATATCTCAGCAGGCTTACCTGTACTTAATAATTATCCTGGTTGGTTAGAAGGTATGATAAATGAGAATAGTTGTGGTTTTACAGTAGCACCAGATGATCCAATCGCCTTTGCTGATGCCCTAGAAAAAGCAGCTTCTGATAAAGCAGAGTTAAAACTCATGGGCAATAGAGCAAGTGATTTAGCTAGCAAAGAATTCGATCGTAAAGAGTTAGCCGACAAGTGGGTTAACTGGGTAGCAGGTGTTCACGAATGAAGCGCTTGTTTGACGTCGTAGTGGCGAGTATGGCGTTAGTATTGCTATCGCCAATCATGTTTATAGTAAGTCGTAAAATAGCTAAAAACTTAGGTAAGCCTGTTTTATTTAAACAAAAGCGACCGGGTTTACATTGCGCTATTTTTGAAATGAGTAAATTTCGCAGTATGCGAGATGCGGTAGATGCTGATGGTAAAACACTACCTGATGAAGAAAGGCTGACTGCCTTTGGTACTAAATTACGTAGCTCAAGTTTAGATGAATTGCCTGGGTTATGGAGTGTTTTAAAAGGCGATATGAGCTTAGTAGGCCCGCGCCCCTTATTAGTAGAATATCTTCCTTTATATAACAGCGAGCAAGCAAAGCGACACAATGTTCGCCCCGGCATTACTGGTTGGGCACAAGTGAATGGGAGAAATGCTATCAGTTGGGAGGATAAGTTTAAACTTGACGTCTGGTATGTTGATAATCAAAGTTTCTGGCTAGATATTAAAATACTATTGTTAACGGTAAAGAAGGTATTTATTAAAGAAGGCATTTCAGCGGAAGGTGATGTTACTATGCAAAAATTTACTGGCACTAATCGTTAATAACAACAGAGTTAACGTCAGAGGAGGGAATTAACTCGATTACAGTATAAGGAAGCGATTAATAAATAGTGTTTTTCGATGCGAATGAAATGGTCTCCCCCGTGGTTAGTGAAATTCAAACCATACCAGAAATATTAGAAAACTGACTGTTATTCAATCTTGATGGCACGTTAGCTTTTGTCCAATTTGATGAGGGCAATATTTATTTTATCAAAACAACTACCAGTCATTGGTACATGAGAATTTACAAAAAGGGCTTTCACCTTCTCTATTTTAGCTGTTTTTTCTTTCGAAAAACTGAATTTTTCTATACAGAAATAACGAGAACCATAAAAAAAATGTAATTGTTTGTTTAGATCTTTTATACCAGTACTTTTTTTGTGTATAGTAGCGCGGAAGTTTAGATTTAATCAAAGGTATAAGTAAATGCGCAAGCAGTCACAAAAAGGTTTTTCATTAATTGAGTTAATGATTGCTATGGTTATAATCGGTTTAATCGCCTCACTTATTGGCCCAGCAATGTTTGGTAAGGTTGATAGTTCAAAGATTAAAACAGCAGAAGCACAAATGCAGCTATTTGCTACCGCATTAGACACCTATCGCTTAGATGTTGGCGTATACCCTGAAAATCTTGATGAGCTAAGAGAGTCTAGTAATAAAAACTGGGATGGTCCTTATTTTCCTAAAGCAATACCTTCAGATCCCTGGAATAATGCTTACCTATATCAACTTGAAGAGTCACAAGTTAGCTATAAAATGTTTTCAAAGGGTAAAAATGGCAAAATTGAAGACGGCGGCGATGATGTGGTTTTCTAACTAATGGAATTTTTAAACAGCTTAAAGTTAGAAGGTAAAATTACCGAAGTCCAAGTTCAAAAAGTAATACAATTCCAACAGAAATTTGGTGGTGATTCTGACGCTATTGTAGCAAGTTTAGGATTAGCATCAGAAGAAGATATTGCCGTAGTTTTAGCAAAATCATCTTCATGTGCTTATGTCGATTTTGAGAACTTTGACGAGAGTATTTCTAATCAAAAGCTAAATGCGGTACTGACAAACTGTCCTTTGAATATTCAGTTTATTCAAGATAAAGGCGGAATCCCCATTCACTGGGAAGGAAGTCATATTAATATACTTGTTACTAATACTAATCATTATGACATTGGCGAATATCTTGAATATGAAGGAGTAACAGCCTCTTATTTAATTTGTAGCCCCACCACTTATCGAAATGCTGAAGCAAAAATATTAGAAGTTAAAGCCATTGGTTTTGACGAGTATATGAGTGACTTTGATACTGATGTTGAAAGGTTAAAGGAACTTGCTAGCGAAACCCCTATTGTAAGTTTAGTCGACTCTTTAATTATGCGCTCAGTTAAGATGGGGGCTTCAGATTTACATATAGAGCCCTACCGTGAAGGTTGCAGGGCAAGAATCCGTGTTGATGGCGTATTAAATGAATTAGAATTACTGCCAAAGAGTTTGTTCCTCCCCATAATATCTCGTTTGAAAATACTGGCTAACTTAGATATTGCTGAGAAAAGAAGACCACAAGACGGAAAAATAGAATTTAAACTTGCCAATCAAGAATTTGATATCAGGCTATCAACCTTGCCTTTAAACGAAGGTGAGAGTGTTGTAATGCGCTTTTTAATGAAACAATCTTTAAATTATGATTTGGAAAAATCAGGCATTGAAAGCGATTTACTCGATTTAATTAGAGAAGATTTAACCCGCACGTCAGGTGTTATTTTACTAACAGGCCCAACGGGTAGTGGTAAAACAACGACCCTTTATTCTTTTCTAAATCAGCTTAATGATGACAAAATTAAAATTATAACTTTGGAAGATCCGGTTGAATATCAGCTAGAAGGCATTAACCAAATTCAAGTTAATCATGATATAGGTTTTGATTTCTCTAAAGGTTTACGAAGCATTGTTCGTCAAGATCCTGATGTAATCATGGTGGGTGAAATTCGTGATAGCGAAACAGCTCAAATAGGTATGCAATCGGCATTAACTGGGCATTTAGTATTTAGTACTTTACATACTAATGATGCGCCGAGTGCTTATACTCGCTTACTTGATCTTGGCTTAGATGAATATTTACTCAATGCAGCGCTTATCTCTATTGTAGCGCAACGATTAGTAAGGAAAATTTGTAATGAGTGTGCTTATGAATATGAGGATGAAAAAATCGTCGCTGATTTCGGTTTAAAAGCATTAGCACAACAGTTTAATAATACAAAAATATCATTAAAAAAAGGGAAGGGTTGCAAGCAATGTAATCATACAGGTTATTATGGTCGTTTAGCGATTGTGGAATACTTGCGTTGTGATGACAGCATTGAAAAGCTACCCAAAGGCGCTGAATTCGTTTTAAGTGCAAGGGCGTTGATGGCTCAAAATAATATCCGTTCTTTGCACAGTGATGGTTTATTAAAAGTAATTAAAGGGCTAACCAGTATAGAAGAAGTCGTTAGGGTAGCGGGTTAATGAAAGCTTATGATGTTAAAGCCTATAATAACTCAGGTGAATTAATTCAGCGAAAAGAAGTTGCACAGACTAAACAAGAAATACAACACAAGCTAGCTAAACAAGGCTTAATTGCTGTAGAAATTAACGAGTTAGATAGCACTAAACAGCATCAGGGTCATTCAATTAATATACCTTTATCTGTGCTGGAAGAAATTTTCTCTAATTTAGCTGAGCTAATGCAAAATGGCATTAAGTTGGACAAAGCAATTGAGCTTACTGAAAAAGGTATTGTTTTAACTCAAGCTAAATTGTTTTTGAGTAATCTGCGCGGAGAAATAAGGGGCGGTTCGTCATTATTTGAAGTAGCAAGTAATTACCCTAAATTGTTCAACCGCCTATATTTGAGTCTTATTGAACTAGGTGAAGCATCAGGGCAATTACCTGACGTATTAAGCCGAATATCTGAAGATATGCAGTTTAGAATGAGCTTAAAACAAAAAGTTCAACAAGCGTTAGCTTATCCTAGTGTTATATTTATGGTGTGTATATTAGCCATCACTTTTATTTTTTATTTTGTTTTGCCTCAGTTAGCCCCTTTGTTTGAACAGGCAACTGAACTTCCTTGGTATACCGTATTTTTACTCAATACAGCCAATTTTATGGACAAATATGGTCTATTTGTTATTGGTTTTATTATAGCCTCGCCAGTGTTAGGGGTTATGCTAGTAAGGTATCTGCTGCAAACCAGTGATGCCTTTCAACGCCAGTTTTATTCGCTACCAGGGGTTTCTCATTTAACTCGCGGGGTTGATAGAATTCGATTTTCTACGTCATTACAAATAACACTTAATTCAGGTATTCCACTGAGCCAAGCACTAAAATTATCCGTTTCTGCCGTAACAATGCCTAAGCTCAGAGATTCACTTGTCGGTGCATCAAACCAAATAAAGCAAGGCATAAAAATGTGTGATGCCTTAGATGGTGTGAAGCTTTTTGATGATATTCAACTCGGTTATATAGAAACAGGAGAAGAAACAGGGAAATTAGCTAAATCATTTCAAAATATAGCCCAAAGAAGTCAAGCTCAAATGGATAGATATATTGCAACAGCAACAACGGTATTAGAGCCTATTCTCATTTTGTTTATGGGTGGTGTTGTTGGCGGTGTCGTTATCGGTATGATCATGAGCATCATGAGTGTTCAGGATATTAATGTTTTATGATGGGTAAGCAACAAGGTTTCTCTCTTATTGAATTAATTGTCGTTATGATCATGATAGCGGGCTTGGTTGCTATTGTTGCTCCAGGAGCAACAAAGTCACTACAGAGTTCTAAACGATTTATTGAAGAGAGAAAGTTGCAGTCGTTAGTTAAACAAGTGTCCAAACTAACCTTTTTTTCAGGAAAGTCTGCCACATTAGCTTTTGCTGCCAATGAAGTTGATATTTTATTAGAAGACCAGTTATATAAGACAGAAGTTTTTGACGAACTTATATTTACATCAGCACAACTTCACTTTTCATCGACCGGGTTCGTCATACCTTCGCCTGTTTATTTCAAAGTAAAAAACACGTCAAAAACAAGTCAGTTACTGATTGATTGCGAGGAGAGTTATGTTCTCTGCAAAACATAATCAAGGTTTTACCTTAATTGAATTATTAATCGCAGCGGTTATTTTGATTTCAGCTATCTCGTTAAGCCAAGTGGCCTATGCTCAATACGCTAAATTAGTTATTAAACAAAAAGGGGCAGCCGATAAATATATCGCCATAATGCAGGCAAAAAATTTAATTGATTTGAATGACGATATTACCAACTTGGCAGGCAATTATTCTTTTAATGATGTTACGGTTAATTGGGAAGGAACAATTATAGATAACTTCAGAGAAAGAAGTTTTGAATCAGATATTAATAGCTTTTCAGAAAAGCCTAATACATATTATTTAATAGACTATCAATTAGTGCTAACAACTGCAGGTGCAAGCAGTGAGTTGGCGCATTCTTATAGTCGCGTGATGGTAGACAAAGATGCAGCCGTATCATATCAAGAACGCTAAAGGGTTTACCATTATTGAGCTATTGGTTGTCATGGTTATTTTTTCTTCTTTGATTGCCTCAGCCTATATGTCTACTGCGGTATATTTACAAGCAGTCTCTAAATCGAAAGATTATAAAGATGAAGGTTATCAGCGGCTTTCAGCCGTTAGTTTACTTAATAAATCAATTAAATCCATGAGTGATTATTATGTAGAAACTGACGTATATCAAAGTAAAATGATGGTACCTTATGTAAAAGGTAATGGAAATGAACTGGCTTATATTTCTCATTTTTCAATGTTTGGCTTTAAAGCTGATGTTATTGTGCAGCTCAATTTAATTCACATTGGCACTAGTACACAAATTCAAGTATCGGAATCCCCTTTAACTAAAAGCTATATCAGTAATTTATCAGATGTCCCCGAAACAGAAATCTCAAAAATCATACTTACTATCGATGAATTAGTCACATTGTCTTATTTACATCGAAAGCCGTTCAATAGTGATATTTCTTTACGAGAAATAAGAAATGATTATCAAGATGGTTTTTATTCAACGGTAGAAAGAGGTTTACCTAAAGCTATTCGCCTAAATTATGCTATAACTGGGCGTTCAATGATATTTCTACCGCTCACCCTGAACAGTCGCAAAGCGATTAAAGTTAACACCTTGTATAATAATGTTGAGGGTTAATGATGCTTTCGTATAGTAAACAAAGCGGTGTGGCATTAATTATTTCGTTAGTGACAAGCCTTATTATTGCGTTGATTGTTTCTTACTTTGTTTGGTACAGCCAGCAAATAATAAAATCTCAACTGTTAATGCAGAATAAGATTAAAGCTGAGTTAAAGGCAGAATCGGTACTCAATCAAGCAATTTTTAACTTTGTTAAACATCGAAGTGAAATTGCTGATGGCGCTATTACGGCTAAGTATCCTGGTTGGAATCTGTATGGTAATCCTTTTACAATAAGCCCAAGTGTTACTCTTTCAGTCAGAGATGAAGCGAGCAAAATATCGTTAATACCCACAGATTTTCCACTGATTAAATTGTTGTTGCGTGGTATAACAAATGGTGTAGACACTAGAAACATTAAAGTAGATCAAGTCATTGCTCGTTTGAAAGACTGGCAAGATACCGACAGGTTTGTTAATTTAAACGGTCTAGAAGAAGATGGCTATACCCGTTTAGGCCTGTTAAAGCCAAGAAACTTCCAGATCCAATCAATTGATGAGCTCGCGCTAATTTATGGCTTTGAACAAGAGTGGTTACTTAAAATTCGTGATCACTTATCTCTTTTTACCTTAGCGGATTTTAATGTTCGATTATCACCTAAACAATTGATAGAATGGTTATATGGTATTGAACAAGCCTCTTCAATTGCACAACAAAGAGGTGAAGAGGGTACTTTAATTAATTTAACAAGAGTACCTAGCTTATTGTCAAGGCAAAGCGCAGAAACTAAATTAATACAAACAGTTGAATTAGAAGTTACAATCTCGTTAGATAAAGTAAAAGTGGTGAAAAAGGTTGTATTCTCAACAAAAGTTGCGTTAGACAGTCCCTACCCATATGAAATCTGGCACTGGGAGTCATGAATTAATGAAAAAAATAAAGGCCAACCTTAAAAGCTACCTACTCTCAAAGATAGCGTATTTTTCTGATAACAAGATGGAGTCGCTCTCTGGATCTGGACTTGAGCAAGTTGTCGCCATTATTGTTAAAAAAGCTCACTTTTTTGAAACCGATAAAGTTTATCCTATTAGTAATAAATCACACGTGATTAAAGCATTGCAGCTAGACGCTAATTCGCTATGTCCATTTGAAGACGCCGACTTCTTTTATGATCTAAAAAAAGTAGAGCAAGGTTATGAAGCACACTTTTGGTTTTACAAAAAAAGTTTGATAGAAAAGTTGAATAATGGTCTGCTTAAAAAAGCACTCTTTATTTTCCCTGAGAATTATCTGATTTTTAAAGCTTTGCCATTAGGTCAAATGGCTTTCATTGATGATGGTAATTATTGGGTCAGTAATAATTCGGCTCAACAAAGTTTCAAGATATCAAAAAATAATACTACATTATTGAATGATAAAGACAATACGGTTTCAGTGGATAGTTTTCAAGAAAAAACGAGTCTATTTAAATTAGGCTTATATAAAGCATTACCTTCTTTGTTAAGCTTTAAATTATCATCAGAAAAAAGTGGCCAAGTAAATTGTCGATATTGCAATTTTATACAAAGCGCCTTTGTTGCTACGTTTCTTTATTTACTTGCTTCTACCGCCTTAATTAAAGGCTTGGATTTACTTTATCAAAATAAATCACATACCAATACAGAGTTAGTAGCCGGTTTTATAGAAACAAGAACTGCCTATAGAAGTGAACAAGATATTTATGCAGCGTTAACGGTTGGGATTGACGGTAATGTTGGTATTGGTTCTATTTTTGAAGTGTTAGCGCAAACGACTAAAAGTTACACGTTAGAGCGCATAAGTACCAGAGACAACTCAGTGTTCATTACTGCGGTAAGTGAAGAACCTTTAGCCGTGTTGGAAGACATGATAAATCTAGACATGATTAAAAATGTTCGATTTGCCAATAAAGTGTCAGATATCAACATCAATAATTTACAACGCTTTACCATAACCTACCAATATTAGTTTTTATGAATATTAAAAATATTACACAACACCCTGATTTTATAAAATATGAAGGCGCAATTTATTTGCTGTCTTTTTTGCTTTTTATAAAATTAATTGCGCTCCCTTTGTTGAGCGTTCAAGAAGAGTGGCTAGAGAAAATCTCCATTAACTCCTTGCAAATAAAATCTCCAGCGTCAATACAAGCAGCGCAAGATAACTTGCTAGCTCTGACCAGCCAGCTAAAAGCGGAAATTAGTAGTGTTGAACAGGTGTTACTAAAACCAGAAAAAACCGAGTTAGCACAAATAGCATTATTAAAATTGTTGACTGAGCTTGCTGAAAGTGAAGAATTAAAAATAGTAAGTCACAAATGGGACAATGTACTCGTAAATGATTTACTTAATAAAAACATGCTTACCATACATGTCTCTGGAAATGGTGTGTTGATGCAATCATTTTTGCAGTCGGTTAGTAACAATGACAACTTGTGGCATTTAGAATCATTAAGACTAAGCGGAATTAATAAACGAGGCTCTTTGTCTGATGAATATAATTTGACCTTAATCATATCAACGATGCAATTAAGGAAGCCTATATGAATAAGCTAGTGATCATAGCTTTATTGCTAGCCTACCTTATAGTAGATACTGTGTTGAGATTGAGTGATATCAGCTTTGCTCATGGTAAGCTAAAAAATAATGTTGACTTTGATAATAAAGTGACACTCCCGACAAAAATAAGTGCAGTAGAATTTAGGACTGATATTTTCCCAACGCAATCAGGCGGGTTTAATCAAGCACAAGGAGATACTGCCTTATTATCATCAGACACACTCTCCTTCGACCAAACTAAAATTCGATTGTTAGCCATCAGTTTAAAAGCTAATACTTTGTATGCGACGTTCAAAGCGGAACAAGAAAACCCCGTAGAAGGCTTTGGCCATTACTATCATGCCAGTAAAGGTGAAGATGTTTTAGGCGCTAAAATTATTGATATAAGTGCTCGAGCTATTGAGCTAGAACTAAAAGAACAAAAATATACCTTAAATTTATTCAACTCAGGTGAAAACAATGCCGTTAAGTAAAATATCCTTTTTTTTAATTTCAATTTTCGCCTTGTCGAGTTGTGCTACTCATGATGAGTCCGTTTTAAATGTGCCTAATTCGGTGCTAAAAAATAATGGCGAACAACAAGAAAAACAGTCGCAATCTGAAGCAGTTAAAGAGAATGATGTTATTGACAAATACATGATACTTGAAGGCATTAAAGCTGAAGAGCAAGCAAAAATATTTGAGAATAAAAGTAATGAGCTACTTAACCAATTAAGTGCAGATGAAGATATACAAATAGCCATTAATGAGATGCAATTAAATGATTTTATTCATTTAGTTTATGGTGAACATCTTGGTTTGAGTTATGTACTTGACGAGTCTATTTCAAAATTAACTAACGAAACCATGACGCTTAATTTGCAAGAAAAAGTGAGCCAGCAAAAACTTTACTCGCTTTCTACAGAGTTACTCGCTAAAAGTAAAGTTCAGTTCGATTCTCGTGACTCAGTGTTGTTTTTCTTTGTAAATAAGCAAAGTGGTAGTAAAGGAAAGTTCAGCTTAGGTATTGGTAGAGAACAGGGTGATATTCCTACAGCTTCAGATGAACGTATTGCGCAACTAGTGCCAATATTATATGCCGATTGGGATTCATTAAATCAAGTGGTAGGCTCGTTAATTAATATTCGTACTCGCTGGATAAACGAGCGCAATGCAGTGTTAGCAATAGGTAATGCTAAAGAAGTAGGACAGTTTTTAAGGATTATTAATACTTTTGACCTACCTGATGTTAAAAATAAATTTATCGGGCTGCATGAGTTTACCTATATAAATGTGGAAGACTTCATTGCTCAAATTACTGAACTATTATTAGCAGAGGGTATTGATGTTGAGCACAAAAATGCTCGAGTAGCTTTTACTGCTTTGTTACAACGCAATGCTGTGATTGTGCACAGCGCTAATGAACTTATTTTAAATCGAGTTGCCTACTGGACTAAGGTGCTAGATAAGCCGTCTCCGACCTCTAAAAAACGTTATTATACCTTTAATCCTGAAAATGCGAACGTTGAGGACATTGGAGAAAGTATTGCCAATCTAATTGCTTTGCAAAATGGTCAAACCTCCCCTGCATCGAATAAATCTACATCACAGTCGTCTACCAATAATAGATCCAATCAGACAAAAGGGGCAAGTGCTGGCTCAGCTAGTTCAGGAGTCGCCACTGAAGAGTTATCAATGATGATTTCTCCACATCAAAATGCCTTGGTTTTTTATACTACCCCAGCAAAATATCATGAAATTTTGCCTCTGCTTCGACAGATGGATATAGTGCCTAAACAAGTAGTTATTGAAGCCACAATTGCCTCGGTGACATTAGGTGACTCATATCAGCAAGGTATAGAGTGGTTTTTGAATAACAATTTGGGTGATACCGGTTTTCAAAGACAACTAACAATGGACAAAGGCTTAACCTTCAGTCTAGCGAATGTAGATTACTCGGTAGTTTTACAGTTACTAGAAACTGAAAGTCGGGTAAACATTTTATCTAACCCGCGTATTGTGGTGAAAAATGGCGAGTCGGCATCATTAAATGTTGGTCAACAAGTACCTATTTTAACCCAACAAAGCTCTAACTCTAACGGCGATGCTGATACGATAATTCAGTCGGTACAATATAGCTCTACGGGTGTTTCACTCAGTGTTACCCCAACCATTAGTGGCAAAGGTGTAGTGTCATTGAATGTAGCACAAACGGTCTCATCAGCGCTTGCGAATAATTTATCGGATATAAGCTCGCCTATTATTTCAGACCGGACCATTACAACAACAGTGTTGGCGCGTAGTGGTCAAACAATTGTACTCGGCGGTTTAATTCAAGAAGATAGAAGTGTCAATGATAGCGGCGTACCCTTTTTTAAAGATTTACCTTTTATAGGGAATTTATTTTTGAGTAAAAGTGAAGATAAAACCCGCTCAGAATTGATTATATTACTTACTCCTAAAGTGCTCAGTGATGGTGATGATATTGATAATTTAATTAAAGATTATTCAGGTAGCGCTACAGAAATACAATTTAATTAACCATCAATACAGATAAAGTGATGGTATTTTGCGCTAAATTAAGCTGTATAGTCTAAAAAACAGCCAGAAGATAGTTTTTTTATCATTAAGTACTTGTTTCCCTTTGATCTAAGTGGTTTAATCAGTCCAGTAATATTTCGTTATTATCTTTAGTTAAATTGTAAGGAAACTTGTAAACTGAAGTTTCGCATGATTTAGATAATATTATTCACTCTAAGAATAAAAAATATCGGAATAATATTAAAGAGTTGACAAGGTATTTGTTTTTTGTTCAAATCTTGTTTGAACGAACCTGTGTGAAACCTTTGTCTTGTCTCGAGACCTAGGGCAAAGGTTTTGCTCAAAAATAAAATGTTCATTAATTTATAAATTAAATATATAGGAAATAAAATGAAACTTAATAAATCTATCCTAGCGCTAGCTGTTTTAGGTAGTTTAACAGCTGGTAGTGCAATAGCTGCTAGTTCATCACTTGCAATTGTAGATCATGCGGATTCTCCAGAAACAGCAAATGTTGATTTGACTGCTACTGCAGCAATGGGTAAGAAAATTGATGCGGAATATCGTTTTTTTGCTGCTGATTCAGCTGCTGTTGATTACGATGTGTCAAATAACCCTGGTGTTGGTGCAACTGACCGTGCTGTTGTTTACACTCCAGCTGTTGCGTTATCGCAAGGTTCATCACTAATCGTAGATTTTGCTAATGGTGGTTTAGTACCTGATGCGACTATGTTCTTAGCAATCTATGATGAAACTAATGATGCTTGGGTTCAAGTTGCAACACTTTCTGATTTCACAGAAGTTGCATCTGGCGATGCTACTAATTACTACTCACAATTAAAATTCTTAGTTGATACTGGTAATACTTTAGCAGCCGCTAGTTATACTCGTACAGATGCCGGTGCTGCAAACACAGTTGGCGCTGATACTGACCCAGTTCCTGCTGATACGTTAATTCAATTGTTTACTGCTGCTACTTTCGCTGCAACTGATTTACCTTCTTTTATCGTTCCAGACGGTTCAGCTAACGGTACTATCGTTACTGCTCAAGTAACTGGCGCAAAAGATGATTCATCAAATGACTTAACAGCACCTTTAACTAATGTAGCAGATGCTGTTGAGTTAGTAGACGGTTTATCATTCACATTCACAACTGTTGCTGATTCTATCATTGATGTTGAAAATGCTACGTTATCACGTGGTGGTTTTGTTGTTGAAGCTGGTGGCGATACTCCTTCTGTTGTTGAATCAGAAGCTAAAGCTATCTTAACGAATACAGCTGAATATACTTGGGTTCTTGATGATGCGACTGATACTTACGTATTAACTATTGATCGTACTGAAGGCGACCAAGGTGTAACTGACGTAGAATTAGGTGCTACTGACCTAACTGCTTCAACTACAGATACAAGCTGGTCTTTAGCATCAAACATGGTTGCAGATGACTTATTAGTATCTAACGATGTAGAAATCTTTGTAAACACTACTGATAATACAACAGTTAATGCTGCATCTCCTGCTGTACTAGCAACAGGTGATTGGAAAGCTACTTTAACTATTGATGCCGATCAATCAGATGGCGAACCAGTAGACGTTGCTTCGTTTACAGTAGTTGCTGATACTACTTCACATACATGGGGAATTAACGGCATGCAAGCCAAAGTTCCTTACGTTTATAGCATTAACTCTGCTGGTTGGACTTCAGTAATGAAATTTACTAATGAGTCTACTACAGGTACTGCTGCTGATATCCGTATGGATGTTGTAGTTTATAATGCAACTACTGGTATGTCAGTTGTTCCAACTGGAACTGAGTTCACTAACGTATCTTTAGGTACTGTTGATTCACAAGGTCAAGCTGCTTTCTTAGGCTCTGATATTGTTACTGCAATCAACGCGCAAACAGCTAACACGTTAGATGCGGCTGAAAACTTCCACTTTGGTGTTACGTTTACTGTTGTTGCTCCACAAAACAGTGTTCACCTAGCGGTACAGAACAAGTCTCCAGACTCACGTGCTGATGCACCTGTTCTTTACAACATCAATGAAGTTTGTACATCAACTGTTACTAATAATGATGCAAACGGTGGTGGTGTAACTGAGTCTTGTAAAGCTAGCCGTGTATGGCAATAAGCTTAATTAACAATATAGTTATGAAATAACTATTACCGTTAATTATAAAAAGAGCACTTAGGTGCTCTTTTTTTTTGCTAGTTATTTAGTTGATTAAATTGATATAATCCATCACAGCTTTAAATATAATGTCTTAAATAACTTAAGCGCTATTAAACACTCGGTATAAGAAATTAATTAAGTATGAAAAAGATCGCGGTAGTGGGTGCCAGTGGCCATGGTAAAGTAATTGCTGATTTAGCTGAAGCTTGTGGTTATCAAGTCTTTTTTTTTGATGATGCATTTCCAGAAAAAACACATTTAGAACACTGGGCAGTACTTGGCTCATTTGACGACTTATTTGCTCAACCTGATGCCTTTCCTTCTGTGTTTGTTGCCATTGGTAATAATGCAATTCGTGCTAAACTTGCCAATCAACTTCAAGCGCACGGTTTTACCTTGCCCGTGTTAATTCATCCTTCAGCCGTGATTAGTCAATATGCTAGTATTGCTTCAGGCAGTGCTGTGTTAGCAAATGTGGTAGTCAATGCTTTTGCAAAAGTTGCACAAAACTGCATTATTAATACCGCTGCGGTTGTTGAGCATGATTGTATTTTGGAAGAGGCTGTTCACCTTAGTCCAAATGTCGCCCTTGCCGGAAATACTAAAGTGAACGCTTTCAGTTGGCTGGGGATTGGCTCTGTAACCAAACAAGGTGTTGAAATAGGCACTAATACTATTATAGGCGCAAACTCTACGGTGTTAGAAAATATTCCCGCTAATGTGACTGCTGTAGGCTCTCCAGCATTAATAAAAAAATAACTTAAGGATTTCCGTAAAATGTTAAATACAAAGTTTTCACCTTGGCCAAGCTTTAGTGAAGAAGAAGCCAATGCGGCTTCGCGTGTACTTTTATCGAACAAAGTCAATTATTGGACCGGGCAAGAAGGCCGTGAATTTGAAAAAGAGTTTGCCCACTTTTCTGACTCTAAGCATGCTATTGCCGTTGCTAATGGAACTTTAGCATTAGATTTAGCCTTAGTTGCCTTAAATATTGGAGCAAGAAATGGAGGCTGTTCTTCTGATGAAGTTATTGTTACTTCGAGAACCTTTCTAGCTTCGGCAAGCTCTATTGTGACTGCAGGTGCTACCCCAGTCTTTGCTGATGTTGATTTCAATAGCCAAAATATTACCGCAGCTACTATTTCAGCGGTATTGAGTGAAAATACTAAAGGAATAATTTGTGTACATTTAGCGGGAATGCCTTGTGAAATGGATGAGATTATGTCGTTTGCTAAGGCTCATGAACTATTGGTTATTGAAGATTGTGCTCAGGCTCACGGTACAAAATATAAAGGGCAAGCAGTAGGCGCTATTGGAGATATTGGTTGTTGGTCGTTTTGCCAGGATAAAATCATGTCTACAGGTGGCGAAGGCGGTATGGTTACAACCAACAACGAATCGCTTTGGAAAAAGATGTGGGCTTACAAAGATCATGGCAAATCATGGGATGCTATCTATAACAAAAGCCACCCGCCAGGCTTTCGGTGGTTACACGAAAGTTTTGGTACGAACTGGCGTTTAACTGAGATGCAATCTGCTATCGGTAGAATTCAATTAACGAAAATGCCTGATTGGTTCGATAAACGAAACAATAATGCTCGATTAATCGAAAATAGTTTAGTTAAGTTTTCTTGTATCCGGTTAGTAAATATTCCTGATTACATCGAACACGCTCAATATAAATATTATGCGTTTGTGAATACAGATAGACTCAGTGAATCATGGGATCGTGACCGTATTGTCAATGAAGTTAATGCTCTAGGCGTACCATGTTTTCAAGGGTCATGCTCTGAAGTGTACTTAGAAAAAGCCTTTGACAATACCAACTTTCGGCCAGAAAATCCGCTGCCTGTAGCAAAGATTTTAGGTGAAACAAGCTTGATGTTTTTGGTGCACCCGACACTGACGCTAGCTGAAATAACCCTAATGTGCTCAGTAATAGAAAATGTTTTAGCAAGTGCTTGTTCAAATAAAAACTAATACTACAGTTAATATATTAAAGTAGTGTATAATCTGCAGTTTATACGGTAACGTTAGGATCTAGCATACCAAATGATACGTTTCACAAAATCATCTTTTGAACTATTGTTCAGAGCTCCTCGTCCAGTTAAACGCATTGTTGGTATTTTTGCAGATCTGTTTTTTGTTACTCTAGCATTCTGGAGTGCATTAATCGTAAGATTTGATACTTCTGATATTTTTAAAAACCTAGATTATTGGTTTTTACTGGCTGCGTTAATCCCTTTGACTTTGCTAATAAATGTACGCTTAGGACTTTACCGGGCTGTTATACGTTATATTAGTACTAAGGCGGCTAAGTCAATTGGCTTAGCCGTTGCTTTTACTACACTCGCTTTGGTTTTTGTATCTTACTATTCCAGTATTCCATTACCCAGAACCGTTCCTATTGCTTTTGCTGCATTTCTTGTGATTCTTGTCGGCGGTAGCCGTTTAGTTGTTAGGGTTATATTATTAGATACTCAGAAAAACAAAAAAGAACCCGTTATTATTTATGGCGCGGGATCAGCAGGAAGGCAGTTGGCTCAATCATTAGTACAAGGGCACGCCTATTCTCCTGTTGCTTTTATTGATGACGATAAGCGCATTCAAAAAAGTAGTATACAAGGCTTGACCGTTTTTAACCGTAACCAAGTTAGTGATTTAATAGCTAAATATTCGGTTAAAAGAGTGTTACTGGCAATGCCTCGTGAAAGCAAAAAGAGAGTGGCGCGTGTATTAAGTAGTCTAGAAAATTTCTCGGTAGAAATATTATCTATTCCAAGCTCTGCAGATTTAGTCGGTGGCAAGGCAAAAATCGATGAACTGCATGAAGTCTCTATAAACGAGTTGTTAGGGCGTGATTCAGTAAAACCTAATGTTGAATTACTACAAGCAAATATAAAAGATAAAGTTGTCATGATTACAGGAGCTGGAGGTTCAATTGGCTCAGAGATTTGTCGACAAATCATTAGCCAGCAACCGAAAAAAGTAATTCTAATGGAGCTTTCAGAATTTGCTTTGTACAAAATTAATGGTGAGTTACAAAAATTGGCTGATGAGCTAACTTACGATTTAACCATTGTTCCCTTGTTAGGCTCAGTTCAGCATAAAAATAGACTTTTGACTATTATGCGTACTTTTTCGGTACAAACTGTTTATCATGCTGCTGCATATAAGCATGTACCTGTAGTTGAACACAATGTTATTGAGGGTGTTCGAAATAATGTTTTTGGCACCTTATTTGCCGCTGAAGCGGCAATAGAAGCACAAATTGAAACTTTTGTTTTGATATCAACGGATAAAGCCGTAAGACCAACCAATGTCATGGGCACAACGAAAAGGATGGCAGAATTGGTTCTTCAAGCATTATCTGATAAAACGTTACAGTCTCGTGGTAAAACAAGGTTTTGTATGGTTCGGTTTGGCAATGTCTTGGGGTCGTCTGGCTCGGTTGTGCCGTTGTTTAGAGAGCAAATCAAGCAGGGTGGACCTGTCACTGTAACTCACCCTGAAATCATTCGTTATTTTATGACTATTCCTGAAGCATCACAATTAGTAATACAAGCCGGTGCTATGGGCAAAGGTGGCGATGTGTTTGTTTTAGATATGGGAGACCCTGTTAAAATTTCTGATTTAGCGGCCAAAATGATTCGTTTAAGTGGCATGACAGTGGCAGATGACTCAAATCCCGATGGAGATGTTGCTATTAAGTATACCGGCCTTCGCCCAGGTGAAAAGTTATTTGAAGAGTTATTAATTGGTGATGACATTACGCAAACTGAACATCGACGTATTATGTCTGCTCATGAAAGTTGGCTGCCATGGGAAGAACTTGATAATATTTTAATTAAGCTTGATGAAGCCTGTCATCAGTTTGATCATGAAGGAATTAGGCGATTGTTATTGCAAGCACCAACAGGCTTTGTTCCTAAAGACGGTATATGTGATCTAGTCTGGAATGCTAAAGAGAAAAGTTTGTAAATAAGGAGGTCTGAAACTTGAAAAATAGCATAAAAAAGCCGTAATACCCGTTGCAGGGCTTGGTACTCGAATGTTACCTGCAACAAAAGCTATCCCAAAAGAAATGTTACCCATTGTTGATAAACCGTTGATTCAATACATTGTTGATGAATGTGTTGCAGCTGGTATTAAAGAAATAGTCTTGGTAACACATTCATCAAAAAATGCAATCGAAAACCATTTTGACAAATCATTTGAACTTGAAACAACGTTAGAGAAACGAGTAAAACGACAGCTACTTGATGAAGTTCAAGCTATATGCCCAAAAGATGTAACGATTTTACATGTTCGTCAAGGTGAAGCAAAGGGTCTAGGACATGCAGTGTTAAAAGCGCGTCCTATTATTGGCGAATCTCCATTTGTTGTTATGTTACCAGATGTTATTTTAGATGATTTTGCTGCTGATTTAACAACTGAAAACTTAGCGGCTATGCTCGCTCGATATAATGAAGTGGGGGGCTACAGCCAAATAATGGTTGAACCTGTTCCTGCGGAGCAAGTTAGTAGCTATGGTATTGTTGACTGTGCTGGACATGAGCTATCTCCTGGTGAATCTAAAACGATGACGGCAATTGTTGAAAAACCGCTTGTTGAACAAGCCCCTTCGAACTTAGCCGTTGTTGGTCGTTATGTATTATCTGAAAAAATTTGGGACTTATTAGCCTTAACACCTCCTGGTTCAGGGGATGAAATTCAACTCACTGATGCTATTGCTATGTTAATAGAGAAAGAAACTGTTGAAGCATTTCATATGACAGGAAAGTCTCACGATTGTGGTTCAAAATTAGGTTACATGAAAGCGAATATTGAACACGCCTTACGCCATAAAGAGTTAGGTGAGGAATTTGCTACTTACTTAAAATCACTTTAAGAAAATCGGTTTCAAGGTGTTGATGAGCAAAGAGCTATCCGATACTTAACCTGAATAAAATAAACATCAAACTGCACAGTAATCTTTCAATTCATTCATGTTTTGACAACTCATAACGAGCTAATTGATCTGGTCTCAACACGGAAGATCGTAATTTAAATTACGCTAAAGAACTACAAGTGAAACAGGGTTTAGATATTTTACTTAGTGAGTAAACCATAATAATTTTGTGCAGTACACTTATACCATGACTACCAACTAATAAATGAACATTAGGAACAGCGCGTTTTTTCATAGACTGCTGATGGCCTTTAAACAAGCTAGCAAAAAGTGTAAGAAAACGAATCAGCACACTATTAATTCAACCTTTAACTCCTGAATGTTTAGGTGCTATTTTGGCACTTTATGAACATAAAATATTTGTCCAAGGCACATTATGGCAAGTTAATTCTTATGATCAGTGGGGAGTAGAGATAGGTAAGCAGCTAGGAGGACAAGTGTTGTCATTAATGGACGATAATAAATCTACACATAATATGTCTGCATCAAGTGCAAAGTTAATTGAACTTTTTCTACAAAGTAATGACTAAATATTGCAAAAGCTTTAATTAGAGAAACTTTGATCTATTGCCTTAATAAGTTAGAATGCGCCTTCGAAAATTGTTAATTTATTAATAATTTGCTTAATTTGCTATTGCCGCTTGTGGACTATTATGAATATATTAGTTGTAGATGATAAGAAAAGTGTTAGGGACAATATTAGTCAACTGCTCTCTGCTTTGGGACACACGGTTACTACAGCAGTCAATGGACTTGATGGTTTTGAGAAAGCGCAAGTAGCACCATTTCACCTTTATGTTATTGATCATTTAATGCCGCTAATGAACGGTGTAACGCTAATTAAGAATCTAAAAAATATACCACAATGCGCTGACGTTTCAATTTTGTTTATGACTACTCAAGGTAAAGCTAGTGTTGAAAACTTAGTTGAATTTGGCTTATTTAGTGAGGTTATCAACAAGCCGTTAAACGAAATTGAGTTTTTAGCCACTATAAAGTCTTTAATTAATACTAGCGTCTCAAAAATAGCGTGATTAACACTTAACTCGACTATAAATATTTGTAAAATTGTTTTATTCTTTACCCTCATTAATGACTTTGAATTGATATAAGAATAACAAATGAACGATCAACAGTTGGCACAACTACAAGCGGCCATAAAAACAATTCCTAATTACCCTATCGAAGGCATCTTGTTTAGAGATGTTACTAGTCTTTTAGAAGATGGTGCTGCCTTCGCATTAACGGTAGAACTCTTAACCCAGAAGTATAAAAATCAAGGCTTTACTAAAATTGTTGGTACTGAGGCTAGAGGCTTTATATTTGGGGCTCCTTTGGCATGTGCATTAGGAATAGGATTTGTGCCTGTGCGTAAGCCAGGAAAACTTCCTCGTGATGTATTTGCGCAGGCATATCAACTAGAATATGGTGAAGATGTGTTAGAAATACATTGTGACGCGTTAGCAGCCCAAGACAAAGTCTTAATTATTGATGATTTATTGGCTACCGGTGGCACGATTGAAGCAACGACTAAATTGATACGCCGTATTGGTGCTCAAGTAAAAGATGCTGGCTTTGTTATTTCATTGCCTGATTTAGGTGGTGAGAAACGCTTAGCTGCAATGGATTTAACACCTTATTCGCTCATGCAGTATGAAGGTGAGTAGGCTTTATTATATTGCATATTAAGTTGGCAAAAACTCGGTTTATAAGAATGAAATCATTATGAGTTATCAAGTACTAGCAAGAAAGTGGCGACCTCAAACCTTTGAGCAGCTTATGGGGCAAGAGCATGTTGTGACTGTGCTTGTTAACGCCTTGTCACAACAACGTCTTCATCACGCCTACTTATTTACTGGTACTCGTGGGGTTGGTAAAACAACCATTGCCAGAATTTTTGCTAAAAGCTTGAATTGTGAAATAGGTATTACCGCTAAACCCTGCGGACAATGTGACACTTGTCTAGAAATTGAACAAGGCCGGTTTGTTGACTTGCTAGAAATTGATGCGGCTTCTAAAACGAAAGTCGATGATACAAGAGAAATTTTAGATAACGTACAATATGCGCCAACGCGTGGCCGTTATAAGGTCTACTTAATCGATGAAGTGCACATGTTGTCACGTCATAGTTTCAATGCACTTTTAAAAACTCTTGAAGAGCCACCTGAGCACGTAAAATTTATCTTAGCGACTACCGACCCACAAAAACTACCTGTAACTGTTTTGTCGCGTTGTTTACAATTTCACCTCAAAGCATTAACCGTTAGTCAAATAGAAACCAAGCTGTGTGAAATTTTGTTGCAAGAGCAAGTTAGCCATGACGAGGGCACACTTACCTTGTTGGCAAAAGCCGCTCGTGGCAGTATGCGTGATTCATTAAGTTTAACCGACCAAGCCATAGCACAAGGGCAGGGCAATATTAATCTTGTTAATATTCAACAGATGCTAGGTAGCTTAGATCAAAACTGGATTTATAAAATTGTCATTGCATTATTAAAACAAGACGGTGGTGCTTTAATGGCATTGTCACAAGAAATTGCCAGTTGTGCCCCTAGTTATAGCCGATTATTTGCGGAATTGATTCAACTATTCCATCAAATAGCTATAGTACAAATTGTTGACCAGCATTTTGACTTAGCGCCAGAGTATGCACAGTTATTGAAAAAATTCAGTCAATCTATGTCAGCGGAAGATGTACAACTTTATTACCAAATATGTGTTAATGGCAGAAAAGACTTACCTTATGCATCAGACGAGCAGGCAGCGTTTGATATGACATTACTACGTTTGTTTGCATTTAAGCCTATGCACAAAGAGCAGTTAAAAAGCATTGAGGCAAGTGCGAAAGACAATTTACCTTCCGCTGCTATTGAATTTGATGAGTTATTACCAGTAGAAAAGAATATAGCGGCTCAAGGGCAAAGTATTGAGCAAGCTCAAACAAGAGAAGCGATTAACACTCACTCACAAGATATGATTGAGGCTAATTCGTCTCTTGAGCAGTTAGGTAAGCAATCAGTAAGTACTCCTGAAGCGATTAATACTCACTCACAAGATATGATTGAAGCTAACTCATCACTTGAGCAACTAGGTAAACAACCAGTAAGTACTCCTGAAGCGATTAATATTCACTCACAAGATATGATTGAGGCTAATTCGTCACTTGAGCAGCTAGGTAAACAATCAATAAGTACTCCTGAAACGATTAATACTCACTCACAAGATATGATTGAGGCTAATTCGTCACTAGAGCAACTAGTCAATGAATCTGATACTAATCATGAGCGAAAATTTGCCCAACAGAAGCCGTCAGTTGATAAAGCTTTAACTAGTGAAAAAATAAATATTCATTCACAAGATATAGTTGAGGCCAACGCATCGCTTGGAGAATTAGTGAGTCAATCGGCTAATGATCAAGAAAAGTCAGGTATTAAACACGAACAAGCGCTAGCTCAACAGGCAGAAGCAATTGAGCAACAAGCTGCTCAGCTGAAAGGCAACGAGGGAGAAGGTCAGCAACATGAGATAAGCAGCAAAGCAAGTGAAGTGGAAAAACCAGCATTTGACAGCCCGGTAAGCAATGTTTTAGCCACTAGAAACATGCTTCGTAGCCGAAAGAAACAGTTGGAGAAGCAAGAAAAAAAGCCCAGTGACGCGAAACAGCGTCCATCACCATCAGGTGAAAGTAATACAACGGTTGATGACTCAATTGATTTAGAAAATAAGAAGGTCGAACTGCCTAAACCAGAGCAACCGTATCAAGCTGAAAGCATTGATCCCGCAACTATACGTAAAGCCAATCAAGTAGACCAATGGGCACACATGATTGACTCTATGGAGTTAATTGCTCGGTTAAGGCAATTAGCTATTCATGCAACTATTGAAGAGAGCTCAACAGAAGATAATTTGATTTTACAGTTAGATCAAGCAACTAAGCACTTATATACGGAAACAGCGCAACAGCAATTGCAGCAAACCATTAGTCAATACTTATCTCGTGACGTTAAAGTTACCATCAATATTGTTGAGCAAACCATAGCCGACCCATATCAGATCCAATCTCATATTAACGATAAACGCTATGACTATGCTAAAGAGCTACTTAAAACAGATGAAATAGTATTAGCGCTGCAGCAAAATTTTCAAGCAAGTTTAGATGAAGAAAGTATTAGTGCCATTTAACCGATTTACTGTTTTGTTGTTTTGTCATTTTGCTATAATGGTGACAATTTAATTTTATACAATTTATTTTTTGGAGTACATCATGATGAAAGGTGGCATGGGCAACTTAATGAAGCAAGCCCAACAAATGCAGGCAAAAATGCAAAAGGCCCAAGAAGAATTAGCTAACATGGAAGTTGTGGGTGAATCTGGTGCTGGCATGGTGAAAGTCACTATGACAGGTAGTCATAGTGTTCGTAAAGTTGAGCTAGATGAAAGCTTAATGGAAGATGACAAAGATATGATTGAAGATTTACTTGCTGCGGCAGTAAACGACGCTGTTCGCCGTGTTGAAGAGCAAAACAAAGATAAAATGGGCGCTTTAACTGGCGGTATGCAATTACCGCCTGGGATGAAAATGCCGTTTTAATGATCTATGTATTTTTATTTGAAGCTCAAGTAACCCTTGAGCTTTTTGCTTTTCACAATATGAAAATATAAATGAATTCTTACATTTGAAATATTGGTTAATGATAAAACCTCCCCCATCATATAAATATATGTATACTTCTAATATCCCCTTAATTTAAATATTAAGTTGGCACGAACAGAGGCAATAATTTGAATCATATCCTTAATAAATTTAGTTTTCTCCTAATCGTTACTTTCTCAAGCGTTTGTTTGTCTGGAGAAAAAGTTAGCCGCACTATGCAAGTTGATGCACAGGGAATTGTTTTTGTTGAAATTCCTCGCGGATTGGTAAAAATTAAAGGATGGAACAAAAATGAAGTAATGATTCAGGGCGAGCTAGACGACACGATAAAGAATTTGATTTTTAAAAATAAGAAAAGTAAAACGTTAATAAAAGTTGATACTGAAGGGAAAAAACACTGGGGTGATGTCAGTATTCTAAATATATATATGCCACAAAGTGCCCAATTGCGTTTTAAGGGGATTGACACTTCCTTTAGTATTGCCAAACTTACGAGTCATATTGAAGGGAAGTCAATTAATGGCAATTTAATGATAAGGAAGTCTAACGGAAAAATTAAGCTTTCTGTGGTCAGTGGTGATGTTAAGGTTGCGGATTCTTCGGGCATTATGAAAGTTGAATCTGTCAGTGGCTCGGTTAACTTTTCCGGAGACTTTGACAAAGCGTACCTCAAATCCATGTCGGGAGATATCATTGGCGATATTAGTGGCATGAATGAGTTAACGATTAAAAATATTTCAGGTGATACACAAATTCGAGGTTCGGTAAAAAGCAAATCTCATTTAAATATATCCAGTGTAAGTGGCGATGTTTATTATAAAGTGACGGGTGATTTAAATGCTGCTTGTGAAGTCGTTAGTCAATTTGGTGGCGATATTAATAACGAACTTACCGATGACTTACCTGAAGAAGCTAGTTTGCACAAAAAAACACTTAGCTTCGTTTCTGGGGATGGCTCAGGGGAGCTGAATCTGAAAACGGTAACAGGCTCTGTCACCATAGAAAAAGCAATAAATTAATGGACAAATGTTAAATGAGATCTTGGAGAAAATAATTGGATAGTTTCTTAGCTCAGTTAAGACAAAGACAAGTATTTCAAGTGGCTACCATATACGCAGTTTCTGCTTGGCCGTTGATCCAAATTGCTGATCTCGCTGTGCCTGCCTTAGGTTTACCAGATTCTGTAATGACGCTATTACTCCAAGTGTTTTTAGTTGGTTTCCCTATCTCTTTAATATTTGCTTGGTTATATAATTTTACCGCTAAAGGTATTGTTAGAGCCAAACATGATGAATCTAATAAGAGTAGCCCTCAAGTTAACATAAAAACTACTTTGTCAGTCGCAGGAACGCTTGCTTTGGCAGTAGTTATTACGCTTTGTATTGAGCTTTATCAGGAAGGGAATGTCTCACCAAAAGTAGCCGTCGTAGCGGCGCCACCGATAGCGAAAACACAATTATCGGCAGGTAAAAAAGAATCTATCGCTATTTTGCCCTTTATTCCTTTTAGTAATGATGTGGAAGATGAATTTTTTGCTGATGGTATGGTGGAAGAACTGCTAAATCTATTAGCTAAAATTCCAGACTTACAAGTTGCTGCGAGAACCTCTTCATTTGCTTATAAAGGTGTATCAAATAAAACTATTGTAGAGATAGGACAAGAACTAGGTGTAGATACTATTCTTGAAGGTAGTATCAGAAAAAATGACACTACTAATGAAATTCGAGTAACAGCACAGTTGATTAAAGTGAGTACTGGCGAACACTTATGGTCTGAAACTTATAACCGAGAATATCGTGATATTTTCCAAATTCAAGATGATATTGCTAAAGCCGTTGTAGATAAAATGAAGGTTACTTTGCTAGGAGAAATGACCACACAACAATTTGTTGTGGAAACTAGAAATGTTGATGCTATGGTTGCTTTTGGTAAAGGCCAGAAAGAATTAGCGCACCGAACTGCACCTTCAATAAGTAAAGCATTACAGCACTTTAAAGATGCTATTGCCTTAGATGCTAACTATGCTCGAGCTTATGTTGGTGTCGCGGATGCTAGTATCTTGCTTGCTCTTTATAGTAATGTACCAAAACAACAGGCTCAAAATTCAGCAAAAGTAGCACTGGATTCAGCATTAAGGTTAAACCCTAAATTAGCCGCGGCACATGCCACGCAAGGTTTAATGCTGAGCGACATCGATCCCCTAAAAGCTGAAAAATCGTTCAAAATTGCTATGGAAATCAACCCAAATTATGCAATGACTTATATGTGGTATGGCTCTTTGTTACAAAGCCGAGGTGACATTGATGGCGCTCATAAGTTATTTGAACAAGCCTATGTGTTAGACCCTAAATCGCCTGTTGCGGCGTACAATGTTGCCTGGAGTCATTACCAATCAGGGGCTGAAAAAAAGGCCATGGATGTTTTCTCTCAAATCATTGGAAATGACCCTTATTACCCTGGTGCTTACAACTTGGTTGGCAATATACTGTCAACGAGGGGGCGGTTAGATGAGTCAATCAGCATGTATAAAAGAGCGATTGAAGTTGATCCAACAAATAAAGGCGCAATAAAAGGCTTGCTTATTGCAAATATGGATATGGGGAAAATCAAACAAACAGAGCAATGGTTTGAGTATGCTAATAAACTTGAGTCACCATTTTCACAAGAAGATTTAAACTTTATGCAAGCACGCTTTTATGCCTCACAAGGCAAGAAAAGTGAGGCGCTCTATTTATTGAAGAATAGCAAGCTTGACGGTGATATGGACTCTATGAATGACTACATAGCGGCTGAAGCTGCCTTTTACCAAAAGAATTATGCTCAAGCTATTTCTTCATTTGAACGCCTTCGCAATGTGAACTCAAGCGAAGATGGTTATTTTTATTACCTTTCAGAAGGACTGCCGGCTATCCATCTGGCATATGCCTATCTGCAAGTTGAAAAATCAGTGCAAGCAGAAGATATTATTGATGGGCTAACACGTTTTTTAGCAAATAGTACCACCAAAAAAGCTAACGACCCTGCCTACTATTATAATATGGCGCTAATTAGTGCTTTGCAGAATAAAAAAACAGAAACCTATCAATATATGCAAGGTGCAATTGATGCAGGTTGGGTAAGAATATGGCAAGCAGAATTTGAACCTGTTTTTTCACAAATAAATAATGAACAGCAGTTCACTCAAATGATGGGCGGCATAAGAGCGCGGCTTGCAACGATGAGAGCACGTGCTGAAGATGAGAATGCTTTCCTGCTAGCAGATAGCGACGGTTTTTAACAAAAGCCTAAAACGCTTAACGTTTTTGTGAGGCAAAAATAAAGGCGCTAGTAAGCGCCTTTATTCTCTAACTAAGAGGTGAGCTCGAGTAATTAAGGCTCTTACCATTCTTGCCTATGCGCATTGACTGAATGATTTCCCATAACATTGCCGACTAACCTTTCAAAGTCTCCGTCGAAGGTCATACCGCAAGCTATTGATTTTTGACAAGAGTTTCCAACAATATTAGAGCCTGTTGCCTTAGCGTATTTTTCGGGGTAAGCACCTTTAAGGCTTAATAATTGAGCGTCAAACAAGTCAGGTAATGTGCCATATACCGTAATAACTTCTATATCTGACTTACTGCTTGATTGTTGCGCTACTTGTGAAGCAGGAGGGGAAGTAGGTTTTTTAACTACCGCAATAGGATTCTCGGCTATGGCTTTCATCAAGTCAGGAAAATCAGCAGTGTTATAACCTTTAGTTGCTTTCATATGCTCTATAAACTCAGGCACATTTTTATGGCCTTTCTCATAAGCTTTAGCTAACCATTTATCGGCTTCAGCAAAGTCTTGCTCGAGGTGCTCTTTCGAGAAATAAATCATACCTAATACTAGGCTAGCATTGACATAGTTATTTCGTGCAGCCTTTTTTAAATACTTAACGGCATCATCAATATCCTTAACTTCTTTTTCGTTTAGGAACAATATCCCGGCTTTGTATTGGCCTTTTACTGAGCCATATTTAGCCGCATTTTTATATTGTTTCAGTGCCTTCTTAACGTTTTTATCAGTCCCATGGCCAAAATAGTACATTTCGCCTAAGGTAAACATGGCATCGGTATAACCTAAGCGCGCATACTTCTTGTATTTCTTAAAGTAATCTACGCATACTGCCTCGGCACAAGGGCCTATTTTAGCCGTGCCAGCAAAGCTGGTATTACTATTTAATAAACTAAAACTTATTAGTGACACTAGCATTAATATCTTTCTCATTTTTCTATCCCTTTTTATGATAAATGTTAATACGAGGTTAACTATATGATAAAGATTATAGGAGTGCAAAAAAATAAAAAGCTACCTTCAATTTTGATAAAAGGCGTCATATTTGGGGCTAACAAACACAGCGCAGGGAATGATAGAACTTTTACAGAGGGTTTTAACGCAAGAAAAAGCCCAAAAAAGTATGATGGCTTTGTTTGGGCTTTGATTTGTTAAATGATTGAACTGTTAGTTAGTCTTATACTGTGTCTACCAACCTATTCCTTCTCTTTTATGTGCCACTACCGCATGGTGCCCCATAAAGTGGTTTGCTAATCTTTCATAATCACCATCAAATGTCATGCCGCAAGCTATCGATTTTTGACAGGTGTTTCCAACGATGTTAGAGCCTGTAGCCTTGGCATATTTTTCAGGGTAAGCACCTCGAAGACTTAATAACTGCGCATCAAACAACTCAGGTAAGGTACCGTAAACGGTAATAACCTCCATTTTAGATTTGTTGCTAGGTTGCTTTGCTACTTGCGTAGCTGACGTTTTTTCAGGCGCTTTCACAATAGCAATAGGATTATCGGCAATTGCTGTCATTAACTCAGGGAAGTTAGCGGCATCATAACCTTCTGTTGCTTTCATGCGCTCGACAAATTCAGGTGCTTTTTTGTGGCCTTTTTCATAAGCTTTCGCGAGCCATTTATCGGCTTCAGCATGGTCCTGTTCGAAATAATCTTTTGAGAAGTAAATCATACCTAAGACAAGACTTGCATTAACATAGTTATTTCTTGCCGCTTTTTTTAAATATTTAATGCCATCGTCGATATCCTTAACGTCTTCTTCATTAAGAAATAATATACCGGCTTTATATTGACCTTTTACCGAGCCATACTTGGCTGCATTTTTATATTGTTTTAGTGCTTTTTTTACATTTTTGTCGGTACCATGGCCAAAATAATACATTTCGCCCAAGGTAAACATGGCATCAGTGTAGCCTAAACGTGCATATTTCTTATATTTTTTAAAATAATCCACGCAGACAGCTTCTGCACAGGGTCCTATTTTAGCTGTAGCAGCTAAGGCTGTATTACTACTTAATAAGCCGAAGCTTATAATTGATATGAGCAATAGTGTTTTTTTCATCTTCCATTCCTTTTTGTAGACTCAATGTAAATATCAAATTAACTATATGATAAAGATACTTATATTGCAAAATTCAAACTGACTTGAATGGTACTTTATATTATTGAGTTTTTTAGGTGGGTTGATGAGCTTTATTGCTAAAGCATTGTGTCTTGCATCATTAATTTGTCTTTATCTCTAAAATAATATTAAATTGTTATGGTTATCTACAAAGCTGCCGATAACCTTTATAAGAGAATAATTACTTTCTCTTTTTACACGGAGTGTTTATATGGATCTAAGCAGTGTCGGTGCTACCTTGACCGCTGAAACTCAGCGACAAACACTTGAAAAAGTGAATGTTAGTCTGTTAAAGCAGTCTCAAGATCAGCAGGAAAAAACTATCGGTCAACTTTTAGAATCGGTGCCTCCTGTGCAAGCATCTAGCCTAGAGTCGACTTTGGGTCAACACGTAGATATTAGGATCTGACTTCATCCTCTTTACTCTAAGTTACTATAACAATCAAAATAGCCCATTTAGGGTTATTTTTTTTGGCTGATATTTATTATAGATTTATGAGAATGTTGGTTGATATTTAGGCGACAAAAAGTAGTAAAACAAACACTAACTCCAGAACAACACAGTTCGAAGAATGACAGAGGTTACCACTAAAAAGTCTTTCACTTTTACTTCTTTCAAGTCAAAAACAGAAACAGCTTGGATAATAGGGTTTAGTATTTTACTTTTTAAGATGCTCGTTTTTTAAACATGCTTATTGAAATCGTATGTAGTCTCGGTTTAGGAACATTATAAAAGTATAACTCACAGACTTATCCACAAAAAATGTGCATATTAGAAGAAACTCCGCTGTTCAACCAATAAGCTAGCGCTGTTCAAATAATCAGCAGTCAACCTTGGCTTTAACGATTTAGCCAATTATTACTTGAAAAATTCTTGTCATAAACTAAACTTTGTCCGTTGTATTTCAACCTCCCTGATTTTCGATTTTGTCAAAACACTTTTCCACAGGCTTTCACTCTGACAGATAGTGTCCTTATTATAAGTGAATTATTATTAGCAGCTATCTTACTTGTTCCGTCGTTATGCCTAATTTCAGAATTTGCACGTGGTCCACAATAAATGAATACCGTTGCCAAATAAATAAAGTGCCCAAACAATGGGAACCACTTCTCTTCGTTCGATAAAATTTCTTCTATTTGTAAGTGAATATTACTCACAGCAACTTTAAATAAGCTTTGTTACATATTCACATCAAATGACGCAAAATTACGTGCCACAATATACAGGTAGTTTAATTGGTCGAAATAAGTAAAGGAATTTAATGATGAAAAAGTTAATAATAGCCTCAGTAATTGTTTGCTGTTTTTTTTCTATAAATGTCAATGCGGCAAAAAATACGGAAGTTTTTGATTATGATAAATCATCAAGAATAGGTTTTAATGCTTTAACCGCTAAAAGCTATGACAAAGCTTTTAAACATTTAGAAAAAGCGTCGAAGCTAGGTAACAAAGGAGCACAATACTCACTTGCATTACTTTATTTGGAAGGCAAAGGAACCGCCCAAGATTATGGGCAAGCTTATATTTGGCTTAATGTTGCAACAGAAGTAAAAGAAAAAACATGGCGTGAGTTAAGAGATAAACTTCACAATGCTTTTAATAGTAAGCAAATAAACATACTCAAACCTCTAGTCGATAATTATATAGATAAGTATGGAGCGGATGCACAAGATATCAGTTGTGCAAAAAGTGCTCCTACTGGATCACGTAGAAAAATCATGAGATGCGTTAAAACGTTAGACCCTGATAGTCCACGACTCTAATGGATTGTTAGGTAGTTTAAATTAGAAACTTTCTAACATTCCCCTGTATTACTCCATTGCCCGGTAATTTCAAATCGGGCTTTTTTATATCTTAGTTTTTATTAATGCTTGAATATAATGCTGAAATTATGACTAGATAATTCAAATGAAAATATGTCGCGCTATTTAACCCTTGAGTTACTGAGCGTTAGAAATAATAGTTTCAAGGAAAAAGTTACAGCATTTACATTTACACTCATAACAACTATGAGAGCGAAAGTAATCCCAATTGTAACTTTTCAAATTTAATAACTTGACCTCTTGATTTTCTAGATCTCTTGTTCCAGCTATAACTATTTCTCTTGCTGTTCAATAACGACCAGTGTTAAGTTGTTGGTTTATGAATTGATCAAAATGTTCACCTAGAATAATACTAGTAGTTTTAGCCGTTTTTGGCAGCGTTATAAATACCTAAAGGATTGAATGTGGACGTAATATTCTTCGCAGCAAAAAGTGAGTGCGATTATAGTCGTTTTGAAGAAGTATCTGACTCCGCAGTTTTGGGAGGTGGTCTTTTTACCAAAGACCAAATAGGTGATTTATTAAGTTGCTTCAAATGCACGAGTTCAGCTCTAAGTGACAACCTTTGGTTATTACCGTTAAGTTTCTCCGAGGAGTTGGCAACAATTGACGATGAAACGTTGAAAGATATTGCGGTGCATTGGTCAGTCGAAGGCTCATGGGAAAATACTAATGTTAACGCTATGGATTTAGCTGGTCATGTATTAGAGTTAAAATACGCATATTTACAACATGCAGACAAAAGAATCTTTGCCCTATTCGAGTAAGTTACTTTACTAAATAAATGGCGTGGTTGAACGATAAACCAATCAAGAGAGGGCTGTTAACTTCTTACTCAGTTCCTTATTAAAAATAGTTAGCAATCACTAAGTTGGTCTACAAACCACTATTTATTGACTTTAAGACATAAAAAAACTGAAAAGAGGCTTTAATTTTGTTGCTGGGCTAGTGGGAGTTTTCTAATTTGATTAGCACATTCTGCTAATACAATAGCGCCAGCGGTTGAAACATTTAAAGAGTTCCCCATACCAAACATAGGAATGTGTATTTGTTGATGACTTAATTGCAATGCAGCTTCACTCACGCCTTTTCGTTCATTGCCAAATACTAATGCGCATGGGGATGGGTAAGCAACATCACTATAATCAACAGACTGATGGCATAGCTCAACGCTATAAACAGCATAACCCTTATCCGATAATGCTTGTATGCTAGAAGTGGTGCTATCGCTATATTCAATACAAACCCATTTAGCTTCATTTCTAGAGGCTTTTTTAAACTTCTTATCTGAAATCGTTAGCTCGCCACAGATAATGATTTTTTCGATAGCAAAAGCATCAGCCAAGCGAATAAAAGCACCAATATTATAGCTATTAGTTACATTATCTAATACCAGTATTAAAGGGATTTTTGGCTTAGTTAAGTATTCATCTCGTGCTGGCTTGTTTTTTCTAATGTCTTCTTTGCTAAGTTGTATTTTTGCATGCATGAGTTGCTACTCTTGTTACGTACTAATATTGTCGCCTGGGAGCTAATTTCCAGGTTTTTACCCATCGTTCTCTGCGCTTATAGCACGCTGTTGACTAGCCGAGGATTGTGCGGCTTTATCTTGCTAAGATCAAGTGATTGACTAACGCCTTAATAATAGTCCGGCTTGACTGGTTGTTATGTACACTTACAAACACACTTAAAACGAGGCTAAAGCCTTACGCCACAAAAAATATCAGTGTATCGGTACCTACTGTACTATTTTTATCAAGAGGTTAAGTATGAGTGTAAAAAGAAAGCTAATGGATCATATCCATCAGCTTTAAATAATTACTTAGCTATTAACGATATTTACGTTTGTGGTTACCTAGATCAACTTCGCCAGCAACATTAGTCACGTCAAGATCACCTGAGCCATCCTGTGCTAATTTAAAATTTCCAACGGTATCAACATTAATGCTACCAGAGCCGTCATGAACAACTACACTGCCCGTAACTTGTTCAACATTAATATCTCCAGAGCCATCGCTAATGTTCAAATCATCACTAAGGTTTTTAGTTGTTATAGAGCCAGAGCCATCATTTATCTCAACTTCACCGCCAACATTTGAAATGTGAATGTCACCCGAGCCATCATTAATTTCAACACGTCCTTTTGTATCTTGCACAAGGATACTGCCTGAACCATCTTTAATGTTAACATCTGCAAGCATATTTTTAATGCTGATATCACCTGAACCATCAGTCAACTCAATAGCAAGTTTTGAAGGAACACTGATCTCCAAGTCGATTTCAAAACGATGTCGACTATTGGAATAACTCGTATTGTTTTTTGCTATTAAGTAAGCACGTCCTCGTTTTTTCTCTAGTGTGAGTTCATAATCAGTATCACTACTTTTAGTGATTTTTGCCGTAACTACTATTTCATTGTCATCATTACCAGTTAATTTAATAGACCCGGCACCTGCTTCAATTTCAAGCTGTTTTATAGCGTCAACTGACAATTTTAAGGTTTTTTCTTCAACTTGTTTATTTTCATGAGCACCGCTAACCAAATGTGTTAATAACAAGCCAGCACAAATAATTCCAACTAACTTATTTACATTGTTTCTATTATTCATCTTTGAGTAATCCTTTGGGTTCAATTTAAATCAATTTTACTTTCAAAGTATGATGCATGCGAACAGCAAAAGGTTTAAATGAAATTATTTATATTTCTCTGCAGCCATAAGTACTAATTATTATTGGGTAGTAATTGTACATATTGCCACTTTGTTGGCCTCTGACACAAGTTAACAAAATTCCAAGCCAGTCAATCATAGTAATCGTCACTATGACTACCAAGTGATCTTAAATTAAGCTTCAATTTACAACTGAAAATAGCCAGCTCTGCCAAAGCGATCATAGAGGCTTAATCAAAGCGACATCTCTGCCGACATTACCTGTCATTCCCTCTAACTCACTATTGAACAAAGGTGAACTAGCAGTGGCCATTTTTTAGTATCAATAAGAGACTCACAAGTTACTCAACTTGAATTCTGCCACTTTGGTCTTGTTTGAACTACGACTATGTTGACCTTAATCATATGGGCGTAATATTAATAGCTGTTATTAGAGCGCAGAGGTTAAGCATTCTGCTAAATATAAAATAAAGGTAAATTATGAAGTATATTTCTATTCCAATTATTCTGCTGTTTTCTATTCTAGCTTACAGTAGCAAAAGCTATAGTCACAATGAGTTTCCTGTCCTCCAAGGTCCTTATCTCGGGCAAAAGTTGCCGAGCTTAATCCCTGAAGTTTTTGCGCCTGGTATTATTTCAATCAATGGAAGACATGAAGTCGGCATTTCGTTTTCCCCTAGTTTAGATGAAGTATATTTTACAGCTAATAGAAAAGACGAAGATCAACTTATCCATTTTTCAAAACTCGAAAACAAAAAATGGACACCGATTCAAAAAGCAAAATTTACTGAAGAAACTCATGAAATGCACCCATTTGTGAGCCCTGATGGTAAACGTCTTTATTTTACAGCGGTCAACTCAGACTTTACCTCTGACAAAATTTGGTATGTAAACCGACTAGATAACTCATGGGGCAATGCAGTAAAACTTGATTCACCTATAAATGACGACAATGTTTTCTATCCGATCCAAGCCAACAACGGCGACCTTTATTATTTTAGTTTATCAACATGGAAAACGTATTATGCGCCTAATGTTAATGGTAGCTTTCCCAAAGTAAAGGAAGTTGAAATTGGTAAATTTGGCATACACGCCGCTATTTCTCCATCTCAAAATTATATAGTAGTAAACGCTCGAAACAAAGAAGATGACAGTAGAACTGACAGTGAAATTTATGTCTATTTTAAGAAGAAAGATGGCACATGGACAAAAGCAATTAACCTTGGAGAACAAGTAAATTCTAACTTTCATGAAAGAGTTCCGAGTATCACTCCAGATGGCAAGTATTTATTTTTTAGCCGATATAACGAAGAAGGCGAAGTATCAAATTTGTATTGGGTGAGCACAGAAGTTATTGAGAATGTAAAACCAAAAATGTGATGCGTTAATAATTGAATCTGAGTGTATGCGTTGAAGAAGGCGCGCTATTTCAAACAAATGCATCTATTGGGGCACCTTTAGCGAGTGAGATGTTTCAATATATGGAACTATGTCACGAGTCACATGGGTTAAAATATAACAAAAGTATGCACTCAGATTGCTAAAGGAAATTTACTATAAAGCCATGATTTAATTTCGCGAAGCGAATGATTCATGCGTATATCGGACAAGTTATTCTCTTAATAATGTAGACGCAATTACTCTACTTTTAAGGTTTTTTGGTTTGGTGCGAAAGTTGGTTATTGGACAGCAATATGACGATACAGATATTAAGGGCTTAGAAAGCCTGTTGCAACAGAGTGAATCCAATGGGTTAATTATACCGGTACGAAAGCCTGACGTGTGCCGCCAGTGAACGTATAGCAAAGCACGGAAAACAATAGATGTTAATTAAGGTGGTCGACAAATCGGGTAAACCTGCTGAGCATGCCAAGGCAAATGCCAAATTTAGTTAAACATGAATTTACTGTTGGTGCTGTTATCGATGTCAAACATGTTAACAGAGTAAAAGATGCCTTACCCCGTTTTGCAAATCAAATTGGTTTAACACGACACTGAAATACAAAAACGCTAAGGACAATCAAGGTCTAAAAAACTAAGCGGTTTTGGTAGTGATTAAAGTTCAGGGATAAAAGGATTTAAAAAATTAATGGCTGATAAACAACAATTTGACGACTTCCTTACAAAGGAAATTGAACAAGTTGATAGCAAAAGATAGTCTAAATTGACAATATATGTAAAATTTATTGATAAGCTTTAAATCAAAGTAAAGAAATGTAAGTTTATTAGATATTGAATTGATTTTATTATATTTTATATAAATAAAATAAAATATAATCAAGCTCTAATAACCATGGGGATTATGTAATTAAATAGTGTTTATGAAATTTATAGTTTTACTTTTTGTCTACTTACTATCAAGTTGTGCCCAACAAAACGAAATAACAATTGATAATAATACTCAGGTTTCTTCATTTATCGAGCAAGGAAGTAATACGCTTGATAAAAACTGGTGGCATAGTTTTAATAATGACGAATTAACACAACTCGTCACGCAAGGCCTGCAAGATAATCTATCACTAAAAGCCAGAGCTTTACGGCTTAAAAGTAGTGCGATTGATGCTCAAATAGCCGGGGCAGATTTGTACCCTACTATAAATTTAACAACCAATGGCACAACACCCATTGATGATATCGGTGAAATAACTAGTGCTTCTTTTGGTGTTAGTTCAAGTTGGGAATTAGATTTCTGGGGAAATATTACTGCCTTTGAAGATAAAGCCTATTGGGATCAGCAAGGTCAACAGGCGTTGTATCGTGCAAATGCAACATTAGTTGCAGGTAATATTACTAGTATTTGGTTAAGTATCATTTCAGAACAAGAGAAAAAAGATGTTTTAGCGGATCAGTTTCAACGAACAAAAGATGCGTTGAAGGTCATCTCTCGCCGATTCGCTATGGGAAAAAACTCAGTTACCAACATATGGCAACAACAAAAACTCTTGAAATCAATAGAAGTTCAACAATCAAAAAACCTTGCTGAACTTTATATTTATCAGCAATCATTGGCATTATGGCTTGGCATCGCTACCGAAAAGTTGAATAAAAGCAAGTTAGTCGTATTACCTAAACTGCCTGAACTTCCAGTATTAGGCATTCCTGCTAACGTATTACAATATCGTCCAGATATCGAACAAGCCTTTGCGAAAATTAAAGCGGCAAATGAAAACTTAGCTGTTGCCATAACCGATCAATATCCCAGATTCACGTTAAGAGCTAACTATTCAACCACAAAAAATTCACTCAATGATTTATTTGATGATTGGTCGGGTAACTTGATTGCATCACTTGCTATGCCGATATTTGATGCAGGCGTTAAAAAGTCGCGTGTTGAACAGCGTAAGTTACAATTAAAAGCTTTAGTGATGGATTATCAGCAAACTTGGTTAGAAGCAATTGCGAGTGTCAACCAAGTACTTGTTAATGAAGCACAATTAGTCAAAGTAAAGACAAACTTAGCTGCTCAGCTTGATTTAGCTAAGCGAACTGAGAAGCTAACGACAATACAATACCTAAATGGTAAAACCAATTATTTAAATCTATTAAAGGCACAAGAAAGTATTTTGTCACTAGAAAGACAATTTATCGATGCTAATAAAAAAGTTGTCATCAATCGTGTCTTGCTATATCGAGAATTAAGTCATGGTAGGTTTTCTTCAATAAATCAACTAACCAATAAAAAAGAAAATAAATGAAAACAATCTTAATGCGCGGGTTTTTCGTTAAAAACAAATTATTACCTTTGTTTCTTATTATTCTAGGCGCCTTGCTTGGTTATTATATTTTGCATTCAGGGCAACAAAAACCAGCTCATTTTAACAAAAAGCAATTTAAGCGAGTACGTACTGTTCAAACGATTAAACTAGAAAAAGGCTCTGTTGTGCCTTTTTGGAATACTTCTGGTTTTGTTAAGCCTGCTGAGTTAGTAAAAGTTTATGCCAGAGTTGCAGGAAATGTTGAGGCGATTAACCCTTTAGCTACCCCTGGGGTATTGTTAAAAAAAGGCCAATGGTTAGCAAAGCTTGAAGAAGAAGATTTTAATCTTTCATTACAGTCTCAACAAGCTCAGCTTGAACAAGCACAGGCACAGTTAGCACTTGTAAAAGTTGACCAAGTACTAGCAAAAGAAGAGTTGTTGTTACTCAATAACAACGATGGCTTAAATATAGACGAATCACTTGTTTTACGAGAGCCTCAATTAACGGTGGCTCGAGCTAAAGTTTTTGTTGCTAAAAATAACCTAGCAAAAGCTAAGCTAAATATGGAACGCTCAACAATTTTAACGCCTTTTGACGGAAAAATTATCAGTAAAGATGTTGGCTTAGGCAGTAAAGTTTCGAATAACACCTCACTTTTCTCTATCGTCAATACGAATGTTTACTGGATTGAAGTTAAAATTCCTCACAAATTTTTAACCTTATTTGACAAGTCGCAACCTGCGGATGTTTATCAATCTCGATTGTGGGGAGAAGAAGCAAAACGACAAGCGAAGTTTATTTCAGTTTTGCCAGAACTAGATAACAAAGATAGGCAGATTAAGCTTTTGTTGGCTATTGATAAACCATTAGTTCATCAATTAAATCAACCGCAAGTCTTTATTAATGACTTTCTAAATGTTCAGTTGAAAGGTAAGCCGATTGATAATGCTTGGACGATAAAACACGCTTGGTTACAAGCAGATAATACAATTTGGGTGGTTGATAAAAACAGTACACTACAAAAAAGAAAAGTTAAGGTGTTATTTAAAGGGCGCGATGTTATTTATGTTCGTACTAAAATTGAAAAAGGTGATAGGGCGCTGGCAGAAAAACCCGGAATAGCCAGTATAGGTTTACAGGTAAGAACACGTAAAAGTTTGTCAAATGCAATGGACAAATTTAACCAAGAAAGTCCTTTGACAGAGGGCGATTTGAACTCGTTTAAAAGACCAAATGAAAAGAAAAAACAGAAGAAAGGAAAAAGGTTAAAAAATGACAATTAATCCTATTTCTTGGATGATACATCACAAGGTTGCTCCACATTTATTGATGCTAGCGTTGATTTTTGGTGGTTTAGTGATGTCTTTTATGATCCGAAAGGAGTACATGCCTGAAACGTCGCGAGATACTATTTCTGTCGTTGTTAGCTATCCTGGCGCAGCCCCTAGTGAAATGGAAGTGGGTATTGCGGTCCCCGTTGAAGCAGTACTTTATGGTATTAATGGTATCAGTAAAATGAATACTTTCATTGGTACGGGTTGGATGAGAGTTAAAGCCGAATTAGAAGCAGGCGCAGAGCCGCAAAAAATTTATCAAGATGCGCAACAAGCGGTTAATCGAATATCTTCTTTTCCGTCTGGGATGGAACGACCTTATGTTAGGTTAGATACTCGCATTGCTGATGTGATGGAGCTGATAGTTCATGCTGATTTAGATCGGTTTTCCTTAAAGCGTTTAACTGAACAAATACGCGATAGAATTTTACAGTCACCTTATATTTCACAGGTTAAACTTAGGGGAATACCTAGCGAAGAGATCCATGTAGAGGTGGCACAAAGCGACTTACAAGCTTATGACTTAACATTAGATAAAATCGCTTCATTATTGAAGAAAAATGTTGTTGAAAAATCTGCCGGTAAAATAAAAGCCGCTAGTGGCGATATTCTCGTTTCTGTTGATCAAAGAGAGTTTTGGGCGGATGAATTGGCTAAAGTGCCGCTGATTTCAGATAAGTCAGGTGATCAATTAAGGTTAGGGGAAATCGCTAAGGTTACAGAAGGTTTTGCCGATATTCGTGATTTAGTGACCTACAATGGTCAACTTTCGGCACAGTTAAATATCTATCGCATGGGTACTCAAACCCCTTCTCAGATTGCCGATGCTATTGAAGCAATGTGGCCTGAAATTTTAGCCATGCTGCCACCTAATGCTGGCGTGGCTATTGTGGATGATGATGCAAAAAATTATCAAAAACGCTTAAGTTTATTACTCAGTAATGCCTTTATTGGCTTAATACTTATCTTGATTATCATGAGTTTATTTTTGCAGTTTAAACTTGCCTTTTGGGTTGTTGCTGGTATTCCAAGTGCATTTTTAGGTGCTATATTATTTTTACCAAGCTTTGATGTTTCCATTAATATGGTGTCGATGTTTGGTTTTATTGTTGCACTCGGTATTGTCGTTGATGACGCCATTATCGCTGGAGAAAATATTTACGCTCATATTCAAGAGGGAATGTCTTATCAAGAAGCGGCAATAAAGGGGGCTAATGAAGTTGCTAAGCCACTTACTTATGCTATTTTAACTAACATAGTGGCATTTTTACCGTTATTACTACTACCGGGTAGTATGAAGTTATTGTTTGGCGCGATCCCGATTGTAGTGGTGTTGTGTTTTGCTGTTTCTTGGGTCGAAGCATTATTTATTTTACCGTCACATTTGGCCCATCTTGATACTAAAAAGCCGAGTAAAATTGAGCTCAGGTTTAATAAAGCTCAGCAAACATGCCAAGCTAAATTAAATCATTTTATTGAAACCATTTATTTTCCCTTTCTTAATAAATGCTTGAATTGGCCAAGTTTAGTTTTATCAATAGCGAGCTTTATTTTCTTTATCGTTATTGCTTATGCTTTTAGTGGAAAAATGGGCTTTAGTTTATACCCTAAATTGGATGGCCGCTGGGTTAAAGCAAATTATGAAATATCTGAAACAACCACTGAGCAGCAAGCAATAGTTTTGCGGGAGACTTTAGAGAAAAGCGCAGAATCAATGACAAAAACCTACGCGCTTGAAAGTAGTGTGGTGAGTACCCGTAGTATCATAAGAGACAATAGTGTGGAAGTTGCATTGCTGCTAGTAGAAAGCGAAGAACGTGAATTTTCTACCAGCCAAGTAAAAGAATTTTGGCGAGAACATGCTGCGTCGTTAAATAAACTCGGTAAGTTAAGGTTCTCTGGCGCTAGGCGTGGTTCAAGCGCTCTCGCTACTTCTTCTTTAACGATTGAATTACGTCATAGTGATAGTAGTGTACTGTCATTAGCTGCTCAAGATGCTGTTGATTTTCTTAACGCTAATGAATATGTTGTTGGTACGGTTAACTCCATGGAAGAAGGTAAGCCACAATGGAAACTAACTCTTAATGAAAATGGACGAGCATTAGGTTTAGACGCGGTAGATTTATCTTCTCAAATGCGCGCTTCTTTATATGGAGCGAGAGCACAACGACAACATCGATTACGAAATCAAGTGACGACCTTGGTTAGGTTACCTGAAGATGAACGGGGTGATGTTAATAAAATTGAATCGGTGTTGATACGAACACAAGCAGGTGGATATGCGCCGTTGGCGAGTGTTGCCACGATAAATAAGGTATTAGCGCCTGCTTATATTATTAGGCGCAAAGGTCAACGTGTTGAAAGGGTTGGCGCTGAAATAATACCAGAAGAGAATATCCCTGCAGTGGCTCAAACGGTTAGAAATTACTTAGTTCCTGAATTAGAAGGGCGTTATCCCGGTATAAAAGTTGTTTTTGGCGGTGATCAAGAAGAGATTGCCGATAGTGTCTCAAGACTTGAGTTAGGCACGGGGTTTGCGCTATCTGGCATTTATATTCTCTTAGCAATTGCGTTTAGAAGTTACTCCCAACCATTAATTATTATGGCTATTATTCCCTTTGGAGCGGTTGGGGCTATTCTTGGGCACATGGCATTAGGTTTTGGCTTAAGTGTTGTTAGCTTAATGGGCATGTTGGCACTTGCCGGTGTTGTAGTGAACGATAGTTTAATACTCGTTGAATATGCCAATAAAAAACTTAAGCAGGGGCATTCGGCATTGGATTCAATTAAAGAAGCCTGTCGAAGACGAATTCGACCTATTTTATTAACCACTATCACCACTTTTTTTGGGTTAGCGCCAATGGTGTTTGAAACATCGAGGCAAGCTCAATTCGTTGTGCCTATGGCAGTATCGTTAGGTTTTGGTATTTTATTTACCACACTTGTTTGTTTATTAGTCTTGCCATCTTTGTATCTTGTTATTAACCAAAGAAGAACAAACATAGAAGAAGAACACCAGGTTTTAGTGCAAAGTAAAGATTTGTAAAGAGGCTGGAATCTAGCCTTTGATTAATATTATATATAATGATAAAAATATTGAACTAGAGGTTAGATATGTCTGACAATTCAATGTCTTCAACGCTAATAAATCAGGCAAATATTGCGGTTAACCGTTTTGGATACGGTGCTCGCGGTGACGAACTGAATCAAGCAAAACAAGACCCAAAGCAATGGATAAAGTCTAAATTACTCTCGATTACTTTTAATACTTCTTATCCTCACTCAAATGATGTTTTTCTTGAACATTCAAAATATCAAAAACAAAAGAAGCAATTAAAAAATCAGAAAAAAAGCCAGTCAATAAACAAAATGACTAAAAACTATGCCCGAACAGTTTTGCGAGAACTCTCTACTGATACATTGAAACAAGCCATTGATTCCTCACATAGTATCAGTTGGCGATTACTTGATTTTTTCTCTAACCATTTTAGTGTTAGCGCCAATGGGAGATTAATGGTTGGACTAAGTGCTACGCTTGAAAGAGAAGCTATTGCGCCAAATTTATTAGGCAATTTTGAAGATTTGTTATTGGCAGTTGAACAGCACCCTACGATGCTCATTTACCTTAATAATGAAAGATCTTTTGGCCCTAATTCGAGAATGGCGAGAAAAAGAAATAAAGGTTTAAATGAAAATCTTGCGAGAGAAATTCTTGAGCTTCATACATTAGGTGTTGATGGTGATTATAGCCAAACAGACGTGATTGAATTAGCAAAGGGGATCACTGGCTGGAGTGTTAAAAACCCTAGAAAAGAGCGCAGTGCTGGATTTATTTTTCGTGGGTATGGTCATGAGCCTGGAGCGAGAGAGTTGCTTGGCAAAAAATATGCACAAAAAGGCATCGAACAAGGAAAATCGATGCTGCGTGATTTAGCTATGCATCCGGCTACGGCAAAATATGTTTGTGGGAAACTTGCTCACCACTTTGTTTCTGCAAATCCACCCGCGTCATTGCTGAGTAAAATGGAAGCAACATGGTTGAAAACTCAAGGCAATATTAAACAAGTAATGTTTAGTATGTTTGATGCGGATGAAGCCTGGTTAGATACTGCTCAAAAATTTAAAACACCGCGAGAGTTTGTTATTTCTACGTTTCGAGCCTTGGCACTTAAGAAAATAAATAATAAATCATTGCTCTATTCATTAACAACGTTAGGTCAGCAACCTTTTAATGCTGGCTCACCCGCAGGTTATAGTGATGATGTGAATGATTGGCTTGGCGCAAGTGCTTTGATGGCGCGTATAGATTGGTCAACAATGATGTCTGGTTATGTAAAAAGAAAAAATACAGAAAAATTGATGAAATTGACCTTTGGGGAAAATGTTAGCCAACATACTTATCAATCAGTGATGAGAGCCGAAAGCCGTCAGCAAGCAATGAGTTTATTTTTAATGAGCCCTGAATTTCAACGGAGATAATGATGGAAGACTTTACAGAAATTGAGCGTGCTTTAAATAAAAACTCATCCGCATTATCTCGACGTAAGTTCATAAAAATGTCTAGCGCTGGTTTAGCTGTGTTGTCTTTTCCTATGAGTTCAGTTTTTGCGAGTGAACCATTAAAAAAGTCTAAAAATAACCCTAAAATCATTTGGGTATTATTACGTGGCGCACTTGACTCATTACATACCATAGTGCCTACTTTAGACCCTCAATATAAAGCATTACGACCAAAATTATCTACCAGCTTCAAAGCGCCACTTTTACCGTTAGAAAGAGGCTTTGCTTTACACCCATCATTAAAAAATTTACATGCTTGGTATCAAAAAAAAGACCTACTTCCAATCGTGGCTGTTTCTACAGGCTACCCTAGACGTTCGCATTTTGATGGCCAAGATTTTTTAGAAAGTGGTAAAAGTGATATAGACCACGATAGTGGTTGGTTGGCAAGAGCGATTGATGTTAAACAGAAACAAGCCTTGGCCGTTGCTAGAGCAACACCGATAAGTTTACGTAGCAGTGAGCAAGTGAAAACTTGGTATCCATCAAACTTAAAGAATGCAGATGACGATATTTACTCGGCAATTGCAAAGCTATATCAACATGATGAACTTTTAAGAGAAAATCTTCAAAACGGTTTAGAAGTACGTGGTTTAGTGGGCGCACAAAAGCGAAATAAAAAAAAGCGTCAAGGTAAATTTATTGACTTGACTAAAGCCTGTGCCAAGTTGATGGTGGGTGAACAAGGTATAGAATGTAGCATGTTAGAGCTAGGTGGTTGGGATACCCACAACAATCAAAGTGGCCGCCTTGAACAAAAATTAACTGAATTTGATAATGGTTTAGCTGAGTTAAAAGCGGGTTTAGGTGACGAGTGGCAAAATACCGTGGTTGTTATTGGTACAGAGTTTGGTCGTACGGCTAAAGAAAATGGTACGGGAGGTACTGATCATGGCACAGGTAGTGCTCTATTTTTAGCTGGCGGGGCAGTTGCTGGTGGCAAGATTGAAGGTCAGTGGCCGGGGTTAAAACCTCAAGAGCTATTTGAACAGCGAGATTTGATGCCAACCACTAACAGCTTTGCTTGGTTTGGCAACGTATTAGCTCAACATTGGCACTTCTCTGAGCAAGAATTAATACAAGTCTTTCCTCATATGAAAGCGTATAATAAAAAACTAGTTTTAAGTTAGCCTTTTTTTCATAAGAGAGTTTTTGTTTTGAATTTTTTGCAGTTATTTCATGTTGTTTTCTTTTTTATTGTTATAGTTTTTCCATCACAAGGAAGTGAAATAACAGGCCATGACTTTCAAAAAAATCAACCTATATCAAATCAGCAATGTATTACTTGTCATCAGCAGTCACAACATGATTGGCAGCAGTCCGATCACGCCAATGCTATGGCCATTGCCGATAAAACATCAGTATTAGCTAATTTTGATAATAAACAGGTTGAGCATTACGGGCAAAAAGCGTTTTTTTTCCTTAAAGATGAGCGTTATCAAGTCACCATTTCTTATGACGATAAAACCGATACTTATCCGATAAAATATGCCTTCGGTCATTTTCCTCTTCAACAGTATTTAGTTGAAACAGAGCCAGGAAAATTACAGGTTTTACCCTTTGCTTGGGATAGTCGTAATAAAGCGGAGGGGGGCCAACGTTGGTACCACAATTATAGTCATGAAGAAATTCGTCCTGAAGATAGATTACACTGGCGACAACCCTTGCAAAACTGGAACGGCATGTGTGCCGATTGTCATTCTGATGGTCTAGTTAGAGATTATAATCCTGAGAAAAATAGTTTCACTAGTCAGTTTGATAATATCAATGTTGGCTGTTTATCTTGTCATGGTGATATGTCAGAACATGCGCAGCAGTCGACAAAACGAAGTGTTGGTATTGATGTTACTTCCTCGAAGCATCCCACCGGTCAATGGTTACGCAGTATTGGCGAGAAAACCGCGTACTGGCAAGGAGAGCCACGTGACAATGCTTTCATGGACGGGTGTTTTGCTTGTCATTCATTACGTGCGCCTTTAACCGATGGTATTGAGGCCAACAAAGCTTTCTTAGAGCAGTTTACGCCTCAGTTACCTGCTGCTCCAAATTATCATGCGGATGGACAAATTAAAGAAGAAGTTTATGTTTATGGCTCTTTCCTACAGAGTAAAATGTTTGCTGCCGGTGTTAACTGCCTTGATTGCCATAATAAACACACCATGAAGTTAAAAATTGAAGGTAATGGTTTATGTTTGCAGTGTCATGGCGCTGAAGTATATGAGGTTAAAACGCATCATCAACACCAAGAGAACAGTGCAGGGGCTCAGTGTGCTAACTGCCATATGCCGACCAATCGCTACATGGGCGTTGATGATAGACGTGACCATAGTTTTAAAATTCCACGACCTGAATTATCAAGTGAATTTAATACGCCAAATGCTTGTACCAGTTGCCATGAGGATAAAAGTAATCAATGGGCAATTGATAATTTACAAAAATGGCATGGTAAGCCAACAGCCTTAACAAGCAGTAAACAATTTTTAATGGCGCTAAATAGCGGCCAAGCCATTAACCTTGAAGATCATTTGAGTATTATCACGGATAAAAAACTTGATGTTATTAGTAGAGCATCGGCCATACAACAGCTCGCTTACACCACACAAACCATTACTAGCAATATATTGAGGCCTTATTTAACCGATAAAGAAGGTCTTATGCGGTTAAGCGCCGCCAGTGCGGCGACACTATTGCCCCCAGATGATAAAATCGCCTTATTAGTACCTTTATTAACCGATGAATATAAAGCCATTCGAGTAGCTGCAGCTCGTAGCTTAGTTGATAGTAAGGTTTCTGCTGTAGATCAAACCGTGTTTGTTAACGCTTTTAACGAATTACAACAGAGCAATAAAATAAGTAGCTGGCGTGGTGAAGGGCGGATGAATCAGGGGATTAATGCCCTGCAAAGTGGTGATACAAAAGACGCTGAAAAGGCCTTTAAGGCGACTATTGATATTGAACCATATTTTGATACCGCTTATATCAATTTAGCCGATTTATATCGTTCATTACAAAAACCGGCCCAAGTGAACTCAGTGCTTATTAAGGGAATGAAAAACTTACCTAAATCAGGGGCAATAAAATATTCTTATGGTTTACATCTGGTCCGGCAAAAAGCAATTGATAAGGCAGTCACTTTTTTTGAAAAAGCCATGTCCTTATCCCCCGAGAATTCTCAATACGCCTATACCTATGTTTTAGCAATGGATGGTGCAGGGAAGAGCGCACAAGCATTAAACAAACTTAAATCGCTAATAATCAGTTATCCAGATAAAGCGCAATTACGTGAGCTTGGTTTGTATTTATCGCAGAAGCTAAATAGCAAAGCTGACTATGATTGGTTTATCGCTCTGTAAATGTTGGCTAAGGCGCTCAGGTGGCAATAGCGCCATAGAATATTTATTCTAAGATGATATTTATAATGTGGCACAAAATACCTTAGGTTCATTCCCTTACTGATTACTTTTTGCTGTCCAAATGATCAAGTTTTTAATTAATGAAAACCGTTAATAACCACTAAATACTGCTATAGGCCAATATTTGTTGAATTTAAGACATAAAAAAAGCCACTAAAAAGTGGCTTTAATTCTTAAGGTGGTGGAGCTGGCGTCAGCTGAATCTGTCTTGTATCTAACTGTTTTGGTAGTGTTTTATTTTTAGCTTTGTGTGTGGTTGGTACTAATTGAGGTACTAAAAAGTTAAGTCATGAATTAATTTGGTATTAATATATTTAGCTACTCCCAGGTTTTCAAAGTCAACATTTGTAAACATCCTCAGGTGATTATTAGGATATTTATTAAATCCAAACATAGAGTTTATTTAGGTTCCTAGGATAAGTTTAAATTTCAAGTTTTATTAGTTTTTATCCATGAATATTACCCAATTGAATGTCTGGTTTTGACAGGTTTTAATTTCAGGTTCAGTTATGGCAAGTACTTAATAGTGACCAGTGGTTTTAAGACGTTTACCTAACGTTATAAATATTTGCCATACTAAAATAATGAATGAATATATTGAACTAAGAAAAAAGCAAATTGATAAACCTGCAAATGTTGGTGATCGGGTAAAGGTGTTGCTTGATGACAAATGGCAATACTTTATTTTGTCAGGAATTTGGCCGTTAAACTCATATAATGAATATGACTTTCAAGTTACTTTAGATAAAGATAACTCAGATGGCTTTATCGTGATAAACATAATAGCTAAATACATTATAAAAGTTCTTGTTCATTAAGCCAATTAAGAACAATAATGTTTTCACAAAAAGCTCATAAAATATAAGGATATAAAAATGTTAAAGGTAATATTGATATTAGCTTTTTTAATTGCTTCAAATCCAATCTTAGCTAAATCGAAATGCGAGGATGAATGGAATGCATTGAAATCTATTCAAAGCCAGATGAGGCAACGTAGTACGGAATATCTTAGGGTTGAAGAGCACAAAAAGCATGACGAATATCAAAATTGTCGGAAAGGTAAAACCAATAATAAAAATTCAGAAGGAAAAAATTCACAAAAAAAGTATAGTACTAGCAAAAAATACTATCTCCAAAAAAAGCTTAGAAACTCATTTAATAGTAGCGCTGTTAATATGAAAACAAAGTTTAAAGGCGAAAAACAACAAGCCTGGCTAGATTATTATACAACTCCAAAAGACTGTATTAGCCCGAAAAGTACGGCAAAGTTTGCAAAGTGTTTAGACGAAAGGGACAATAAAGCTATTGAATTTGATCTTAATTGGAAGGATGAATAATATTAATCAACACCTTGAATTTATGGTGACACCAACGGAGGACAGATCAACCCAATTGATTACAAGTCAGTTGCTAGGTATTGATAAGGTGTCAATTATACTGGTTTACAGTGGTGTTTTAGTAGTGAATAACAACAATTAGCACCACTGAATTTTAATCAATCACATCACTAAAGTACGTGTTTTAGGTAGGCTAAAGTGATTATTTTGATGCTTTATTTGTAATTATCAGTGAAATTTAATCTCCTAATGATACTTTTATACTGAAACTATTTCAAATTAGTGTTTGTTGATCTTATGTTGTTAATTCAGCTAGTTGACGAGCCATTTGGTGTCGGAATATTTTACAGTAGTACTTTACCAAAGTATGTTTAAAATGTCATCATATTGAAATTGTTTGATATTTTAAGTTTGGTATGCTTTTTGTATTAATGTGTGAAGATTAGTAAATTATTATTTTAACTATTACTTACCAAAGTTAATGGAAAGGGATTAAAAGGAATATCAAATGAAATTCAATGTTTTAAAATCAGCAGTTATAGGTTTAGTTTTTTTTGCTAGTGGTTATGCCAAAGCTGGATTAATAGAATCTGTAGATATCAATTTAAATGGTAATGATTATTCAACGTATAGTGACACTATCTCCAATTTTTCGTGGTTAGATCTCGATAATTGGTTTCAAACAGGTGCTTCATTTAATTCAGTAACCGCAGAATTAAATGGGACTGGATATCAAATAGCAACTTTAGAACAAATAAATGCTATGGTTTTATCAGCGGCTTTTGATGGAACACAGACCAATTTTGACCTATTGTCTACTATAATGGGGGGAATCACATCTCCACGAGGTTATATATGGGGAGTTTATGATGATCTTAGTATCAACAGTGGTTATGCGTATATGTCTGTAGGCGCAACAACTATGACTTCACTCGCTGGGGCACAGTCAAAGGCTTTTAATGTTGATAGTTATAATAGTGGTATCTACGACGATTTAGGTTTCTTTGTAGTTAGTACTCAACCGAGAGATCAAATTGATGTCCCAGAGCCATCTACACTTGCTATTTTTGCCTTAGGCATAATGGGTTTAGCAGCACGTCGATTTAAGAAACAATCTTAATATAGTTTTTAATATTAGATACTAGAAAACATCAATTGTCATGATTGATGTTTTTTTGTTTCTACTGGTTGGTAATTTAGGTGGTTTCATCAGTAATGCATCAGGATAGGATTAGTAATCTTTTGTTATAGCATATGGGTAAGTACTTCTGAGGATGACCACTGAATAATTAGCACTACTTGAGTATAATACTTGGTTTTAACCGCAAGTTAGCATTAACTGTTTGAGGATGAACGACGGCTTCACGCCCTGAGGTGTTCGATCAACCATCTATGTCACTTAATACGTTAAACCTTTTACCCCAAAGTGTTGCGCTATAACTATCAGCCCGTTTAATTAGACGGGCTTTTTTATGCAAAATTATTAATCACAAACTAAACTTTAAACACTTCCCTACAGTTCTGGTGCATTATGTATCGTGACGAAATAAGCCCCGAAATGAGGCTGTTTAGCCCCACTGGTGAAAGGTTATATTGTACCGCTGATGAAAGAGCTAAATTTCTTGAAGCAGCACAAGACGAAGATCCGATAAATAGAATGTTTTGCCAAGTGCTTCATTATACTGGTTGCCGACCGCGTGAAGCGATAGAGCTAGCGTATGAACGAATATTGATTGATGAATGCTCTATTGTATTTCGCTGCTTAAAGAAACGTAAAACAGATAATCAAGGCCGAATTAAGCAAGCGCAATATAGAAGTGTACCAGTGCCAAAGCTGCTAATTGAAAACTTAGATTTAGTTTTTGGTGTTCGCAAAACACAAAACAAAAAGAAACAGTTGTCTGAAGCTCTTTGGCCTAAGTGCAGAACTACTTATTACCGTATGATTAAAGATGTTATGAAGCGAGCTGATATTCACGGACTTATGGCAACGGGTAAAGGTTTACGTCATGGTTTTGGGGTCACTATGGTAACAGCTAAAAAGCCTTTACCTATTCACATATTAAGTCGTTTGATGGGGCATTCAGATAGTAAAACAACTGAGATTTATTTACAGATAATTGGAGAGGAACAGCGCCAATTAGTTAATGACGCTTGGGAAAGTTAATCACTACTTGGAAAATACTCAATTACTGATTCAACAACCCCGAAATGACTTCCCATATGCCACATTTCAGGATTGTTTTTAGCCCACTTTACGTAAACAGCGATCAGTTGCCCTACATTGAGTTCTTTAGGCAGTGCAAATCTACTGTTACTGTTATTCCCTTCTATAATAGCAAGATATTCCATACTAGCACTGAACAGCCCGAAGCAGTAACCTTGAGACCAAGCATCATTTGAGTTTGCTAAATCTATTACTTCACAATTTTTAAGTAGCCCACCAACTGTATCATCATTGATTGCTTGCACCTGAAAAGAGAAAATCACTAACGTAATCAAACACGATTTTATTAAAATATTCATTATACTTCCTTATATTTAAAATTATTATTACCTAGACTTTTTTAATGTGCGCTTAGCTTTTGCATTAAGCGTATCTCTAACCCAATCTGACTTGGTTTTACCTTCTATGCCTGCAGATTCTATATAGCTATCAAGCTCAGTATCAAACAATTGAACAACGCCAAGACGCTTGTTGCGCTTTTCATCTTCAGGCTTTTTAGGTGCGCCACGTTTGGCTTTAGTTTCTTTCATATTTTCTATTATTACACGTGTAATAACGCTTGACGATACGCTCAATTAAAATGCAATTAATACACGTGTAATAAATAGCCGGTTTATAGGGAGATTATGAATTGTTATAGCGAAGATGAATGGGATGGCTTAAGTAATTCTATGCCTGATCCCGATGACGTTAACGAAGAAATATAATGGCATAACCTGACAAGCCCAAAAAGCGTAAAAAGAAAAATGGTCATGCTCTTTGGTGTGATTGTCTGGTTTGCACAACGAAAAAGTAACCAGAATAGCCCGGAGGAGTTAACAATGGCTAGAAAGATGAATAGATTTGACCTCATTGACGCTGTGCTGCGCATGAGAAAAGCTAAAGAGGAAATGGTAAAAGTTGCGATTGTATTTGATATGGACGAATCATTTAAAAATACAGTTAAAGCAATTAAAGAGCAAATTGGTGATATGTGCGTAGCCATAAACCTCATTGATGACAAAATCATTGAGATGGACAATAACGCAACCAAATAGCGCAATCGAGGGCTTTATGATCAATAAAAAACTAACGTATCAACTTAAAGGTGGCATGTGTCGTGTTTGTCTATTTTCTAACGAAGATTGCAGTAAGATGAAATTTCATGAAATGCAACCGATAAGCAAAGGCGATAGTGATGGTGTTGTTATTGTTCGTTGCGATGGCTTTAAACGGCCAGAAAACTAAACAGACTTACCCCTATAGTGCAGAAAATACTAGAAACCTTTTAGCACCCCTAATACGATAGACGCGAATTTACTCACTAAGGCCAAAGCCGTGAACAACACTAACGACAATTTTGAATATTTAGAAGATTTTAGAAAAGATGTAATAGAGATCAATAGGAAGCAAATAGATCCGGTTAAATTTCAACAACAAGTTAAGCGGTTATTGAAACGAACACCGCCTGATGCAACAAAATAACCAGGTAGCAAACAAGCAATATTGTAATATAGGAATATATATATAGGAATATATGTATATAGGAATATATGTATATTGCAGCAGAATTACCAGCGGTACTGCAATAACAAAACTTGGACCGCGACGTGTTAGTATTTAAGAAAACAATAAGGAGATATCATGGGAACAATTATTAGTGTTTTATTTGGCGGTTTAATTACAGGCATTTTTGCTCATTTGTATTACGTTAAAGCCGGTAAAGAATTAAAAAAAGAAACCAAAGAACTACGTTCGTTAACTGAATTTATAGGGAAGAAACTTCACGATAGTGGCGTAATAGAACTCCCCACTGATGACAATGGCAGATCTACTTACGAGCAAACAACAAAATCTACAGGCATAAAATCTTCAGAATCTTTTGGAACTCCGACTATAAAATCAGGTGACGCAACAGAATAACCAAGAGGATTAAATATGAAAAGTAAGGATATATATGTTTTGTGGCTAGCAGCAAAAAATGAGTCTTTTACTATAACGGCAATAGGTCTAGCTTTAGGGCTTCATTGGACAGCCGTTGATAAATTGCTTTTAGATGCAGGTTTGGTTGATAAATCAGAAACGCCTAAAAAGTCTGTTATCAATGAAAATGGTAAAAATCATAGTCATTTCGGTAAGTGGTTTTATAGTGCGGTTAAAATTCTAGCTAACGAAAACAATTTGACCATATCATTACCAACAGACAAAGAGTATAACGATGCTGTTTATGAGTTATTTGGAAAGCGAAATTAGCCAAACAAAAAAACAGAATTACCAAGTAGCAAACTAGCAATATTGTAATATTGGAATATTACAACAAAATAACCAAAACAGCACCAGCGCTAGGAGTACAAGAATAATGGAAGCTACAATCACAATCACATGGGATGCAGTAATAATATTTACTGTAGCTTTTTCAATTTTTCTGTTCATTTGTCGCCATTGGCTTCAAGCCAAGATAAAAGAAAGCGTTGCAAAAGGCTATAGAGAGTCGAATGAGGAATATAAGAGTAGTCTTGCTTGGCAAACTAAAAGAAAAGAGCAAGCATCAGAAGTAGCTGAATTATTTTCATTGTGGCATAAGTGGAAGTATTTTCCTGATGAACAAAAAGACCAGTTCAAGTACGAATTACAGAATAAGTATTGGAAGCTTGCTATTTGGTTAGATGCTCCATTATTTAGAGCAATCAATAATGCCCTTGACCAATCGCAAGATGAAAACAGTCATAAAGAAGCAATGTTGCACGCTAGAAAATTAATAGTAAGTGAGAGTGATGATATTAGTGTAAGCGAAATAACACACTTTTTATCTGATCTTGAAAACAAAAGTATTAATGAAGAAAGAGTCAAAAAAGCCTTTAGGAATGCATGCAAATAAAGCTTTAAAATCTTAAAAATAATTATAGTTATACATTGAAATCAATACAAAAAGAATAACCAAATGTAGTGAGTATTTAGTGATTCAGGCTGTTATTTCATAAACCGGAACTAGAATTTTAAAAAACTTTATAGCGTCTGATACACTGAAGTTCTGAATAATTCTTATTCATATTAGGGAGAGCCTTAGATAGGGAAACATAAATTCCACTAGGACAAACATTGATGCCTCAAAGAACAAGGCTGACACAGCTAGCCTTGATAATGCTTCCAATAAAAGTATAACATTAAAACATAAACTTGGAAAAATACAAATAATGGAGCAGGAAAATGTCCAAAGAAGGGAAAAATGAGTTCTTAGAAGTACCTGTGTTCGTTAGTTTAGGAAAACGCCTTCATGCGGGTAATTGTTTGCCTACAAAGGGCTTAGCATACCCATCGACAGCAAAAGGCTTTGCATTTATCGCGCTCTTGTTAGCTTTACTAAGTTTGTTTATATGGTTGTGATTACTTAAAAGTAGATGGTAAGAACTACCTAGTTTAAATATTAGCCAAGATCAATATGAAAAGATACTGGCTCGGTTTGAACTTTATTGTTATCAGTTAACCAGCCCATTCTTCTGGCAATTAACTCTTGCGCTTTGTTCGCTGCTGGTAAGTTTGTTTCACTCACTTCAACCTCAACAATTTCATCAATCATTACCGCATGCTTTTTAACTTTAGTATCACCAAAAGCCATTGCTAAGATACGTTTTTGATTAAGTAACCATTGGCATTCATCAAATACTATAGTTTTCTGTGCGGCTTCTTGAGCTTCCTGCTTAGTTATTTCTAAATACTGTTTGATACTACCATTTGTTGCCAAACGACTAGCATGACCATTAGCACCCTTAGCAGCATAACCCGCATCAATATATGCTTGAACTTGTGTTTTTCCACTCAAGATGCCATTGGAAAACTTTAAATGTTTAGAACTAAGTTCACTTGCAAGTTCTGTTAATTTTAATATTTTGCTTTCCATATTGAGCTTCCTTTAGTTATTTTGAATGTGATTGATAAGTTCATTTGATGATTTTTCAATGCTAGTTAAACCATCATCAATTAACCAAAGCATATTGACTAAATCTGAACTGTTTAGTGTTTTGAAGTGTTCGTCAGCAACAAGAGTGCTTAATGCGGATTTAGTTTGACTTAAATTTTTTGTTAACAGATCCATATTGTCGATATAGTCATGTTCCTTTACTGCTGAATTTTGCAATTTTTGATATCCTTCTTTGTTGTTTGTAAATTATTTGTTTTGAGCCGTGCACCATTAAAAACACTAATATTCTTCATTAAACTTTATACCCACATGGTATATATATATAAGGACTAGCGTTTTGCTTGCCGTAGAATCTCTAAAAAGGCTCTGACGGCACTCATTATGCTAGCCGTCAGTATCTAAACTTCTCCCTACGGCACTCATTATGCTAGCCGTAGGGAGAGTTCGGCACTCGTATTGCTTGCCGGGCAATTTTTATTTATCCATTAATAATGACTTTCGCCATTCAGTTCTTAGTGGCCCTTTGGTTGTAGGTAATTGATATTTAGGTAACCCATCTGGATAGTACACTTCGTCAACCCTCAACCAATTAAGGGCATATAATGAGCACAATCGGACACCTTTTTTAGCTATACCTTTACGTACTTCAGTTACCATTTTCCTTTCAAGTAAGTTTTTTTTGCCTCTTATTATTGTTGACTCGGCTTTGAACCCTCGCTTATGCATAACACTCCAGGCTAATGTTAAATCACCATTGTTACTTCCGTCATATTGCATAATCAACTCAATCAATAAAGACTTTGCAATAGATGTTAATGCAATATAATCCGGACAGTTCAATATGTTATGAGGTAATGAAGCAAACCTACCATTCTTTCTTTTTTTAGCCATTTTGCAACCTCCTCATCAGGCTGCATTATCGACATCAATTCTAGTTGAAAGAACATACCTAGCTATACGGTGAACTTTGTTATCTGGTGTAGTTCCATTATCCCAATATGTTTTTATATTATGTCCTTGTGCTCGTAGCTCTAAAATTCTAGGTGCTGGTGAAAGAATATGTAAATCATTTCTTATCTGCAATGTTGTAGCTGAGCCGTACTTTTCTAAGTAAGCTAAAATTTGTACTCTTTGTGCTGCTGAGCTAATATCATTTGGCTGTTTATTTTGGTGAGTGCTGTTGTTGTTGTTGTTGTTGTTGTTGTTGTTGTTGGCCTTATCATCTTTCATAAAGCCCCCTTATGCGCAAAAGCTAATTGACGTTGTGCAGTCAAATCACAAACTAACTGCTTAATTTGCTCAGCATCAGCACCAGAAATCAACGCTCTGTTTATTTGATCGATTTCTGATTCAGGCCAACCGACACTTCTTGCGCCCAAGCTAACGGGTTTGGTTATAAATCCATTTTTTATTTTTTCGTAGAATGTAGACTTGGGTAATCCTTGTCTTGCTAATACTTCATTTATTCTTAAAATTACGGTTGGTTTAGTTTCTGTTTTTGTTGAAGCCATATCGTTACCTTTGGGTCTGTGTTGTAAATCAAAGGTATTATTTATCTCTTCGGGAACTCTTAAAACATGTAAAAAAAGCCATGAAAATTAATATATTAATTTAATTAGCAATAAAAAAGTATATTAATCTAAGTTGCGTCTATAAGTGCTGTCATCTGTAATTTGACGCATAAATTTTTTAAACTTGTTTTGAATGTCATTTTGACCAATTGTCATATCTTTATATACAACTTCCGCTAGTGACCGCTCAAGTATGCTCTTATAATTTATGGTTTCCCATGTAGCAAGATTTATTAATGGGATTATTTTATAATTTATGATTTTATAAACATCGCTATTCCGTTGTTTATGTATTTGGGGTTCTTTTATATTTGTTTGGTTTCTCCAACTTTTCAGTAGCCTTTTAATATCCGTGCATATCTCATCATCAGTAAAATCAGCAATATTTAAACAGATTTCAATATTTGTACTGTCAGTGAATAAAGGAAATGAATAGTTACCTTTACGCTTCGTCATTTTACTTTTGGATAGTGATATATCGCCATGACTGGTATCAACATTCATAACGTCGCCTTTAAATTTAATATCCTTAAAAGCACCTCGTTCATTTAAGGCTTCGTAATAATTATATATAGAGAGAGTATCAAGTCCACAAACAGAAGGAGATCTTGCTAAAGTTTCCTCTGTTTGATCACCAAGCTTGCTTAAATAAAAGGTCTCTTCGAAATAAAAAGGTTCGTCGGTCAAAATATCACCACACATTATTTTGTTATAGAAATCATCTTTAGAACCTTTAAACTTTCTGTCGAAATCCCACCCATTGTGTTTGCATGCTCTAACATCCGCCAAAAAGTGATTATGATAATTAACCTGCTGCCACACTTCTTTATTTGTTAGTTTTTTTAGGCAATCATAGTTCTTTAACTTAAACCATGATGGGATAGAACAACTGTTTTTGGGCCTTGCCATTTTGCACCTCATTGCAAACCTCATGTAATTAACTAAGCCAAAGCGGTGAGGTGCCGCTTTTTCGGGAGCTACCCTAGGCTTGGTTAAACTTTTAAGCGTTAACTACGCTAAGACCTTTATTATTACTTGCAGATAGGCTCATGTTGCCCGTTGCTGCTTTCTCAATATGTTCAGACCACCACATCATCATTTTAGCTCTACGCTCTAGATAATCGGCTCGGTTATAAGCTCGCCTTACTTCATTATCATCTACATGAGCTAAAGCAGACTCAATAACATCATGATCAAAGCCTTGTTCATTTAATGTCGTGCTAGCCAAAGAACGTAGACCATGAGCAACTAATTTACCCTTGTAGCCCATACGTTTAATAGCTGCGTTAGCTGTTTGGTTATTAGTGTGATTCCTTGGGTTTCTATCAGCAGGAAATATATGTTCTCTATGGCCGCTTATTGGATTGATAGAGCTAAGTAAGCTTAATGCTTGCTTAGTTAACGGCACTGAGTGAGGGCGTTTTTTCTTCATTCGTTCAGCTGGTATATTCCAGAGCTTATCCTCAAAATCTATTTCAGCCCATTTAACACCAGCTGCTTCACTTGGCCTAACCATAGTATGAAGCTGCCATTCTATTAAGAATCTAGTTACTACTTTTATACTGGCAATGTTTAAAGCTTGCATCAGTTTAGGTAGTTCTTCTGGCCTGATTGAGGGCATGTTTTGCTTTATAGGGCTTTTAAATGCGGCTTTAATGCCAGAGAGTGGATTTGAATGGATAACACCAGTATTAACAGCATAATTCATTATTTCGTTGAGTCGTTGATTAAGTCGTTTAACGGTTTCTAATGAGCCTTTCTCTGCAATTGGCTTAACTGTTTTTATAGCAATAGGTGCTGTTATTTCTGAAATAGGGTACTTAGCAAGGGAAGGGAATATATGTAATTCGAGAGATCGCCATATATCAATAGCGTAATCGGGTGTAACTTCTGTTTTCTTAACTTCAAACCACTTTGCAGCAATGCTTATTAAGGTGTTTTCTATCCGCTCTTTCTGCTGGCGTGATAGCTTATCTTTATGCTCTTTTGGATCAATATCTTTAGCTAGTAACTCTTTTGCTTTAGCTCTTAGTTTTCTTGCATCAGCTAGAGGAATATCAGGGTAAACGCCAAAGGTAAGGTTAGTTCGCTTTTTGGTAAAAGGTTTGTAGTACTTAAAAAGCCATTTTTTAGTACCAGAGGGGGTTATTTTAAGCTCTAAACCTTCACCATCAAACAAGCTACTTACTTTAGATTGAGGCTTAGCCTTATCTACTTCAGTATTTGTTAGTGGTCTAGTCACTCTAGCCATTGGTAAATCTCCCTTTTAGTACCACAAAAAAATCCTTTGGTATTTCGTAGTACTAAACTAAGTACTAAATGATTGAGGTTTTATTAAACCGCATCAGACTTAATAGGTCAATAGAAACGTGTAACCACTTGGTTTTAGGCAAAAAAAAAGACTTCGTCAGAAGTCTTTAATCTTGTTGTTGGTGGAGCTGGCGGGAATTGAACCCGCGTCCAAAAAACCTACATCCTCGGTACTACATGCTTAGTCGATTATTTATTTAACCAATTAGACGCCAATCGACAGGCTTCATCATGGTGAAGCGTGCTTCCCTCGCTAACCTATTTGGGGTGACCATCAATCCTCGAGACAATAGGTGAGACTATGAGGTGATGGCTAGCCTTAAGCGGCTAGTGCGAACGTTTCGTCGTTTGCAATTATAGTTTTGCGGCTTTTTACCAGGCCAACCGCCCCTGGGCATGCACCTTGGGTTTCGTGAATCTTGTCGAATCCTCCAAAGTTTGATTACTAACGTTTAACTGTCGGCAACATCTTAATTATACCGCGCTTAGCGAAATAAAACCAAGATAAATAATGAATAATTAGCTAGAGTGTTTTATTTTTCATCATTCGACCTTGTTCTACTTTCCATTCACGGTCTTTTTCATCAGAGCGCTTATCGTGCTCTTTCTTCCCTTTACCTAGGTGGAACTCTAACTTCACCCAGCATTTTTTCCAGTACATTGCCGTAGCAATTAATGAGAAGCCACTACGTTCTACCGCCCCTATAAGCTTATCTAGCTCACGTCGATTAAGTAAAAGTTTACGCGGGCGCACAGGATCGCAAACAACATGGGTTGAAGCTGAAATAAGTGGATGTATTTCTGCTCCCACTAAGTAGGCTTCGCGATCTTTTATATGCACATAACAGTCGGAAATATTAACTTTCCCGAGGCGTATGCTTTTTATTTCCCAACCCTGCAAACTCATACCGGCTTCAAATTTATCGGTTAAGCTATAGTTGTGCCTTGCCTTTTTATTTAAAGCAATGGTATTAGAGTTAGATTTATTCTTTGATTTTTTCTTGGCCATTTTTAATTCCATTATTAACGGCGCTGATTATACCCAGAAATAACGACTTTGAAATGATAAATTTATCTTTTAGTTGGATAATGCGTTTTTTCTTACCATTTGTTATTATGATGACGAAATTTTTTAGAGGTAATATAAAAGAATGCCATCAGTAAGTCGTAGTGCGCTAGTAATGTATAGCGTTGACCAAATGTATCAATTAATAAATGATGTTCTCGCTTACCCTCAATTTTTGCCTGATTGCGGTAACAGTAAAATTATCTCTGAAGATGATAAGTCCGTCACTGCTTCGCTACAAGTTAGCAAAGCTGGATTTAAAAAATGGTTTACCACTAAAAATACTTTTGTCTCTAATCAACAAGTACAATTAGAGTTAGTCGACGGACCGTTTAGTAAGTTACAAGGACACTGGCAATTAACGCCACTGTCAGAAGAAGCATGTAAAGTTAGTTTAGAACTTGAATATGAATTTTCTAATAAAGTGTTAGATTTAGCTTTTGGCCGAACTTTTAACCACTTAACTAACAATATGGTGCAAGCTTTTACCCAGCGAGCTAAAAATGTTTACGGAGAAAGTGTTTAAATGCCATTGAATCAAAGTCAAAGGGATACCATTCAAATAGAAGTTGTGTACGGGCTTGCCCATAAGCAAAAGCTATTATCACTGCCAGTAGATGAAGGAAGCACACTGGAGCAGGCCGTAATAGAGTCTGGCATATTAGTGCTTTTTCCTGAAATAGATTTAGCTGAAAACAAGGTAGGTATCTGGAATAAGGCGGTTAAGTTATCAACAATATTAGCCGATCAAGATAGAATTGAAATTTATCGTCCTTTGATTGCAGATCCAAAAGAAGTGAGAAAGCGCCGAGCTGAAAAAGCTAAAGAAGAAGGGCGTGCAGATAAAACAACTGGCGGTCGAGTTAATCCTTTAGCAAAAAAATAACTATTTAGTTATCTTATATAAAGAGTAAGCCCAGCATTTGCTGGGCTTATTTTTTCAATTTCAAAACTTGTTTAACAATAAATCATCTCGTTGTTTATTTATACAAGCCTTGTTGTTTGTCTTCTATGGCTTCACGCCAACCACCTAACCATTGTGACTTGATTGCGGTACTTTGGTAAGGGCAGTGTTCTTTAGAACGTCCAGATATACCTGCTTGGTAACCTCGTGTATGAGCCCTGTCTTGGCGGTCTCGTTTTTGCCTCTTCATCATTAATGCACGCTCCTTTATTATTATCTTCTACATACTAAACCTAGTTAAGGAATAGTAAAAAAACAATGTTGAAAAGGTTGTTTTTTGACAATACAAATTAAGTTTTTGATTGCTGGTGTTATTTAATTTGTTTTATAAATAAAAAAAGCACCTTAAAGGTGCTTTTAAATTGAAGTTCTTGGTTACGATTAGCCAAAAAAACGTCTACGTAAGCCAAATAACGCCATAATCGATAATATGCTAACGATGTTAGTACTAGCGCCTTGTCGAATCACTTTTTCTTCTTCTTCTGCAGTACAGACTTCACCATCATCAGGCACTGGCTCTAAGCTTATAGCACGAACAACATCTTCAGTAAGCGGCGTGCCACTTTCATCAAGCACAAGTTCGCCTTTGGCATCAAGTCTTTCTACTTTCACTACTGCCGTGGCTGAAATAATGCCAGCATCATTAATACCACGAGCTTCTAAAATATCGTAGCTTAAGCGCAACGAGCAGGGAATTGTGTCATTGAGGTTAGTAAAAATATCATCATTCATGTTATAGACAAATGCCGCTGTTTTTCTAGGGTTTTGACTGCTTTCGGTATGCGTCTCTATTTCGCCTTCGCCTACTATTAAGCCGCTATTATTAATAGCGCGAGCGGTACTGTCTGAGCCTGAAAAGAAATCATCAGGGTTAATCATTTCAATTTCTTCTTCAGGCGAATTGGTATCAACATAGAAGAATTTTTTTACGCCTCTGCCGCCAATCGCTTTAGTAATATGTCCTACCGCAATACCATCATCATTGATATCATACGCTCTAGAGTCACCTCTATCGGTATGATCGCCACTTAAATCAATCACTTCGTCATTTTTATAGACTACAGCATAGTGATAAGCTCTCACTTCATTAACTTCAGGAGCAGTCACGGTTTCATCAAGGAAGCCATCGGCATATCCCACAGCAACACCGCTAGCATTAATAGCCACAGCATAACTTGAAAAAGTACGCTCATCATCAACGTGCGGTGTTACTAAAATACCAAGTTGCTCAAGCACTGGTGAGCCACCTTCATCTAAAGTCGCTTTAAGCGCCATGGTATGGTACGGGTCGGAAGCCGAGCTAAGTTGGGTGCTAGCAATACAGGCTTCAAGAGTCATTGTTGCAGGCACCACTTCAGGATTAGCACAACCGTTGGTTGCACTGTCACTTTCAATTAAGTCTGCATACCCTTGCACGAGTTTATAACTACTAAAGCCAACCGCAATGCCTGCTTCATTTACGTCAAGTACTGCTGATGTTCCGCCACCATACTGGGTCTCAAAAGGAGTAACTTGAAAAACTTGTGCACCTTGGTCAAATGAGAAAAAGCCTCGATTACCGAACTCTCTTAACCAGAAAGTATGCTCAAGCCCTTCCGAGTCAGTAAAAACTTCACTCGGTAAATAAGGCGCGGTGGCGGTACCATAAGAAATTCCGCTATCGGTAATACCACTAACTATATCTCTGGTTGAACGAGTTAAAATATCGGTACCTTCAAAGGTTGTATCCCAGAGGTTATAATCATCGGTTACACCATTAACATTGGTCATAGCGACGGTATCACCGACTTTTTGATAATTAACATTGTTAAATTGGCTATCTTGTAACCAGCGAATAACCCAAGCCAAATCATTTGCTGTCGGGTTCCCTGCTTTTAAGGCATCTGAATCTTCAATATCATTGAGATCGGTAACTTGCCAACTATTCGTTAAGGCAAAAAGTATAATACTTTGATAATCATCATCATCAAGATATTGAAATTGAACTGGAAAGTTATAAAGGTTAGTGCCTGATATGGCCATATCACCATTATTATTTTGTCGCTGAGCATAAGTATATTTCAACTTGCTTGATTCGCCTTGATCAACGATTTGGTAAGTAGCGGCATTAGCACTACTAACAAAGCTTAAACTTAATGCGCTGCTAATACTTAAAGCGAGGATGTTTTTTACTAATTTGCTCATTCTACTACTTAACTCTTTAATTTATGGTTAGTTGTCGGAATAAATTCCAAGCGATATATTCTAAAGCTCATCTAATTCTTGCCATCTTGAATAAGCAAGGTCGAGTTTTGACTCATTTTCATTCAGCAGGTTCAATATATTTTTTGTATGCTGGTCATCTTGGCTGAAAAAATCACTTTGATTAACCTGTTCCTGCAAACGTTCTATTTCACTTTCTAAATTATCTATTATCTCGGGCAACTCGGTTAATTCTTTGCTTTCTTTATAAGAAAGCTTTTTCTTAGCCAATTTTGTAGCTGCTTTGCTGGTAGTATTCGCTACACTTTGCTGTTTATCTTTTTGATTTGCTACTGATATTTGTTTTTGACGCTGTTCATCTTTTAACGCTAAATAACTATCAACATCATCATAACCACCCACTATTTGGTTGATTTGACCTGTACCATCAAAATAAAGGCAAGTATTCACGCAATTATTAACAAAATCACGATCATGGCTGACTAAAATAACTGTTCCAGCATAATTTGCAACTACTTCTTCTAATAGTTCCAAGGTTTCAATATCTAAATCGTTGGTTGGCTCATCGAGAATAAGTAAATTACTAGGGCGTAAAAACAATCTTGCTAATAATAAACGGTTCTTCTCACCGCCAGATAATGCACGCACAGGCGTACGGGCACGCTTAGGACTAAATAAAAAGTCTTGCAGATAACCTAGTACATGACGAGACCGACCATTAACCATTACTTCTTGCTTGCCTTCACCGACAATATCTTGCACGGTTTTATTTAGATCAAGCGCTTCTCTATGTTGATCAAAGTAGGCTACCTCTAAGTTGACTCCAGAGCGCATTTTGCCACTCGTCGCTTCAAGGTTTTCCATGATCAATTTAATTAATGTAGATTTTCCGGTACCATTAGCACCTATAAAAGCTAATCGATCATTACGAGTAATGAGTAGATTTAGTTTATCAATAACAACTTTTTCATTGAAAGCTACGCAAACATCTTCCGCTTCAAAGACCAATTTACCCGAGCGATCACCTTGGCTAATATTCATGGTACTTTGATTGCGTACTTCACGACGAGCTTTTCGCTCTAATCTAAGTTTCTCTAAGGAACGAACTCTGCCTTCATTACGGGTGCGCCGTGCTTTTATACCTTGACGGATCCAAACTTCTTCTTCAGCGAGTTTTTTATCAAATAGAGCATTTTGTTGTTCTTCTACTTGTAAATCATGCTGTTTTTGTTCGATATATAAATCGTAATCGCCCGGATAACTCTTTAGCTGGCCACGGTCAAGATCTAAAATCCTAGTTGATAAACCGCGGATAAAAGCCCTGTCATGGCTGATAAAAATAATGGTACCGGCAAAATCTTTTAAAAACTTCTCAAGCCATAACACACTAGCAATATCTAAATGGTTAGTCGGCTCATCAAGCAATAAAATATCAGGGCTAGTAACAAGTGCTTTAGCTAGCGCTAGCTTACGGAGCCAACCACCCGACAAGTCGCAAATTTTAGCATCTGGATTTAGAGCAAGGGTACTCATTACTTGCTCAATGCGCTGTTCATCTTGCCAAGCACCTGCTTGCTCAAGTTCATCTTGTACTTTGGCTAGTTTATTGAGGTTTTTTTCACTGGGGTCTTCGCCAATTAAATGAATTAAACCATGATAACGACTCAGTAACTCGGCATTTTCTTTAACCCCTTGCGCTACAAAATCAAAAACACTGATATCTGAAGACTCGGGTGGATCTTGCTCTAACATCGCTAATTGCATGGTGTTAGATTTTAGTATTTGACCATCGTCTAAATTTTGTAAGCCCATCAACACTTTCATCAAGGTTGATTTTCCCGCGCCATTTCGACCAACTAAACAAATACGCTCACCAGTTTGAACACTCAAGTCTGCTTTATCTAAAATTTTGTCTGTACCAAAAGCAAGTTCGCCGTTGGCTATTCTTAATAATTCCATTCGTTATGTTAACTCTACAATTTGTTGAAGGGTGAAAGGCCAGAATAATTTTTTATTTCCTGCTTCATTAAATTGCTCTAAAACAGGAATGTGCACACCATATAACTCAACTAACGTTTTGCTTTCATGGGTTACGGTTGCTTGGTCAATTATATCTATTTGAGCAAGTTGCTCCTTTGGTATAACCGCTAAACACAGTGCTAAGGCTTGTTCACATAAGTGGCAACCTTCGCTGCCATATAAATTATACTTTGTCATTAAGTACTCTTAACTTTTCGGATAATAGACCAGCTATTATGAATATGCTTATTACGGGCAAAGTCTTTATCTCGGGTAATGTCAGACATATTTGTGGCTTGTAAACCTAACTGGTCTAACGCTTCAAAATCCATCTTGAAATTACGCTTGTTGTTGGTGAAAAATATTTCACCAGCATCACTAAGAGACGCTAATGCATCAGTTAGTAAGGCAATATGATCACGCTGCACGTCAAAGCTGTCTTCCATGCGCTTAGAATTTGAAAACGTTGGCGGGTCAATAAAAATCAAATCGAATTGGTTGGTGCTCTTTTTAAGCCAATCTAGACAATCTGCTTGTATAAATTGATATTTATGGCCATTAAGCTTATTTAAAGCAAAGTTATCTTGTGCCCAGTTAAGATAAGTATTTGACATATCTACCGTGGTAATTGAACTAGCACCATGAACTGCAGCTTGTACCGACACCGAGCCGGTATAAGCAAATAAATTTAATAAGCTTTTGTTTTTTGCTTTCTTGGCAACAATTTGTCGTGTTTTACGGTGATCTAAAAATAAACCGGTATCTAGATAATCCCATAAATTAATTTTAAATAAGGCACCATGCTCATTCATGGTAATCGCTTGCTTCGACTTATCAATACGTTGATATTGATTACTGCCTTTTTGCTTAGCGCGCGTCTTAAGTACAACTTTATCGGTTGGCACCTCGAGCACTTTGGGAGCCCAATAGATAACTTCTTGTAAACGTTTTGTTGCTTTATCGCTATCAATCGTTTTTGGCGGCGCATACTCTTGAATAACGAGGTATTCGCCATAAATATCAATAGCGACATTGTATTCGGGGATATCGGCATCATAAAGGCGGTAACATTCAATTTGGTTTGATTTTAGCCAGCCCTTAAGTGTTTTCCTGTTTTTCTTTAAACGATTAGCAAAAGCACTGTCTTGCTCATCAAAAGACGATTGCGGGTTAACGGCATCTTTTTCGAGTTGCTTTGCATTGACATTGTAAAGGGCAAGTTGGCAGTCTAACGGACCATTTTTAAATTTATTACGCTTGAAACTAGACAGTTTCAACATGGCTAGCAATTCAATATTGGCTGTTAAAATAGCCACACGCCAGTCAATAAACTGTGCTTTTAGTTTTTGACCAAATAAAACAAAGTTTTCAACCAATTCAGGTAACTCACCAATACGTTCACCATAAGGCGGATTAAACAATATTGTACCTGCTTGGCCAAAAACATTATTCATGTCATTGGTGTTTTGACATTTAAACTCAATAAAACGTTGTAACTGCGCATTTCTAGCATTTTGTTGTGCTGTTTTTAAGACTCGCGCGTCAATATCAATACCAAACACTTTCAAACTACTAATAGTTGCTTGTGCTAAAGACTGTGAAGAACTCTCTATCGCAAGTGTTAATTGGCTTTGCCATAATTCTTCATCATGTTTTAACCAAGCAGCGAATCCCCATGATTCTCGATTAATACTTGGCGCTTGCTTGGTTGCCATCGCAACCGCTTCAATTAAAATAGTGCCAGAGCCACACATAGGGTCTACTAATGGCTTGCTGGTATCGTCTAACCATCCGGAGCGTAAAATTAACGCTGCTGCTAAGTTTTCCTTCAAAGGGGCTGCACCTGAATGTTCACGATAGCCTCGTTGAAACAAGCCTCTACCTGAAAAATCTAAATATAAGGTGACATGATCTTTTAATAGCCTAGCCTGAAAGCTTATTTGAGGGGATTTTTTATCAACGTCTGGACGCTCGTAACCTTGTTCTCTGAATTGATCAACGATGGCATCTTTGATGGTTAAGCCACCAAACTGACTATTTCTGATTTCTTCGCTGTAACCCACAAAATCAATGGCAAAAGTAGTATCACTATTAAAATGTTCACACCAATTTACCGAGCTAGCCGCTTTAAATAGTTCATCTTTATTTTGCGCTTCACCTTCACCTAACTTGAGCATTACTCGAGTAGCCAAACGTGTCCATAAAGAAATTTTATAACCTAACGCTATGGAAGCTTTAAAATAGACGCCTTCAGGTTTATGAACTACTTGTTCAGCCCCTAAGTTTTTTACTTCATCAACCAGTAGTACTTCAATACCAGGGGAGGTTAAGGCTAAAAATTGTTGCAAGGTATTTGTCATGACTTGGCTCTAGAATAAAATATGCCGCGATTATAGCGAAAGAGCAGCTACACATAAACAAAAGTTAGCCTTAAAGTATCGAAACAGCACATATTTAGCACATTAAGTAGAACAATTGAGCGAATGGTAAAGTTTTTTAAAAAAGCGCTTGCTTTATGTTAATGCTATCCTTACTATACGCCTCGTTTTCAGGGACAACATCTTTGAAAGATTCTTACAATATGAATTAAAACTATTGTCGCTTACCTCATTGAGGTCATTCGGACGCGGGATGGAGCAGCTTGGTAGCTCGTCGGGCTCATAACCCGAAGGTCGTTGGTTCAAATCCAGCTCCCGCAACCAATTTGAATGAAGTACAAAGGTCGTAGGTTCACTCTTCGCAAGTCAAGTGCTCCCACAATCAATTCTTTAATAACAAGAATTCAAACTGTTATTAGCTTTCTCTTTAAATTCTTAAAGAGTTCATTCGGACGCGGGATGGAGCAGCTTGGTAGCTCGTCGGGCTCATAACCCGAAGGTCGTTGGTTCAAATCCAGCTCCCGCAACCAATTTTAATATATAAATAAAAAACACAAACAATTCCAATATATACTATATCAATAGTTCACATTATCTCTATTGGAAATAGTACCGCTTGGTCATTTGTTGGGTTCATAACCCGATGGTCGTTGGTTCACTCTTCATAAATAAAAGCTCCCGCAACCAATTTTAATATATTCTATTGAAAAATATCACATTCTCTCTTTTGGGAATTGTAGTACTTGATCATTTGCAGAGCTCACAAACCGAAGGCCGTTGGTTTGCTCATCATAAATAAAAGCTCCCCAACTAATTTCATAGCATGTACTGAATTATAAATTTGAATTAATCAGCTCTAAAGCTTCATCCAAAATGGTCTTAACGGCATGATGTGCTTTTTCTGGGTTACGAGATTTAATAGTGTCTAATATATCTGCATGCTTTTGCACGTCACCTTCTTCTCCCTTGGTCTTATTGGTATATCGTATACTTACCTTTAACGCCGTACTGATAAATTCACTTAATTGCATAATAAAGCAATTACCTGACGCTTTTAATACCGCTACATGAAAGGAAATGTCAGCATCTAAAGGATCATCTAATCCTTGCTCAGATTGTTTCATTCTCGTTAATGCTTTCTCTATTTCTTCAATATCTTCAAATGTTGCATTAGTTGCTGCAAGTGCGGCAGCTTGTGGTTCAATAGCGGCACGAACTTCAGTGAATGATTTTAGTAGTGAAAGGGAAGGGTTACTGCTTAAAATCCAGGTAAGCACATCAGTGTCGAACATGTTCCAATTACTTTCAGGTAACACTCGAATGCCTTTTTTGGGCCTTGAAACGATCAGCCCTTTAGCTGAAAGCATTTTTACGGCTTCTCGTGTAGCACTACGGCTAACATCATACTCGGTACATAATTCAGCTTCTGTTGGTAAACCGTCACCAACTTTATATTTTCCTTTAACTATGGCATTACCTAAGTCATGAGTCAGCTGATAAGTTAAATTATGTTTTGGATTGCTGTTCATTATATGATTCCGCCTAGTTGTTCAGTAAAAATGTGTTAAATATTATTAAACAAATCTAACACATAATTGCCTTACATTTCGATAACTAAAACTCAACAATCGTTTTTATTACAGTTTTGGGCAGCAAAAATACATTGAATTATCACAATTTAACTTGAAAAGTGGTGTTAAATGTATTAAAAATACTATTATAGTATAAATATGATTCTAAGCTTTTATGGTTTAGCATTGATAACCGCTATCGAAAATGGGAAAGTGCTAGGTATGAATTCTAATGTCAGCAATTAAAATAGAAATATGCTGAAGCATTAAAGGAACAACCTAAATGAATAATTCAACACTTTATCAATGCTTGCAAAATAAAATTGTTTTTATTACTGGAGGAGCTAATGGTATAGGTGCTGCTATGGTAAAAGCTTTTGTGGCTCAGCAAGCTAAAGTCGCGTTTATTGATATAGATAGCCAAGCTGCGCATAAGCTGAATGAAAAACTCGGCGGGAAATGTTGGTATCGAATTTTAGATGTGACTAACCCAAATGAGTTACAACAAGCAATAGCAGATGTATCGCTCGCATATGGCGGCTTAGACGTTTTAGTAAATAATGTTGCTAATGATATGCGACATAGTCCCGAAGATATTACCGTAAGGGATTGGCATAAATGTATGCAAGTAAATCTCGATCCTGCTTTTTTTGCTTCTCAAGCGGTTTATAACATTATGAAGCAACAAGGTAGCGGCAGTATTATAAACTTTAGTTCAATTAATGCTATAACGGGCCCAGAAAAAATGAGTGGATACGTTACCGCCAAAGCAGGATTAATTGGTATGACTAAGGCATTAGCGCATGATTTTGGGGCTCATAATATTCGAGTAAATGCAATTTTACCTGGTTGGGTAGCAACGGATAAGCAATTAGCAAATTGGTTAACAGTCGAAGAAGAAGCAAAATGGATGGAATCGATGGCATTGAAGAAACGCATTGAACCTAAAGATGTAGCTAAACTGGCGTTATTTTTAGCGTCACAGGACAGTTCAATGATTTCAGGTCAAAGTATTGCTGTCGATGGTGGTAAAACTTAGGAATGATGGATGGGTAATGTAATAGTAATTGATTGGGGAACAAGCCATTTAAGGGCTTATTTATGCCAGTTGTCTACAAAAAATCAATTACAATTAATTGATACCAAATTTGCTTTGGGCGTAACTAAATGCAATAAAAAATTTGAAGCTGAATTATTTAATTGTATAGATGATTGGGTTAAAAAATTTGGAAAGTTACCTATCAGAATGACCGGCCAAATTGGTTCAAGTATTGGCTGGAAAGAAACCTCTTATTTACCTTGCCCTGTTTCTCCTGATGAGATTGCCAATGCATGTTTGGAATTTATATGTCGGGGTCATGATATTTCAATAGTACCAGGGGTAAGTTGTCAATTTGAAGATAAGCATCATGACGTGATGCGCGGTGAGGAATTACAAGTACTTGGGTGGCTAAACCTTGAACCTAATCACCAGCAAGGTAAATACTTAGTTTGTTTACCTGGCACTCATACCAAATGGGTGATGGTTGAAAACGGTAAAATTATATTATTTAAAACTGCGATGACCGGTGAATTATTTGATCTGTTAAACAATCAAAGCGTATTAATTCAAACACCAAGTAGCGATTTTAATGAATCATCTTTTGAGCAAGGAGCTAAATACACCCTTGAAAGTGAGCTAGGCAACTTTAGTCACGGTGTCTTTAGCGTTCGTAGTAACCAATTATTTGGAAAGCTCTCACAAGAAGAGGCTTCATCGTATCTATCGGGTTTGCTGATTGGTAGTGATGTTAGAGCAGCTATCAATGCCAGTGAATGGGATATTCATTCACTTAACAACGTAATTATTATTGGCGCAGACCATCTGAGTAATTGTTTTTCTACCGCCTTGTCTATGCAAAACATACCTAGCACTATTTGCGATGCTAAATTATCCACTATCAGTGGTTTTTCTAAATTAAACCAACCTTTATCTATTTCATAAGCGGCATAACAAAGCTAATTTTGTAATTAGTATCAGAAAGTGCTTTTAATTTTATCCTATTTATAATATAAATAGATAATCAATTTTAACATCTTCGCCATATGACTACTTTTAATGAGTGCTTAAATATAAATCCTTGTGTCGCGATTCTACGTGGGCTTGACATTGCCAGTGCCTGTGAAGTTGGTGAGTTGATTTATCAGTCAGGTATAAGAAGTATAGAAGTACCATTAAACCGACCCAATGCAATCGAATGTATTACAGAATTAGTAGCATTCTTACCACAAGACTGTTTTATTGGAGCAGGAACGGTGATAACTGCAGAACAAGTTAAGAAAGTCTCATCTATTGGTGGGCGCTTTATTGTTTCTCCAAACACTTCGATACCTGTCATAGAGCAGGCGATGAATTTTAATTTATTGCCTATTCCTGGAGTTGCCACAGTAACGGAAGCTTATGCGGCTTATCAAGCAGGAGCCAGATATTTAAAACTGTTTCCAGCTTCAACCTATGGAGTGAGACATTTGCAAGTTTTAACAAGTGTTTTACCCAATGATGTGAAGATAATTCCGGTTGGCGGGGTAAGTGTAGATAATATGCTTCAATGGCTAATCGGAGGCGCCGCAGGTGTTGGTATTGGCAATGATTTATACGAGTGTGGCAACACCACTGAACAAGTAAAACTTAAACTAGCGGCTATTTCAGGCGCGCTTTCAAACTATAACGATAGGTCACGTAAAGTGACAAAATAAGGGTGATTATGAATTTGTCCACATTAGATATATCCGTTTTTATTGTTTATGTTATTGCACTTATTGCAATAGCATATGCAGTATCTAGAGAAAAAGCCGGGCATGAAAAAAATGCGAATGATTATTTTCTAGCAGGTAACAGTTTACCTTGGTGGGCAATTGGCGCGTCTTTGATTGCGGCCAATATATCAGCAGAGCAAATAATTGGTATGTCTGGCTCTGGCTATAAAATAGGTTTGGCTATTGCGTCATATGAATGGATGGCTGCGTTAACCTTGATGATTGTTGGTAAATACTTTTTGCCTATTTTTTTAGAACGCAAAATTTACACTATGCCGCAATTTTTAGAACAACGTTTCGATAGCCGTGTACGTACTGTTATGGCGATATTTTGGCTAGGCGTATATGTATTTGTAAACCTTACGGCAATATTATGGTTAGGCGCGTTAGCAATCAATACTATTACTGGTGTTGATGTCACCTATGGCATGATCTTTCTTGGTTTGTTTTCAGTCACATATTCACTTTATGGTGGTTTAAAGGCGGTTGCTTTCACGGATATTATTCAAGTTGTTTTATTAGTGTTTGGTGGTTTATTTCTTTCTTATATTGCATTAGATCTTATTGGTGGCGGGCAAGGTTTCATGCACGGCTTTTCTACTTTAGTCGCACAGGCGCCTGAAAAATTCGACATGATTTTATCACCAGAAAGCGAGCACTATGCTGACTTACCAGGAATATCGGTATTAGTGGGTGGTATGTGGATAATGAATTTATCTTATTGGGGCTTTAATCAATATATTATCCAAAGAACTCTAGCGGCTAAAGATCTTCGGGAAGCCCAAAAAGGTATCGCTTTCGCAGCGTTCTTAAAACTATTAATGCCAATTATTGTGGTATTACCAGGTATTGCTGCCGTATTACTTATTCCTGACTTAGGCAAGCCTGATCAAGCCTATCCTGAATTAATGAATCTCATGCCGAGTGGCTTAAAAGGGTTAGTTTTTGCGGCGTTAGTTGCGGCGATTGTTTCTTCCCTTGCATCTATGACTAACAGTGTAGCGACAATCTTTACCATGGATTTATATAAGAACGATAAAAAACCTCGTTCTGAAGAGCATTATGTAACTGTGGGGCGAGTTGTTAGTTTTATTGCCTTAATTATTGCCATGATTGTAGCTCAACCATTGTTAGGTCAGTTTGATCAAGCGTTTCAGTATATTCAAGAGTTTACTGGTTTCTTTACCCCTGGCATTGTTGTGCTATTTTCTTTAGGTATGTTTTGGAAAAAAACCACGGCAAACGGTGGCTTAGCAGCTGCTATTGGCTCAGCAGTACTATCGTTTGCACTTAAAATGTTATGGCCTGAACTACCGTTCATGGACAGAGTTGGATTAGTCTTTATTTTATGTATGGTACTTGCCATTGTGGTTTCCCTTATTGAAAATAAAGGTCATCATAGAAATGCTGTTGACCTTAAAGGTATAAATTTTGAGAGCTCTAAAGGCTTTAATATTTCGACGGTAGCGGTAAGTTTAATTTTAATCGGCTTTTATGTTACCTGGTGGTAAAAATGACGAACGATATTTCAGCTAAGTTGATTGACACCATTGAAATTGGGAACATGCTAGGAGAAGGCGTACAGTGGCATGTTGCTAGCAATACACTATGGTGGACAGATATTCAAAAAGCTTGTTTATATCGTTATGAATTAACAACAAAAGGCATAGAACAGTATGCTATGCCTGAGCGAGTCGGTTGTTTCAGTTTTATCGAAAATGACCATCGCTTGCTTGTTGCTTTTGCGTCAGGTTTTGCTTTATATGATATTTCAAATGACAAACTAAAGTGGCTTGCTCAGCCCGAGTTATCAATCAAAGGCAATCGTTTTAATGATGGCCGTACGGATAGACAAGGCCGATTTTGGGCCGGAACCATGGTGGAAGAGCGCAATCAAGACAATCAATCGGCTGCATTATATTACCTTGATAAGGCAAAACACTGTCACAAAGCGTTAGCTGGTATCGAAATCTCTAATGGCCTATGTTGGAGTCCAGATGGCTTGACTATGTATCATGCTGACTCACCCAAGAAAATAATACATAAATATGATTTTGACCCTGCAACAGGTGTTCCTAGCAATAAACAAATATTCGCAAAAACATTGAATGAAAGCTTTCCTGATGGTGCTTGTGTAGACAGTTCTGGCTATTTGTGGAGTGCGCACTGGGGCGGCGCTAAAGTCGTTCGTTATACACCTGAAGGTAAGCATGATTTTGAAATTAAAGTACCAACTAAGCAGCCATCATGTGTCGCACTAGGTGGGAAAAATTTAGATTTACTTTTTGTCACCAGTGCACAACAGGACTTAACTACTGTGCAATTGAACAAAGACTCTCTGGCAGGACATTTATTTATCTATCAACTCAGTGGTGTCAAAGGAATAGTTGAGTCACAGGTACATTGGTAATTAATAACATTAAATTCATTTAAGTTATTCATGGTGCAGTAGAAAAACTTAACAAGTTAAAAATATTAAAGGATTATGTATGAGAACTCTTGTTATATCATTTGCTTGTCTAGCTATAGCATTTGTTTTGTCAGCTGCCTTGGTAAGAGCGTTCACGCCTGCTTCATTAGTAGACAAGGTTACTTCTGTACCTAAAAAAACACCAGAAAAATCCATCACTATAGTGCTGAATGTACTGCCATCAGTTAAGTCAGCCTTTTTACCTGTTTTTAAAGAATTTGAGCAAGAAACAGGCATTAAAGTTATTCCACAAAAATTCATTGAAGACTATGACTTTGAAGAAAAAATGAACCAATGGTTGATTGAAAAGACCGATACTCCTGATGTTCTATTTGGTCATAATGGTATGCGCTTACAAAAAATGGCTCAATTAGGTGCTGTGCACCCTATAACCAAGCTTTGGAAGAAAAACAATTGGTACTCAAAATTTAGAGAAGAGCAAATAGAAGGTAGTAGTTATGAAAATAATCAATATGCGCTGCCATACTCTATTTACACTTGGGGCTTATTTTATAAAAGATCAATTACTGAAAAACTAGGGCCAGTACCTGAAAATTGGCATGAGTTTAAGGAGTATTGTCAACAGTTAAAAGATATTGGAATTGCACCATTTCCTGCATCTATGCAACAACCTTATATAGCCTCAGCGTGGTTTGAATATTTTGTATTACGAATGCACGGTTTAGAATTTTTTAATCAAACCATGCTGGGAGAGGTCTCTTATAAAGATGTCAAAATTCAACAAGTTTTGATCGAATGGCAAGACTTGATTAACCGTGGCTTTTACGACACCAGTTATTTTCATATGCGCTGGGAAGAGTATCTACCGTATTTCTTAAGAGATAAAATTGGCTTTGTGTTGATGGGCACCCCTCTGGCTAGTCGAATTTTTGATGAAGATATTAGGCAACAAGTGGACTTTATAGCATTTCCAAAAATTAATGATATTCCCAAATATGAAACCGCACCTTCAAATGTGTTCTTTATCGCTTCAAATAGTAAGAAAATACACTATAGCGAACAATTTCTTGAGTTTGTCTCTCAAAAGGAGATTCAAAATACACTATCATCTTTCTTGCATACTAGCCCTGCCAGACTCGACGCTTCTCCAGGAAAAGATAAATATGCTCAACAAGGTATTGCTTCAATTAACGATGCCCGTGGTTTATCACCTTTTTTCGACAGAGGTGCTAAACCTGAATTTGAGCGAGAGGCGGTAGTTAGTTTTGCAAAATTCTTAATTACGGGTGATGTGAAGCAGTTAACAGCCGAATTAGAGTCATTAAGACTTGCTGTTTACGACAAAAACATTCTATCGAAAAATCATTAACCAGAGCAGTATTAATATGTGTAACAAGATTAAATTGATTGTAGCAATCACCCTTTATTCATTCATAAGTTTAGTGTCAATAGCACAACCAAGCAAAGCACTGGATAAATCGAATCAAAAACCTAATATTTTATGGATTTATGTAGAAGACATGAATGACTGGATGGGGGCATATGGAGACAATACGGTTGAAACGCCAAATATTGATTACATAGCAAACACTGGTGTTCGATTTAATAATGCGATTATGCCCGCTCCGGTATGCTCTCCAACTCGGTCAGCGATAATTACTGGGTCTATGCCGACCACATTAGGTGTACATAATCATCGAAGTTCACGCGGTAAAAATTCGCAAATATATTTGCCTAAGGGTTATAAAACCATTCCAGAACTCTTTAACGACAAAGGCTACCAAACATTTAACATGGGTAAAGAGGATTATAATTTTAATTATAAACACAATGAAATGTTCTCGTTAGATCCGATAACCGACAATTTAAAAAAGTTTAGAGCGAACCCAAGAGGTGTTGTTCAAAAAGGGGCAAAATTTAAACTAAGTGAACTTGATAGCAATAAGCCGTTTTTTGGCCAAATTCAATTGGAAGGCGGAAAAGATAAAGCTAAAGCAATTAGTAAAATACACCCAAATGATATGATGGATAAAATTCCGCCTTATTATCCAACTCATCCGTCTTTTTTAAAAGCATGGGCGCGTCACTATGAACAAATTGCAATAACGGATATGCGGGTAGGTAAAATACTCGATGAGCTTAAAGAAAATAATTTATTATCGAATACCGTGATATTTTTCTTCACAGATCATGGCATGGTGTTACCTCGCCATAAACAGTTCGTATATGAAGGCGGAATACGGGTACCTTTCGTGGTGAGTTGGTTAAACGGTAATGATAAATTACGTCACCATGGTGCTGTTCGTGAAGATATTATTAACGGCATTGATATAGGTACTTCATCTTTAGCTTTAGCGGGTATAGAAATTCCAGATTGTATGGAAGGAGATGACCTTTTTGCTAGAGATTATCAATTCAAAGAATATACCATTGCAGCACGAGACCGTTTAGACTATACCTTTGACCGTATCAGAGCAGTACGAAGTAAACATTTCAAATACATTAAGAACTACTTTCCTGAGCGGCCATATATGCAAGCACAATATCGTGATTTACATCCGCAAAAATTTCCCTTTATGTCTGCATATAAAAAGTTATACCAAGCAGGGAAGTTAACGCCAGCACAAGCAGCCTTTATGTCTGAGACAAGACCTGCAGAAGAGTTATATGACTTAGTAAATGATCCTCATGAGCTCAATAACTTAGCCAAGGATAAAGATTTTAACAGCCAACTGCTAAAACATCGCAAGATTCTTTTTGACTGGATTAAGGTAACTGGCGATAAAGGTCAGTACAAAGAGCCTGATGAGGGTATTGCGGATGTAATAAAGCGTTGGGGAGATAATTGTATTAGTGCAGAATGTGTGAATTATCGTAAAAAGGATAGTAGTTAATAAACTGTTTCTAGATAATAAAAGAGAGAAGTGCTCAGCTTTACTTTTGTCGATTTATTCAAGTTAAAAAGTACGGGGTTATTCTTATTTTTGGTTGTTATTATCGCTATAAGTTCTGCTACTTATGCTAATACAGGCCACGAAGAAAATAACTCCTCACGCTTTGTCAAAGATCAAGTACCTTCCAATAAAGCAAGTATTTCTTGCCACACCTATGAAACTTCGCAAGTTACCTAAGGCATCGTTATTCAGCTGACTTGATAAGTTGATTCTTGAGCCAAGCGGTTGCCTGTTGATAACCTAAACCTAAACCTGAAAAGGATTTTATATTGAGTTGGTCAATTTGCCGCTGTTTCATAATATTCGTTGTTATCTCTTCACTTGATTTAGAATAATTGATAACGGCAATTGCTTTGATATTATCAAGAGAAGCAAAGATCAATGTCGCTTCAAAGCTATAGCTATAATGATTGACTTTATTAATCAGTAAACCGTAAGGATGATCTAAAGCGTTATTGAGGAAAGTATCTAACTCTTCAACCATTTCAATACTAACATTGACATAATTATCTATAACAACTTCTACAATTTTATCTATCAATATATTGATTCGAGCAAAACTCAAACGGTATTGTTCCATAAAACATTCACCTACAACGTTATTTAATTCACATGGTTTTGTTTTAACGACGACTAATTTTACATGACGTTATTCTCTTGATTATCAATTGAACGACGTCACTTTTGATTGAGGGCTCTATTTATCCCAAGGGTTTCTTAATTTCTTTAGGGTAAACTCTGGGTGATAAGTTCGAGCGCTTGATATTTTATTAAGTAAACGACTAACAACTTCAGGGTGTTGCTGAGCGACGTTGTAAAGTTCACCTTTATCTAGCGCAAGATTATAAAGCTCAACTTGCTTTTTATAACGCTTCACCAATTTCCAATCGCCTTCACGAAGTGCCTGTAGAGGCCCTTTGGCTTCGTTAAACTCCCAATAAAGCGCATCATGCTTTTGCTGTTTTCCTGCGTTAGTTAACTCGTTTACCATAGATATACCGTCGGTTTTAGGACAGCTATTGCCACCAGCAAGCTCACAGAAAGTAGGCATCATGTCCCAAAATGCAGATACATGTGCTGATGTTGTAGCTTTTTTGATCTTCTCTGGCCATTTAGCTATGAATGGAATGCGAATACCACCTTCATATAGATCTCTTTTACGGCCTTTAAATTCACCATTGCTATTAAAAAAACCTCGATCATATTCATGGCCATTATCACTGGTGAAAATGACTAACGTATTGTCTGTAAAGCCTTGTTCTTTTAATACTGAAAGTAGGCTGCCTATATCTCTATCCATACGTGAGACCATGCCAGCATAAGTGGTATTTCCTTCTTCATCATTACGGTAATGCTTTTGGGTATTCATCATACGTTTAGGCCAGTTGAGAGCTAAATATTGCTTTTTAGAGTCTTCTGGCACTGTCATCGCAAGGTGTGGAATGGTGTAAGCCAAATATAAGAAAAAAGGCTTATCCTGTTTTTGCTGTTTTACATAGTCGATTGCTTTACTGGTAAATAAGTCATGAGTGTAAACCCCTTTGTTATTCATATAGTCATTATCTTTTAAGATAAATGGCTGATTATTTTCAAATAGACGATGCCAATAATAATGGTGTGCTTCAGTATGCGTTTTTAAACCAAAGAAATAGTCAAAACCTTGCTGAAGAGGCATAGATTTTAGCTCTGGATCGTCACTTTCAGCTAATCCCCATTTGCCAATAGCTGCGGTGTTATAACCGTTTGCTTTCAGCATCTCAGCAAGGGTAATATCATCGGGTTTCAGATCAACAGGTTGACCGCTATTTGTCCATTTAGGATTGCCTCTAATTGGACTATGCCCAGAATGTAAGCCTGTTAAAAGGCTTGCTCGTGAGGGGCCGCAAACAGTCGAACCAGCATAATGTTGGGTAAACTTCATTCCATCATTGGCGAGCTGATCAATATTAGGTGTTTTTATTTTATTTTGGCCATAAACACCGACGTCACCGTAGCCCATATCATCAGCTAAAATATAAATAATATTTGGTTGCTTGCTTGGCAATGACTGGATTTCTGTCTTAGTGCCGCAAGCCGAGACCATAAACAACAAACTCAATAGAGACAAAAGAAGTTTTGAATATTTATAATGCATGTTGAGTACCCTCGGATGATTGCCATGGCGTTCTATTTGCTTTTGGGGTGAGAAATTGAGCATCAACTTCTTTATACCAGTTTGTTAAAAGTTTAGTTAATTTTTCTAGCTGTTCAGGGAATTGCGCTGCGATATCATTTTGTTCGCCAGGATCATTATTTAGATTAAATAAATGCAGCTTACCGCTTTCTAATCGTTGAATAAGTTTAAAGTTACCTAATCGAACAGCAGCAGCAGGTACGCCTCCTTGATTACTGTAATGAGGGTAATGCCAAAATAATGGTCTAGTAATTGATGAAGCTGTGTTGCTAATTAATGAGGTTAAATCAACACCGTCAAGTGCCGCTGTCTTTTGATTTGCTAAAGTCAAAATTGTCGTTGGCACATCCATACCAATAACAGGGCTCGTTTGTACTTTGCCTTGTTGGCCTAATTGTGGGATTTTGACAATAAGTGGCACCTTAATGCCACCTTCGTATATCCAGCCTTTCCCTCCTCTATAAGGGAGGTTACTGGTTGGGTGACCTTCTGCAGTTGATAAACCGCCATTATCAGAGGTGAAAATGACCACGGTATTGTTATCTAATCCGGAACGTTTAAGTTCAGCTAAAACACGACCAACATTAGTATCCATATGCTCTACCATAGCTGCATAAGTAGGGTGGTTTTGCTTAATTCGTACTTTTCTAGCTTGTTTGCTTTGTGGTAGAACTTGCTCTTCTAGGGCAAAGTTATTATCAGACAAGTGTGATGGAGATAGCTTTTTATAATGAGCTATTGTTTCTTTTGGCGCTTGTAATGGCACATGAACAGAATAGTACGATAAGACCATTAAGAAAGGTTTTCCATTAGTCTCAGCTAATTGCTTTATTGCTTCATCACTTAATCGCTCAGTTAGGTACTCGCCATCCATGCCTTGTTTTAATCTTGGGTTTTTATACGGAGCGAAATATCCGCCTCTTGGCGAGCCTGAGCTCCAACCAGCAATGTTGCTGTCAAAGCCTTGGTGCTCTGGCCAGTATGTTTCTTCCTCACCTAAGTGCCATTTTCCGATAAAAGATGTTTGATAATCTTCAGGTAAAGCTTCAGCTAGTGTCAGCGTGTTTTTGGGTAAATAATCAAGGCTATTGGCGACATTGAAGTGTCCTGATAGCCTTTTACCATGCTTGTGATGGAACCAATCCGTCGTGCGTAGTTTTGCTGGATTAATTCCTGTCATCAAAGCCACCCTTGATGGGCTACAAACAGGGTTAGCAGCATAGCTGTTTGAAAAATTAACCCCTTCTTTTGCAAGCTGTGTGATATTTGGTGTTTTGTAAAAGGTTTCAGGATTATTTGGCGCTATATCCATAAAGCCCAAATCATCTACAACAATTATCAGAAAATTCCATTTTTGCTTATCAGCTGTATTTTTTTCATTAGTTATCTTGCTGGCATTCGCGATTAAACCAATAGAACAGAGAGTACATAATAGTAAAGTGCTTAGATATTTAGAAAGTTGTTTCATTTTGAATAAATAACAAATAATCAATTAATAGTATTTATACTATAAAATAAAAAATAATGCCAATGTTCGCTATATATTATTACGCATCCATTGGATATGTCCTGTCTTAACTATTTCACTTGTGAGTGAAATAGTTAAAATTATCAAGGTGATTTGTCTTCAATAACCTATTTGTCATGTAGTAAACTGAGAAACTAATTCACGTTGACTTTTAGCTACATTACCCAGCTGTTCACCTAGATGCGAAGCTTGTTTAGACTGCGTTTGTACCACATCAGATTGGTTTTGAATTTGTACCATGTTTCTATTCATTTCTTCACAAACACTGCTTTGTTCTTCAGTAGCTGCAGCAATTTGAATATTCATATCGTTTATCATATTAACTGACTGTTCAACTTGCGTTAGTGCATGCACCGCTTCTTGTGCTTTTTCTAACCCTTCAGATGATTTTTCTTGTGTTTGGTTCATCGCATTAACTACAGCATTGGTAGAGTTTTGTAGTTGATCTAACATGGAACTAATTTCACTAGTTGAGTCTTGTGTACGTTTGGCCAATGTTCTTACTTCATCAGCGACTACCGCAAAACCACGTCCTTGTTCACCAGCACGTGCTGCTTCAATAGCGGCGTTTAATGCCAATAAATTGGTTTGTTCGGCAATATTTTGAATTGTCGATAAAATAGTATGAATTTGTTTGGTATTCATCTCGAGATCATTGACTTGATGAGAAGCATCACAGATTTGCTCTACCATTTGTTCAATGGCTTGGCAATTTTCAGAGACCTTGTTATTACAAATATCAACATAATTTTGACCTTCGTTAGCAGAATCGGCCGCGGTAGCGGCACTTTCAGCCATTTGCTGAGAGGTAACTGCCATTTCATTCATCGCGGTAACAACCATATTAATCTCACTTAATTGCAAGTTGACCGCATCATTATTTGAGTGGGCTACTTGAATTGATTGCTCAGCTGAATTGTTAACCTCTGTGGCCGTAGATTGAATGTCAATAATTAACAGACGTAGGTTTTCTATGATGGTGTTTACCCAGCCACCTAATACACCTAATTCATCTTTGGGTAAGTGCCTTAATTGTTTGGTTAAGTCGCCTTCACCTTCGGCAATATCTTTGATACGAGTAGTCATATTGGCGAGGGGCGCGTTAATGCCTTTCATTAAATATAAACTTGCCGCTATAGTTATTATTAGTACAATCGAAACTAAACCGATCCAAAAAAAGAGGTTGCTTTTAGCGGACTTTTGCTCAGACTCTGCGGTATTAATTACTGCTTGAGCTGCACTAGTTTCTATCGTTCTTATGGTATTTAATAAACTATCTATTTCCTTTAACCATTGTGGTAAGTCGATGTTCAGCGGTTTATTAATACCCTTTATCGCGATGTTCGAAAGTCCGCGATAAAATGAAGTTCCTTTTTTTTCACCTTGCAGTGTTTCCTTATGTAAACGAGTAAAGGTTTCGTTGAGCGCCCCTTTTGATAATTGCATCACATTTGCGCCATGGGCGCGCATTTGACTTTCTAATTTGGCAATTCGGATTAGATGTTTTCTTGATGTTACTTTCCCTTCAATAATGGATATAGGTAGGGCACTGTGCAGTGTCCCCATTGAATTTTTTAGTTTTAAAATATTGGTGTAATTAATAATATCCAGTAATGTTGTAGGTGTTTTTGCTTCATGTACTAGGCTTAGTCCTAGCCATACCGTACCAAATATATTGCCTGATAATTTAACAATGGTTTCATCAGGGGAAAATACCTTGTTGTCTACATCACTTCGATTCGTTTTAAAACCTTCAACGATTGTCGTCATTTGTTTTTGAATAGATGTTTGAGTAATTTCGCTAAAACCTGAAACCTCCGTTTCTTGTATTAGTTGAAGCAGTTGATTTTCTTTTTGATCAGTTGTCCTTCGTTGCTTCTTCAATTCATCAAGCCATTGCACGCTATTTAAAGCGTACAATACACTGAACGTCCGTTCTTTTTGCATAGCATCTGCAGCATCATTTAATGCCACCACTAATTTGACTAACGAGCTAACACTTTCAGCATCATCGGCAACGGTAATGTTTTGGCTGATGTTAACTGTCGCAGTGATTAAAAAAGCTAGTAGTGGCGTGATAAACAGCGCAATTAATTTATATTTAATGGACATAGTCAATCAATAAAAGTTATAAGTAATATAAATATTATTAACTTTTGTCACCTTGTTTGTCAAAAAATATTCATGATAAATAGCTCTGAAAGAGCCAGTTTACAGGAATTTTATGTTAAGTTGTTGAATTTCACAACAAATGAAATTTTACTTTTTTAATGGTAAATTGTAATATAAATACTATATTTGTGTTTATGGTTAAAGTGAATGAAATGAGAGTGCTAAAATTAAGTGATGGTATCGCCGAAGTACAAATTGCGCCAAGTCTAGGCGCAAGTGTGCTTGCATATAATGTTTTGATTGATAATAAGCGTCGAGCAATATTTCGTGAAAGCATTGCACCTATAACTGTTTTAGATAGCTGTAATTTCCCGCTAGTACCATTTTCTAACCGTATAAGGGATGGAAAATTTAATTGGCAAGGAGAGCTTGTTAAGCTGCCACTTAACACGCTACCTGAAAAACATACTAATCACGGTCATGGCTGGCAAGCAGAGTGGAATATTATTGAGGTAAATGAAAATAGCGTCCTTATGCAATACACCCATACTGCCGATGAATGGCCGTTCCCTTACCAGGCTATGCAAAAAATATCGTTAGAGCAGGGTGAGTTAACAATTGAGTTATCCATAAAAAATACAGGTTCAAATACAATGCCTGCTGGATTAGGTCTGCACCCTTACTTTACTAGAACACCGTTGAGTCGACTGATGACAGATGTCGATAAAATGTGGGCAGTTGATAGTGAATGCATGCCAACTGAAATTGTTGATCCGCCTCATGGACTTGTAAGTGGTACAGGTATAAATATAGACAATAATAAGCTAGATAATGCCTTGGTAGGATTTAAGCAGCAAGCTCAAGTTGAATGGCCTGAGTGGGGTATACATGCGAATATGACAACCTCCAGTAATTGTAAGTTTTTGGTGGTATATTCGCCTGAAAAAGAAGACTTTTTCTGTGTGGAGCCCGTAACGCACTGTACAGATGCATTTAATTTATCTAATGATGGACATCAAGATACTGGCATGAATGAACTAACTCAGGGAGAAGAGTTTTCTATGTGGATGAAAATAGAGCCTAGTCAAATTGTATGAAGTTAAACTCAGTATGATTGCAATAACTATGATTGTAATAACTAGAAAGGCCGAAACATTTTGTATCGGCCTTGTTTGTTTAAGCGTTCATTGTTACATCATAACTTTACTTATAGCCCTTGCTTAATGTCTTTTTTCCAAACCTTGTAGACTTGAGTTAACTCTTTTACTATTTCAGGGTGTTGCTTACTCAAATCAGTTTTTTCACCCGGATCCTCGTCTAAATTATATAAAAAAGTGCCTAACTCGATATCAACCATTTCATATTCGGCGTATTGAGCATCGGTTGCTGTTTTAAGTTTCCACTTACCTTGACGAATAGCTGTTTCATGACCGGTATCCCAAACTAACACTTGATGTTCAAGGTGTTTGTTTTTACCGGTAAGTAAATCTGTGATATCGATACCATCAACATGTTTCGGTGTTGCAGAGGACGTTAAATTGGTCAGTGTTGGAAAAATATCCATAGTACTTATAATGTTGTCTGACACACTATTTTCTTGAAAATTCCCTGGCCATGAAACAATTAGTGGCACACGAATACCACCTTCATATAATAAGTATTTACTACCTCGCAATGGACCATTATCAGCGTAAATTGGTGTTGCACCACCATTATCACTCACTAACATAATGACAGTATTTTCCGTTAATCCTTGCTCTTCTATGCTATCTAACAGTTTACCAATTTCAATATCCATATACTCTAATTGTGCGAGATAGTGAGCGCGGCCTTCAGGGTTATTGGGGTAGCGACTATTTTTATACCAAGTGTAATAATCTTCAGTGTCAGGATCCCAGTCGTGATAACCTTTTAAGTTATTTTTCTTTAGGTAATCTACAGGCAATTGATGCGTGAAGTTGTGTACCGCGTTAAAGGCAAGTTGTAGATAGAATTTATTGTCCTTGTTTTTCTGAATGAATTCGCGCGCCTTTTCACCATAAATTTCAGTAGAGAATCCCTCACGATTGTCTCGGTCAAATCCATTCCAAAAAGCACCGTATTCTAATGCTTGACCGTGCTGTCCACCTCGTTTTTTATACGATTTTAACTTCTTTCGCTCAGCTTGATCATAATCATCATTGTGAATTAAGAAATGTTGTCTGCCATTACCGCCATAGCCATAGAAAAATTCAAAGCCATGGTTCAATGGAAAGTCCCTTACATCGGAGCTGTAATAGCCATAATGATATTTTCCCACATAACCGGTTTTATAACCGTCACGCTTAAGTACTTCAGGAATCGTGGTGAGTTTTGGACTTATGCTGGCTTTTTTACCGTACCAGTAGGCGCCTTGGCGCTGGTTATATGTGCCAGTAATAAGACCTAACCGAGATACATTACAAATAGGGGCAGTAACATAAGCATTGGTAAAACGTGTACCCTGTCTAGCGAGTCTATCGATGTTTGGGGTTTGCACATCTTTAGCCAAACCTGTCGCACTTATATCAGCATATCCCTGATCATCGGTAACAATAACAATAATATTAGGATCTGTGGGTAAAGCAGCGGCATACACATTTATTATGTTTAGCAGTGCTAAACTAATGATGGAAAAAAATAACTTCATAGGAGCTCATTGTTAAAAAGTATTTGTACTATAATATTTATATTATAAATAAAGTCAATTAAGAAATTCTATGTACAAAATAAAATTAATGATAAAAGAGGTCCAAATTCAAGCTTATCTCAAAATCAGTTTCGATGATTTATGAATTTGTTCAATTTAATGTTTGACTGTTTTGTATGATAAATACTATATTAGTGGGTAATAAGGTTATGTAGTACTTAAATTTGTCAAAGCTGGGAATAATTACAATGAAGTATAATGGTATTTTGTTTCATAAAGTCAAAGCGCTAACGGTTAAACAGAGAAAGTATTCTCTGTTATCCATGTTGAGTTGTAGCATGTTTTTATTAGCTGCTTGTAATAGTGATGGTGTCCGTACTGAGGCGCTAAAGCAAACAAATAGCCAACAAGCTCAAGTGGATTGGCAAAACCCTGAAGTTTTTGAGCGTAATAAAATGCCCGCTCGAGCAAACTTCTTTGCTTTTGAAAATAAAGTATTGGCAAAACTTGATGACAAAGCTAGCTCAGAAAACTTCTTATCACTCAATGGCAGGTGGAAGTTTAACTGGGTTAAAAAGCCCTCTGAATTACCAAAGACTTTCTGGCAAAATGATTTTGATGCCAGTCAATGGAGTACAATTAATGTACCTGGTAACTGGGAACGTCAAGGTTATGGTACCCCGCATTATGCCAATATAGAATATGTTTTCCCCGCTAACCAACCATTTATTCCACAAGAATATAACCCAGTAGGCTCTTACCTAAAGTCATTTGAATTACCAAAACCGTGGCAAGATAACAAAGTCATCATTCATTTAGGCGCGGTTAATTCTGCTTTTTATATTTGGGTGAATGGTAAAAAAGTGGGATACAGTCAAGGTTCAAAGTTACCAGCAGAATTTGATTTAACCGCTTTTGTTAAAAGTGGTGAAAATACCGTTGCTTTGCAGGTGTATCGCTGGTCAGACGGTAGCTATTTAGAAGATCAGGACGGTTGGAGCCTTAGTGGTATAGAGCGTGATGTATATTTATATTCTACACCGAAAACCCATATTAGTGATTATACGATAACGGCTGGGTTAAATGACTCTTTTACTGATGGCGAATTAGTTATAGATGTCGAAATTAACAGTGAAAAGCCTCAAAACGTTACTGTTAGAGCAACGTTAACGAATGCAGATGAACAAGTGTTATTTAAAGGGCTAAATATCCCATCAAACAGCAATGAAACTATCTTTAGTAACCTTATTCCTAATGTTAAAGCTTGGAGCGCTGAAAGCCCTAATTTATACGATTTAACACTTGAATTACTAGACCAAAACAATGAGTTACTACAAGTTGTTAATCAAAAAGTTGGCTTTCGTGAGCTAGAAATGAAAGATGGTTTGTTCCTAGTAAATGGCAAACCAGTAACAATTCGTGGTGTTAATCGTGTCGAGCATCATCCTATCGGCGGTAGAACACTCACTAAAGCGTCAATGCAAAAAGATATCGAGTTAATGAAACAGCTTAATATTAATGCGGTACGTACGGCGCATTTTCCTAATGACTCGTATTGGTATGAATTAGCAGATCAATATGGTTTGTACGTAATGGATGAAGCGAATATTGAATCGCACAAGTATATGCAGATAGGCAACCAGCCAGAGCAAAGGCAACAAATTGATGATAAACAGGCAACTAAAAAGAAAAAGAACTTTAACCGTGCGGAAAGTCAGAAGAAACATCATTTGGCTTTTAAAACGGAATGGCAGGCAGCGCACCTAGATCGCGTTGCCCGTATGGTTGAACGAGACAAAAATCATCCGTCCATTATTTTATGGTCGTTAGGTAATGAAGCGGGCTTAGGCACTGCCTTTGAAAAATCGGCACAATGGATAAAAGAAAACGATGCTTCACGTCCGGTAACCTATGGTGGCTGGGGGACGAGAACGGGTCACTTCATGCTTGATTACTCTGAAATATATACGCCTATGTATGATAGCGTTGAAGAATTACAAGACTACATAAGCACTAAGCCTAATAAACCTCTAATAATGGCGGAATACGCCCATGCTATGGGCAACAGTGTTGGTAATCTAGACAAATATTGGCAGGTTATTTATCAGCATCAACAGTTACAGGGTGGATTTATTTGGGACTGGGTTGATCAAACATTCATAGAAACAAATGAAAAAGGTGCTAAGTTTTGGGGATATGGTGGTGACTACAATGATGGTTACAATAATAAGAACTTTTTAGCCAATGGACTAATTCAGCCTGACCGTACTTTAAACCCTCATGCTTATGAAGTTAAGAAAATTTACCAACCAGTTGAGTTTGTGAATTTTAATCAGAAAACGTCAGTAATTACCTTTAATAATCGTTATGACTTTACAGATTTATCGCATCTTGCTTTCTCATGGCTGATAGAAGAAAACGGTCATGTTATTGCCCAAGGAAAGTTAACAACTCCGCAACTTTTAGCAGGTCAGCAAGGTGAGGTCGCGTTACCGCTTGAAAGTATCAATTATAAGGCGGATGCGGAGTATTTTATTACTGTTAATGCGAGAGAAATAAAGGGAGATAACCCGCTACTGCCAGCGACGAGTGTTATTGCTTGGCATCAGTTTGCCTTAACCAATACTTCTGATAGTGCTAAAAATAATACCTTCGACAGTTCTACAGGTGAGATCAGTTTATCTGAAACAACCCAAGCTATCGCTATTAATGGTGGAAACTTAGCCATCTCGTTTGATAAAAACTCTGGTTTATTAACACAATATCAAGTGAATAGAATCGAATTGTTAGACCAAGGTTTATCGGGTAATTTCTGGCGCGCAGTTACTGACAATGACAAAGGTTGGGGTGTGCATAACAACCTTAATGTTTGGCAGCAAGCAACCACTAATCAAACTCTTAAATCAATGACCAGCGAGCAAATTAGCCCTCAAGTTATTGCAGTAACAACGGTATATACCCTTGCTGATGATGTTGCTGAATTAACCACACAGTATAAGGTGACCGCCAATGGAGAAATTGAAGTTAAAACGCATTTTTCACCATTAAAAGAAAAGCTTCCCTCCATGCCCCGAGTTGGTATGCATATGCAAGTCGCCAAAAATTTTAATCAACTAGAATGGTTTGGTCGTGGTCCGCTTTCAAGTTATAGCGATAGAAAAAACAGCATGGCGATAGGCTTATATCAATCGCAAGTCTCTGAGCAATTACATGACTATGCTCGCCCTCAAGAGTCAGGTAATAAAAGTGATGTGCGTTGGTTTAGCTTAACTGATGAACATGGCAATGGTTTGAAAATATCATCAAATACTCCGCTGAATGTTACCGCGGTTCCACTAAATAAATTCGATTTATTTGATGTTAACAAAGCCCCACGTCACAGTGCCGATGTGGTGTTAAGTGAGACCACTACGGTTCGAGTAGATAAGCTGCAAATGGGGGTTGGTGGCGATAATAGCTGGGGAGCTAAGCCACATAATGAATTCTTAATTCCAGCTAAAGACTATCAATACAGTTTTACCTTAACGCCATTAAGCAAGTAAGTGAAAATTATGAACCTTAAAAATATAAGATTAAGTAAGTTTGTTAAAACACTCACTTGTTTATCACTGCTCAGTTTGCCTTTGACTGCTAGCGCTTCACAAGGTAAGCCTAATATTATTGTTATTATGAGTGATGACGCTGGTTATGCCGATATTGGTTTTAGTGGCAATACCTTCGGTAAAGCTAATTTTGCTACGCCTAATTTAGATAAGTTAGCTGGAAGTGGTGTTAAATATACTCAAGGCTACGTCACGGCATCAGTGTGTAGCCCATCTCGTGCAGGCATGATAACTGGCCGTTATCAACAGCGCTTTGGTCATGAATATAATTTACCCGTGAAACCTGAGCCCGGTGATGTTGAAAAGTTTAATGGCATGAATGTCTCAGAAAAAACTATGGCAGATCACCTTAAAGCCGCTGGTTATAAAACCGGATTAATAGGTAAATGGCATTTAGGGCTAGCTGAGCATTTTCACCCTAACAATAGAGGCTTTGACGAGTTTTATGGCTTATTAGGCGGTGGTCGCAGCTATTGGGAAATAGCAGGTAACGATACTGAGTATCGAAAAATGCGTCGCAATAATACCGAAGAAAAGCATCAAGGATATTTAACCGACAGACTCGGTGAAGAAGCCATCGATTTTATTGAGCGTAATCAAGAAAAACCATTTTTCTTATATCTATCTTACACTGCCGTTCATGCCCCAATGGAAGCTAAACCGGCCCATGAAAAATTGCTCAATCATATTAAAGACCAAAACCGCAGAACACTAGCTGGCATGACTTTAGCCCTCGATGAATCAGTAGGCCAAGTGATGGCTGCACTTGATAAGATGAAGCTAACTGAAAATACCTTAGTAGTGTTTCTAAATGATAACGGTGGACCTTCAGATTATAACTATTCAATTAATGAACCTTTTTCTGGTGTTAAAGGCACCTTGTATGAAGGTGGAGTACGTGTGCCATTTACCATGTCTTGGCCTGGTCATATAAAAGCGGGTACACAATATGATGAAGTGGTTTCATCTTTAGATATATTGCCGACAGCATTAGCTGCAGCTAAAACCAAGCCTGTTGGCAAGAAGAAACTCGATGGCGTTAATTTATTACCCTTTTTAAATGGCACAATTGAAAGTAAGCCACACCAAACCTTATTTTGGCGAAGAGCTGCTTTTGCTGCGGTAAGAGACGGAAATCATAAATTAGTGCGATACCCAGACCGGCCTGCGGTTTTATATAATGTTGCTGCTGATATTAGTGAAAGTCACAATATTGCCGATGAAAAACCAAAACTAGTTCGTCAGTTACTGAAAAAACTATTTGCTTGGGAAAATGAGTTACAACAACCGATGTTTTTAACTCACTCTAAATGGATCAAACAAAACCGTCAGCGTTATTCGCGTTTCACCGACATAGATAAACAGTAAAGGTCTTTCTCATGAAATACAGAGTCAATAGCACAATAAAAGTGTTTAAAAACGTGATGTTAACTGCAACACTTGCTTGTTTGTCTATGTCATGTGTTAGTAATGCCAAGAGTGAAAAAACAACAACAGAAAAGCCAAACTTCATTATTATTCTTACTGATGATCAAGGCTATGCCGATGTAGGCTTTAATGGTAGTGACGATATTATCACGCCAAACATCGATCGTATTGCCAATGAAGGTACAAAATTCAGCAATGGTTATGTTACCTATGCGGTATGTGGGCCTAGTCGAGCGGGTATTTTAACCGGTAGGTATCAAGGGCGTTTTGGATTTGGTCGTAACCCAATTATTGACCCAACGGATGAAAACTCAGGTATGCCATTAGAAGAGCAGATGATTTCTGAGGTATTAAAACCGGTGGGCTATACCTCAAGTATTATCGGCAAGTGGCATATGGGCACCCATGAAAAATTTCGTCCCAACAAACGTGGCTTTGATCATTTTTACGGTTTTTTGTCAGGTGGGCATAAGTATTTTCCTTCAGATTTGACCATAGATAAAATTGAAAATGCCAAAAAGGATTGGTCTTGGTATAACACTAAAATCATGGAAAACAATAAACGTGTAGAGATAGATGAATATCTTACCGATGAGCTCTCTCACGAGGCGATTAACTTTATTGAACGCGAGCAAGATAATCCATTTTTTTTATATCTTGCTTACAACGCGCCACATACACCTTTACAGGCTTCAAAAGAATATTTAGACAGAAATACGCATATTAAAGATAAGAAACGTCGAACATATGCTGCGATGGTAACTGCGGTTGATGATGGTGTTGGTCGTATTCTTGCCAAACTTGACGAGTTTGGTATTGATGACAATACCATGATTTTCTTTTTGTCAGACAATGGTGGTGCAAAAAATAAAGGCTCAGATAACGGTGAACTTAGAGGCTTTAAAGGCGGCTATTTTGAAGGTGGTGTGCATGTGCCGTTTGCCGTTCGCTGGCCAGGTAAAGTACCAGCAGGCGTTAATTACCAAAATCCTGTCAGCTCGTTAGATATTTTAGGCACCTTTGCCGGTATAACCAAGGCGCCTATTGCTCAAGAAAGACCGCTAGATGGTGTTAATTTAATGCCATTTATTACTGGTAAAGAAAAAGGTGTTCCTCATGATGTACTATTTTGGCGCGCGTTTGATCAAGGCACATTGGCAACACGTCGTGGCAATAGTAAAGCGATTCAATCAGACAGAGATGGAAACCATTTGTTTGATTTAGCCAATGATCTGGCTGAGCAAAATAACTTAATTACAGAAAGCTCAGTCAAAGAAAATAACGTTCAATACCAACAGCTTACCGAAGAGATAAAAGCGTGGGAAACTGAATTAATAGACCCTATTTTTAAACCGTTACAAGGCCGTCATGTTGATAGTAGAAAACGCAAAAAGAATAAGGACACCAACAAATGAAAATGACAAAATTGCTAATGGTCTTTTTAGGGATGTTATTAGTAAGTGCTAACGCGGTGGCAAATGTAACGTCACAAACTTCGAATAAAAATGTTAAACAACCAAATTTCATTGTTATTTTAACCGATGACCAAGGTTATGCTGATGTTGGTTTTAACGGCAGCAAAGATATCAGAACCCCCAATATCGACAGAATTGCCAACGAAGGCACTAAGTTTACTAATGGTTATGTTTCTTATGCGGTGTGTGGACCAAGTCGTGCTGGCTTATTAACAGGGCGATACCAAGGGCGTTTTGGATTTGGTCGAAATCCAGTGATAGACCCAACCGACACCAAAGCGGGCATGCCACTTGAAGAGCAGATGATCTCAGAAGTACTTAAACCTGTCGGTTATACTTCAAGTATTATTGGCAAGTGGCATATGGGCTTACACCCTAAGTTTCATCCCAATAAGCGTGGTTTTGACCATTTTTACGGTTTTTTAAATGGTGGTCATGATTATCTGCCTAAGCTTTTGATCCATAAAGATTTTAATTCAATGCCAAAAGGGGGCAGGCATTACGCCACCAAGCTCAATCATAATTATGATGTCATTGAAATTGACGAATACCTTACCGATGAATTATCCAATGAAGCGGTTAACTTTATTGAGCGTAAACAAGACAAGCCTTTCTTTTTATATCTTGCTTACAATGCTCCCCATGGCCCAATGCAAGCAACACAAGAGTATTTAGACAGAAATACGCATATCAAGAATAAAAAGCGCCGAACTTATGCGGCGATGATCACAGCCGTTGATGATGGTGTAGGTCGGGTTTTAGACAAATTGAAAGAATTATCGATTGATGAAAATACCATGGTGTTTTTCTTATCAGATAATGGCGGCTCTAGAAAACACCCGTCAAGTAATGCACCACTTAGAGGAAACAAAGGAGACTATTTTGAAGGCGGTATTCATGTGCCGTTTGCCGTGCGTTGGCCAAATCATGTCCCTGCTGGGCAAAAGTATGAAAACCCTGTTAGTTCACTTGATATCTTAGGCACTTTTGCGGCATTAACCAATGCGCCTATTGCCAAAGAACGTCCGTTAGATGGCGTAAACTTAATGCCATTTCTTACTGGCAAAGATGTAGGTTTGCCTCATGATGTTCTATTTTGGCGTAACTTTGACCAAGGTACATTGGCTACGCGTCGAGGCGACTCGAAAGCTATCCACTCAGAAAAAGTGGGTGACCACTTATACGATTTAGCGAATGATTTAAGTGAAACCACCAACTTGATTGACAATAACAAGACTCAGTTTGAGCAACAAAAAGCAGAAGTGCAAGCATGGGAAAAAGAGTTGATTGACCCTGTGTTTAGACCGTTAGCAAAATTTGGTAAGAGTGCAAAAAAGACAAAGCATACCAAGAAACAGTAAATTTCAGGAGGGTAAATTGCATTATATATCGACAACTTTAACGGCATTTCTTTTGTCGATACCTTTACTTTCTTGCTCATCATTATTATCTAACAAATCAGAAATTGATGAAAGCTACGCCATTGTTTGGCAGGACGAGTTTAATTGTAAAGGCAAAATAGACGAAAACGATTGGAATTACGAACGGGGCTTCCGTCGTAACTTTGAGGCGCAGTGGTATAAAAGTGACAATATAAATTGTCATAACGGTATATTGGAAATTGAAGCTAAAAGAGAAGTTGTTGATAACCCGTATTATGACGCTAATTCAGATAATTGGCGAAAACAGAGGCAACAAGCGTTTTATACTTCTGGCTCTATCAATACTAAAGGTAAACATAGCTGGAAGTATGGGCGCTTTGAAATACGCGCGCGCATTAAAGCCAAAGACGGCTTATGGCCAGCAATCTGGTTTCTAGGTGATGAAGGCACATGGCCCAAACGCGGTGAAATAGACTTGATGGAGTATTATCAAGGTCAAATCCTTGCCAATGCTGCTTGGGCAAAGGCTGATAGTAAAAAGCCGTTTTGGGATTCGGTGAAAATTCCAATGAGTGATTTTAATGATCCTCATTGGGATGAAAAATTTCACCTATGGCGTATGGATTGGGATAAAGACTTTATTCAACTGTATTTAGATGACCAACTTATTAATAGCATAGATTTATCTAAGGCGATAAATCCTGCAGGAAAGTTGCCAAAAGAGCCGTTTCAACAACCCCATTATTTATTACTTAATTTAGCCATAGGTGGACAAGCTGGTGGTGATCCAAGTCATACTGCTTTTCCTAATAAATATGAAATTGACTATGTGCGCGTTTATCAAAAACAGAGTCAAGACTGATAACGAGAATTCCATTATGTTTAGAATGCTTTATTCCCCTTTACTGGTGATGATTGTTGTTGCTCATTTTGATAGTTATGCAACAGAAATAAATTCCCAAAAGCCGAATGTTTTAATGATATTGGTAGACGACTTAAATGACTATCAAGGTGTCTTTGGTGGTCATCCTCAGGCGAAAACGCCTAACATTGATAAGTTGGCAAAAAGTGGTATACGTTTTAGTAATGCACAAACCAACGTGCCGGTATGTCAGCCATCACGCAATAGCTTGTTTACTGGTGTTTATCCTCATGACTCGGGTGATTACAACTGGCGAGCACAAGCGAAACAACAAGTGCTGAAACATAACAAAACGTTAATGCAGTTGTTTCGAGAAAACGGTTATCACACCCTTGGAACCGGTAAGTTAATGCATAGAGGCAATGCTAAAAGGTGGAACGAATGGGGTAGACCCATTGGTCATAATTATGGACCTACTTATTTTGATGGCGAAAAGAAAACGGCAGTGCCATCGGTACCGTCACCATTTCGAGAGATAGGCCCTATTGATGGCGCATATGGTCGCTTATCAGGTGGTGGTTACTCATCAGGTGAAAAAGGCACAAAAGGTTGGATGAATGGCTGGGATAAGTCGATGATGCGTTATGTTAACGATAATGACCGTGATTTATTGCCCGATGAACATCACGCTAAATGGGTATCTGAACAACTTAATATCTTAGCTAAAACCAAAGCAAAACAGCCATTTTTTATGGGTGTAGGCTTTGTTCGCCCGCATACGCCACTATATGCGCCCGACCGCTTCTTTGACATGTTTCCTCTTGATGAACTTGAGCTTGCTCCCTGGATGCAGGGCGATAACCGTGATACCTACTTTAGAGATAACTTCCCTGAGGACATTAAAGGCTTACGCTATTACCAAACGTTATTAGCTTCATACGGTAGTGACCGCGAGCAAGCGCTTAAGCATTTTTTACAAGCATACTTGGCCTGCATTGCCTTTATGGATGAACAAGTCGGTAAAATTATCGATACTTTGGATAGTCACCCTGAACTAAAAGATAATACCTTAGTTGTGTTTACCGCTGATCATGGTTGGCAAATGGGCGAAAAAAATTACCTTTTTAAAAATTCATTATGGGAAGAAAGTACCCGTATTCCATTAATTATTCGCCAGCCAAATAACAAAAACAACGGTAGTGAAGTTACACATCCAGTATCACTGATCGACATTTATCCGACGTTTGTTGATTACGCTCAGTTAAGTGGCGATCACAAAAAAACTAACCAAGGCGGAAAACTAGGAGGTTATAGCCTACGAACTTTTCTAGAAAACCCTGATAGTAAAGAATGGCAAGGGCCAAACGGTGCGCTAACTGTTATTGGCAACTTTCATCAAGTAACAGGTATTGGTGCTGTTGCTAAACAAAACTACTCATATCGAACCAAAGACTGGCGTTATATTCGTTACAGTGGTGGGCAGGAAGAGTTATATGATCATAGAAATGATCCATATGAATGGCATAACATAGCTAAAGAACCCTCTAAATTAGCCATAAAGAAGCAATTAATAAAAGAGATGAAAGTGATAATGTTGAAGTGATTTTTATAATTCTATTTTATTAAAATTACGGTTTTTTTAAGTTAGTTTGTTTAATAGGGTAAGTTGGTTGTTCAGCGTTTGATTTCGCGTGAAGGTATTATTGAGTATGACAATAACGGGTAAAGAAAATAATAAGTCCCCTGGCCGAATTTCGACTGTTTGGTTAGAAAACAATACCTTTTTGAAAAAGTTTCTTCGAGGTTTTCTTAATCGCGAGCAAGATATTGAAGATGTCGTACAAGAAACTTATTTAAAAGCGTTTACCACTGAAAAAGATCGCGAAATTGAGCAACCTAAAGCGTTTCTATTTAGTATCGCTAAAAACCTGGCATTAAATGAACTAAGTCGAAAGTCACGACAGATGACCGGGTACATTGAAGAGTGTCAGACTGAAGTTAATCTTGGTGAAACTGCAACAATTGAACATGAGATAGAAGCAGAGCAATCGCTCGGCAAGTATTGTCAGGCAGTGGCAACTTTGCCGGAAAAATCTCGTAAAGTTTATTTATTACGAAAAGTACATGGTTTAAAACATAAAGAAATCGCAGAGCATCTTGGCATTTCCCTAAGCAGTGTCGAAAAACACCTAAAACTTGGTTTAGAAGTTTGTCGTAACTATATGCGTGAACATAACACAGAAAATTCCGCTGAAACTTCAACAATGAAACAAAGCATGGAAGGTGAAAAATAATGGAAAATATAATCGAGTTCCCCGATCAAAAAGTGATCGAACAAGAAGCGGTTGATTGGATAATAAAACTTGATGGTGACGAGCCATTAACACAGCAAGAGCATAGTCAATTTAAAGCTTGGTTGGCGCGTAGTCCAGTACACCGTGAAGAACTAAACAATTTAAATGAATTTTGGCAAGATAATATCTTAACTGAATTAATGGTGCCCCTCGCTTGCGCTGCAACTCATCGTAAAGCAACACTGTTTTCTAACGTTAAAGATTGGTTTGGTGCGAATACTCGTTTGCAGTATGCTTTTTCTGCCACAGTAATTGTTTTTACGGCGAGTTTATTACTGTCAACGGTGTTTTCTACAAATGAACAATTTATAAGTAATGGCTTGTATTTAACGGGCATTGGTAAGCTAAATCATACCCTATTAGCCGATGGGACCGTGATGCATATGAATACTGACAGTCAGGTCGAGGTTGCCTTTAATGATAACTATCGAAATATCCGTATTATTCGTGGTGAAGCTCATTTTGAAGTAGCTAAAAATAATGACTATCCATTGCGAGTTTATGCTGGCGATGGTCGTATTGAAGCGGTTGGTACGGCATTTTCTGTTTACTTAGCTGATGAAGACGTTGATGTACTGGTAACAGAAGGGCGAGTTGCTGTAGCTGCGTTATCTAAACAAGAAGCAACAGTAGCAACGGCTAATGATGCTAATAGCACGGAGATAGACTCTTATTCTGGTAGTTCACCTTCAGTTTTAGGAACATTGGATGCAGGTCAACAGGTATCATTGGCTATTTCGGATGGCAGTCTACAGCAATTAAGAAATATTACTCAAATAACTGAAGATGAAATGAAACGTCGCTTGTCATGGCAGAAAGGGCTATTAACTTTTAATGGTGAGTCCCTAGAGCAGGTAGTTGCTGAAGTTTCACGTTTTACCACGGTAGATATTGAAATTATTGACGAAAAGTTAAAACAACTGACTATTGGAGGGCGTTTTAAAGTGGGAGATATTGAAGACTTCTTCTTGGTTTTACAAACTAACTTTGCTATCAGAGTTGAGCGCTTAAGTTATAATAAGGTGCGTTTATCGCCAATCAAACAATCAGCCAATTAACTCGTATAATATACTTAAGTGGGTAATGACTTATAAGTACATATAAAACAATATGGGGCTTTATTTTTTCGAGGTTACATATGCTTAAGATTTTAAATGCCTAAGCTTTTTTATTATATTTACGTCTTAGCTCTGTTTCTCAGTATGCTAACTGGGTTACTACGTCATGGTGTTTTATGCAGCTTGCGTTATTGGCTGTTTGCTTTATTACTTTTCAACACTCAAAGCACGATAGGTTACGCCAACAATCATTCCTCTATTAACCTGCAAGTAGAGCATAAGCTTGATTTACTACAGCGTTACAAAATATACATAAAACCTCAAAATGCGGCATCTGCACTTAACTTGTTGGCAGAGCAAACTGATGCAGTGCTTCTTTTTAACTTTGCCCAAGTTAATACTAAACGAACCACGGGCATAACCGGGCGTTATACTTTAAAGGAAGCTTTAGCCCTGCTACTTGATGGCTCCGGTTTAGTCGCTCAATTAACAGAAAATGGCATACTTAAAATATCTGTAATACCACTTGATAAGGTTAAAACACCAATCACCAAGGCTGAAGCAGTAGATAAAACCTTATTAGTTACGGCAGAAGATAATCAAGTAAATGACGTTGAGACTATTACTGTCACAGGCATTCGGCACAGCTTAACTAAATCAATTAACAACAAGCGATTATCTAAATATATCGTTGATAGTATTTCTGCAGAAGACGTGGGTAAATTTCCGGATGCAAATATTGCCGAATCTTTGCAGCGAATTACCGGAGTATCAATTGACCGTAGTGGCGGTGAAGGGCGCTTTATTACGATCAGAGGGTTAGGGCCTGAGTTTAATAGCGTGTTATTTAATGGTAGAGCATTAGCAACCGATACTGAAGGTCGAGCGTTTAGTTTAGATACTCTGGCTTCTGAAACGATTCGTATGGTTGATGTCTATAAATCAGGGCAAGCGGTATTATCGGAAGATAGTATTGGCGGCTTAGTCAATATTAAAACCGCTAAACCTTTTGATCACCAAGGCTTTCATTTATCTAGCACGATAGAGTTTTTACATACAGAATCGAGTGATAAAACCGAGCCACAGTTTTCCGTGCTAATGAGCAATAGTTTTCTTAATGATAAGTTGGGCATTTTGGCTTCTTTTAATCATCAACAACGCACGCAAGTAAATAAAACTGTAATAAATTTTCAAAATGTTGTCGGTGATATGACGCTTAATAAAGGTCCTTTCGCTCATTTTGGTAATGACCAATTACGTATTATTGAAAATGTTACCCGGCCACAAGCGCTTGGTCGTCAGGTTATGAGAGAAGAAAGAGAACGTAATGGTGGGACAGTGGTGATGCAATATCAGGTTAATGATGATTTGTTGTTTACCCTTGACGGCTTATATTCTGAGTTTGATGTTAAATCGAGTGGCTATACCGGCAATACTTGGTTTTGGTATCCCACGGGTGCTTATGATGACGCTTTAGGTGGAAAAGACCCTATTTTAGATACAGAAGTGCAACGTAATGTCGTATTTCTACAACATGGCGCTACCAGCATTTCTTCTGCTTATCGTGATCAACATCGCCCGTCAAACTTAAGCTCAATCGGGGGGAATATTGATTGGCAATTACTCGAAAATGTTAATTTAATCAGTGATGTTTTTTGGTCGAATGCTCGCAATCGTAACAGAGGTTACAATAAACAATATGTCGTTGAATCAAATGCAAAAGGTTATGTGGAATATGATTACAGAGGGCAAGGAGAGTATCCGTTATTAAACCAAGGGCTTAATACTTTACCCAATGAAAATAATATCGATAAGGTTTTTCCTGCGCATGTTGAAGCCAGAGGCAATTATATTGATGCTGAAAATATCGGCGTTAAATTTGATTTTACTTGGCTGATAGATAATACGCTTATCAGTAAAGTTAACTTTGGTTTGCACCATAGCAGTCATAAAAAAAATAATATTGAATACAGTGTAAATGAAACATCAGGGGCAATTTATAAAACCTATGCACGTAACTCTGCTGTTAACCTAAAAATACCTACACCTTTTCTTGAACTAAAATCTATAAAGGGAGGTTGGCAAGGTTTGTCTGACCTGGTTTATGGTTTTCAATCGCTTGATGATTATCTCTCATGGTTAGAGCAGCCCTCGACGCTTGCACAGCTTAATGCCCACCCTGAAATGCATGATGCCGTGGATTTGTTTAATACTAGTGGCGGTTTTTCTGCACAACAAACCGATGATTCGTACCAGGTAGATGAAAACATTACCGCATTATATGCATCGACGAATCTAACTTTTGATATTAACAGCATGCCATTGGATTTATTAATAGGCGTGCGTTACACCCACACTAATATTTTATCGGTTGGCACCATTAAGCAACTTTATGATTTAGTGCCTGATATTTCCAACCCCAGCGCTCGTCGTTTAAATAAAGTCTTTACCAGCAATGGTGAGCCTATTAATGTTGAAAAAAACAATAAATATCACCACGTACTACCTTCAATTATCGCCAATCTTAATGTTACAGAGTCGCTTTTATTTCGAGTGGGTTTATCAAAAACACTTAGCCGACCGACACTTGATGATATTGCGCCTTGGTTTAATTATGGTAATACCCATGAGGAACAAGGTAATTTTGCACAGGCATCTAACCCAGATTTAACGCCATATTTATCAACGAACACTGATGTATCGTTAGAGTGGTATTACGCAAAAATGGGCTTGTTATCGGTAGCTGGCTTTTACAAAAACATTGATGATTGGATAGTGCGTACCACTAAGGTAATGCAACAACCATTGGCAACCAGTATATTTGATAGCTTTAATGTAAATCGTCCAGAAAATAGTGAACAGGTAAACATTCACGGCATTGAATTGAATTGGGTTCATAACTTTAAAAGTGGTTTTGGTTTTCAAGCCAATGCCACTTTTGTTGATAGCAATGTTGATTTTGCAAGAGGTTCATTATTTGCTTTAGAAGGGCTGAGTGACTCTGCCAATTTAATGTTATTTTATCAAAAAAACGGTAAACAAATTCGGCTAGCTTATAATTGGCGCGATGAATTTCTTCAGCATACGTTATGGAATTGGACCAATGAACCGGTTTTTGTTGCCGATTACCAACAGCTTGATTTTAGTGCAAGTTGGCAACTTAATGGCTACAGCTCAATATATTTTGATGCGATTAATTTAACTAATGAAAAAACCAGTAAATATGGTCGAAATCAAGCACAATTTCTAGAGTTTTCTGAAACAGGCGCTCGTTACGCTGCAGGCATACGAATAAAATTTTAATCCTCACTGTTATTTTTACATAATTATCTTTACTGGATTATCAGTTAGTTACTTCTGTATTAACATTAACATCTCTTTTTAATTCATATTTATAGTATTTATTTTTACGGTTTTTTTATGTCGGTTTGTTTGATAGACATAGAGGTCGTTAATTACATAGAATACTGTATAGCTTTTATATGATTATATATAAGTAACTTTCGTTAGTATGCGCAGCCCTTTCTGCGCGATTAATGATTGTAACTGTCCGATAAACAACCCTTAATTGTTTGTCACTATATGCAATTATTGCTCAGCAACATTTATTAATGACCTCTTTTAAAAATAACACAAATTAATGGCGAAAAAGCCATTGGTTTTATTATAAAAACTAGGGGAATAGAATGAAAAAATTAAATAGAAGTCTATTAGCTTCAGCAATAACGTTAAGTTTGACTGCCGGACACATCAGTAACGCTTTTTCAGCAGAAAATAACACTGCAGAAGATGAAATTGAAGTCATTCAAGTTACAGGTATAAAAGGTAGTTTATTGCAATCAATGAATAACAAACGTTTTTCAAACGATATTGTTGATACCATTTCTGCTGAAGATGTCGGTAAATTTCCAGATACTAATATTGCTGAGTCTTTGCAGCGTATCACCGGTGTATCAATAGATCGCAGTGGTGGTGAAGGGCAATTTATTACTATTCGTGGCTTAGGACCAGAATTCAACAGTGTTTTATTTAATGGCCGTATGCTTGCTACCGACACCGCCGGTCGTTCTTTTAGTCTAGATACGCTAGCGTCAGAAACCATTAGTGCTGTTGATGTCTTTAAATCAGGTAATGCAGAACTTACCGAAGGTGGTATTGGTGGTACTGTTAATATCAATACGGCCAAACCATTCGATAAAGAGGGATTTCGTGCGGTAGGTAATGTAAAAGCTTTACACACAGATTCTAGTGGTGATACTGAACCACAATTTTCATTCTTAGTCAGTAATACTTTTCTAGATGGTAATTTAGGTGTACTTGCATCGTTTAACCACCAAGAACGTAGCCAAACTAATAAAGCCGTTATTAACTTTCAAAACGTCCCAGGCGATTTAGCATTAAAGAAGGGACCGAAATGGAATCCTAATCCAGCTAATCAAACGGTACTCGAAAATGTTACCCGTCCACAATCACTGGGACGAGAAGTGACAAATGAATCTCGAGAAAGAAACAGTGGAACCCTAGTAGTGCAGTATCAAGCATCAGATGACCTATTAATTACCGCTGATGCACTTTATTCAGAGTTTGATGTGAAATCTGACGGTTATGCAGCAGGTAGTTGGTTTTGGTATCCTACAGGGGCTTATGAAGGTTCGGCTGGAGGTTTAGATCCAATTTTAGACTCAGAAACTGATCGCAATGTTGTTTTTATGCAACATGGTAACTCAGGTATGTCTTCTGCTTATCGTGAAACAAGCCGTCCATCAGACTTAGCTTCATTTGGCCTAAATTTTGATTGGATACTCAGTGATAATTTAGAGCTAAATGCCGATGCTTTTTGGTCAAATGCCCGAAACAAAAACAAAGGTTACAATACCCAGACTTTAATTGAATCTGGGCCTATTGGTTATGTTGAGTGGGATTATACCGCTGGTGGTAATTACCCTAAACTGATTCAAAATAATGGCACCATTCCTTCAGAAGAAAATATCGGTGATATTTTCCCAGCCCACTATGAAGCTAGGGGAAATTATATTGATGCTGAAAATATTGGGGTGAAATTTGATTTCACTTGGCAACCTGAGTTCGATCATTTAACAACGGTTAAATTTGGTGCTCATTACAGTGTTAATGAAAAAAGTAATCAAGAATTTCACGAAAATACAGTATCTAGCCGGATTTATAAACAATACGCAAAACATGGTGCGGTTAAGTTATATGTGCCTGAAGAGTTGCTAGAAGTTACGTCATTAGGTGGTGGATGGGATGGTATTAGTGATTTAGCTCATACCTTTAAATCTGTAGATGATTATATTGCTTGGATGGCTGACCCAGCTACACTAGAGCTATTAAATGCTCATGCAGGGCTGGATGATGCAGTTGCTTTGTTTAACGGTAATGGTGGTTTCAAAGCGGTAGAAACTGACAATAGCTATAATGTTGAAGAAACAATAACAGCTTTATATGTTTCAGCCAATTTCGATTTTGACTTAGGTGACATGCCATTAAATGTCGTTGCTGGTGCTCGTTATGTTCAAACAGACTTAACATCAGAAGGAACTGTTCAACAATTAGTGGATCTTATTCCTGGTATTCCTTCAGAAAATGATCCAAATGCTCATAACAAGTTAGAGAAAACTTATGCGGCAAACGGAGATTTTGTTTATACCAAACAAACGTCTGATTACAGTGAGTTGCTGCCATCAATTATTGCTAACTTGCATATTACCGATGAAGTGATTTTTAGAGCAGGTACCTCAAAAACCATTACTCGCCCAACGCTAAATGATGTTGCGCCATGGATAAATTATGGCAATACCCATGTGGTTGAAGGTAATGCGGCAACAGGCTCAAACCCTGATTTAAAACCTTACCTTTCAACCAATATCGATTTATCACTAGAATGGTATTATGGCGATGCAAGCATGTTATCAATAGCCTATTTCTCTAAAGATGTTGACGATTGGATTGTTCGTGAAGATGGCATTGAAACGGTAGACTTGTTAACTAGTCCGCATGAGCAATTTACTGTGCAACGCCCACGTAATATTGAAACGGCTGAAATTGACGGTTATGAAATTAACTGGATTCATACCCTTGAAAATGGTTTAGGTGTACAAGCAAACTATACCAATATTGATAGTAATGCGGAGCTTGGTACCGACTCAACTTTTGCGCTAGAAGGGTTAAGTGATTCTGCGAACCTTGTAGCCTTTTATGAACAAGGGCCATTGCAAGTGCGTGTAGCGTATAACTGGCGTGATGAGTTCTTACAAGATACTTTTGTTGGTTGGACTGGTACTCCTCAATATGTTGGTGAGTATGAGCAAATTGATGCCAGCGCAAGTTATGAAATTACTGATAATTTCACCGTCTTTGTTGAAGCGTTAAACATCACTGATGAAGCAACCAGTAAGTACGGCCGTCATCAAAATCAGTTTTTACAATACTTAGAAACAGGTCCTAGATATGCATTAGGTTTACGCGCGTCATTTTAGGTAACTAAAACGGGCATCAGTATTTCTATTGATGGTGTGCTACTTGATACGGTATCTGGTAGCACCACTACTAGTGGTAAAGTTAGTTTTAGAAGGTAAAGCAGTGCAGCCAGTTATGATAATTTGGTTGTTACCGATGCTAACTAAGCTAACACGTTGAATAGTTGAATGATTGAAAGGGAGCTAGTTGCTCCTTTTTTGTTATATTTTTTTGCACAATAGCTTACAAATGTTTTGTTGAGATAGCATCTAGTAAAAAAGTATGGGATCTGCTGATTGCTAGAGGGTTAAACATGTAAATCATAATGTTTTCAAGTTGTTATGGTGTGTTGAATCACATAAATGTCGGATTGTTGTCACTCAGAGAGATCTATAGTCTATTAGGTAATGAAATTACCAGTGAATATCTCATGAAGACAAGTAAATTAACGAAACAGATAAAAACAATAAGTATATTAAAACGTTCAGTTTTAGCAGTGCTTATTCTAAACGCAAGCATGCCTATAATGGCAATGGACTTATCTGCAAAATCTGATTTAGTTGAATCTAACTTAAGCGCTTCGTTGTTTGCCAACTCTTCAAACGTGTCAATAATTTCTCAACTTGGAAACAATAACCGTGCCGTAGTCACGCAAAGTGGTGATAACTTCGTTGCTATTACTGAAATGGGTAATAGTAATGTTGCCATCGTTCATCAAGATGGTTTGGGAAATAATGCATACGTTACTCAAATAGGTAATGGTAATGATATAGAAATTACTCAAGTAGGCTCTTTTAACACGGCAACTGCAATACAAGTTGGTGGCACAGGTTATAAGGTTGAGCAAATAGGCGATAACATGAATGTTGTTGTTACACAGTTTGCTTACTAAGAAATCACCATGATTAAAGCTTCTGTAGTTATCACCCTAATTTTAATGTTGCTCAACTCAGGATTTGCTTTTAGTTCTGAGAAAAAATTGTCTGCAAAAAAAGTTAAAAGATTAGTGGTTTTGCCTGAGGTAAAAGCCGAGTCACCACAAGATGACGACATTACCTTATCGGGCATAGTCTTAGACCGAACTATCTCGCGCTTTGGAAAAGAATTTGTTCGTCAATTTACGCTATCTTGGCAAGAAGTGCCTGAAACCGCAGGTGTGAATTTAGTGATTAAAGAAACAAAATTACCACGTTCGGGTACACGATTGGTTATTGAGGTGAAAGGTCGACTCATATACCAAACCTATTTTGGTATGAGACAAAAACCAATGAAAGATGTGGTTAAACAGGCAACGTATTATGCCATTGAAGGAGTTGCTCGCGCTAATGTCGATATGAGCGGCCCTGATTTAGCAAGTAGTGGTTATTAGGAGAGGCACATGAAAAAAATAGTATTTACCTTAAGTGTTTTAGCATTTGGCACTTCAGCTTTTGCCAGTCAATTAGTTTATCAACCCATTAATCCAACATTTGGTGGTAATCCAATGAATGGCAGTATATTGATGAGTAAAGCACAAGCGCAAAATAAGCACAAAGAAAAGCGTCCTGAAAAGTCCTATGCTGATAAATTTCAAGAGTCACTCGAACGTTCAATTATGAATAAACTTATCCGTCAAATAACGGATTACGCAAATGGTGAATTAGATGAAGACGGTAATCCTATCTTCCTTGAAGATCAGTTGTTTTCAAGTGGTGATTATATTATTGAAGTATTAATTTCTAACCCAGACACATTAACCGTACAGCTCACTAATACGGATACGGGTGAAGTTACCATTATTGAAGTGCCAAGGTTCGGGTAAAAATTATGTTAAAAAAAGTAGTATTAGCGAGTATTTTAGTGAGCTCTTTGTTTTTATCAGGGTGTGCAAGCTTAAACCCTTTCCCAGAAGAACAAATGGCTACTATAGGTGAAGTACCCTCAACTCATGAAGAGTTGATGAGCTTACCCAAACCTGTTGGAGCAATTCCTGTTTCAGTATACTCTTTTCGCGATCAAACTGGGCAATATAAGCCGTCAGACATGACCAGTTCATTTTCTACAGCCGTCACCCAAGGCGCCACTTCTATTTTAATGCAAGCATTAGATGATTCCTCATGGTTTGTTCCAGTAGAAAGAGAAGGTCTGCAAAACGTGTTAACAGAGCGAAAAATTATTCGCGCAGGAAATGATGCATATAACAAACGTAATAAAGGCAAACCTCTTGATGATATACCTGCACTAACTAGCTCAAAAATCATTTTAGAGGGCGGTATTATTAGCTACGATAGTAATATTAGAACAGGTGGCTCTGGCCTTGGTTATTATGGAATTTCAGCTTCTGAAGAATATCGAGAAGATCAAATTTCTGTTTACTTAAGAGCTGTTGATGTTCGTTCGGGACGTGTTTTAACATCGGTTAATACCACCAAGAAAATTTTATCTCAAGAGATGCGCGCTGGTGTCTTTAGGTTTGTCAGTTTTAAGGAATTATTAGAGGCTGAAATTGGATTTACCTCAAATGAACCTATGCATATTTGTGTTCAACAAGCGATAGAGAAGTCAGTGGTAGAATTAGTTAAAAAAGGGTTGGAAAAGAAAATTTGGCTATCAGCGGATGGTGCTATTGCTCAACAAAAAGCACAACAAGCAGCACAACAAGCAGCGCAAATTGAACACGAGAAAAAACTAGGTTCAGTGGTAAAAGTCAATCCTCAAGCCAAAGCCTCTCTGAACTTAGCCAGTGCGGTATATTTTGAATCAGACAAGTCGACACTAACCGATAAAGCAGCACAAGAACTTTCACAACATGCAAAATACTTAGTTAATAACCCCGATAAAAAAGTATTACTAGAAGGGCATGCAGATGAACGAGGCACACAACAATATAATCTTGAATTGGGCAAAGATAGAGCGATTGCAGCAGCACAACAGCTACACCGCTCAGGTGTTAGCAAAGAACAATTAGCAGTTACCAGTAAAGGAGAGGAGCAACCAGTAAATGCAGATGCTTCTTATGAAGATAATCGCAGAGTAGAAATTAAAGCAATTAAATAGCTAACAATAGTTTATAGGTTTAGGGTGCTGTAGACATGATTTAAACCTTTTAGTGAGCACAATGTGCTCACTTTTTTTTGGATGAAATAAGGTCAAATACAATGAAAATTAAAGTAATGCGCGTTAGATTAATGAGCATTAAATTGTCATTTACCATTGTTATGTTAATGACACTATTAACCGCTTGTGGAGGAGGTAGCTCATCAAGTAACTCTTCTGAAAAACCTATTGCCAAACAGCCGATTCCTAAACAGTAGTTAAGCTTCAATGCTGACTTTTCAGATACCAAGCAATCATTTGCAATTGATGTCGCTGATCACCAAGTAGAACACTCGTTAAATCAATTTATCATATCTGAATTAGTTCAATTACCAAGCCCTTATGAATACCGCAATGGTATTGAGTTTTCTTGGAATAATTATAATGAAGATATTAAGGGTTTTATTAATAAAAAGGTGTCAGATTTAAAACCCAATAGTCAATTTACAGTTGAATTTAACGTTAATATTCTGACCTTTATGTCTGAAGAATGTATAGGGATTGGCGGCTCGCCAGGCAAAGACGTTGTTGTGAAAGCAAGTTTATTGGCACAAGAACCGCTAAAATATGTCGATAACAGCGGAATCTTTCCTATTTATCGAGTTGATATTGATGAAAGCCTATATGGCGGAGATGACGTTAACTATTTAGGCCATATAGGCTTACCAGTGCCTTGCGATGATATATTTTTACACCAAGATCCTGTTTGGGAAATTAAACACCTTACAAATGAAGATGACAGTTTATTTTATTCAAATGCTTCTGGAGATGCTTGGGTATACGTCTCTGTTGACTCTGGTGTTGGAGGAAGTCAAAAAGTATTCATTACTGATATAGCCGTTCAACTCACTGAGCAATAATGTTTATGTGCTAGGTTACCTGGTGCATGCCTACACTCGGTTTTGTTCACTCTTCAATAGAATTACCATAAAAATCACCATAAAATTCAACAAGCTGCTTTTACAGTTTCGAGGGAGCTCTCAAGGTGATATTTTTTAACATGAGTTTTTCTGGTGTGTATATAAATAAAAAAGAGAACTTAGGCTAACTAGGCTCTCTAATGATAAAGTTGTTTAATTTTTACTACATGAATTTATTTAACGAATTTTCTTCTAATAAGCAAAGTCATCGCAAGTAAAAACAATATAATTGACGATGGCTCAGGTACTTCTGTACGTGCCAATCGAATATTTCTTAGTTGCAAACTACTTGTATCTCTACCTACATAAACAGATGGGGTGCTAAAATTGTTTGCTTCTAACATAAAGCGCAGTTCTAACATGTTTGAGTCAAAAACTGAAAAATCGATATGAGATACATCAATGGTCACTGAGGTTAAACTAGTAACTATATCGGTTTGTGACCAAAGCGTTTGGTCAGCAATAAATAGGGAAGCTAAAGCAAAGTTACTGTCACTGCCTAAGAGTTTCATGGCAAAGCTTATTGACTCTAATCCTGAAGTATCGATTAACCAATAAATATCGGCACTATCATCTTGAAAAATAGTTCTGCTTGAAGTAATCGTTGGAGTGCTGTCTGGTTGGGAAATAGAAAAACCGTTTTGATTGATCTGATAATCTGCAGGTAAGTTTTCTGTGATTAACCCTGCAAATACACTTGTACTAACCAAACTTATTGTTAAGCACAATGCTGCAAGGGCACTTATAAATCTTTTCATTTTAAATTCCTTAATACATCTGTGGAATACTAGAATAAAAAGGGCTACTAAATTAGCAGCCCTTTAACTGGTAAGTCAATTAAAATTCAACTAATACTTTTGGTGAACAAATACCTTCACTATCACATACTTGATAGTCAAAACTTGTTTCACTTACTTTACGTTCTGAATCAGTATATTTACCGGTATTGGCAATGTCAGTCGCAATCTCAACACCGTTTCTGATGATAGAAACCGTTTCAGCATTATCCGTAGAACCAGACCAAACTAACTTGTTACGCATTGTACCGCGGCGAGATAAGTATTGACGAGGCACAGTAAGTTCAAGTGATGAAGTCGCTACCCATACTGTTTTAGTACGAGAGGTCGAAACTTCACGAGCATCTGTTACTGTTAAACTCACTTCATAACTACTATCGCTAGCGAAGGTATGTGTTGGGTGTTGCTCAGTTGATGTTGAACCATCACCGAAGTCCCATGCATAGCTTTCGATGTCATTATTGTTATCGGTTGATAAGTTGTTAAATGCAACTGTTAAGCCCGTTGCTTCGTAGCTAAACTCAGTCACAGGAGCAGCAGGTAATAACTCACCTACGCCATCAAAAGTGATTGACCAACCCGAGAATGTAGCACGGTCTAAGCGCACTTCATCAGCTACTTTTAACGTCCAGTCGCCGGCAACCATTTCACCGTAAAACGCACGTCCTAAATCAATTTCAGCGACTAAGCCTTCGCCTGCTGAAGATTTACGGCTAAAGACAGTTTTCATTGTGCCAGAAGGTGAAGTTAAGGTGATTCTAAAATCTGAGCTGTCACCTGAAGGGATGTTTACCCATACTTTAGTATTAATTGCGGTAATTTCGTCTGCTAAAGAAATAACACTTTCAATACCGTTAGCATTACCATCTGGAATATCAACAGATTCATTCTTAGCGAAAGTAAACTCTTGCATGTCTGTTGGCAGAACATCAATGGTAAATGCTACGCTTCTATCTTTGATTGGTTTACCTTCATTGTCGTTTTGGTCTGCAGTGTCACCTTGAACCATCACATGGTAAGTGCCAAATGGTGTTTCACTGGTTGTAGGAATGGATAATTCAACTGACTCACCCACATTAATTTCTGATTGAGAAATTGATGGCGTTAAGTCACCTGATGCTGCTAATGTGACCGTACCGTTTTCCCAGCCAAACCTAGCAGCTGTTTCAATGGTAAAGTTTGCTGTCTCACCAGCAATAATTCCTGCTCTATAGGTTGCAGACTCTAAGTTGTAGCCCCATATTGGATTGACCATGTCAACAGCGTTAGCTGCATTTAACCGCTTACCTGAAACAGTCTTACCTGCTAATGCATCAATAGGGTCACCAGAGGTCATTAGAATCTCTTTCATTTCAGCAACTGTAATATCTTCATCCATTGAAGCAAGTAATCCAGCTACACCCGTAACATGTGGGGTTGCCATAGATGTCCCTGACATCCACACGTACCCTGGTACACCGCCATTTAATGCGGCAGGGTAGGTAGATGCAATATCAGAGCCAGGAGCGCCTAAATCCACTGTCTCTAAGCCCCATTGAGAAAAGCCAGACATACCATCTTTGTTTGTGGTTGAAGCAATAGACATCACGTTTGGTAAACCATAGTTTGACGGGTAATATTCAGCTCCATCATTATCGTGAGCACCGTTACCCGCAGCAGCAACAAATAAAATACCTGCGTCATTGTGGGCTTCAATGGCATTTTTTAGGTCTTTTGACCAACTTCCTCCACCCCATGAGTTGTTTGTTGCCTTAATGTTTACGCCACTGTTTTTTACCGCAAGCATGTAATCTAAACATTCAATCGCAGCTGAAGTTGGACCACCATTTGGACCTATGAAACGACAACCTATGATAGAAACGTTATGGTTAACCCCAACAACACCTACGCCATTATTAGCTTCTGCGCCAATCGTTCCTGCTACGTGAGTACCGTGACCATGTTCATCCATTGGATCGCCTTCGTTATCTAGAGCATCCCATCCATGAATATCGTCGATGTAACCATTACCGTCGTCATCAACACCTTCTTCACCGTTTAGCTCTAAGGTATTGGTCCACATGTTATTGACTAAGTCTTCATGGGTATAATCCACACCGGTATCAATAACACCGATCACAACGTCTTTTATACCAGTTGTTGTTTGCCAAGCGGTTTCTGCATCAATATCAGCATCTTCAACACCTGCAACGTCTCGAATTTCTTGCCCAAGGTTCTCTAAACCCCATAGTTTGTCATAGAGTTCATCATTCGTTGAAGCGCCAGCGACAGGATCTTCAAGCGTAATAATCTCATCTAATTCAACACTTTCGATAGCAGGGTGCTTGCGTAGGCGTTTCATTAATACGTGAATGTCATCTGTATCTAAGGTTAGTTTAGCTAAACGGCCACCTAGAATATTTTTAAAGTGCTTTGCTGTTGCGCCATCGTTAGCCGAAGTACGTTGTGTTTGGCTAGTACCAGGTTTATAAGTAACAATGAGTGAATTAGCACTGTATTGTGCTGATTTCGTTTCTTCAGCAACTGCATTTGTCATAGCCATTGCAGGTACCATCGCCAGTGCTAGGGTAGATAATTTAAACTTCATATGTTTCTCTCTTAATATCATGTTAAGGCAAACTCAGTTGCATTCGTTGTATCGCGTAATGCAGTCTTGTTTGCCGTCTACTTACTTGTCTAGCCCAGACATTTGCAGCAGTAATAGCAAAGAGATGCCGTTAGTATTATTTGTTTAAGCAATGAAAAACAAGCTTTGGAGAAAAAAGCATAATTTAATAGGGGAAATGAGTGGTTTTCTTGGTTTTCTCACAAAATTTTATGGTTATTTTAAATCTACTAAAAAGGCATTAGACTGATATGGTGAGACGTTACCATTTGGTAATTACTGCCTTAAAAACAATGTGTTACATGTTTTTGAATCCTGTTTTTTTGTGATTGTTTCTGATGTTTTTGTTAGGCATGATGCCAACACACTAAAATTTGATGAGTTGTTTTAACTGTATCAAATAGTAGTTATGCCAAAAGCCCAGTTGGTAGCAGCACTAGTTCAATATGAGAGGAAATAACTTAATTAAGAACGTTATTGCGTGATTAATTGAATATCTCAAATTAATTAGGAATAAAAACATGAATAATTTTAAAAAGTCCTTATGCAGTGCTTCTATCACGTTAGCGCTTTGCGCTTCTGCTAATTCATTTGCACAAGACGAACAGCCAGCTGCCGGTGGTGGAAGTGACGCTGAAATTAAGCAAGGATATTATACAGGCGTCTCACAAGGTAATGATTCGTCAATTGATATGGTGGGTATTATTAATTCTGCCACAATTGTTGTTGAAGGTACTGATAACATTAGCACCATAGAACAAATAAATACCATCAGCTTTTGGGGGAGCGAAGCCCAAGCATGGACAGGCAGTGCAACCGACGCCGGGGCAGCATACAACACCAATAATATTAACACTATCACTCAAGTAGGTGGTCGTAATAAAGCTGTATCAAAAATTGGTGTGGGTAGCGATAATACCGTCAGTGTTTACCAGGCTGGTGTACCGCCGATTGGCGCATATGCAAACCAGTCTTGGGTCAATGTTAATGGTGATGCCAATAGTGTTGATATCAACCAAAGCGGCTTAAGTGGTGTGGTGAAAAACATTATTGACTTTGATATTACGGGTGATGACAACACTGCAACTATAAATATGAAATCCGATGCCGCTTTTTTGGGAACAGGGCCATTTGCTAGTCAACCCTCACACTTAACGGGTAATGGTAATACCTTAGTCGCTGATATTTATGATGCGGGTAACAGTGATACTTTGGTTGAAATGACCGGTGACAACAACAGCGTAACCATAGATACCACAGGGGATAGCAGCAATGGTAAAGATAAAACTATCCTTATAAAACAAATGGTTGGTAGTGACAATACCTTTGTAATAAATAGCCATGGTGATGGCGGCTACCATAACTTAGGAAAAATAACTGGTGATGATAACCAAATCAACGTCACTGACAATGGCGGCTTTAATAACCGTACGATTATGGCTAACTGGAAGGGGAGCGACAATACCATAGATGTTACCACTGAAGGCACTGGTAACAATCAGGTGAATTTAAGTTTAAGTGATGGTGATTCTAATGAAACCACGGTTTATATGTCTGGTGATTCAAACGATATTTTACGTTTAAACGCCGACGGTAATAACAACACTTGGCAGTTATCAGCGTCTGGTACGGGTAATAGAATCAAAGCCTCAGCCAATAACGATCAATGGAACCCAGGTTTTAGGCCAACCACAGGTGATGACAATACGATGATCATCACTCAAGAAGGTGACAATAACTTTGCCGCTTATATGGATGCAGGTGATCGCCGACTTTATAACACAAAACAAATTGGTAATGATAACTCTTCACTGGTTCAGGGAATTGGTAATGACAAAGGGGTGTGGATAACTCAAGACGGTAATAATAACGATTCAGAATTAACCTACGACCGAGTTGAAGGCCCGGTAGGCCAACTCCCAGCAAATCGTAAGGAAGCTGGCATTAAGCAAATTGGTGATCACAACTCAAGCATGGTTGACATAAAAGCCACTGCTTCAACTTTTATAAAGCAATTTGGTTCATTTAATTCAGTTGATTTGAGTGTGACTGGCAACAACGATGAATTTGGTACTGTTGCATTTATAGGGGAGATCCTTCAAGAAGGCATGGGTAATACCTATCAAGCTGATATCCAATCTAGCCAATGGTCACGCCAATGGATTAACCAAATAGGCGATGATAACTTTATTCATTGGGAAGAAGGGGGCGGGTCTCAAAACCATACTTTTATTGACCAAACAGGTGATATGAATAGCGCTTATGTTACCTTGAACTTATGGGATTCATCTGTTTGCTGTAGCAAAGTTGAAGTTTTACAGACTGGCGATTACAACGAAGTTGACCTAGATATTTCTGGTAACTGGAATGGTGAACAGGCAAAGTCAGGGTATCGTGGCGGCATCGTAGTTGTTCAGGAAGGTGAAGACAATTTATTAGTTGGTAATGACGGTTTTGCTTTTACCATTAACGGTGATCATAACAAGTTGTTTGTTAAACAGGTAGGTACTGGTAATACTGCTGCTGGCCATATGTTAGGCGGCGCTAATACCGCAGATATTCATCAATACGGTGATAATAACTTTGCTAGTATAACCATGTCGGCGTACTAAATAAGGTGAGTGAGGAGGCTTTTTATTAAGCCTCCTCAATTTATTTAGCAGTAGCTAATGCATGAAATCACAGCCTAAGGGCTACAAATAAAGTTACAAGTGCATTAGGGTGAAGCTCTTCCCCCAAGTTTATTCATTCTTAATTCACTTTATTTCGAGTAACCTCTGGATTTTATTGTCAATATAAATCAACAATAAAATCGTTATCTACCTTGCAGGAATAGCACCATGGAAACTTCATCAGTCAACGATGACAATTTAAAAGAAGAAACCACGTATCAAATCGTTGAGTTAGGATGTTCTATTGAAGAAGTATCAAAAAGTACGGGAATTTGTGAAATGACGCTTTACCACTGGAGCCAAGAATATATTAAAAGTAGCGCTTTTAATAATCAGCCTTGAAATGGCAATAAAATTAAATAATAGTTTACTCAGTTTTTAAATTTCTACGGTTATTCACTTCGTTGCCATCAATTAATAATGTGAAACTCCCTTTTATAATGATAGAGTTAGTTTGAATAGATTATAATGTATTATTTATAATATATATTTAGGTCGCAAATTATTATGGCTTATTATTTTTTAACAACATACACTTGATGAAAGCGCTTACATTGGGGTTGGTGATTGATCAGATGGTTGTTAATGAAATTGGGAGTTTGAATGCATTTTATTCAAATAGGTGATTGGATATTTGATAGCCAAGCGCAACAACTTAGTCGTGAACAGCAAACCATACAATTAGAGCCTATCAGCAGCACTTTACTCTACTATCTATGTCAAAATAGTGACTGTATTGTTACCCGTGATGATCTTATTTGCCATGTTTGGAACAATAGAGTAGTTTCCGATTCGGCAATCAATCGAGTCATTTCGATGCTACGTAAACATTTGGCTGACGATCCGCAAAAGCCTTGTTATATAAGAACGGTGCACAAACAAGGGTATTTGCTACTGGCATCAATGCGTGAACTCTCTGAGCAGGAAAGTGTTTTACATCAGCAGAAAAGAACGTCAGGATTCTTTCAGTCATTAACCCAGCAAAATATCGTTATTTTTCTGCTGCTATGCGCGGTCGGTGTGCTGATAGCAATTAATTCGCTAAAAAGTGAATCAGTTCAGCAGATTAAGCAAGAATTTGACATAACACCGATTATTTCTAAAAAAGGCCAACAAACAAATATTGTACTTTCCCATAATCAAAAATGGTTGTTGTATTCTCACAAAGCTAAAAATTCAAAATTTAGCAACTTGTTTATTAAAAACCTTAAGAGCGGAAAAATTAATCGACTAACCGAAGGAGAGTTTAACGATATAGGAGCCAGTTTTAACTTTGATGACAGTGAAATATATTTTGCTCGCATCGTTAAAGGGCTGTCATGCAAAATTATGCGTATTGACTTGGTTGGATTTTCCGACCATATCGATGAAGAAATAGCTAGCTGTAATAAACGATTGACCTTTAATAAAGTGACGGTTTTACCCAATAATCAAGAAATTATATTTCGAGATTTTCAAATGCCATATGGCTTTGCGTTATACCGTTACCATGTAATAAATAAAACTTATCAAAAAGTAACTAATATTAATGAATTGGATAAAGTTGAATGGTATCAAAATCTTTCACCTGATGGTAATTGGTTGATAACACTTCAATCGTATAATTCTACAATGGAAGTGCTGTTGACAGATATGACAAACGAAAGCGAAGACAAAGTGCTTTGGACAGATAGGTCGCACGGTATTAAGAGTATTTCTTGGAGTCATGATAGCCAATCTATTTATGTTAAAGATAAACCATTAAATAAATTGATTAAAATAAATATCTATACCAGTAAAGTCACTCCTATCGCATTGGATACCCAGTTAATCTCGTCATTAAGTAATCAAACTGATTCAGGACATATATTTGCATCCCATGGGTTGAATTCACAAAAAGATGTAGTTGCTATTAGTTTAGATGGTTCCCCAAAACAGTCTATGGAAGTTGATTCTAGTGCTAATGACTTTCATGCTTTACCAATAAGTGAAGATAAGTTGTTTTTTATATCTGATCGTGCTGGCTTTAGTCAGTTTTACTTACGTGGTGAAAATGGCGTAGCAATGCAGATATCGAATTTTACAAAAAATATAGAGTTTAGTCATTTAGATGTGCACCCCAATGGGGAAAGTATCATTGGTATGGCTGGGGTTCGATTATTTAGCTTTGATATTAATACAAAATTACTCACTTGGTTATTTGAAGAAAATAATAATTTATCTTTACCATTTTATAATCACCAAGGTGAAATATTTTACTTAAAAGCCAATAAATATCAGCAGAATTTATACCGATATGTTGATGAAAAACGAAGTGAGTTGATTTTAGAAGATGTTGGGATTGCACAGTGGCTAAAAAACAAACAAGATGGAGAAGATCTGTTATATCAAAAAAGTAATGGTGTGGTTTATCGCTATATTGTGGCAACTAAACAAACGCTTCAAGAGACAAGTGGCTTGCCATTTGTTGGTGAAAACCAACGCATGTGGCTTGGTACAGCAAAAGGGATCTATTTCTTAGGTTTAGAAAATCGGGACATATATTTTAATCCATACGGTAGTAGGAGAGCATCTTTGTATTATTCTTCTGAGCCTGGCGGGTTGAGTAATATATATTATGATAAATTTAATCAACGTTTTCTGATGGAGAAGTTGGATAACGATATGTTAACTAAAGTAGTTAAAATAGATTTAAGCTCAACTCAGCTCAACTAAGCTTGCTTTAAGTGCAAATTAATTGGTTTATCTTTTCATTATTAAATGAAAGTAAAGAGTCAGATTAATTAAGGCATGGTAAATAATGATAATCAGGTAAGCACTTCCTTGTGCCTGTTTTCTTTATAGCGAGTACTCGTTAGAACGATTCACGCCAAACCATGCTAAGCCGTTAATTGCATCGACATGGCATTTTTCATTGCCCAATAAATTAACTCGACTCTATTTTTGCATTGGGTTTTTTTAAAAGCGCTATAAATATGCGTTTTGACCGTATGACAGCTGATAAATAAAGACTCTGCAATTTCATTGTTATTGGCGCCTTTGCACACCAATCCTAAAATTGTTCGTTCTCTACCCGTTAAGGAATCAACAACTTCTTGCTGCTCTGTTGAAAGTTCTTCACCATGAGTTTGGGTTGAAAACTGGGTTAAGTTATTTAAGGCGATAGCAATATTTTTTCGACTAAACCAATACTCATTATTTTGAATTGTGTATATCGCTTTGATGATCTCATCATGGCGAAGATTGTTATACAAAGCGCCACAACAACCCCTTTGAATTGCAGACGCTTCGTTAATGTTGCCTTTGTCTATCTGGGAAAGCACAACTCTGTGCTTTTCAATATAAGAAGAAATGTTTAGGGGGAATCCTTTAGTATCACAAGGTAAAGATGCGCAATCCATAATAATAATGCCCATTTTTAATTGGCTGATTAATGATGAATTATCCGGGACAGTCTTTACTGTGTAGCCAAGTGATTTAAGCAGTCCTTCCATGGAAATGATTGAATCATTAACTAAACGAGAAATAATATAAATATTTTTTTTGTTCTTCATGATAACTCACCCTTTATTATTCTTATTTAAAAGTGCTTCAATCTCACCTTGGTATTAAGTGGATTCAAACCTTGTTGAGACAAAATTATTACAAAACATAAGTGCTTTCAATGACGAAGAGGCTAAGCGAAGAAAAAATCATGATATTTTTCAGTTTATTATGTAATGCTTTGATTTTTATTGTTTATTTGTTTTTAATAAAAACGTTATCAAAGGTTATATTACGGTTATGTTGCTTAAATCCTTTATTTATCTTAAGTGTTTTGTCATTAAATGAGTATTTAAATAATGGTAATCTATAGAATTACCCCGCAGTTAAATAAGGGCTAAAATGGATACATATGTCGAATTTTAATTCGAAATTTGACAGTTCAAGTGAGTATAAAGCTTAAAATGAGCTATCTCACAATGAGGGCGGAATGCTTTAGGTTTATGATCAATTTGTGCTGTGGATTCAATGAGTAGCTGTTATACACTGATAATTCCTTGCGTCGAGCCTCAAAAGTAATTGTTTTTGAGGTTGTTTAGAGTATTCAAAATATAGTCATTGGCTGACTTGATGTCGTATAAATAAAAATTTGTCCAATAAAGCTTCTTATGCGACAATGCCGTATAAATCAATAAATGTCCGATAAACATTGTTATGCGACAAACTTATGCTAAAAAATAATACTGAAAAAGAACTCGTACTAAATTACGTAAGTTCTGCCGACAAACCTGTAACCATCAGTGATATTAAAACGGCTATAGATTTCCAAGTTGATAATCGTACCGTACAACGGTGGCTGAATAGTGCGGCTAAACAGGGATTAGTGTTAATCACGGGCGAGCGAAAGGCCCGTAAATACGTAAACGTGCCCCAGAAGCGTAAACCGACCTTTAAATTCTTAGAGCACTTACCTAGCTCAAAACAACAAGAACTACTTAGCATGTTACGTACTGTGTGGACGCACAACTCAACAGCACTTGAAGGTAATACACTAAACTTAGGTGAAACGCAGTTTATATTAAGTGAAGGGTTAACTGTATCGGGTAAGCCTTTAAAAGATCATAAAGAAGTAATGGGGCATGCGACAGCTATCGACTTGCTTTACGATATGGTCAGTAGTGATCTGACTGTAAGTAAAATCAAACAGCTACATAAAGCCGTTCAGACTGATGTTATATTCGATATAGATAAACCTTATGGCGACTACAAAGTCGTACCTAATGGAACCTACTTATTGCTTGATGATTTACCTGATGGAAAGTCAAGTGTATACCACGCGTACTCACGACCATTTGATGTAGCAAAACTTATAGTTGGTTTAGTCCAGTACATCGAGTCATGCAAACCTCATAGTATTGACGAAGCGATCTCTATGTATGCGACAGCTCATTTAATCTTTGGTCAGATACACCCATTTTGGGATGGAAATGGACGTATTGCACGATTAATAGCTAACCTTATATTACTGAGAGCAGGCTTTGCACCTCTTGTTATACCAGCCACACGCAGGCTAGATTATATAGCTATTCTTTCTAAGTACAGTGCTAAACATGAAGCGCCTAGCCTTGGTGAACCGTTATATCACGTTGGAAATGAGCTTAAAACTTTCATTAATTTTTGCAAAGAATGCTACCAAGATACGATAAATATTATTGAAAGTATTAAGTAACATAAACCAAATTGCTTTGAGGCGAAAGTGAATTAGCGTATTGAATTAGTGTTTTTTAGGGCAGGTGTCTCGCCGTTAAGTTTTGACTGAAAAGGGCTTACCTATTGTGGGGTAGCCCTTATTGATTTATATAACTTGCCCCGTTATAGCTGCTTAAAAGTATTAACATGTGCTGCTGATGTCACCTTGCGGTGATATTCCGCTGAGCGCATTTCAGTGCCCATAAAACAATTGTCATTACGGTAATCCATTTTGCTTTCAACAAAAGCATTAGCAACCACATGCATTTCTTTACAACCACTACGCTCGGCAATTTTCTTAGCATTTTTAACGGTAATGCCACAACCCGGCATAATGATTATACGTTCGCCGGCTTTTTCTACCAGTTCAGTGATCAAATCAAGGCCTTCAAACACGGTTGGCTCTTGGCCACTGGTTAAAATGCGGTCAACACCCAACTCTATTAGCTCTTCCTGTGCTTGAAACGGGTCACGGCACATATCAAAGGCGCGATGAAAGGTAACATTCATCGGCCGTGCTATTTCAATTAGTTCTCGCGTTCTTTCATAATCAATATTGCCATCGCTTTTAAGCAAACCAAATACTACACCGTCAACCCCTAAGGTTTTGCATTGCTGAATGTCATATTTCATCGCATTAAATTCAATATCGGAATAACAAAAGTCACCACCACGGGGGCGAATTATCACTTGTAAGCCAATATTGATATGCTCGCGAGTCATGGCTATCATCCCCGCACTAGGCGTAGTGCCACCTTCAATAAGGTTATCGCAAAGTTCTACACGCTGTGCACCACCTTGCTCAGCGGCAATAGCATCTTCACAAGATTCTAAGCAAATTTCTAACGGGAGGGTTTTTAATGAAATGCTTTCTAACATGATGGTCCTTTAATTTTAATAACAGCGCTATTTTTGTTTCGCATAAGCGGCAAAAGATTGAATGAGTTGTTTACGAAAAATAACCGTAAGCGCTAATAACATCAATGCAATTGAGGAGGGCTCGGGAACACTTATATTACTGTTTGTTTCATAGGACAAGTTTATATCGCCAAATACTAGTCTTGGTCTGTTATGACGGTCGTCTCTACTGCTCAGGTTGTTAGTAGCGGTTATTTGGAAGGTTAAAAACTGTTTGCTATTAGCAAAACCTGAAAATAGTGCTGTATCAAAATCAATTATTTGGCTTTCAAGTTTTAAGGTAGTATCGCCAAAGCTGACGCTTGCGTTACCATAGTCTTGATTTTCAAATAATAGATTAAAACTTAAATATATGAGGTTAGTTGTATCTATTTGCCAGCTCATTTGTGCCCATTCATCTTTAAAAAGATGAGAACGACCTGAAATGGCAAATTCATAAGGTAATTGACCTCCTAACATATGACTGAAACTACGACCTGATTCAGAAAGGGTTGCGTTGGAACTGTCTAATTCAGTAGTGATTAATCCGGCATTGGCAACCGATGCCATTAATAGCATAGAAACGATAGCCAGCTGTTTTATCCCTATTGTTAACTTTTTCATAATATTTCCTACTGCTTTGATGATAATGGCGAACAACCTAAGTTGTTCGCCTAATGGATAAGTTAATTTAAAAGCCTAATTTAAAATTCAACCAATACGACTGGTGAACATACACCGTCACTGTCACATACTTGGTATTCAAAGCTTGTTTCAGTTGCTTTACGTTCTGAGTCAGTATATTTGCCAGTATTGCTAACGTCTGATGCAATCACTTCACCATTTCTGATAATAGATACTGTTTCAGCACCTTCTACAGAGCCTGTCCATACCAACTTATTACGTAATGTGCCACGACGAGATAGGTATTGACGAGGTACAGTTAATTCAAGTGAAGCGGCAGCTGCCCATACGGTTTTAGTACGAGTAGTTGATTGTTGAAGTGAATCTGTCACCGTTAAGCTCACTTCATAACTACCATCACTAGCAAATGTGTGAACTAGGTTTTGAGTGGTAGATGTTGCACCATCACCAAAGTCCCATGCATAGCTAACAATGTCATTATTGTTATCGGTTGATAAATCAGTAAACGCTACGGTTAAACCATCAGCAACATAACTAAACTCTGTTGCAGGAGCTGCATCGGCTAATGAACCAACACCATCAAAACTAACAGACCAGCCTGTAAATGTAGCTCTGTCAAGGCGTACTTCGTCAGCAACAGTTAACGTCCAATCTCCTGCAACGGTTTCGCCGTAAAAGGCACGGCCTAAGTCTATTTCAGCCACTAAACCTTCACCATCAACACTGGTGCGGTTATGTACAACCTTAGTCGTACCAGCAGGAGAAGTTAGCTTGATTCTTAAATCATTGCTGTTACCTGTAGGAATGTTAATGGATACTTTTGTGGTAATAGTCGTAATAACATCAGTTAATGACAGTACACTTTGAACACCGTTTTTATCACCGTCAGGTAAGTCAATTGTTTCATTTCTAGCAAAAGTAAAGGTTTCCATGTCATTAGGTAATACATCAACAATAAAGCTAATGCTTTTATCTTTAATTGGGTTACCTTCGTTATCATTTTGACCGTCTGTTTCACCATCAACCATGATGTTATATAAACCAAATGGCGTATCAGCAGTAGTTGCTACACTTAATGACGTGCTATCACCAGAGGTAATGCTTTCAGGTGTAAAGTTTGTTTCCAAATCACCCGATGCGCTAAATGAAATAGTACCATCCCAATCAAGCTTAGCTGCTGAATTAATTGAAAACTCAGCAGTTTCACCGGCAGTGATAGTGACATAGTTTTCATCAGTAGACAGTTTATAGCCTTTAACAGGATTAGCTTCATCAACCGCATTGGCAACATTTAATCTTTTGCCTGAAACAGTTCTACCTGCTAAAGCGTCAATTGGGTCACCTGTGTTCATGAGTATGTCTTTCATCTCAGCCACGGTAATATCACCATCAATTGCAGCAAGTAACGCTGCCGCGCCACTCACCATAGGAGTCGCCATTGACGTACCTGATAACCAAGCGTAACGAGATTCCCCGCCTACTGATGCTGCTGGGTAGGTAGATAAGATATCCGATCCTGGTGCACCCATATCAACCGTGGTTAAGCCCCATTGTGAAAAGCCTGATTTTTGATCTTTATTAGTCGTTGAAGCAATTGACATGACATTTGGCACGTCATAATTTGATGGATAATAATCACTCATGTCATTATCCGAAGCATTATTTCCGGCGGCTGCAGCAAATAATACTCCTGCATCGTTATGAGCTGAAATAGCATTTTCTAGTGCCTCTGAGTAATCACCACCCCCCCACGAGTTATTGGTGACTTTAAGGTTTAAGTTGTTTTTCTCTTTTACCGCTAACATGTAATCTAAACAGGCAATAGCACCTGAAGTCGAACCGCCGTTTGGCCCTAAGAATCGACAACCAACAATAGTGACATCATGGTTCATACCCACCACGCCCATACCATTATTGGCTTCTGCGCCGATAGTGCCAGATACGTGGGTGCCATGCCCGTGGGTATCCATTGGATCACCTTCGTTATCAAAGGCGTCCCATCCATGAACATCATCAACATAACCGTTGCCATCATCATCAACGCCGTCTTCGCCGTATAGCTCTAATGTGTTAGTCCACATGTTATTGACTAAGTCTTCATGGGTATAATCAACACCCGTATCAATAACACCTACCACTACTTCTTTTGACCCCGTTGTTTTTTGCCAAGCAGTTTCAGCATCAACATCCGCGCCAGCTGTACCAACAGTAGATCTATTACCAACAGTGATGGTTTGACCGGTGTTTTTCATGCCCCATAAATTATCGTACGCAGGGTCATTAACTACTGCAGCAGGCTCACTAACAGCAATATGATAATCGAGTTCAACGCTTTCTATTGCAGGATGCTTGCGAAGACGTTTCATTAATACGTGAATATCGTCGGTTGCAACGGTAAGTTTAGCTAAGCGGCCACCGAGTATATTGTTGAAGTGTTGTGCACTTGCGCCATTATTTGCTAATGATTTTTGTGCTTGCGTGGTGCCTGCTTTATAAGTAACAATCAGTGAGTTAGCACTGTATTGTGCTGGTTGAACTTCTTCTGCAATAGCGCTTGTTAAGACCATTGCAGGTAACATCGCTAATGCGACAGTAGATAATTTAAATTTCATATTTTTCTCTCTTAATATCATGTTAAGGCAAGCTAAGCAGCATTTAACTATTGGTGTTATGCACACTTGTTTGCTTTCTATTTTTCTACTTATTTGTCCAGCCCAGACATTTGCAGCAGTAATAGCAAAGAGATGACGTAATTATTAAGGCTTTAAAATATCAAAAACAAGCGTACGCCCCAAAAAACAGACTTTATTAGTAGAATTTTCCTTTTATTTTCAATGACTCATACTTTTTTATGAAATACGTGGCTGACTAATAAAAAGGGACTAGTCATAGTGGTAAAATAACTAGGGTGGATTACATTTTCTTTATTAATCAAGTTGTTATTGTTTTTGTGTTTCCTACCTTTTTGCGATTGTTTAGTGTTTTTTTATTAGGCACTATGCCAACACACTAATATTTAATGAGCTTGAAAAAGTGACGCTAAACATTAGTAATACCAAAAGCCCAGTTGGTAGCAGCACTAGTTCAATATGAGAGGAATAACTTGGTTAACGGTTTTTATTAACTGCGAACTGAAAGTCTCAAATTAATTAGGAATATAAAACATGCGTAAATTTAAACAATCTCTATGCAGCGCATCTATTGCGTTAGCATTAACTACCTCAGTGTCAGCGATAGCAGATGACGCTACTTTAGCTGAGCATTTTTCATCTGAGCAACAAGTTGCCGCTATTTCAGGTGAAAACGAAGCATATATCATGATCGGTGAACAAACTGCATCAGAGGGTAATGATGCCAGTATTGATATCCAAGGTAAGTATGTTTATAGCGATATTACTATTGATGGTAATGATAATGTTGCTACTACAGAACAAACTAAAGTGATTCCAATGTTGGCTAACATGATGGGCAGAATCTTTATCACCGGTAATGATAATGACATTGGCATTATACAACACGGTTATGGCGGTGCAGCCCGTGTTGACATACTTGCTGGCAACAATAACCTTGTTAATGTTGAACAGCAACATTTTGTTCACGACGCAGTTGGTATCTGGGACGTAATAAAAATAACAGGCTCTGACAACACGGTTGATTCACTCACTTATATCGATTTAGACGACGCTCAACAACGTACCAACCTAACGATTGAAGGTGATAACAATACTGCCTTTATACATAAAACAGGTATACGTGGTGATCTTGGTTGGAAACAAAACGTCGATAAGCCTTCATATTTGAAAGGTAACAACAATGAGTTAAGTATTGAATTGCATGATACTGGTCGTTCTACCGTTTATGCTGAGTTTACTGGTGATGACAATATTATTAATATTGAAATGCGAGGTGATACTGATGCTTATGCGAACAAAGATCATATCATCAACATGGAAAAATCATCGGGCAGTGGCAACACTTTTAATATAAATAGCTTTGGCTCAGGTGGTTCTGTTAATTTCAAAGAGTTTTCGGGTGATGATAACCAAGTAACCGTTAACAATTTATCAGGTTTTAATAACCGGACGATTAAAGCGTTTCATGTTGGTGATAGCAATGTGATGAATTTCACCTTTAATGGTGACGGGCAAAACCAAGCGAACATCGGTAAAACCACAGAAAATAGCAGCACTACTAACATCAATATCGACGGTAGTTGGAATAACATTTCTCGATTAGGCGCAACAGGTGATCGCAATACTTGGGATTTATCTATTACAGGTCATAGTAATAAACAATTTGCGTCAAAACCTACATCAGCAAGCATTACCGCAACTACAGGTAATGATAATAGCTTTATTATCCAGCAGACAGGTAATAAGAACATCGCTGAATATCAAGACGCCGGTAATAACCGTTTTTACGAAACTATTCAAACGGGTGATGAAAACTACTCATCTGTCAAAGGAATAGGTGATAATAAACGTGTTGGGGTAACACAAGTTGGTAATTACAACTCCGCTGACTTGACTATTGATCGCACTTTGAATCATGCTGGTGATTATGGCTCTGACGCCAGTAATGTTTATATGGTATCACAAGAGGGTACTGATAATATTGTCACGGTTGATATGGATGCAGCCGCTAAAATGTACATTAACCAAATAGGTGAGGAGAACATTGTTGACTTGCAGGTAACTTCTTTCCAAGAAGGAATGTCTGCAAAGGATGTCTATTATGACTTTAACCAAATAGGTAATGAAAATGTCATTGAAGTGGATATTGAAGCAGGTAAATGGGGCAAACAGGAATATAACCAAACGGGTTTAGATAACTACATTAGTTGGACCGATGAAGGTGGCGGTAGCAATACTGCTGCTATTGACCAGGTAGGTGCTTCTAACACCGTATACATGACAGTGGCTACCTTTGGTTGGTCAGAGCGTAATAAGTTTGATATTGACCAAGAAGGCGCTTACAACGAAGTTGATATGGATGTTACTGGTAATGGTAACGGTACTGGTGCAGCAAATGTTTGGGATGGTTATTCTGCCGGTATTGTCATTCAGCAAGATGGTGACGACAACTTATTACTGGGCAATGATGGCTTTGGCTTTACTATTAACGGTAATGTTAATGCCTTACTTGTAGAACAGGTGGGTAATGGTAACACTGCTGCTGGCTTTATTATTGGTAATAATAATGTGGCTCAGATGACTCAAATAGGTAATGACAACTTTGCCAGTATTAATATCAGTGCATATTAATTAACTGAGTTAATAGCGAGAAAAGTTAAACACTGTTAAATCCAAATAATTGATAATTTAGCAGTTGTTTAATGTTAGAAGTTAAAAGGGCGTTAGGGTAAATATTATTCCCCCAAAGTAATTTACTTTAACGCCTTTTTTTTAAGCAAAAGATAAACTTAGTGGATTGAATTAACCACTAAATCGTTATTCACGTTGTAAGGAATAGCACGATGGAAAGTTCATCAAGCCAAGATGATAACCTTAAAGAAGAAGCCACCCGGCAAATAATAGAATTGGGCTGTTCAATTGAAGATGTAGCCAAAAATACCGGTATCAGTGAAATGACATTATATCGCTGGACACAAGAGGCTGTTAATTTTGCCTTAGCTAAAGAGTAATTACGGACTTTACCAATTGTTGATTGTATTTCCTCTTCCACATTGCTTGCTCAGTTTTTATTAATGTCTTGTTTTTCGTCAAAATATATTTACAAAACAACAACTTTCTTATGAATGAATGCCTAATTAGTGTTTAGTTTATATTATTTATCAGATATATTGGTGTTTGGAAAGGTTTGTCTTTAGGTTCACTTTCAGGTTATATTAGTTATGTAAGCGCTTACATTGGTGCGTCAGTGAATGGTGTTATAGTATTTTTTGGGGATTTGAATGCGCTTTATTCAAATAGGCGAGTGGTTGTTTGACAACCAAGCACAACAGCTCATTAAGGATAATGAAGCGATACAACTAGAGCCTATCAGTAGTGACTTACTACTGTGTCTAGTCTTGAATAAAGATAAAGTTGTCAGTAAAGATGAGCTTATTACGCACGTTTGGAAAAACCGCATTGTTTCCGATTCTGCCATAACCCGCGTAATTTCAATGTTGCGAAAGCACTTAGGTGATGACCCGGTAAAGCCTACTTATATCCGAACTATTCATAAACAAGGTTATTCGCTTGTTATTTCTGTTGAAGAGGTATCAGAGCAAGAACTAGCTGCTACTCAGTTACGCGGTGCACGGAGCGTAAATAAATACCTCTCTTTTCAAAATGGCCTAATTTTCTTACTCGTAATGAGCTTTGCATTTTTATTGTTTCCACGGGAAGTTGAAAAAATAACAGACGTTAAAGCGATGAACAACTACTCGATAACACCAGTTATTTCAAAAAAGGGTCAGCAACGGAACATCGTACTTTCTCATAATGAAAAATGGCTGCTTTATTCTCACAATACGAAAAATTCAAAATTCAGCAATTTGTATATCAAAAACTTAAAAAATGGAAAAATTAATCAATTAACGCATGGTGAATTTAACGATATCGGTGCCAGTTTTAGTTTTGACGATAGTGAAGTATATTTTGCCCGCATAGTTAGAGGAAAGTCATGTAAAATTATGCGTTTAGATTTAGTGGGCTTTTCAGATAATCAAGAAAAAGAAATAGTTAATTGTAATAAACGCTTGGATTATAACATGGTATCGGTATTACCAAATAACCAAGAGATACTGTTTCGCGACTTTAAGCAACCGAGAGGTTTTGCCATTTACCGCTATCATTTAGTAAATAAAACTTACCACCCAGTAACAAAGCCAAATGAAAAATCCACTATTGAGTATCATCAAAAACTATCTCCTGATGGAAATTGGCTAGTTGTTCTACAAGTCTTGAATTCAGTGGTTGATGTGGTTGTCAAAAATTTAATTACCAATACTCAAGAAGTGATTTTTAGTAGTGAAGCAATAAGGTCAACCAATATTGCTTGGAGTAACGATAGTCAATCTGTTTATCTTATAGATAAACAATTTAATCAACTGCTTAATGTAAATATACATTCTGCGGAAGTTAAACCAATTGCGCTAGTTAGTAAGTTATTATCTTCAATATCTCATCAAAACGCAGCAGGAGAAATATTTGCAGCTTATGGTTTAAAGTCTCAAGTTGATTTATTTTCAATCAGTTTAGATGTTAATCCAAAAGAGCATATTATTATTGACTCTAGTGCAAATGATTACCACGGTGTTCAGCTTAGCAAAGATAAACTATTTTTTATTTCTGATCGCTCAGGCTTTAGTCAGTTTTATTTACGTGGCAGTGATAATGTCGATATCCAGTTATCTCATTTTAATCAACATTTGAGGTTTAGCAGTATTAATCTTCACCCCAGCGGTAAAACTCTTGTTGGTAAAGCTGGGCTGCGATTATTTACTTTTGATATTGAACAAAAGCAAATGACTTGGTTATCTGATGAAGAAAATAGTATAAGTTCCCCTTTTTATAATGAGCAAGGTGAAATCTTTTATTTAAAAGAAAATAAATTTCAACACAATGTGTATCGATATATAGATAAAAAAACTGATGAAGTCATTTTAGAGGGGGTTGGTATTGCTCAGTGGCTTAAAACAGAGCAAGGTGATGAAGACCTATTTTATCAAAAAAGCAATGGGGTAGTATACCGCCATAACTTTAACACCAAAAAAACAACCCAAGAAACCTATGGAATACCTCACCCCGGCGGACAGAGAACTTGGTTAGCGACAAATAAAGGGATTTATTTTTTACGCAGCGGTAACTACGATAGAAGAGGTATTTATTTTAAAGCGTTTGGACATAAAAAAGCGGATTTATATTATTCAACAGAGCCTTATGGTGTATATGGTCTTCATTTTGACAAATTTAATCAACGCTTTCTTGGTGAAAAACGTGATAATGACATGGTAACCAAGGTGGTCAAAGTTAAAGTTAAGGATAAGGTTAATTAGCATAAATAAACAAACTAATAGTATGGTTGTCATGTAAGATAAAGTTTTTTAGTACCACCACCACATTTTGTTAAGTTCTGAAAACACATCCTTGTGTTTAGTTTTTTTTAGATTCTGTCAATCTGCAAGTTTATTTATTTTTAGGCAGACAGTTCTGCCGCCATCGCATTCTTCATTGCCCAGTAAATTAATTCCACCCGGTTTTTGCATTGTGTTTTTCTAAAGGCACTGTAAATATGAGTTTTCACCGTATGACAACTGATAAACAGCGACTCCGCAATATCATTATTACTTGAACCTTTACAAACTAAGCTAACAATTGCTTTTTCACGGCGTGTCAAAGATTTAATCGTTGCCAGCTGCTCTTGGGTTAACTGCGCTTCTTTGTTTCCGGAATTGTGTTGTAAAATATTACTCAGTGCCAAGCTAATATTTTTCCGACTAAACCAATATTCATTTTGTTGTACTGCATATATCGCTTTAATCACTTCATCGGCTCTTAAATTTTCATAAATAGCCCCAGTACAGCCTCGTTGAATGGCAACAGCTTCGTTAACATCACCTTTAGAAAGGTTTACCAATAATATTTTATGCTTTCGTGCATATATTTCTGTTTGCTTTGGTAACTTCTCTTCGGTTAATGCAACGGATGTATAGTCGATAATTATGATACCGCTAGGTCTATTTGTCAGTACAAATGGGTTGGCGTCAACAACTTGTACATTAAAACCTAGCGATCCAATTAATGACTCTAAATTACTCATGGTCTCAGTTGAGTTATGAGGTACTATATATATGTTTTTATTGTTCTTCATATTCTTACTCCAACGTCGTCAAATTCAGATCAAAACTCAGATCAAAAACGTGACAGATTGCTTACTTGATATCAAAAGTATTACAGCTCTGCCTCATAATCAACAGTGTTCAACCAATCATAGGATGTAATCATAACTCCAAACGCTTGTTTTTGTTAACCCACTGAAAAATAGTGGTTAAATATACTTGGTTAAAGATCTTATAAGATCCTATATTAGCGGTGTTTAACTGATTTTTACCTTTGTTTCCTTTAAAATAATGACATGTAAATTAAAAGAGATCCTTTATCTTCTCTATTTATATAGCTTGTAAGTTTTTAGAAGATTAATACTTTTTTGGTATTGTTAAACATAGTATAAATATTATTATTTATGCCTTCTACTTTGAGTAACTTTGTAGAACATCAAAACAATAAATATAAAAAAGATCATTTCTCAGTTGGATGTTTTGAAGTGATAGATACATTAAGGGAAATTATATGAATAATTTAAAACGATTTGAGTTATCAGTTTTGAGTAAGGCTTGTGTTGTTGCACTCGGACTTTGTTCTTTTAATTCGTTTGCAGCAGAAGCTGAAGCGGTAAAAGAAAACGTAGTTAAAAAGAAGAGCGATGAAATTGAGGTCATTGAAGTTGTCGGTGTTCGTGGCAGTATTAGACAATCTATAAATGACAAACGATTTGCTAATGAAATTATGGATTCCATTAGTGCTGAAGACATGGGACAAATGCCTGACGCAAATATCGCAGAATCTTTATCACGTATCACAGGTGTACTCATTACCCGTAATGACGAAGGGGAAGGTACTGGCTTAAGTATTCGTGGCTCATTTGATAATAATATTGAAATTAACGGCAGTACCTTAGCGGGAGCAATAGAAAAAGGAGGAAGCTTAAATGACGCTTCTGGGTTAGACAGTGGCCGAGGCGTTAATCTGCAAGATATACCCGCAGAACTTTTTTCTAGTATTGACGTTTATAAAACGGCTCAAGCAGACCTTACTGAAGGTTCGTTAGGTGGCTCGGTTAACTTAAAAACCAAAAAGCCGCTACAAAGAGAAGATGAAAATTTCGCGTTACTAAATACCAAGGCACAATATAGTGATATTGGTGAAGAAGTTGACCCTGAATTTAATTTATATTTAGGTAAAAACTATCGTGATACTAAGTACGGTGATTTTGGTGGTTTGCTCACTATTACTCAAAAAGACATTCGTTCTAATACTGAAGCCTTTGGCTCAGGGTTAGGCTCTGATGGCGGCTCACGTTGGGTTCGTCAAACCGGTTTTAATGGTGCCAATAGTGGACCTAATGGTGGTGATCTTGATGATAAGTACATCAAAATAGATGTTAACGGTGATGGTGTAAGTGATGTAAACGATGTTTATTATGTACCATCATCGTTTGAGCTTTCGTCAAATGAACGTCTTTCAGAGCGAAAATCTGTCAATGGTACTTTGCAATGGCAACCAAATGAAAAGTTAAGTATTACCCTTGATGCCACATACAACAAATATGACGATGTTTATCAGGCCAGTAAGTTAGGTATTCAATCGCATAAACATCGTGCATTTGCCCTGGAAAGTGACAACTTTGTCTTAACTCAACTTGGCGATGTACCTGGTGGAACATATTGGAAGGATAATGATCTTAAAAATACTTCTGCAGTACCCGCAGGACCGGTTGCTTATGTCGGAAGTGGTTTACTTGGGGGCGGTCTGCTTCAAATGGGTTGTAGTCCATGTCAAGGTGTATCAGACCGGGAATCAAAACAGGCTAATGTAGAAATTGATTACCAAGTTAATGACGATGTGCTGTTTGAATTTAAAGCATCAACATCAGATGCAGATAGTGAACGTTTTCACGGTCAAATGAAAATAACCCAAGAGTTAGGCGGTAATTGGAAACAACATAATGTTCAAGATGGCATAAATGTTTATGCATTTAATGAAAGTGGCGTAGATTTAGCTGACGTTACTATTTATGACAATTATGGTTCAATGAGCCCAGTATCATTAGACCCTGCTAACTTAAATGATAATTGGCGTTTAAGTCAAATGCAGCGTCAAGCGGCCTTGGTTCAAGAAAGTAGTGATACTGTTAAATTTGATATTACCCATGATATTGAAGATTCATTTTTTACCGAAGTAAAATATGGTGCACGCTGGGCCGAAAGAGGTTTTGCTCAGCAGGCGTATTATAATCAAAATAAATCTTCAGACGGTCCAACTTGGGATGGTCTACCTCAAGCAAATATACAAGATATTTTCTTAAATAAAGAAAAGAATGTAGACCCTGAAAACAATGATGTCTCTGATTATATGGCAAGCTGTTTAACAACAGCAACCAGCCAGGTCAGTACTGAATTAAGTGGAAATTTACCAAGTAATTACACAACCTTTGACTGTGATATGAATGAAATGGGCATAATGGTGGGCTTACCTGACATTTATGCACTTACCGAACTTGGCGACCCTGTCTTTGATAAAGCCTATGAGAATACTTCGGTTACCGAGGAAACCTTAGCTGCGTATTTTAAAGCATCTTTTGATGTTGTTATACCTCGGGGCACGTTCGAAGGGATACGTTTTTGGGGGAATGTAGGTAATCGCTGGGTTAAAACTGAGGTGTCTGGCAGAGGTATTTACTTTAAGTCGCTTGAAGATCCAAATTATCAAAGAGTGCCTGGTGAATTTCCCTATGGGTATAGAGATTCTGGTGGAAAATACTTTGACCACTTACCAAGCTTTAATGCCAACTTTGCATTAGCGGAAGATAAAATACTACGTTTAGGTTGGGGTAAAACTTTAGGTCGTCGTGGTTTAAAAGAAATCGCACCTCGCATGGAGATATGGTATCCAGACTATACACCTGAAGAATATGACGGTGCTGGTAGCTCGGGTAACATAAATTTACCGCCAAGAAGAGCCGAAAATGTTGATGTTTCTTTTGAGTGGTATTTTGCCGATGCAGGTATGTTGTCTGTTGCTTATTATTACCGAGAAATTGAAAATTCTGGTCTAATTATTGACCCTGAATCTTCTTATGATCTAAACCTTGGCGATCATCTCTTTTACGTGCAACAGCGTAAGGTTATTGGTAATGCACGTGTCAAGGGCTATGAAATTAACTATCAACAATCGTTAGAAATGCTACCCGGGTTGTTTAAGCATTTAGGCTACGGTATTAACTACACCAAACCATTAGGTGGCTCTACCTTTGAGGATCAAGAAGGTGACATTCACGACAATCCAGGTGTTGCAAAACACAATGGTAATGCTTTTGTTTATTATGATGATAATAAATTCAGTATTCGTGCTGCTTATAACTACCGAAGTGAGCATGTTGTGCAAAGACAGAGATATTTGGGTTGGGCTCAACAACATGAATTCTTGCCAAGCTATAAAAGTGCTTATGGTCAGTTAGATGTTAATGCGACTTATAAGTTTAGTAAAAACTGGAAAGTGAACTTTGCCGTAAGAAACTTAACCGATGAACATCAAGAAACCTATGCGAAATACAAAGAGTTAACCGACCGCGTTAGTTACTTAGGCCGAAAATATACCTTAGGAGTTACTTATAAGTTTTAGTCTTTTAATTGAAAAGTTTTAAGCAACTTCATTACTCACGTTACCTTGGTTTGTTGACAGACGTTCCCTTGGTTCCCTTACACACGGAATGACGTGAGTACTTTGCTTAGCATATCGAGTGCTGATTTTGGCACTCGATATTTTTTATCCAGTGAATTTTGTCATGCAATTAATCAAATTGAAATTTCATGCTAAAGACCATTTTATTTTTGAAGCGAATATATGAACAAAAAATTATTATTAACACTAACAACAAGCGTGATTTGTTTATTGAATGCTTGCTCTCAATCCGATGACGTATTAACTGAGCAAAAATCGCTAAAGGACAATAAGCCCAATATTGTTGTTATTTACATTGATGATCTTGGTTATGGTGATGTTAGTAGTTATGGGGCAACTGCAGTAAGTACCCCTAATATAGATAGGCTAGCATACAATGGCATTAAGTTTACCGATGCACATAGCAGTGCTGCTACTTGTACCCCTTCGAGATATTCTTTATTAACAGGCGAGCATGGCTTTAGAATTAAAGCCGATGTGCTTAAAGGAGATGCACCCTTATTGATTTCAACCAATAAGCCCACATTACCAAAAATGTTAAAAAAAGCGGGTTATGCCACCGGCGTTGTAGGTAAATGGCACTTAGGTCTAGGCGATGGCAACATTGATTGGAATAGTGACGTGACACCAGGCCCGTCGGAGGTTGGTTTTGATTACAGCTTTTTATTGCCTGCTACTGGCGATAGAGTGCCGACAATTTACTTAGAAAATAATAGAATTGTAAATTTGGATGTGAACGACCCTATTTCGGTTAGTTATAAAGAAAATATTGGTAAGAGACCTACAGGTGTTGAACATCCAGAACTACTAAGGTACGCCGCAGACCGCCAACATAGCGATACCATTATTAATGGTGTAAGCCGAATTGGCACCATGTCGGGGGGAGAGCAGGCGCTGTGGAAAGATGAAGATTTTGCCGATATTTTTACTAATAAAGCAATAGCCTTCATTCGTAAAAATAAGGCTAATCCTTTTTTCTTATTTCATTCTTACCACGATATACATGTGCCTCGTTTACCTCACCCCCGTTTTAAAGGCGCAACAAAGATGGGGCCTCGAGGTGATGCAATTGTTCAAATGGACTGGATGACAGGGCAAATAATAAGTGAATTAGAGCGATTAGGTTTAGCCGATAATACCATCATTATTTTTACTTCTGACAATGGCCCGGTGTTAAATGATGGCTATGAAGACCAATCGGTAGCGTTGATTGGCAGCCATAAGCCGTCAGGTCCATTTAGAGGTGGAAAATATAGTGCATTTGAAGCGGGTACGCGTGTTCCAATGATTGTTTACTGGCCAAATATCATAAAGCCAAGTCAATCTAATGCGTTAATTTCTCAAATGGATATTTATAAGTCATTTGCCAAATTAATTGACGTTGACGTAGGTATCGATGAAGCAATAGACAGTCAACAGTTACTTTCAGCTTTATTAGGATATTCACAAAGAGGTAGGAAGCATTTACTTGAAGAATCTGTCGGACCTCACGCTCTAAGAAGTGGGCAATGGAAATATATTTCGCCCAATAAAAGCAACAATAATTTCCCTTGGCTTAAACCAAAAGGCATTGAAGGAGGTTTTGCTAAATATCCTCAATTATATGATTTATCGAAGGATATTAATGAACAAAACAATATTGCAACCGAACACCCTGAACTAGTAGAAAAGTTTGAAATGGTTATTACAAACATTGTAAAGGTTGGCTATTAACTCATGACCTTACTTCATTCTATTTATGACAAAAGGTTTCCAGTTTTAATCATTTTATTGTTGCTATTCTCTTATCAAATTCATGCTGAAAATGATTGGGAAAACCCTCAAGTAGTAGGCATCAATAAACTGCCAGCAAAAGCGAGTTTCTTTGCTTTTATTAATGAAAAAGAAGCAGAAAATGAGAAAGAATTAGCAAGTAATTTTCTCAACTTGAATGGGCTGTGGAAATTTAAGTTGGTCGATAAACCTGCAGACATTATTACGGATTTTTATCAAACGCATTTTGAAGACAGTGAATGGAATGATATTCCAGTGCCAAGCAATTGGGAATTGCAAGGGTACAGTACCCCTATTTACGTTAATCAACCTTATCCATTCATAAAGAATCCACCGTACATTCAAGCTCATGATAATCCGGTTGGCCATTATCGTCGTTCTTTTATCATTGATGAAAGTTGGCAGGGTAAAGACGTAACCATTCATTTTGGTGCAGTTAAGTCAGCCTTTTATTTATGGGTAAATGGTAAAAAGGTAGGTTATAGCCAGGGCAGCAAAACACCCGCAGAGTTTGATATTACGCCATACATTAGCATTGGCGAAAATAGTATCGCTTTGCAAGTATTTCGCTGGAGTGACGGTAGTTACCTTGAAGATCAAGATTATTGGCGCGTCTCTGGTATTGAACGAGATGTCTATATCTATGCTAGCCCTGAGAATAAAATTAGCGATTTTTTTGTTAATGCCACATTAAGTGATGATTATCTATCTGGTGAATTTAATTTAGCCGTTGAATTAGCAAAAACACCTTCATTGCATACCATTAAGGTCGATTTGCGCGATGCTTCAGGGCAGGTTGTTTTTGATGCGAAATCTAAAATAGCTAAACAAAGCTCTCCCCAATTTACCGGGGTTATTCCTAATGTCAGACAATGGTCTGCAGAAATACCAACCTTATACACGTTGACCATCACGCACCTTGATAATGATAAAAGTGTTATAGAAGTTATTCATCAACAAGTCGGTTTTAGACGTGTAGAAATGAAAAATAGCCAATTCCTTATCAATGGCAAGGCTGTGCTCATTAAAGGTGTGAATCGCCATGAACATGATCCCGATACTGGCCATGTAATTTCTAAAGAAAGTATGGAGCTTGACGTTAAATTAATGAAGCAATTTAACATTAATGCTGTTCGTACTGCGCACTATCCTAATGATCCATATTTTTATGATTTAGCAAATAAATACGGTTTATACATTGTCGATGAAGCGAATATTGAGTCTCATGGTATGGGTTATAAGCGTGTTGAAGGTGGAACATTAGGTGATAATCCTGATTGGCAACACGCTCATATGCAACGAACCATTGCTATGGTCGAGCGTGATAAAAATCACCCATCAGTTATTGCTTGGTCACTGGGTAATGAAGCAGGCAATGGCGTTAACTTTTTTAAAACCTATCGTTGGATAGAACAACGAGACCCTTCACGGCCTCGCCAATATGAAAGGGCTGAGCACGACTGGAATACCGACATGATAGTGCCGCAATATCCAGGGCCTAGTCGTATGGAAAATTTTGCCAAGTCAAACCCAAAACGGCCAATGATCATGAGCGAATATGCGCATGCTATGGGTAATAGTGTCGGTAACTTTCAAGATTATTGGGATTTAATTCGCCAATATCCAGCACTACAAGGTGGCTATATTTGGGATTGGGTTGATCAAGGACTGAGGAAGACCACAGAACAAGGACATGAAATTTTTGCTCATGGTGGTGACTTTGGTAAGCCCGGCGTGCCATCCGATGGTAGCTTTGTTTTAAACGGTTTGCTTTTGCCTGATAGACGTCCGCAACCAGCGATATATGAAGTAAAAAAAGCTCACCAAGATATTCAATTTAAGGCCGTAGATTTATTGAAGGGTAAAGTTGAAATTTTCAATGAATTCTTCTTTAAGAACCTTGATGACTATAGCTTAGAGTGGCAGTTAATAAGCAATGGTGAGGTATTGCAACAAGGAAACATTGAGCAGCTATCTTTATCACCGCAACAAGCAAAAGTGCTGACCCTACCTTATACCATCAATAGTGATTACTCCCATGAAGTTTTTCTAAATTTAAGCGTGCGCACCAATAAAGCATTACCTTTATTAGCTAAGCGTCATGAAGTTGCCACTGAGCAGTATAAATTACCAATTCAGCCAATAGTTGAAATTGAGAAAAACTCTGCTGGGCAGCTCACCATTCACCAATTAGATCCCCGGCTTATCGTCGAGGTTCAAGGAAAAGAGTTTACCGCACGTTTTAACCAAAAATCTGGCTTGCTAGTAGGGTACCAATACAAGGGCAAAGAAATCATTACTCAGCCTCTTCAAGCAAATTTCTGGCGAGCGCCTAATGATAATGATTACGGCGGTAAGTGGCATGATAAACGCCGTGTTTGGAAATATGCTTCTGAACGCCAATTTAAAAAGTCTTTCGAAGTAATACCACAACAAGATGGCAACGTACTTGTTGCATCAACATTTTCAATTCCAGACGTTGATGGGTTGTTAAGTTTAAATTATTTAGTTAAACCTTCAGGTGAAGTTGTTGTTAGTTACCAGATGAATATTGGTAAAGAGGATGTTTCCGAAATTCCTCGAATTGGGATGAATGTTGAGCTTGGTCAAGACTACGATCACCTTAAGTACCTTGGCCGTGGTCCTCATGAGAATTACCGGGATCGTAATCACTCTGCCCATGTTGGTTTATATGAAAGCAGCGTTGCTGACCAATACCACCCTTATGTACGAGCGCAAGAAAGTGGTTATAAAACGCAAGTGCGCTGGGCAGAATTGACTAATAAAACAGGACTTGGCTTGCAAGTGAAAGGTTCGCCTCATTTCAGTATGAGTGCATTACATTATCGCATTTCAGATTTAGATTCAGGCGCAAGTCGAGAAGGCCTACACAGTGGCGAATTAATGCCAAGACCCTTGGTTAGTTTGAATATTGATTATGGTCAAATGGGCGTTGGTGGCGTGCAAAGTTGGGGAGCAACAGCATTAAAGAAATATTTTTTAACAGAGAAAGAGTACCGCTATCAATTTGTTTTAAAAGGTATTGATAACAATGAGTGATATATCTGTATATCAAAAAGTCATAAATGTTCCATTGAGGTTTGTGCGGTTAGTCATTGTTTACTTTGTCGCTTTTACTTCTTTAGTTATGGCTTATGGAAGTTACGCAAAATCACAACAACCAAATATCATATTGATACTGGCCGATGATTTAGGGTATGGCGATGTCAGCAGTTACGGTAGTAATAAAATACATACTCCAAACATTGATCAAATGGCCAAAGAAGGAATGCGTTTCACGCAGTTTTATGCAGGCTCTGCTGTTTGTACACCTACAAGAGTGTCAGTAATGACAGGGCGTTATCCGCTAAGGTTTAATGTTACCAGGCATTTTAAAGATGAAATAATGCACTTGCAGCGAGATGTACTCACCATTCCTAAAGCACTTAAAAGTGCCGGATATGTCTCAAAACACATAGGGAAGTGGCATTTAGGAGGCCTAAATGGAAAGCATATCAAGGATAGGGCAAATAGCATTCCTGGTCCTATAGAGCACGGTTTTGATCATTACCTCACTATGATTGAAGACCCACTATATCGAAAACCCGCCATGCTTGAAAAACGTTTGTACAAAGATGCAGGCAAACATTTGCTCAGAGATGAAAAAGTTATTGCACCTATTGATAAGCATTGGACTGATATTAAAACCGATGAGGCGTTAGGTTTTATAGAGAAAATTGCCGGTAGTGAGCAGCCTTTCTTTTTAAATCTATGGTTTGATGTTCCGCATTCACCTTATGAAAAAACACCGGAAATATCATTAAATCAATACAAAAATAAAGCCGTAGGTCACGAACAACTGTATCGAGGCATGGTCAGCCATTTAGACTTAAGTGTTGGTAGAGTATTAAATAAGTTAAAGGATTTAGGCATTGAAGAAAATACCTTGGTTATATTTACCAGTGATAATGGACCAGCGTATCGTGGCTCTGCGGGGCCATTTAAAGGCAGAAAAGTAGATTTTCATGAAGGGGGAATTCGAGTACCTGCTATCGCATGGTGGCCATCGAAAATTGCTGCCAAGCAGGTCTCGAACGAACTCCTTCATACCAATGATTTACTGCCGACATTTGCAGCGTTAGCACTTAAACCCATTATTAAGGAAAAGGCAGTTGATGGGATGAATGTATCGTCTCACTTATTAACTAAGCAACCAATTAATGATCGAGGTTTTGTGTTTTGGCAAATAGGTGATTATCAACACAATGGTAATTACACCAGCATTCTAGATGAAAGGCCTACTCCTGTTATCACAGAAGTTGTTCGTAAAGATAACTGGAAATTACTTGCTCGTCATGGCAAAGCGAAAGAGCTGTTTAACTTAGCAGAAGACCCATATGAAAGGTGGAATTTAATCAATGATTATCCACAGCGGGTTAAAGAAATGACAACTGCACTTAGCTTATGGCTTGCTGAGCCACGAATGAAAAAGCCATATTAGTTTATATAAACGGCGACAAAACAAATGAAAAATAATAGACGACATTTTATTAAATCATCTGCAGCTTTATTGGCCGGTGCTGCTAGCCCTGTAGTGTATTCAATGTCTGAGTCAACACCATCAGCCTTGCCGGTTCCAAGTGCTGCGAAAATTATCTCTACTTGGAATTTTGCCGTAGAAGCAAATAAACCTGCATGGGAAATATTAAGCCAAGGTGGCACGGCACTAGATGCTGTAGAAGTGGGGGCTCGCGTACCTGAGGCAGATGAAAATAATCATAGTGTTGGCTACGGTGGCTTTCCTGACAGAGAAGGTATTGTAACGTTAGATGCAAGTATCATGGATCACCATAGCAACTGTGGAGCGGTTGCATGCCTAGAAGGGTTTAAGCACCCGATTTCAATAGCCAGAAAGGTCATGGAAGAAACGCCTCATGTGATGTTGGTAGGTAAGGGCGCGCAAAAATTTGCATTAGCTCAAGGGTTTAAAAAGCAAAATTTATTAACAGAAAAAGCTAAACAGAAATGGCAGCAATGGCTAAGAAAAAGTGATTACGTACCAGAAATTAATGTCGAGAATCATGACACTATCGGTATGTTAGCGCTAGATTCACACGGAAACCTCGCAGGTGCGACCACAACTTCTGGCGTAGCATGGAAAATGCATGGCAGAGTGGGCGACTCTCCCATTATTGGTGCTGGCTTGTTCGTGGATAATGAGGTGGGAGCAGTTGCCTGTACTGGCTTAGGCGAAGCTGTGATTAGAACTGGGGCTAGTACTGTGGTTATGGAAATGATGCGTGCTGGAAAAACGCCACAACAAGCCTGTGAAATTGCAACTCAACGCATTCATAAAATCCATAAGAATCATCGAGATATGAAATATTTACAAGTTGCCTTTATTGCTATGAATACACAAGGAAAGCACGGAGCTTTTAGCTTACGTGGTGGTTTTCAATATGCGATTGCTGAGCCAAACGGTCAGACCTTGCATAATGCCGGTCATATTTTGAAATGGTCATAACAAATTTAGGTTAGTTTTATTGATGAAATATTTTTTATTCACATTTTTATTTTTTAGTGTATGTGATTTTCTTGAAGCAAATGAACGACCAAATATATTAGTGATAATGGCTGATGATTTAGGCTATGGCGATTTATCTGCTCAAGGAGCACAAGACGTATTTACACCTAATATTGATAAATTGGCTAAGCAAGGTTTAACGTTAAGCCAGTTCTATGCAAATTCTACCGTATGTTCTCCAAGCAGAGCTTCTTTTATTACGGGTAAATATCCCGATAAAGCAGGTGTTCCTGGTGTAATTAGGCAGCATCCATCAATTAATTGGGGCTATTTAGATCCCAAAAGCCAAACTGTCGCTGATCAATTGAAAAATTACGGCTATCAAACGGCATTAATTGGTAAGTGGCATTTAGGTTTATCATCCCCCAATCTTCCGAATGAACGAGGTTTTGATCATTTCCATGGATTTTTAGGGGATATGATGGACGATTATTGGACGCATTTACGAGATGGCGTGAATTGGATGCGCTTTAATGATAAAGAAATTACCGCCAAAGGGCATGCGACAGATATATTTACTGATTGGGCCGTCGATTATATTACAGAGTCGACCAAGTCAGCACAGCCATTTTTTTTATTTTTATCTTACAACGCGCCACACTTCCCGATACAACCACCTGAAAAATACCTTAACCGAGTACAAAAACGAGAAGCGAATTTATCAGATAAACGTGCTAAGAATGTCGCTTTTATTGAGCATTTAGATGATGGTGTTGGCCGAGTTTTGCAACAGATAACGTCTTTAGATCTTGATAAAAATACCTTGATAATTTTTACTTCAGATAATGGTGGGGCATTACGGTATTCCCAATCAAATGGCAAGTTACGTGGTGGTAAAGGCGATATGTATGAAGGAGGAATACGAGTACCAACTTTTGTTCGCTGGCAAGGGAAAATAAAAGAAAACCAACGCACCAATAATGTTGGCATGCTAATGGACTTATTTCCAACGTTTATCGATATTATTCAAGGACAAATTCCTTCAAACATCGATGGTGTCAGTTTGTTATCGACGCTATTAACACCTGAAGAAAAGACAAGTGAACGTACCTTGTTTTGGGTAAGAAAAGAAGGCTGGGATCACAACGGCCTAAGTTATTATGCAGCTAGAAGTGGTGATTATAAATTAGTACAGAGCACGCCATATCAACCATTTGAATTTTACAATTTATTTGCTGACCCTTATGAAAAAACACCGCTAGCTGAAAAGTCAGTAAAAGCGTTTTCTCAGTTAAGGGAAAGACTAACTCAACACATTCGTGCTAGTGGTCATGTACCTTGGCAAAGAGAACCGATAAAAAATACTTTGAAACAAAATTGATTGATTAATAGTAATACCGTTGATTTGAACTATTGAAATACACTAAATAGTAGGAGTAGAACATGAAGAAGTCATTATGCAGCATTATTATATTAGGTTTATTTGGCTTGGGTGCGTGTAGCTCAACAGAAAGTACTCAACAAGAAACTACTGTTAAAGAAGTTAGCCCTCGACAAGGGGAAGAAGTTAAACGTGTTTGTAATATTGATGGCTGGGGACAAGTTGAAGGTGATGGCAAAGCGTTAATTGTTTATAACTCACGACGAGAAGCCTTTAAGTTATCGATGATAGGACTTTGTGATGCTGATTGGGCGATGAGTAGAATTCTTATCGACGGTAACTCAGGTGCAAATTGTGTTGGCAGAGGTAGTAAAATAGCAACAGATGCTAACTTTAGTCGCTCTGGCATATGCACCGTCATGAAAGTTCATCAATGGTTACCTCCTCAAGTGGCAAATACAGCAGGTAATAGCTTGAGCGCTGAAGAAAAAGCAGCTGGATGGCAGTTGCTTTTTAATGGTTTAGATATGTCTCAATGGCGCAATTTTAAAAGAGATACGCTCAGTGATAAATGGCTTGTAAGCAATGGCGAGATGCAACTTAGTGAACAAGGCGCTGGAGATATTATTACCAAAAAAAGCTATCAAAATTTTGATTTACGATTGGAATGGAAAATTTCAAAAGCTGGTAATAGCGGAATTTTCATTATGGCTGATGAATTAGGCAAGCATATATATTCTCATGCCGTTGAAGTACAAATTCTCGACAATGAACGACATTATGACAATAAGGTGGATTCACACCTTTCAGGCTCAATTTATGACATGGTAGCATCACCAACCGAGTCTCATAAACCTGCTGGAGCCTGGAATCAAGTGCGTATCTTGCTAAAGAATAAGTTATTAAAAGTTTGGCAAAACGATGTGTTGATCAGCGAAATTGTCATAGGCAATGAGCGATGGCAGACAAAGTTAGCGAATAGTAAGTTCAAAAATTGGCCTGGCTTTGCATTAAATGACAAAGGTCATATAGGGCTACAAGATCATGGCGATAAGGTCAGCTTTAAAAATATTAAAATCAAAGAATTGTAGTTAAGTTAGGACAACAAGGGTCGTAAATGCCATGGAAAATTATAAAAAAAATCAGTTTGATTATGAGGTTATCGTTGTTGGCTCAGGAGCTGGTGGTGCAATGGCAGCTTATACGTTAACACAGGCTGGTCACCAAGTATTAATGTTAGAGGCTGGACGTGATTATGACCCAATAACAGAAACGCCAATGTTTAAACACAAAGGCGATGCACCATTAATGGCAGCTGGAACGGTTGATAAAGATTTTGGTTTTTATGATGCCACGGTTGATGGTGGCTGGAATGTACCTGATGAACCTTACACTAGAGCAGAGGGGACTGAGTTCTTATGGTGGCGAGCACGGATGTTAGGCGGTAGAACAAACCACTGGGGTCGCTTTTCATTGAGATTTAGTGAACATGATTTTAAAGGAAAGACACGTGACGGATTAGGTGCCGATTGGCCCTTTGAATATCATGATATAGCCCCTTGGTATGATAAAACTGAAGCGTTAGTTGGTGTTTGTGGTACCAATACCGGTTTAGATGATATGCCTGATTCTTCTGATGGCATATTGCAACCACCGCCAAAGGCTAGGGTGCCAGAATTGCTAGTAACGGCTGCTGCAAAAAAACTTGGCATAGCCACAGCACCAATGCATCGTGCCGTATTAACAAGACCAAAAGACAATCGACAAGCTTGTTTTTATGCGACTGATTGTGGTCATGGCTGTTCAATTGGCGCTGCATTTCAAACAACGACATCATTAATTCCAATGGCAAAAGCCACGGGAAATTTAGAAGTCATCACAAATGCTATGGTGAAATCTGTTGATGTTGACAACAATGGAAAAGTTGTTGGCGTAACCTACGTAGATAAGAAAAATTTAGCAGTTACAAAACTGCCAGCAAAAGTCGTTATCTTGGCTGCAAGTGCATGCGAATCTGCCCGTTTATTATTGAATTCGAAAAGCGAACATCACCCAAATGGTTTAGCTAATTCGAGTGGCCAAGTAGGCAAGAACATTATGGATTCTACGGGCGCTGGATTGGGGGCTCATATCCCTGCACTTTCAGGAAGGCCTATTTATAATGAAGATGGTCATACTTCAAATCATGTTTTTATTCCTTGGTGGGGACATAAAAAACAAGCTAAAGGGGAGTTGAATTTCCCTCGTGGTTATCACTTTGAAATTAGTAGTGGCTTTAAAGAGCCGGGCTCCTATGTTTTTGGCAACTTTGAGGGCTATGGGGTAGCTTTGAAAGAGCAAGTGAAAAACTATTATGGGACAGGGGTTTATTTGTCATTGCGGGGTGAAATGTTACCAAACAAAAACTGCTACATGGAAATTGATGAGAATATTAAAGATAAGTGGGGAATTCCTGTCGCAAAATTTCATTGGAAATGGTCAAAACATGAATTAAATCAGGTAGCACATGGTTTAAAAACTGCTAAAGCAATATTGGAAAAAATGGGAGCAAAAATTAAGGAGCCTTTACCCAGCCCAGAGAAAGCCATTTTGAAAGGAGGACAAATTATTCATGAAGTAGGTAGTACCCGAATGGGCGACTCTCCAATAGATTCGGTAACAAATCAATATGGACAAACGTGGGATTGCTCGAATTTGTTTGTTATGGATGCTGGTGTTTTTGCCTCCAATCCACATAAAAACTGTACCTTGACTATTATGACGTTAGCGATGCGAAATGCTTCTTGGTTAGCTAAAAAACTAGACCTAGATGCACAGAAAGTGCAATCAAAGGTTGAGGCATAATAAGATGAAAAATAACAAGCTAGAACAGGTTGACCACAATAATCATTATAAAAGCCATGTTACTCGTCGTGATTCTTTAAAATGGCTGAGTGCTTTATCAATCAGTAGTTTATTGCCCACAATCTCGGGGTGTGATTTTCTAAATGATACACAAGTTAATGTCGGTGAAGTTCAGCGAGGGCATTGGCCTAACCTTAAATTATCGACTATTTCAGGCAAAGGTTACGGAAAAGATCCCGATTTGATTGCTTTGTCTCACTCTCCTTGGGCAAAAACCTTGAGCACCCAACAATTAAATCTAGTTGCTAGGTTAGCGGATGTGTTGGTTCCTAGAGAAGGAATGGTGCCTTCGGCTTCAGAAGTTGGTGTTCCTGATGTGATAGATGAGTGGGTTAGTGCCCCTTATGAACGGCAACAACAAGATAGGTTGACTGTTTTGTCCTTGCTAGTCTGGCTTGATGATGAAGCCCAAGAACGATATTCAACAGACTTTATTAATCTATCTCAACAAAACCAATTTTCAATTATCGATGATATTGCCTACCCGAGTAATGATTCGAAAGATGAGTTTATACAAGCTAGTTTGGCATTTTCCATTTATCGAAAGTTAGTATTAGCGGCATTTTTCAGCAGTGGAGTTGGGCGAAAGGATATAGGTTATCAAGGCGGCATTGCTATACTTGGTGATTATCCAGGACCTACTGAAGAAGCAATGGCTCACCTAGATGAAGTATTGTCTGAATTAGGGCTTTTAGAAAGCTAATCTGCTGCTTCACGACATCCCTTGTAAAGCTATGTAAATATACTAGTATCCTTTCATACATTTATATAGCTTAGGTGTGCAGCTATTACTGTCGTTGTATTTGTTATCTAACCATGTCAAAAGATTTTAATATGCATTACTTTTATTTGTAGTATAAATACTACATAATAATCTGGTTTCGGGTTTGGAGTGATCTTATATGAATAATAAACAGCATTTTTCTCGACGAAAATTTCTAAACACCTCTTTGCTTTGTGGTGGAACCGCTGTTGCTCACGCTACAGGTTTACTAAGCATGTTAAACTCTACCCGTGTGTTAGCTAATCAATCAGATGATTACAAGGCATTGATCTATGTCTTTTTAGCGGGCGGAAATGATGCTAATAACATGCTGGTTCCCATGGGGGATAATGCTTTACGTCAGCGTTATGAACAACATAGAGGTATAGTTGCATTAGCCGAGGACTCCTTGAATCCACTGAATCTTGTTAAGCCTGCGCAAGTATATCAATCGTCAATTGACAGCCAATTTGGTTTTCACTCTCAATGCTCTGATTTGGCAAAGCTATTTAATCAACAAGAGCTGTCTGTTGTTTGTAACACTGGCAACTTATTAGAGCCGACGACACGCGAACAGTTTAAAGAAAAATCAGTGAGTTTACCGCCACAATTATTTTCTCATGCCGATCAACAAAAGCAATACCAAAGTGAACCGTCTAACCCGTTTCAACATGGCTGGGGAGGCAGGGTGGCTGAAATGCTCTCACCCAGCAATAGTGATAGTTCAGTATCGCCATTAATTTCGCTATCTGGCTTGAATTCTTTTCAAGTAAGTAAAAACAGTACTATTAATCCCTTTGTTTTTACTGAATCGGGTGTACCTGAAATATCAGGTTTTAGTGGCGCTAAAAAAACAATGATAGAGCGTTTATTCGAACCATCAGAAGATGGACATTTAATGGCACAAAAGTATCAAAATACCTATGATAGTATGGAAAATGCGAAAGTTGTTGTTGATACTGCATTTGATTATGCAGCAAGTAATAATGTGGATTACGATGCTATTTTTGCACAAGCGGGCGCCGGTGACAGTAAAATTGGTAAAAGATTAAAAACCATTGTTAAGTTCATTGCCGGCAGAGCATCAAATCAAAATAAGCGACCAATATTTTTTGTCAAAATGTCGGGATTCGACACCCATCAAAACCTACTGTCTGATCATCAAGCGCTTATGTTGGAGCTAAATAATGCCTTAATGGCAGTAAATACTGCACTTAAGGCTCAAGGCGACTTTGATAAAGTCTTAACCTTTTGTGGCTCAGAGTTTGGCCGTACTTTAACTCCTAACGGTATTGATGCATCGGCAGGTACAGATCACGCTTGGGGCGGGCATGCATTATTGATGGGCGGTATGGTTAATGGTGGTAATTTATTTGGCACACACCCTGACTTTCAAGTAGGGCAAGGACTTGACTCTGACAACAAGCGAGGCCGTTGGATCCCAACAACCCCCACATCACATGTCAGTGCTTTGATTGCGCATTGGTTTGGCGTTGAAAAAGAAAAGTTATCAGAAATATTTCCTTCCATTAGCCGTTTTGAAGACCCGTTCGAACAAGAGCAGAATCTGGCCCTGTTTACAGAGGCACAATCATGAAACAGTCTCCAATAGCGATTATTCTTTTTACTGTGTCTATTTTCTCTGTTGTTGGCTGTGGAGGAGGTGGAGGCGAAAGTGATAGCACTACGCCGACACCACCACCAGTTGTTGTAGAAAATCCTACCGTTAGTTTCGCGACAGTGACTGAAGTCGCCATCGAAAAGAGCAATACGTTAGCAAAGTTTAAAGTGGACCGAATCGGGGCATCTGGCGCATTAGAGGTACAATTTAATATCTTTTCTGACGACAGTACCAATGTACATTATGCGTCGCAAAGTGATGTGAAACTCGTTTATAGCGATGGTGGTGATGTTGGCGAGACCATACACTTAAGCGAAAGCCAAAATAGTCGAGTGATAGAAGTACATCCCATTCAAGATCAGCAACATGAAGTTGTTGAGCAACTAATAATTGATTTAGCCGCGAGTAGCACATATCAAAGTGGCACAGAGCAGCGTGTCATACTTGAAATCGCTGATGCAGAAAATACCAATGAAAATGGTAAAGTATTTATTGGTTATTTTAGTGCACAAAAAGACGCGATAACCATAGGTTCAGGTGTCATGTCTTTAGTACTACAAGGCGATAATGAACAAGCGTTATTATCTTACGAATTTTCTGGCTTAGGATCAGAGCAAACGGATCAACACATTCATTTAGCACCGTCAGGTACTATGATCAAAGATATAGAGCATTTAGGCGCGTTAAGTAACTATGTCTGGGATTTATCTCCGGGTGGGCCGTTTACCAGTAAACAACAAATGATCGATGCGCTATTTGAGGGCAAGTTTTTTCTTAATATTCATACTGCTGAGTATCCTGCAGGAGAAATTTCGGCGACGCTTAATTTTGATGTCAGTGTTGAACCACCATCAGATACGACGTTAACCATTGAAGACATTGACCGCGATATAATTCGATTTCTAAACCAAGCAACTTTTGGGGCTACGCCTGAGGACTTTACTACACTGAAAAGCCAGATGAACGCATCGGGAAGTAATCGGTTGCAAGTTTATGAGGCTTGGATTGATCAGCAAATGTTGCTACCTGTGACCAGCATGTTGGAATTAACCGATGCAACTAATGCACATTTCCCCGAAGAAGACGGTTGGCATGCAAGGCGTGATGCATTTTGGCCTATTGCACTTTATGGAAAAGATCAGCTAAGGCAGCGTGTCACTTTTTCTCTTAGTGAAATATTGGTCATTGGCGACCAAATGACCACGGTTCGTAAAGCTTACCGTGGTACAGCTGATTATTGGGATACACTTGCCCAGCAAGCATTTGGTCAGTATAACGAATTATTAAATGATGTTTCACGCCATGCGGTAATGGGCATTTGGCTTAGTCATTTGAAAAATGCTAAGGCAGATGCCGATCAAGGTATTTTTCCAGATGAAAACTACGCACGTGAGATAATGCAACTATTTAGTTTTGGTTTAGTGCATCGACAAGCTAATGGCTCTACCAAATTAGGCGCCAATAATTTACCTCAACCTACTTACGATAACGAAGTCATCAAATCACTGGCTCGAGTTTTTACCGGTTTAAGCTTCAGCAAAGCAAATAGTGGTGAAACAATGGTCGATAACTCTTATTTCCTTAAGGGGAATGGTACCAACGAATATCAATATCGTTGGACTGAGCCAATGAAGTTTTTTGTTAATTTTCATGATTTTGATGAGAAGGTGTTATTTCATAATGGCGTTGAACAAGTTCATATCGCTGCTACTGAGCCCAGTGTTGTCAATGCTGACGCAGAGCTCAGTCAAGTCATGGATGCACTTGTTGCTCACCCTACAACAGCGCCATTTATTGCAAGACGTCTTATTCAACGATTAGTGACCTCTAACCCAAGCTATGACTATATTTTCAGAGTAAGTTCGGTATTTGGACAAACTGGAGATTTATCAAAAACAATCAAAGCCATATTGCTTGACCCAGAAGCAAGAAATCCGTCGGTGGTTTCATCTGCGCTTTATGGCAAAGTTAAAGAGCCTATTATACGCTTTAGTGCTTTAATGCGCTTACTTTCTGCGTACTCCTCAATTGGTTTTGATGAGCAAGGATTAAATTATCCAGCAAAAGCACAGTATGAAGAGGGCGTTTCTTTACTGAGGTTAGGGGAAATATCTATCGGACAATACAGTTTGGGAGCCGAGTCGGTCTTTAATTTCTTTTTACCTGATTTTACGCCAACTGGTCAATTGGCGAGTCAGTCTTTAGTTGCGCCTGAGTTACAGCTGATGACAGAAAGTCAATTAGTGACCACCATGAATGTGAGCCATACACTTATCAACCATGCCTTGGTTAGAAACTCTGCCTTTAATAAATCCGAATACAGTAAAGATGACGTTAAAGTTAAACTCAATATAGACTCTCTGGAAGCGCTTTGGCAATCGACGCAAGGAAGTGAGGAAGACAAAGCGAGAGCAGTTGTTAGTTATTTAGATTTCTATTTAAATGCAGGGCAATTGCTGAAAGCAAACTCGCAGCATTCTTACCAAGCGATACTCGATGCAACCATACCCACATCAGCATTGGATGAGCGATTAAAAATGGCGATTTACGGGGTAATGAATGCACCAGAATCGTTGGTGCAACAATAGTAACAAGGGCGTAAGCAACTTGTTACTAAAGCGGACGTTATTTTTTGCTTCATTCACGTCAACCCTGTTATTTTTCGGTAGGTTTACTTGATACTTGGGCAACAAAATCTAAGTAAGGTTTAATAACATAAAAAAGTCCGTGGCTTAAAGGTAATCTACGGGTTTTATTTTTCTCAATCGTTGCTTAACCTTTATTCATCCTAAAATCTAACTGTACAGTGGCGTATGCTTCTACAGGTTTTCCATCTTCAAATTTAGGCGCGAAACGCCATTTCTTTATAGCCGCTAAAGATGACTTTTCAAAGCCCTTACCACCTTTAGATTCTATGATTTCAGTATCTTTAACTGTTCCAAAGTCAGAAATAGTAAAGCCAATTTTCACCCAACCTTCTTTTCTTTTACGGGCGTTCGCTATGGGGTATTTAGGGCTAGTTCTAAATAAAGGCCTTTGCTCTTGGCTGTCTTTCCATGGTTTCATTGAACCAATGGCAATACAATGCTTAGTTGCCTCATCACTTTTTCCTGATTTTTCTAAAGCGTTAATCAAAAATGCATGCGTGTTAAGCTCTAAAGGATGAATTGCTCCTTCTAGTGATTCAAATGCAGCTTGATTGGCCTGCCAGCTTTTAATGGCTTTATTATACTTTTTACGCGCGTAATAATATTTACCCGCGTGAAAATTAGCATTAACCACACGCATATCATCTTCAGATAAATGCTCAGTAAAGAACGTTTGCGCTCTTAAAATAGCACTACTTTTTCTAGAGCCTTTGTGAAGTAAAGCTATACCAGCTTTTAATTGTATTTTCGCGTTAAAATAAGGAAGCTCTTTTTCATGCTTTTCAGCAATATATATCGCTTCTAGATAATAAACTATTGATTCATTTTTTTGGTTGGAAGCTATAGAATCGCCTAACAGAATGTATAATTCAGCAAGCTCACTTGAATTGTTGCCAAGTTCACTTTTAAAAATGTCTAGTGTGCTCAGTAGTAATGGGATTGCTTGTTTGTTTTGTTTATTATTAAGATAATGTTTAGCTAATATCAGCGCAAGCTGTGCTGTTTTAATATCAGTATCACCGTAGAGACTTTTGCCTAATTGATACGCTTCTTTGGCATATTTAAATTGAGCATCTTCATTTTTATTTTTTAACGCATCTTGATAAAAGTAGAAGGCTTTGTTGAATTGAGAATTTAATGCATCTTCTGATTTTGCGTTGGTACTAAATAACAGAGTTATTAGTATTACTAAAGCAAAACAAGCCGGTTTTTGAGTCCTTTGAATTATTTTGACCATGAAATTTCCCTTTAAATTGAAGTGCTTTGAGAGTTATCAATATAACTTCACGTTTGCATAAATAATGCGATTCGTTACTTTTAAAGTATAATTTTATTATTGAGCATTCTTATGTGTCGGCTTTTCTACGACAAATTTAGCGGGAAAATCTGCTGCTTTATCACCACCACGTTTTTGAAATCGAAGATTTTGTGACCATCCGCTAGGCTTATTCATAGGAATGTCCATGCCGCCTTGATCACTTAACATGGCATAAAGTCTATCTTCCATGGTCGAGACAACATCCTTGTAATTCTCGTTTGTGATTAAATTGGTGGATTCGGTGGGGTCGTTTTCTAAGTCATATAATTCATCGGTATCCCATAATCCATAATAGGTGATGTATTTGTATTTATTTCCTCGTAAAGCAAAAACCGTGGGTGATTGAGGAAAATCTTTTTCCCAATAATAAACATAGAGAAAATAATCACGCCATTGTGTTTCTTTGGTGTTCATACCTTTTTGATTTGCTAATGATAAAAAGCTTTTTCCATCCATGTGTGCCGGTGTTTCAAGACCTGCTGCGGCTAAAATGCTTGGACCAATGTCAATATTTGCAACCACTTGTTCAACGGTTTGACCGCCTTCAAATAGTTCAGGACATTGCATAACCATTGGTACTCGAATCGATGTTTCGTAAGCAACACGTTTATCAATCAAACCATGCTCACCAAACATAAAGCCATTATCTCCCATATATATAATTAGCGTTTCATCGAGTATGCCCATGTCTTTAAGCTGTGCTTTGACTCGACCAATACTGTCATCAACGGCTGAAAAAGCTTCGGTATAGTTTTGATAATACTTTTTAATATCGACTTCACTGTGGTAAGGGAAATCAACACCGTGCCAGCTGTTACGTTGGTCTCTTAACCACCTTGGCGTATTTTCATTGTAATCATCTTTACTGTGATTAGAAGGAAGATTAACTTGCCCGTTATACATGCCTTTATGACGCTCGGCTGGGGTGAAATTTGCGTGCACCGCTTTATGTGATAAATACATCATAAAGGGCTTGTCTGAGCGACTTTTATCTTTCATCCAATCGACAGCATAATCAGTTAACTCATCGGTGATGTAACCTTTTTGCTTAACACGTTCACCATTGACATTAAGGGTGTAGTTTTCATTTGGTGGTAAATAATGCCCTTGGCCAGGAAAGCTAACCCAATGATCAAAACCCTGACGCTGTTCATCACTTTTAGCGCCCATGTGCCATTTACCAAAATAGGCGGTATCGTAACCTTGTTTTTGTAGGTATTGAGAGAAATAGACCGTACCTTTTTGTTCAAGGCGGTTATTGTCAATAACTCTATGTTTGTGGGTATATAAACCAGTGAGAATAGACGCTCTGCTTGGCGAGCAAAGTGATGTAGTTACAAAGGCATTTTTAAGATGAACGCCGTCTTTTGCTATCGAGTCTAAGTTGGGCGTTTGCATGAAAGGATGACCGACAAATCCCATGGCGTCATATCGATGATCATCTGTCAGAATAAACACTATATTGCGCTTTTTAGCGCCTTCAACTTTTGTTATATCAATTTGCTCAGGAAACACCGATGCATGACTGGTGAATAATGCGGGAGCCAATAGCATTATTCCCACTAGCGCTGATTTAATCTTCGGGGATATTGTTTTTATAATCGACATTCATAATTCCTTTACAAAAATTTGTTATAGCACTGATATTTCATCAATAAATAACCACGCTTTTTTACCATGTCCAACATGCCATTTGGGACAAGTTTCAATGTTTTTAGCGGTTACTTTGATATAACGAGCATGAGTATTTTCTTGGTTAAACTGAGCTCGGTTTATAAAGACTCTGGTATCATTCGGTTTTAATTGGTTGGTTATTCTTTTAGGGGAGGAATAGTTTTTACCATCATTGGACCATGATACTTCAATGTAAGATGGCGGAAATATCCATGAAGCAGTATTTTGCAGTGTTCCTACAACAACTTGCTCAAAATGCACCGTTTCACCTAAGTCGATAGTCGCGATTAAATCATCTCCTTTAAATCCTACCCAATTACCTAATTGAAACTCTCTTTCACCTAATGCTTCATCGAGTAAACTTGCACCATTGTTTGCTTGATATGGCTTTGCGGGTAATTTAACTAAACTGATCTTCTTATTTTTAGCCAGAGAAGTTATTTGCTGCTTTTTGGTTGGAACATCACTTATATCGGCATATTGCCATGCGAGGTAGTCTGCTAATAATTCTTTTGTTTTATCTGGGTGCTTTTTATTCAGGTTGTTTAGTTCTTCAATATCTTTATCTAAATTCACCAAAAATAAACTGTCATTTTCTGCATCTAATGGGGCTTTGTTTTGTGGGTCATTGGGATAACCAATTAACTTCCAGTTAGCTTTTCTTATTGCCCACGTTAAGCCTTGCTTCCACCTGAATACTTTATGGGGTGACGGCGTAGAATGTTCTATGACTGGTTTGAGACTTTTGCCATCAATATCTTTAATGGAAACATCAAGGTAATCTAATATTGTGGGTAACCAGTCAACGCCAATTGCCATTTGTTCTCTTGTTTGGTTCTTAGGTATTTGATTCGGAAAGCTGATGATAGCAGGCACTCTAATTCCTCCTTCAAACAGACTTGTTTTTGCTCCTCGGTAAATGCCGGCGCTTCCGCCACCGTATGCTCTAGACTCCATTGAGTGACCATGATCCGACTGAAAAATGATGATGGTGTTCTCTAGCAGCTTTTCATCTTTTAATGTTTGTACTAATTGACCAATTTTTTCATCCATTGTAGAAACGAATGCTGCATAGTCTCTACGTGGCATTGGAGCATTTTTGTAGTGCTCACGCCATTTCTTGCTTGGCTGTACGGGATAGTGAGGTAAGTTAAATGCGTAATACAAAAAGAAAGGTCTATGTTTGTTGTGTAGGATAAACCTGTCTGCCTTTTCAGCCATTAAATTAGGAAAATATTCGCCATCTCGCCAAGTTTCTTCACCGTTTTGATATAAATCATGGCGGTTACTGCCGTTCCAGTAGAAAAAATGTGAGTAGTTATCTATTGCTCCGCCCATGTGACCAAACGAATAATCAAAACCTTGTCCATTTGGCATAGTTTCAGGCGTAAAACCTAAGTGCCATTTGCCAATATGAGCCGTTGTATAGCCAAGCGGTTTTAAATACTCAGCCATGGTTTTCCTGTTGTTGGGCATACCTCTTGTGCCTTTTATCGAAGAAGCATTATTAGGAAGGCCTGCTGCATGAGGAGTTAAACCCGTTAAAACAGCGGCTCTAGCAGGAGAGCATAAAGGGGCTGCACTATAAAACTGGCTAAATTTAATGCCAGATTTTGCTAAATTGTCTAAATGTGGGGTATGGAGGTCTTGAGCACCGTAACTATTTAAATCAATACTGCCCTGATCGTCACTTAAGATCACAATAACATTGGGCTTTTCTATTGCGACAGCAGAAAATACGCTGAGAAATAAAGCGAACGCAATAATTACTGATCGTTTGTTCATTGAAAAAGTAACCTAAAATATAAACGATTTATTTTATAACTAGTATTTTTGTCTAATTAAACTAAGTTTTATATACCAAAAAAGTGTGGTTTTTCTTGAAGCTATCGACATTGATAGTCTTTAGTCATTAAGATGCGTCTATGAATGGCGCCATAGTCGCTTAGCTTTCAAACTTTAAATTTAAGAAACCAATAATGAATAAATTTTTTTCCTGTAATTTAATTGCTTTATCATTGTTATTATCAGCATGTTCTATCGTAGTCGATGAACCTAATACAGATATTAAATCGTATGGGAGTCGTCATATTGAGGTATTTAACGACGAACAAGTCAGTCATGGACATCCTGATGCCAATAGTCATTTCAAGTTAGATGATGGTGGCGTACTACGTTTAAGTAAAGGCCGCATAATTTTAAAGAAAATCAAAGTACCTCACTTTGAAAAATCGACCCAAGTGCAGGCCAATATTCGCTTAGTAAGTAATGGTGATCCTTGGGATAAATCAGGTTCATTATTTATTATCCCCCAAGACTCGATAATCAATCTGGTTAGTTTGCAAAAGAAAGAAAATAAGCTTGATAACTTAATGTTAGGTAATGACAAAATTCAAGGCTATGTCGCTGATAACAATTACATTCCTTCACTTGAATTAGTTCGGTTTATGACGCCATTTGGTGTAGGACACTTCAGCAAATCTGAAAAGCTGGATGGGAGAAAACCTGTTTATATTCCTAAATGGGAAAAAGAAGTTAATTGGCAGCAAGACATTACCGATAGATTATCTGCGCTAGAAGGAGAAGTCTGGGTTGGTGTTTGGATAGATGTTTGGACGAAAGAAGGTTATAAAATTGATGTATCTTTAACCTTTGATGAAAGTGTAATTGCTCAAGATAAACGTCAAGAAAAGTGGTTACAACCTTTAGTTAATACTGTTAATTACGTGCATCCAATTAAGTTTGCCGATATTTTTTCCCGCAATGATTTAACAACAACATTTTCAATTCCCGATAATGTCTCCAATATAAAGCTTAAATACATCACTACAGGGCATGGTGGTCATTCTCGTGGTGATGAATTTGTTAAAAAAGATAATGTTATTTTAGTTGATGGTAAACAAATTCTTAAATTTACCCCTTGGCGAGATGATTGCGCATCGTTTAGACGTTTTAATCCACACTCTGGAATTTGGACTCAAAAAACAATGTGGAAAGGCAAGGAAATAGATGAACGAGTGGCATCTTCTGACCTTTCCCGTTCCAATTGGTGCCCTGGAAGTGACGTACCACCTGTTGAAGTACATCTTGGAGATCTAAAAGAAGGTAAGCATACCTTGACTGTTAGTATTCCTAATGCTCAACCAGTAGCTAAAGATGAAATGAATCGCTGGTTGGTGTCTGCTTATTTAGTCGGCGATAAGGTTATTGTTGAAAATCTCTGATAAATGACAAAACAGTTTCGTTTTTAATGAGAATTTTTAAGCAGTCTCTTTTAATGGCTATGTTAGCCTACAGGATATCAAGTGAATTTATTTGAACAGTCTTTTATATCTGATCAAATCAATAATATTTTATCATTTTATGATAAAAGAGTTATCAATAACCAAGGAGGGTATTTTCAAAACTTTAATGATGATGGAGAGCTCTTCTCTAGTGCCGTCAAGCATATTTATAGTAGTTGTCAATTAGTCGCTAGTTATTCGTGTGCGGCAAGTTACTTTGATAATTCTGACTATCGTCAGTTTGTTAGCCATGGCATAGACTATATAGAGAAATATCATTGGCAAAGTGATGTACAAAAATATGCTATCTGCATGCATGATAACCATGCGGTTGATTTGACAACTAAAGCACAAGCTTATGCTTGGTTGCTTATCGGTTATTCAGCAGCATTAAAAGCTAAAATTCTTAACCATGATGCCTTAATTATAAAAGTGTTTAACTTGCTTGAGCGAGATTTCTGGCTAAGTGATATTGGCTTGTATGCAGAAGAGCTTGGAGTCGATAATGTACTAACAGATTATCGAGGGCAATCAGCTAATATGCATATTTGTCAGGCATTGATATCAGTTTATGAAGCTACTCAAGATGAGTTCTTTTTACAAAGAGCTAAGACTGTAGCTTATAACGTGACGGTAAATTATGCTTCGGATACTAAAGGACTTATTTGGGACCATTATTGTAAAACATATCAAGTAGACTGGTTGTATAACCGTGATGATCCTCATAATACTAAGCGACCGTGGGGCTTCCAATCAGGTCATCAAGTTCAATGGGCAAAAATTCTGTTGCAGTTGCATCGTTATAATTCAGACTCATGGCTATTAGAAAAAGCAAAATTATTGTTTGATATCACCTTTGATGTAGCATGGGATGAAAACAATGGTGGTATGTTTTCTAGCTTTGATCCTTCTTATGAATGCCATAGCACTAATAAGTATTTTTGGGTGCAGGCTGAAAGCATTGCCGCATCGGCATTACTTTTTCAATTTACAGATGACGCCAATTATTTAGAGATTTATACAAAGTTATGGCAATACTGTTTAGAGTACATGATAGATAGCGAACATGGTGCTTGGTTTAGTGAAGCCAAATTTGAAAATTCGCCATGTGAGAATGAAAAAGCCAGTGCAGGCATTAAATCTGATTATGAAAATATGGCCGCATGTTTTGAAGTGTTAAAAGTACTGGGTTGGTTTGATATTGATATGCTTGTTAATCAAACCGTGTCGTATCAAAACTTTTAAAGAACATTTTTTAAGTATCGAGAAAAGACCGTTATAGTTATATTTAACGGTAGTTACAATCGTTATTCTGGCTTTAATCACTTGGTAAAGGTTTACCGTTAATGAATTTTGTATGAAATTACTCAACGATAATTTCATCAAACCGATACCCTTCTACCGTAGTTAAGCGTATATATCTCGCTTTATGAGATGAGAAAGCTATTTCAATAGACGACTGACCACTATTATAGGCATTACTAGTCTCATGTAATGCTAAATTATCCCAATGCTGACCATCGGTTGATACATCTACTATTGTTTGTTTCGGTGAAATCATTCTTATGCCTTTTTCTGGTTGGAAACCGAATGTTACCTTTGACACTTTAGTTGCTGACTCTAGATCTATGATAGCTATCATGGTTTTATTTTTTTCGCCAAACCATTTGTTACGTATAGTATGGCGATTGTGCGAAATTATACCATCAGTGAGGATTTCTCTTCCTAGGGCGTGCAAATTAGCAGAAGTCTCACCCATGAATGTGATTTCTTTATTCACAGCTAAATGATTAATATAGCTCTGCTTATAGTCGCCAAAATGTTGTAATGTTTCCTTATTCTCTGCTATCGCTCGAATGTGCAGTGTTTTATCTAAGTTAATTGGTGCATGGTAAACAGCGGATTGATGAGTAGGTTGGGAGCCATCTATTGTATATCTAATACGGTGGTTTTCACCGTCAGTGTTAAGAGTAATTGTTTTTTTATCTTCACTGAACTCGCCATAAACATTGTAAACACTGGTTGATGCGTTCACATCCATTGCCGTAAGTCGATTAAAGTGCTTATCTAATCGTGTTATGAAACTTGACCAACTTTTGTCTTGCTTTGCTGACCATGTCAGCTCTGCTACCGCGGCCATTCTTGGTTGACTTTGATACTCAACCATACGTTCTGTTTGAATATATTCAGTCCATAAATTACCTTGAGCACCCATGACATGTTGTGCTTGTTTGTCCGTTAGGCCGTCAAAAACAGGATCGTAACTGTAGACTTTTTTCAATGGCAGGTATGCGCCCCATACTAAGGGCTCATCCATAGATTCAGATTGATAATAATCAAAATACAAATGGCTTACAGGCGTCATGATAACAGGGTTTCCTTGTTCTAATACCTGTTGAATATGCTTTTTATTTTCCCCCCAGCTGCGCCAGAACATTACCGTGGCTGTGTCACTTAAGCCACCCTCTAAGATTTCGTCCCAGCCGATGAGTTTTCTGTTGCGTTTATTCAACATTTTTTCAAGGCGTTTGATGAAATAACTTTGTAGTTCAAACTCATCTTTTAAGTGATTGTCTTTGATGACTTGCTGAGCTAGTGGACTTGCTTTCCATCGATCTTTAGGTGCTTCATCGCCACCTATGTGAATATATTCACTAGGGAAAAGATCCATGACTTCATTGAGTACGTTTTCGATAAAAGTAAATGTTGTTTCACTCGGACAAAGCACATCTTTGGAAACCCCCCATTTGCTGCGCACATTAAAACTTTTACCACTACAAGCAAGTTCAGGGTAGGCAGCTAGAGCTGCAACTGTATGGCCTGGTAAATCAATTTCAGGAATAATTGTTACAAAGCGCTCTTTGGCATAAGCAACAATGTCTTTAATTTCTGCTTGGCTATAAAAGCCACCGTAATTAACTTTATCATTTCTAGTATTTTCATCCCATGGATGACCATATACTGTTCCGTCTCGATAACCACCTACGGTCGTTAATTTGGGGTATTGTTTAATTTCAATTCGCCAACCTTGATCTTCTGTTAAATGCCAATGAAACTTGTTGAGTTTATGTAGAGCAATCAGATCAATATATTTTTTGATAAATTCAACCGAATAAAAATGACGGCCTACATCAAGGTGCATACCTCGATATGCAAACCTTGGATTATCTTTAATTTGTACGGCTGGAACACTCCAACGAACATTATTTATTGGAAACTGTTGTTCGATCTTTGCTGGCAAAAGTTGTCTGACTGTTTGCACACCATAAAACAGGCCTTTTGCTGTTTTTGCTGTCACTGTTATATGTTCAGAGGTAACATTGAGCTGATAACCTTCAGCTTGTTTCATCGACTTATCGATAATCAAATAGACACTATTCTTTTGAAATTGACCTGTTGAATATTCTTTTATCGTTAACTTAAACCCTGTTGCAGGATTTAATAAATGCTCAAAGTATTGTGCTACATTTGTAGCTGAGTTTTCATTGACATATATAGTTGTCGTAGGGGTGAAGGTAAACTCGCCTTTGCTCACAACTATCTGATTTGGTTTTGGAATAATAGATAGCTCTGTGGCACTCAACTTAAATTGACCGCTAGTCAAAAGAATAACCAAGAAAACGAATAGGGTAGGTTTTAAAGTGTTATACATAGTCATTTTATTTGTTCTTTATTATCATTATGAGGAACCAGATACTGTTCTTTTACTCGCTCTAGTTGCTGGTGCAATTCCTGTTGGACAGTCTTAACTGTTTTATTTTGATATAGGTTATTCATTTCACTTGGATCAGCCTTGATATCATAGAGCTCAAAATGATCGATGCCCACATCTTTAAAGTGGATAAGTTTATGTGTGTTAGTTCTCACACCTTCATGTTTAGCAACACTGTGTTCTTTTTCGATACCTTCGTAATAGTGATAATACAACGCATCTCTTTTTATCGGCTCTTGATTGGTTAGTAATGGTTTAAGTGATACGCCTTGCATATCTTCGGGTATGGCAATTCCTGCGAAATCTAAGATTGTGGGGGCGTAGTCTATGTTCTGTACCATATCCGTTAATTGTTGTGCTCTTTTAATTTTTGCTGGGAAGCGCAAGACAAGTGGGGTGCGCATTGTTTCTTCATACATAAAGCGTTTATCAAACCAACCATGCTCGCCAATGAAAAAGCCCTGATCTGAGGTATAAACAACTAAGGTATTGTTGGTGAGACCGTGATTGTCTAGATAATCGAGTATTCGTCCGATATCCTTATCCATAGCATGAATTGAACTTAAATAATCATGCATATAACGACGATACTTCCACTCTAAAAGTGCTTGGCTATCACTTTTAACTAGTTGATACTCTTTGTTTAAGTTTTGATAGTAAGTGTCCCACTTAAGCTGTTGTTCTTGGGTCATTCTACTGTATAGTTTTTGCCATTGAGCTCCCCAACCCTGACTTATATCGGTTAAATCACCTTGGTAGTCATGCTCTGATAATTTTAAATCATAGGATAAGTGCATATCATCAATTTCAAGGGCTTGTTGCTGAGCAGCTGGTCGCCCTTGGTAGTTATCATAAAAGTTGTCAGGTACTTTGAGGGTTGTTGTATCTATAATTCCTAAGTCATCAACATTTGGCATCCAGTTTCTATGTGGTGCTTTATGGTTATATATCATGGCGAAGGGCTTGCTTTTGTCTCGATTTTGGAGAAAGTCTAATGCTAAGTCACCTGTTTTCGTTGTAGCATAAGCACCAGTGTAAGTATTCTCTAATTCTGTTTTTATTATTTGGCCTTGGCTATTTTTTACTTTTATTTTTTTCGTCATTTCAGTTGGAGTATTGGTAACAAATACAGGTGAGTAATAAAAACCTTGCCCCCGTAATATTTCCCAATAGTCAAAACCTACCGGGTCTGAGTGTAGATGCCATTTACCCACAACAGCTGTTTGATATCCTGCTTGTTGTAAATACTGAGGGTAGGTTGGTTGATTACCATCAAATCGACTATGGTTGTCAGTAAAGCCATTTATATGACTATGCTTTCCGGTAAGCATGATCGCCCGTGAAGGACCACAAATTGAGTTAGCAACAAATGAGTTTTGAAAAACTACGCCATCTTCAGCTATGCGGTCAATATTTGGGGTTTGTATCAGTTTGCTGCCATAAGCACTAATAGCTCGCTCAGAATGATCATCTGACATAATAAAAATGATATTAGGTGGTTGCGAGTGTTCATCTATATTTGTTGTGCTAATTTGCTTGGAATTTCCGTGACAGGCAGCCGAGCATATAAACAAACTTAACAGCAGTGAAAACTTAATAGGACAAGTAAGGAAAATTCGAGACATTGGCTAATATGAGTCAATAAATAAAAGTATATTATTAATTGATTCAATAATAATTAATATCAGACAAATTTATGAGTTTCAAGGAAATGAAAGCTCACTCATTAAGCACTTTGAAATGCTCTAAATCATCTCTAATCACTTTAATTTTCTTAAAGTATTTTTGTATTGTTCCTTCTTCTTTCATTATTTGTAAGCCTTTTTCTAACGCTTGAAAAACACGTTTGCCATCAGCATGCTTTTTAGAGATGAAAAAGTGCCTAGTTCCTTCTAGTTTTATGACGATATTTGGAACTGGATGCAATTGTATTTTATTACTATATCGTATTAGCTCTTTATTGTAAGAGAGCTCTAGTAAAGTATAGTCGAGACCTCTATGGGCGATACGAGTAAAAATATTATGGTACTTATTTACTAAATCTATTTGGGTGATATCGTGTTTTTTTAAAGTTTTGATATCAGAACTCCATGACGTTTGCAGTACCCCTGTAAGAGGCTTTAGATCTGCAATTGATTTGATTTCCATTAAGGCTTTATTTGAAGCTAAGCCATAAACACCTTTAGTTAGTGTTCTTGACTCTATAACAACAGAACTTAAAAATGTCTCTTTAGGTTGTGACTGTATCAAACCTAGATGGGGCGATATTACGGCATCGCCACTCCTTAATAATGCATTGGAACGTGTACTATTGGGAGTTAAAATAAAGTCAAAATCTACGTCTAGTCCGCCTTTATAAAGTGCTTGCTTGATAATAACTAGTTGAACTAGCCCACGAGTTGAGTTCTCACCAGTTACTTCACTAATATTGGTAACATCGCCTTCATTTTCACTTAACAATAATTTATAGCGTTGAGCAAGTTTTTCAATCACTGCTACTTTAATCTTTTCACCTGCTGCCGCAGGCGCGCTTACGAATAACAGCAAACAGAGACAGATGATAAAGCTAGTTAGTTTAACCAAGAGCACTCACAAAATAATTCTATTTAATAAGGTGTTATTTACTAATGTAGTACTTTAATTGAAACAGTAAAGCTTTAAATCGTTATTATTGTATAAAGCATGCATTTTATAATTAGCCTAGGGTCATTATTGAATTTCGATGGCACCTATATCAGGTGTGCCAATAATAGCGTTGCCTAAAATATCATAATGGACCGTTAAGCCTTTCAATAAACCTATTTTGTCAAAGGGAATTGGTGCTACCACAATGCCTTTATCTTTAATCAGCTGACGATTAGTTGGCGTATAATCTTTTAGCGCAATACCGCCAGCATTGGTAAACCTTGCATTGCCAATCTTTGGTTGTTCGTCTTGAATGATTACTTCAGTAGGCCAGTTATTGGCATGAAGAAAGAGGTTATTCTTAAAAACAATATTTTCGATTTTACTTTTACCTGATTTTTCAGGTTTGTATTGATCACCACTGACCAATTTGCTGTCACCTTCAATATGGAAAATATTATTGGCAATAAAAGCGCCTTTGGTCGTTTTTGCTACGGCTATTTTTGCCATAATCTCATCTTTCAGGTAAATGGTATTGTTATAGATATAGTTATTAAATGGGCCTTTACGCGCTTTGTTGCCTTGATAACCACTTAGCCAAAAAGTTTTACCTTCTTGAAAAGCATTGTTTTCACCTTTGATTCGGTAACCATCATTAATACTAATGTTATATCGGTAAGCATTGTTGTAATTATTGCCTAAAATTTCGATAAAACCGCCAGCATTGTTCATGCTTAGGTTGTATTGCACGACAACATTATCGCAATTAAAATCAATATGAAAGCCAGCTGAATCACCAGGGCCAGAAGCATTTAAAAATTGATTATGTTCCACCAAAATATTTGAACTTCCCCAAGTCCACATACCACTGCCACGGCCCCATTTTCGAGAGTCATCGCTGCTACCCGAGTAGTTGACTAAGTTTTTACTGACATGAGCATTGACTACACCACTCATTTGCATGCCGGGGCCACCCGTTTTACTGACAATATTATTGTATAACTTGGCGTCATTGATGCCTTTGTTGTGACCATTGAATTTAATGCCAGTATGACTCACATTACTGATAGTAGAGTTACTCACTGATACATCTGATAAGCTTGCTCCTTTTCGAGCAATGAACCGAATACCCCAACCATAACTTTGCGTACCATTAGCAGAACGTGTTTCTTTTATTGAGCGAGTCGTTTCTGCTTCATTATAAAAAATATCACTGACATCCACATTGTCTAAATGAATACTTTGAAAATTGCCTTTATTATGAGCTTCAATAAAAATGCCAATTCTCATAGGTTTAGTCTTGTTACTATTCACTTGCTTCGATAGCCATTTAGGCACTCCTCCAGCATTGGCCTTAATTGCAATATTACTGATATTGATAAAACTACTATTTTTAATATGTATGCCATATAAAAAACCGGCAGCATTGATAGTTGCTTTAGAATTTTCACTGGTGGCTTTAGCAGAATAACTAGAAATAACGATAGGATTGTCTTCATCACCGCTAATGTTTTCAAATTTAAGAGCACCATTAAATTCTTGCTGATTTGCTAATAGCAATTCATCACCTGCTTTTAAGGAGAGTTGAGCAGCCTTTTTTAATGATTTTATTGCTGTAGCAGGTGATAAGCCATTGTTACTATCTTTACCTTGTACTGCATCAACATAATAGCTTGCAGCATAAGAGCAGGAAATGTTGATGATAAAGGCTAGTAAAAAAGTACCAGATATTTTGAACATGAGTTTTCGCCTAATGCTAAATAATTAAATTTATTATATGATAAATAAGTTTAATATGCTTTAATGTGTTTGTAAATATATAACAATTTGGGGTAGGAGTAGTCATGTTAACAAAGCATAGGGCGTTATCATCAATAATAGCAAGTGTTCTATTAAGCACTGTATTAGGATGCTCAGGTGAAAATAACACTAAAGAGATCTCGAGTAGCAATAAAGAGAGCTCTATTAGCACTGCAGGTATTGATGCCATTTCAGCAAAAAAATTACCTAATATCGTTATCTTGTATGTTGATGATTTAGGTTACGGTGATTTGGGCAGCTACGGTGCTAAAGGGGTAAAAACACCAAATATTGATGCATTAGCGAGTCAAGGTATTCGATTTACCGATGCTCATAGTTCAGCTGCTACTTGTACACCATCGCGTTATTCATTATTAACGGGCCAATATGCTTTTCGAAATAGTGCTGCTATTTTACCTGGCGATGCGCCCTTGATTATTGATCATACTAAGCCAACGCTGCCTGCTATGTTAAAGAAAGCGGGTTATACCACAGCTGTTGTTGGTAAGTGGCATTTAGGTTTAGGTGATGGCTTTGTTGATTGGAATAAGGCGGTAAAACCAGGACCAATTGAATTAGGTTTTGATTATAGTTTTTTAATGCCAGCCACGGGTGACCGTGTACCAACGGTTTACTTAGAAAATCATCATGTGGTTGGATTAGATGAAAACGATCCTATTACCGTCAGTTACCAAGAGCGTATCGGCGAGCGGCCTGTTGGTACCAAAAGCTCTGAGTTGTTGAAGCAAACGGCAGACCTACAACATAGCGCCACTATAGTTAATGGTATTAGTCGCATAGGTTGGATGAAAGGCGGAAAAGCTGCAGAGTGGGTTGATGAAGAATTTCCGCATGTTTTTACCAATAAAGCCAAATCTTTCATTGCAGACAACAAAGACAAGCCCTTTATGTTGTTTTTTCCATTTCATGATATTCATGTGCCCCGTGTACCAAATAAAATGTTTGCAGGAAAAAGTACTATGGGCGTACGAGGCGATGCTATTGCGCAAATGGACTGGATGTCAGGCCAAATTATTGACGAATTGAAAAAGCAGGGCGTTTATGACAATACGTTGATTATATTTTCAAGTGATAATGGCCCGGTATTAGATGATGGTTACAACGATAAAGCCGTTGAAATGCTAGGGGAACATAATCCTTCAGGTGATTACCGAGGTGGTAAGTACAGTGCATTTGAAGCAGGCACACGTGTACCAATGATAGTTACTTACCCCAATGGCATGAAAGTTAAGGGTGATAGTGCTGCGTTAATCAGCCATATTGATTTTTATCGTTCGTTAGCTGTTTTAACGGAAACTGAGCTAGCAGACAACGAAGCGATTGACAGTGAAAATATACTTAGTGCATTACTTGATGCCAATACGTCTGCTAGAACCGAAATGTTAGAAGAGTCATTTACATTGTCGTTACGTGATGGTAACTGGAAATATATAGCTCCGCCAACGGGAACAACACCTGATTGGTTAGCCAACAAAGATATTGAAATGGGGTTACAGGCCAAGCCACAACTGTACCGTTTAAGCGATGATAAAAAAGAACGAATCAATCTCGCGGATGAATTTCCAGAAAAAGTAATGAGTATGCAACAACGTATTGAGCAAATTGTTGCTAACAACTAGCGGTAGTTGATAGCACTATCTAATACTAATTCTGCTTTATTTTACGTCATTAATTCAGAGCAATGCAAAGAAGCGAGTTTTTACTCGCTTTTTGATTTTGGAAGTTTGTCATGCAAATAAGTATATTGAATTCAATTAAATTGATAGTAAGTTTCTTGCTTTTATTAGAGTCAGCAGTCGCAGCAGAAATAGTAAAAGAGCAGTGGGGCAAAGCTGAGGGTAAGCCTGTTTGGTTGTATACCTTAGAAAACAAAAACGGTATGAAAGTAAAGGTCACCAATTGGGGGGCTTATACCGTTGCTATTGAAACCGAAGATAAATACGAAAGTTTTGCTGATGTGATTCTTGGCTATGATACTTTTGCACAATATTATAACGACTGTTGCTATAACGGCGCGGTAGTTGGACGCTTTGCTAACCGAATTGCAGAAGGAAAATTCTCGTTAAACGGTGCACAGTATCAACTCACCACCAATAACGGTGGTCCAAATAAAGTTAACCATAATCACGGTGGGAAAATTGGTTTTAATAAACGTTTATGGCAGTCCAGGGTTGTAAATAACACCATTGAAATGACCTATCATTCTTTCGATGGGGAACAAGGTTATCCAGGTAATTTAAGGGCTAAAGTGATCTATCAATTAAGCGAAGACAATGAGTTATCGCTTACCTTTAACGCAACAACCGATAAAGCAACACCGGTTAACCTTATTTCTCACGCATATTACAATTTATCAGGAAAAGCGGGCGACATAGAGTCTCATCAACTTAAAATTGACGCTGATAAAATAACGGAAGCTGGTGCATACTTAGTTCCAACTGGAAATTTTCTAGATATTGAACAAACACCGTTTGACTTTAGACACGCCAAAACGATTGGTACAGATATTAGGCAGTATCACCCACAACTTCAACTAGCAGGGGGAAGGGATAAGGAGTTTGGCGGATATGATCATAATTGGGTGCTTAATGCTAATGTTGATAACCCCAATGCTGAGCTTTATGACCCAGATTCTGGTCGCTTAATGCAAGTTTATACCACACAGCCAGGACTTCATGTTTATACAGGCAACTTTATGAATGGTAGTGTTATTGGTAAGTCAGGCAATAAAATGAATTTTCGTTCAGGTGTTGCAATAGAAACCCAACACTTTCCAGATTCGCCTAACCATGAACATTTTCCCACAACAATATTACAACCAGAACAAGTGTTTAGTGAAAAAACTGTCTACAAATTTTCAGTTAAATAAATGATGGGTTAGTGGAAAGGATTAGAATAAATGGCTAGTTTAATTTAGATTCGGTACTAATTTAGACACTCATTTGATATAAAAAAGCCACTCTATTGAGTGGCAAAATTAAGATTGATTACATAATTCTTTATACGGTAATAAGCTATGTTTTAAGCACTAAGGCCGACTGAGTTCTGTTGGCCCGTAATTTATCGATAAGCAAAATTATCTTTTAAATTAAGCTTATAACGTCTGATAACTTAATTTTATTTTATGTTCTGATATTTGTTCATGGCTTATACTAAAATTCTTTTCTAACACACTAAGTAAACCCGTGACATCACCCGTTTTAAAAACGCCAGCTACTTTTACTTGCTTAATATAATCATTGTCTTCTAACTGAAATTGAACCTTAGTGTATCGACTGATTTCTTTAAGCGCTTGGATTAGTGACTCTCCCTTGAAAATTAGTTTACCTTTTTGCCAAGACAATTTTGTCGCTATTTCAAGTGAATCAACTGGTACCACGTACTCTTGAGAATCAACACCTAATCTTAACTCGATCTTTTCATCTTTCGATACTGAGGTAACATTATCGACAAGTTTTGTGTTATTTGTTTCGATAAGGGTATTAAACTCAGCTATTGATTTTTCTTTTACCAACACTTTTCCGTTCGTCACTATCAGTTCAACTTTATCAGCTTTTACCTGGACGTTAAATGCAGTGCCTACGGCTTGAATCACTTGTCCGCCTGCTAAAATACTTAAGGGTCTTGATTTGTCATGAGCAACATCTATGTGTATTTCACCTCTTTGCAGTTCGATAACTCTAGCAGTAGTCGTATAGTTTATGTTTACTCTACTGTTAGTATTTAGCAGGAGTTTACTTTTGTCTGCTAATAGAATGGTATTGCTTTCACCAACATCTGTTTGGAATGTTAACCGCTCTAAAGCCGCAACTTGTGGTTGAGATGATGAAAAAACATCTACTTTGTAAACTGGCATTAAAAAAGTGAAGGTAAATGCTATAACAATGGAGGCTGCAATTGCACCTATCCAAACAGGTCGTTTACTCTGTTTAATTTTAGCCTCAGGGAAGATATCCGATAAGCGAGCAACTTCATCCATTTTGTCCCACATTTTAGCAACTTCAAACATGGTAGCCATGTTTTTAGGACAGGCATGGAGCCATTTCTGGAAAGAGATAGTTTCTTCATTATTTAATCCTCTATCCATTTTTGCTAACCAATCACTGGCTTGATCTAAGATGAAATCATCATCAATTACATTCGCGTTAAATTGATATACGTTACTCATGATGATCTCCTTTTTCTAACTTGACCTGTTGAGACGTTTTTATGCCCTGATTTAATTTTCGCAAAAATAAAGTACAACGTTTGGTTCCTGTAGAAATGTGTTTTTCAATGGTATTTTCACTTAGTGTGAGTTGTTGGGCTATTTCTTTTTGAGAATATCCGTAGACTTTTTTCAACACAAATATCTTCCGCGTTTTTGTTGGTAGTAACCTTATTGCTTCACAAAAATTGGAAAATTCATGATCGACTTCTATTTTTTGATAAACTTCATCTTTAGCGTCAACATTTAAAAGTTGCTCAAACTCTTGCCAGTCATCTACTTTGTCAAAGAGTCTGACATAGGCTTGTTTTTGATAATCAAGTGCAAGGTTTCTGGCGATGGTATACATAAAAGATTTTGGAGAGTTAATTTTTGTATCATCATTAACTTGGCAAAGGCGTACATAGGTTTCTTGTACGATATCTTCAATGTCATGAGGCGGCACTATTTGAGCAACAACTCTTTTAATGCTATCTCGTGATACAAGAAATAATTTGTGAAACATGCTCTCTTTATTCAAATCAATCTCAGTTTTATCTACCTTGTATTAATACAGACGAATGAAACAAATTTTTCCGCTAGTTGGTAGACACATATAGTATCTTTTTTTTCATTCTTTGATAGAATTTGATAGACAAATTTAATCAATGACTTATAAATATAATATATCTCATTCAATAATATATTTTTTTAATCATATAACTACCATTTCTCAATGGTATTAGTTCCTTTAGGTTTGAAGTAATTATACTATCCTTTAGTAAGTCTCATTAATTTTATGATTTTTATCTATGTTCTCAATATATAAAATTAGTAGGAAGCTTTTCAATGGACAATGTTTCCGTTTATATCTGATATTAATGTTGCTCTGTGCTAGCAATATTGTTGTTGCCACTAATATTCAGATCATAAAGTCGTTTAATATTCCTAAACAAAACGCAATGTTGTCATTGATAAAATTTGCTGAACAGGCTGATATTACGCTGCTATTTCCAGTTGATAACCTTCAGAACATTAAAACCAATCCTTTAGTCGGAAAATACTCTATATCTCAGGCTTTACAGCTATTAATAAAAGGTACTGGGCTGAAAATGGATATTGATACTAAAGGCGAGTTATCAATAATAGTAGATCCTGCCTTTCTAAAAGAGGTTGATTTAAATAATCAAAATGAAACTGCTTTATCAGCTAGTGTCCAGAAAAACACATCCAATACAGTTAAAAAAGATAAAATTAAAAAGAAAATAGCAGAAATTGAAATTATAACCATTCGAGGTGTGCAAGGTAGTATTGAACAAGGAATGACAGTTAAACGTTTCTCAAATGAAATTACTGACGTTATTTTAGCCGAAGGTATTGGTCAATTACCCGATGAAAATATTGCAGAAGCATTGCAGCGTGTTACTGGTGTTCAAATGACTCGTAGTGCTGACGGTGAAGGTTCAACCATTCAAATTCGCGGTATTTCTAATAATAATGTAGAGATAAATGGACAAACGCTATCAGGTACTTCAGCCGATCGCGCTGTTAATTTCCAAGATATTCCTTCCGAACTTTTCTCCAGTATTGAAATATTAAAAGCGCCAACGGCTGATAGAATTGAAGGTTCGTTAGGTGGTACGGTTAATTTAAAAACTAGACGCCCTCTTAAAACCCAAGAAGACTCTTTTGCTACTGTTGCTGTTAAGGCTAAATATTCAGAATTAACTGAAGAAGTCTCACCCAATGTAAATGTCTTTTTAGGTAAAAATTGGCGCGAAACTTTAATTGGCGATTTGGGTATTGTTGTTAACGGTGGTCGAAAAGACGTAATAACACAAACAGATGCTTTTGGTGGAGGTGATTTTGATGATGCACCAGGGGCTTGGTATCGTCAAAATGCTAGTAAAGTTGGCGCAGCGCCATTTAATAGTGGCCCATGGCAAACCGATCAAAATATTGACGTCAATGGTGATGGTGTTTCAGATAATAAAGATATATTTTATGTCCCTAAAGGCTTTCGTACGTATTCACGCTATGCAGAAACTGTAAAAGATTCATTGAATGTGATGCTTAATTGGCAACCTAAAGAAGCTATTGAGCTGTTTTTAGATTATACCAGAACTGACTCGCAAGCCGATGAGTTTGGCTCGCAATTAGAGATTAATAATAGCAGTAATGCTTTACCGCTATTGCAAGGAAATAATACTTTTACGCATTTAGGCAATACCACTGGCATAGGTGATACCTATTTACTATCGAGTGGTTTAATTGGAGGGACTAACTTAAGAAGTGGAGGCGCGCCTTCACAAAAAACAACATGGCGTGAAGCTGAAAAAATTACTTTTAGTAGTCATTATATTATCAATGAACATTGGCTTGTTTCTGCTGAAGTTAACAGCTCTGATGGGACAAGCACTACCAAACAAGCACAATTAAATATGGGCTATGATTGGAATATGGACTCTCAATTAGACAATGAAGACTGGGCGGGCATTGTTTATTATGATATGAATAATTCTGATCTAGTTGATTACACTCTATATGAAGCACCATTTTATGGTGGTACTGGTCCGCTAACTCCTGAAGAATTGCTTGCCATTAACCCAAGTAATATGGCTTATGATCGTTTGAGTTATTTTCAAATGCAGCGTAATGCTGACGATACAAAATCACAAGAAGGTTCATTTAAGTTAGATTTCGTTCACCAAATAGACGATGGTTTTATTTCAGATATAAAATTTGGTGTTCGGGTAGCGAAGCGAAGTTTTGCTCGCCAATCTTATATCAATTCAAACCAGAAAAAGACCAAACAAGATGAAGACGGCTTTTACGAAAAAATTGATATTCAAGATATCAAAGTTCATCCTGACGCCAATTCTAGCGCTGAGTCGACGAAAATAGCGACAGACTTACAAAATTGTTTTGGTACCACCTCTATTGAGTTAGATGGCGTGAGTGGTAATTTTCTTCATTCTTGGAGCAATACAAATAATTGTGGCAGTGATTTTTTTACCGATTATTTTAATATGGTTGATATTCGTTCTTTTAGTGAGGAGTTAGGTAAAGGATTATATGAAGATGCTGGCTTGCGATATGATGTTGATGAAGAGACTACGGCATATTACCTTCGTGCCGACTTTATTACTGAAATTTCTGAAATGGATTTAACGGGGAATTTTGGTGTTCGGTATATTGAAACTGACACTAGCTCGTCAGGTTATTTAAATAGTACTTCTGACTCAGAATCAAATTTTGAGTGGCTATCATTTAAGGGGCACTATGATAATTTTTTACCCAGTTTTAATGCTAATTTAGTGCTGAATGATGAAATGATGCTACGATTTGCGGCCTATAAAGCGCTTTCACGCCCGGAATTAACTGCGTTAGCACCTAGTTTAAAGATTAAAGCCAACCAAGATGTTGAAGGGTATGCAGGTACTGGTACTATGGGAAACCCTGATTTAGACCCTATCCGTGCTACCAATATTGATTTGTCATTTGAATGGTATTATCAAGCAGCAAGTGCGTTTTCTGTGGCGCTGTTTTATAAAGATATCGATTCCAATGTTGCTTTCGGTACAGAGTTGGTGGATATGTTGTTTAATGCTAAATTGTATCGAGTGAGACAAAAACAAAATAGTAAGGGTAGTAAACTTGCGGGAGCAGAGTTCTCAATAGTACAGACATTTGATTTTCTACCGAGTTTTTTAACATACACTGGGATAAGTGCTAACTATACCTTTACTCATGAAAACAGCAAAGAGATAGATTTAGAAGGGGGGGCTATTGCCCGTAAAGGACTTTCAGAAAACAGCTATAATATTATTGGCTTTTACGATGATAATATTTTTTCACTGCGTTTAGCCTATAACTGGCGTTCAGAATTTGTTCGTCGTGAATATGTGTCATTAGGTTTTAATAGTCCGAATACGTTACCTGAAATTGAAGAAGCTCGAGGGCAACTTGATTTAAGTGCTCAGTACAAAATTAATGACTATTTCAATGTGACCTTTTCGGCGATTAACTTAAATGGCTCGGTCACTGAGCGTTATCTCAAATATAAACAATTAACTAATTACCTTTCAGACTCAGGCACTCGTTATCGCTTAGGTGTTTCTGCTCGCTTTTAATAAATTGTGTTTAATATTTGTTGTCCATTGTAAATTTCTTCTAACTTACTCATTTTTGTTATCTATACTTTATGTTTCCTATGTAAGTTTGCTCATACTTTTTTATTATTTTTCATATTTATAATATTTATTGACGGAAAAAAATATTTGATTCGTCTTAATACTTGAAAGAAGTATTTTGTTTATTAGTAGTGAAGTCTAAATAACTAATACTCAAATAGTGAAACAGAGTTTTAAGGGGAAAACTGAATGTCTTATTATAGAAAAAGCAAAGTAGCTGTAGCCGTTGTTTCAATAATTACTGCTATGAGCATTACTCAAGTTAATGCCGCAGAAGAAAAATCAAAAAAAGATAAAGACGAAATAGAAGTCATTACGGTTCAAGGTATACGTGGCAGTATTTCAAAATCGCTAAACAATAAGCGTTACTCGACAGAAATTATGGACAGTATTTCTGCTGAAGATATCGGTCAATTACCAGATGAGAATATTGCAGAGTCTTTGCAACGTGTTACTGGTATTCAAATGACTCGTAGTGCAGATGGTGAAGGTTCAACCGTACAGATTCGTGGTTTATCTGACAATAACGTTGAAATTAATGGCCAAACCACCGCTGGTACAAGTGCTGACCGTAGTGTTAACTTTGCCGATATTCCTTCAGAGCTTTTCTCTGGTATTGAAGTTTTAAAAGCGCCAACGGCTGACAGAATTGAAGGTTCTTTAGGTGGTACGGTAAACCTAAAAACGCGCCGTCCACTTAATATTGAAGAAGACTCTTTTGCTAGTGTGACAGCTAAAGCTAAATACTCAGAATTAACGGGCGAAACTGCACCTGATTTCAATGTGTTTTTAGGTAAAAACTGGCGTGATACTTCCATTGGTGATTTTGGTGTCATTGTGAATGGTGGTCGTAAAGAAGCTATCAATCAAACGGATGCTTTTGGTGGTGGGGATTATGATGATGCGCCAGGTGCTTGGTATCGTCAAAATGGCAGTAAAGGTGGCGCAGCACCTTTTAATAACGGTGATTGGTCAGTTGACCAAAACGTTGATGTAAATGGTGACGGTATCTCTGATGATAAAGATGTTTTCTACGTACCCAATGGTATGCGTGCCTATTCACGTTACGCAGAGACTGAGAAGAATTCATTGAATGTCACGCTAAATTGGCAGCCGAATGACGATCTCGATTTATTTTTGGATTACACTAAAACAGACTCAAGAGCAGATGAAAGCGGCTCTCAGCTTAATATTGCCACTAATGGTGGTAGAGCATTGCCTTTATTGCAAGGTAATAACACTTTTACGCATTTAGGCAATACATCTGAAATGGGAGATGTTTATCTTCTTTCAAGTGGTTTGATTGGTGGTGTGAACTTAAGAACAGGCGGTGCACCTTCTCAAAAAACTACTTGGCGTGAAGCAGATAAGATTACGTTTGGTGGTGACTATATTATCAGTGACAACTTAGTTGTTTCAGCAGAAGTTAATACCTCTGAAGGCACGAGTACCACTAAGCAAGCACAATTAAATATGGGCTATGACTGGGACCAAAACTCTCAACTAAATGGTAAAGATTGGGCTGGTATTGCTTATTACGATATGAATAGCTCTGATTTGTTTGATTATACTGTTTATGAAGCACCATTTTACGCTGGCGCAGGCCCCTTGAGCCCTGATGATCTTGTAGCAATTGATCCGGCAAACATGGCTTATGACCGTTTAAACTATTTCCAAATGCAGCGTAATGCGGATGATACCAAATCAAAAGATAATTCATTTAAGTTAGATTTTGAATATGAAATAGATGATGGCATTATCACTGATGTTAAGTTTGGTGTACGCTTTGCAGAACGCAGTTTTGAACGCCAGTCATATATTAATTCAAATCAGAAAAACACTATTCAAGGTGATGATGGTTTATATGAGAAGGTTGATATTCAAGATATCAAAGTTCACCCTGACGCCAACTCTAGCTCTGAATTTGCACAAATAGCGACTGATCTGCAACAATGTTTTGGTACTACCTCTATCGAGTTAGACGGCATTAGCGGTAATTTTCCACATGCTTGGGGTAATACCAGTGGCTGTGGTAGTGATTTCTTAACAGATTACTTTAATATGTACGACATCCGTTCATATAGCGAAGCGTTAGGTAAAGGGCGTTATGAAAATGCAGGCATGCGTTATGACGTGGAAGAAGAAACCACTGCCTATTATATCCGTGCTGATTATATGACTGAAATAGCGGGTATGGAGTTATTTGGTAACGTTGGTGTTCGTTATATTGAAACTGAAACTACCTCATCGGGTTATTTAAACAGTGCACCTGGTTCAGCAACTACCTTTGAAAGCGTATCGTTTGAAGGAAAGTATGATGATTTCTTACCAAGTTTAAATGCTAATTTAGCCTTGAATGAAGAAATGATGTTACGATTTGCGGCTTATAAAGCACTATCTCGCCCTGGTTTAGCTGCAATAGCACCAAGTGTAAATATTAAGTATAACGATGATTTAGAAGGTTATGCTGGTAATGGTACTATGGGTAACCCTGATTTAGACCCAATTCGTGCAACCAATATTGATTTATCTTATGAGTGGTATTACGCCAGTGATAGTATGTTCTCTGTTGCCGTATTCCATAAAGATATTGACACTACAATAGCTAACGCTCAAGAGCTGCAAGATGTTGAGATCAATGGCGAATTGTTTAGAGTTATCCAGAAAGATAACTTACCAGGTACTAAAATTAAAGGCCTAGAAATTGCGCTACAACATGGCTTTAGTAACTTACCCGGCTTGTTATCTCATACTGGTGTTGGCGTAAACTATACCTTCACAAGAGAAGATAGTGAGTTAGTAGACCAAGAAGGTGATGAAATTCAACGCAAAAACCTGTCAGAAGATAGCTATAACATCGTTGGTTATTACGATGATGGTAAGTTAAGTGTGCGTTTAGCCTATAACTGGCGCGGTGATTTTGTGAAGCGTGAGAACGTGACACTAGGCTGGAATAGTCCAAACTTTTTACCTGAAATTGAAGAAGCTCGTGGTCAGTTAGATTTATCAGCGAACTATCAATTAACGGAGAATTTAAAAATCAATTTCTCTGCAGCTAATTTAAATGACTCAGAAACCAAACGTTTCCTAAAATATGAAGAACTGCACAGCTATATCGCCAAATCTGGACCTCGTTATAATTTAGGTGTTGTATATCGCTTCTAATTAACGATTGATTAGTTAATGTTGATGACTTTGCTTTGTGACATCAGCTGAGTCGCACGTTTAATCGAGTACCTTAGGGTACTCGATTTTTTTTGTCTAGCTTTTAATAATGAACAAAAAATTACAAAAGTTCTCTAATTGAGCTTGATAAAAGTATAAATACTATTTATCATATAAATAAGTTCAAGATGTCAATGTCGAGAAAATAAGATGAAAGTACTAGTTACAGGCGGTATGGGATATATAGGAAGCCATACGTGTATCGCTTTACATGAAGCAGGTATTACCCCTGTCATATACGATAACTTGTCAAATTCTAGTATACGTGTGCTAGACCAATTGGAAAAAATTACTCAACAACGGTTTGATTTTGTTGAAGGTGATATCAATGATTCTGCAAAGCTGGCTAAAACTATGGTTGAGCATAGTATTGAAGCCGTTTTTCATTTTGCTGCACTTAAAGCTGTAGGAGAGTCTGCAGAACAACCATTGCGTTATTATCAGAACAATGTTTCTGCGACTACCACAATGCTGTTAACTATGGCTGAGGTTGGTATAAAAGCAATTATATTCAGTTCTTCTGCAACTGTGTATGGCGACCCTAAATATTTACCTATCGATGAAACACATCCAATTTCGTCAACAAATCCGTATGGCTGGACCAAGGTAATGGTAGAGCAGATTCTTGAAGATAACTGTAAAGCGAACCAAGATAACTTAGCTATTGCCTTACGTTACTTTAATCCTGTTGGTGCGCACCCAAGTGGTTTGTTGGGTGAAAGCCCCAATGGTATTCCAAATAATCTAATGCCATTTATTGCTCAAACAGCGGTTGGAAGAAGAGAGTTTATTAACATTTTTGGTAATGATTATGATACTGCTGATGGTACTGGTGTAAGAGACTATATTCACATCATGGATCTTGCTACTGGTCACGTTGCTGCTTTTTTAGCTCACCAAAAAGATGCTGGTTTTCTTGCCTATAACTTAGGTACAGGTGAAGGATATTCTGTGCTTGAAGTAATTAACGCATTTGAAAAATCATCTAATAAACAAGTGCCTTATAAATTTGCTCCTCGTCGTGCAGGAGACATCGCTTGTAACTATGCCGATGCCTCATTAGCGAAACAAAAGTTAAATTGGACAGCCACACTCGATTTGCAAGCAATGACTGATGATAGCTGGAATTGGCAATCAAAATACCCAAATGGTCTGGAATAAATTATGAATAAATTAGAACTAACTCACCGTAGAAAAAATCCACTCACTGGAGATTGGGTGCTAGTTTCTCCACATCGAAATAATAGACCATGGTCAGGCGCTACAGAAGCTCGTAATGATGTAGAGTTGCCAAGCTATGAAGAGAAGTGTCCTTTGTGTCCAGGTAACGAACGTGCGAATGATACTGCAAATCCTAACTATCAAGATACTTTTGTTTTCGTCAATGATTTTGGTGCCTTGGTTTCAAAACAAGATAAACAAATTGAGCAAGACAATAATCCGTTATTTCAAGCTGAAGTAGCTAATGGTGAATGCCGAGTTATCTGTTTTTCACCTGATCACAGTAAAACCTTACCAGAGTTAAGCCAGCAAGAAATAGTCAATGTAATAAATACTTGGCAAGAAAATTACGTTGATTTAGCTAAACAGTATGAATGTGTGCATGTCTTTGAAAATAAAGGTGCAGTCATGGGGTGTTCACAGCCGCATCCACATGGGCAAATTTGGGCACATAACCATTTATCTACCGAAGTGGCAAAAGAAAATGTTCAACAGAAAAGTTACCAACAACAGCAGGGAAGCTCTCTCTTACAAGATTACGCTCAACATGAGAGTGAAGCGCAAGAAAGAGTGGTTGTTGAGAATGAACATTGGCTTGTTGTTGTACCCTTTTGGGCAGCTTGGCCATTTGAAACATTGTTACTACCAAAAGGTGATTTACAAAGCTTTAGTCAACTAGACGCAGTTCAAAAAGAAAGCCTAGCAGAGATTTTGCAGTTAATAACCATTAAATATGACAACGTTTTTAATTGTAGCTTTCCATATTCAATGGGATGGCACAGCTCACCCGAAAACGGCGAAGATAATAGTCATTGGCAACTACATGCGCACTTTTATCCACCATTGCTTCGCTCTGCTTCGGTTAAAAAACATATGGTGGGATACGAAATGCTTGCTGAAAGTCAAAGAGATTTAACCGCTGAAACTGCTGCAAATATTCTAAAAGATGCTAGCTCAACTCATTATAAGCAAGGGGAGTAAACATGAATTTAGAATTACTTGCTAAAAAATTCGAAAATATTTATTCAGTCAAGCCACAAGCAATTAGTAGTGCGCCAGGAAGGGTTAATATTATTGGTGAATTTACCGATTATAATGACGGCTTTGTCTTACCCTGTGCATTAGAGTTTAGAACGGTGGTTTTGTTCAAAGCTAGAGCAGATAACATTGTAAATGTGCATTCATTAGATTACCCCAATGAATCAGAGTCTTTCTCTGTAGATAATAAAATTGTTCAAGGTGAATCACAGTGGGGTAACTATATTCGTGCTATTGCTTTTGTTTTACAAAGAGCAGGTTACACATTACAAGGGTTAGATATATTAATTGATAGTAATGTGCCGCAAGGGGCTGGTTTATCTTCTTCAGCTGCCCTAGAGGTAGCTATTTGTGGAGCCTTTAATAATGTTTGCAAATTAGGTTTGTCCCCTCAACAAATTGCTGTATTAGGCCAAGAAGCTGAGAATGATTTTATGAATTGTCAATGTGGCATTATGGATCAGTTGATTTCTGCTAAAGGTGACAAAGGTAAAGCATTATTAATTGATTGTGAGTCGTTAGAAACAGAAAGTATTGCTATCCCTGATGATCTAAGTTTGGTTATCATTAACTCAAATTATCCAAGAAAGTTGGTTGACAGTGAATACAATCAACGTCGCCAAGATTGCGAAGAGGCAGCCCGTATACTCGGTGTTGAAACGCTTAGAGGGGCAAATATGGAGATGCTGCTGGCAATTAAATCTGAGCTTTCTGAGAATCAGTTTAAACGTGCGCATCACGTAATCAGTGAGAATAGTAGAGTTATTCAAGCAACGGAAGCCTTACAAAGAAGTGATATAAATTCCTTAAGACAATTAATGGCTGAATCACATCATTCCTTAAAGCATAATTTTGAAGTTACAGTGCCAGCTACAGATGGCTTAGTGGAAATCTGTCAAAATGCACTAGGTGACAAAGGAGCTGTGCGTATGACTGGAGGTGGTTTTGGTGGTGCAATTGTTTGTTTATGTCGTTCTGAAGATGTTCTTAAAGTGAAAAGCGCAGTTGATGAAAGCTATGAAAAACAGTTTAATTTACAGGCATCTGTGTATGTGTGTAAATCAGGAGGTGGTCTAAAAGTATTAGCGCTTTAAATATAAAGCATGGCCAAGGTATAAGCTGCTATCATCGATTAAGAAGCAGCTAATATTAAGCGTACATCGTCAGTACTTTTGTTTTTAAATCATTAACTTTACATGTAAGCCGTAAAACAATTAATATTTTTGTTGATTTCTCGGGGGTAAAGAAAATTATATACAATGGAACATGTCTGGCTAAGCGGCTGAAGAAAAACCAGTGTTATATAGTCAAATGCCTCTAATCATTCACTAAGCGAGCTTGTTTCAGTTACTTTTCAAGCTACCTTGGTTAAAGCTGATGATTTTCTAGCTAGAATAGCTGTTTGATTTAGCAGGTATTCTTTAATATCGTTTACTTGCTGCGCAGAAAGGTATAAACCAAGTTTAGTTCTACGCCAGATAATGTCTTCAACTTTATTTGCCCATTCACGTTCAATAAGAAAGTTAACTTCCTGTTCATAGAGATCAGCTCCAAACATCTGTCCTAATGATTGCAGGCTCGATGCTGCACCCAGGACATCGGTGATTCTAGTGCCGTAATTTCTAATCATGCGAGTACGAAGTTTCAGTGGTAACCATGGGTATTGCTTGGTTATTGCATTAGTAAGTACAGCCAAGTGAGTAAAGTCACCACCTGGCAATGGCGCATTTTCTGTCCATGCAGGGCCAGTATTTTCGAAGTATGGAACTATTTTGTTTACTGCAGCTTCGGCCAATTTTCGATAGGTCGTTATTTTGCCACCGAACACTGAAAGAATAGGTGCTTTACCAGCAACATCTTCTAATTCTAATGTGTAATCGCGGGTTACTGCCTGTGCATTCACTGACTCATCATCTAGCAAAGGTCTTACTCCTGAATAAGTCTTAACAATATCTGCCTTGGTTATTTTATTTTTGAAGTAGTCATTAGTGATATTTATTAAATATTGAGTCTCTTCTTCGGATATTTTTACTTCTGCAGGATCGCCATCATATTCAACATCTGTTGTACCTATTAGCGAAAAATCATCCTCAAAGGGAATTACAAATACAATGCGTTGGTCAGCATTTTGCAACATGTATGCTTCTTCTTGGTCATGAATACGCGGTACGACAATGTGGCTACCTTTAACTAATCGAACATTTTGTGGTGATTTTAGTGACAAAGCATCTGAAAATAGACGTGCAACCCAAGGGCCTGAAGCGTTTATAACGCTACGGGCATGTACTGTATATGTTTCACCAGATAAATTATTAAGTACGGTTATGCACCAAACATCATTTTTACGGATGGCTTTAATGCATTTAGTTTGTGTCTTAACCATTGCACCATTGTTTTGCGCAGCTACAGCATTTAATACAACAAGACGAGCGTCATCTACCCAACCATCTGAGTATTCAAACCCTTTAGTTATGCTAGCAGCCAATGGGCTATTTTCATTAAATTTTATGCCTTTTGAAGCAGGTAATGTTACCCGCTTTGCTAAGTTATCATATAAAAATAGCCCCGCCCGTATTAATAGAGAAGGTCTGAGGTGCTGTTGGTGGGGTAAACGAAACCTTAGAGGTCTGATGATATGAGGGGCGTTTTTAAGTAAAATTTCACGTTCAGTAAGAGCTTTTTTTACTAGGTTAAATTCATAATGCTCTAAATAACGCAAGCCACCATGAATTAACTTACTGCTATTTGAAGAAGTGGCAGAGGCAAGATCATTTTGCTCGCATAAAAACACATTAAGTCCTCGGCCTGCTGCATCTGCTGCTACACCTGTACCATTAATGCCACCACCAATAACAGCAATGTCAAATATTTTGTTTACCTCAACCATAACCTTGCCTTAGTTCTTATTTGATAAATCAATGTTCGATATTAGTATTGTAATGTTCGTTATTGTTCGTTTCAAGTGTTTTTATGTTCGATTGTGAGTTTTTTATTGGAATGGATGACAAGGGAATGCACTAGTTGCTGTTAAATAACTAGTTCATCTCTTGATAAATTGTAAAATAAATTAAATAGAAAGCTTAGATAATGTGAGTAGTAATACTATTAGTTGCTAATAATTCTACAATGTCATTGGGTGGCACTTGATCAGTAAAAAGGTGATTGATTTGAGTTATATTCCCTTGTTTAATCATTGCATTACGACCAAATTTAGAATGGTCCGCAGCTAAGAGTACATTGGTTGAATTATCGATAATAGCTTGGGCAACACGTACTTCCCTAAAGTCAAATTCGAGTAAGGATCCGTCATTACTTATACCGCTAATACCAATAATGCCAAAATCCATATTAAACTGGCTCATAAAGTCACATGTCGCTTCACCAATTATTCCACCATCACGGTGTCGAACTTCACCAGCAGCAATAATTACAGTAAAGTCTTCTTTGGCTGATAAAATTGTCGCAACATGAATGTTATTGGTAACTATATTCAAAGATTTATGGTCTAGTAAGGCTCGAGCAATAGTCTCTGTTGTTGTGCCTATGTTAATAAATAGTGACGAGCCATTGGGGATCATCTTGACTAACTCGTTGGCTATACTTTCTTTCGCATCTAGATTTAAAATTTTACGGCTTTGATATGAGGTGTTTTCGGTTGTTGAAGAGCTCTCAGCACCACCGTGATGGCGTATGATTAAACCTGAGCTGGCAAGAAAATTAAGATCTCTTCGAATAGTTTGAGGAGTAACACCAAAATGTTTAACTAGTTCGTCAATAGTAATAAAACCTTTCTCATGTACTAATTCTACAACTTCATTCTGACGTTGGCTTAGCGCCATAAAGCCTACCTCTTAGTTAATTATATTAGGAAAACAAAATTATCCCATAAATTGGATGTTTTCCAAAATAAATTATTTATAGTGAATGTTCGAATATGAAACTAATAGTTGCGAAATAATTATAAAATGTGCATTATCGAATAAATTGGAACGATTAACTAAGACAAATTGTAGCAATGTCAACATACCTATTAGCCATAGATCAAGGCACAACCAGCTCAAGAGCTATTCTTTTTACTAAGCAAGGTGAAATTCATGCTAAAGCTCAAGAAGAGTTTGAACAACACTTTCCACAAGATGGTTGGGTAGAACATAAACCTAGTGATATCTGGCAAACAGTGCTTAGTACTTGTAAAAAAGTACTGCGTGAAAGTAACGTGCAAGCCTGTGATATTTCAGCAATTGGGATTACAAACCAACGAGAAACTACACTAGTATGGGATCGGCATACTGGTGAGCCTATCTATAACGCAATTGTTTGGCAAGATAGGCGAACAAGTGACTACTGTGAGTCAATTCAGTCTCCTCAAAATGAAGAGTTGATCAGTAGCAAAACAGGTTTGTTACTCGATTCATATTTTTCTGCAACGAAAATTCGATGGATACTTGAAAATGTTGTAGGTGCTAGAGAGAAGGCTGATAAGGGAGAGCTAGCGTTTGGAACGGTAGACAGCTTTTTGCTGTGGCACTTAACAGACGGAAAAGAACACAGAACAGATGCGACTAATGCTTCGCGCACTATGCTTTTCAATATTCATCAACAAATTTGGGATCAAGAACTTTTAGAGTTGTTCGATATTCCTAGTTCAATTTTACCCCAAGTTATGGACTCATCAGATGATTTTGGTGTGACTGATTTCACCTTGTTTGAGCAAGAAATTCCTATTTTGGCTATTGCGGGCGACCAGCAAGCGGCATTGTTTGGTCAGGCATGTTTTGACGAAGGAATGGCAAAAAGTACCTACGGCACTGGCTGTTTCTTAATGTTAAATACCGGTGATAAAGCTTTAAAGTCTAAAAATAAATTATTGACGACCGTGGCTTACCGTTTAAATGGTAAACCTACTTATGCTATAGAAGGTAGCATATTTATGGCTGGTGCAACCATACAGTGGATTCGTGATGGTTTACAGTTAATTAATAGTGCAAGTGAAACAGAATCAATTGCAGAGCAAGTTTCCTTAGATCATGGCGTATTTCTTGTACCTGCATTTACCGGATTAGGTGCACCTTATTGGGATCCTAGTGCTCGGGGGGCAATACTTGGCTTAACACGTGATTCAGGTATAAAGGAAATTGTAACTGCTGCTTTGCAATCTGTTTGCTATCAAACAAAAGATTTACAAAAAGCGATGGAAAATGATGGTTTAAGACCGACTTTAATACGCGTTGATGGTGGTATGGTTGCTAACAATTGGTTGTTGAACTTCTTGTCTAATATTTTAGCTGCAACAGTAGATAGACCTGAGATTATTGAAACAACGGCGTTAGGTGTTGCCTATCTGGCTGGACTTAAAGCGGGTATATATCAGTCAACCGATGAACTTGCTAAAATGTGGCATTGTGAACAACGATTCACTCCAACCATCGATAATAAAGAAAGAAACTTATTGTATGGAAAATGGTTAGACGCCGTTAAAAAAGTGCAAAGCTAGTTTCGCGTCGCGGACTAAATGTCAGCTGGGAAAGTGCTAGCGTATTTTTATTGGTCATTTAATTGAAAAATATTCTAGTTTGTTAAACAACTGCTTCATCAAAACAAAAAATGGTAGTTTAAGCTTAACTGTTCGAGAAAATAATTAATGTAGAATATTAGATGTAAAACCAAGAATGAATAATATCTGTGAGAATTTTATTCATTGTCCAAAAGGTGGTACCCGGAGACGGACTTGAACCGTCACGCTCTATGAGCGAGGGATTTTAAATCCCTTGTGTCTACCAATTCCACCACCCGGGCATCGGACAATATTTTTTTAAGTAGAGATTGGTTCCCTACTGAATTTTGCTTTGTAGTTAAAACAAAAAAATTGGAGCGGCTAACGAGACTCGAACTCGTGACATTCACGTTGGCAACGTGATGCTCTACCAGCTGAGCTACAGCCGCTTCATTAGAGCTTTTTTTACTGTTTTCTTGGAGCGGCTAACGAGACTACTCTCATCAACATAAGTCGTGGCATTCACTTCGCTTTTGGCAAGGTGATGCTCTACCAGCTGAGCTACAGCCGCTTCATTAGAACTTTTTACTACTTTTTTGGAGCGATTAACGCTTCATTAAAGTTCTCAAGTGATTTTACATTATCATACCAATAAATAATGGAGCGGCTAACGAGACTCGAACTCGTGACATTCACGTTGGCAACGTGATGCTCTACCAGCTGAGCTACAGCCGCTTATCACTTTGTTTTTCACATTCATTTCGTTAAAAATGAGCGCGCATTCTAGCGTAACTACAATGTTTTGACAACAATAAAAACGCTAAATTTCTCAACACTTGTTGATGAAATGGTACCCGGAGACGGACTTGAACCGTCACGCTCTATGAGCGAGGGATTTTAAATCCCTTGTGTCTACCAATTCCACCACCCGGGCATTATGGAGGCGGGTCCCGGAGTCGAACCGAGGTCCACGGATTTGCAATCCGCTGCATAGCCACTCTGCCAACCCGCCATTTTATCAACACGAGTTGAGGTGCAATCCTTTGAAATATTAACCTTATAAAAGCGTTAAAAATTGGAGCGGCTAACGAGACTCGAACTCGTGACATTCACGTTGGCAACGTGATGCTCTACCAGCTGAGCTACAGCCGCTTCATTTGTTGACTCCTTGTCAACGGAACCGCATTCTACATCGAATAAATTTACAGTCAACTAATAAATTCTTTTTTTATATCGACTGCTCAAAAAGCAGCTGATTTGCTGTTATTTTTATCCTTTTAACTCAGGCCATGCCGCTTTGAAGTAACTTAATAATGTTGAAACCGTTAAAACAGTAGCAATAAAATAAAATCCATATGCTGCATAGTTGATTACTTCATGAGGCAAATAGAACAAAATCAGGGGAATGTCATAGTCAGGACGCCAAATCAAGCCCATAATGCCTAACATTTGCGCTGCGGTTTTATATTTCCCCATTTCAGAAACCGCAATAATGTCTCGTTTACCTCGAGATGACATGAACTCCCGAAGTGCGCTGATAAATATTTCACGGGCAATCATTATAATGGCTGGAATTGCCACTAACCACGATTGATAATCTTGTACAATCATCACTAAAGCAGCGACCACCATCAATTTATCTGCCACAGGGTCTATAAAAGCACCAAATGCTGAAGATTGATTTAATTTTCTTGCCAGATAACCGTCTAAAGCGTCACTAACAGAAGCAGTCCAAAAAATTACAAAAGCACCAAAATGGCTCCAAGATAGTGGTAAATAGAAAACAATTAGGAAAACGGGGATCAATATGATCCGAAATAAAGTGATTTGATTAGGTAATGTCCACATATTTTTATTTTAGTCTTAGGCTTAACATAAATATTTTCACATCATTCTACACAGGTTCACAAGCGAGATATAGTTACTTATTATGTAACGCATCATAAATGTTTTGTGCCAGCACTTTACTAATACCAGGGACTTTTTCTAATTCAGTGATGTCAGCATTTTTGACTTCTTGAATACCACCTAAATGACTTAACAGTACTTGTCGTTTTTTAGCACCAACACCTTCGATAGATTCAAGTATGGATTTTTTACTGGCTTTTTGCCTTTTTGCCCGATGACCAGCAATGGCAAATCGATGGGATTCATCTCGAATATGCTGCACTAAATGCAGGGCAGGAGAAGTCGCGGGTAATGATATTAATTGATGTGAGCCGGCTAGAATGAGTGTTTCCAAGCCAGGTTTACGGGACTCACCCTTAGCAACGCCAACAAGTAATGGGATTTTATCAAGGCCCTGTTTTAAACTTAATTGGGCGAAAAACTCTTCTGCTTTTGCAAGCTGGCCTTTACCGCCATCAATAAATACAATGTCGGGCAACTTTTTTTGAGCATCGCTTAACGTACTTGATTCTTCAATATCACTCGCTTTTAATTTTCCATAGCGTTTATTTAAAGCAAAAGCCATCGCAGCATAATCATCACCTGGAGTAATACCATAGACATTGTAACGACGGTAATCAGATTTTAGCGGCCCTGCTTGCGTGAATACTACGTTGGAGGCAATAGTTTGCTGTCCCATGGTATGACTAATATCAAAGCACTCTATACGGCCGATGCCATTAGTTAGCTCAAATACTTCGTTTAAAGCGACAAACCGTGCTTGCATAGACTCTTTGTGGCTATTGCGAGTAATAAGTGCCGTTTGAGCATTAGTTGCCGCTAACTTTAAATATTGACGTCGCTCAGAACGACTTTTCGTTGATATTTTAACTTCATGTTCTGCTTGCTTTGATAAAAGTGCAGCCAACTCTTTAACTTGCTCAAAATCATAGGGAGCGACAATTTCTTTGGGAATGTTGCCTTCATTTTGACCATTACCTAGTTCATTACCTAAATAGTGCTGTCCTATGAATGCTTGAATAATGTCATCGTCATTCGTTTCATTTGGCACCACAGGGAAGTAGCTCTTACTGCCAAGTATTTTATGGTCGCGTATACAGAGCAGATGTATGCATGTTTGTGACTTTAAACGGTGTATTCCAATGACGTCCATCTCAGCAGCGATACCACTCACAAACTGTTGTTGTTGAACTTTACGAAGCGTTGCAATTTGATCTCGAAATTTAGCCGCTTGCTCGAACTGTAACTCTTTACTTGCTGATTCCATTTTGGCGACCAACTGCTCAATCACCATAGAGCTTTTGCCTTTTAAAAAAAGTTTAGCTAAATCTACTTGCTGTTGGTATTCGCGGGCTGATACTTTGTCAACGCATGGGGCTAAGCAACGACCTAGTTGATGTTGTAAACAAGGGCGTGAACGGGCTCTATAATAACTATCTTCACATTGTCTTATGGGAAAAATCTTTTGCATCAAACGCAAACTTTCCCAAACAGCACCTACAGTTGGGTATGGACCGAAGTAATTGCCCTTGACACGTTTTCCACCGCGATGAAGACCTAGCTTAGGATGCTTATGATCGGTAATTAAAAGATAGGGGTATGATTTATCATCCCTTAATAAGATGTTGTATTTAGGCTGATATTTTTTTATGTAATTATTTTCAAGAATCAACGCTTCCCCTTCGGTATGGGTTACGGTGACATCAATTGCGCAAATTTGTTTAACAAGTGCTTGAGTTTTAACCGAGCCGACATCTTTACGAAAATAGCTCGCTAATCGCTTTTTCAGTTGTTTTGCTTTACCAACATAAATAACTGTTTGCTCACCGTTGTACATGCGGTAAACACCGGCTTGTTCGGTAACGGAGTTTATAAAGGCTTCACTATCAAAGGTGGCCACTTGGGCTGTAATATCGCTAGCTGACAAAACTATAGTTTTTCTGTGTTGATCATACCGTGACGGATCGCCAGATGTGTCAGCTCTACATCGTTGCCAATACCGAGTTTGTCAAACATGCGGTAACGATAACTGTTAATCGTTTTAGTGCTTAGGTGTAAATGTTCTGAAATATCAGGAACTTTGTCACCACGCGTTATCATTAGCATTATTTGCAATTCTCTGTCTGACAACTCACTAAAAGGGTTTTCTTCTGCTGACTTAAATTGGCTTAATGCCATTTGCTGTGCAATTGCAGCGGGTAAGTAACGTTGGCCGCTATTAACCGCTCTAATAGCATTTACCATTTCATTTGGGCCAGCACCTTTGGTTAAGTAGCCCGCAGCACCTATTTGCATTACTTTCGTCGGGAAGGGGTCTTCTGTATGCACTGTCAGCATAATGACTTTAGCTTCGGGGGAAAAACGAAGTATTTTTTTAGTGGCTTCTAAGCCCCCCATACCCGGCATGTCCATATCCATAAGAATGACGTCAGGCTCGGTTTGACGGCAAAATTTAATGGCTTCTTCACCCGTTTCACATTCATCAATAACTTTAAAACCTTTAACTTCATTCAATATTTTACTGACACCAGTACGGACGAGTTCATGATCATCAACTAACAATATTTTTATCAACGGAATTTGCCTTTTATAATTCGTTATTTTTTAGCCAACTATTAAGGAGCCCTATCTGACCATTCTTATAGGCGGCATAAGTTAAGCGTACTGCATTGCTTAAAATAATACTATCAGACCAATTGGTTTGTTCTGAAATTAACTGGTAACAAACCTTTGCTTCGGGTGACAAATACCCGCGCATTTCTTGTTTGCCACGTTCTTTTTGTCTTTCTCGGTAACGTTTTTGCTTTTCGGCATTAGTCATTGCCTTTTTCTTCTTTTTAACCGAATCGTCCATTTAATTCTCGATGAATTTTAAGCGTACTACGTATTAGTGCTATGTTACTCCGACCGATTATTTTTGCAATATGAGAAGTTAGTTAAATCAGAGTAAATAACGATGATTAAGCTAAAATCTTAGTGATAAAATTAGCCATAATTAAATTACTACGATTAAAAATGAAATTTTTAACTGTTCGGAGTTGTTTAGTGTACAAGTGTTCGCTAAAGTAGCGACCAATAAATTACTATGAAAATAAATATAGGCAAAAAACTTATGGCAATGGCACAACAAAGTTCATACAGCAAAGCTGATTTGATTAAAGCGGGTACTGGCGAAATGTTCGGTGAAGGAAACTCCCAACTACCTTCTGATAATATGCTAATGATGGACCGAATACTTACTATCACTGAAGAAGGTGGAGCGCATGGTAAGGGCTTTATTGAAGCTGAATTAGATATTACCCCTGATTTATGGTTCTTTGATTGTCATTTCAAAGGCGACCCTGTAATGCCAGGATGTTTGGGCCTTGATGCTATGTGGCAGTTAGTGGGTTTTTTCTTAGCATGGACCGGTGGTCCAGGCAGAGGACGCGCGCTAGGTGTAGGTGAAGTTAAATTTACCGGTCAAATCTTGCCAACAGCAAAAAAAGTATCTTTTAGAATTGATTTTAAGCGCGTTATCAAACGTAAATTGTATATGGGCTTAGCTGATGGCAGTGTGAGTGTAGATGGTCGTGAAATCTATGCAGCTAAAGATTTAAAAGTAGGCTTATTTACCGATACCACTAAGTTTTAGTATATCTTTATGCATTAGGTTAATTACTAATTAGCCTAATGCATTCTACTCAAACGTTAATTCTATTTATTCACTTTTTGCTTCAGAACTCGTACTGCTTGGCACTGGCGCATTGAAAGGTACATTAAAGTTTTCCGATAATTCAAAATCACCTTCAGCAGAAACTAATTTATCTTCGACAAACTTTATCGAAAAGCTTTTTTGCATATTTAATTTTTCGCTGCGTCCTGATTTGAAGCGGTAAACATAATTCCAAGTATCTTTATCAAAAGCATCAATTAACACCGGACTACCAAGTACAAATTTTACTTGTTCTTTAGTCATGCCTATTTGAATTTTGTTTATGTTTTTCTGCTCAAGGTAATTTCCTTGTGGAATATCAATTCGATACACCCAGCTTGAACAAGCAGAGAGTGAAAGCGCTACGGCAATTATAGAGGTGCGAAATAACATGAAATTTTACTTTCCTTTTTTACAATAGAGTATAACTAAAAATAACACTTAAAGTGTGAGCAGGGATAATAACTAAGCGAAGCTATAGTTACAAAGCTATTTTTCAAAAAAGTTTGTATGAAAGAAAATTAGCTTGCTAACAATTCTTCTGCGTTAGCTAAGCTGTGCTGTGAAATCTTATCGCCTGCAAGTAAACGAGCTATCTCTTGGACGCGATTTTTCTTACTAAGTTCCGTAACTTTTGTTTCTGTGTGTTCTCCATCAGTTAATTTACTAACAAACAGCTGTTGATGGCCTTTACAGGCAACCTGAGGTAAATGAGTGACACATATTACTTGAGTTTTATTGGCCAGTTGTTGTAGCTTGCTACCAACCATTGCAGCAGTTGGGCCACTAATACCTACATCAACCTCATCGAAGATCAAGGTCGGCGTAACTACTTTATCTGCGAGAATAACTTGCATAGCTAAACTAATCCGTGACAATTCCCCACCAGAAGCTACTTTATTCATTGCCTCAAGTGCTTGCCCTGGATTGATACTTACTTGAAAGTCAATTTTATCTAAACCATTGGCTGAGAACATTAACTTTTTATTGCTACCTTCATTTAGTTCCTTTTCAGATAAATGTTCAATGGCGATGAAGAATTGCCCATCGGGCATGTTAAGCTCTTGCATGCTTTTGCTGATTAGTTCGCTAAGTGATTTAGCTGCCTCGCATCTTGATTCAGACAGTGCAGTTGCTGCCTCATGATAAAACTGCTCAGTTTTAGCTAACTCTTCAATAATGGTATCTATTCGTGAGCCGTCATGTTGTATATCAGTTAACTCTTGCTTTAGCTCTTGATGAAAACCTGCCAGTTTCTCTGGTGACAGATTATGTTTCTTTGCAAGTTGTAATGTAGTGGAGTATCGATCTTCAATCATAGCGTATGCTTGCGGGTCAAGTTCAAGCTGCTGGTAATAGTGCTTTAAATCAGTACTGGCGTCTTCTAGCTGGATAACATTGCTGCATAGAATGTCAGAGATATTAACAAGCCTATTATCTATTGAGGCGAGTGATGCTATGTTTTCACTACATTGCCTAAGCGAGTCAAGTACATTGAAGTTTTCATCTTCTGCAAGGGTTTGTAACGATTGTAAGGTGGTATCGAGTAGGTCTTGTGCATTGGAATGACGTTTATAATCAGCTTCTAACGTTTCGAATTCACCTTGCTGCGGGGAAAACTCATCCAATTCATTTACTTGATATTGAATCAGTTGTTGCTGAGCTTCACGCTGTAATTTACTTTCTTGTAATAAGCCATATTCTTTACTGAGTTTATGCCATTGCTTAGCATAATGTCTCACTGACTCAAGTAAGGTTAGGTGATCTGCATACTCATCAACTAATTTGCATTGTTGACTGGACTTTACAATGAGTTGATGGTCATGTTGGCCGTGAATATTGATGAGTAATTGACCAATTTCTTTTAGCTGTACTAAGGGAACTTGGCTGCCATTGATATAGGCTTTAGAGCGACCTTCACTAGATATCACTCTACGTAAAATACACTCAGAGTCACCGTCTAAGGCAAGATCATGATGACTTAGCCAATGTTGAGCACTCAAATTATCTTTTGTTTCAAAAGTGGCTGCCAGCTCCGCTTTTTTACAATTTGGTCGAACAACATTCGTTGTTGCTCTATCGCCTAAACACAAACCTAGCGCATCTATTGCAATAGATTTACCGGCACCCGTTTCACCGGTGATTGTGGTCATGCCAGACTGCCAATCTATGTCGAGAGATTTAACAATGGCAAAATTTTGGATGTTTAATTGTAAAAGCATAATGCGAATACCCAATCTACTGTATAAATACTTAGGTGTAAATTTATACAGTAAATGTTGTGTTTGCAAGCTATTTATGAAATATAGTGCTTGGTATATTACAAAAGTTAAACTGAGTAAGGTTAAAACCTGATGTTAATAGAGTTTATTACCCCAGCTCAACTTGCTACGTAATACATTAAAGTAATCGTGATCTAAGGGGTGTACAAGACGAATGGTATATGGGCTCTTTTTGATAATTACTTCATCGCCAGGCATTACCGCTAATATTACGTGACCATCACAACTAATCTGTAAACTCTCTTGGTTTTCATTTGCTAAGATTAGTTTTATTTCACTATCGCCATCAACGACAATTGGGCGACTCGTTAAAGTGTGCGGAAACATGGGTACAAGTGATAAAGCGTTTAAATTTGGTGTTAAAATTGGACCGCCTGCAGACATAGAATAGGCTGTAGAGCCTGTAGGGGTTGAAATAATTAAGCCATCAGAACGTTGGCTGAACATAAAGCTGTTATCAATGTAGACTTCAAATTCAATCATACTCGCTACTTTGCCAGCATGAAGCACTGCTTCATTTACTGCGCTGTTTGAGCTCTTAAGTTTTCCATGACGATAGACTTCCGCATCAATGATAAAACGTTGCTCTGAACGTGATTCACCGGCTAATATTTTAGCCAACGGCTCAATAATTTCATTTGGCGACAAGTCAGTTAAAAAGCCCAAATTACCTCGGTTTACACCAATAACCCCAATATCAAAACAAGCTAGTACACGTGCAGCGCCAAGCATATAGCCATCACCACCAACAACAATAGCTAAGTCGGCCTGATCGCCAATATCGGTTAGCGAACATATGGAAATGTCATTGATGTCAATTGAGGCAGCAACACAACTTTCAACTAAAACCTGATAGTTGTTTTCAGTTAGATAATTGTGCAATGCAGTGATCGTGGCAGTAGCACCTCGATGGTTAGGCTTTCCAATAAGTCCGATTGTTTTATATGGTTGAGTCATAACAATTATTTGGTCGCTTTAATCTCTTTGAGGGAATTTTCCTCCTATTTGCATGGCTTGTAAAGTTTGCATTTGATAAAATAGTTTTAATTTATTGCGACTAAAGCTTGAATCATTCAAGTGCGACCCCATAATTAGCAACAATAGTAAAGTTTATCTAGATTTAAGTGGAGTTTTTCATGACAACAGAGTCAACAAAGCCTGAAGATCAGCAAGGCACTGATGCAACAGCAGAACAGTTAGTAGATGACATAGTTAAAGAAGCAGAAGCACAGGTTGAAGAGCAGCATGCGCATGAAGCTGTGAGTGCTGAGCAAGAACGTATAAATGAATTAGAATTAGCGTTAGCTGCCGTAAAAGCAACCGTTAATGATCAAAAAGATTCAGTTATTCGTGCTAAAGCCGAAGTAGATAACGTTCGCCGCCGCGCTGCTCAAGATGTAGAAAAAGCACGTAAATTTGCCTTGGAAAAATTTGCAGCAGAATTATTGCCTGTTGTTGATAATCTAGAACGCGCCATTGCTAATATCGATAAAGAAGATGAAGCACAAAAGGTATTAGGTGAAGGTGTCGAACTAACATTACAGAGCTTCTTATCAGGCGTTGAGAAATTTGGCGTAAAAGCGGTAGATCCACAAGATCAACCTTTTAATCCTGAATTTCATCAAGCTATGTCTATGCAAGAAGTACCAGGGGTTGCACCAAATACTGTGATAGCGGTAATGCAAAAAGGTTATGAATTGAATGGCCGTTTAATACGCCCTGCCATGGTTATGGTTTCAAAAGCAGCACCAACGGTAGATACATCAGCCTAACTCATTTTATAAAGTAGTAAGACTACAAATCCGTTAACGAAAGTTAGCGGATTTTTTGTTTTTTATCGCTTTGAAGATGAATTTAGTAATAAATGTACTTTTTTTTACATTTTTTTCTTCTCCATAGTTGAAAAGCAGATTGCCGACCCCACTTACTATTTCAACAACAAATTAGATTTAACTTTTTACTCAAGCCTCAGCTAAACATAAAGCTACAGGGTATAGTAAAAACCAATGAATAGGAGCTCCCATCATGGGCAAAATAATCGGTATTGACCTAGGAACAACTAACTCATGTGTAGCTGTTTTAGACGGCGACAGTGTACGTGTAATTGAAAACGCTGAAGGTGATCGTACAACCCCTTCAATCATTGCTTACACAGAAGAAGGCGAAACGTTAGTAGGTCAACCTGCTAAGCGTCAATCAGTAACTAACCCAACCAATACTCTATTCGCTATTAAACGTTTAATTGGTCGTCGTTTTGAAGACAAAGAAGTGCAACGCGATATTAAAATAATGCCTTTTGGTATTGTCAAAGCTGACAACGGTGATGCTTGGGTTAAAGCAAAAGACAACAATGTTGCGCCACCACAAGTTTCTGCAGAAGTTTTGAAGAAAATGAAAAAAACGGCAGAAGATTACTTAGGTGAAACGGTTTCAGAAGCCGTTATTACAGTGCCTGCTTATTTCAACGACTCACAACGTCAAGCAACTAAAGATGCTGGTCGTATTGCGGGTCTTGATGTAAAGCGTATTATCAATGAGCCTACGGCTGCAGCACTTGCTTACGGTATGGACAAGCAAGAAGGAGATAAAGTTGTTGCCGTTTATGATTTAGGTGGCGGTACTTTCGATATTTCAATTATTGAAATTGATGAAGTGGACGGAGAACACACTTTTGAAGTATTAGCGACTAATGGTGACACTCACTTAGGTGGTGAAGATTTCGATAACCGTTTAATCAACTATCTTGTTGCTGAATTTAAAAAAGACCAAGGTATGGATTTAACAGCAGATCCGCTTGCCATGCAACGTTTGAAAGAAGCGGCTGAAAAAGCAAAATGTGAACTTTCTTCTGCTCAACAAACAGATGTTAACTTACCTTACATCACTGCTGATGCATCAGGTCCTAAGCACATGAACATTAAAGTGACTCGTGCTAAGTTAGAATCTTTAGTTGAAGATATGGTTAAAGCAACATTAGAGCCACTTAAAACGGCGCTTAAAGATGCTGATTTATCAACAAGTGACGTTGATGACGTTATCTTAGTTGGTGGTCAAACGCGTATGCCAATGGTACAAAAAGCGGTAACTGATTTCTTCGGCAAAGAGCCTCGTAAAGATGTTAACCCTGATGAAGCAGTAGCGTCTGGCGCGGCGGTACAAGCAGGTGTTCTTTCTGGTGATGTTACAGACGTACTTCTTCTTGATGTTACGCCATTATCATTAGGTATTGAAACGATGGGCGGTGTGATGACGAAAGTTATCGACAAAAACACAACTATCCCGACAAAACAGTCTCAAACTTTCTCTACCGCTGACGATAACCAAGCTGCAGTTACAGTACATGTCTGTCAAGGTGAGCGAAAGCAAGCTGCGGCTAACAAGTCTTTAGGCCAGTTTAACCTTGAAGGTATTGATGCTGCACCACGTGGTACGCCACAAATCGAAGTAACTTTCGATATTGATGCTGATGGTATTTTGCATGTAACGGCTAAAGATAAAAATACCGGTAAAGAGCAAAAAATCACCATTAAAGCGTCTTCAGGTTTATCTGATGAAGAAGTAGAGCAAATGGTAAATGACGCAGAAGCTAATGCAGATGCTGATGCTAAGTTTGAAGAGTTAGTTACTGCTCGTAACCAAGCTGACGGAATGGTTCACGCTACTCGCAAGCAAGTTGAAGAAGCTGGTGAAGAGTTACCTGCGGAAGACAAAGAAAAAATTGAAGCGGCATTAACTGAGCTTGAAGAAGCGGTTAAAGGTGATGATAAAGAAGCGATTGATGCAAAATCTCAAGCGTTAATGGAAGCATCAGCTAAGTTAATGGAAATTGCTCAAGCGAAATCGCAAGCTCAAGGCGCACCAGAAGGTGCTGCACCTGAAGCAGATGGTGGTGATGCCCCTGCAGATGATGTAGTAGACGCTGAGTTTGAAGAAGTTAAGGACGATAAGTAACTTTAATCACATTGTTTTTGCTATTTAGCTCAATGGCATTGTTGAACGTGCTCACCTAGTAAACTAGGCTCCGCGCGTTCTCCTTGCCCTAGAGCGAACTAGCTTCAACAATATAGATTAAAGAGAGTTAGTCTTTTTAAAAAGCGTCGTTAATCGGCGCTTTTTGTGTGTAAAATGTTTAATTTTTGGTTCTGATTTTCGTAGTTTCTTAACTTCTTTTTCAACAGAGAAATTAAGCAAATCAATATCATTCAACTTGAAGTAAAGAATAAATTTATGTCAAAACGTGATTATTATGAAGTGCTTGGTGTTTCAAAAAGCGCTGAAGAGAAAGAAATTAAAAAGGCTTATAAAAAATTGGCGATGAAATATCATCCTGATCGTACTCAAGGTGATAAAGCTAAAGAAGAGACCTTTAAAGAAATTAAAGAATCTTACGAGGTTTTAAAGGATGATCAAAAACGTGCTGCTTATGATCAATACGGCCACGCTGCTTTTGAACAAGGTGGTCACGGCGGTGGTGGTTTTGGTGGTGGTCAAGGTGACTTTGGCGATGCTTTTGGTGATATTTTTGGTGATATTTTTGGTGGTGGTCGTGGCCGCGGTGGTCGTCAATCACGTGCGCAGCGTGGGTCAGATTTACGTTACAACGTAGAGCTGAATCTTGAAGATGCGGTTAAGGGTAAAAGCCTAGAAATTAAAGTACCAACATTTGTCAGTTGTGATCCTTGTGATGGCTCTGGCGCTAAAAAGGGCACATCAGCTAAAACCTGTAGTACTTGTCATGGTCATGGCCAAGTGCAAATGCGTCAAGGTTTATTCGCAGTACAGCAAACTTGCCCAACGTGTAGTGGTAAAGGCAAAGTTATTTCGGACCCTTGTACTTCTTGTCGTGGTCAAGGTCGTGTTGAAAAAACCAAAACCTTGTCTGTGAAAATTCCACCAGGTGTTGATACGGGTGACAGAATTCGTTTATCAGGTGAGGGTGAAGCCGGAGAGCATGGCGCACCAGCAGGGGACTTATACGTACAAGTAAATGTAAGAGATCACAAGGTATTTGTTCGTGATGAAAATCACTTATACTGTGAAGTACCAATTAGTTTTGTTACAGCCGCTTTAGGTGGTGAAATTGAAGTGCCAACATTAGGTGGTAAAGTTAAGCTTAAAATACCTAAAGAAACACAAACAGGCAAAATGTTCCGTTTACGTGGTAAAGGCGTTAAGTCAGTGCGTAGTTCATCTACCGGTGATTTAATGTGTAAAGTGGTTCTTGAAACACCAATAAACCTATCAGGTGATCAAGCCGATTTATTACGTCAATTAGAAGAGAAAATGGGTAAAAGCAGTAAAACGCATAGCCCGAAAGAGACAGGTTTCTTCGATGATGTGAAAAAGTTTTTCAATGATTTGAAAGGCTAAATATCCGTTCCGTTTTGAAGCTTTTCATCGTTTTATAAGATGAAAAGCTTAAACAAAAAAAACCACAAAACAGTTAGTTTTGTGGTTTTTTATTTTCAGATATAACATTAGTCAACTTGATATGTGTTCATACGAAGAAAAAAAACGCTAAACAAGCACAGTATTAACCAAGCTATACCACCACCGTGAGTTTCAACAATTTCAATGTAAGGTTCATCGTAATCTGCACTTTCTATTGGTAGAGCGTACAAAGCATTACTATCATCTGAACTAAAACTGGCAACAATATCGCTATAGCCGACTTGATACAAATCTATTAAAACATCGTAATGGTCTGTAGCGTAACCCGATAAAAAAGTGGTAATGACTTCATATTCATCCAAGTCTGAATCAGATTCGATAATAAAATCATCAGTGGTAAAGTAATGAGTCCATGGACCGCCGTTTTTACTGACATATAGTAAGGCATAAACTTCGCCAAATTGATTCGGGGTATAGCTATAAATATCGGCGTCAAATGCCACACTAAAAGTTTGAAAAAAGCCATCATCATCAAAGTCATCCTGAACAAAAGTGGACGCACTATAAATTGCAAAATCGGCCGAATAGTCCTGTGTAACATCTCTTTGGATTTTACTTGAGTATGTAGCACTTTTTAGAGCATTGTCAGAGTTACTTTGTTGTTCATGTATAAGGGTAGACCTAGTTTTTGAACTTGCTTTACCAGTTAATTGATCTGGCGTTGTAGTTAGTTTATTAGCGATGATAGTTTCTTTTCGTTTTTCATCATTAAGTTTTTGACTAAATTGTCCCTGTGAAATTGAATAGTACTTTTCATTAACTTCATTAGCAGTAGACTGAGACATAAACGCCCAACTCGCTATCGTTGCTAGTAGTAATGTGGTTTTAGTGTCTGTTAAAAATGAACTGATAGTATTATTTATTTTAAGCATGATATTTCCTTACTGGCTTAGTTGTTATCGCTATTAAAGCGCAGCAAAGATGAATGCAAGCTGAACATTAAATATTTTTAAATTTGTCGTCTAGAGAACGTTCAGCTTATATTCAGTTGCTAAGACTTATGATTTTAAATAAGCTATAGCAATACACTTTTCCTTTTCTATTTCATCAGGAACCATAATGAAATTTGCGCTACCTTTGCTTGTTATTTTTGCTATCACGTTGACCTTTGGGGCTAGTGTTCATGCTAGTATCGCCCCTGCTAAATACTCGGTGAAAGTTAATCAGCATGCTAAGCAGCAGTTGCGAGTGCAAAGTAGTAAGCAAGCAGCACAAATCGCACAAGGCCGCTATGGTGGGAAAGTTCTTAAAGTGAAAAAACAAAAATCAGGTTATCGGGTAAAATTAATTAAAAAAAGCGGTCATATTGTTTCTGTTTATGTTGATGCTAAATCAGGTAGTGTGAGTGGTGGTAATTAAGCATGCGTATTTTATTAATTGAAGATGATTTAGCTTTACAAACTAATTTAAAAAACCATTTAATTACCGCTAATTATTTAGTAGATGTTGCTAGCGATGGTGAAGTAGGGCTATTCCAAGGACAAGAGTATCCATATGATGCTGCTATTATAGATGTTGGCTTGCCAAAACTTGATGGTATTAGCGTTATTCAGCAACTGCGTGAGCAAAGTATCGATTTTCCTATATTAGTGTTAACCGCAAGGGATAGTTGGCAGGATAAGGTAGCTGGCCTAGATGCCGGTGCAGATGATTATTTAACTAAACCTTTTCAAGCTGAAGAGCTGCTGGCTCGTTTGAATGCTTTAATTAGACGTGCTGCCGGTCAAGCTAGTCCTTTAATAAAAAATGGCCCGTTAGTTATTAATACAAAAAGTTTGCAAGTAGAAGTCAATCAACAATCGATCAAACTCAGTAGCTCAGAATACAAATTACTTGAATATATGTTGTTGCACTTAGATGAAGTATCTTCTAAGGCGGTATTAACTGAACATATTTATGATCAAGACTTTGATCTCGACTCTAATGTAATTGAAGTGTTTATTAGGCGATTAAGAAAAAAACTTGATCCTAATGGTGAGTATAACTTCATTGAAACACTCCGCGGTCATGGTTATAAGTTAAGGCGAATGAACGCCTAATGGATAAGGCAACAATGACAGGTTTTTGGCAGTTTAATTCACTCAAAGTAAGGTTGTTGTTGAGCACCTTAATCATGACGGTAGTGATGTTACCAATTATCGGCTTTACGCTAACAAATGCGTTTGAACAACAGCTAACTATTGCCATGAAAAATGAACTCAAAGCTTACAGTTACTCAATATTTACTGTTGCAGAAGTTGAAGATAATACCTTGCTTATGCCTGATGTGTTATTAGAAAATCAATTTAATATCAGCCAATCAGGTTTGTATGCACTCATATCGCCATTAAATAATATCGAAACTATAGCGGCGAATGAAGCGGTACAAGCCTTGTGGCAATCACAGTCATTACTTACCTTAACTTTGCCAGATAGGTTGCCGACACCCAAGGTAGGTCAAACGTTATTGACCTCAATCAACTTAGCAGGTAGTCAGCATTTACTTTACAGTTTTAGTGCAAGTTTTTCAGATAATGGGCAAGCATTTCCAATAACATTACACTTGATAAAAGATCAACACGCACTTTTGGCTGCATTAAATGATTTCAGACAGAAACTCTGGACATGGTTATTGTTGTTAATGGCAGTATTTATTTGTGTACAAATTGTTTGGCTTTTATGGACCTTAAAGCCTTTATCTGTGCTAACCCATGAATTGGCGCTGATTGAAAAAGGGGAGCAAAATGCACTAGATGCAGAGTATCCTGCAGAACTTCAGCAAGTTACTAAGCAATTGAATACTCTACTAGTAACGGAAGAAAGCCAGCGTAAACGATACCGAAATGCATTATCCGATTTAGCCCATAGCCTTAAAAACCCCCTTGCTATTATTCAAAGTCAGCCTGAAATCTCAACCGGTGCTAATGAACAGTTAAACTTAATCAATCAAATAATTGAACATCAATTAAAGCGAGCACAAAGTGCAGGGCAATCTTCGTGGCATTTGGGAGTTAATGTAAAGCAGGTGGTAGATAAACTTATTTGCACCTTAGAAAAAATTTATCAGGACAAACAACTAACATTTCTACGAGAGATTGATGCTCAGGCGATCTTCAAAGGGGATGAAGCAGATTTATTGGAAATTATTGGTAATATTTTAGATAACGCCAGCAAGGCTGCAAGTGATCAAGTGTTGGTGCAAGTCGTTGTGGAAAATAAAACGCTTAAAATTACCATAGCTGATGATGGCAAAGGTATAGACGAATCACAACAAGCAAATATTTTATCTAGAGGTGGTCGAGCAGATACCTACGAAGCAGGCCATGGTATAGGCTTAGCCATCGTCAATGATCTGGTTAGTAGCTATCAAGGAACACTCGCCATTAATCGTTCAGATAAGCTTGGTGGAGCCCATTTTATGCTTGTTTTTGCTGCTTAACCTCAATATTACTTATTCAGCTAATGTTCAGTTTACTTTTGTTATCCTTGTTGATAATGAATAGTAATAAGGATCACTGTCATGAAAAACATTATATTTTTACTTAGCTTTATTTTTTGTTCTCTAGCTGTTTTTTCGGTTTCTGCAATGCAAAAAACTGAGATAGAGCAACAAGAGTTTAGTGGCGCGGAGCTTGCGCAAATGCTTGCCCCAATTGCCTTATACCCTGATAGCCTACTGACGCACATTTTAATTGCGTCTACGTATCCTATTGAAGTTGTTGAAGCGCACCGCTGGCTAAAGAAAAATGAGGGCAAAAGCGCAGAAGAGCTTGTTAAAAATGCAGAGGATTTTGACTGGGACGCTAGTGTAAAGGCATTACTTGCTTTTGAACGTGTGTTAGGCAGATTAAGTGAAGATTTAAGTTGGACTCAACAACTGGGTGATGCCTTTTTACAAGATGAAGCGAGATTATTGGAAAGCATTCAAGCATTGAGGAAACAAGCGGAGTTGGCAGGTAATCTAGAAAAAATGGAGAACATGGAAGTAAGCCATGACGAAGATAATATTGTTATAGCGCCGATAGAAAAAGAAATAGTTTATGTACCTTACTATGATACAAGACGTGTATATGGTTCATGGCATTGGTCTTCCTACCCACCTGTTTATTGGACTCCACATCATAGTGTTTATGTTAATCACTATAGTCCTTTTTATTGGCACTCAGGCATTCACATTTCTTTTAATTATTTTTTCAGTGCCTTTCATTGGCATAACCGCCATGTATTAGTAGTTAACCCTCACCGCTCGCATTATCGCTCTTATCAGCAACGACCACGCCGTGCAATATCTAGTGGTGGCTATGCTAAACGTTGGTCTCATGAGCCTAAACATAGAAAAGGTGTGGCATACCGAAATAAGCATGTTAGTCGTAAATACCATAGTAACCGGGTAAAAGTGCACAAGACGAGTAAGCAGCTTCATTCTGCTAATTTGACACAAAGAAAGCTAAAAGAGAGTAAAAAAGTTTACAATCGTCATCAGAGTATCAAACAAGTTTCAGCACATAAAGCGGTGACCAATAAACGGATTGCTAAAAATACTTTAGTTAAAAATAAACCAGCTAAGGCAACTTATAAAAGAAACAATTCAACTAAGTTTAAACAAAATGAAGTACGCTCAGAAAAACAGCTTCATAGAAGTGTAAAGTCTCAAAAACAGATAGCGCGAAACTATAACAAAAGTGCGAGTAAACAAAGCAAGGCAGCTGTGAAAAGCTATAACAAAAGTGTGAGTAAACAAAACAAGGCGCCAGTTAGAAGCAATAAGTCTCAGACAAGTAGAAAGCAGTCACAAAACACTGCTTCTGTAAAAAGTCATCAATCAAAACGAAGGAATTAACAGTAGTACATGTTAGTTAACATACGCAATATTGTGAATCTATTGAAAGTTAGGTAATACACCGCTGCGACTGTGCTCAAAAACAAGGGATGTTTCGACAGTGGTGACCTCCTCACGAGAGGTAATATTTTTAAAAACAAATTGGCGTAAGTGTTCACTGTCTTGCACCGACATATGAATATAATAATCGTAACTGCCACCCATATGGTAAAGGTTTAAAATTTCAGGGTATAAAAGTAAATCATCACGAAATTTATTTACAATATGTTCTGAGTAAGGTTGTAAACGAATAGCTGCGATGGCTTCTATATTGCCGCCAATAGTATTTAAATTAACGTCAATAAACGCACCTTTAATGACGTCACTTTGTTTAAGTCGCTTTACTCGCTCTAAACAGGTTGAAGGAGCAATTCCTATTTTAGCAGCCAGTTCCTTATTGGTAATATCAGCATCATTATATAATATTGTTAAAATACGAAGATCAATTGTATCGAGCTTTTTCATTTTCTACCTAAATTCTTTACATCTTAATTGATATTGATACTACACTTAAATAGTTTGTTTAGGCTAGTATTCATCATCAATTTTTGTATTTATTTCGCCAAATGGTCAATTATCCGAATTTTTATCGAATTATTAATATTTACTCTTTAGTTACATTTTATTGCAATTGATTCGTTGCCTTAATTTATCATCTTGACATATTATGTCACTCGTTTACGTTTGATTGAAACCAAAAAAGGACAATAATAGGAATGGCTATTTCTTCCATTGAAAATTTCTTAAAGAAAGAATCAGCTAGTGGCATAATTTTGATGTTTACTGCGATACTAGCGATGTTTTTTGCCAATTCGCCCTGGGCTAGTTGGTATGATTTACTGCTTGATGTCCCCGTCGTTATTGCTGTTGGTGATTTTGAAATAGCTAAACCACTGCTGTTATGGATAAATGATGGTTTAATGGCGTTATTCTTTTTTCTCGTTGGCCTTGAGCTGAAACGGGAATTCATTGAAGGAGACTTGTCAAAACCAGGGCAAGTGACTTTACCGGCAATAGCGGCTGTTGGTGGTATGATAATGCCTGCAGCCATTTATGCTGCATTAAATTACGACAACCCCAATGCAATTAGTGGTTGGGCTATACCAACAGCGACAGATATCGCCTTTGCCCTTGGAATTTTAGCCATCATCGGCTCAAAAGTACCGCTGCAATTAAAAGTATTTTTAACCTCCTTAGCTATCTTTGATGATTTAGGGGCAATAATCATTATTGCGCTATTTTATACCGAGCAACTGTCTATATTGTCTCTTGTTGTGGCTGCGAGCATGCTATCGATACTATTTCTCTTAAATAGACGAAATATTACCAGTACATCGCCTTATATTTTTATTGGCGTTATTTTATGGATTGCGGTATTAAAGTCTGGTGTACATGCGACATTAGCGGGTGTTATTTTGGCCTTCTTTATTCCTATGTACGGAAATAAAACGCTTGGTAAAGTGGATGAACCGTCACCCTTAAAGTCATTAGAGCATAACTTACATGCAAGTGTTGCTTTCATTGTTTTACCTATTTTTGCTTTTGCAAATGCGGGTATTAGTTTTACTGATGTTGGTATAGAGCAAGTGTTATCGCCCGTACCTATGGGCATAATTTTAGGCTTATTTATAGGCAAGCAGATAGGCGTATTTGGTTTTTGCTTTGTTGCTATTAAGTTAGGCTTCGCTAAACTACCTGAAAACGTAAATTGGACTCTGCTCTATGGTATCTCGCTGCTGTGTGGTGTCGGTTTCACCATGAGTTTATTCATTGGTTCGCTCGCCTTTGAGCAAAGTGCCAATTCTCCTTTGTTTCAAGATAGACTGGGTATCGTTGTTGGCTCTTTAATTTCCGGGTTATTAGGATATTTTGTTATTAAAGGTGCAGTTAACAAACGCTAAATTGATATTTTTACTTGTGAGAATATACTGCTTGCTTCATAGCCTGCGATAACAAAATTGTTTACAATGGCGCAAATTTACACTTTCCTTTTGTATATGCGTCATCAATATCAAGATTTGATTGAAATATTTCATGCTACTTTTTTCCAGCAATACAATACTTGCTTGGTTAAGGGAGGGGATGAGCCAATATATCTACCTGCAAGTGACAATTGTAATTATCATCAAATTATTTTTGCCCGCGGTTTTTATGCCAGTGCCTTTCATGAAATTTCTCATTGGTGCCAAGCAGGACAAGCTAGACGCCTTTTAGAAGATTTCGGCTATTGGTATGAGCCTGACGGTAGAAACGAACAACAGCAGCAAAGCTTTGAACAAGTTGAAGTTATTCCTCAAGCAATTGAATGGGCATTTAACGTTGCCGCCAATAAAAAATTTCATGTGTCATCGGATAACTTAAACGGCTTTCAATCAGATACAAAAGGGTTTAAAGAAAAAGTGCTCGAGCAAGTTAACGTTTTTGTGCAACAAGGCTTTCCAGAACGAGCTAATCAATTTATAGCGGCATTAGCTAAGTTTTATCATACCCCATTGCCTTTAACCCTTGCGCATTTTACTAATAAAGAAGAAGTGCATGTTTAAATTAGGCTTAGTTATAAACCCGGTTGCAGGTCTTGGTGGCAGTGTGGCTTTAAAGGGCAGCGATAATTTGGCTAAACATGCGCTGGCGTTAGGCGCAGTTCCGAAAGCGAATATGCGTGCAAAAACCGCGCTTGAAGTTTTATTACCCTATAAAGAGGACATAATAATTTATACGGTAAATGGCGCTATGGGTGAACAATGTGCTCAGGAATTAGGATTTGGTGTTGAACTTAGCTTTGAAACACACTCTGAACAAACTCAAGCAAGCGATACTGAATTGGCGGTAAATGCGCTATTAAAACAGCAGGTAGATATTATTTTATTTGCTGGTGGCGATGGCACCGCTCGTAATATAGCAACTGCAGTAGCAGATTTTTCCGAAGAAAATGCAACTGCATTAGTACCTGTTTTAGGGGTTCCTGCAGGTTGTAAAATACATTCTGGTGTTTATGCTATTACCCCGACAGCAGCTGGCCGTATTGTTGAAATGATGGTGACAAAACAGTTGGTAACCTTGACCCAAGGTGATGTTATGGATATTGATGAGTCATTGTTTCGCCAAGGTATCGTTAAAGCCAAACGATTTGGCGAAATGCAAATACCAAGTGAATTACGCTATGTACAAACAGTAAAATCCGGCGGTAAAGAATCTGATGAGCTAGTGCTACAAGATATTGCCGAAGATATAGTGGATAAAATGCGAGAATACCATGATGATTTATTTATTATTGGCTCTGGCTCAACCACCGCTTTTTTAATGGCAGAATTAGGGCTGAATAATACGTTACTGGGTGTCGATATTGTTCAAGGTGAAGGTTTGCTTGCCAGTGATGTAAGTGAAGCGCAACTTTGGCAACAAGTACTAAACTCACAACAAGAGCAACAAAATGTTCATTTAGTTATTACGCTTATTGGCGGTCAAGGGCATATTTTTGGTCGTGGTAATCAGCAATTAAGTCCTAAAATAATTCGCTTTATATTGGAACAGCCCGGCGGAAAAGAAAACATCAGTATCATAGCAACTAAGGCAAAACTTACAGCCTTAAACAGCAGACCATTAATTAGTGATACTGGCGATAAAGCATTAGATCAGTTATTGTCTGGTTTTATGGCTATTAGCACTGGCTATAAAGATCAAGTGATTTACCCAGTCTCAAGTCCAGAGTAGTTGTTTATTTTCAGCTAACACCTTAATTGAAGTTGATTTTTATGAAATTTAGTCCATTAGTACAAGAGTTGATTGATTCGTTAAAATGTTTACCCGGTGTTGGGGCGAAATCGGCTCAACGTATGGCGTTTCATCTATTAGAGCGTAATCGTCGTGGTGGTAGTAAACTGGCAACTGCATTGTCTAGTGCCATGACAGAAATTGGTCATTGTCAGTCATGTCGTAATTTCACCGAAGAAATGCTGTGCGAAATCTGTCAAAGCCCAAAACGTAAAGTTGCCACCAGTTTATGTATTGTAGAAAGTCCAGGCGATGTTATTGCGTTAGAGCAAACGGGAGAGTTTACCGGTAAGTATTTTGTCTTAATGGGCCATTTATCACCTATTGATGGCATAGGCCCCGATGATTTAGGTTTAGATATATTAGAACAACATTTTGCCAGTGGACAATTTGAGGAAGTGATTCTAGCAACTAACCCAACGGTTGAAGGTGAAGCAACCGCACATTTTATTGCGGAGTTAGCGCAACAATATCAGGTCAATATTTCTAGAATAGCCCATGGTGTACCCGTAGGTGGTGAACTAGAATATGTTGATGGTAATACCTTATCTCATGCGCTATCAGGCCGAAAAAGCTATGTTCTGTAAAGTGAAATAAGGCTGCTTGCAGAGGGAGCTCAATAGCTTTTAAGCAGAACATTACTTTATTTTCACTCATCAGCAAGATTAACTCGAAACTTTCTTTCCTCTTCCCTTGAAAAAAAATAATCTATCCTCAGATAAAGTAACAGCGAATTAACCCTAACTAAGTCACGTTAAGTAGTGGGGTTATTTAACAAATTAAGAAAACATTATAGGTTCACTTTATATGACTGTCGAAAATACACCACAAAAACATGCGTTTGCATCAGATAACGCCAAAATACTTCAACTAATGATCCATTCTCTTTATTCTAACAAAGAGATATTTTTACGTGAATTAGTGTCTAATGCCGCAGATGCCTCAGACAAACTACGCTTTAAAGCGTTATCAAATGCAGACTTGTATGAAGGCGATGGTGAATTAAGAGTTCGGGTAAGTTGTGATAAAGAAAATAACACTGTTACTATTTCTGATAATGGTATTGGTATGAACCTTGACGAAGTTATTGAACACTTAGGTACTATTGCTAAGTCAGGAACAGCTGAGTTCTTCTCGCAACTTTCTGGCGATCAAGCGTCAGACTCACAGTTAATTGGCCAATTTGGTGTTGGTTTTTATTCAGCTTTTATTGTGGCAGATAAAGTAACTGTTCGCACTCGCCGTGCTGGTGATGACACTTCACAAGGTGTTGAGTGGGTAAGTGCTGGTGAAGGTGATTTCACTACCGCTGACATTGAAAAAACTTCTCGCGGTACTGATATTATTCTTCATTTAAAAGAAGATGAAAACGAATTTGCTGATGACTGGCGCTTAAAGTCTATCGTAACTAAGTATTCTGATCACATCTCAGTCTCTGTTGAAATGTTAACTCCTGAAGTGCCCGCAGTTGAAGCTGTGGCTGAAGAGAAAGACGATGAAGGTAATGTAACAACACCTGCAGTTGAGGCACGTGATGTTGAACCAGCTAAATGGGAAGCTATCAATAAAGCCACTGCGTTATGGACGCGTGAGAAAGCAGACATTAGCGAAGATGAGTATAAAGAATTTTATAAGCATGTATCTCATGATTTTGGTGATCCGTTATTGTGGGAACATAATAAAGTAGAAGGTAAAACTGAATATACTTCACTGTTGTATGTACCATCAAAAGCACCTTTTGATATGTATAATCGTGAAAAACAACACGGTTTAAAACTTTATGTTCAGCGTGTATTTATTATGGATGATGCTGAACAATTCATGCCAACCTACCTGCGTTTTGTTAAAGGTTTACTTGACTCAAATGATTTGCCATTAAATGTTTCTCGTGAAATTTTACAAGATAACAAGGTAACTCAAGCTATTCGTAAAGGTTGTACTAAGCGTGTTTTGAAAATGCTTGATAAGTTAGGCAAAAAAGATGCTGAAAAATACCAAGGCTTTTGGGATGAGTTTGGCCAAGTATTAAAAGAAGGCCCTGCTGAAGATATGGCGAATAAAGAGCAAGTTGCTGGTTTATTGCGCTTTGCTTCTACCAATGAAGATAACGCGATACAGAACGTTTCTCTTGCCAGTTATATTGAGCGAATGAAAGAAGGTCAGGACAAAGTTTACTATGTCGTTGCTGATAGCTTTGAAGCCGCTAAAAACAGTCCTCACCTAGAAGTGTTCCGTAAAAAAGGCATTGAAGTGTTATTAATGTCAGATCGTATTGATGAATGGTTAGTTAGCCATTTAAATGAGTTTGATGGTAAACAACTTCAATCGGTTACTCGTGGTGGCTTAGATCTAGGTGACATGGATGATGCTGAGACTAAAGAAGCACAAGAGAAATTAGAAAAAGAATTTGATTCTGTTGTGGTTCGTATTAAAGAGGCCCTTAAAGATAAAGTTAAAGATGTGAAGTTATCACAACGTCTAACTGACTCTCCTGCCTGTATTGTTGCTGATGACAATGACATGAGTAGTCAAATGGCTAAGTTAATGGCTTCAGTTGGTCAAGAAGTACCAGAGTCATTACCAATCTTTGAAATCAACGGTGAACATGATTTAGTTAAGCATGTTGCTGATGAACAAGATGATGACAAGTTTAATCAGTGGGTTGAGGTTTTATTCGAGCAAGCTATGCTAGCCGAACGTGGAAGTTTAAAAGACCCAGCAAGTTTTGTTGGTCGTCTAAATAAACTCATGCTAAGCCTGACAAAGTAATATTGAGTTAGACTTTAGTCGAAAAAAGGGGCGATTCACTATAAATGAATGCCCCTTTTTTGTATGCTATGCTTGTTTGCGTATAGGCATGCTTGTATAGTGTCTGCCGCGATAAATATAATGCTAAAGAATTATTACATTAATGTGATCAAAATGTTAGATAGTCTGCTTTTGTTATTTTAACGTAATTATTTTTATTATTTTAAACCATCATTTAAAGGTTAGTTTATATGCGTATTGTACTTCTTGGTGCTCCTGGTGCGGGCAAAGGCACACAGGCACAGTTCTTAATGGCTAAATTTGGTATTCCACAAATATCAACTGGCGATATGTTACGCGCTGCTATTAAAGCGGGTACTGAATTAGGTCAAAAGGCCAAAGCGGTAATGGATGCAGGTCAATTGGTTTCAGATGAACTAATTATTGGTTTAGTAAAAGAGCGAATTACTGAAGATGATTGTAAAGCGGGTTTCTTGCTTGATGGCTTCCCTCGCACTATTCCTCAAGCTGATGCTATGAAAGAAAATGGTGTTAGTGTAGACCATGTACTTGAATTTGATGTACCAGATGAAGTAATTGTTGAACGTATGGCTGGCCGTCGTGTTCATTCAGGCTCTGGTCGTGTATATCACTTAGTGTACAACCCGCCAAAAGCTGAGGGTAAAGATGATGTCACTGGTGATGATTTGTCCATTCGCCCAGATGATGAAGAAGCGACAGTGCGCAAACGTCTTGCTATTTACCATGAACAAACTAAACCTCTGGTTGATTTTTATCAACGTGAAGCGAGCTTAGGTAACTGTCAATACTTAACTGTTGATGGTACGCAAACAGTTGAAGTCGTTAATGCTTTATTAAGTGACAGGTTAGCGTAAAACAATCTAATTATTAAGGTTATAACACTTAAGATAAATAAAACTCGCTTCGGCGAGTTTTTTGTTTTAGGCTGCTAGCCAATAATAATTTGGATATATATTTATGACTTTAACAATCACTGCACTATATGCTAGTTTACTCGCCTTATTGTTCCTAAGCCTTTCTTTTAACGTTATAAGATTACGATTTAAGCTCAAAGTAGGTCTTGGTGATGGTGGCGAACGTTTGCTAACTAAGGCAGTACGTGTGCACGGCAATTTTTCTGAGTATATGCCTTTAGCGCTAATTCTTCTCGCTAGTTATGAATTAAGCGGCGCTGATGCCTTATGGCTTCATATCTTGGGAAGTGTTTTATTGTTAGGGCGGTTGTTACATGCTGTCGGCCTATCAAAATCTATGGGGACTTCTATACCTAGAGTTTCAGGAATGATTACAACATTTATTGTTTTGCTAGTCTTAGCGATTGAAAATATTCGCTTTTTTTTCATGAGCTAAACGTTTTTAATCATGGCCACATGAGGTATGTCATCTTCAAGATACATGGCTGATACCTGCTCAAAGCCATGTTTATGATAAAAATCAATTAAATACTCTTGTGCTGATATTTTAATGCTTTGGTTTGGGAAGTGCTTCTCACATAGTGCTAATGCTTGTGTCATTAGTTCATGGCCTAAGCCTGTCCCTCTTGCTTGCTCTGCGATAGCTACTCTGCCAATGCTGATATAATCATCATAACTTTGCCCTTGGGCTAAAATGCGCAAATAAGTAACTAATTCATTATCTTGATAACCTAATAAATGTATAGTTTCATCATGTCTATCGAGCTGGTTTGGTTTACTATCAAGATCAGGGTAATAACAAGTTTGCTCTACCACAAATACATCAATGCGTAACTTTAACGCCTCATAAAGTTGCTCAAGGGTAAACTCATTAAAGTGCTTTGCTTGCCATGTGGTCTTACTTTGCATTTGCTGTCTATACGGCTAAGGATTGTAAGTAACCATGATATTTACGTTCATCTAAATAGTCACGCATTTCTTTCTTATAATCTTGAATACAAATACTAGGGAATTCTTTTTTCATTAAAGTAGGCAGTAATTGTGGATCTAAAAATAGCAAATAACCAAGCGGTAAGAAGCTGGGCTTGAAGTTACATTGATAGACTGTGGCGCGAATTTGGCTTGCACTGTAATGACGCTGTTCACCGTAGCGTTTCTGCATGACAGGAAGTAATTTTTTTCCGTATTTTTTTATGGCAGTGTGTTTAAACATAGCTATTCCTTAGCGAGAAGTATCCTAATGCGCGCATATTATAGGTGTAAACTTTTAAGGTATCAATGAAATTACTTAAATGAGGATATTATGATTATTTATTCAAAATGTTATATTGATCAGGGTCAATAAAGAATCCCGCTTGGGTGTAGGCCTTGGTGATAGCACCGTGCTCTCTTAATATTTGTAAGCCTTTGTTTATAGCAATGAAAGCGGATTTGCCTTGAGGATGTATTTTACTAATGACAAAATGGCGTGAATCTTTTAATACTATCGCCACATTATTGACCGGAACCAGATGAATTTTCTCCATAGTAAAGCTTTTATCTGGAGTCGAATTAAATGGCATTAGCATAAAATCCACCCACTGTAGGTTTACCATTCGTGCCATTGAAAGCCATGAATTTTCTGTAATTAACTCTTTTAGTGGTAGTGAGTGTAAGGTTTGCCAATCCGTTCGCCATAGAGGCGTTGAAATAGCGGTTAAATCCTTTAGGTCGTCTAATTCTCTCACTTGCAATGTTTTTTGATTATATGGGCTAGTATAAATGCCAGCAACATATTCACCATTTCTAATTACAGCATCTGAAATGTAGATTTTATCTGCTAGCGCTTGTGCATCACTTTTCCAATATGAATCAAAGCTAATCAATAAATCGCCATTTTGTAACATTTTAGTATTTCTAAAATTAACTTTTCCGGGGACGTAACTAAACTCAGAAGTAAACCCGCCTAGTTGTAGCGCTTGTTGAGCAATAATCATATCTACAACATCTCTGCGAATGGTTTTACCGGAGAAGTTTTTTATGGTTAAGACATCTCTATTACCAATAAAACTTTGATAATCTTCAAAAACATCGTCTCTAATATAAATAAGGACATCAGTTGAACTGGCGTGAGAAATTGCACTACTAACGGAGGTTATCAGTAGGAAGAAAAATAAGCGGTAAGAAAATAAATTAACATTATTCAAAAACAACACCAAAAAATGTATCTTTATTAGTTATAACAAGGATACATTTTTTTATCAAAGTTTAACGAATTTGTTAAACTTTTGCTAAACACTACTTATTGTGGCGCTTTTGGAGTACTGCCATAACTTCATTTAAATCTATATTCTGATCGGCTAATAACACCAAGGTATGGTAGAACAAGTCTGCACATTCACCGAGTAAGTCGTCTTTGGTTTCAGCGACAGCAGCGAGTGCAACTTCAACGCCTTCTTCACCAACTTTTTGTGCCATTTTTGTGGTACCACGAGAAAATAGGTGTGCGGTATAACTGTCTTCAGGCGCATCATTTTTTCGACTGGCAATCACTTTTTCAAGTTGGCTTAAAAAGTTTTGCTGGGTAAGTTTTTGTTCAGGAAAACAAGACTCTGTACCTAAATGGCAGCTTGGACCTAAGGGGGTACAAGCAATTAATAAACTATCTTGATCGCAATCACTAAGTACCTGTTCAACTTGTAAAAAATTACCAGAAGTTTCACCTTTTACCCATAATGCTTGTTTAGAACGGCTAAAAAATGTTGCTTTGCCAGAATCTAAAGTAGCCTCTAAAGACTCTTGACTCATATACCCTTGCATCAACACGGCACCTGTTGCACTGTGTTGAATAATAGCAGGGATCATGTTGCCCATTTTCTGCCATGCTAAGTTGTTGATATTGTCTTTTGTTACTAGCATGGTCTTACCTCAATGTTGTTGCTGCTAAGATTTTTCTTTAATTCACAGATATTGATTATGCCTTTATGGAAAACAGAGGCGGCTAATGCGCCGTCTACATCTGCTTGTTGATAAACGTCGCTAAAATGTGACATTTCACCAGCGCCGCCAGAAGCGATTAATGGTACGCTACACACTGCACGTGCTTGTTTCAATTGTTCAATGTCGTAACCTTGTCGCACACCATCTTGATTCATACAATTTAAGACAATTTCACCGGCGCCAAGGCTGACGACTTCTTCTATCCAGTCAAAGGTTGTCCAGCTAGTTTTTTGCGTACGACTTTCATCACCAGTAAATTGATATACTTGATACTTGCCTGTGTCTTTATCGTAAAAACTATCAATGCCTACTACGACGCATTGTTGACCAAAATAATCTGCAAGCCTTGAAATAAGTTGAGGTTCGCGAAGTGCAGGGGAGTTTATCGATATTTTGTCTGCGCCCATCATCAGTATGTCTTTGGCATCGTTTTCACTTTTAATACCGCCAGCAACACAAAACGGGATATCAATAACTTCTGCTATTCTGCTAACCCAGCTTTTATCAACCACACGACCATCAGCGCTGGCAGTGATATCATAAAAGACTAGCTCATCAGCGCCCGCTTCAGCATATTTCTGCGCTAGTGGGACTATATCGCCGATAATTTCATGGTTTCTAAATTGTACACCTTTAACGACTTTGCCATCACGCACGTCTAAACAAGGTATTATTCTGCGGGCTAACATGGGAAAATCTCCATTATTTCGAGAACAATTACCTTCTCATCACGCTCTGAACAAGGAACTAATACTAACGGCTTGGCCAACATGCTATTGCCTCCTCTAGGGTGAATTTACCTTCTAAGAGTGAACGACCTAAGATCACACCGCTAACACCGGAATCTATTAATGCTTTAATATCGTCTAAACAGCCAATGCCACCAGACGCTTGCCATTGAATACTAGGATATTTACAACAGAGTTCAGTATAAAGAGCGACGTTAGACCCAGTTAATGTGCCATCTTTTGATATATCGGTGCATAAAATATGTTTAATGCCAGCAGTAATATAGGCATCGAGTAAGTCTTCTAGGTTGACCCCGCTATCTTCAATCCAACCGTGGGTAGGTAAGGTTTTATTACCATGTTCATCGATTTTAATATCAAGGGCTAAAACAATTTTTTCACCGCCATAAATTTTTAGCCACTCAAGTACCAATTCAGGTTGTTTAATGGCGAGTGAACCTATAACGACACGGGTTGCGCCTAATTCAAGCAACTGCTTAACATCGCCCTCACATCGAATACCACCACCAACTTGAGTGATCATAGTGTCGTGATTAACTACGTTTTTCAGGGTAGAAAGTTGTCTTTTGGTGCTATCTTTTGCACCGTCTAGATCAACAAAATGCATTACCTTTGCACCTGAGGCAGCATAGGCTTGTTGCCGTTCTTGTACGGTATATTGGTAATTGGTCTTTTGGTTGTAATCGCCTTGGTATAGACGCACAACTTCACCGCCAATTAAATCTATCGCTGGTATCATCATAATGTGTTTAACTCCGGCTTAACTTGACTAAAGTCGAGCGCTAAAAAATTCTCAATTATTTTACTGCCTAATGTGCCTGAACGCTCAGGGTGAAATTGGCAACCGATAAAGTTATCCTTGCCGATAATAGCGGAGAATTCACTACCATATTCGCATGTTGCGAGCGTATATTCACTTATAGGGGCAGCAAAGCTATGAACAAAGTAGAAGTAGTCATTAATATTAATGCCGTCTAAAACAGGATGGTCTGCGACTTTAGTGAGGGTATTCCAACCCATATGAGGTAAGCGGTTATTTTGGGCATTAAGTGGTTCAACGGTGGTTGGAATCACACCTAAACAGCTAACGTCTTTTTCTTTAGCGCCTTCTGTTGAAGAGAGCGTCATTAACTGCATCCCTAAACAAAAACCTAGGACAGGTTGAGTCAAACTCTGCAATGTTGACACTAAACCCTTGGCTGTAATGTTTGCCATGGCATGCTTAGCATTGCCAACACCAGGAAAGATAACTTTATCTGCAGCTTTAATTTGCTCTATATCATCGGTAATGATTACCTTAAAGCCCAGACGCTCTATAGCAAACTTTACTGAAGATAAATTAGCGCAACCAGTATCAACAATAACGTTTACTGATGTGCTCATTGCTCTGGTCATTACAGTGTACCTTTCGAACTGGGTAGTTCATCACCATCAACTTTAATCGCTTGTCCTAAGGCGCGACCAAAAACTTTAAATAAGCTTTCTACTTGATGATGACAATTGCCTTTACTCGTTGATAAGTGCAAAGTGATCAGCATTGCATCAGCGAGTGATCTGAAAAAATGTGACACCATTTGTGTCGACATAGTACCAACGTTTTCACTGGTAAATTTAGCGTCAAATTCGAGCCAAGGGCGACCAGATAAATCGATAGCACATTCTGCTCTGCATTCATCCATAGGTAAGACAAAGCCAAATCTGCCGATGCCCCGTTTATTGCCTAATGCTTGATTTAAGGCTTGGCCTAATGCTAAGGCGGTATCTTCAACACTGTGGTGCTCATCAATATGGTAGTCACCGCTAACACTGCACTGCAAATTGAAGCCTCCATGGGTGGCAATTTGATCTAGCATGTGATCAAAGAAACCTAAGCCAGTGTCAATACTACTACCACCTCGTTTATCTAAATTTACTTCGATGGTAATATCTGTTTCTTTTGTGGTTCTAGTAACTTTTGCGGTACGCGGATTTTCTTCGGCGCAAAGAATTTGTTCGCTTACTTGCAACCAGTTTAGTGTTTCACTATCGTATTTTATACCGACGATACCCATATTAGCGGCTAAGCCCATATCGGTTTCTCTATCACCAATAACATAAGAGTTAGTAAAATCAACGCGGCCTTGTTGTAAGTATTCGCTGACCATGCCTAATTTTGGTTTGCGGCAGTTGCAGTTATCTTCATCAAAATGTGGGCATAACAAAACATCTTCAAAAACTACCCCTTGAGATGAAAATATAGCCATCATTTTATCATGAGCTAAGTCAAAATCTGCTTGTGGAAAACTTGAAGTACCTAATCCATCTTGGTTGGAGACCATAACAAGCTTAAATCCCTTTGCTTGCAACTTTAATAATTCAGGAATTACATTGGGCTCAAACACTAGTTTTTCTAGCGTATCAAGCTGCTTATCTATGGCTGGCTCTTCAACTAAAGTGCCATCTCTGTCGATAAATAATATTTTTTGCTGGTTGTTGCTCATGATAAAACTTCTTTTAATAGTGTTACTTCTTGTTGACTACCAATACTGATTCGTAGGCAGTTTTCTAGTTGCATTTGCGTAGACTGGTCTCTAATCAAAATATTATTAGCGACCAGTAAATCAAAGATACGTGTTTTTTCATTATTGTTTACACAACGAAATAGTACAAAGTTGGCGTTACTTGCAAATACTTCTCTACACCAATTTTGCGTGCTTAGCCAAGTGACTAATTCAGTTTTAACTTCATTGCAGGTTTGCACGCATTGGGTCATTTTCGATAATTGTGAAGTTAACGCCGTACTCGCTATTTCTGCCACAGGCGCTGAAATAGGGTATGGGGCAATCACTTTGCTCAATAAGGTGATTATTTCTTCACTCGCTAGGGTAAAACCGCACCTTAATCCTGCAAGTGCAAATGCTTTTGACAAGGTTCTTAGTACAATAACATTGTCGAACTCTGTCAATAAGTCAGTACTAGTTTGCGCAGGAGAAAACTCAATATAGGCTTCGTCGACCACAACAATAGCGTTATCTTTAAACAACTCAATCGCTTGAATCAGCTGTGCTTTAGGTAATAAATTGCCTGTTGGATTACCAGGAGAGCAAAGGAAAACAACTTTTACTTTACCTACCTGCTGGCTTAAACCATCAAGATCAAGAATGTTGTTTTGAAGTGGAACTTTAACAATATCAGCACCGTGGTTTTGTGCGCTGATAGCATACATGCCATACGTGGGCGGACAGATGAGAATACTGTCTTGATAAGCTCTACAGAAACTACGAATTATTAATTCTATGCCTTCATCAGCACCGCGGGTAGCCAATATTTGTGAGCGCTTAAGACCTGAGTAATCGCTGTAGGCATTGAGTAAATTATCTGGTTGGAAATCAGGGTAGCGATTGATATTTTCACTACTGATTTGATAATGACCAGTGCCGGGGGCTTCATTGGCATTAAGCCAAATTTTACTATTGGCCTGTTCAGTATTCCCACTGGCAAATAATCGGCGCGCGGATTGATACGGCACCATATCAATTAACTCTTCGCGAGCAAGTTTGTTAATTAAGTTGGACATTAGTTACCATCCATACATTCGTCTTCCAAACGAATAGTTACGGCTCTTTGGTGTGCATCTAGTCCTTCTGCATCGGTTAATTCGATTATGCATTCAGCTAAATTGCTCAGGCCTTCCTTAGTGATTTCTTGTACGGTATAACGACGTGAAAAATCAGCTAACGATAAACTTGAAATAACCTTTGAGTAACCGTAAGTCGGTAATACATGATTAGTGCCACTAGCATAATCGCCCGCTGATTCTGGCGTGTAAGCACCAACAAAAATAGAGCCGGCATTGCGTAATACTTTTAATAATGATTGGGGCTCTAGGGTTTGAATAATCAAATGCTCAGGACCATAAAGATTAGATATTTCAACTGCTTGCGTCATATCTTTAGTTAGAATCAAACGAGATTGTTTTAACGCTTGCTCAGCAATAGTTCGCCTTGATAAAACCGCAACCTGTGTTTTAAGTTCATCGGCAACCTTGGCAATTAATGATTCACTATCTGTTAATAAAATAACTTGGCTATCACTGCCATGCTCAGCCTGTGATAATAAATCAGCAGCGATGAAGGCGGCATTAGCCTTTTCATCTGCAATAACAAGTACTTCTGATGGGCCAGCAGGCATATCAATAGCAAAGCCCGCAACTTGTTGAGAAAGTTGTTTTTTCGCTTCTGTAACGTAGCGATTACCTGGGCCAAATACTTTGTTTACGGCCGGAATGCTTTCGGTACCATAGGCAAGTGCTGCAATGGCTTGGGCACCACCTATGGTATAAATTTCAGTGATTTGACAAAGATCAGCGGCCACTAATATTTCATTGGCTAGTTTGCCATCTTTATCGGGCGGACAAACCAGTACGGTACGTTGGCAACCGGCAAGCTGAGCAGGTACGCCCAACATTAATACTGTTGAGGGTAGCGGCGCAGATCCCGCGGGGATATATAAACCAACACTCTCAATGGCTTCTGTTTTTAAGGTACAACGAACACCCGGGCAAGTTTCAACAAAAACGTCTTGGGCTTTTTGAGCACTATGAAAGCGCTTTATTTGCGCATAGGCAGTATTAATCGCTTTTAAACGTTTATCTGACAGCGCCAATTTGGCTAGTGCTACTTGCTCGGCAGTTACTGATAAGCGAGATAACGCAATACCATCAAATTGCTCCGTTAGTGCATAAAGCGCTTTATCCCCTTGCTTTTGTACTTGCGACAAAATGTTAGCCACTTGTGTCGAAAGTAGCGCATTATCGGCGATGGCTGGTCGTGCAAGTGCATCAACTTTTTGTTGTGCGGATATTTCCTGCCACTTGATCATTTGAGTATTCATTTTTTTTCCAAGTCTTACTATATTAAATTCTCAGATCTGCTAAATAATTGAAGTGTCAGCAAAGTTATCAAGTTGTGAGTCGCCTGAGCTTAGTGTACTAAGTGATGGTGACGAGCAACGCAGACAATGTCGCTGATACTTCAATAATGACGCAGATTAGCCCATCATCTTCTCAATTGGCATCACAAGTATTGAATTACACCCTAGCGATTTTAATTCTTCCATGGTTTCCCAAAAGAAGGTTTCGGTCGCCACAACATGAACAGCTACTAAGTCCTCGCGACCAGCAAGAGGTAATACTGTAGGGGTTTCTTTGCCTGGCATTAAAGCGCTTACTTCACTAATTTTCTCTTTGGGTGCGTGCAGCATAATATATTTACTTTCTTTAGCTTTCATTACACCATTAATACGTGGAAGTAACGTATCTAAAATTGCTTGCTTCTCCTCTCCTAAAGCTGCTGAGCGTTGAATCAACGAAGCTTTAGAGCGAAATACTTCTGCTACTTCTTTTAAACCATTGGCTTCAAGGGTGGCACCGGTCGACACTAAGTCACAAATGCCATCAGCTAATCCAACTCTTGGTGCAACTTCAACAGAGCCTTTTAATAAACAAAACTCAACATTAATGCCGTTTTCTTTAGCAAAACGATTCAATAATTGTGGGTAGGTTGTCGCAAAACGTAAACCATCTAAACACTGTAAACCTGTGTATTCAAACTCTTCAGGCATGGCGATTGAAAAACGACAGTCACCAAAATTTAATGGCGTAGTTTTAATGTAACTGTTGTTGCTGCCAATAAGAGCACGTGATAATTCTTCTTCTTCAAGGGTGTTGTCACCAACAATACCTAGATCACAAACACCGTCCATTACTAGGCCAGGTATATCGCTACTGCGTACTCTCATAATATCAATGGGCATATTTTTCACATGAGCCAATAAGCGGCGGTCGCTAACATTAAGTTTTAGCCCACAACCCTTGAGTAACTTTTGAGTGTCCTCACTAAGGCGTCCTGATTTTTGCATCGCTATTCGCAAACGTGGCTCTGATGTTGTCATTTTACTGTCCTATTAAATGTTAATTCTATTCAAAAATTGTGTGTTTTCGAGTGCATCAGCATGTATATACAATTTTCATCTCGCTAAAATGCGAAAAACCCCCGAAAGATTTATGGCTCTTTCGGGGGTTTAAAATGTGTTTGCTTAGTTTATCTTTAGCTACATTTCCACGAAAAGGCCTTAGCCCATCGTAGTTCACTATAGCTGAACCTGAACGGGCTAATTCAAATGGTGATGATGATGTCGGTTGTTCAGGTTGAAATTCATAATATGTTGCTCTTATTTGCCAAACTAAGGTGTAGTTAAAGTAAAATTACACTATGAAGTTAGACTACTGCGAAACTAATTCTGCTTCAAGGAATAAATAGCCGTTTTTTATGTCTATTTGTTATATAGAGCAAACCTAGGGTTATTACTCTAACTATCATTATAATATAAGAATTAAAGTTTTCCGAAATTTTGACGATAAATAGTTATAGCAATGAGTGACTTAGGCTTTTCTTAAATAAATAGTACCAAAGTTGAGGTATGATGGATATTTTTACGACTCAATTAGCGCGCGTTGTATCTACGCCGATTAAGCCTACTAGCTTGAAGGTTAAAGCCTTATTGAAAGAAGCTGGTTCAGGAAAATTAAAAGAAGATTTAGATCATCTTGAAAATCATGATTATTATTTTGATGAGGATAGCTCTGCTACAGAGCAAGATAAGCAAAATAATAGCGAACAGGAAAAACACCAAGCAAGTAGTGCTCTTACGCCGGACAAAGTCATATCTACAACTAAATCCCATACCGAGAATGCTGATGAAAAACTAAAAAAGTCAGAATGTGCAATTAAGCATTTAGATCTTTATGTTTAATGCTAAAACAGTATAATCTCAGTTCCTCTAATTATGCCACGCTATAAAACACCACGTAATGACTACTGTTGCTCATGCATTTTCAACAACTGGCGCTTTAGCTAAAGCTATTGATGGTTTTTCTCCACGTCAAGCGCAAACTGATATGGCCCTTGAAGTGGCTAATGCTATTGAAAAACAGTCTTCTCTTATTGTTGAAGCAGGCACAGGTACGGGTAAAACCTTTGCTTATTTAATTCCCGCTTTTCTTAGTGTTAACTCTGCTTCTAGTGGCGATGAACTAAACACTAAAATTATCATATCCACCGGTACTAAAAACTTGCAAGAGCAACTTTTTCATAAAGATATACCTTTAGTAAGAAAAGCTTTAGCAAGCAATGTCCAAGTAGCTTTACTAAAAGGGCGGGCAAATTATTTGTGTCGATACCGCTTAGCACAATATCAAGAAACTCGGGGTCAATTAGACGCTGATACCCTAACTGATTTAGTGAAAGTAAAAGCTTGGGCAAATAGCACGCAAAGTGGTGACATTGGTGAGCTAGTCAATGTAACTGAAGACTCAGGTGTCTTTCCTTTTATTACCAGTACGCTCGATAATTGTTTAGCGAAAGATTGCCCTGACTATGAAACGTGCTATTTGGTCAGAGCGAGACAAAAAGCAATTGATGCCGACTTAATTGTTGTCAATCACCATTTGTTTTTTGCGGATATGGCGTTAAAAGATACCGGTTTTGGTGAATTGATTCCTAAAGCTCAGGTCATGGTTTTCGATGAAGCGCATCAAATTGGCGATATAGCCAGTGACTATTTTGGCGAAGCATTTTCTACTCGACAGCTTGTTGATTTATGCGCCGATGTTTTGCAAATTTTTCGCAGTAAACTTACTGACGTTAAGCAACTAGGCTTAGCAGCAGAAAAATTACAGAAAACCTGTCAAGAGTTCCGCTTGCTTTTTAATTACGATCCTGAGCGTGGTAATTGGCGAGAAAAATATAATCAGCCACAATTTTTGCAAAAATTTCAACGATTAAAAATTGATTTAGACTTTTTATATCAAGTAATTAAATTATGTGTTTCACGTAATGAAGCCATTGATAATTGCTTTGATAGAGCGGTAAATATGTTGGCGCAATACGACGTTATGGCCAATGTTGATGTAACAGGTATGAGTTTTTGGTATGAAACCACACCACGGCATGTGGTGCTACATTTAACGCCACTCAGTGTCGCCGATAAATTTAGTGCTTATGTAAAAGAGTCAGGTGCTGGCTGGATTTTTACTTCGGCAACCTTGGCGGTGGATAATAAGTTTGAACATTTTGCGCAACATTTGGGTTTATTAGGCGCTAAGCAATTGTTGCTGGAAAGCCCTTTTGATTATCAACAACAATCACAATTAATTGTACCTCGATATTTGCCTGAAGCGAATGATAAAAACAGAGCAGAGCATTTAGCACAACTAGCTCAGCCATTAATTCAAGCTAGTCAAGGTGCCTGTTTTATGCTTTTTACTAGTTATAGAGTGATGCATCAAGTCGCGGAAATTTTATCAAATGCTATCGATAACCCTTTATTAGTGCAGGGGCAAATGGCAAAGCGAGTGTTACTCGATAAATTTGTTGAAACCGATAGTGCTGTTTTACTGGCCACGGCTAGTTTTTGGGAAGGTATCGATGTAAGGGGAGACAAACTAACGTGTGTTATTATTGATAAGCTCCCTTTTGCATCCCCTGATGATCCTTTATTACAAGCGAGATGTGAAGATGTCAGACGGCAAGGCGGCGATGCTTTCGCACAAATACAATTGCCCCAAGCAGTCATTGCCCTTAAACAAGGCGTGGGTCGATTAATTCGAGATGTCAGCGATCGGGGGGTGATGGTGATTTGTGATAATCGTTTAGTGAACCGTCCATACGGACAAACGTTTTTGAAGAGCTTACCTGAAATGAAACGCAGTCGTGATTTAGCACGCGCTGCTGAGTTTTTAGCAGGGATAAAGTAACCATGTTCTTAGCGAAGGTGTTAGGCAATAAACACTCTTTTGCTAGTCTGCCTTCAGATGTAAAGATTTTAATCAAATTAAGGGTAAAATAGTGAATTATTTGGCCATAGACGCCTCAACTGAAGCCTGTTCAGTTGCATTACAAGTAAATGATAAGGTATATCGTCGTTATGACTTGTGCCCGCAATCCCATAGTTTGCGATTATTACCTATGGTTGATGAGTTATTAAAAGAAGCTGGTATTGGGTTATCGCAATGCGATGGGTTGATTTTTGGTCGTGGCCCTGGCAGTTTTACTGGAGTTCGTATTGGTGTTGGTGTTGCGCAAGGTTTAGCTTTTGCGGCAAACTTACCCGTTGTTGGTGTCTCTAGTTTGCAAGCTATGGCCCAACTAGCTTTTATGCAGGGCAAAGTTAAAAAACCAAATGTTCAAGTATTTGCCACTATTGATGCACGGATGTCAGAGGTTTATAACGGTTACTTTATGCTTGATGAAAATAATATCATGCAAGTGAAAACCTTGAGTGATGAGCAAGGTGAGGCAGTTACGCCTCCTGAGCAACTCAAGAACCGTTTAAAGGGAATATTTTCAACTCCGATTTACGGCGTAGGCACTGGCTGGGATGCATACAAAGACAAAATTTCTGCTTTAAAAAGTAATTCAGGTATACCTGAAATATTATTTCCAAGCGCTGAAGCTATGCTGGTCATTGGTATTGCTGAATTAGAACAAGGTAAAGGTGTCGCTGCTGAAGATGCTCAACCTGTCTATGTGCGTGATACCGTGTCTTGGAAGAAATTGCCGGGTAGATAAGATCAACAACCCTTAAGTTACTGTTAAAGTGATAATTGCTTAAATAATGATAGTTTGCTAAATTAATCTGATGCACATTTCTAGTTCTGTTGGCGCCTCAATACCGTTTGGGGCACAACCAACCTCTACAACAAGTAATAAGCTTAACACTGAAACTAAACCTTCAGTGCGCCCGGTTGCGACTGAAGTTGAAAAAGAGCAATCAACTAACAATCAAGCACAACCAAGTATTGTTATTGACGAGCAAGCCATTGCACTTTTTGAACAAACTCAATCGTCACAACTATCAACTTCTAAACCTAATCACGAAAGTTCTTCTTCGGCTAGTCAAGATCAGCCATCGTTAAAAAATGAAACGGCAGTGGCAAGTTATCAAACGGTTGGCAACTTAGCTCAACGTGAAACGGTACAACAAATGCTTGGTGTTGACTTGTTTGCCTAGTTAATTTCTAGCTTTTCCATCTTTTATTCACCCATTGTTTACATCGAGTATATATGTCTTTTCTTTCTTCTTTTAAAACTGATACCAGCTCAAATAGCTTTTGGCATAAGTACCATTTCTTTTTTTTACTTTTTGCTGCCATTGTTTTTAAGCAATTGCCCCTAGTTTCTATTCCGTTTAATTGGTTAGAAAGTTACTTTCATGAAATTAGCCACGGTATTGCGGCATTGTTAACTGGTGGCAACGTTTTGCGCATTCAACTGTTTGCTAATGGGGCAGGGCTGTGTACGACACAAGGTGGCATTAGCTTTATTATTAGCTTTTCGGGTTATGCTGGAGCAACACTTTGGGGCTGGGGTATTTATAAATTGGCGAGTAGTCACCAAAGAGCAGCACAAACATTTTCGGTATTAATATTTGTTTTATTGCTTAGTTCAATTGTCTTTTGGGGACGAGACTTACTTACTTGGTTTATTTTATCGGTATTAGCAATGATATTTCTGTTAACCATTAAGTTACAGAAAATACATTTTCTACAGCGATTAATGCAATTCTTTGGTTTACTCATATTATTGAATAGTTTGTCTAGCCCTTCATATCTATTGGATGGTCGTCACATAGGGGATGGTGCGGCATTAGCGTCGATGACATTTATTCCTGAATTTGTTTGGGTATTAATTTGGTTTGCCATTGCACTGTTGGCTTTGTATTCCCTTTATAAAACCGCTAAAAAATAAGGATTGTTATATGTGTTCATCCAATGTGCTAACAGAAGTTGGTTACTCTTTAGAGGCAATGTCATTGCAAGGACTGGCGACCGGAGCCTCGGCAAAAAAGCATAATGTGGTTTTATGTTTGCACGGTTGGTTAGATAATGCCGCTAGCTTTGCTCCGATGTTGCCATACTTGCAGCAAAGTTTATCTGATAAACATATAATTGCCATAGACTGGCCTGGGCATGGATGTTCAACCCATCGTAGTCTAGATGCCCATTATCACTTTATTGATTGGGTCTATGATTTATTGCAACTTTTTGAATTAAATGAATGGCAAGATGTTGATATAGTCGCGCACTCAATGGGCGGCATGGTAGCCAGCGCTTTTGCTGCCGCTTTCCCTGAAAAAGTAAAATCATTAACCTTAATTGATTCTATCGGTTTTATTAGTGCAAAAGCGGAACAAACCACACAACAGCTTCGCGATGGCATGTTGAGTCGCTACAAGAACAGTAACAAAGCCCGCAAAAGCAATTTAAAAAAGTTACACCCTAATACTGAATCAGCTATTAAGGCTCGTATGGCCGTTTCAGATCTTAAATATGAACAGGCCAAGTTATTGGTTGAACGTGGCTTATTAAAAGATGGTCAAGGTTACAGTTGGCGCAGTGATACCCGCTTAAGAAATACTTCTCCTTACCGATTAACGTTAACACAAGCACAACAATTTATCCGTGATATCAAATGTCCTGTACAGTTAATTTATGGCAGTAATGGCATGGATATGGTGGGTGCTGGTATTGAACATTTTGGTCCACTGTTTGAGCAGTTTATCTGTCATAAAGTCGATGGTGGACATCATGTTCATATGGAACAACCTGAAAAGACTACCGAATTGATTCGATATTTTTTAGCTGAATAATGAAGTTTCGTCTGTTATTCAAACAACCGTTTAAAATTAACTGGTAGTATCAGTTGAAATTTGATAAAACAGTGTCAGAAAGTAAAAGCTTCAAAAATATATGAAGTATTAAAAAATATTGAAACCTGTACGCTACAATATAATTAGCGGCTAAATAACCATCATTGAGGAACACTGTTGTGGAAAAAATCTGGCTAGAAAAAAGTTATCCCCCTGGAGTTCCATTCGATATAGACCCCGACAAATATCCCTCATTAGTGGCCATGTTTAATAAATATTCAGTGCAATATAGTGATAGAACTGCATTTATAAATATGGGCGCAGAAATTAGTTATGCCGAACTGGCAAAAAAAGCAACGGCATTTGCCGCTTATCTTCAACAAGATTTAGGATTAAAAAAAGGCGATAAATTCGCCATTATGGTGCCGAACACTTTGCAGTACCCAATAGCATTGTTTGGTGCTTTATTAGCCGGCCTAACAGTCGTTAATGTGAACCCTTTATACACAGCGCGTGAATTAGAGCATCAGCTGAAAGATTCAGGCTCAAAAGCAATGTTGATCATTGAAAACTTTGCGCAAACATTAGAGAAGGTTATTGATAAGACGCCAGTTGAACATGTCATCATGACTGCACTTGGCGATCAACTTGGCTTTGTCAAAGGTAAGATTGTCAATGCCGTAGTCAAATATGTGAAAAAGATGGTTCCTGCCTTTAAACTACCAAATGCAGTGCCTTTTAATGCTTCCTTAACAAGAGGTGCTGAACTTACTTATACTCCGGTAGAAATATCTGGCGATGATCTTGCCTTTTTGCAATACACTGGCGGTACCACAGGCGTGTCGAAAGGCGCCATGTTAACCCACAGAAATATGGTTGCTAACCTTGAGCAAGCTAAAGCGGCAATTAAGCCTTTACTTGAAGAAGGTAAAGAATTGGTTGTCACTGCTTTACCGCTTTATCATATATTTGCGCTTACCGCGAACTGCTTAACCTTTATTACTTTAGGTGGTACTAATTTACTCATCACTAACCCTCGTGATATGCCTGCTTTTATTAAAGAGCTGAGTAAATATCCTTTTACTGCGATTACAGGGGTTAATACTTTATTCAATGGTTTATTAAATACTCCTGGTTTCCAAGATTTAGATTTTTCAACCTTGAAAATGTCTTTGGGTGGCGGCATGGCTGTGCAGCGCCCTGTAGCTGAACGCTGGCAGAAAATTACCGGTAGTCGATTGCTTGAAGGATATGGCTTAACTGAATGTTGCCCTATGGTAAGTTTAAGTCCTTATAATCAAGAAAGCTACAACGGTACCATTGGTTTACCTGCTCCTTCAACCCATGTGAAAATTATGCTTGAAGATGGCAGTGAAGCGCCAATAGGTAAGCCGGGTGAAATGTGGGTTTTTGGCCCGCAGGTAATGAAAGGGTATTATAATCGCGAAGAAGCAACGGCCGAAATAATTAAAGACGGTTGGTTAGCAACAGGTGACATAGCTTATATGGATGAGCAAGGCTATTTTAAAATTGTTGATCGCAAGAAAGACATGATTATTGTTTCTGGTTTTAATGTTTTTCCAAATGAAATTGAAGAAGTTGTGATGATGCACGAAGGGGTCTTAGAAGCCGCTGCCATTGGTGTGCCACACGAGGCTAGCGGAGAAATGGTCAAAATATTTGTGGTTGCTAAACAAGATGATTTAGATGAATCTAGCTTGATCAAACATTGCCGAGATAACTTAACTAACTATAAAGTACCTAAACTGGTTGAATTTAGAGATGAATTGCCTAAGACCAATGTAGGTAAAATATTACGTAGAGAGTTAAGGTAGTTTATTCAAAATAAACTGTTACGAGTAGTGCAATACTACTCGTAACACAATTCAATAGCGTATTTTGTATTTATTGCGCTTTTATTGACTGCCCATTCACATCTAAACTTTCGTCAGACATCAAATAAACATAAAGCGGCATAATATCGGCGGGTGTAGCTAACTTCTCTTTATCTTCAGCGGGGTATGCACTAGCTCTCATACTGGTATTGGTTGCGCCAGGATTAATGGCATTGGTGCGCAAATTACTCTTTTCATATTCATCTGCAATAACTTGCATCATGCCTTCGATAGCAAACTTAGAAATACTATAAGGACCCCAATAAGCGCGACCTTGTTTACCTACACTTGAAGAAGTGAATACTAAGGATGCGTTATCTGCTAATTGTAGGGTCGGAATTAAGGCTTGTGCTAATAAACACTGTGAAGCAACATTTACTTTCATCACGTCATCAAATATTTGTTCATGGATTTGAGTAAAAGGCGTTAGTTCCCCTAACATAGAAGCATTTAGCAACGCGCCATCAAGCTTACCAAATTGACTGGCAATGGTTGCAGCCATGTCAATGTAGTTCTGCTTAGTTGCCCCTTTTAAATCAAGTGGAATCATTGCAGGCTCAGCTAGCCCTGATGCAGTTATTTCATCGTAGACACTTTCTAATTTTTTAACTGTTTTTCCAAGCAAGATAACGGTGGCACCAAGTTTTGCATACGTTATTGCAGCCTCTTTGCCAATGCCAGCACCTGCACCAGTGACTAAAATAACCTTATTCGCTAAAATATTTTCTTTAATAGAGTAATCAAACATCTTCATTTATTACTGATAAAATAATAACGGTATTCTACTACCGAGATTTTTTATTGACGAGTAAAACTTGCTTAATTTAGCATTTTTATCACACGTTTAGGTTATCTCGTTCAAAAAGTAGAACATTTTGCACAAAACATTAAAAAAGATCTGCGAAAGTGCAAAAAAGACTGGCACATTGGCAGCGCTTACGATAAGTTTAACTGGTCTAACGAGTTGGGTTTGGTATTAACTTATACGTTAATATTGATAGATATTCACCGTAAATCGCGATTTGGTATTAAAAGACTCGAAACAATTATTCAGAAAGTAAATATTCAGAAAACATATATTCAGAAAACATATATTCAGAAAATAACTATTCAGAAAAACATATAAAAGATAAAAAGATAAAACAATAACTAGGCTTTGGGGAGATAAAATGAAAAAGTTAGTTCTAAGTCTTGCTATTATTAGCGCACTGGGTTTGAGTGGCTGTGGTAGTGAGACAATTGAAGATGTAAAAAAAGATACCGCTGAAAATGGCACACCGATAGTCGCTTCAGCAAGAGTTATCTTTGACCCAGCTGCTGGCGTCTTGTCCGTACCAAATGATTTACTTTTCACTGATACTTTAGATGGAACATTAAACATTCCAGTAGATGATGCAACCGACTTTTCCGATCCAACGGTAGCGTTAAATGCCATTGATGGTTGGTCAACTACCAACCCATTTGTACTTGATTTAGACTTTCCCGCAGGCAGAGCCCTTGATGGTAATTCAGTGTTTAACCCTGCTTCAATTCAAATATTTGAAGCATTGATGGGCGGTGATGCTGGTTGTGAAACAGTGCCACGTGGTGCAGCTTGTACCGTAGTTGGTGAACTGACCTTTGGTGTAGACTTTGTAGCGCAAGCATCAGGTAACACTATTGCTGTGGTTCCTGTAAAACCGCTTAAGGCAAAAACGTCTTATATTCTTGCGTTAACAAATAATTTAAAAGATAACCTTGGTAAATCAATAGCAGGCTCTAGTACTTATGAGTCGGTACGCCAAGATATTAATACGCACCCTTTAGCAACCGAAGCTCAATTAGGTCTGCAAGGGGTAGTCAATAGCTATGAGAATGCCGTCGCCACAGCTGGTGCTGATAAAGATGCACTCATATATACAATGGCCTTTACCACACAATCAACGGTTGATGTATCTGCCACCACAAAAGCATTAATGGCTAATAATGTGCCAGCTATGGTTGCAAACGCCATGCAAGGTATACCCGCAATTGGTGTACAAGATACCGGTATGTCTGTTGCTGATATTTTAGCGGGACAAATTCCTGCTGAGCTAGTGCCTTTGTACTCTGCTGCTAACTTTATGCAAGGCAGTATCACTTTACCTTATTATTTAGGCGTACCAACAGCTGAAAATCCATTTGGCCCTACCAATGATTGGTGGAAGAGTTTATGTGACTCTGGTGCTATGCTAGCGGGTCTGGCGGCAACTAATCCAGAAGCAATTCCTGCAGAGCCAATTAGCGTCAGTGACGGAACTTGTATGGCTATTTCTGCGGCACAAGGCTTAGCTTATCCTGGCTTACGTGATTTAGGTATTGATAGCGAACGTCATTTGACTAAATTTAGTCCAGTGCCAAAAGCGAATGTTGATATGGCTATCACGGTGCAAATGACCACACCGGATGTAAACATTGCCAATGCCGTTCGTGCCGGTTTAGGTTTACCTGCTAACTTGGTTGAGCCAGCAAGTGGTTGGCCTGTTGTTATAATGCAGCATGGTATCACCTCGAAAAAAGAAGACATGTTAGCCATTACGGGTACTCTTTCTTTGTACGGTTTTGCAACAGTCGCCATTAACCACCCTTTGCATGGTGATCCAAATGTATTTGGTGGCTTACTATCTGGAGGCAGCCGTGGATTTGATTTGACCGGCCCTGAAGGTATCCCTGATGGCATTGATGATATTAATGCTTCTACAGTATCTGCAACCCATTATATGAATCTAGCAAGCTTACTAACTATGCGTGATAACGCACGACAGTCTGTTTCTGATTTATTAGGTTTACGTTTAGGCTTAAACTTCTTGGGCGGATTCCATGCTGAAGGTAACCCAATAAAGGTTGATTCTACCAATGTGCATTTCTTAGGTCACTCATTAGGTGCTATCACAGGTATTAACTTTATTGCCTTAACCAACACTTCACTTGATCCACAAGTCGATCCTTTATTTGCTGTAAACACCAACTCTTTAGCAATGCCAGGTGTTATGATGGCAAACTTTTTAATGGAATCAGCTAGTTTTGGTGATGTGATCAAATCAAGCTTAACTTATTCTGCTTCTACAGACTTCCAAGGCTATGTTGCTCAAAAACACCCTGACGGTGCTTCAGAATCAGAGTTAGTTGTTGCTTATAGAGAGTTTTACTCTGCCTTGACCGCAGAACAACAAGCAGAGTTAAACGGTACTTTTGCTCAGTTTACTTTTGCAGCGCAAACGGTATCCGATTCTGTTGATCCTGCAAACTATGCGGCTATGATGGCTGCCACCAACACGCCTACACACCTTATTGAAGTAATCGGTAATGGCAGTGATAACTTACCTGACCAAGTTATTCCTAATTCAACTTCTTCAACACCATTTGGTGGAACAGAAGGTGCAATTGCGTTGTTAGGCTTGCCAAGTATCTCAGCAAGCACACAAGATGCTGAATCACCGATATCTGGTGCAGTGCGTTTCTTGTTTGGTCATCACGGGTCGATTTTAGATCCAAGTCCTGGCTCACGAGGTGAAGCTCCGGATGCTGTTATGACAGGAGCAGCTACTGCTGAAATGCAAAGCCAAGTGGCTAACTTCTTTGGCACTAATGGACATTTAATATCAGTGCAAAATAGCGATGTTGTTCAGTAAGCAAAGATTTAACAGTTAATCTAAAAGCCCTCAAATGAGGGCTTTTTTTATTTTAAATTTACATAAATCTGGTTAACCAGTCATATGCAAAATAGTAATTAAATCATGTGTTTTGATAGCTATTTAACCTTAATAGTTTTACTAAGTTTGATAAGCTAAGTGTCGAAATCTACAACTAATCGGATAAAGGAATATGAATAAAAATAAAAAAGGGATTTTAAGTATAGTTTTACTCATGGGATTAACTGCATGTGGCAGTGATGATAGTAAAGGGATAGATTCTACACCTGCGGCAATACCGCCACCTCCAATTCCTACGCTAATCGCTTTTGATGAAGATGGCATACTAAATGCGAATATACGACGTACTAGCTATGGTGTACCCCATATAACGGGCGACAATCTACAAAGTGTTTCATTTGGCTCGGGTTATGCTTATGCGCAGGATAATTTCTGTCTATTGGCTGATCAAATGGTTAAAATTCGCAGTGAGCGAGCTAAATATTTTGGCGCCGATAAAGTGTTTGGTACAGGAGATTCAGCTAATATTATTTCTGATTTTGGTCATCATGCCTTAAGAGTAATAACTTCAGCGAAAGAACTGTACCCCGATTTATCTGAAAATACTCGTGCAATTATTGAAGGTTATGTGGCAGGTTATAATAAATACCTTGCTGATACAGGCGTAGAAAACTTGGCACCTTTTTGTGCTAATCAACCTTGGGTTAAAAATATTACCCCTGTTGAATTAACTGCTTATTTCTTTGCCACATCTCAGTCTGCCAGTGGCGCAAGCTCCACTTTCATGCAACTAGCATTTTTAGCTCATCCGGGAACTTCAACTGAGTATCTACCTTACTTAGGAGTTAAAGCTAAAAATACATCTGTAGAACCTGAAAGTGATATTATTAAAAGCTTAGAGTTAATCACAAAAAGTTTTGGGAATACCGAAATAAATTTAGGTGATTTAGGCTCAAATGGTTGGGGAATTGGTAAAGATAAAACAGAAAACGGCAAAGGCATAGTTTTGGCTAATCCACATTTTCCACATACTGGCCATTTAAGGTTTTATCAGTCTCATATAACGATTCCAGACGTTATGGATGTTATGGGAGGGGCACTGCAAGGGTTTCCCATTCAAAATATAGGTTTTAACCAACACTTAGGTTGGACTCATACAGTGTCAAAATCACGCCGGTTTGTTGTATATCAGTTAAGTTTAAAAGAGGATAATAACCAACAGTATCTCGTTGATAGTGAAACACGTGAAATAGAGAAAAAAACTTACTATGTAGAAGTGAATGCTGGCGCAGGTCAATCGATTATTTTGTCTAAAGATTATTTTTATTCGCAGCATGGTTTGATTATAGAAACGCCACCAGAAAATGGTATGGCATGGACTGACAATCAAGTGTTTACCTTACGTGATGCAGCTGAAAAAAATACTGATATGATAGACCATTGGCTAGCAATGAACCTAGCTTCAAATCTTGATGAGTTTCAACAGGCGTTTAAGGATTATGATGGCATTCCTTGGGTAAATACTATGTATGCAGATGATCAAGGTAATACTTTTTATATTGATAAATCACGGGTATTAAACTTGAGCGATACCGCGTTGGGCTTAATGCGTACTGACCCTGTGCTTGCAGGAACTCGTCAAGCTATTGGCTTTGATATTCTTCCAGGAAATACTGCGTTATTTGAACCCGATGGTTTAAATAGTTTTGAGCAAGCACCTAAACTCGTAAATAGTGATTATGTGCAAAATTCAAATGATCCTTATTCTTACACTAATTTATCTACTCCCCTTTCTAATTACTCCATATTATATGGAGATGACATGAGCCAACTATCATTGAGAACTCGAATGAGTTTGAAAATGCTATTAGATAGTTCGGGTGACGATGAAAAATTTAATATTGATGAAGTTGAAGCTGCACTCTTTAGTAATCGTGCATACTTAGCGGAAGCCGTCGTTAATGATTTGATAAGCCAATGCCAAGTGCAAGCGGCTACTCCTATAGTTTTAGATAATGGTTTGAGTGTAGATATTTCTGCAGGTTGTAATGTGATTTCAAATTGGGATAAGCGATTCAATCAAGATAGTGTTGGAGGACATATATTCAGAGAATTTGCCTATAAATTTAATGAATCTAACCACTTTATCGAAGCTTTTGACCCTGCTTTACCAGCTATTACACCTAATACCCTAGTAAACGATGGCTCTGCTTTAATAGCACTTGCAGCCGCGATCAAAAACATTGAAGCATCTGGTTTTCCCCTTGATGCAAGTATAGCGGATATTCAGTTTACTGAAAAAACTATGGCTGATGGTAATCCTAGCGGTACTAAGTTTCCTTGGGCAGGTTCAAAACATAAGGAAGGTGGGTTTAATGTATACTCTTCGGCCAGATCCGATGACACTTTATTTCCTATACATCAGTATACGCCAGTCATTGATATAGAAACAACTTCAAATTTAAGCTCAGGACTAACTACAGAGGGCTATCATCTTAATTCTGGTTCAAGTTGGATGTTTGTTGTTAACTTTACCGATGATGGTCCTATGGCTCGTGGTTTATTGACTTATTCACAGTCGTCAAATACTGATTCTGAACACCTTGATGATCAAAATCGCTTGTATTCAGAAACTACAGCGCTTAGACCCTTATTGTTTAGTGAAGCTGAAATTAATGCCCATACTATCAGCGAGATGGATATTAGCTCTAATTAACACTTAGAAAAATATGATCAGCCTTTTAGTGGAAAGCTAAGGGCTTTTTTTTGTTGATTTTATCCCCATATAACATTATCAACTTAGCATAAAGCATAAAAAAGCGTAAAACGCTCAGGAGAAAAGCTTGGAATTTTTATACGAATACGGTTTGTTTTTGGCAAAAACTATCACTTTTGTTATTGCTGTTATCGCGATTGTCGCTGTGATTGCAGCATCCGCTATTAAGCAAAAGCATAAAAAAGGTGAGCTAGAAATTACCGATTTATCAGAGCAATTTGAAGATGTTGAGCAAGAAGTCATCCATGCTTTGCTTAATAAAGAAGAGTTAAAGCAAAAAGAAAAATCGGATAAGAAACAGGCTAAAGAGCAAGAAAAGAAAGATAAGGCTTTAGCAAAAGGACAGGCGAAATCAGGTGCAGATGAAGAAGAGGGCAAAGCGAAAGTCTTTGTTGTCGACTTTAAAGGCAGTATCGATGCAAAAGAAGTAAGTTCATTACGTGAAGAAGTCAGTGCTATTCTATCCGTTGCCAGTAAAAATGATGAAGTTTTTGTACGACTTGAAAGTGGTGGTGGTATGGTGCATGGCTATGGTTTAGCATCTTCTCAGCTTGATCGTATACGTCAGCATGAAATTCCACTGACCGTATCAGTAGATAAAGTCGCTGCCTCAGGTGGGTATATGATGGCCTGTGTGGCAAATAATATTATCGCAGCACCATTTGCTATTCTAGGTTCAATTGGCGTTATTGCTCAATTACCTAACTTTAATAAGTTACTCAAGAAAAATGACATTGATTTTGAACAATTTACTGCTGGTGAATTTAAAAGAACAGTGACCATGTTTGGCGAAAACACTGAAAAAGGTAAAGAAAAGTTCATTGAAGAGCTGGAAGAAACTCATGTATTGTTTAAAGATTTTGTCAGCGAACGTAGACCAAGCTTAGATCTTGATAAAGTGGCTACTGGCGAACACTGGTTTGGCACAAAGGCATTAGAGCTTGGACTAATTGATACCATACAAACTAGTGATGATTACTTACAGAAACTAAGTAAAAGTCGCAAAATTGTAGCAATAAAATATGAAGTTAAAAAAGGCTTAGCTGAAAAATTTGCCAAAGCGGCATCGTTATCCGTTGAAAGTGTATTTGGAAAATTAATGCAGAAAAATCGTATTTTTCCAAGTTAGTGATTAAGTGCTTTGTATTAAAAAAGCCGTTACTTATTTGAAGTAACGGCTTTTTGTTATTCGCAAAACTACTGGCTTTTGTGATCTATATACACGGCACAAGTCATATCACCCATTACATTGGTGGTAGTACGGCACATATCAAGCAAGTTATTGACGGGCAAAATAAATAAAATTCCCTCAGCGGGTATGCCAACAGCAACGAGTATCATGGTTAAAATAACAATACCAACGCCAGGTACGGCAGCGGTACCTATTGAGGCCATTACCGCAAGGCCAACAACGGTCAGCTGATCAGTAAGTGTTAAGTCTATACCGTAAATGTTCGCTAAAAAAATCGCTGAAACACCTTGGAATAATGCGGTTCCATCCATATTGATAGTCGCTCCCAAAGGCACAACAAAGCCAGCAACTTCATTCTTTACTTTTAACTCTTCTTCGACTGTTTTCAGCGTAACTGGCATAGTGGCACCACTGGAAGAAGTGGAAAATGCCATTATGGCGACTTCTTTAACTTTTGAAAAAAACCAAACAGGGCTTTTTTTAGAAAGAAAAATCAGTGAAACACTATTGGTACCAAGTGCATGAATAAGTAGTGCGGCAACCACAATTAATGAAAAAGGAATAAGTGTTAATAGTAAACCTGCACCTTGTGATGCGGCAACTGTTGAGGCTATTAAGGCAAAAACGCCGTAAGGTGCCAAACGCATCACCATCATTATTATTTTAATGGTCATTTCCGTAATACTGCTAAATAGTTTTATTACAGGATCGGCAATTTTTGGGTCAAGCTGTAATAAAGCGATACCGCACATTATGGCAAAAAATATCAGTGGTAGCATGTCTGGTTTAGCTTTGCTGATAGATTCGAAAATATTATTGGGGAAAATGGCTTGTAAACCCTCAAATAAGGTTTGTTTATTATCTTGTGCTTGCGTTACTTTAGCACTCGCAGAGGTAGCAAAGTTTTGTTCAAATTGGGTTCTAACTTCTGGCGATAAATCTTTACCTGGTTGGAATATATTGGCTAAGCTTAAACCAATAGTGATTGCAATGGCCGTAGTAGCAATATAATAAAGGATGGTTCTCATACCAATTTTATTCAATTTATTTATATCACCTAAACTAGTGACGCCCGTTAAAATAGAAGAAAAAACTAGCGGTACTAAAGCCATGGTTAAGCAATTCATAAATATTTTGCTACCGACCGGACGAATAGCCTGCAAATCATTGGGATCAAAGAAACCTGAGAGTGCGATAAGTATGCCAATAACTAACGCCATAAGTATCTTAATAAATAGCGATAAACCAAACCCTTCATTTAAAATATACAAAGCTGAAAATAACAGCGCATAACCGACAAATTCAAAAGAAGAATCTAAACCGAAAGTACTGGCGATCAGAAGTAATAGTATCAGTGCTATTTTTAATCCAGCACTCATTTGTAATAGTTTTTTTTGCATTATTTTTATCCTGATAATATTTTCTATAACTTACCATAAAAAATTCAATTTTCATTCTTTTATTAAAAGTGTCTTAATCATTACTGTTGGTTCGTTTTTAGCAACTAAATAGCTAAGTCGTTTTTTTTTCATTAAATTGTACTTTTTTGTTATTTATCAGTTAATATGAGTAGTGAAGCTTTTTAACGATTAATCAAAAAAAGAAAAAGGGATACCTATATGGAGTTACTTCGACGCTTAAGATCTACTCTGTTATTCATGACGTTAATCACATTGGTAGCATGTGGTGGTGGTGACGGAGACCTGTCGGGAAATGGAAATGGAGGTGGAAATACTTCTGTTACTACTGTTGAATTGTCTATTGACCATACAGATGTTAGGTCAGATAATCCGGCCGTTATTACTGCAACAGTATTAACTGATGGTGTTGTAGTTGTAGGAGAAGTGGTCACATTTTCTACGTCATTAGGTGCCTTAGACCCCGCATCTGGCTCAGCACTAACCGATATTAATGGTGTAGCAACAATTGAAATTCACCCTGGTGACGTTGAAGGGGCAGGTAGTGTAACTGCAGAAGTTTTAGGTGTTATATCTTCACCTATAGGTTTTACCTCAGCTGGTGATGCAGCGCTAGAGGGAAAAGCCGTACAGCTCGATATAGTTATTGCAGACGGAGGTTCAAGTGTTAGTAATGCTACTCCAGCTACATTAAGCGCAACTGTGATTGAAGATGGTGTGGCAGTGGTAGGTGAAGTTGTTAGCTTTACCACAACATTAGGTAACTTAGACCCAGCTATTGGTACTGCTATTACCAATGCAAATGGTATAGCAACCGTTCTATTAACAGCAGGTACTGTCGAAGGTGCTGGTGTTGTTAACGTAGTCACAACTACGGGAGAAAGTGACAGTATTGGCTTCGCTACGTTAGGTGATGAAGTCATAATTGCTCCAACTAAAACGGTTACACTTACAACAAGTTCTTCAACTGTGAGCAACTCTAGCCCAGCTACATTAAACGCAACCGTGATTGAAAATGGCTCGGCAGTGGCGGGTGAAGTCGTCAGTTTTACGACGACACTGGGTAATTTAGCCCCCGCTATTGGAACCGCAATTACTAACGTAAATGGTATAGCAACTATAACATTAACGGCAGGTACAGTCGAAGGTGCCGGTGTTGTTAACGTAGTCACAACTACGGGAGAAAGTGACAGTATTGGCTTCGCTACGTTAGGTGATGAGGTCATAATTGCTCCAACTAAAACGGTTACACTTACAACAAGTTCTTCAACGGTGAGCAACTCTAGTCCAGCTACATTAAACGCAACCGTGATTGAAAATGGCTCGGCAGTGGCGGGTGAAGTCGTCAGTTTTACGACGACATTGGGTAATTTAGACCCTGCTATTGGAACCGCAATTACCAACGTTAATGGTATAGCAACTATTACTTTAACGGCAGGTACAGTCGAAGGTGCTGGTGTGGTTAGCGCTGTGACGACTACAGGCGAAAGTGACAGTATTGGTTTTGCAACCTCTGGTGATGAAGTTATCGTTGTTCCAACTAAAACAATTGCGCTTACTATCAGTGCTACAACTGTTAGCGATGTTGCCCCTGCTACATTAAGTGCAACCGTGATTGAAAATGGCGCGGCAGTGATGGGTGAAGTCGTCAGTTTTACGACGACATTGGGTAATTTAGACCCTGCTATTGGAACCGCAATTACCAACGTAAATGGTATAGCAACGATTATATTAACGGCAGGTACAGTCGAAGGTGCTGGTGTGGTTAGCGCTGTGACGACTACAGGCGAAAGTGACAGTGTTGGCTTTACAAGCTCTGGTGATGGTGTTGGTTCAGGTATTAATATTACTCTTGTGCTAACTGATACTGCTGGAAATGAAGTTGAACAAATAAGCAGCATTTCTCCAGGTAAATTAGTTGCTACCGTTACAGGTGTTACTGAAGCGGTGATTGTAACCTTTTCATCAGATCTTGGTAGTATTCCTATTCAGACAGCAATAGCGACATCGGGCAGTGGTTATGTTGCTACTGTTGATTTGTTAGCCGGTAATTCCCTAGGTGCGGGTACTGTTACAGCACAATTAGCCTCAGGAGAGACAGAACAGTTAGTTTTTTCAATTGGAGCATCTGCATTGGGGCTTGGTTATGCTATTGATATAGCTACAGGTTTACCTAATGGTTTGATAGAGCTATCCAGTAACAGCATATCAGCTGGAGCAACCGCGGGTTTAACCATAAACGTTTGGGATATATCTAATGCTACTCCAGGAACCCCTGCGACAATATTTACCACCGAAACTGTTGAAATAAGTTTTTCTTCTCGTTGTAGCGGTTTAGCTACACCAACGGCAACAATTGATTCGCCTGTTTCAACAATTAATGGTGTTGTACAAAGTACCTATTTAGCTCAAGGTTGTCAAAATGACGATGTTATTACAGCAACAGCAAATGCTGGTGGAAATCCATTGTCAGCAACAGGAACCCTTAATGTTGGTATTGCAAATGCAGGTTCAATTGAATTTGTTTCAGCTACACCAGAAAATATAAGCTTGCAAGGCGTTGGTGGCATAGAAAACTCGACAATAATATTTAGGCTCAGAGATGAAAATGGCAATGTAGCTCCAAATAAAGATGTTAGTTTTTCATTAAGTACCGATGTAGGTGGTATAGGAATAAGTCCTGTAAATGCAAAAACTGATAGTAATGGTTTAGTTCAAACTGTCATTAATTCAGGAACTATACACACAAGTGTTAGGGTTAGAGCAGAGTTAGATGATGATACATCAATTTTTACTCAATCTAGTTTACTTGTTATTTCGACTGGTATTCCAGATCAGGATAGTTTCAGCCTTTCTGCAAGTGTTTTTAATCCGGAAGCTTGGAATATTGATGGCACTGAAGTAACGATAACTGCAAGGTTAGCGGATGCTTTTAATAACCCTGTGCCTGATGGTACCGCAGTTTCATTTACTACAGAAGGTGGTTCTATTGGCGATTCTTGTACTACTTCTAATGGTGTTTGTTCTGTAATCTGGACTAGTCAAAATGTCAGACCTGAAGGGCAAGAGTTGGGCGAAGTGAATAATGGTCCTACTTTAGTTAAAGGAAGTACTGATATAAGTCAGGGCTTTGATTTTACCTCAAAAGCTATTCGCTTTAATGTAATCACCTCAAATGGAACAGACAATGTGTCATTAAGTTCAAGTTACTCCACTAAAGCTGAGCTATTAACTGAGATAAATACTTCATTAACTAATTCAAGCGTTATGGCTGCATCAGGATTTGAAGAAATTTTAGAGTTCATTTCAGTTGATGGTCTTGATATCACGATTACAGATGTTTCAGTTGGAACGGTAACTACACTGGATGTTTTAGGAATTGCGGATGGTACTAATTATTATAATAATGCCACTCAAGTATTAGGTATTGTCGATATTTCTGGAGGGGGAGACTTCACTGCTAATGATATCATCTTTGATGTTGAAACTGTTGATGGTACTGACACCGTAAACCTAAATGCCAATTACGTTAGTACTTCTGTCTTGTTAGCAACGATTAATGCTTCCCTTAGTACATCTTCAGTTTCTGCTTCTGAGTTTGTTTATGCCGGGGCTAGTTATTTATTATTAACATCGTCAACTAGACTAGATGTTAAAATAACCGATGGAGGTGGTACGAGTACAACGATTGCTCAATTAGGTATTAGTGATGGTACAACTTTTCCATCAAGAGTTAATAGTTCATCTCCTCAAACTACTAACTTTATGGGACAAAAATATGGTGGAAGAGCAACAATTTCGGCATCAGCTATTGGTGAAGAATCATTTCCTGATCTTAATGGTAATGGTCAATATGATTTAGCTGAAAAAGATGCTTTCTTAGGGGATAATGGTCAAACAGGATTAGATATTAACGGCATGTATTATGATTTAAACGAATCATTTGTTGATTATAACGAAGATGGTATTTATAACCCTCAAGAAAGTGCTGGAGATGGCGAAACGGGTGGAGAAGCAGAGACATTTGATGACTTTAATACTAGCGGAGACTTTGATCTAAAAGATAATCAATATAATGGTTCTCTTTGTGGAGATGCCGACAATTGCTCAGTCGACAAGTCCATTAATGTTCGAGGTTCAGTAGTACTAGTTATGTCTGGTAGTAATCCTCGATTTGTAACTAATTATCCAGTAAATGGGGATAATATAAATATTGTTTCTGATGGTACAGGATCTGCTTCAGTCACCATATCAGACTTTCACAACCAACCAATGCCCGCAGGCTCTGAAGTTAAATTTGAAGCAGCAGTAGGTAGTACTAAAGGGATTGATACTTATTCGTGGCCAAATACAACTAAGAATGGTGGTAGTACTTTTAGTGTGACAGTAGAAGGAGAAAAAGATAAAACCATTAGCGGTCCGTTAACAGTAACAGTCACAACGCCTTCAGGACTTGCAACTACGTATACAGTGGCAACTATAGTGATTACTCCTTAGTTTCGATTTTTAAATGCCGCTCATTTTTAAATAAGCGGCATTTAATCGTTTACGTGATTAATGATTAGGTGGCAAATATATTTCGTTAATACTTACTCATTTCATTAATCAAAAAAGCGGATATCTCTCCAGCGACTTTCAATGTTTTATCACGACTAACTTCACCTAAACCTGAACTATCAGTAAAAGGGGCTATTTCCATCATATCAGCACCTGTGATTGGGTACTTTGCTGCTATAGCACGTAGTATTTTCATTGCCTCAATTGGCATTAAACCATCAGGCTCTGGTGTGCCAGTAGCACTGGCATAACTATCATCTATGGCATCAATATCAAAGCTAACATATAACTCATCAACATTTTGTTCTGCTAATTGCGCGAAAATATTATCAATCACAACATCAACCCCTAGCTCTTTGACTTCATGGGCCCAATGTTGTTTAACCCCAAAAGTACTCTCCCAATGGCTTTTTGGTCTACCACTTGAACGTATACCTACTTGAATTAGATGCTCAGTTGCGGGAAGGTCATCAAGAATATGAGTACACCAAGAGCCAAAACATAAATCAATGCCTAAACGTTCAACTAATAGATCTGTATGGGCGTCGAAATGAATAATACCGGTTCGTATACCTAATTTTTTCTTTGCTTGTAAATAGGCTTTAGTTAAGGGATAACTAACGCTGTGATCGCCACCTAATCCAAAAATTCCTTTTTCGGGGAACTGTGCGTAAAAATCATGCAGTACATCTTCTGTAATGCTTAATGGGCTTACGCAATAATTACTCTGATCATCTTGATATAAAGCTTTTCGACAATTGGCTAGTGTCGCATCATTTAAATATTTGTCACTAAGTAAATGTGGAATGACACGAATATCGCCTAAGTCAAAGCACTTTAAATCTGGGTAGCTTTCAAGCAATGTTGTTCGAAGAAATAATGGTCCCCAATTTGCCCCTCGCAAAATTCCACCACCACAATCCGAAGCAATCCCTAAAATAACGGCATTAGACGCCTCTGGAAGCTTGTCTAATGAACTTTTCCACAAATTATCGATATTGGTAGCTTGACCGAAAATAGTTTGATGAAGTTGCTCTTTTCGCTCTTTAGCGGTATTGACGGTAAAAACACCATTACCGGGAGGACATAAACATTGGGTTAATTTATCTCTAAATTTTGTTGTTAATTGAGGCATTTTTTATCTCTATGAACGGATGGGTTATAAGATCTATTTTAATTTTTTAGTATTTAACTCTTATTTTTTCTTGCAAAGTCGATTATGATTGCGCAGAAAAATAGCTTTAAGTACGCATTATAGCCAAAAGCATTGAGTAGTTATAGCTGCGAAATTCAGTGCAAAAAATAAAAACTTGTCAATTTGCATATTTATAGATATATGTATAAATAGGTATGCAAGCGCATTTTTGCATGAGTACAAATATTAGCGTTATTTGAGTGAGGTTAAAGAGCACGCTCGCATTTTTACCCTCAAATAATGAATGAATAAAAAGACAGAAAAAAAATTATCTTTTTATATAGATAAACTGTCGCACTAGCAGGATTATATATTTTTATGGCAAAATCATTGGTTATTGTCGAGTCGCCAGCCAAAGCGAAAACAATCAATAAATATTTGGGTAAGGACTTTATCGTTAAGTCAAGTGTCGGTCATGTCCGTGATTTACCTCATAGTAGCACCGGCCAAAAGGTAGCAACAAAGTCGCCGGCAGAAGTGCGGAAAATGGCACCAGAGGCAAAAGCGAAGTATAAAGCTAAGCGTGATAAACAAGCCCTAGTTAATCGAATGGGAATTGATCCTGAGAAAAACTGGGCTGCAAATTATCAAATTCTACCGGGCAAAGAGAAAGTAGTTACTGAACTTAAAAAGCTCGCTGATAAAGCTGACACCATCTATCTCGCAACCGATTTGGATCGCGAGGGAGAGGCGATTGCTTGGCACCTTAAAGAAATTATAGGTGGCGATGATGATAAATTTCGTCGCGTAGTTTTTAATGAAATAACAGAAAGCTCTATTCAGCAAGCGTTCTCGACGCCAGGTGAATTAAGTATGCCAGGGGTTAATGCTCAACAAGCGAGAAGATTTTTAGACAGAGTAGTTGGTTTTATGGTTAGCCCGCTACTGTGGAAAAAAGTTGCTCGTGGATTATCTGCAGGCCGTGTTCAGTCTGTTGCAGTTAAATTAGTGGTAGAAAAAGAACGGGAGATCAAAGCCTTTGATCCTAAAGAATTTTGGGAAGTTAGTGCCGATACACATGCGAACTCAGGTGAAGCGTTAACCCTAGATGTCACTCACAATAAAGGTAAAACATTTAAACCTACCAATAAGGCTGATACTGATAAAGCGCTAGCCGTATTAAAATCCGCCGATTATGCGGTAAGTAAGCGTGAAGATAGACCTTCAAAAAGCACACCTTCAGCACCATTTATTACCTCAACGTTACAGCAAGCGGCTAGTACAAAATTAGGCTATGGTGTGAAACGTACTATGGGTTTAGCCCAGCGTTTATATGAAGCGGGTCACATTACTTACATGCGTACTGACTCAACTAATTTAAGTAAAGATGCAGTTGAAATGTGCCGTAATTTCATTAGTAAAAGTTATGGTGAGAATTACTTACCTGAAAAGCCGAAATTATATGGTTCAAAAGAAGGTGCTCAAGAGGCGCATGAAGCAATTCGTCCATCAAATGTGAAAGTGGAATCAGCTTTCATGGAAGGTATCGAACCAGATGCGAAAAAACTCTATGATTTAATTTGGCGTCAATTTGTTGCCTGTCAAATGACTGCAGCTCGTTATACGGTTAGTACGTTAACAATTGCGGCCGCAGATTTTGATTTAAAAGCTAAAGGCCGAGTAATGCAGTTTGACGGTTGGACTCGTGTCCACCCGCAATTATCTAAAGGTGATGATAGACATTTACCTGATTTAGCCGTTGGTCAAGCTCTGACCTTAGATAATTTAGATGCAAGTCAGCATTTTACTAAACCACCAGCACGATTTGGTGAAGCGTCACTAGTTAAAGAGTTAGAAAAGCGCTCAATTGGTCGTCCTTCAACCTACGCATCAATTATTTCTACTATACAAGATAGAGGCTACGCACGTTTAGATAAAAAACGTTTTTATGCTGAAAAAATGGGTGAAATTGTTACTGATAGTTTAGCCATGAGTTTTGAAACATTAATGAGCTATGACTTTACTGCTAATATGGAACAAGAACTTGATGCCATTGCTATTGGTGAGCTCGATTGGAAAGGCGTTTTAGATGAATTTTATAATAACTTTAGTAAAAAATTAACGTTAGCAAATAAAGATGTTGATGATGGCGGAATGAGAAATAATTCTCCAGTATTAACAGACATTGATTGTCCTTCATGTAATCGTAAAATGGGTATTAGAACTGCCTCTACTGGTGTTTTCTTGGGGTGTTCTGGTTATGCTTTACCGCCTAAAGAGCGTTGTACCACAACCATGAACTTAACACCTGGAGAGGAAGCGGTAAGTGTCTTAGCGGAAGATCAAGAAACTGAAGCACTTCGTGCAATGCATCGTTGTCAAAAATGTAATACGGCAATGGACAGCTATCTTATAGATGAAACTCGAAAATTACATGTATGCGGCAATAATCCCGTTTGTGATGGTATTGAAGTGGAGCAAGGGACTTTCAAAATAAAGGGCTATGATGGTCCTGTTTTAGAGTGTGATCGCTGTGAAGCTGACATGGAATTAAAATCAGGCCGCTTTGGTAAATATTTTGATTGTACCAATGATGAGTGCAAAAATACCCGTAAGTTACTGGCTAGTGGGGAGGCTGCGCCGCCTAAAGAAGATCCTGTCCAATTACCTGAACTAGAATGTGAAAAGTCAGATGCACATTTCGTTTTACGTGATGGCGCAGCAGGTATATTTTTAGCGGCAAATACTTTCCCTCGCTCACGCGAAACTAGAGCACCTAAAGTGGCTGAATTGAAACGTTTCAGAGAAAGAATATCCTCTAAATTTTATTACCTAGCTGATGCTCCTGAGCAAGATAATAAGGGTAATTTAGCCATTGTGAGATTTAGTCGCAAAACTAAAGAGCAATATGTCATGACTGAAGTTGATGGCAAAGCGACAGGGTGGACCGCTAAATACGTGGACAATACTTGGGTAGAAGATATCCCTAAGCCTAAGAAAAAAGTTGCAAAGAAGAAAGTAGCTAAAAAAAAGACTACGGCTAAGGAATAAGCAGTATTAATGTAGGTTAAAATTTGTAAAGGATCGTCGTTCTTAAATTTTGGCCTACATTTTAATCCAACCCTTCCAATTCATCGATAACCCGTCTAGCCTGAGCAATAGTACAGTCACTTCTGGCAATTAATGCACTTACAGTAACCTCCTCTAACATAGATGCTATTTTAACTAACTCATCGTGACTTAGATGCAGGTACTTGCTTTTTAACAGCTTAATTAACCATTGCCAGCTTGGCTCGGCAGATAAATCAATGAAGGCAATGATTGCCTGTATTTGTTCGAAGTTTGCTTTGAGTTGCCAATTGCGTGAGCGGCCAATACGGTGTAGTTCACAACCTTGCTCTCTTATACATCCTTTTAATGCATATGCTTTCATTGTTCTACGGAGAAAGGAGGGCAAGGTGATGGAATAAATTTTGTTGAGCATATTAATGGTATAAGTTGGTTAAATATTTCATAAAAAAGCCAGCAGTTGCTGGCTTAGGCTTGTCAATTTTAACACCTCTAGGCTACCATTTCTTTTTCGGTTGAAATAGTACATCCAATTCATCTTCTTCATTTTTAGCTTTTTTGGCGGCATCAGAAGCATTGGTCACTTTTAGAGATTCTGTTATTTCTGCTAATTGTTGGGTTATTTCAGCGTGTTTACTTTTAGTATATTCAGAGCTAACTGGGTGGCTAGCTAAAGTTTGTAATGCTTTTTCAAAGTATTGACGAGATGAGCCTAACATATCCTTGCTTTGTGCCTGAGAGCCTCTTTTAACTAAGCTTTCAATGTTGATTTTTAATTGCATTGAGTCTAGGCGTTGATCTTCTTGGGTGAAGGTTTGTGCATCTAAGGTGCCTTTACTTTGTTCTGATTTTAATGTCGCACGAATTTTTTTAATACATTGTAGGATAGCTAATATTTGTTGATCATTATCTGGCAATACAAAATTATCGTCATTAGCTTGAGTTGCTGCTAAATCATCAGCAGCATCATAGCGTGCGGTCAATTCGTTAACTTTGCTCTTAATGCCTTTTACATTAGGCATTAATCCTTTCATCGCTTTAGCAGCATTTAAACATCTTCTATTTAAAATTTTAACTAAATTGGGACTCGAAGGTAAACTGGCTAAATTAAGAAGTAGCTCTTCGCTTTCATCAATAATAGCTTTTTGTTTTGCAACCTTTACTCTTTTTTCTGCTTCTTGTTTTTCTTTATGTTGCTGTATACCACTCACAACAACAACAAAAATAATTAAGGCAACAATTAAACCTACAATAATGGCAATCATAATAAAGCTCTTATTTTAATAATGTGAACAACTATTTACTCAGATTATAGCAGTCTACAAAAAATGTTATGGTTAGCAAAGGATAACTTTTGGATTAGGCTGTTTTTATTTTGTTAATAGAAAGAAAAGTTGTTAATTAAGTGTAAAGGATAAGCTAGCCTAAAACGATCTTTAGTGAAATTCACTTAAACGTTAAAATAAATTTATAAAAAATCGAATTAATTATGGTATAAATTTTCGATTAAGTATATTATTTTGGTCTAAGAAAATTCCTGAAGCTACGATATGAAATTGCAACAACTGCGCTACATTGTTGAAGTGCTAAATAATAATCTTAATGTTTCTGCTACTGCAGAAGCGCTTTTTACTTCACAACCTGGAATTTCCAAGCAAGTTAGAATGCTTGAAGATGAGCTAGGTATCCAAATATTCGGTCGTAGTGGTAAACACTTGACCCACGTTAGTTCAGCTGGACAAGAAGTCATCAATATTGCCCAAGAAATTTTATCAAAAGTTGAAGGGATAAAGGCGGTTGCAAGAGAGCATACTCAGCCAGATGAAGGTAAATTGCGTATTGCCACTACTCATACCCAAGCACGTTATGCATTACCTGATATGATTCAAGGCTTTATCAAAAAGTACGCGAAAGTATCTTTACACATGTCTCAGGGTACGCCAGCACAGATTAGCGATGCCGCGGCAAAAGGTGATGCTGACTTTGCTATTGCAACAGAATCATTGCATTTATATAACGATTTAGTGATGTTGCCTTGTTATCATTGGAATCGTAGTATTATTGTCCGAAAAGATCATCCATTAGCTCGAAAACAAGGTATTACTATTCAAGATATCGCCAAGTACTCTTTAGTTACCTATGTCTTTGGTTTTACTGGACGTTCTGAGTTAGATGCGGCATTTGAAAAGGCTGGTGCAACACCTAAAATTGCTTTTACTGCCACCGATGCTGATGTAATCAAAACTTATGTACGTTTAGGTGTTGGTATTGGCGTTATTGCTTCCATGGCCATTGACCCTAAAATTGATAGCGATTTGGTTACCATAGATGCGAGTCATTTATTTAGAGCGAGTACCACTAAAATTGGCTTCAGGCGAGGTAGTTTTTTACGCGGCTATATGTTTGACTTTATTGAGCGTTTTGCACCGCATTTAACCAAGCATGTTGTTACTCAGGCAATGCTGTTGAAAAACAATGTTGAAGTAGACGAAATGTTTGCTGATATGAAGTTACCGACAAAATAAATTGGTAATTATATTTAGCTCGGCAATATGATGATATTACCGAGCTAAATTACTAAACGCTAACATTCAATAATGTTTACCGCCAAGCCACCTCGAGAAGTTTCTTTATATTTAGTTTTCATATCATTACCTGTTTCCCACATGGTTTTGATAACTTTATCCAAAGAAACTTTTTGAGTTCCAGTGCCACGTAAAGCTAAGCGTGATGCATTAATTGCTTTTACTGAACCCATGGCATTTCGTTCAATACAAGGTACCTGAACTAACCCGCCAACGGGATCACAAGTTAAACCTAAGTTATGCTCCATACCTATTTCTGCCGCATTTTCAACTTGGGTAGGGGTACCACCCATTAATTCCGTAAGTGCACCGGCCGCCATTGAACAAGCGACACCAACTTCTCCCTGACAACCTACTTCTGCACCGGATATTGATGCATTTGTTTTGTATAAAATACCTATCGCTGCGGCGGTAAGTAAATAGCGAATGCAATCATCATCCGTCACAGGCTGTACAAATTTATCGTAATAACACAAGACGGCTGGAATTATGCCTGCGGCTCCATTCGTTGGCGCAGTTACCACTCGACTACCAGCAGCATTTTCTTCATTAACCGCTAGCGCGAATAGGTTGACCCAGTCCATCGCGCTTAATGGATCGTTTGACTGCTCTACTTTCAATGTTCGGTGTAGTGCGGGTGCTCTGCGAGTTACCTTTAGGCCACCTGGAAGAATACCTTCAGTACACATACCACGTTCTACACTACTGAGCATGGCTTGCCAAATATCAATTAACTGACTACGGATTGTTGCCTCATCATTTAAGCACTTTTCATTATTCATCATCATAGTACTGATGCTTAAACCGCTTTCTTGCGCTAAAGCGAGTAATTCTGCGGCATTAGTAAATTTATGAGGTCTGTTAATGTTAGCGTGTAAAGATAAGGCCTTATCCTTTTCTTTTTCAAAATCACAATCTTCTACAATAAAACCGCCGCCGATAGAGTAATAGGTTTTCTCAAGTACAACCGTGTCACCTTGGTAGGCAAAAATTGTCATGGCATTCGCATGTGCAGGTAATGATTTTCTGCGGTGATAAATAATGGCATTATCTTTAGGGAAGTCAACGCTATGGACGCCAGCTAACTGAATGTTTTGACTCGCTACGACGTCAGCTAGAATAAGGTCAATAGAGTCAACGGGAATAGATTCAGGCATTTCACCAGATAAACCTAATATTACAGCTTTGCCAGTACCGTGACCAATGCCTGTTTGTCCTAATGAACCAAATAGCTCACACTTGACGCGGTCTATAGTGAACAGCTTGTTTTGTTTTTGTAGTTCATCTACAAACAATTTGGCTGCTTTCATTGGGCCAACGGTATGTGAACTAGAAGGGCCTATACCAATGGAAAACATATCAAATACACTAATCATAACTATTTCCGAATAAAATTTTGAAAATCAGGTTTTCTGCTGAAATTAATATGAATAATGATAACTGAAAGTTATCATTATTAAAATCAAATATTAGTGCAAATTACCGATAAGTTATAACGAAACTGTAAAAAATCAAGCGCTACTATTTAATATGTTCTATTAAATCTTTTAGCATAGCAGCGGTTGCACCCCATATATTATAGTGCTTGTATGGGTAAAAGTGGATGTTCAGATAACGACCGTTTCGATATACACGAAAACAGTGATGGTTATTTCTTTGCAGAAAATGTTGTAATGGTGCTTGGAATATTTCAGCAACTTCATTTTCATCTTGCTGGTAAGTTTGCTGATGATCAATTATGCCGACAATTGGCGTTACTTGATAGCCACTAATGACTTCATAGTGGGGAAGTTGACCTATGACAGTGACAGCTTGAGGTGCTAAGCCTATTTCTTCATAGGCTTCTCTTAAGGCTGTTTCAACTAAACTTTTATCATCTAGTTCAGCTTTTCCGCCCGGAAAACTTATTTGTGAAGGGTGATGTTTTAAGTGGCTTGAGCGCTTCGTGAGTAATACTTGTAGTCCTGTGTCTGGGTTTTCTATTAAGCCAATGAGTACAGCGGCTTTTTTTAGCGGTGCGTGATGTTGATAGTTATGACTTGACTCTGCCAACTGTTTTAAGTGAAAGCGCGTCAAAAATTCACCCTTGTTCATGTGTTACTCTCCTACAGTGCAAGAAAAGTTATTTAACACCGGTAAAATTCTATTCACTTTATCAAACGTTTCTTGATATTCGCTATCTGCTGTTGAGTCGGCAACTAATCCCCCGCCAGCCCAACAATAAATTTTCCCCGTAGTTTGCTCTTGAGAATTTTGTTGCTCCATCGTTGGTTTATCGTTGCGCTGCTCGCAAACTAGTGTACGAATAGTAATACTGGTATCCATAGTGCCACAACTTGATAGGTAGCCAATACTGCCACAGTAAACACTACGCCTATGCGGCTCTAATTGTTCGATAATCTCCATAGCCCTGATTTTAGGAGCGCCGGTAATAGAACCGCCAGGGAAAGCACCACGTAATAAATCACCGGCATTATATTCCTTAGCTAATTTACCTTCTACCGTGCTCACTAAATGGTGCACAGCAGGAAAGCTTTCAATATCGAATAACTTGGGGACGACTACTGAGTTTGGTTGGCAAACTTTCGCTATATCATTACGAAGCAAGTCAACAATCATGACATTCTCAGCGCGGTCTTTGCTTGAATTTTTCAGTGATATTGCATTTTTCATATCCTGATGTTTATCATCACTTCTCGGCATAGTCCCTTTAATCGGTTTACTTTGTACTTTTTCATGCCTTAATTGTAAAAAGCGCTCAGGAGATACACTTAGCACAGCGGCATTATCAATGCGCATAAAAGCAGAAAAGGGGGCTTTATTTTCTTTTCTAAGCTCTTGATAGGCTAGAAATTCATTGCCTTGGTAATCTGCAGAAAAACGTTGTGATAAATTGATTTGATAACAGTCACCCGCTGATAAATAGTCTTGGACTTGCTGAAATTTTTCAACATAACTGGCTTTGTTCATATTGCTTTGCCAATTGGATGTCAAAGAGAAAGTTGACTTGGTTTTATTGCTGTTAATTTGGCTTGTCATTTTTACACGCAGTAAGTTTTCAATTGTTAGACGCTTTTCTGGTGGACACACTAAAAAGAACTGTTGTTTTTTATGATCAAAGATAACTGCTTGGCTGTATATGCCAACGGCCATTTCGGGCACCTTAATATCTTGTTCAGCAATTTTTGGTAGTTTTTCAAAACGACGGCCTAAATCATAGGAAAAATAGCCTAAGGCACCGCCCATAAAAGGTATGTTTTCTTGATCCGGCTCCAACCTTGTTAAAACTTGTTGCTGCAAAGTATCGAGTAACTTTAGGGGATCCTTGTTACTTATCTCAATTTCCTTGGTTTTAGCATGCTGTATTTTAGTTTGTTTTCCTGTTGTGCATAAAGTTACTTCTGGCTGCCAAGCAATAATATCAAAGCAGGCATCAATATGTTTACTTTGGCCTGAGTCTAACCATATTGCCCATGGTTGGTGAGCAAAACATGAAAATAACGTTAATGGCGTAATATCACCGGCTAAAACTAATGGTTTAACAGATAAGGTTACCGGCTTTAATGTAGAAAGAGTTTTTGAAAACAAAGTGATAGTTACTCTGGCAATTCGTTAGGTTATTTATAAGGTAAATGTTTTTATTCTACTAGTGGCTACTGGCAGCAGTGCAAATAGCAGGTTATTATAATAGTAAGCAGATTATACACACTTTTAACGAAAGCTGAGAGCAACATGTCCGATAAAATAATCAAACAACAAGACCTAATCGATAGCATTGAAGATGCACTGCAATACATCTCTTACTATCATCCATTAGATTTTATTCAAGCGTTAGAAAAAGCCTATCATAAAGAACAAAATACAGCGGCAAAAGATGCTATCGCACAGATCCTGATAAATTCAAGAATGTCAGCCACAGGTAAACGTCCTATTTGCCAAGATACGGGTATTGTTACTTGTTTTGTTAAAGTAGGTATGGCGGTGAAATGGGATAAAACTGATATGACAGTTCAGCAAATGGTAGATGAAGGCACACGTCGTGCTTATATGAATCCAGATAATCCATTGCGTGCTTCAATTGTTGCTGATCCTACAGGCGCACGAAAAAATACCAAAGACAACACCCCTTCAGTTGTTCATATTGACTTAGTTGAAGGTGATGAAGTTGAAATAATGATAGCAGCAAAAGGCGGTGGTAGTGAAAACAAAACCAAGATGGTGATGTTGAATCCTTCAGATTCCATTGCTGATTGGGTTGTTAAAACGTTACCCACTATGGGGGCAGGTTGGTGTCCTCCAGGTATGTTGGGTATAGGTGTAGGTGGTACGGCTGAAAAAGCTGGAGTTTTGGCGAAAGAAAGCTTAATGGATCCCGTTAACATTCAAGAGTTAATGGACTGTGGCCCACAAAATGCTGAAGAAGAATTACGTCTAGAAATTTTTGAACGTGTAAATAAACTGGGTATTGGTGCTCAAGGCCTTGGCGGCTTAACAACGGTTGTTGATGTGAAGATCAATGCAGTTCCAACCCATGCCGCTTCTAAACCCGTAGTGATGATCCCTAATTGTGCAGCTACGCGCCATGTTCATTTCCATTTAGATGGCTCCGGTCCGGCTAATTTAGCACCACCTAAATTAGAAGAATGGCCAGATATTACTTGGGAAGTCGATGAAAACGTGCGTCGCGTTAATGTTGACGGCTTAACTAAGGCTGATATTGCAGAGTGGAAAACAGGTGAAACCGTATTACTTAGTGGTACTATCTTAACGGGTCGTGATGCTGCCCATAAGCGTATTGCTGATATGTTAGCTAACGGCAAAGAGTTACCTGTAGATTTTACTAATAAGTTTATTTATTACGTGGGTCCAGTTGATGCAGTAGGCGATGAAGCCGTTGGCCCAGCGGGTCCTACCACAGCGACGCGCATGGATAAATTCTCTGAGTTAATGCTTTCTCAAACAGGGCTTTTAGGCTCTATAGGTAAATCTGAACGTGGCTCAGAAACGGTCGAAAACATTAAAAAGCATAAATCAGTATATCTAATGGCTGTCGGTGGCGCTGCTTACTTAGTTTCTAAGGCAATTAAAAAAGCGAAAGTTGTCGCGTTTGAAGAGTTAGGTATGGAAGCTATTTATGAATTTGAAGTAGAAGATATGCCAGTGACTGTCGCGGTAGACAGTTCAGGTGAATCAGCACATGTGACAGGACCAGCAATTTGGAAAGTTAAAATAGAAGAATTAGACGCTAAACTGAAAGGCTAATCAATCAGCTTAAGATAAAATAGGCGGTAGGATTATCATCCTACCGTCTATTATAATTTGAATGTTTATTATCGGTTAATCTGCTAAACGCAATAATTCATTTATGCCCGTTTTGGCGCGCGTTTTTGCATCGACTTTTTTCACAATTATAGCTGCATATAAGCTGTACTTGCCACATTTTGAAGGTAAGTTACCCGGTACAACAACCGAGCCCGCAGGAACACGACCATAGTGTATCTCATCTGTTTCTCTATCATAAATACGGGTGCTTTGACCAATGTAAACACCCATAGAGATTACGGAGCCTTCTTCAACGACAACCCCTTCAACAATTTCTGAACGAGCGCCGATAAAACAGTTGTCTTCTATAATCGTAGGACCCGCTTGTAAAGGCTCTAACACACCACCAATGCCAACACCGCCAGATAAATGTACATTCTTACCTATTTGGGCGCATGAGCCAACAGTGGCCCAGCCATCTACCATACAGCCTTCATCAACAAAAGCACCAATATTAACAAAACTTGGCATGACCACGACATTTTTACCAATAAAGCTACCTGTACGGACAGAAGCGCCAGGAACTACACGCACCCCATCTGCTTCAAACATTGCTTGAGTATAGCCGTCATATTTCATCGGGACTTTATCAAAGAAGGTGCTTTCAGCGCCATCAATGACTTGGTTGTCCCAAATACGGAATGATAATAGTACGGCCTTTTTTAGCCATTGATGCACATGCCACTGTCCGTCAATTTTTTCTGCAACACGAGCTGAGCCATTATTAAGGGCAGCTAATGCGGCGATAACGGCTGTTTTTACTTCTGCTTTCACACTTGAAGGACTAATATTGGCTCTGTCTTCAAATGCATTTTCAATTGTAGCCGAGAGTGCTGTTAAATCGGTCATCTATAAATTCCTGTTATGTTTATGTTCGAGATTAAATCGTATTTAATCTATTTCTTGGCTTAACTTTTCAGCAAGTTGTTGCTTTTCTTCTACCGTTAGTGCCATATTATCACTGGTAGATATGGTAAAAACATCATCGGCTTTTTCACCGAAAGTTGTTATTTTTGCTGAATGTATATTAATTTGTAGTCGCTGAAATACTTGAGCTATATTACTAAGTAAACCCGGTCTATCGAGAGCAATAATTTCAATCATGGTTTTGCTTTTAGCATTAATTTTAATGAAGCTAACCTTGGGTTTAAATTTAAACTGCTTAACTTCTCTACGTGCGGGTTGTAATGGTATTTCACAGTAATTATCCTGTTTTAACTTATTGCTCAATGCCTGTGTAATCTCAATCGTTTGATAACTCTCTTTTAAGGCTTTGCCGCGCGAATCTAAGATAATAAAAGTATTAACTGTGTAGCCTGTCTTAGTGGTAATGATTTTGGCGTCATGAATTGATAGCTTTTTCATCCCTAATAATTCAACAGTATTCGCGAAAGTGTTGATTTTCTCTTTGGAAAAAACAAAAACTTCTGTACCACCGCGATAGGGTTTTGAGCTAATGATAACAAGTGGCTCAGCGCGATCATGACCTATGATACGTTCACAATGTCGGGCAATTTGTTCTGGTGAGTAGCGAAGAAAATAGTCTACCCTAAACTCTTGCCACAACGCGGTTAGTTGGCGTTTATCTATTTCGCTGTTGGCTAAAATGTCTAAAGCTTGTTGTTGATTCTCTCTAATTTTAGAACGAGTTTCTACTGGCTTTGATAAACCGCGACGAAATGCTCGCAAGGTATTAAAATACAAATCGTGCAATAAATTAGCTTTCCAACTATTCCATAAGCTTTCATTGGTGGCACGCATATCGGCAACAGTTAAGCAATATAAGTAATCAAGATGCGCTTCATCACGTACAATTTCACCAAAAGTACGAATAACATTTTCATCATGAATATCACGACGTTGCGCAGTAACCGACATCAGCAAGTGATTTTCTACTAACCAAGACACCATATTACTATCATGCTTACTCACTTGGTGAGATTGACAAAAAAGTAAGGCGTCTACAGCACCTAATTTAGCGTGATCTCCGCCACGTCCTTTAGCAATATCGTGAAAAATACCAGAAAGATACAATACTTCAGGTTTGCGGATTTTCTGCATTATTTTACTACACAGCGGATATTTGTGGTTGTGTTCTTTTTGGCTAAATTGATAAAGATTTTTTACAACTCTATAGCTGTGTTCATCTACCGAATAAGCATGAAATAAATCAAACTGCATTTGACCAACAATATTACGCCATAAAGGTAAATAAGAGCCAATAATGCCGTGACGATGCATCAAGTTGAATGCCAGGCCTAACCCACGCGGATGCTTGATTATTTGCATGAAAATACGACGACATTGGGCATAGTCTATTAACCCTGAGATCAATCGTCTGCGAGCATTACGCATTAAGCGTAAAGTATGAGAATGTATTCCCTTTATTTCAGGCTCTTGAGCAATAATCAAAAACATTTCAATCATTTTAGCCGGTCGCATGAAAATTCTATTATTAGTGGTGTTAATTAGTTTATTTACTAATTCAAAATCTTGGTTGATAGTTTTACTAATTGATTGCTCAGGATCATGAATAATTTCCTGTTTAAAACGCTGTAATAAAATAGTGTTTAGCTCACCAACCCTTGCGATAATTCTAAAGAAACGTTTCATCATGCGTTCAACAGGGGCTTTACCTTCATCCCCAAATCCCATCATTTTGGCAACATCTGCTTGGTAATCAAATAGCAATCGATTTTCACTTCGTTTGGCAACAAAATGTAGTGCAAATCGCATACGCCATAAGTAATCTTGTGCTTCTATTAATTCGGCTAGCTCATTAGGGTAAAGGTACTTATGCTGAACGAGCTCCTCTAAAGAATCAGCAAGGAAATGACGTTTGGCAACCCAAGCAATAGTTTGGATATCACGTAAACCACCTGGACTGGCTTTAATATTTGGCTCTAAAGTATATGCTGCGCCATGGTATTGCTGGTGACGTTTCTCTTGCTCTGCTCTTTTGGCAATAAAGAATTTTTCTGAAGTCCAGAAGACATCTTCATTTAATAACGGTAGTAATTGTTGGGTTAAGGTTTCATTGCCAGCTATCTGCCTCATTTCCATCAAATTTGTGGCAACAGTAACGTCATTAATAGCTTGTTTCAGGCATTCTTTTACACAACGAACGCTGTGACCAATATCAAGTTTTATATCCCACAGTTGAGTTATAAAACTTGATATCCGTTCTTCTAATTCAAGTTCTATGTCTGTTTGTGTTAGTAAGAGTATATCCACGTCTGAATAGGGGTGTAATTCACCACGGCCATAGCCGCCAACGGCGATTAAGCTTATTTGAAACTCATCCAGTTGGTGTTGGCACCATAATTTTGCAAGAATAGAGTCAACAAAAACAGCGCGAGCATTCAGTAAGTCATTAACATCGGTTTCGCCAAAAGCTGATTTTAACCAGTCATTAAAAGCTAAGCTTAATTGACAAATATCCCTAGTAGATAGATTTGTTTGGCTAATTGCTAAGCTGTCAATAAAATGCTGAGGGACTATGTTATTTCCCAGAGGAATATTGGTCACGTATTTACCTGCCGATTATTTAAATGATTTTCTAATTATGAAGGTGGCGGCTAATGGATTCTTCTTTTCTTAAAGTCAACACTTCACAACCCGTTTTAGTGACCAAAAGCGTATGCTCCCATTGAGCTGAGTTTTTACCATCGCTGGTATATACCGTCCAATTATCATCTTTGTCTAAAACAGTTGTGGCTTTGCCTAAGTTAATCATAGGTTCGATAGTAAAGCACATGCCTTCAACCATTTTAGTTTTATCATTATTTTTGTAATGGACAATTTGTGGCTCTTCATGGAACTCAAGCCCAATACCATGGCCACAATAATCTTTTACGATAGAATATCGACCTTTACTTTTAATAAATTTTTGAATTGTGGCACCTATTTCACCAAAAGCTGCACCTGGTTTTACTTTGCTCATGCCAAGATATAATGCTTCTTGGGCTAATCGACATAGTCGACTACTTTCTGGTGATACCTCACCAATTAAGAACATTTTGCTGCAATCGCCATGATAACCATCTTTAATGACAGTGATATCAATATTGATAATGTCTCCGTCTTTCAATAAGGTACTATCAGGAATGCCATGACAAATCACATGATTTACTGACGTACAAATAGACTTTGGGAAATTATGATAGTTTAATGGCGCTGAAATGGCATTTTGTACTTTTTCAGTATAATCAGCGCACAGAGTATTTAGCTCGTCTGTGGTGATGCCCGCTGTTACATGAGGCGCAATCATTTCTAGTACTTCACTGGCAAGTTGCCCTGCAATGCGCATTTTAGCAATTTCATCTTGGCTTTTAATGTGTATGGCCATTGGGTTCTCTTTAATTGTTTTTAGTGTTTAGGTGATGTTTCTTCAATTCTAATTGTACAGCCTCAACAATAGCTTCGGGCTCTGATAAATAAAAGTTGTGATTTAATAATATCAATTGCTCGTCGACCGCTAATAATAAAGCGGGAATTGCTTGCGTATTCATAATTTCCTGTAAAGCAAATATTTCTTCTATTTGAATTGTCGCATCTTTAGTGAGCTTATCACTTTTAAAAACTTTTGCCGGAGGTGACAATTTCAGCTCGCTAATTATATCGGCTACATTAGCTTGGGTTGTTAACGATTTCCCTTGTTCAAAATGCGCTTTTTGCAGCGCATTTAATAATGCTAGTGCCAAATTAGGTGTTTTAAGTTGTGCCCAAGTCATTAAGTTAGCTGACAAAATAGAATTTCTGTCTTGAACTAAATTTTGTTGATAACGCTTTGGAAAGCGAATGTTTGCCAATTTTTCTACTTCATCTACTTCTTTAATTCTTAGACTGGAATTTTCTTCACTTTTTCCATCAAAAAAAGCAGTGTGCCACAAATGCAGTGTCATTGATGGAAAAGCATTGTTTATCTCGTTAACTAGCTTAGTGGCTACATAACTCCAAGGGCAATGCGTGTCGTATAAGAAAAATAACTCTGCGGATAATTCATCGGACAATAAAGGTGCTGACATTTTTTACCTAAAATAACTGGAAGTTGGTTGGATTGATTACAATTTAGTTAATTTTAACGCGATCTTGAGCAATAGCCCAGATAATTATTTTCTAGCTAAATTTTGTTAAATATGGTATAAAGTGCGGCGCTGAAATCTTAGTCGTTGTTTACACGCTAAATAACGCTTGTTTTAGCACAAATTAAACAGGTCAATGTCTGTCTATATCAGGCTTGATTATATTATAAACTCACATACATCTGTTAAAGGTATACCGGGGTGCTCAGCTGAATTATGGTTTGCTAACTAAGCAAATACAACAGCTAAAATGGGTCTTGTATACTAGGTGTATGAACGCTTAACCCCACTAATTTAAGGAAAGAAAAATGTCAAACGTTTCAATGCGCGATATGCTTAAAGCCGGTGTTCATTTCGGTCACAAAACTCGTTACTGGAATCCAAAAATGAAGCCATTCATTTTCGGTTCTCGTGATAAAGTTCATATCATTAACCTTGAACAAACCGTTCCTATGTTCAATGAAGCTCTTGCTTTCATTAACAATGTTTCTTCTAAGAAAGGTAAAGTTTTATTTGTTGGTACTAAGCGTGCTGCAAGTGATGCTATCAAAGAAGCTGCGATTAAATCTGATCAATTCTTCGTTAATCACCGTTGGTTAGGTGGTATGTTGACTAACTGGAAAACAGTGCGTCAATCAATCAAACGTTTAAAAGATCTTGAATCTCAAAGCACTGACGGTACTTTTGAAGCTTTAACGAAAAAAGAAGCATTAATGCGTACTCGTGAAATGGAAAAGCTTGATAAAAGCTTAGGTGGAATAAAGAACATGGGTGGTTTACCTGATGCTATCTTTATCATCGATGCCGACCACGAACACATTGCTATTAAAGAAGCAAACAACCTTGGCATCCCTGTAATTTCTGTAGTTGATACTAACTCGAACCCAGATAACATTGATTACATTGTTCCTGGTAACGATGATGCAATCCGCGCAGTAACTTTATACTGTGATGCAGTTGCTAATGCCGTTATTGATGGTCGTGAGCAAAACATCGTTGTACAAGCTGAAAAAGACGGTTTTGTTGAAACTGAATAATTAATTTTATGTTAAGAGAAATTAATTAAGCGGAGCAATTCGTTTATTCATAAAAGCAATGGCAATTATCGTTGCTTTTATGACACCTAATTTAATAATTATGCCCAGTACTTTATCCTTTTATGGGAAAAGGTGGGGATAACAGAAAACTGAGGAATTAACTCATGGCAATTACTGCTGCAATGGTTAAAGAACTTCGTGAACGCACAGCTGCGGGCATGATGGATTGTAAAAAAGCACTACAAGAAACTGACGGTGATATCGAACTTGCGATTGAAAATATGCGTAAGAATGGCCAAGCGAAAGCGGCTAAAAAAGCGGGTAATATCGCTGCTGAAGGTACTATTTTAATCAAAGAAGCTAATGGCATAGCTGTTTTAGTTGAAGTTAACTGTCAAACTGATTTCGTTGCTAAAGATGCTAACTTTCTAGGTTTTGCTAACGAAGTTGTAGAGGCTGCTCTAGCTTCCAAAACAACAATTGAAGCACTTCAAGCACAATTTGAAGAAAAACGTATCACGCTAGTAACTAAAATTGGTGAAAACATCAATGTACGTCGTGTTGAATATGTTGAAGGTGCAGCATTAGCTTCATACCGTCACGGCGGCACTATTGGTGTAGTTGTTGCTGGTGAAGGTGATGCTGAAATGTTGAAGCACATTGCTATGCACGTTGCTGCAAGTAAGCCTGAATACCTTACACCTGAAGATGTTCCTAGCGAAGTTGTTGAAAAAGAAAAAGCAATTCAAATTGACATCGCAATGAACGAAGGCAAACCACAAGAAATCGCTGAGAAGATGGTTACTGGTCGTATGCGCAAGTTTACTGGCGAAGTTTCTTTAACTGGCCAAGCTTTCATCATGGAACCTAAACGTACTGTAGGTGATGTGTTGAAAGAGAAAGGCGTAACTATCTCTGCTTTCACTCGTTTAGAAGTTGGTGAAGGTATTGAGAAGAAAGATGAAGATTTTGCAGCTGAAGTTGAAGCACAAATTGCTGCTGCTAAAGCTTAATTCTTTATTGTTAATATTATCGCTAAATTGCTGTAACCATTAACAACTATTGAATTACATAGAAACGTCTACTTCGGTAGGCGTTTTTTTATGCGAATTATTTGTTTTTTACAGAGAAGTGGCATAATAAAATGAGCTTTTTTCAGTTTAAGCTTTCTTGGATACGCTAAACGTACTAAAATAGCCGCGGTCTTTTTGACCCTAGTCTTTTAAGCGAGCCAATAGGAATTTACTTCACATGAGCATAAACCCAAAACCAACGTATCGTCGTATTCTTCTTAAACTTAGCGGCGAAGCGCTTATGGGTGAAGAGGGTTTTGGTATTGACCCAAAAATTCTTGATCGCATGGCACAAGAAATTAAAGAGTTGGTTGAAATGGACATTCAAGTCGGTCTTGTTATTGGTGGTGGCAACTTATTTCGTGGTGCAGGTCTTGCTGAGGCTGGAATGAATCGTGTTGTGGGTGACCAAATGGGCATGCTAGCAACTGTTATGAACGGATTAGCTATGCGTGATGCCTTACACCGTGCTTTTGTTAATACGCGTTTAATGTCTGCTATTGACTTAGCGGGTGTTTGCGAACGGTATAATTGGGCAAACGCTATTAGCTTATTAAAGTCAGGTCGCGTAGTGATTTTTTCTGCCGGAACCGGCAATCCATTTTTTACCACAGATTCAGCTGCCTGTTTGCGTGGCATTGAAATTGAAGCTGATGTGGTATTAAAAGCGACTAAAGTTGATGGTATCTACTCAGAAGATCCGGTTAAAAATCCTGCGGCAGAGCTTTATAGCGAACTAAGTTTTGATGAAGTACTCGATAAAGAATTAAAAGTCATGGACTTAGCTGCTTTTACACTTGCTCGCGACCACAATATGACAATTCGTGTCTTCAATATGAATAAACCTGGCGCTCTGAAAGCTGTTATTATGGGTGAGCCTGAAGGGACAGTAATCAAAAAATTATAATACTGTAAGCTGTAAGAATTATTAAATTAAACATTATTTAAATTATTGTAGGAAGAAACACTGTGATAGATGAAATTACTCAAGATGCGCAAGAGCGTATGGAAAAAAGCATTGAATCTTTAAAAAGTAGCCTTAATAAAGTGAGAACTGGCCGTGCTCATGCCTCATTATTAGATAATATTAGTGTTGATTACTATGGTATGGCTACCCCATTAAATCAAGTGGGTAATATTTCAGTGCCAGATGCACGTAATCTCTCCATTACTGTTTTTGACAAAGGCATGATTGCAGCAGTAGAAAAGGCCATTATGAAATCGGATCTTGGTTTAAATCCTCAATCAAATGGCACTCTTATTCGGATTCCATTACCGCCATTGACAGAAGAACGCCGCAAAGATTTAGTTAAGGTTGTTCGTGGTGAAGCTGAAGGTGGCAAAATAGCCATTCGAAATATTCGCCGTGATGCTAACTCAGACTTTAAAAGTTTGCTTAAAGAAAAAGAAATTAGTGAAGATGAGCATCATCAAGCTGAAGATGGTATACAAAAAGTAACGGATGTTTTTGTCAAGCAAGTCGATGAACTCCTAGCAAAAAAAGAAGCAGAGTTAATGGAAATTTAATGATTTCTTAAAAGCGCCAGCTGAGTTGATTATTAACCGCTGGCGTTTTTGTATGTTAAACCTTGGTATAAAAGGATAATTAGTGGCTAGCAGCTTAGCATCACTAGATGAAGATAAAAAAATCCCGCAGCATATTGCCATCATTATGGATGGTAATGGTCGTTGGGCACAGGCCCAAGGCAAAGGGCGCGTTGCAGGCCATAAAGCGGGCGTTGAATCAGTCCGTGCAGTTGTCACAGGCGCGCGTAAAAGTGGTGTGAAAGCGTTAACTTTATTTGCTTTTAGCAGTGAGAACTGGCAAAGACCAGAGCAAGAAGTTAGTGTGTTGATGGATTTGTTTATGTTCGTACTAACTAAAGAAGTTAAACGATTACATAAAAATGGTATTCGTTTTCAGGTTATCGGTGATTTGAGTCGATTTTCTGAGAAATTACAAAAAAACATTAGAAAGTCAGAAGCCTTGACTGCAGAAAATACTGGATTGATTTTATCGGTGGCGGCAAATTATGGTGGTCGATGGGATATTGCTAACGCAGCAAAAGAACTTGCAGCTCAAGTACAAAACAAAGAAATATCCCTTGATGATATAAATGAATACTCATTGCACAAAGAAACTTGCTTAGCAGAGTTGCCCGCGCTTGATTTACTTATTCGCACCGGTGGGGATTACCGAATTAGCAACTTCTTGTTATGGCAAGCTGCCTATGCAGAGTTTTATTTTACTGATATTTTATGGCCTGACTTTGATGAAGCAGAGTTTTCAATGGCTATTGACGTATTTGATCAAAGAGAGCGTCGTTTTGGAAAAACCGGTGAACAAGTCACCAAAAAATAGTATTGAAAGGCATGTTTGTGCCCGTATGAAAAAATAAAAATAAAAATAAAAATAAGTCATTGAGTTTGCAATCAAACTAAAAAAATTAAAAAATATGCAGCTTAACGCTTACAACATAAAAAGGAAATCACTTGCTTAAACAACGAATTATTACCGCGTTAATCTTAGCTCCAGCGGCCATATCGGCGATATTTTATTTGCCGATAATTTATTTTGCCGCATTATTAGTGGTAATTATTGGTATTGGTGCTTGGGAGTGGGGGCCTCTTATGGGCTTTGACACTAAAGTACGACGTATAAGCTTTGTGGCCACAACCGTGGTGTTAATCGCGAGTATTTGGTTTTTAGTTTCACCTGAGCATTTATGGGTTAACACTAAGCAAATCCATGAGTATGCCTTGGCGTTACTCTGGTTAGCTGTCGCCTGGTGGTTACTGTCAGCATTTTTGATGTGTTCGTACCCTAATGTCAGTAGTTTTTGGTCAAAACATCGTTCTGTTCGTGGTGTTTTTGGCTGGTTAACTTTAGTGCCTACTTGGTTGGCTTTTATGGTTATTCGCACTAATGATTATCAAGCGGATTCTTACCATGGCGCACAATTGTTAATGTTTTTATTTCTAATGGTGTGGAGTGCAGATATCGGTGCCTATTTTGTTGGTAAAGCTTTTGGTAAGAACAAACTTATGCCAAATGTGAGTCCCGGTAAAACCTTCGAAGGGTTTCTCGGCGGAATAGTTGTTGCCTGTTTATTGGTATCTGTTGCCGCCTTCCAGTTAAATTGGAACAATGAACAGGTGACCACAGTGTTATTGGTTACTGTTTTGATCACCACAGTATCTGTATTGGGCGATCTAAACGAAAGTATGTTCAAGAGACAAGCTGGCGTTAAAGACAGTGGTTCAATTCTGCCTGGCCATGGTGGTATTTTAGATAGAATCGACAGTTTAACCGCCACCGCACCTGTTTTCGCCCTATGTTATGCATTGTTTGGTTGGTAATTCTTTGTGTCAATTGAAAAAAATAATGGGCAAACAGACATGCGCAAACTTTGTATCTTAGGATCAACAGGTTCAATAGGCATCAGCACATTAGATGTTGTCCGTTTACATCCTGAAAAATTTCAAGTGATTAGTTTATCCGCCAATACTAGCGTTGATAAAATGGTAGAGCAATGTCTTGAGTTCAACCCACAAATAGTGGTGATGGCTTCATCAAAATCGGCTGAACAGCTAAAGGTGAGTTTAAGTGAGCTAAAACTTCATGCAATTGAAGTTAAGTCAGGTAGTAGTGCGCTAGTTGAAATTGCATCCTCAACAAATACCGATACCGTTATGGCAGCCATTGTAGGAGCCACAGGTTTAATGCCTACCCTCGCAGCGGTACAAGCTGGTAAACGAGTACTATTAGCCAATAAAGAGGCTTTGGTCACCTCCGGGGCTATCTTTATTGATGCTGTTAAGGAGTCAGGTGCCCAGTTAATACCAATCGACAGTGAACATAATGCCATTTTTCAAAGTTTACCATGGCAAGAGCAAGCGAGAGTTGGCCACTGTCAGTTAGCTCAAAATGGTATCAGTAAAGTATTACTAACAGGCTCAGGTGGCCCTTTTCGAACTTTGTCCATCGATGAACTTCAAAAGGTAACACCTGAACAAGCTTGCGCTCATCCTAATTGGGATATGGGACGAAAGATATCGGTTGACTCTGCTACTATGATGAATAAAGGCTTAGAGTTTATTGAAGCAAAATGGTTGTTCAATGTAGACCCTGAAGATATTCAAGTGGTACTACATCCGCAAAGCACCATTCATTCTATGGTTCAATATCGAGATGGCTCTGTCATCGCACAAATGGGCAATCCGGATATGCGCACACCTATTGCCCATGCGTTGGCTTATCCTGAAAGAATTGAGTCAGGTGTAGAGCCATTGGATTTTTTTAAGACTGCCGCGTTTGAATTCCAAGTTGTTGATTTTAAAAAATACCCCAACTTGAAATTGGCTATTGAAGCCTGTAGAAGTGGTCAAGCTGCTTGTACAGCACTCAATGCTGCAAATGAAATAGCAGTCGCTGCTTTTCTAGATGAGAAAATAAAATTTAATGATATTTATAAAATAAATGAAACTTCTGTGAAAAAATTTGTCTCAGAACAGGTAAGTAATATAAATGAGGTTATTTCCTTGGATGTACGTGCTAGAGAATTTGCTCAACAATTGTTAGTGACGTTTTCATGAATTTATATGAAGTAATCTTGAGGAAAGAAAAAAAACATGTTTGAGTTTATTTGGAATTTAGCCTCCTTTGTTATCGCATTAGGTATTTTAGTTACTGTTCATGAATATGGACACTTTTGGGTAGCACGTAAAAACGGTGTCAAAGTAGAGCGCTTTTCTGTTGGTTTTGGCAAAGCCATTTGGCGTAAAAGAGCTGCTGACGGCACCGAATACGTTATTGCGATGATCCCGCTTGGTGGTTACGTAAAAATGCTCGATGAAAGAGTTGATGAAGTAGCAGAGCAAGACAGAGATAAAACCTTTAATTCGAAATCGGTTTACCAGCGAATCGCGATAATTGCAGCAGGACCTTTTGCAAACTTTGCTTTTGCTATATTAGCTTTTTATTTGATGCTACTTATTGGTGTGCCCAGTATTAAACCCGTAGTAGGCAGTATAGATACCGACTCTATAGCCGCTCATGCCGAAATGGCAACTAATGTAGAGATTGTTAAAGTAGCGGGAATTACCACGCGTGATTGGCAAGATGTAAATATGGCTTTAGTGGGTGAGATAGGCGCTGACTCAATTGTAATCAACACCAAGCAAAGTGATAGCCAATATGTAACTAGCCACACATTAATCACTAACGATTGGCATTTTGCTCCTGAAAAAGTATCCGCTCTAACCAGTTTAGGCATAATACCCTATCGACCTAATGTTTATAATGAACTAGCAGTTATAGGTAAAGATAGCCCTGCTCAAATGGCTGGTCTGCTCGTAGGCGATAAGTTAATAGCACTTAATAGTGAACCATTAGAAAAAGGTTGGGTTGATTTTGCTAAAAAAATTAAATTGTATCCTAATCAGACAGTGGAAATAACTATCGAAAGAACAGGTGAAACTCAAGTCATTGCGGTAACACCAAAAAGTGTTGAACAAAATGGTAAGCTCGTAGGTTATTTAGGTGTTTCTCCTAAGGCTGATAATTGGCCAGAAGAATATCGAATCGAATTAAGTTATGGTTTATTTTCGGCTATGACAGAAAGTGTCACGCGAACTTGGAATTTAATTAGTCTAAGTTTCAAGATGATAGGAAAACTAATTACGGGCGATGTCTCGGTGAAAAATTTGAGCGGTCCCATTGCCATCGCTCAAGGAGCAGGTGATAGTGCCGGCTACGGTTTTGTCTATTTTTTAGGCTTTTTAGCGTTAATTAGTATTAATTTAGGAATAATTAACCTTTTGCCGTTGCCAGTACTTGATGGCGGGCACTTACTCTATTATGTTATAGAGCTTTTAACTGGAAAGCCGGTACCAGAAAATATTCAAGAGGCTGGGTTTAAATTTGGAGCGTTGGCATTATTAGCATTAATGAGCATTGCTATATTTAATGATTTTAGCCGAGTGTTAGGTTAGATAAGCGTTATGACTTTTTAGCGATTGCTAAATAAAACAATGATAACTTGTTTTTTAAGCTAACAGCACGTAAAAGAGTTTATCAAAGCTTAAGTAGAAAATTGTAAATAGTTAAGGTTAGTGCTTTTCATTAGCAGTAAGAAAAGTATAGATTTTTTTAATGATTTTAGTCGAATTATAAATAAGAAATAAGTAGTAGGTTTTAAGTTTAAGTTAGATGCTGTCGTTTTCAGCTTATAGCTTACTGCTTGAAACTTGTAGCTTCACGAAGTGAAAATATATGATAATTAAAAGATTAGCCCTTGGGGTTTTATTAGGCGCTTTAGGTACAACAGCGCAAGCAGCTGAAGAATTTCTACTTGAAGACATCGAAGTAAAAGGTTTACAGCGTGTCGCTTTAGGTGCTGCATTGACTCATATCCCTTTTAATGTTGGTGATAATTTAAATAAATTTAGAATTTCTCAATCAATTAAGTCTTTATATAAGTCAGGGCACTTTAACGATATTCGCGTATATCGAGAAGGTAACCGTATTATTTATCGGGTCAAAGAACGTGAAACTATTAGCGAAATTATTTTTGATGGTAATAGCGATTTAAAAGACGAACAGTTAACCGAAAGTTTAGATGGTAGTAATATACGGGTGGGCGAAACCCTTGACCGTACCGTTATTTCGGGTATAGAAATGGGCTTAGAAGATTTTTATCATAGTGTTGGTAAGTATAATGCCGATGTAACGGCAACCATTACTCACCTGCCAAGAAACAGAGTTAATTTGGAGTTTGCTTTTACCGAAGGTGATGCTGCAGCGATTAAGCAAATAAACATTATTGGCAATGAAGTTTTTACTGATGCAGAAGTGCTTGATAAAATAGAGCTTACTTTTGATTCGCCTTGGTGGAATTTTATGGCGCAGGATAGGTATCAAAAGCAGGCCTTACAAGGTGATATGGAAACTATCAATAGTTACTACTTAGATAGAGGTTACTTACGCTTTAAAGTTGATTCAACTCAGGTATCAATGACACCTGATAAAGAGGCGGTATATATCGCCTTAAATGTTACTGAAGGTGAAACCTATACAGTAAGTGAAATCGATTTTATTGGTGATATGGCAGGTTTCGAGGAAACAATCCGTGCAATAAACCCAATACAAACAGATGAGCTATATAATGGCGCTGAAGTGACCTACACCGAAGAAGTTATTAGTAAATTTCTAGGACGATTTGGTTATGCTTATCCTAAAGTGACTACCATTCCAGATATTAATGATGAAGATAAATCGGTTAAGCTGTCAATTTCAATTGATCCCGGTAAACGCATCTATGTGAATAAAGTAAACTTTACTGGCAACCATGTTACCGCTGATAGAGTATTACGCCGTGAGCTACGTCAAATGGAAGGTGCCTGGTTATCAAACAATATGGTAGAGCATTCAAAAGCTCGATTATCTCGCCTACCTTATATGGAAACTGTTGAATTTGAGACTAATCAAATTGCAGGTGAAGATGATTTAGTTGATGTCGATTTTACCGTAAAAGAGCAAGCCTCAGGTTCATTTACCGCTGGCATAGGCTTTGGTGATAGAACAGGGTTAAGTTTAAATGCCGGTGTACAACAGAACAACTTTTTAGGTACAGGTAATCGCCTAGGTTTTAATATTAATACCAATAAGTATTCTAAAAGTGCCAGTGTTTCATATACTGATCCATACTTTACTGTTGATGCTATTTCATTAGGTGGACAAATATTTTATCAAGCATTTGATGCCGGTAGTGCCAATCTTGTCGAATACAATAATAAAACTTATGGTGTTGGCTTAAACTGGGGCTTTCCAGTCAATGAGTATGTGAGAATTAATTTTGGAATAGGCTTTAAAAGTAACGAAATCACATCATTAGAAACTTACGAGCAGATTCAATCTTTTTACGACTTGCATGCAAATCCTGATGATCCTGATGCGCCATTGGCCTTTAAAAACTTCGATATTAATGGCAGCGTTTCTCGTTCAACATTAAACAGGGGTACATTCCCTACTTCAGGTTCATCACAAAGTTTGTCATTAAAAATGACCACACCAGAAACTTCCGATGTGCAATATTTCAAAGTGAACTTGGACTCTAAATTTTATTTCCCACTAACCCGCGATCAGAGCTGGACAGTGTTAACTCGATTACAGCTTGGTTACGGAAATGGTTACGGTGAAGTAAACGGTAATGATCAGTTATTACCATTTTGGGAGAATTTCAGAGCCGGTGGTTCTGATAGCTTACGTGGTTTTGAAAATAATACCGTTGGCCCTCGAGCTGTTTATCGCTATCCAACGAATATCGGTGGCACACCCAGCCCAACAGGCAGTACCGCTTGTTGTTTAGGCCCTGATCATGATTATCTGCAAGTATCTCCACGCTCTGTTGGTGGTAATGCCATAGCCGTGGGCGGTATTGAGTTGATAGTACCAACCCCATTTTTAGACGAAAGTTATTCAAACAGTGTTCGCACCAGCTTTTTTGTTGATGTTGGTAATGTTTGGGATACCGAATTTAATATTGCCGACTATCAAGATTTAGCGCCTATTGAATTTGCTAAAATAGCCGATTATTCTGATGTAGGTCGTTATCGCGCTTCAGGCGGTTTATCTATTCAGTGGTTATCACCTATGGGACCGATGATATTTAACTTTGCAAAATCTATAAAAGAAGCTGAAGATGACGATACGGCATTTTTTAGTTTCAATATTGGTAAAACATTTTAATTTTACCTAGTAAATCACACTGCTAAGCTGTTAGATTAAGCAAAGCAAAGAATTAGTATAAAAATAAAGAGGAATATACATTGAACAAACTTATTAAATCTATGGCAATTACTGCAGCAGCATCTTCTATGGTACTCGCTAGTAGTGCAATGGCGTTCGAGCAAAAAATTGCGGTAGTAAATGTACAAGAAGCTATTAGTCAAATCCCTCAGGCTGCAGCATTAATGCAAGCATTAGAAACTGAGTTTAAAGATGAAAAAGCAGTGATTGAACAGCTTCAAAAAGACCTAACTTTTGAAGATGAAAACTTAAAGCGTAATGGCTCTTTAATGAGCGAAAAAGAAAAGAAAGAATTACAAACTAAGATGGCTGGTTTATATCAGCAATATCAAGTAAAAGTAAAAGAATTTCAGCAAAAAGTTGCCCAACGTAAAAACCAAGAAACTAATAAGCTATTAGCTTTAGTCACTCAGTCTGTTGATAATATCGCAGCAAAAGAAGATTTCGACTTGGTGCTTTCAGGTCAAGCTGTTGTATTTGCAAAACCAGCTACAGATATCACCAGTAAAGTTGTAGAGCAAGTTAGCAAGATTAAGTAATCGATGACTTTTACACTTGCTGAGATAGCAAAACATATTAATGCCAAGCTTGTACTAAATGACAAGCAAAACTGCCCAGAAGATAGTGAAGTAATAAGCTTGGCAACACTTGCGGGTGCTCAATCAGGACAAGTGGCTTTTTTAGCGAATAAAAAATATATATCACAGCTTGATAACACTCAAGCAAGTGCCGTTATTGTTTCTCCTGATATGTTAGCTAAGTGTCCTGTTAATGCGCTGGTAATGGATAACCCTTATATGGGCTATGCCATATTGGCTAATTTACTTGATACAACACCTCAAACAGCCTCTGGTATTCATATCAGTGCTGTTATTGATGATGATGTTTCATTCGGTGACAATGTGCATGTAGGCGCTAATACTGTTATAGAGTCAGGCGTTACCCTTGCTGATAATGTACGTGTCGGTGCGGGTTGTTTTATTGGTAAAAATTCCTCACTCGGTGTAGGAACACGTCTTTGGTCAAATATTAGCATCTACCATAATGTGATTATTGGAGATTCTTGCTTAATACAAGCAAATACCGTCATTGGCTCCGATGGGTTTGGTTATGCGCCAGTTGATGAGCAATATAAGTGGCATAAAATACCACAGTTAGGTCGAGTGATTATTGGTGATCGTGTTGAAATAGGTGCCAGTACTACCATCGATAGAGGCGCGTTAGAAGACACTATTATTAAAGATGGGGCCATTTTAGATAATCAAATCCAAATTGCCCACAATGTGGTCATAGGCGAAAATACCGCGATGGCAGCTTGTAGTGTTGTTGCAGGAAGTACTGTTGTAGGAAAAAATTGTACTATTGCCGGTTTAGTAGGGGTTAATGGTCATATTAATATTACCGATAACTGCGTTTTTACCGGTATGGCAATGGTTACTAAAGATATTACTAGTTCAGGAGTCTATTCCTCAGGCATGCCAGCAGCGCCGAATAAAGAATGGAATAAAACTAATGCTAGGGTAAAACGTCTTGATAGTTTAACCAAACGTATCAAAACACTAGAAAAACTTCTCGAAAACCAATAAAATCACCTAAAATCTAATAATAATAATCATGGCTGACAAAGCTGGGTAAAATAACGCATATTTCTTGTGCTGATCATCTTAAAATGAATCAGTACAAACCATTGAAAGGAAAAATCAATTGGACACTAATACAAAGCCTATCTCGCTGAATGAAATTAAAGAATTAATCCCACATAGATACCCAATGTTACTTGTTGATAAAGTTGTTGATCATGAGCCAGGTAAAACACTTCATGCGATAAAAAATGTCACCATAAACGAGCCTGTCTTTACCGGACATTTTCCTGATGCAGCAATTTTTCCGGGCGTTCTCATTCTAGAGGCACTAGCCCAGGCTACCGGAATTCTAGGCTTTAAAAGTAGCGAAGGACGCGGTGAAAATGAAATGTACCTTTTTGCATCAATTGATAAGGCTCGATTTAAGCGACCGGTTTTACCAGGAGACACTATGCATCTTCATGTCGAGTTTATTAAAGAACGTCGTGGTATGTGGAAATTTTATGGCGAAGCTATAGTTGATGGGAAAGTGGTTTGCTCTGCTGATCTCATGTGTGCAAGAAGAAAACTGTAGTCAGTCATCTTGTATCGTTTGCGCGATACATTTTAAAAATAGGCAAAAGAGAAAACTATGATCCATCCTCAAGCAATTATTGAACCTGGTGCTGTCATTGGCAACAACGTAACTATTGGTCCTTGGACTTATATTTCCAGCAATGTTGTTATTGGTGATGATTGTAATATCAGCTCTCATGTTGTCATTAATGGGCCAACTAAAATAGGCAAAGGTAATCGCATATTCCAATTTGCTAGCATAGGTGAAGATTGCCAAGACTTAAAGTATGCAGGTGAGCCGACAGAGTTAATTATTGGCGATAATAATATTTTTCGTGAATGTTGCACTATCCATCGTGGCACTCTTCAAGATAATAGTCTAACCAAGATAGGAAGTAACAATTTATTTATGGCCTATACGCATGTAGCACATGATTGTATGGTTGGTAATCATTGCATTATGGCAAACAATGCTTCAATTGCTGGTCATGTTCATGTAGGTGATCATGTTATCATTGGTGGTATGTCTGGCGTGCATCAATTTTGTCATATTGGCTCTCATAGTTTTGTTGCTGCGAACGCTTTGGTGTTAAAAGACATACCTGCTTATGTAATGGCGTCTGGTCACCCCGCTAAACCGTTTGGCTTGAATAGTGAAGGACTTAAACGACGAGGGTTTGATAGTGATGTTATCTTGTCAATTAAGCGTGCTTATAAAGAAGTATATCGCAAGAAACAGTCTGTTGATGACGCTTTATCGGCGATAACAGCATTAGGTGATTCTTCAGCAGCGCTTGATCTTTTTACTCATTCCATTAAGCAATCTACTCGCGGCATTATTCGATAAAGAAAAGTGGCTAGGTTTTAGCACCTAGGAACTTAAACCTAGGATTTTACATAGTGACAAGCCTTTCTATAGATAACACTCCCACCAACATGCCAGTATTTGCTATTGTCGTTGGCGAACATTCGGGCGACACACTAGGAGCCGGCTTAATCGCGGCACTGCAAAAAGTATATCCTCAGGCAAAGTTCGTTGGTATTGGCGGCGCTAAAATGCAAAAGCTAGGTTTTGAAAGCCTTTTTGCTATGGAAGAGCTCGCAGTAATGGGCATTATTGAAGTGCTGGGGCGACTTCGACGATTACTACATGTCAGAAAGTCGTTAGTTAACTATTTTTCAGAAAACAAGCCTGATGTATTTATTGGTATTGATGCACCTGACTTTAACATTGGGCTAGAGCTTCGTTTAAAAGCTCATGATATAAAAACAGTTCATTATGTCAGCCCTTCAGTGTGGGCATGGCGGGAAAAGCGTATTTTTACAATAGCCAAAGCAACCGATATGGTGCTGTCGTTATTACCTTTTGAAAAGTCCTTCTATGACAAACATCAAGTGCCTTGTACTTTTGTCGGCCACCCTTTAGCTGATGATATTCCTATGGTCAATGAATTATCTTTAGCCAGAGCCGAACTTGACTTACCTGTCTCTGCAAAAATATTAGCGTTAATGCCAGGAAGTCGAGGTGGAGAATTATCGCGCTTACTGCAACCTTTCTTTGAAAGCGCAGAGCAGTTACAGCAAGAAGATGAAAACCTACTATTCGTTGCTCCTATGGTGAGTGACAAACGCGCTGCGCAGTTTAGAGCGCTAAAAGATGAACTTGCACCTGATTTAAAAATTCAAGTCATCATCGATAAAACACAAGCTGTTATGGCTGCAAGTGATTGTTTATTGACCGCGTCAGGTACTGTTACCTTAGAAGCGGCATTAATAAAAAGACCTATGGTAATTTGTTATAAGTTTAATTTGATCACTTATTTATTAGCTAAGTGCTTAGTTAAGCTTAAGTGGTTTTCATTACCCAATTTGTTAGCAAACAAAACCTTGGTGCCTGAACTATTACAAGATGAAGTGTGTGTAAAAAAAATAGTACCCTTGGTAAAGTCGCGATTATATAACGATCAAAGCCAGCTTAACGATAGTTTTGTAGCAATACATCAACAATTGAAATGTGATGCAAGTGAGCAAGCAGCTAAAGCTGTTATTGCGTTATTGCCTCTAGAAATCACCCGTAACGCTTAATGGTAAAGCAGTACTTATGACAACAAAAAAAACACTACCAGTATTTGAGTATCCTATAGCTTATTGTATAGCTGGGGTTGATGAAGTAGGTCGTGGACCTCTGGTCGGGGATGTAGTCACTGCTGCCGTTATTTTAGATCCCGATAACCCTATTGAAGGGTTAATGGACTCGAAAAAATTGTCAGAGAAAAAACGCGCTATTTTGAGTGAAGTAATCAAACAAAAAGCTATCTCTTGGTCAATCGGTCGAGCTAGCCCTCAAGAGATCGATACCTTAAATATTCTCCACGCTACTATGTTGGCAATGCAACGTGCAGTGCAAGATTTGAATGTCACTCCCGATTATGTTTTGGTTGATGGTAATCGCACGCCTACTTTTGCTAACGAGCAAGGTACCATTAATAGCCAATCGGTGGTAAAGGGTGATGATCGCGTTAGTGAGATTAGTGCTGCATCGATACTAGCAAAAGTTACTCGAGATAGTGAAATGGTCGCCCTAGATAAACTGCATCCTGAATATGGCTTTGCTAAGCATAAAGGTTACCCAACCAAGGTTCACTTGGAAAAAATTATTGAGCATGGCGTGTTAGATTGTTATCGTCAAAGCTTCAAACCCGTTGCTAGAGTTTTAGGACTACGCCATGACTGATTCATCAACTCCTGTATCAACAGTGCCAGCAGTAGTTATGCCTGAATTTAGAGAGCCTAAATTTATTCACTTACGCGTGCACAGTGATTATTCCATGTGCGATGGTTTGAAAAAAGTAAAACCGATTATTGCTAAAGCCGCAGCCATGAATATGCCTGCTTTAGCGCTGACAGATCAAACCAATCTATGTGGTCTGGTAAAATATTATCATGCGGCTCATGGTGCGGGTATTAAACCTATAATTGGTTGTGACTTTTGGGTGCAAAGTGATGAGCTTGGTACTGAGCTTTCGCGTTTAGTGGTACTTGCCTCCAATAATGATGGTTATAAGAATCTTACTGAGCTTATCTCCAAAGCTTATATGCGCGGTCATTTACAAAATAAAGCCGTTATCGACAAGCAGTGGTTAATTGAATATAAAGAGGGGTTAATACTACTTTCAGCTGGTCGAGAAGGCGATATAGGTAAAGCGCTGCTTAAAGGCAATACCGACCTAGTCAATGAAATGGTTAATTTTTACCAGCAACATTTTGACAGTCGCTTTTATCTTGAGTTAATTCGAACGGGTAGAGATGATGAAGAAAACTACCTTCATATGGCTGTTGAATTAGCCGGCCAGCACAATTTGCCTGTTGTTGCTAGTAACGAAGTGATGTTTCTTTCTCCTGATGATTTTGATGCCCATGAGATTCGCGTTGCCATTCATGATGGTTTCACATTGGATGATAAACGCCGCCCTAAGCGTTATAGCACACAACAGTATTTACGCTCAGAAGAGGAAATGTGCGCGCTTTTTAGTGATATTCCTGAAGCACTAGCTAACTCTGTAGAAATCGCCAAACGTTGTAATGTAACGGTTACATTGGGTGAATATGTATTACCTGATTTTCCAACTGAAGGCCTAGAGATTAATGATTACTTCATTAAAGTTTCCCAAGAAGGTTTGGAAAAAAGATTAAAGCAATTATTTGATACCAGTAGAGATGACTTTGTAGACATTAGAAAGCCCTATGATGAGCGACTACAAATAGAACTGGAAGTTGTTAATAATATGGGCTTCCCAGGCTACTTTCTGATTGTAATGGAATTTATCCAATGGAGTAAAGATAACAATATTCCGGTTGGCCCAGGTCGTGGCTCGGGTGCAGGTTCTTTAGTTGCTTATGCATTAGATATTACCGACCTAGATCCACTTGAATATGATTTACTTTTCGAACGTTTCTTAAATCCTGAACGTGTTTCTATGCCCGATTTCGATATTGATTTTTGTATGGATAGGCGTGATGAAGTTATCGACCATGTAGCAGAGCTTTATGGTCGAGATGCCGTATCGCAAATCATCACTTTCGGAACGATGGCGGCAAAAGCGGTCATTCGCGATGTTGGTCGTGTACTAGGTCATCCTTATGGCTTTGTCGATAGAATTTCAAAGCTTATACCACCAACCCCAGGGATGACGTTAGCAAAAGCTTTTGAAGAAGAGCCAAAACTGCCAGAGGTGTATGCGCAAGATAGTGAGGTGAAAGACCTTATTGATATGTGCCGAATTTTAGAAGGTACTACTCGAAATGCCGGTAAACATGCTGGTGGTGTGGTCATTTCTCCTACTACCATTACCGATTTTGCGCCATTGTATTGTGATGATGAAGGTAAAAACCCTGTAACGCAATTTGATAAAAACGATGTTGAAGATGCTGGACTAGTAAAATTTGACTTTTTAGGGCTCAGAACGCTAACTATTTTGCAGTGGGCGATAGAAATGGCTGATGACAAGTTACTTAAAGAAGGTAAAGAGCCAATAGACATCACAACTATTGATCTTGAAGATAGGGCCAGTTTTAAGTTATTACTTGCGTCACAAACCACAGCGGTATTCCAGTTAGAATCTAGCGGCATGAAATCGCTAATAGATAAACTTAAGCCAGATTGCTTTGAAGATATTATTGCATTAGTAGCCTTGTTTAGACCAGGCCCTTTACAGTCAGGTATGGTTGATAACTTTATCGAGCGTAAGCATGGCCGTGAAGAGATTAGTTACCCCGATGAAACATGGCAACATATTGATTTAAAACCTGTTCTAGAACCTACCTACGGCATTATTTTGTATCAAGAACAAGTAATGCAAATAGCACAAGTTCTGGCGGGATACTCACTGGGTGGCGCTGATATGCTCCGCCGTGCCATGGGTAAGAAAAAACCAGAAGAAATGGCCAAGCAAAGAGCCGGTTTTGAGCAAGGTGCTAAAGATCGCGGCGTTGACGGCGAACTGGCCATGAAAATTTTCGATTTAGTTGAAAAGTTTGCTGGCTATGGTTTTAACAAGTCTCATTCTGCTGCTTATGCCTTGGTTTCATATCAAACACTGTGGATGAAAACCCATTTTCCTGCGCCGTTTATGGCTGCCGTAATGTCAGCGGATATGGACAACACTGAAAAAATTGTTACCTTAGTTGATGAATGTAGCAATATGGAAATAGATCTACTACCACCTGATGTTAATGCCGGGCAGTATAAGTTTACCGTGAATGATAATAATCAAATTGTTTATGGTATTGGTGCAGTCAAGGGGGTAGGTGAAGGACCCATTGAAGCGATTATTGCTGCTCGACAAGCAGGCGGTCCTTTTATTGATTTATTCGATTTTTGTGCTCGTTTAGATCTAAAGAAGACCAATAAACGGGTATTAGAGAAACTCATTAAATCCGGTGCTATGGATGCTTTAGGTCCAACTTATAAATTAACAAATGAGGGGAAAGACTTACCTCATCGTGCGGCTCTATTTGAAACTTTACCCGAAGCAATAAAGGCCGCAGAGCAACACGCGAAAGCAGAAGCATTGGGGCAAAATGACCTATTTGGTTTAATAAATGATGAGCAAACAGATTCACGTCAGAGTTTTAAAGAGGTAAGAAAATGGCCAGAAGAAATATGGCTTGACGGTGAAAAAGAAACGTTAGGCTTATACCTTACCGGACACCCTATCAATCGTTATTTAACTGAAATTAAAAAATATGCCTCCAGCCGTTTAGTCGGTATGCAACCGACGGGTCGGGATAGGCAAGCGGTAGCTGTTGGCTTAGTTATTGGTGTTCGAGTTTTGGTGAATAAGCGTGGGCGTCGTTGGGCATTGGTAACCCTTGATGACAAAAGTGCTCGAATGGATGTACGTTTATTCCCAGATGATTATGATAATTTTGCTGAATTGCTCGAAACTGATGCAATTTTAGTCTGTAGTGGACAGGTCAGCTTTGATGATTACTCTGGAGGTAATACAATGACCGCCCGAGATATCATGACAATTGCGGATGCTCGGGAAAACTATGTTACCTCCCTCGATATTCAAGTTGATAGAGAAAGGGTTGATGGCAGCTTTATTGAGCAATTTACGCAAGTATTAACACCTCACAAAGAAGGGACTTGCCCTGTGCGCGTTTTCTATCAACGAGAAGAAGCTCGCGGCATGTTAGAACTTGGCGTACAATGGCGAGTATCGCCTGCAGATGTGTTATTGTATGATTTAAAAGAATTATTGGGTGAAGAAAGCATCACTTTACAATTTAAGTAACTGAGCAATAAATCGACTTAAGGTACAAAGCTAACAATTACGTATTATCGATGGAATTATCGGTAAGAACAACAAACAACAATTTTTAAGTGCACCTCTTTAGGTGAGCTTTATTAGGTACAGAGCAACATATGTCATTGAATTTTTTAGATTTCGAACAACCTATCGCCGAATTGAATGCGCAAATAGAAGAGCTGGAATTGGTCAATACAGGTCAAGAATTAGATCTTGATTTAGAAGATCAAATTAATCAGCTGCGCGAAAAAAATAATGAGCAGACACAAAAGATTTTTGCTAATTTAGATCCTTGGCAAACTGCGCGTGTTGCTCGCCATCCTCAAAGACCTTATACCCTTGATTACATACCGCGAATCTTTACTGAATTTGATGAACTTGCAGGAGACAGAGCCTATGCTGATGATAGTGCCCTTGTTTGTGGCACTGCTAGGTTAGACGGTAAACCGGTAGTCGTTATTGGTCATCAAAAAGGTCGTTCTACTTCAGAAAAAGTAAAACGCAATTTTGGTATGCCACGCCCAGAAGGTTATCGTAAGGCATTACGTTTAATGAAAATGGCAGAACGTTTTAATATGCCAATTATTACTTTTATTGATACTCCTGGTGCGTATCCTGGCATTGGCGCTGAAGAACGCGGCCAAAGTGAAGCTATTGCAACAAACTTAAAAGTTATGGCGCGTTTATCTGTACCTATTATTTGTACCGTTATTGGCGAAGGTGGCTCAGGTGGTGCTTTAGCTATTGGTGTTGGCGATAGAGTTAATATGTTGCAATACTCTACTTATTCGGTGATTTCACCTGAAGGATGTGCTTCAATTTTGTGGAAAACCGCAGAAAAGGCACCAACGGCCGCAGAGGCGATGGGCATTACTGCACAACGGATTAAAGAACTAGAGTTGATTGATAATATTGTTGAAGAGCCATTAGGTGGCGCGCACCGTGATATGGATCAAATGGCGGCCGTGTTAAAACAAGCCCTTAAAAAGAATCTTGCTGAATTAGAGCCTTTGGATAAAGAGCAATTAATTGAACAACGTTATGACAGACTTATGTCATTTGGTTATTGCTAAGGAGTTATCTTCTAGGGGGCATCATGCATCCAATAGAACAAGCACTTCTTACCAGTATTAGTAAGCACCCTAACACACCACTTGTTGTTGCATACAGCGGTGGTGTTGACTCGCAAGTTTTACTGCATGCTTTGTCATCATTAATTCAAAAACAGTGCTTTTTAAACGCCATCACTGTTTGTCATGTCAATCATGGTATAAGTGAAAATGCCTTGCAGTGGCAAAGTTTTGCTTTGCAGCAATGCCAACACCTTAACCTTCCTTTAAAAGTTTACCAAGTTGATATTAGACCTCAGGCTCAGCATTCTCTAGAAGCATTAGCCCGTGATGCACGATATCAAGCATTGCAATCTATCCATAATGTTCCCTCGTTGATCATCACGGGTCATCATAGTGATGATCAGACCGAGACTTTCTTACTCGCTTTAAAACGGGGCTCAGGATTGAAAGGTCTCTCTGCTATGGCTTACGAAACTCAACAGGGTAAAGACGTATTGTTACGACCCTTGTTAAATGTTTCTCGTAGTGACATTACTGATTATGCAAAAGCACATGAGTTAACTTGGATTGAAGATGAATCAAACACAGATACGCGTTTTGATCGTAATTTTATCCGCAATGATATTATGCCGCTATTAGTTAAACGCTGGCCGAGTATTTCTAGCACGATCAATCGTAGCAGTGAACACTGCCTCGAAGGACAAGGATTGCTTGATGAACTAGCAAACGATGATCTTTGTCTTTGTTTAAATGATGAAAAAAAACTCTCTGTTACGCAATTAACTAAATTGTCTGTAGCAAGGTTTAATAACCTGCTGCGTTATTATTTAGCTGAAAATCATTGTTTAATGCCAACTAGTGAGCAGTTAAAGCAGCTCAAACAGCAATTACACGCTGGCAGTGATAAAAATCCTGCCGTGAAAGTTGGCGAACATTACTTACGTCGTTACAAAGATACTTTACATTTAACGTCAGATTTTCAAATTGTTACTGATTGGCAGCAAGAGCTTATAGCTTTTGATTGCCATCAAGAGGTTGAACTCCCTGATCAGTTAGGGACACTGCAATTGTCTGTTGGGCAAGTTGAACATAATGCTACTCATTTTCATCTAGCAAAGGGACAACAAGCCATTGCACTACCAGCACAAGATCAACAAGCCAGTTTGCGCTTTAATCATAGTAATCCCACCTGTTTACCTGATTATCGGCAGCACTCACGCAGTTTAAAGAAAGTACTACAAGAGTTGAATATTGCGCCATGGCAGCGTAAGCGTATTCCGTTTTTATACTATGATAATGTGCTTGTCGCTGCAGTTGGTTATTTTGTTTGCCAAGATTTTTTACCTAAAAAAAATGAGCCTAGTATTATTATCACTTGGGCTCATTAATTTCTCTACCATTGAGAAAATGCACTTAACAGTTTATTTGGTTAAATGATGAGAAGCTGCAGCAGAAAATACTACATCTGTCGAACTATTAAGTGCTGTTTCGGCAGAGTCTTGAATCACACCAATGATAAAGCCGATGGCAACAATTTGCATGGCAATATCATTATTAATACCGAATAAGCTACAAGCTAGTGGTATTAATAATAGTGAGCCGCCGGCAACACCAGATGCACCACAAGCTGAAATTGAAGCAACGATAGATAATAATATCGCTGTACCAAAATCAACATCAATATGTAAAGTATGCGCTGCTGCTAGCGTTAATACCGTGATAGTGATCGCTGCTCCTGCCATATTGATAGTTGCGCCTAAAGGTATTGAAACCGAGTAGGTATCTTCGTGCAAATCAAGCTTTTTACATAAAGCCATATTCACAGGGATATTTGCTGCAGAGCTACGGGTAAAGAAAGCAGTGATGCCTGATTCACGTAAGCAAGTGAAAACTAATGGATAGGGATTTTTCTTGGTGATTAAAAAGACAATGATGGGGTTTACCACTAAAGCGATTATTAGCATAGCGCTCAATAAAACGAAAACAAGGTGACTATATTCAGCTAAAGCACTAAAGCCTGTGGTCGCAATGGTATTTGCCACTAAGCCAAAAATCCCTAGCGGTGCAAAACGAATAACTATGCGGACAATACTTGCAATAGCTTCACTAAAGTCATGCACTGTGTTTTTGGTATTTTCGCCAGCGTGTTTCAATGAAAAACCTAAGCCAATTCCCCAAGCTAATAATGCAATAAAATTACCATTTGCTACCGCACTGATAGGGTTTTCAACTACTTTAAAAGCAAGGGTAGATAATACTTCACCTAAACCTTGAGGAGGATTTGCGCTAGCACCAGCTAAGTCTAAAGTTAAGTTGGTTGGAAACATAAAACTTAATGCAACAGCGATAAATGCGGCGCTAAGTGTGCCTAATAAGTATAAAGCAACAATAGGCTTTAGTTCAGCATCACTATTAGCCTTTTGATTGGCGATACTTGACGCCACAAGTACTAGCACTAAAATCGGTGCTACGGCTTTTAATGCACTGACAAATAAACCGCCAAGCATTGAAAATGATTTAGCTATTTCTGGATTTAATACCGCAAGTAATGTCCCCAAAATAATCGCGATAATGATTTGTGATACTAATCCGAGCGATTTCAACTTATTCAAAGAGGTGTTTTTGGTAATTGGTGTGCTAGTTGTCATGCTTATGCCTTCTTATATTTTTATTAGCAGAGTTTTTATCATTGCACTGTTTGTTTGTCTATAGCTAAAAAGAAGTGCTGCTAATTTTACTTACTTTACCAAGGATAAAATGATGTATAATCGCGCCATTGATACTTGCCTCAACCATATTTTCACTAGGAATATACATGCCTTGCGAACAAGCTTTAAAACAGCGTAGTAATAACAGCTGTGAACTTTGTACTTCAACAAATAATTTAACGGTTTTTCCGGTACCACCTAGCAGCGACTTAAGCGCTCAGCAATGTGTTTATCTTTGCCAAACTTGTCAAAGCCAAATCGACGGAGAAAGTGATGTAGATTTGAACCATTGGCGCTGCTTGAGTGATAGTATGTGGAACCAGGAGCCCGTAGTGCAAGTGATGTCATATCGAATGTTACATAAGCTTTCAACTGAGAGTTGGGCGCAAGATGCACTTGATATGATATATCTTGAAGATGAGGTAAGAACATGGGCAGAGCAAGGCATCGCTGCTGAACAGACAAATGGACCAACACGAGATAGTAATGGTGCAGAATTACATGATGGCGATAATGTAACTTTAATTAAAGATCTAAAAGTAAAAGGCGCTAACTTTACTGCTAAACAAGGCACCATGGTGCGTGGTATATCTTTAACAGATAACCCTGAACATATTGAAGGCAAAGTAAATGGTACGCGTATAGTTCTCGTAGCCGCTTATTTAAAGAAAGCGTAATTACCCCAAGTTACAAATTAATAACTTTTCCCAAGAAGCTTTATAATTGTTACTGATACAAAAACGCCGTTAACAATGATGTTGTTAACGGCCTTTCATTTTTTACTGACTGTCTCGTTTAACTAAATTACAAATTAGCTCTTCGGTATGTTTCACAAGCGTCTTGATCTTCACATTCACCATATAAGTAAAGGCTGTGATTAGTGAGGGTGATATGGTGTGATTCAGCAATGTCTGATTGTCTTTGTTCAATGACATCATCTTCAAATTCTACCACTTTACCGCATTTCAAACAGACTAGATGGTCATGATGCTTTTTATGTGCTAGTTCAAATACAGACTTACCACCTTCAAAATGGTGACGAGTTACAATGCCTGCATCATCAAATTGATTTAAAACACGATATACCGTAGCAAGGCCAATTTCTTCATGTTGCTCAAGTAAAATCTTATAGACATCTTCTGCGCTAATATGCTGATTGTCCGGGTTTTGTAGAATAGTCAGGATTTTAATACGTGGCAGGGTGATTTTTAGTCCGGCTCTTTTAAGTTCTTCGTTTTGATCTGCCATGTAAATATATTCTCTAAAAGGTGATATAGATAAAAATAAAAGTATAGGTGGTAATTAGCTATGATTAAAGTGTTAGTTTAATTTATTGAGCATTTTTTAAAGTTAACAACAAAAAAGCCCAATAAATGAGCTTTTGATAACTTTAAATGACTAATAACCTTGAACAATGTAGGGTTAAATTATAATTAAGCGAGCTCTGCTAAGCACATTTCATCATTAATTTGATTAACCCATTTGGTGACACGTTCATCGGTTAGTTCGGGTTGTCTGTCTTCGTCTATACATAAGCCGATAAAAGTATCTTCATCAATTAAGGCTTTTGATGCTTCAAATTCATAACCTTCAGTTGGCCAGTTACCAACAACAATGCCACCTTTACTTTCAACAATATCGCGCAATGGCTCCATAGCATCACAGAAATACTCGGCATAATCTTCTTGATCACCCAAACCAAAAATAGCAATTAACTTATCAGTAAAATCTAATTCTTCGAGATCAGGTAAGAAGTCATCCCAATCACATTGGTTTTCACCATAATACCAAGTAGGTATGCCTAAAATAAGTAAATCGAACTCAGCGATTTCTTCTTTAGTACTTTTAGCGATGTCTTTTACATCAATCATTTTCTTACCCAGTTTTTTCTGGATCATTTTACTTATAGCTTCAGTATTGCCAGTATCACTACCGAAAAATAAACCTACGATTGCCATGGAAATTTACCTTTTACTTCAATTTAATTAATTATTTTCTTTCGCCAATGAATCTATCAAAAGCGCTTCTATTAATTCACTGCGGCTAACTCCTTTAGTGTTAGCCAAGTGTTCTAATTGCTCAAACAAACTGAGGTGAATTTTAAATTCAACTCGCTTCAAGCCTTTATTTTTATCTCTTTTTACTTGATTACGCTTATTTATTCTAATTTGAACATCACGCGTATGCGGGCTTGTTTTTGGACGTCCAGGACGCTTTTCGTCATGGAATAAGTCGATGGTGGTTAAATCACTAACTTCTTTTGCCATTAGCCAACTCCCTGACTTTCCCAGACGAACTGAATAATGCCTTTAGCGACAAAACCAGCACAGCCTAAAAATAAGACAAAATACACGACCAATTTTCCCATTTTAGGTACATCATTTTTATTCATCACATCGTGAATAGACAAACCAATAAAGCCAAAAATAAAAAGAAAAAATAAGTTAAGGCCAATAGCCTCAATCAGCTCTATATGTTCCGCTAGCATACTAAATAATGTTTGATTTTTTATAAGCCCTGAAATTGGCGGCACTATAGCACAGTGTTAAGGTAAACTCATTTATTTTCATCGGCGTTGTGCTCAAAAAAAAGAAAATTGTTAGCTGAACTAGTTAAACCTTATCAAAGCAATTAGATATATTAGGGGCTGTTGACCTTTCGAGATTGCTTTTGCAGCGAATTGTTGGGTATTTATACAAGACGGAGCTTTTGTTATGTGGTTGTTCCACATAAAAAGGCGATACCGCAGTAAAAATGTCCAACAAACGCTGTCCGAAGGATTCGGCTAAAAGCGTTTTACTCTTTGTCTAGTAGTCTTTGCTTAGAATGACTAGGCTACACACTACTCGCCGCGACTTAAACGCTTTTATCTCGAACAAAATTTAACCCTGAAAGATCAACAGCCCTTACTATTTGGCTAAAAAATCACTGACAATTTTGTTGAAGGCTACGGTTTTTTCTGCATGTAGCCAATGGCCAACGCCTTGAATTATTTTCGCTTTTGCTTTTGGAAATAGTCGCTTAATGATGCTTTGGTGCTCAGTTAAAATGTAGTCAGAATCTCCTCCTTTAATAAATAATGTGGCACCGGCAAATGACAAGCTACTGTCTTCTTGTCCGCACATTATTTGGGGGTAACCTTGTTCAATATTGTTCAAATGACATTTTAACGAGAATTGTCCTGGTGCATTCATCATTAAATTGCGCAGTAAAAATTGTCTCACTCCAACATTGTCTACATATTTCTCCAGTTGAGTATCAGCATCTTCTCGTTTGTTAATTAACGAAAAATCGAGCGCTTGTAAGCCAGCTATAATAGTTTGATGATGTGCAGGGTATTGAACGGGAGCAATGTCGGCCAGAATGAGTTTATTGACTTTTTGAGGAAACGAAAGTGCTAATTGCATCGCAATTTTTCCTCCCATTGAGTGGCCTAAAACGTGGCAAGACTTAATTGACAGCTGTTCGAGTAAATAAATGACATCTTGAGCTAACTCACTATAACTCATGCCTATTTGGTGAAATGAATTGCCGTGGTTTCTTACATCTACACTGGTAACGCAATAATGTTGGCTCAATTGCTTGGCAACCATATTTAGGTTCTCTAAGCTACCAAACAAGCCGTGAATCAAGACAAGGTGCTCACCTTGTCCAAGCTGTTGGTAATTTAATTGTGGCTTGCTTCGCTGTGTCATTTTACTTGTGTGCCTATTAATTTTTTAACTTATGTTAATTTTATCATGAAATAATAAGTCATTTGGGTATAATCTCGCGGCAATTAAAAATTTTAGAAGCTAATGATAAATGAAAAACATTGAAATAGACGATGAATTGTATCTTCATATTGTTTCCAACACCCAATCTATTGGCGAAAGCGCTTCGAGTATATTACGTCGATTACTCAAGCTTGATACCATTAACCAAGAAGACATTACCGAAAATGTAGGCCTCGTTGCTACTAGCGAAGTGAGTCAAATTTCTATATCAGTTCAAGAAAGTGTTGATGAAAGTGTGCTAAGTGACACTGATAAGCATGCAGAAATTGAGAGCAGCTCACAAAGTGTATTTGACTTCATCAATAAAGAAGAGCTTGCTATGCAGCGTGGTGCAGTAGGGCGATTCTTATTAATACTAGCGGCTTTGTATCGGGCTCACCCTAAACATTTTAAAGTCGTAACTGAAATTTGTGGACGCGATCGTTTGTATTTTGCCCGTTCAGAAGCAGAATTAGCAGCAAGTGGAAGCAGTACCAAACCAAAACAAATTCCAGAAAGTCCATTTTGGGTGATGACAAATTCAAATACCACTCGAAAAAAAATGATGTTAACCAAAGCGTCTGCCTCTCTTGGTTATGTGCAAGATGATGTAGAAAAGATCAGAGAACTACTCTAGAACAATAGCTCGACATGGTAAGCAAAAGAAACAATAAGGATAAATATGTCAGTTCATGCTCATGCTGGTAAGCCAGTACGTCCAGAAGATAGAATTAATATTGGTCAATTAGTTAGCGACTATTTTTTACAAACACCGGATGTTGGTATTATCGGCCAGCAGGTGAGTTTCGGTACCTCAGGTCATCGAGGTTGCGCGACTAAATTGAGCTTTAATGAACACCATATTGTTGCAATATGTCAGGCGGTGGCTGAATATAGAGCATCACAAAATATTACCGGGCCACTGTTTTTAGGTAAAGACACTCATGCTTTATCAGAGCCTGCTTTTGCCAGTGCTATTTCTGTCTTGATTGCCAATGGTGTTAATGTTGTCATTCAAAGTGATGAGGGTTTTACCCCAACACCTGTCATCTCGCGATTAATTATATGCCACAATAATAGTCATGGTGAAAACTCACTTGCTGATGGTCTAATTATTACGCCTTCACACAACCCACCAACCGATGGTGGCATAAAGTACAATCCACCCCATGGTGGACCCGCTGAAGGTAGTATAACTAAGCAAATTGAGCAAAGAGCCAATGAGTTAATTCAGGGGAACTTAGTTGCTGTTAAGCAAACACCTTACACGCAGGCACTAAAATCAAACTTACTAACTAAACAAGACTTTATTCAGCACTATGTTAATCAGCTTGAGCAGGTTGTTGATATGCAAGCTATTGCAAAAGCAGGCGTGACAATCGGTGTTGATCCGCTTGGCGGTTCAGGTATTGCTTATTGGCCGGTTATTGCTGAAAAATATGGCATTAAATTAAAAATTGTTAACCCAGTCGTTGATGCTAGCTTTGCTTTTATGCCACTTGATAAAGATGGCAAAATTCGTATGGATTGTTCATCACCCTATGCAATGGCGGGTTTAATTGCCATGAAAGATGACTTTGACATTAGTGTTGGTAATGATCCTGATTTTGATCGTCATGGTATCGTCACTAAGTCTGGTGGCTTAATGAACCCTAATCATTATTTAGCCGTCGCTATTCATTATTTAATGACCAATAGGGCTTGGCCAAAGCAGTCAAAAATTGGTAAAACTCTGGTGTCTAGTTCACTTATAGATCGCGTTGCTAATAAGATTCATCGACCATTATCAGAAGTACCTGTGGGTTTTAAGTGGTTCGTCGATGGCTTATCTGATTCAAGTTATGCCTTTGGTGGTGAAGAAAGTGCAGGTGCCGCTTTTATAGCGCGTGATGGTAGCACTTGGACCACCGATAAAGATGGTTTCATCATGGCGCTTTTGGCTGCAGAAATTTTAGCCGTTACGGGTAAAGATCCCCATCAACATTACCTTGAATTGGTTGGTGAATTAGGTGAGCCATGCTACGGCAGAGTGGAAGCTGTAGCGACATTTGAACAAAAAAAAGTGCTTACGGCATTATCAAGCAGTGATATAACGGTCAATAGCTTAGCAGGAGAGCAGATTAACCAAATTTTATCTCATGCGCCTGGCAATAATGCTGCAATTGGTGGTATTAAAGTGACCACAGAAAATGGTTGGTTTGCAGCACGCCCTTCAGGAACCGAAGAAATTTATAAAATTTACGCAGAAAGTTTTGTTGATGAACAACATTTGCAAGCTATTATAAGCGAAGCACAAGCGATTGTCAGTGCAGCATTCAAGGCAGCCGGTCTGTAATCATTGTAGGCAGTGTTGTTAATAGACGCTGCCTAAAATAAAAATCAAGGTTAACTATGTCATACCCACAAAACCAATTATCAGCACAACAATTACAAACTCAACTTTTGGCGAATGGTGATTTTTTGCATTTAACGCGTAGCCATGAATTTGCTATGTCCGCTTTTAGTTTTGAAGTGGCGTGTAAAAACAGCGACGCAAAAGTCAGTGTTTCAGTGCTAGGTACTGGCATTATTATGTTTGAACCTAAAGGGGTTAGCTCAGGCAAAGATATTGTTTTGTCTAGTGCGGTTCATGGTAATGAAACTGCGCCTATAGAAATTTGCAGTAATTTAATCAAACAATTAGTTTTAGGTGAGTTACACCTTGAACATCGCGTACTTTTTTTATTAGGTAATCCAGCATCAATTAATATTGGTAAGCGTTTTGTTGAAGAAAATTTAAACCGCCTTTTTTCTGGTGGACATTCGCAAGATCAAGGCCAAGGTGAAGGGCTGATCAACAAAGAGCGACACCGTGCTTTGTTATTGGAGAATACCGTACGAGACTTTTTTGAAGCCGGCAACGGAGAACGCTTTCATTATGATCTGCACACCGCTATCCGTGGCTCAAAAAATGACAAGTTCGCTGTTTATCCGTTTAGGCATAATAAACCATGGGTTAAAGCCCAGCTACAGTTTATGCTGGCTTGTGGGGTCAATACTATCTTGTTTTCCAACTCACCCACAACAACGTTTAGCTATTATTCATCAAATGAGTTTAACGCACATGCCTTCACTGTAGAATTAGGCAAAGTAAGACCCTTTGGTGAAAATGATATGGACAATTTTGCTGCGGTAAGTGCAAGCCTAACTAATTTGATATCGGGGCAACCCCTACAGCTTACAAAATATGATGAAAATAACTTTAGCTTTTTCGAAATAGATCAAATCATCGATAGACACCATGATGATTTTGCGCTTCATTTTGCTGATGATGTTGAAAACTTTACCGACTTCCCTATAGGTACTGTTATCGCAACGGATGGTAAAAATGAGATTAAAACTCAAAAAGACGGCGAAGCCATTATCTTTCCTAATGCGCATGTTGCCATTGGCCAACGGGCGTTATTAACTGTTGTGCCAGTGAAAATTAAGCCTGAATAGGTTTTGTTGGTTCCCTGCCAAGCAACTGAGTAAGGTGAGTTGCATACGTGCTGTTAGAGATTTGTTAATTCCACCAAGTCTCTATTAAGCAGCACAATTATCAAAACGCTCAGATCTTCTCATCTTACATAGAATACATGAGATGAAACCCTATACCAGACTGCTATAAAGCCTCTTTATAAACTGATGACTATTACCGTTGTTCAGCGCATTTCTTCTTGCTAATCACTACTATTATTTCGCACTGTAAACATTTTTGCTCACTTGCGCTGAAAATAACACATTTTCATTCTGTATTATTCTTGTTTAACAGTTAACGTAAAGGTAAAGTTTTACGCGATTATTATGCATTATTGGCTATACTAAAATCAGAAAAAGTCAGTAGTAAGCAGGTATATGATAAAAAGCGTTAAATAAACGCGATATAACAAGTAATACGCATCCACTTTGCCTTACTTTCCGCTAATTAGCTATTAACGTAAGTGCAATTACATAAGAGAATGTTATGAGTAGTGAACTTTATAATGATGGTCCGGTAGTGCACACACCTACCTTTATTGACGGTACCAGCGTTGAAATTCCAGAGCTAAAAATTTTAAAACAAGATGGCAGTGTTTATGAAGGCAGTGACATGCCGGATATGGACGAAAAGCTGGCTGTAAAAGTATACAAAACCCTCGCTTTTCACCGCGTATTAGATGAACGTATGGTTGCATCTCAGCGCCAAGGTCGTTTGAGTTTTTATATGACAGCATTAGGTGAGGAAGCCGCTAGTGTTGGCGGTGCAGCTGGCTTGAAATCGCAAGACATGATTATGAGTCAATACCGTGAACAAGGTGCCTTAATGTTTCGTGGCTTTAGTCTAGAAGACTTTATGAACCAAATGTTCTCGAACGAGAAAGATTTGGGTAAAGGTCGTCAAATGCCTATTCATTATGGTTCAAATGAATTGAACTATATGACAGTCTCATCACCGCTTGGTACACAAATTCCACAAGCAACAGGTTATGCTTACGGTCAAAAACTACAAGGCTTAGATGAAGTTACCTTATGTTATTTCGGTGAAGGAGCCGCGTCTGAGGGCGATTTTCACGCAGGTCTTAATATGGCAGCGGTACAAGAAGCACCAGTGATTTTCTTTTGTCGTAATAATGGCTACGCAATTTCAACACCTGCGGACGAACAGTTTAAAGGCAACGGTATTGCCTCTCGTGGTGTCGGCTACGGTGTTAAAACAATACGCGTTGATGGTAACGATATTTTAGCGGTAATAAAAGCGACGCAAATTGCCCGTGTTTATGCATTGAAAGAAAATGCACCGGTATTAATTGAAGCGATGTCTTATCGGTTGGGAGCTCATTCCACCTCTGATGATCCCTCAGGTTACCGAACGCGAGAAGAAGAAGCTAAATGGCAAGAGAATGATCCTATTTTACGTATGAAAAACTGGATGTTGGCACAGAATTGGTGGGATGAGGAACAAGAAAAAACGCTATTTGATGACTTAAGAGAAAAGGTGTTAGCTCAGGTTAAAGTTTCGGAAAAAATTAATAAACCTCATATCGACACCTTAATCACTGATGTTTATGACACGCCTTCAATTCAGTTGGAACAACAGTTAGCGCAAGTTAAAGCGCATGTTAAAAAATATCCAGAAGCCTATCCATTTACCGCGGGGAAATTCTAGTCATGGCTCAAATGAATATGTTACACGCCATTAATAATGCACTTGATATCGCCATGAGCGAAGACAACAGTACGCTATGTTTTGGTGAAGATGTTGGTCATTTTGGCGGTGTTTTTCGTGCAACTTCGGGTTTACAAGATAAATATGGCAAAGCTCGCTGTTTTAATACGCCCTTAGTCGAGCAAGGCATTATTGGTTTTGCTAATGGTTTGGCAGCACAAGGTTCTCGTCCAATAGCAGAGATTCAATTTGCTGATTATATTTTTCCTGCCTTCGATCAAATTGTTAATGAGGCCGCTAAATTTCGTTATCGTAGTGGTAATGAATTTGATGTTGGCAAATTAACTATTCGTGCGCCTTATGGTGGTGGTATTGCTGGTGGTTTGTATCACAGCCAATCACCTGAAGCATATTTTGCCCATACTCCAGGCTTAAAAGTGGTAATACCGCGCAACCCATATCAGGCCAAGGGGTTATTGCTGGCGTCTATTCGTGATGATAACCCTGTTATATTTTTTGAGCCTAAACGTTTATATCGTGCCTCAGTAGGCGAAGTACCCGAAGAAGATTACCAATTACCAATTGGTAAAGCCGAAGTATTGCAAACAGGTAGCGACATCACCTTGCTTGCTTGGGGAGCTCAAATGGAAATTCTACAACAAGCTGCTGATTTAGCGGCGAATGATGGTGTTTCATGTGAAGTGATTGATTTACGTAGTATTTTACCTTGGGATGTTGAAACTATTGCTAATTCGGTAATGAAAACTGGTCGCTTATTAGTGAGCCAAGAAGCGCCATTAACAGCCGGCTTTGCCAGTGAAATAGCAGCAACAATCCAACAGGAATGTTTTTTACACCTAGAATCTCCGGTAGAACGTGTTTGTGGTTTAGATACCCCGTATCCACTGGCATTGGAAAAAGAATATGTTGCGGATCATTTGAAAATTTATGAAGCCATTAAACGCAGCGTTCAATTTTAATAACCCTATAAGTAATAAACTAATTAATAAGAGTTTTAGGAAAATAATATGAGTATTGATTTTATTTTACCCGACATTGGTGAAGGTATTGTTGAGTGTGAGTTAGTTGAATGGCTAGTCAAAGAAGGCGATACAATTATTGAAGATCAACCGGTTGCTGATGTGATGACAGATAAAGCATTAGTGCAAATTCCTGCTATGCATTCGGGTATAATTGATAAGTTATTTTATCAGCAAGGTGAAATTGCTAAAGTGCATGAGCCGCTTTTCTCTATGACAGCAGACAGTGAACCTACAAGCACCTCTAGTAAAGAAGCGGTGAGTGATACTCCAACAGCAGTTACTATTGCTGAGATAAAGCAAGAAGTAAAAGCGGTTGTCAATACTGAACAGAGTGTTGAGCCTAAACAAGCCGCAACTAAAGGTAAAGCCGTAGCAAGTCCGGCAGTACGCCGAGTGGCTCGTGAGCTTGATGTCAACATTAGTGAAGTTGCAGGCTCAGGAAAAAAAGGTAGGGTTTATAAAGATGACGTTGTTGCTCATGAGCAAGGCGGTGGTCTTATCTCTACACAGACATCAATTTCAGCTACACGTGTTGAGCCCATTCGTGGCATAAAAGCGGTCATGGCCAAAGCAATGGTAGAGTCTGTTAGTACCATACCTCACTTTACTTATTGTGAAGAAATTGACATGACTGAATTAATTAAGCTGCGTTTAGAGTTAAAAGAAGTATATGCAAAGCAAGATATTAAGCTCACCATGATGCCATTTTTCATGAAGGCTATCTCGTTAGCCCTGAAAGAATTCCCGGTAATTAACAGTCAAGTAAATGATGACTGCAGTGAGTTAACTTATTTTAACGATCATAATATTGGCATGGCGGTTGATTCGAAAGTGGGATTATTGGTACCTAATGTTAAACAGGTGCAGCATAAATCAATCTTAGCTTTGGCGACAGATATAACCCGTTTAACTAATGATGCTCGCAGTGGCCGAGTTCAAGCTACTGATTTGAAAGGTGGCACCATTACTATTTCAAATATCGGTGCCATCGGTGGTACGGTAGCTACGCCTATAATAAATAAACCAGAGTCGGCAATTGTGGCTTTAGGTAAGTTACAAACCTTACCTCGATTTAATGATAAAGGTGAAGTCGAAGCGCGTAGTATTATGCAAGTAAGTTGGTCTGGTGATCATCGGGTTATTGATGGTGGCAGTATTGCTAGGTTCTGTAATTTATGGAAATCGTTCCTTGAAAAGCCTAGTAATATGCTCATGCATATGAGTTAAGCATTATTTAAATTACTATTAATTAATAAGCTACCAGCGGCAGTTTTCAACCTGCCTCTGGTAGCTTTTTATCTTTTAGTGTTGCTCAAGAATAACCTTTAGATTGTCTAAGCCTGTCTGCAAATCATCGCCAATTATTTGCTCAAAATCCATAAATAAGAACATTAAATTCATTGGGTAAGCCATGTTTCCTCTAAACCCCCAGCTGACTTTAGTGCCCGTTGATAAAGCACTAGTAGTGGTCATATATGCTGGCGAGGTAGACTCAAAGGGTGAAAAAAACCTTAGCTCATACTCAACTCTTTCCCCTTCAATAATGCTCATAATTTCCTGCTCGCCTTTACCTACCTCTTCATTGTCGCTATCCCATGCGGAAATAAAACCTACCGTACCATCTGTCCCTTTAAATGATTTTTTCATCTTGGGGTCCATCATTGCCCATTTGCTGAAATTATCTTGATTCTTTAACAGCTTAATATAATTAAAAACGACAGCTTTTGGCTGGTTTATGTTCACTTCACGCTCAACCGCGTAATCATTTTGTATGAATAACGCCACAATGAAGGGGATGGCGATAAACACAGCAAGTATTATGGATAGTTTTTTTATCATTTTTATCTCCAAATTGTTCTTTTTATTTAAATAAAAGGTAAGATTAGTTAATACCATTTTTTCTGAAATAGCGATTATTATTTTAGTTATATAGAAAGTGAGTAGTATTTGTCTCAACACATTAAAGAAAAGCAACTTCAGCATTTTTATATTGCTGAAGAGCAATCTATTTATCTGCTTAACCATGAAGATGCAACGAAATTAAAGCAATGGGTTGAACTTTGTCAGCAGCAGTTAAAACAGTTAGGTTATAACGACATCGCTTTGCTTGGCAAAGGCGCCTATGGCTTTGTGTTCTCAGCATTAAATCAGGCTGGTGAAGACGTGGTTTTTAAATTTTCACGTTCAAATTTACCTCAGCATGTTCAAGATAGATTAAGTGAAGAAGCGGATATACAAGGGCAATTAGCGCACGCAAAAATCCCCAGAGTTTTTGATTATCAAAAGATTAAACGTCAGTCGATTTTACAGATGACACGAGCACCTGGTATCGATTTAGAGCAACTTTCTCACCAAAGTGGTCCGTTAGCGCCAGAACTAGTGGTTAGTATTGCTATTCAGCTTGCCGAAATCCTTGTTTATCTGAGAAACTCAAACCTTCACGCTCAAGGTAAACCTTATGTTCATGGTGATATTAAACCTTCAAACGTGGTTTTTGACCAGAGTACAGGATTAGTTCAGCTGATTGATTGGGGCTCATCAGTTATTGCTCAGCTTGATGTTACAGGCCAAAGTACCAGTAATAACGTTATGGATTTGATGAGCAGTGACTTACAGCATAGTAATGCAAGGCTAGGGGATGTTTATTTTATTGGGCCAGAGCAAATTAGTGGTGGCTTATCTACCCCTCGATTTGATGAACAAGGCCTAGCTGCAACCTTGTATGCCATTGCCTCGGGACAGTCATGTCGTTATGGCACTAAAATTATCCCTCCTAGCTCATTAGGGCTACCAAAAATGTTAGCCAACGTATTAACCGCTATGCTGAGTGAAGATGAGAGTATGCGCAATCAAGCGGGTGACTATTTTTTTAATAATTTATCTTATTTGAAGCAGCTAGTATTGTCAGATAAGCCAACAATCTCTAAGGCTGAACCACTTATTCCGGTTTGGGTAAAATCAAAAAGTTCAGCTAAAGAAGGAGAGATAGATACAGTAGTCTATGGCTCACGTAAATCATTTTTGAGAGAGGAGTCTAGTGGCGAACATTTAAATGACATAGATGATGTACAGTTAGAGAAATATTATAAAAATTACTTGATGGGTATGGGAGATAACGAAAAAGCGTTTATTGCATCATTGAGTCGTCTAGGAAATTTTCCTGTGGTTGGCGGTTTAGCTATACGTTGGGCGAAAGAGGGCGTTTACATTGACTCTAACTTAACGCTGTTTGACCCATCATTAAAAGCATCCTTTGAAAGTGCAGTAAATAACATGATTCATCTTGCCCAAGGGATATTTCGCATTGGTATGTTTAAAAGTTGTTTGTTTAATGCTCGTAATACACTGCATGTAGAGCGAGAGCAGCAGAACAAAGCTTTTATTGCACAACCTGAGCAGAAAATATCGTTTGAAGTGAGTGATGTCGCTGATATTGATGATATCACCCGATTACATTCATATTTTGAAGATGGCAAAGACCCTGACGAATATCTTTATTTACCCGATGAAATGATGGCGGTATTGGCACGGCTGAATTTAATTCATCATACAGGATGTATTATCTTTGAAGTATTACCAACCCATTTAAAAATACATAGTTACTTAATGCTTCTTAACCATGATAAAGAGGCGGAATTTAGTCAGTGTCTTGCGCAAATATTGACGCTGTTACCTACTATTAATGGCCTTGGTATTTCAGGATTTATGAAGCTACCTTATAAAGACACACGCTTTTTTGAACATATTAGTGTATTACCTGAACGTTTTTACCCAAAAAATCCCAAATTAGCCTAAGGCTAGATTAACTAACGAGAGTGACAAATTATGTATGGCAAACAAATAGGCGATATGGCATGGATGGATTTAACTGTACCCAATGCAGAGCAAGTGAAAAGATTTTATAGCAAGGTGCTAGGCTGGCAAAGTGAAGGGGTAAGTATGAGCTGTGAAGGTCAACAATATGAAGACTTTGCCATGAGCTCAAATTCGGCAAAAAGCGATACTGATGAAAATAACAACAAGGTTGATAGTGATGCTTTTGTGACCGGAGTTTGTCACGCGAAAGGAGCAAACGCTGATATGCCAGCACTGTGGTTGCCATACTTTTTAGTTGCTGACATTGAGGTTGCGGTTAGTACGGTTCAAGCTGAAGGCGGTCAGTTAGTGATAGAAATAAAATCGATGGGTGATGATAAATATGCGGTGATACAGGACCCATCAGGTGCGAAATGCGCTTTATATCAGAGAAATGATACGAAATAAGTTGATAACCTTGTTGTTACAACAGGTAGACAATTTAAATGAATTGTTTATTGATAACCTTTATGCAAAATACCTATAAAATGAAATTAGTTTGTGATTTTTAGCGTATTCAAGTCCCTTTTTAATAGCTAAATAAAAGCTATTATTATCAATTGATTGGCTAGTGAAATTTTAGAAGTGAATATTTCTTTGACGCATAAAGGCGAAGTTAAGCATTTAGGTGTTAACATAAATGAAGTCAGTTATGATACCAGCACTTTGTATAATACTTTAGCCATTAACCTTACCATTACTATTGCCGCGCTTTACGCTATTTGGTGGTAATAACAGCAATTGATTTGTTGAGCAGCTGGCTTTTTCAAGCCAGCTTTTTTATGTTTAGTGTTTTAGATGATAGTGTACTTTATCGTCAAACATTCGTTACTGAAGTTAACAGTTGCAACAACTTAGTTTAAATTCTGTCTTAGAAATTACAAGCTGGATTTTGTTCAAGAGTATATGTAGCAATTTGTCTGAGTAAATCTTGTGTTAACTCTGCTACCTCTATTGCGGCGATGTAAGGTAATTCATCAGCTGATTCTCCAGTGATTACTTGATATAGCACGAAGGCTGTTAATAAGCTTCCTGTTATATTTGCGTGATTGCCATCTTCATAATACAAGCTTATTTCTGGATAGTGCTCTATTACTCTATCCCATGCTAATCCTATTGGCGCAACACACGAAGACTCCTCTTCAGCAATCCTTTTATGGAGTTGGTATACTCGTAAACCTTCTGTGGTATTACCCAATCTAGGGTGTTCGGGAAACATGATAGGTGTTGCGTATTGATTTTTAGCTAACTTTATCCATGAAATAGCGGCATCAGTGGGGTATGAATATGCGCCACTGGATGAGTATTTTTGGGCTTGTAAAATAACGTGAGTCCATGGTGTGTTGATTAGTTTGTCTATTGAAGCTTTATCTTTAATACGATCAGACAAATAATAGAGGTCTTGGGTACTAGATGAGGTAACTTGTTTGGTCGGAAAACGAGCGAAAATAAGCTTTTTGAGCATTTTTTCAAGGCCATTTATATGGCTGTTACCCATAAGTAATACCTGATAATGATCTACGACTTGGTTATTGGGAGTTGCTAGCTCCGCTTGAGTATTTGCTATTAATTCCTTGATGTAATCAGAGCTAGACTGTTTAACCGTCTCTTTGGTGTCGCTATTGCAAGCGAGTAATATGATGAGCAATAAGCAGTATATTAGTAATTTAATCATGAAAAAATTCTAATTCAAATGATAAGTGCCGGCAGCATTTGCGACAAACAAAGTTTGATGTAAACGACTGGCATATTCATCTGTCATGCCTGAAACATAATCGGCAATAACTCTATGGGCATTGTCACCATTATCATTCGCTAATTGCCAGCGTTTAGCACTACTTGGCGGCAATAATCTCATTGGATCTGATGATAAAGCTTGAAACAGTTCCATGACAATTTGTTGACCTCTATATTCAAGTCGTTGAATGCTTGTTTGTTTTATAACAAAATTATAAACGAAGTCTTTAAAAACTTGTAAAACTTGCATAATGGTTCTTGGTAAAGTTGCATTATATCTTAATAATGGTTCAGAAAATGTTGTGTTGACATCTCTTTCATTTAAATCGGTTAACTCAATTGACGTAATAAGATAATTAACTAGGCCACCAATGGCATCTTTTTGTAAATGGTGTTGTTCACTAAATAGTTTGGTGGTTAAGGTTTGGCAATATTGTGTTAGCCAATCATCTTCGAGTGATAATAGCTTCTCAATGACATTAGATTGAAAGTCTTGTTGATTAACAACGTTAGTGACAATGGCATCTTCAAGATCGTGAATACCGTAAGCTATATCATCAGCTAGTTCCATAATTGAACAATCTAGTGACTTAAAGCGCGTTTTGCTGTGACAATTTTCGTTTTGTTTTATACTTTGAAAAAGTGTTCTATCGTCCGGTGAAAGTGGTGCTAATAACCAATCGATTATATCACTATCATCGCTATATAACCCTTTAGGAGGGTGCCATTGGCTTGCTTTAAGTTGTCGAAAGCTATCGATGTTATTCGTTTCGTTTTGATTATTTAATTGCTCTAATGTTTGAGGATATTTCAATAATCCTAGCAAGGTTCTACGGCTTAAATTCATACCGTGATATTCACTAAAAGGTTCAAGCCTAGCAACAATCCTAAAGGTTTGGCCATTTCCTTCAAAGCCACCATGATTACGCATCATATAATGTAAGGCAACCTCACCTCCATGTCCGAAGGGAGGGTGGCCGATATCATGAGCTAAACAGATAGCTTCAATTAAGCTATCTGTGCTTGGAAAGTAGTTTTGGCAAAGTGTAGGGTATTTACAACGTAATTGCGCTGTAATACCTGAGCCAATTTGAGCTGCCTCTAAAGAGTGAGTGAGGCGAGTGCGATAAAAGTCACTTTGTCCACTGCCCATAACTTGGGTTTTTGATTGTAAACGTCTAAATGCAGCTGAGTGTAAAATTCGAGCTCTATCTCGCTGAAAAGGGTCTCGATGATCCTGTTGTCTTTTAGATACTTTTGTTAAACGCCTCTCAAGCCAAACTTCACTCATAGCTAATTTATTCCTTAATCCATTTTGAATATAATGTATTCCTAATCCATAATGAAGAATCGTATATTACTTGATACTATAGCGATTAATAAATAGTAGCAAACAGTCTTTATTTAATTGAGTGTAGTTTATTGAATTTTTTAATTAAAACAATTGCTTTTGTCTTTTACAGCTATGTTTTTACTTTGAATAATGTAGCTCAAGGCCAAGTTAAGCCTATTGAAATGATAGCCGGCTTGTCGAAACCTCCTTTTGTCATTGCAGAAGATGACGGAGGCATGCAACTTGAAATTATTGAAGCGGCGTTTGCAAAAAGTAATCAGATTGTTCGTTTCACTTATTTGCCATTAAATCGTCATATGGATGTATTACACCATAGGGAGTTTGATGGCATTATTACCTTATCGGAACATGAGAATGAATGGGGGATTTGTTTATCAAAGCCCTATATTGTTTATCAAAATGTGGTTGTAACGCTGACAGAACCCGCCAATAAAATAGAAGGATTTAGTGATTTAGCTAAGCTGAAAGTCGCTGCGTTCCAAAATGCTACTCGATTTTTAGGCAAAGAGTATTATGATGTTTTTAAAGGGGCTGCTAATTATACCGAAATAGCTAACCAAAAGAGCCAAGTCAATTTACTTTTTTCTGGTCGAGTTGATGCATTGGTAATGGATATTAATATTTTTAAGCATTTATTAGCAAATCAACGTCTGCAAGAGCCCCAAAATACGGTTTACAAACAAGAATTTTTCACTCATTTTCTTTTTAAACCAAGAGCCTATACTGCTGGCTTTAAAGATAAGAGTTTATGTGCACTCTTTGATCAAGGAATTAATAGCATAATCGCTGATGGTAGCTATCAAGAAATAATTGATAGCTACCTATATTTTTAGCATTTATGTTGTTGCGATAAAAATCGCCCGTTTAGGAGCTGGGTAGCCTTCGATAGTTTTACTGTTATCTTGGGGATCTAAAAAATCTGCTAATGATTCCGTATCAATCCAGTCTGTTTTTCGCTGCTCTTCTAGTGCTGTTATGTCGGTATTTACCACTCGAATATTTTTAAAGCCACAGCGTACTAACCATCCACACATAGCCTCACTACTAGGCAAAAACCACACGTTACGCATTTTTGCATAGCGCTCTCCGGGTACTAAAACGGTATTTTCATCGCCATCAACAATCAGTGTTTCTAATATTAATTCGCCACCTTTTACTAGCTGTGATTTTAATTGGTATAAAAAATCGATTGGTGAGCGACGATGATATAACACACCCATGGCAAATACAGTATCAAAGGCGCCAAGCTCAGGTAGTTGCTCAACACCTAAGGGTAATAAATTAACGGCATCATCTTGAATAAAGTGTTGGATGGCATTAAATTGCATCAAAAACAGCTGGGTAGGGTCAATGCCGACAACAAATTTTGCTCCTGCACCGCGCATACGCCATAAATGATAACCGCTGCCACATCCTATATCTAAGACGTACTTACCAGACAAGTCGCTTATGTGCTCTGCTAATCTATCCCACTTGAAATCACTGCGCCACTCTGTATCAATGTGCAAGCCATGAATATGGTATGGTCCTTTGCGCCAAGGTTTGAATTTTTTTAATAAGTTTTCTAATCGTTTATGTTCACCGGCATTGAAGTCTTCTTTATTACCAACAGTGACACTGTTGGTGAGATCTAACACAGAAGGTTTAGTCTTAGGTAAGGCATCAAGGGTTTTTTGCCAATGCTTAAACTCACCGTGCAAATTGTTTTTTTGCCAGTGATCGAGCTGTAAAGGTAACGTGTTTAGCCAGTGGCTTAAGCGATTACTGGCGATTTGTTGATAGAAGCTGTTGAAGTTTGTCATAAGGTCTATTTTATTGTCTTTGCGAGGTAAATTCGCTTTAAATGGAGTGCTACTTTATGGCGATAAAAGAGATAAAATTAAAGCACTGGAACCATGGCGATACATGACTAAAGCCTGCTTTTTTTAACCGTTGAATATGCTTTTCTACTGAATCGGTACGCATGACGTTTTCTAAAGCTGATCTTTTTTGGGCTACTTCTAATTCACTATAGCCGTTGGCTTTTTTAAAGTCGTGGTGTAGATCTACTAAATGTTCATCTACGATTGCGTCATCATGGGATATTTTTTCAGAAAGCACTAATATCCCGCCTTTATTAATACCCGCAGCAATGTCATTAATTAGCGGTTGTCTTTCTTTATTATCAATAAATTGGAGGGTGAAATTGAGCACGACCATAGAGGCATTTTCTATTTTTACATTAACAATATTCGCCTCTAAAATCTCCACCGGTGTATTACCTTTGAAAGCACTAATGTGCATTTTACAACGCTCAACCATGGCTGAAGAATTATCAACAGAAATTATGTTACAACCTTGAGCCGAAATAGCTTTTCGCATCGCTAAAGTAGCTGCACCTAAAGAACAACCTAAGTCAAAAATGTTGGTGTTATGTTGAACAAATCGCTCACTAAGGCGCCCAATGGTGTCAATAATAGTACTATAACCAGGTACAGAGCGAGTGATCATATCAGGAAAAACTTCGACCACTTGGGCATCAAAAGCAAAATCTTTTACTTGTGCTTTAGGTGAAGAATATATCAGGTCGGTATTAGTTGAGCCGGTATCAGAAGTGTGCATAATTATCATATTTGTCGCTGTGTTAACTTATTTTAACTGATATTTAATGTTTATATAAGAAAATAAATAATAGAAGTTTTGACAAATAGCTTGATAAAACCTTCTAGCTTTTGTTTGTTAGGCTCCTTAGGTTCTAATCTATCGAGTTTTGCTGTAATTGGGTTTGGGTAACAAGAAAACAAGCTAGAACTAGCAATAATATTCGGGGATTTTAATTCCAGTTGAATCCTGCATTTTGAAGTAGCATGGGTATAGTCTTTGCTTTATAATACGCGGCATTTATAAGCTTGCGCTAACTTTGAATAAAGTTTTGCCAAGCAGTAGCTCATATTATTATCAAGGCAAAAACTATGCGTAGTCTTTATTGTGGTGAGGTTAACGAATCTCATATTGGTCAAGAAGTCACTCTTTGTGGCTGGGTAAATCGTCGTCGTGACTTAGGTGCAGTGATCTTTTTAGATCTTCGTGACCGTGAAGGCTTAGTACAAGTTGTCTATGATCCAGACTTACCAGACGTATTAGCAACAGCCAATAAATTACGTAATGAGTTTTGTGTACAATTAAAGGGTAAAGTACGAGCGCGCCCTGAAGGACAAGTCAATAAAGACATGAAAACAGGGGCTATTGAAGTCTTGGGCCTAGAGCTTACTATTTTAAATAAATCTGCTCCTTTACCGTTGGATTCAAATCAAACAAACTCGGAAGAGCAACGTTTAAAGTATCGTTATCTAGATTTACGTCGTGTAGAGATGACTGAACGTATGCGTTTTCGCGCAAAAGTGACTTCAAAAGTACGTAGTTCTTTAGAATCTTTAGGGTTTTTAGATATAGAAACCCCTATTCTCACTGCCGCAACGCCTGAAGGCGCTCGCGATTATTTAGTGCCAAGTCGTACTCATAACGGCAAGTTTTTTGCTCTACCACAATCGCCACAATTATTTAAACAGTTGTTAATGATGTCAGGTATGGATCGGTACTATCAGATAGTTAAATGTTTCCGAGATGAAGATTTACGTGCTGATAGGCAACCAGAGTTTACTCAAATAGATATTGAAACTTCTTTTATGTCTAGTGATCAGGTTATGGAAGTGACCGAAACAATGATCCGTGAGTTGTTCAAAGAAATGCTAGATGTAGATTTAGGTGAATTCCCACGGATGCCATTTTCTGAAGCGATGTCGCGTTATGGCTCCGATAAGCCAGATTTACGTAACCCGCTAGAGTTAGTTGATGTAGCTGATTTATTAAAAGAGGTCGAATTTAAAGTATTCTCAGGTCCTGCCAATGATGAGAAAGGCCGTGTTGCCGTTATTTGTGCGCCAGGTGGTGCGAAAGCCTATTCACGCAAAGGTCTTGATGAACTAACTAAATTTGTTGGTATTTATGGCGCTAAAGGTATGCCATGGTTAAAGGTTAATGATATCGATAAAGGTATGGAAGGCTTACAGTCTCCGATATTGAAATTCTTGACAGAAGATGTTGTTAGCGCATTACTTGCACGTGTTAACGCTAAATCGGGTGATATCATTTTCTTTGGCTCAGATACCAATTCCGTAGTTACTGAAGCTTTAGGCGCCTTACGCTTAAAACTTGGTGAAGATTTAGATCTACTTGCAGGTGAGTGGAAACCTTTATGGGTAGTAGACTTCCCTATGTTTGAAGAAATTGATGGCCGTATGCATGCACTTCATCATCCATTTACTGCACCAACAGAGCTAACACCTGAGCAACTTGAAGCGGATCCTTTAGGCGCGCTTTCAGATGCCTATGACATGGTTTTAAATGGCTGTGAATTGGGTGGTGGTTCAGTACGTATTCATGACCAAGCCATGCAATCAGCAGCGTTTAGAATATTGGGCATTGATGATGAAGAAGCTCAAGAAAAGTTTGGATTCTTACTTGAAGCGCTACAATACGGTGCGCCACCACATGCAGGTTTAGCTTTCGGTTTAGATAGGCTAGTAATGTTGATGACTGGTGCAAGTTCTATTCGAGAAGTAATGGCTTTCCCTAAAACAACCACTGCAGCTTGTCCATTAACTAATGCACCCGGTAACGCAAACCCTGAACAGTTAGCAGAACTAGGTGTAGCAACGATAGTTAAAGACTCAAAAGACTCAAAAGACTCAAAAGGCGAATAGCGACTACCTAGTATTTCGGTTCGATACGGATCGAACTGAAGTACATCTATAGGTATTTCCCTACAAATTATGAGCATTATTCTCGGTATAGACCCCGGTTCACGTTTCACTGGCTACGGGGTCATTAAGCAACAAGGTCGCAGTTATACCTATCTTGGTAGTGGCTGCATTAAAGCGCTAAGTCAAGGTGATGATCTCGGCTCGCGCTTGCAAACTATATTTGCTGGTGTTTCTGAAATTATTCTACAATTCAAACCCGATATGTTTGCTATAGAACAAGTGTTTATGGCCAAAAATCCTGATTCAGCGTTAAAGCTTGGTCAAGCACGCGGTGCTGCCATAGTAGCGGCAACGAATAATGATCTTATTATAAGTGAATATTCTGCACGACAAATAAAACAAGCTGTTGTGGGTACAGGTGGTGCTGATAAATCACAAGTGCAGCATATGGTGAAAACAATCCTTAAACTGCCAGGCACGCCTCAAGCTGATGCTGCCGATGCACTTGCCGTTGCCTTATGCCATGCTAATAGTCACCAAAGTTTAACAAAGCTTGCCGGTCAAGCTAAGAAAATAGTACGCGGAAGGCTGAGAAAGTAAAACACTACTTTACTGTATAAATATCTAGTGGTATGCTTTTGTCATCTGAATTATTTTTGTTAGGTTTATTTTGTGATAGGTCGTTTATCTGGCACTTTAGCTGAAAAGTTCCCCCCTGAAATCCTTATTGAATGTGCTGGTGTCGGTTATGAAGTTACCATGCCGATGACCAGCATTTATGCCTTGCCAGAGCTTAATGAGCAAGCCATTATCTATACGCATTTTGTGGTGCGTGAAGATGCCCAGTTGCTATATGGCTTTGCCAATACCACTGAACGTAAATTATTCCGTTTATTAATCAAGGTTAATGGCGTTGGTCCGAAATTAGCGTTAGCGGTATTGTCGGCAATGTCAGCAGATCAATTTGTTAGCTGTGTTGCTCACGATGATGTCTCAGGTATCGTAAAAATACCGGGTGTGGGCAAAAAAACCGCTGAACGTTTGTTAATAGAAATGCGCGACAGGCTCAAAGATTGGCAGATAACTTCCACCACACCAGCCACCGATGCTATGCCTGTGCAATTAAGTACGGAGCAAACCTTCATCAATGGCTTTAGTGATAACAAAGGTGATGCCATCAACGCTCTGATTTCATTGGGTTACAAACAAGTACAAGCTGATAAAGCAGTCAAGCTTGTATACACAGATGGTCTGAGTAGCGAAGATCTTATTCGGTTATCACTTAAGTCGATGCTGTAATCATTCATTCTTACGCCGCACGATTACATGAATGATTAAAATTTCACTCATTTGCAGTGAGACCAGTTAGAAAAATAGGAATAAAAATGATAGAAGCAGATCGCTTAATTGAACCAGTAGCAACCTTTGAAGATGAAGGCGTGGATCGCGCTATTCGGCCAAAAATGCTGCTTGATTATACTGGTCAAGCCCACGTCAAAGCGCAAATGGAAATTTTTATTCCTGCGGCAAAAAAACGAGGAGAGCCTTTAGATCATTTACTTATTTTTGGACCACCTGGCCTAGGTAAAACAACATTGGCTAATATTGTTGCCAATGAAATGGGCGTAAACATTCGCACTACTTCAGGCCCTGTATTAGAGAAAGCCGGTGATTTAGCTGCTTTACTTACTAATTTAGAAGAAAACGACATTTTATTTATTGATGAGATTCACCGCTTAAGCCCTGTGGTAGAAGAAGTGCTTTATCCAGCAATGGAAGATTATCAGTTAGATATTATGATTGGCGAAGGGCCAGCGGCACGTTCAATTAAACTTGACCTACCACCTTTTACCTTAATTGGCGCGACTACTCGCGCTGGTGCATTAACATCTCCGCTGCGTGATAGGTTTGGTATTGTGCAACGCTTAGAGTTTTATAATGTCCAAGATCTAACGTCAATTGTTAAACGCTCTGCACATTTTCTAAATTTAAATATTGATGAGCAAGGGGCATTTGAAGTTGCTCGCCGTTCTCGCGGTACTCCTCGCATAGCTAACAGGCTATTACGTCGTGTCCGCGATTATGCTGACATTAAAACTCATGGTTTAGTCAATCAAGACACTGCCGCTGCAGCACTTGATATGCTTGAAGTAGACAATGAAGGTTTTGATATTATGGACAGAAAGTTACTTCATGCCATTATTGATAAGTTTATGGGGGGGCCTGTAGGTCTTGATAATGTAGCTGCAGCAATTGGTGAAGAGCGTGAGACCATTGAAGATGTACTAGAGCCATTTTTAATTCAACAAGGATTTTTGCAACGCACCCCAAGGGGAAGAATTGTTACTGATAGGGCTTATCAGCATTTCTCGATTGAACGCCCCAAGGAGTAGTTTTTTATCTTTCTTTTCGGTTTTGCCATGCTTTGCTAACACTGTAGCGCCATAAGCCCTGTATACCAAAATAACCAATAATAGCAAAGACTGTCGCTAACACACCGCATCCAAGCAAAAACGCAGGTCCAATCGTCGACAAACTATCGACTACCCATTGCCAATTTGCTTCAAAACTAAATTCTTGTGCGGGTGCGCCAATAATCCATGTGCCGACAATATAGCAGGAATAGAAGATAGCAGGCATAGTTAATGGATTCGTTATCCAGACTAAAGCAATTGACAGGGGAAGATTTGAATGGACCAAAATAGCAGTGCCAGCTGCTAGTACCATTTGAAATGGCACAGGAATAAAAGCGAAAAATAAACCAACGGCAAAAGCTTTTGCTACTGAATGACGATTTAAATGCCAAAGGTGAGGGTTGTGCAATAGGCTACCAAAAATTTTAAGATGTTTATTGGCTTTAATTGATTGAGGATCGGGCATTAAGCGCTTAATTATTTTTTTTGGCATATACTAATACTTATTATTAAGTTTACTTCTTTTACCCACAATAACTTGGATGTTATAGATTCACTATGGATTGGTGGCTAGCGAGTTTTTTTCTAGGTGCTATATTGTCACTATTTTTGCCAATAGTGCCAGATCTTTCTGTGCTATTTCCATTTCTTTTGCTCGCATTCATCTTTTTCTCTTCATTCAACCGTAATAAATCTTGGTTTTTAAGCTCAGGTATACTCTTTGGTGCGTGCTGGATGTTGTTTAATGCTGTTCACTTCCAACAATTATGGCAAAAAAACAATTTGGATGTTGTTGAATTATCCGCTAAACCACAGTGGATTAAGGGCGAAGTGCTCAGCTTGCACGTTGCAAAAAGCCAACAAAAGAAGACTGATGCAAGCGTGGGGCTAGTGCAAGAACATTTACGATTTAATTTTAACGTCACTCACCTTAATCAACAAAAGTTACCTTCGGCTATTAAAATACGTTTGAGCTGGAAACAAGCATCATTAGTGTTACAACAAGGTCAGATTGCTCTGTTAAAAGTCAAATTTAAACCAGCGCACGGTTTAGCAAATCTGGGTAGTTTCAGCTATCAAACTTGGCTTAATAGCCAAACAATTAGTGCGACAGGTTATGTGGTTAATCACAAAAATAATCATATCATTCAAGAGCAAAATACTAAACGGCAGCAGCTTTTTAATGACTATAAAAATTTATTATCTCAATTTGAACAAGAGTATGAAATTACTCCAATTCTATTAGCGATCGGCTTTGGCTCACGTGCAGAATTAAATGCTAAATCATGGACAATTTTACAAGCGACTGGCACCGGACATCTTATTGCGATTTCTGGTTTACATATAGGTCTAGTGGCCACAGCAAGTTATTTACTTGTTATGCGACTTATCAGTATATTGCCTTTGCAATTATTTTCTTCCTGTGTAGCTTTGCAGACAGTCAATGGTCGATATGTTGCCATTGGCTTTAGTATTTTAGTGGCAGCTTTTTATGGTTATTTGGCGGGATTTTCACTACCAACAATTCGCGCTTTATTGATGTTAAATCTTTATTGGCTAGTACGTTTGCTAGCGATAAAGTTCTCGCTGAAAAGATGGTTATTGTTAACACTATTTTTATTAACCTTAATGACTCCTTTTAGCTTGTTCACTGCTAGTTTTTGGCTATCTGTTTACGCGGTTACTGTTATTTTTTTAACGCTGTGGCGGTTTAAAAGCGCAATATCATCAGGAGGAAAAATTTGGCGATTTATTAAAGGATTAGTTGTTATTCAATTGAGTTTAACCCTAATGCTATTACCTATTAGCGCGGTGTTTTTTCAGCAGATATCTTTAGTGGCACTATTGGCTAATATTATCGCTGTGCCATGGATGAGTTTTGTTTGCATACCACTTTGTTTATTATCTGTTTTGTTGATGCCAATAGCCGAAAATTTATCGCAACTTTGCCTCTCACTTTGCTTAGAATCAGTACAAGTACTTTGGGTATATTTAAGTTATTTATCAAGGTTCCCTTTTGCAATAATTGAGCTTTCTACTGGTCATGTGCAGTTAATGGTCGTCATTGGAGGGTTAAGTTTCTTGATATTCTTTACTCAGTTTAGGCTTACTTTCTTTAATGCAGGTAGTTTAGTGAGACGCTTGTTTTTGTGCTGTTGTTTAATTCTCTGTACCGCTTGGTCAATTACAAAATTGACTAACGCCAACAGTGCTTCAATTAAAGCAAATACAGATATCAATGTTGATAGCTGGCAGTTGGTGGTTTTTGATGTTGGCCAAGGACTATCAGTATTGATTGAAAAAGATAATAAGGCCATTTTATATGATACAGGTGCAGCTTATAGTAGTGGTTTTAATATGGTTGAGGCGGTTATTCTGCCTTATTTGCAGCATGAAAATATACGACAATTAGACAAGGTTATTATTAGCCATAGTGACAATGATCATGCTGGTGGTTTAGGAGTATTACAACAGTCAATTAACATAGCAGAGTTGATTTATAACAAGGTAGATATGGAAGGAGTAAGCGCCTGTCAACAAGGACAATCATATAATTGGCAAGGGTTAACTATTGCCATGTTATGGCCACACCAAGCCCTAGGCAAAGAAAATGATGACTCCTGTGTATTATTGATTTCAGATGGCAAGCATCAAGTATTACTAACAGGCGATATTTCTAGAAAAGTGGAAGGAAAATTATTAAAGCAATATCCATCATTAAATGCAGACATATTGATAGTACCCCATCACGGTTCAAAAACCTCATCTAGCAATAACTTTATTAAGCAAATAAAGCCTAAGCTGGCTATTGTCAGTGCAGGGTTTTTAAATAGGTGGCATATGCCCGTTGAAAGTGTTGTTCAGCGTTATCAAGCAAATAATATTGAATTATTGAATACAGCTGTTACTGGGCAGATATTGATTAACTTTTCAGCCAGTGAGGTGAACATAAGAACATACCAGCATGATTTGTGGCCTTTTTGGTTTGCAAACACTTTATGGCCTAGATAATTAGTTGGTTGTTTAACTAAATCACGTTAAAATCAAGCTATTGTAATAATAACATGTTCAATAGAGACAATTTACCCTATGGCAATACCTTTAACAGCCACAACATGGCAAAATTTTAAACGCTTACTTAGCTATGCTAAAGCTTATAAATTAGGTTTTGTGGCGGCAATTATTGGCATGTTGGGTTATGCCGCGATTGATGTCTATTTTTTATCAAAACTGCAACCTTTAATCGATGAGGGGCTTGCTGGTGCTAATAGCGAGTTTATGAAGTGGGCTCCGGTATTTGTAGTAGTCGCTTTCATTTTTCGTGGATTGTTTCATTTTGTTGCTAACTATTGCCTTGCTTGGGTAGGTAATCATGTAGTAACTGATTTAAAACAGCATTTGTTTGAACATATAATGGCAATGCCGGTGGCATTTCATGACAAAGAGTCAACGGGTGGATTAATTTCTAAGCTTACCTTTGATACAGAGCAAGTATTAAATTCAGTGAGTAAATCAATATTGGTTATTGTTCAACAAAGCGCCTTTGTATTAGGTTTAATTGGTTTGATGTTTTATATCAGTTGGCAGTTATCGGTAATCTTTTTACTGATAACACCACTCATCGCTATTATTGTTACTATTGTTTCAAAACGCTTTCGTAGAGTAAGTAAGAATATTCAAGGCGCGATGGGTGAAGTAACCACGGCAGCAGAGCAAACTTTTAATGGTCATAAAGTAGTACTTACCTTTAGTGGTCAAGAAAAAGAGTTTAATCGTTTTGCGCAAATAAATAAAAACAACCGTCAGCAACGCATGAAGTTAGTTGCAACGAAAGCGGGTAGTGTCCCTATTATTCAAATTATTGCCTCGTTTGCGCTGGCTTTTGTTTTTTACGCAGTTAACTCTGAAAGTTTACGTGACAGTATTTCAGCGGGTAGCTTTGTCAGTGTAATCACTTACATGACAATGCTGTTAAGGCCATTGAAAATGCTTACTAATGTTAATAGTGAGTTTCAAAAGGGCATGGCAGCATGCGTGAGTATCTTTTCGGTATTAGACCAAGCAGCAGAAAAAGATACTGGTACTAAGGAGTTGATTAAAGCAAAAGGAAAGTTAACCTTTAAAGATGTGAATTTTGCTTACAATTATGACCCTAGCACTAGGGCCAATGACGATATCGAACCCAAATGGTCACTAGAGAATATTTCTTTTGAAGCACAACCAGGTGAAACCATCGCCCTGATTGGCCGCTCAGGCAGTGGAAAATCAACCGCTAGCGCATTATTACTACGTTTTTATGACGCCAGCCAAGGTGAAGTGCAAATAGATGATGTAAACATTGAGCATTATAAGCTAAAGGATCTACGTAATCAGTTTGCTTATGTATCACAGCAAGTCGTATTATTTAACGATACCTTAGCTAATAATATTGCTTATGGTAAGCCCGAAGCTAGTATAGATGATATAATTGCTGCTGCTAAAAGTGCCCATGTTATGGAGTTTGCGGAACAAATGCCACAAGGCTTAGCAACAAATATCGGTGAAAATGGTTCGTTACTTTCAGGTGGACAAAGGCAGCGTGTTGCTATTGCTAGAGCACTATTGTGTGATGCCCCATTCCTTATTTTAGATGAAGCAACAAGTGCTTTAGATACAGAGTCAGAGCGCCATATTCAAGATGCTTTACAAACATTAAAACAAAACAGGACGTCGATTGTGATTGCCCACCGATTGTCTACTATAGAAAATGCCGATAAAATAATCGTGATGGAACAAGGTGAAATTGTTGAACAAGGTAAGCATCAAGCGTTACTTAAAAAAGATGGTGCTTATGCGCAATTGCATAGTTTTCAATTTGAATCATAAGATATTCAAGTTTACTCGGAGTGAATGTGCGCTTAATTGAGAAAGTTTGGTTTAAAAAGCATCGAGCAAAATATTATCTAGTACCGCTGCTACTTCCCTTCACATTATTGTTTTGGTTTATTAGTTCATGTCGACGTTTAGGGTTTAAATTAGGGCTAATAAAGTCATACGTGATTACTAAGCCTGTGATAGTGGTTGGCAATATCGGCGTCGGTGGTAATGGTAAAACACCTGTGGTAATTCATCTTGTTGAATTAGCTAAACAGCTAGGATTCAAACCCGGAGTTACGGCTCGAGGGTACGGTGGCAATGCTGCCCGTTATCCCTATTGCCTTGATGTTAATTCAACAAGCAAGCAAGCAGGTGATGAGCCGGTTCTAATTTATCACCGTTGCAAAATCCCCGTTATTGTTGGCAGTGATCGCGTCGCTAATGCTCAAATGTTAGTTGAACAAGGTTGCGATATTATTATCAGTGATGATGGCCTGCAGCATTATCGACTGCAACGTGATTTAGAAATAATTGTTATTGATGCAAACAGGCTTTTTGGCAATGGTTTGTTGTTACCCGCAGGGCCATTACGAGAAGGAAAGTGGCGCTTAAATAAAGCGGATATACATATATATAATGGTAATCACCTAAATAAAACTGACTCAACAAATAAATCACTATTAATGCAATTAACGGCAACAGAATTAGTTCAAATTAATAGTGACAAGAAAATGTCATTAAGTGACTTTTTTCAACAATGGCAAACAGTTAATGCCGCAGCAGGTATTGGTGATCCACAACGTTTTTTCACCACACTTGAAACGCTAGGCTTTAAATTGTTAGCACAACAAGGCTATGTTGATCATAAAGATTTCGTGTTTGAGGATTTTAATCAGTTTAATAGTGAATTACCGCTGTTAATGACTGAGAAAGATGCGGTAAAATGCCATGCATTCGCACAAGATAATTGGTGGTATTTACCTGTTAATGCCCAGTTTTCTCAGCAAGATGCGTACAAACTAGTGCAGAGCATTACAAAGTGTAGCGCGGAACTTAATCCAGCAAAATAATCTAATAAAGAGAATTAAATCATGGCTTTTGATACTAAATTAATGGAAATACTAGCGTGTCCTGTGTGCAAAGGAAAGCTCGATTATAATAAAGCGGAGCAAGAGTTAGTGTGCAAATTCGATAAACTCGCCTACGCCATTGATAAAGACATTCCAGTACTGTTAGAAAGTGAAGCTCGTCAACTTGATGCTGAATATAAAGGTTAAATTATGAGCCTAGCTACCCATAATCCTACATCAGAAGTTACTTCATTTATTGTTGTTATTCCTGCGCGTTATCAATCATCCCGTTTACCGGGAAAAGTGTTAGCTGATATTGGCGGAAAACCAATGATTCAATGGGTAGTTGAAAAAGCGCTATTAAGTGGCGCGAACAAAGTGATTGTGGCCACAGATAATGACGAAGTTGAACAAGTAGTGAAAAGCTTTGGTGGCGAAGTCTGTAAAACCCGAGCAGATCATCAATCAGGCACAGAGCGTTTAGCTGAGGTGATGGAGCAATACCAGTTTGGTGATGATGAAATTATTGTTAATGTTCAGGGGGATGAACCGTTCATACCGCCTGAAAATATTGCTCAAGTTGCTCATAATTTGGCGACTCAAAGACAACGTAACACATTAAAAATTGCTCGTATGTCGACTTTAGCTATTAATATAGACACTGTTGAAGAGGCATTTAATGCTAATGCGGTTAAAGTTATTACGGATAAAGATGGCTATGCGCTATATTTTAGTCGCGCTACCATTCCTTATGATAGAGAGCGATTTTTAGGTAATAACAATATTAATGCTGTTGGTGACTTTTATTTACGCCATGTCGGTATTTATGCTTATCGCGCTGGTTTTATTAAAGATTATGTGAATTGGCCTGCGAGTCAATTAGAACAAGTAGAAGCCCTCGAACAATTAAGAGTACTGTACCAAGGTGAGCATATTCACGTTGAAGTGGCTAAATCTAATGTACCTGTAGAGGGCGTTGATACGCCTGAAGACCTTGAAAAAGCAAGAGGTTTTGCTGCAACGTTAACTGTTAATAGTTAATTCGTTTTTATCTCGTTCACCTTAAAAGGTTAACCTTGAACAAGTCAGATTGATATAATTGATTCAGCACACTATTAGTGTACTGAAGGTAATCAATTACGCTGTTTATGCAAACATCAAATTAACGTGAACACAGGGTAATTGGCTAAAAAGATGAATTTGCTCACTATGAACTAGTTCGTCCCAAATCAGTAAAGAGAAGAATATGTATAAGCTAGATTTAAATCAAATGACTCAAGATGAGTTTTTAACTCAATACTGGCAGAAAAAACCTGTAGTGATTCGTCAAGGCTTTAAAGACTTTGTCGATCCTATTTCAATGGATGAATTTGCTGGCATTGCTATGGAAGAAACAGTGCAATCTCGTTTGCTTTCTAAGAAGGACGGGCAATGGCAAGCTGAGTTTGGTCCATTTGAAAGTTATGGTCACTTAGGTGAGCGCGATTGGTCATTAGTGATTCAGGCACTTGATAATTTCTCAGAGGAAGCGGCAGAGTTAATTGAGCCATTTCGTTTTCTTCCCCACTGGCGCTTGGACGACCTGATGGCAAGTTTTGCTACACCTGGTGGCAGTGTCGGACCGCATGTAGATAATTATGATGTTTTTATTTGCCAAGGCTCTGGTAAGCGTCATTGGCGAGTAGGGCACCGTGGTCAGTATGAAGAAGTCATTGCTCATGAAGCTTTACTGCACGTAGCGCCTTTTGAAGCCTTAATTGATGTAACGCTTGAAGCAGGCGATATTTTATATATTCCGCCTGGATATCCTCACGAAGGGGTAGCGTTAGAGCCGTCGATGAGTTTTTCTATTGGTTTTCGGGCTAATTCAGCGATAAGCCTATTGAGTGGCTTTGCCGATCATCTTATTGATAATGATCTCGGTGGCAAACTGCTAGAGGACTCAAGTAGACAGTCAACCACCAATAGCGGTGAAGTAAGCTCAGCCGATTACGCCAGTTTAAAACAACAATTACAAAACTTACTCGATGATGATCAAGTATTTGGTAACTTTATCGGTGGCTTTTTGACTACGGCTAAGCATGAATTAGATTTAATGCCTTCCGAAGAGCCATTTGAGCGGGATGAAGTGAGGGAACTCTTAGGAATTCACGGTATTAAACGCCTTGGTGGTTTACGTGCTTTTTACTTTGAAGAAACTATTAATGAAGGTATTTGTTTTATCAATGGTGAGCGAGTTAGTTTTGTAGCAGACATTGCGCCTGCAGTTAAATTGCTGTGTAATAATTTAACTGTAATGCCTGATGAATTAGCCGCTTGGAAAAACAACGAAGACTTTATTTCGTTAATGGTTAAATTACTTGATTTGGGATACTGGTTTTGGGTTGAAGCTGAGTAGTGTTATCTATTCATTCCTTAAGCGGTAAGAGAAAATGCGTCTAGATAAATTTATTTGTAAAAGTACCGAACTAACGCGAAATGAAGCAAAAAAGTTACTTAAAAGTGGCGAAGTTCGTGTAAATGGTGAGGTAGAAAAAAATCCAGCGATGCAGGTACATGAAAATAATAGTATTACTGTTGATGGACAAATGCTAACTGCACGTACATCACGCTATTTTATGCTTCATAAAATGGCCGACTCAATCTGTTCTAATATAGATGAAATTTACCCATCTGTTCTAAATTATCTTGACGTTGATAAAGCCTTTGATTTACATATTGCTGGCCGTCTTGATGCTGATACGACGGGGTTAGTCTTAATCACTGATGACGGCAGATGGTCACACAATGTCATTTCACCTAAAAAAGGCTGTAAAAAAATTTACCGAGTTTGGCTAAGAAATATTATTGCTGAAGATAAAAGTGAAGAATTAATTGAACGTTTCAAACAAGGTATTCAACTGCAAGGAGAGTCGTCATTAACTCGCCCTGCTATTCTAGAGTTGGTTCGTGATAGCGATGTTGACAATGAAGTATTACTAACGATTACAGAAGGTAAATATCACCAAGTGAAGCGTATGTTTGCCGCTGTGGGTAATCGTGTCATTGGTTTGCATCGTGAACAAATAGGCGCCATAAAACTAACAGATTTAGCCCCCGGAGAGTGGCGTAATCTAACGGAAGAAGAAGTAGCACTATTTAGCTAATCCACGTCCTTATTTTATTGATAAACCATTAGGCTATACTAATATTTAGATTAAGTTATTCGTATTACATTTATGTGATCTAGTAGTAACTTTCATTTTAGTACATAGCTAATCGTGTTGGTATCAATGATGATTTCTACTAATTGTAATAGAAGTGTTTTGTTAAGAGTGCTGCTCTTCTTGGTTTTGTCTGTTTATTGCCATAAAGCATTTAATCAACAGCAAAACTTTACTGTTGGTTTGGAAAATTTAGATTACCTCCCTTATTATCAAGCAAGTATGTCGGACAAAAAGCCTACGGGTTTTGGTGTTGAGCTTATTGAGTTATTTGCAAGTAAATATAACTATTCCGTGCAGTTTAAGGTTTATCCGGTTCGAAGGCTTTTAAGTAACTTATTAGCGGGTAAAATAGACTTCAAATACCCAGACAGTCCTAATTGGTCACCGGCTTTAAAGAAAAGTCATGGCTTATATTACAGTGACAGTTCTGTAGAGATAATTGATGGCATTTTAACATTGGAAAAATATCGTGAGCTCCTTTTAGATGAGTTTACACGATTAGGATCAATTCGTGGCTTTAAACCCTGGCCCTACATGGGAGCTATTCAGCAAAGGGATTTAACGTTAATGGAAGCCTCTAGTATGGATCAACTTATTAGGCAGTTGCGTAAAGGAAGAGTGCAGGGGATTTATATTAATACTAATGTAGGTATAGATTATGCTGCTCACAACTTTGATGGTTTAAAGCTATATTGGAATAAATCCTTGCCCTTTGGACGCGATAATTTTTCTTTATCAACGATAAAATACCCTCAAATAATTGAAAAGTTTAATCTTTTTCTGATTACCTACCAAAAAGAAATATCAAGGTTGAAACAAAAGTATCAGCTTGAATAACAATAATTAGAGTAGATGTTGTTTATATTATTCCTTGATTCAAGGCAATTAGAACGGCTCTAGTACGATCTCTGGTATTTAATTTTGAAAGTATATTGGATACATGATTTTTAACCGTCCCATCAGCAAGGAAAATACTACTAGCAATTTCCTTATTGGAAAAACCACCAGCCATTAACTTTAAAATCTGTTGCTCTTTAGTTGACAGTTTTTCTGATAAGGGAGATATGTCTATACCTTTATTTAACTGCTTCATAACCACTGGCTCGGCTACAAACCCTCCTTCGGCTAGTGTATTTACAGCATTAACTAGCTTTTCTAAGGAAACGTCTTTAAGTAGAAAGCCATTAGCGCCAGCTTGTAAACTTTGCATAAACAATTCACTGTCATCAAAAGTGGTCAGCATTAAAGTAGGTATGGTATTACCTTGAGCACGCAATGTTTTTACTACATCAATACCGGATAATTTAGGCATACGTATATCTAGTAATAACACGTCTGGCTGTTGTTCCTTAATTAACTCAAGGGCTTGTTCACCATCACTGGCTTGCCACATGATATGAATTTTTTCACTTAAGGTTAATAAGCCGGCAACACCTTGTCGTACTAATTCTTGATCATCAACTAAGGCCACATTGATTTTTTTATTCTCTTTGCTAATCATAATTATCTTCTACTGTTATTGCTAAAGTACACCCTGAAACGTTTGAGCTTAATGCTAGCGTGCCATTGAATTCAGTTAAGCGTTCTTGCATACCTTTTAGACCGCTACCGTACTCGAGTGCATTATTACCCATACCATTATCTATAAGCGTTATGTTTAAATGCTTATCTTCTTGCTGGTAACATAATGATAAACTATTAGCATTACCATGACGCAATGCATTGCTAATACCCTCTTGAAGACAAAACATTAATTGCTGCTTTAAGCTCAAGGAGTTAATTTCTATTTCATTTTTGATAGTAAGATTACAGTTTGGCAATTGTTCAACCAGCTCTTTCAAGTTTTCATTTAAATTGAACTGCTCTTGGCTACGCATTTCTTTTACTACTTCTCTAACGTCATTAAGTAATGTTTTTGCTTGAGCTAAGTTTTGCTGTAACAGCGGTTTAAATTCTTCAGGTACTTTATGAGAGCTTACTTCTAAATTTAAGGCCAATGCTGTTAGTTGGTGACCAATAGCATCGTGTAAGTCTCTAGATATTCTAAGCCTTTCTTTGCGTTGAGAACTTTCTTTGAGCATAAACCGAGTAGCTAATAACTCTTGATTTATTGCAGCTAATCTATCTTTTGCTTTTTCTTCCCTTATGGTAATTTCAATGGTTGAATAACCAAAAATTTGCAGCATGAAAAAAATCATGACATGAAATAGTGTGCCAATAAATTCGCCATCGATTTCAATTAATAGATGAACCAAAGTCAGTAGTACCATAAACATCATTGCTTTACGGCGTGGGTATATTGCAGGTAACTGTGTGGCGATAAATACTAGTAGGATAGCGACAAGACTGTATTTATCAAAATTGATTAGCGTGAGTATTATTGCTGATTGGCAATAGATAATGATTTTTTTTCTAACATCACTACACTTGTCTTTTGATGAAATGATATAAACAAATGAAAGGTAAAAACTAAGTAACCCAGTTGCTTTTAAAGCAAACTCTATTGTTGAATTTGTATTTAAGAGAAAAATATAGCTAATTAATGACCAGGTTAAGAAAGCGGAAAACTCTAATAGCCAATCTTTTTTTAAGTGTGCAGGTAGTAGTGACTTTAGCATGAGCTGACGTAGCCCTCTTTCTTTAATGGATTAGTGCCCATTTTGTCAATGGGCACTGGTGATTTTACAGTAATTCTACGCTAATAACTGTGCTGTTAGCGACTAAAAATTTAGCTTCGTGATACTCTGGTGGACCAAACTTGCCAACATTATTACTAAAGCCATAACCTTCTTTAGGTATACCAATAAAGTTAAAATCAAGTTTTTGGTTTGAGTTTTCATCTTGGTACATTTTGATAGCATATTCACCGTCAGGTAAGTCTTTAAAGATAACTTGCTCTTGTTCATTGTTAGCTTTTACTTTAGAAGCAAAAACTGACTTACCTTTGGTAAAGTCTTCCTCACCTGCGTATACCGCAACCATAACATGCCCTTTACCTTTGGTGATATCACCAATGTTCACAGTTAAATCTGCGGCAGCGGCCGTTTGGCTAAAAGCTAAAATCATAGAGATTGAGCCCAGCGTAGTCATAAGTAAGCTAGTGGCTGAAAATGAAATAAATTTTTTAAGTAACATAATGAGATCCTTTGATTTGTTTAGTTGTGATGTCGATAGTTATAATAAGAAAAGTATGGTTGCGATACAGGTGCCAAAAGTCATGATTATTGGTAAGGTTTGCCATGACTTTTGGCGAAATAGCTTTAATCTCTAATAGCCACAGTAATAGGTAAGGTCATTGCTTTTATTGCAGGTAATAACCCTCCTAGAAAGCCAATCAAAGAGGACAAAGCGATTGTTTGACAGATAAGAGTAAAAGAAATGTCGAAGTTGAACATTAATTGACTTAAGGTTGCGGCATTTTGTGTTGATGCAGTCCAACCGTCAAAGAGTATATATAGGGGAGTAATTGCTAACATAGTTGCGATTAAAGCAATAAGTAACGCCTCACTGATAATGGAAAATAATATGGCAAAAGGGCTAAAGCCGATAGCTTTGTGTGTCGCTATTTCTTTGCTTCTACTCGCTATGGCACTGTACATTGTGTTTAATGCCGCTATTATTGCGCCTAATGCCATAATGATAGCAACAGGAAAACCTACCCAACGAATTAAGCGTGTTAAATTTTCCCCTTGGTTTGCAAAAAACACCTGCTCTAACTCTGTACGCACGTTTAATCTGGGGTCGATTTGCCACTCTTGATTTAAGTTGGCAATATCTGTTCCTTCTTTAATAGCCAGTCTAAGTGATTGAATGCTATTTCCTCGTTGGTAATCACTTTGAACCATACCAAGATCTGCCCATATTTCAGACTCAAATACGCTATTGTTATCTGAAAAAACACCACTGATTAACCATTTTGTACCACCCAATTTAATGGTTTTACCCACCATAAGCTCAGGCATTCTCCTTGAAATTGCTCGGCCAATGATCAGTTGTCGTATGCCTGTTTTGAATTTCTTCCCTGATACTATTTTAAAGTCTGGTCTAAAGTAGAAAGTATTTTCACTAATGCCACGTAGTGCTAATTTTTCAATTTTTGCCGGTACATGTTCGTTACTTTGGCTAGACAATTCGGCGTTGACGAACATTTCGGCGGAATATAAAGGCCTATTATCTTTATCTCTCAATATTTGTTGATGATTGGCTAATAAATTAACCTCAGATGGAAACATAACACTTTGTAATTCTGACACGGCACCTGAGCGCATTACCAACAGGGTATTGTGATGCCCAGACTGGGCTAATGTCTTAATCATCCCTTGTGTCATTGTTAATACTGTTAAAATAACGGCTGCAACACAAGCAATGCTTATAATACTAACAAGGTAATTGTTAATTCGATGCGGGAAGCTTTTAACATTGATAATGCTAAGTGCAAGGGCTTGGTTGATGGCAATAGAAATACTCATGCTCTTGCTCCTAAAGTATTGGTAATGTTTAGCGTTTTTATGGTGTATGCCGGTACTAAACTGCATACGCTAGCAGCAATGAAAACCAATACAGTAACGATAATATAATGGGAAGTGCTAATCGCTATACCAGGCAAAAAGTCAGCGAATAACTTGGCAATATAAACTAATGATATATTTGCCAACAAACAGCCTAATATTGCACCGATGGTTAATAACAATAAAGACTCTAAAAATAATTGCTGAACTAAGTAACTTGACGAAAAGCCAATGGCTTTCATCATGGCGCTTTCATTTAAACGTTCCCTGTTTGTCTGCATCATGGTATTACAAACAATGAGCAATAAAGTAAAAAACACTGCTATAACAACCAGTTTTATTACCATAGCCATATCGACAAACTGTTGTGCTTGCTCTTTGATAAAGACTTGCTCTGTTGTTGTTCTCGTTGCCTCGGCAGAGTTATTAAATAAGGCATCAATATTCTCCATTAGCTTATCAATATCAGTATTATTATTACCTTGAGAAATGAGCCAACTTGCTGAATTACTGGCGTAAGCTCTTGCATTGTCGAAATACTTATGTTGAAAAAATAATTGTTTGTCACTAGTGGCAGTATCTTTAGTTTTATAGATAGCAACAAGGGTGAACTGCCAATCAAAAAGTCCTGCTTTATTCATCCAAATTGAAGAACTTAAACTGATATTATCACCTTTTTTCCAGCCATATTTATCAGCAACGGCTTGGCCTATGATGAGACCATCTCTTTTCCTTTGCCATTGACTTAACTCAGTTTGCGTCAGTTGGTATTGAGGGTATAAATCGAAGTAACTTGGGTGATCTACAGCAATCATAGCGAGTTGATTTTTCTCGTTCTGATAAAATCCACCAAACCATGAAGCATAGGTAACCTGTGCAATTGAGTTTAATGAAGCCATTTTTTGCTGATAATTCACGGGTAGAGAACGAGTGATGGATACTTTATGTGTGGTCATTAACCTTTGCTGGCTACTAGAGCTGACACTATTAGTTACTGCGTGATTAATTGCGGATAACAATGAAAATAAATAAAAGGCGACCAATATCGAAGCACAAGTAAGTACAGCGCGACTTTTTTTCCGCCAGCTGTTTCTCCACACTAATTGAATTATATTCATGAAGTAGTTACCTCATTGTTAATAGCAGATTGTTGATTTATATATGCTTCAAGGTGAATTGTTCGAGTTGCAAAATCAGCAGCATTAAGATCATGGGTAACCATAATAATTGTTTTACCGAAGTCTTTATTGAGTGTGGCAAGCAGCGCTAAGATTTCATTAGCGCTGCCACGATCTAAATTGCCGGTCGGCTCATCGCATAGCAGGATATTGGCATCACTGACAATGGCTCTAGCAATGGCAACCCTTTGCTCTTGACCACCAGAAAGTTCTTTAGGTAGGTGTTGTGCTCTGTCGCTCATGCCAACAAGTTTGAGTGCAAGCTTGGCATGTTGTTGTCTTTGTTTTTTGTTTAAAGGGGTTAGCACTAATGGTAATTCAACGTTGCTTTTTGCGTTAAGTACTGGCAATAAGTGATGAGATTGAAAGACAAAACCAATATTCTCACTGCGCCATTGGGTGAGTTTTCTCTCACTCAAATTATTAATTTGCTCGTTATCAACGGTAATATTGCCAGAAGTTGGCTGATCTAGTCCGCCAATGAGGTGTAAAAGTGTACTCTTTCCTAATCCTGACGGGCCCATAATGGCAATAAATTCGCCACGATTAATGGTTAAATTAAAGTTGTCGTGAACTACAACTTGCTTTTTACCCTTGCTATAGCTTTTACTTATCTTATCCAGTGTTATATACGGCTTATTTGTTGAAGTACTATTCATGATGTTTCCTTGATTTTTAATGGGGTTCATAATTGCCGGTGATAGTTAGCCATTTTGTGACAGAAAGCTGACTTTAACGCCCATGTCGGGCAGTATTTTTTCATCTAGTTCTAGTAGTTTTACTCTGACTTTTATACTAGCTTTTTGTCTGTTAGCAGTAGGTATGACGGCGACAACTTCACTGGCTATCTGCCAGTTTGGGTAGGCATCTAATGTGGCTGTTGTTTTTTGTCCTTGATAAACACGATTGATATAACTCTCACCTACTTCAACCTCTATTTCTAATGAGCTCATATCGACAATAGTACCTACACCTGTACGGATAAAACCGCCACCGGAAGTACCCGATGAGATCAACTCACCCACTTGCGCATTTTTACTGATCACTACTCCGTCAAAGGGAGCACGTATTTTGTGTTGCGAAAGTCTATACAAGGCCAAGGCAAGCTTATGCTGTGCTAATGTCTGTAATGCCATGCGATTATTAACTTGAGAGTTAATTTTTTCATTGATGAATTTACTATCGTCAACACTTTGCTCACTAATTAATGCTTTTTCAAATAATGCTAAATATCGTTTTAATCGACTGGCCTCATGTTGTTTAGTAAGTTGAAGTTCAGCCAGACTGGCCTTATTGGCTGCAAGTTCAGCGAGGGCTAATTGATAGGTGATTTGTGCCTGTTTATCATCAAGCTCGGCTAATACTTGCGATTTTGATACTCGTTGACCTTCTTCTATGTTGAGCAAATTCAGTTTTCCTGTTATTTGAGAAGATACTGTGGCAATGCGTCTCGCAACAATATGACCACTGGCATCGAGCACAGACTGCTGCTTTTGACTAGTCACTTGATGAGTTGTTATCAGTTCATCACTAGACTGATTTTCATTTAGGGGGGAGTCTTTTATAGCAACATTGGCCTGATGACTAGTAGCTAAGTTATGTTCTGCAAATGCATCCAATTGCTTAGCTGGTTGAAAGTTGGCTTGAAGACTAAAAATGATAACTAACGTTAACGCTATGAGTAATATAGACTTGCCTAAGACGGAGCTAAAAAATGAGTTGGTTTGTTGAGGTTTGCGATCAATGGTCAGTTGAGCGATATCAATTTTATTGGGCATGTTCTTTCTACATTGGTTGAAAGTTGATACCTAATAGGATAGAAGCAATGTAGAGCAGACTATAGTGCCAAAAGTAATAGTTTAGCTAAGATAAGCGGATGACTTTTGGCACCAATTTGAGTTCGTGTGGTAATAAATGGCTGTATGGTAAAGAGTTGAACAGTGTTGAATTAAAACAGAAAATTCTGCAATTATTTCTTCGGATTTAGTTCATTAAATTTAGCTAACTGCTCTGCTGTTGCAGGTAACTGATGCTGCTCTTTCCATTGATTATAAGGCATGCCGTATACTTGTTCACGAGCGGTATCTATATCAACTGTTACGCCAAGTTTTTCGGCCTCAGCTACTGTCCACTTACTAAAACAATTGCGACAAAAACCAGCTAAATTCATTAGTTCAATATTTTGTACATCTTTACGACTATCTAAGTGCGCGAGTAAGCGGCGAAATACCGCTGCTTGAATTTCGATTTCTTTGTTCATGATTTTGTTCTCTCTGTGATTTAATCTAGATTAACGTGATTATTTAATTGCTTGTGTTACGGCTTCATCTGCGGGTTTACTTGGGTCATAACGTCTTATTTGCACTATCATGCCAAGATGAGGATGGTCAAAGTAATGTATTTCACCGGTAATAACGCGTCGGTTTTGACTAAAGTTAACCAGCTTTATCTTGCTGCTGTCATCATCTTTAGTTGATATATTTACCTGATTTTGGTTATAAACATTAAAATCAACATTGATAAAGAGATAATGATCTAAATGCACTTTAAAGAAGCCATCTATAAACCACTGTTGCAGTGGTGGTAAAGGTGGATTGTTCATATCAAGCAGGTATGGGGTGCTAGCTTGGTTTTCCATAACATCACTAATATCAGTTGTTAATTTGTTTCCGGTTAAAACATGTGCAAGTGTTTGTTTATTATCTTTATCAATAGTAGCTAAAAACGCTTCATCATTAAATTGATTAATATTATCAAACAAAAACCTGAGCGCTTGCTGCTTTTGTTTTACTTTGATTAACTGCTCACTGCCTAGTGGTAGTAACTCAGTTTTATTTTCAGTTTCAATAGTTTCTTGGCTTAAAACTGAAGACGATAAAGGCTGTTCAATGGCGTTATATTCACTATGTTCGAGTACAGCTGATTGTTGAAGTTCTTCCAGTAAATTTTGCTCTATTGCTTCAGCCTCGATTACTGCTAATTGATATTCAGTTAAGGCTTCTTGGTAGCTGTTTTCTAAATTTTTTCCGGCATGTAGCTTTACAGGCACGGCTTTATTTTTAGTTATCCCTACCTGTCGCCAACCTAAATGTAATAAAGGGCGGAACTCTTTGCTCCAACCAAGTCGTTTGCTGATGTCTTTTAAAAGTAGCGAGTCATCTGCGATTAAGTAAGGACTATCGCTAACGTGAACACCTGCGGGATTCAGTTTTTTAGGTATGTTTTTTACTGGGAATGCATCGATATTGAAATCGGCAAGTTGATCTTTGCTTAGTATTGCTTCTATTTCTGTTTGACTAATAATGCAAATTATTTGACTATCAAAAATAGCTTTAGCTAATGACTCTTCTTGTAAATCGTAGCTGAAGTGAATATTTGAATTTACTTGTTCAATAATTAAACCTGACGCTTGAGTACTTTTATCAACAGTTTCAGCGCTAGTATTAGCATCATACTCACTACTTACTTCGCTAACACTTGGTGAAATAACCTCATCGATTAAATTGACTTCTTCAATGCGTGGGAAGTCAGGCATAGTAAAACTGGGTATTTGCTCAAGCAGTTGTAATTGCTTAGAGGAGGGGATATTGAAACTTTGTAATGAGGCTAGAAATTGATGTTGCTCATCTTGCTCGCCGCAAAGTGGAGCAAATTGTTTGATTCTAGTTAAGCTAGGTTGTAAGTACGGAGTGAGTATATCAAATGCTTGTCGATAGCTTGGCAAGCTTGTTGATGCGACCCCTTCAGGAAACTGTTCTTTTAACGCTGCTTTGTTATTTAATTGCTTAAATAAAATGACTTCAACTTCAAACCATCGTTCAGCTTCTACTTTATCAGTGGTTTGAGCCTGAACACTCACTACTGTTTGTAAAGCAATTGCAGTCAGTAATGTTGAAAATAGAGCAGAATTAAATTTCATTAATGATCCGTTTTAGTTTACTTGTGCTATTTTGATTTAGTGGTTAACTCATTCAATAACGTATTGATCAAACTAAATCGTGCTTGCTCGCCTTCACTCTTTAGACTGAACTTAAGTTTGTTTGGCGGCACCATCTTATACATTGTTGGTTGCTTTTGCACTAAGCTAATGATCAACATATGATCAACGCTGGTGTCATCACTAAATTCAACAGAGCCACCCTTATCACTGACTTCAATTCGAGAAATACCAATAGTTTGAGCTTTTAAGCGAATTTTGGCAATTTGAATTAGATTTTTGGCTGGTTGAGGTAATAAACCAAAACGGTCAATTAACTCAACTTGCACATCATCTAATTGCGCTTTGTTTTTACAACTGGCGATACGCTTGTATAAACTTAATCGTAAACTGACATCAAAAATATAATCATCAGGAATAAGTGCGGGTATACGTAGTTCTATTTCAGTTTGTTTTGCTGTGACTTGAGTCAATGATAATTGCTTGCCATTTTTTAATGCTTCGACAGCATGATCTAACATTTCCATATATAAACTAAAGCCTACCTGACTCATTGAGCCTGATTGATCTTCACCTAATAACTCACCGGCACCACGTATTTCTAAATCGTGGGTAGCCAAGGTAAAACCTGCGCCTAAGTCCTCTAATGAGGCAATGGCCTCAAGGCGCTTTTTAGCATCTTTAGTTATACGTTTTTCATGGGGTGTTAACAGGTAAGCGTACGCTTGATGATGTGAGCGACCAACGCGCCCCCGCAGCTGATGCAATTGTGCTAAGCCTAAATGGTCGGCTCTATCCATAATAATGGTGTTAGCGCTAGGTACATCAATGCCGGTCTCTATGATGGTAGTACAAACGATGACATTAAAGCGCTGGTGATAAAAATCACTCATGATACGTTCAAGTTCGCGTTCTCTCATTTGGCCGTGCGCTGTTATTACTCTAGCTTCTGGTACCAATGACTGGATGTCGGCGGCAGTTTTTTCTATCGTATCAACATGGTTATGTAAAAAATAAACCTGACCACCGCGTAACGTTTCTCGTAATATGGCTTCGCGAATTAAGGCTTCGTCGCGCTGACGCACAAAAGTTTTAACGGCCAAACGCTTTGCTGGCGGAGTAGCAATGATAGATAAATCTCGCATACCACCCATAGCCATATTTAATGTGCGTGGAATAGGCGTAGCGGTTAGAGTTAAAATATCTACATTGCTGCGCAGCTGTTTAATCTTCTCCTTTTGTTTGACACCAAACCTGTGTTCTTCATCAACTACTAATAACCCTAGGTCTTTATATTTAATACTATTTTGTAACAGTTTATGGGTACCAATTAAAATATCGATTTGCCCAGACTCTACTTGTTTAATGATTTCTTTTTGCTCTTTAGCCGTTTTAAAGCGAGATAAAACGGCTATTGATACTGGCCAGTTGGCAAATCTATCACGGAAATTCTCATAATGTTGCTGAGCAAGTAAGGTGGTAGGAACAAGTATAGCGACTTGCTTACCATCGTTGACCGCCACAAAAGCTGCGCGCATTGCTACTTCTGTTTTACCAAAACCAACATCACCACACACTAACCTGTCCATGGCTTTAGGCGAAAGCATATCACTAATAACAGCGTTAATGGCTTGTTGTTGATCGAAAGTTTCTTCAAAACCAAAGCTATCACTAAAGGATAAATAGTCAGCTTTATCGCGTTTAAAAGTATAGCCAGTGTTACTTGCTCGGTTAGCATATATATCAAGAAGCTCTGCGGCAACGTCTCTGACTTTCTCAGCCGCTTTTTGTTTAGCTTTACTCCAAGTATCTGTACCAAGTTTGTGCAATGGCGCATGTTCAGCATCGGTGCCTGAGTAGCGACTGATTAAATGCAATGAGGCAACAGGGACATAAAGTTTAGCCTCATTGGCATAGCTAAGCATTAAAAATTCGGTAGTGATACCGCTAGTTTCAAGGGTTTGTAAACCTAAGTATCGACCAATACCATGCTCGATATGCACCACAGGTTGACCAATTGAAAGTTCTGCTAGATTCTTAAAAATAGCATCTGTTTCTATATCTTGGGATTTATTACGTCGCCTTGATTGACGAACATGATCCCCTAGTAACTCGGCTTCTGTCACTAGCGCGATAGCATTTTTCTTTGCACTACCTTTTGCTTGAAAAGCAAAACCTTGACTTAGGGCATTAACACTAATACCTATGTTGTCGTTTGAGTCAATAAAGTCTTCGATAGAGCTAAAAGTAGCAGGCTTAATATTATCTCGTGCGAGTAACTCAAGCACACTCTCACGTCTGCCTTGGCTTTCGGCGACAAATAATATTTTACTCGGTGTTTCTTTATCTGCGATAAAGGTATTAATTAACTCAAATGGTTGCTTAAGTTTATGATCAATAGTTAAATCAGGTAATTCAGCAACGTCATAATAAATAGCACTAGATTTTTGTTTTATTTCAATGTCTGTTTTATTTTCTAACTTGGTAGAAAATTCAATGGTAATGCGAGCAAAAGGTTTAATGGCACTATACAGCGCGTCATTACTCAAAAATAACTGTTCGGGCGGTAATAAAGGTCGTGTAGGATCATAACGCCTATTTTCATAACGGTAGTTAATATCTTGCCAATACTGGTTAAGTGATTTGTCTAAATCACCTGATATCGCAATAAGGGTGTTAGGTGCTAAATAATCACATAAGGTATTTGTGCTTAGTTCATTCTCAATGGCATTTTCAAAAAACAAGGGTAAATAATATTCGATACCCGGAGGTAAAATACCGTTGCTGACTTGATGATAAATCGACTCTTTATCAATAGAACTCTTAAAGAGAGCTCTATATTGGCTACGAAATAAACTAATCGCCGCTTCATCGGTAGGAAACTCGTGGGCAGGTAATAGATTGATGTGATCAATTTTATCACTAGAGCGTTGGTTTTCAGGGTCAAACAAACGTATATCATCTATTTCATCATCGAAAAAATCTAAGCGAAATGGTGAATTACTGCCCATTGGGAAAATATCGAGTATTGCCCCACGGGCTGAAAATTCTCCATGCTCCATAACCTGATCAACACAACGATAACCGCTGCTTTCTAATTCCTGTCTTAGCCTGTGCAAATCTTTTTTATCACCCTTTGAGATAATTAAGCTATTTGCTTCTATATATTTTTTTGGGGCAAGCCTTTGTACCAAAGTAGTTACCGGCACAATCACAATACCCTTTTTCATACGTGATAGTTGATGCAATGTAGCTAAGCGTTGAGAAATGATGTCTTGGTGAGGAGAGAAGGTATCATAGGGTAAAGTTTCCCAATCAGGAAACAAGCATATAGTCACTTCATTTTCACTGGTAACAAGACTAAGTAGCTCTTGTTCTAATTTTAACGCTGCTGGGGTATCGTGAGTGACTAAAAGTATAGGCGCATCACTTGCAAGCGCACCATTATATAAAGCGAGACTATTACTCGAACCAGGTAAGTTGTGCCAAGTTTTCTTATCAACCCTTGTTAACGTGTTTTTAGCTAAAATAGGGGTTAGTAAACAGCTTGTTTTGCTCATGAAAGGAAATAATTATTTTTATTAAATTGATGCAGGCTATTTTAACTATTTCTGGCTGTTTTTAAATGGATTTGACAAAAAAATATTTTTTACCTAAACCTAATAGTGGCTGCTACATTTATCAGGTAAGCAGCTAAACATACTTTTAATGGATATCTTTACAAGGAATTTATATGAACTTTTTATCAATGAAAGCGCTTGTCTGCGCATTACTTACCACGCTTTTTATTAATAGTAACTTTGTCTCTGCAACACCGACAGACACTATTGAAGCTCAATCAACTCAGCAAGTTGTTTATCTGAATAAATCTACTTTAGATGAATTAGTGACTTTAAAAGGCATTGGCCATAAAAAAGCCCAAGCTATTTTGGTTTATAGAGAAAAGGTTGGTGCTTTTGAGACCGTTAAGGACATTACCAAAGTGAAAGGCATAGGTGAAAAAGTATTAGTAGACAATAAAGAACGATTAAAAATCTAGACGATTTAGTTTGTTTTCCTTTAAAAGTCAGCTTTTTGCTGGCTTTTTTATACTGGAAAGGAAATAGCATAAAAGCATTATTATTATTCTTATTGGTTATATAGAAGCTATTTCTTATATGGAAAAAGCTTTAAAGGTATGGCATTATTGCACTATCAATTTTTCAACCTTTGTATTGGCAATGAATTTAACTCATTTAAAAAAATTAGAAGCGGAATCAATTCATATTTTTCGTGAAGTGGCCGCTGAATTTGATAATCCGGTAATGCTTTATTCAGTCGGTAAAGACTCCGCGGTATTATTACATCTTGCCCGTAAAGCTTTTGCGCCCGGCAAAATCCCATTTCCACTATTGCATGTTGATACCGATTGGAAATTTAAAGAGATGATCGCCTTTCGCGATAAAATGGCAAAGGAATATGGCTTTGAGCTGTTAGTTCATAAGAACCCAGAAGGTATAGCTATGGGCATGGGCCCCTTCACTCATGGTAGTGCCAAACATACAGATGTAATGAAAACTCAAGGATTAAAGCAAGCACTTGATAAGTATGAGTTTGATGCAGCTTTTGGTGGGGCTCGACGCGATGAAGAAAAATCTCGTGCAAAAGAGCGTGTCTATTCGTTCCGTGATAAAAACCATCGTTGGGATCCTAAGAGTCAGCGCCCTGAGCTGTGGAATGTTTATAACGGTAAAGTCAATAAAGGGGAGAGTATTCGTGTTTTCCCACTTTCTAATTGGACCGAACTTGATATTTGGCAATATATTTATCTAGAGAGTATTCCTATTGTGCCACTGTATCTGTCACAAAAACGTCCGGTGGTTGAGCGGGATGGCACTCTAATTATGGTAGATGATGATCGCATGCCAATTGCTGATAATGAAGAAATTCAAATGAAAGATGTTCGCTTTAGAACCTTGGGTTGTTATCCGCTTACTGGCGCAGTTGAGTCAACAGCCTCTACCTTGCCTGAAATCATTCAAGAAATGCTACTAACTAAAACATCTGAACGTCAAGGTCGAGTTATTGACCATGATAGTGCAGGCTCTATGGAAAAGAAAAAAATGGAAGGTTATTTCTAACTATTCCTTTGTTAGCAGTAATACATTTAAGTAAATAAATTATAGATTTTGAGAGAACAACATGAGTCACCAGTCAGACTTAATTGAAGATGATATTCAAGCTTATTTAAAGCAGCATGAAAACAAAGAACTAGTTCGTTTTTTAACCTGTGGTAGCGTAGATGATGGTAAAAGTACCTTAATTGGGCGATTGCTACATGATTCAAAAATGATTTTTGAAGATCAACTCGCTGCTATTGAGAAAGACTCTAAAAAATCAGGTACAACGGGTGAAGCAATTGATTTAGCTTTATTAGTGGATGGTTTACAATCTGAACGTGAGCAGGGCATTACTATAGATGTTGCTTATCGTTATTTTTCAACGGAAAAACGTAAATTTATCATTGCTGATACTCCTGGTCATGAGCAATATACGCGCAATATGGCAACAGGTGCTTCCACTTGTGATTTAGCAATTATCTTAATTGATGCGCGTTATGGCGTGCAAGTACAGACTCGTCGTCATTCTTTTATTTGTTCCTTATTAGGTATAAAACATATTGTTGTTGCCGTTAATAAAATGGATTTGGTTGATTTCTCTCAAGAGCGATATCAAGAAATTAAGAAAGAATATCGTGAATTTGCTGAATCACTTGAATTTGATGATATACGTTTTGTGCCTTTATCGGCATTAAATGGCGATAATGTGGTGGAAGAAAGCGAAAACATGCCTTGGTATCCAGGGGCAACATTAATGAAGTTGCTTAATACTATTGACGTTAAAAAGAAAAATGAATTTACTCAGTTGCGTTTTCAAGTGCAGTACGTTAACAGACCTAATCTAGACTTTCGCGGCTTTGCCGGTACCATTGCCTCAGGCCATGTATTAGTAGGCGATACCATAGTTGCACTTCCTTCAGGTAAAGAAAGTGTAGTGAAAGAAATCGTTACTTTTGATGGCAACCTCGAACGAGCAGATATGGGCATGGCTGTTACCTTGACCCTCGAAGATGAAATTGATATTAGTCGTGGTGAAATGATCGTTAAAAAGGGTAGTTTGCCTACCTCTGCCAAAGAGTTGAATGCGACTGTGGTGTGGATGCATGAAAATGAATTAGAGCCAGGGCGCGAATATTTCATTAAGCACGGTAGTAAAATGACCACAGGCCATGCTAATAAAATCGTCAGTAAGTATGACGTTAATACTATGGAAAAACAGTCAAGTTCTCAATTAGCGGTTAATGATATAGGTACCGTTGACTTTGTCTTCGATGAAGTTTTACATTTTGATGCTTATCAAGAGAACGCAGGAGCGGGTGCCTTTATCATAATAGATAGGTTAAGTAATATTACTGTTGGCGCCGGTATGATCAATCATGCACTTGATCAACAAGTACATGAGTATTCAGCATTTGAATTAGAATTTAATACTTTAGTTCGTAAGCATTTCCCTCATTGGGGTGCAAGAGATATAGCTAAACTCTAATGGATAATATTTAGGATAATAATGACAATACAACAGTGGTCGATGATAGCGGTTTTTATCGCCACTTTTGTTGGCCTGCTTAAATATCAACGAGCCCCTGAACGGGTTTTTTCCGTTACTATTCTTGTCTGTTTAGCATTAACTTTTGTCAGTGTTGACGATATTCTCGCCAATGCGGTAAACCCAGGTTTAGTCACCTTAATTTTGTTAGTGATCTGTTCATTTTCATTTGAGCGCACCAGTATTTTGCGCCGTTTAAGTAATAGTGTTTTTAACGGCTCAAAAATAAAGTCTATGGTAAGACTTTTTATTGGCACTGCCTTCGCTTCCGCCTTAATGAGTAATACTGCTGTGGTGGCAACACTTATTAATAGTGTTAAAAATAATAAGTTAATCAATGCTGGTAAACTGCTATTACCCTTATCTTACGCCGCTATTTTAGGTGGTACCTTAACTTTGGTGGGTACCTCTACTAACCTAATTGTTAATAGCTTACTGCTCAAGCAGGGAGCAGCAAGCTTCAATTTTTTTGATTTCACTACTATCGGTTTAGTGGCGTTACTGTTTTGTTTGTTAATAGTCATACTCCGCGCTCGAACTTTACCTAATCTCTCTCAAGGGGAATTATCTACACAAGATTATCTACTTGAAGCTGAAGTTATCCCTGATTCTAAGTTAATTAATAAAAGCATTGAAGAAAATGGTTTAAGAAATTTAGATGCACTGTTTCTAGTTGAAATCGTACGCCATGGTCGTTTAATTTCTCCGGTCACACCAGAAGAAAGTTTACAAGCCGGTGATAAGCTTATTTTTAGTGGTGAAATTTCCAAAGTACTCACTTTGCAGCAATTTGATGGTTTAACACTTTTTGCCGAACAAGATGATCTATTGCGTGATAATTTAACCGAAGTACTTATTAAAACAGATTCAGCTATCGCGGGAAAAACCTTAAAGAAAGCAGGTTTTCGCGCTAGGTTTGATGCTGCCGTGGTTGCGGTTCGCCGTGAGGGCTGTGCATTGTCAGGTAAATTAGGGGATATTGTACTGCAATCGGGGGATTTTTTAGTACTGGCTGTAGGGCAAGATTTCGCTAGCCGAACTAATTTGTCTAAAAACTTTTATATATTATCCGGTCACCAAGCCATTAATATGCTCAGTGGTTGGCGTGATCAAGGCACAATTTGGGGCTTTATGCTCGCTATTTCGGTGTCAGTTTTGTCGCCTATCCCTTTACTTAGTTGTTTATTTATTTATGTAGCTGCGCTCATTTTCAGTGGTGCATTAACGGTAAATGAAATCAAACGCCGCTTCCCATTAGAAATTTGGATGATAGTGCTCGGCGCGCTGACATTAGCAACAGGGGTAGAGAATACCGGGCTTGCCACAATGATCGCTGACAGCATTGAGCAGCTCCTAGATGGCCGTAGTGTCTATTTAGCATTTATTGCCATTTTTATTTTAACCTTGTTAATGACTGAGTTGATTACTAACAGCGCAGCGGCAGCGCTCACTTTTCCAATTGCATATAACATTGCATTAGGTTTAGGAGTAAATCCAATTCCCTTTGTTATGGCAGTTGCCTTTGCTGCAAGCGGTTCATTTATAAGCCCTTATGGCTACCAAACTAATGTAATGGTATACAATGCGGGTAATTATAAATTAACTGATTTTGTAAAGTTTGGCTTACCTGTATCTATTGTTTATAGCGTTACGGTGATGCTAATGATCCCACTGGTTTTTCCTTTTTGATTAAACCGATACAATAATACCTAATAAAATTTAAGAGTAAAAAATGAAAACAGAAAATACTGTTTGGCACGAACAACATATTTCCAAAGCGCAGCGTGCTAGTATAAAAGACCAAAAGCCCTGCTTATTGTGGTATACCGGTTTAAGTGGCTCAGGTAAGTCTACCGTTGCTAATGCGGTAGACGCCTTGTTATTTGAATTAGGTTGTCACAGTTATTTACTTGACGGTGATAACGTTCGTCACGGCTTAAATGGCGATCTTGGTTTTACTGATGATGAGCGTATTGAAAATATTCGTCGTATCAGTGAAGTTTCTAAATTATTTTTAGATGCAGGGTTAATCGTCTCAACGGCTTTTATTTCGCCCTTTGAACAAGACAGAGCAAGTGCAAGAGCAAAACTGTGCCAAGGTGAATTCATTGAAGTTTATATCGATACACCCATCAGTATTTGTGAGCAACGGGATCCAAAAGGGCTGTATAAAAAGGCTCGAGCGGGTGAAATAAAAGATTTTACTGGTATTGACTCAAGTTATGACGTCCCTACAAAGCCAGAAATTCATGTTGAAACGGCTGAGCAATCAATACAAGAGTGTGCGCAACAGATAGTTAACTATTTGGCTGCACAAGGTTTTATTTCAATCACTAATAAAGGCTAATCAGATGCATTTTGATGTTTTTAACGGTGATGCAGACGGCATTATAGCTTTATTGCAACTTCGCCTTTCTCATAATACCCCTCAACCGAGTGAGGTCACGCTGGTTACAGGCGTTAAACGTGATATTAGTTTACTTGCGCAAGTCGAGATCAATCAAGCCACTTCTGTGGTCGTGCTAGACATATCAATGGAAAAAAACAGTACGGCTCTGGCTAATTTACTTGCAAGAGAAATTCCCGTTTTTTACGTTGATCACCATAGAGCCGGTGACATACCTAAATCAACTCACCTAACCAGCTTAATTGATACTGACGCCAATACCTGTACCAGCTTATTAGTGAATAAGCATCTTAACAACGAATTTGTGAATTGGGCGGTTACTGCAGCTTTCGGTGACAATATGCAGGCTTCAGCGCAATCTTTGTCAGAAGAAGTTTGTTTATCAAAAGAGCAACAATTGTTATTAAAAGAGTTGGGGATTTACATTAATTACAATGGTTACGGCGGTAGCGTTGATGATTTACATTTTCATCCTGCTCAATTATTCAAAAAATTATTGGAATATCCAAACCCTTTTGATTTAATTAACGAAACTGGCTCTGTTTATCATCAACTGAAAAAAGCATATTTGGCCGATATGGCTAAAGCTAAAGGCTCTATGGTATTACTTGAGAATGAACAGTTAACCGCGGTGCAGTTAGCGGATGAACCATGGGCAAGACGTGTCAGTGGCGTTTTTGGCAACGAATTAGCCAACGCCTCTCCAGATAAGGCCCATATTGTAGTTACCTTAAATAACGCGGACATAAATACGGATAAAACTTATACCATTAGCTTGAGAGCGCCATTAAACAACAAGCAGGGGGCGGGCGATATTTGTGCAAGCTTTCCAACGGGAGGTGGCAGAGCAGCGGCAGCAGGCGTCAATGCTTTACCTGTAGAAATGCTTGGTGATTTTTTTGATAGCGTGGCAAAATATTACTCATAAGGTTATTTTTTTGATAGTTAATTTATAAAAGATGACAGCTAGTAGAATTAATGTAGGGGAAAAGTATGAGTTTATTAATAACCGGTGGCACTGGCTATATTGGAAGTCATACCGTCGTAGAGTTGCTGACTTTAACTGATGAACAAGATATTGTCATTGTTGATGACCTATCTAACTCTTCAACTAAAGTACTAGACAGAATAAAAAAAATCACTCAAAAGTCGGTTACCTTTGTTAAAGCGGATGTTTGCGATTTCGACGCCATGGATGCGATTTTTGTACAGCATAATATTGAGGCTGTTATTCATTTTGCCGGTCATAAAGCAGTAGGTGAGTCGAATGAGAAGCCGCTGAGTTATTATCATAACAATGTCTCAGGTACGGTCATATTGCTGAAAGTTATGTCAAAACATAACGTTAAAAAGCTTGTCTTTAGTTCTTCCGCTACCGTTTATGGTGATAATGTTTCCCCTCTTGACGAAACAATGCCTACTTCTGCAACTAACCCATACGGTCAAACCAAGTTAATGGTTGAACATATTTTATTTGATCTGGCGAAAAGTGACAGTGATTGGACAATTGCTTGTCTACGTTATTTTAACCCGATTGGCGCTCATGATTCTGGCTTAATTGGCGAAAACCCAAATGGCATCCCCAATAATTTATTACCTTATGTTGCGCAAGTTGCTGTTGGTAGATTAGCGCAATTGCAAGTGTTTGGTGATGATTACGATACTAAAGATGGCACAGGTGTGCGTGACTATATTCATGTGGTTGATTTAGCTCAAGGGCATGTTAAAGCACTGCAAAATCTAGATAAAATATCAGGTTGCCAAGCAATTAATTTGGGCACAGGCAATGGTACTTCGGTACTAGAGATTGTTAACACGTTTAAAGATATTAGTGGCCAAGATATTCCATACCAAGTTGTACCAAGAAGAGCCGGGGATTTAGCCACGGTATATGCGAATGCCGACTTAGCCAATAATCTACTTGATTGGCAGGCAAGTAGAAATTTACATACTATGATTAGCGATACTTGGCGCTGGCAATCAGAAAATCCAGAAGGATTTTAAACGACTGCAAATTATTTTAGCTTTTAACTTAAACGAATATTTCTATGAATAGGAGTATTCGTTTTTTATTATATAATGATGAGTTAGCCAGCTAATTGACTTTGTTCATCTGCCCAAGCTAGTGCTTCGTTATAGTGTTTTACCGCTTCTTCTTTATCGAGCTTGAGTTTTTCCATAACAATATTGGTTTTGTCCCATTGAGCATGCTCAATAAACTCTACTAGCTTTATCACAGCAGCCATAAGTCCCTTTCGGGTCAATAATGGCTCTTTTATGTCAGCAGCTAAAGGCAATTTTGCTAAAATCACCTCAAGTTTTTCATCTAAAATGGCGTCTATCATCGATAATAAGCCAGTTAAAAAAGCGATAGAGTCATCGAGTTGTGACGACATATCTTTTGCAACCAACTCACAAAATTTGGCTCGCGTCATAGCCAGTTTGATCAATTCAGAGGGCTTATCTGGATTAGCGGTAATCGCAAACATTAATCCAAGAAAACGCTTAAGCTCACTTGAGCCTAAAATAACCAAGGCTTGTTTAATGGTAGATACTTCACTACGACGTTTAAAAATAGCAGAGTTTGCATATCTCAATAGTTTATAAGATAAAGAAACATCACGTTCAAACACGCTGGTAATATTTGCTAGATCCAGTTCAGGCTTCGATGTTTCATATAATAATTCCGCCATAGCAAGCTGGGATGGCGATAAATTTTTAGTTTTAACCATTTCGGGTTTAGCAAAAAAGAATCCTTGGAAATATTTAAAACCAAGCTGTTTAGCTTGTTCATATTCTTGATAGGTTTCAACTTTTTCAGCCAATAATTCGATGTGAGGATGCTCTTTTATTGCTGCAATTATATGTTTTACTTCATCAAATTGAGTTTCTTGAATATCGACTTTGATAATTTTTATAAAAGGGTAAAAGTGTGACCAAACCGCTTGGTGTTCGTAGTCATCTAATGCAATGGTATAGCCTTTAGCATGTAAGTCTTTACATAGATTTAATAATTTTTTACCTGGTTTTATTGTCTCTAAAATTTCCACTACAACTTCTTCATTGGTTAACATTTCAGGATAACCTTGCGATAAGGTCTCCAGAGTGAAGTTGATAAATGCAGGTTTACTACTGGTGAATTCACTTATGCCCATATTGAATTTACTGGCTTCGATCATTTTAGTAGTTGCTTCATCGCCATCTATGTCAGGAAAAACATTATCTATACTATCTCTAAACAATAACTCATAAGCATATAGATTTTTGTTTGCATCTAAAATAGGTTGTCTAGCAGCGTAAAAGTACATAGTTTGAACAATATCTTTTTAATAAAAACAATTACTAATAAATATACCTGTTCTGCTTGAAGATGCAAGATTGCTAAGGAATTTATTAGTTAAAATTTGTTGTTTATTTGATGTGGTTTTTTGTACGAAATATTTTGTAGTTAAGCTTTATCTTTACAAGCTTTCTTGGTAGCGTAGCAGTGTGTTTTTTTAGTTATAATAATAAGAATTTAAGGGGAAGACATTGGAATTTGGTACATTAGTTTCCTTAGCATTATATTTTGTGGTTATGCTAGCCATCGGTTTATACGCTTTTAAAAAATCCACTAGTGACGTTTCTGGTTACATGTTGGGTGGTCGAAGTTTGAGTCCCAGTGTTGCTGCGCTTTCTGCTGGTGCATCTGACATGAGTGGTTGGATGTTAATGGGCTTACCAGGTGCTATGTATATTTCAGGCATGAGTAGTTTGTGGATTGCAATCGGCTTAGTTATCGGCGCTTTTTTAAATTACTTGATTGTTGCACCTCGTCTCAGAACCTATACCGAGATTGCTAATGACTCAATAACCTTACCTGATTTTTTCGAAAACCGGTTTAAAGATAATTCACATATGCTAAGAATTGTTTCTTCAGTAGTGATAGTGGTGTTTTTTACCCTGTATACATCCAGTGGTATTGTTGCAGGGGGCAAATTATTTGAAAGCTCGTTTGGCTTAAACTATGAAGTAGGCTTGTATGTTACTGCTGGTGTGGTTGTCGCTTATACATTATTCGGTGGCTTTTTAGCGGTTAGTTTAACTGACTTCGTACAGGGTTGTATCATGTTCATCGCCTTAGTTTTAGTGCCTGTTGTTGCTATTAACGAGGTAGGCGGCATAAGTGAAGTACAAGCCAGCGTTAGCAATATTAATCCTGAGTTATTAGATATATTTAGTGGTGTCAGTATTATTAGTATTTTATCTGCGATGGCCTGGGGATTAGGATACTTTGGACAACCGCATATTATCGTACGATTTATGGCGATAAGAAGTGTGAAAGATATGCCAACAGCTCGTAGAATTGGCATGAGTTGGATGATAGTTGCCATTATAGGTGCAATGGCTACCGGCTTTGCTGGTATTGCTTATGTTGCCAAAACTGGAATGAAACTTGATGATGCGGAAACTATTTTCATTTTACTATCGCAGATTCTATTTAACCCATTAATCGCAGGGTTTTTATTAGCAGCTATTCTAGCAGCAATAATGAGTACCATTTCTTCACAGTTATTAGTTACTTCAAGTTCATTGACTGAAGACTTCTATAAAACCTTCTTACACCGAGAAGCTACAGATAAACAGCAGGTACTTGTGGGCCGAATTTCAGTCTTTATCGTTGCCTTGGTTGCAATCTATTTGGCTTATGATCGTGACTCATCAATTTTGTCCTTAGTCAGTAATGCATGGGCAGGTTTTGGTGCCGCGTTTGGACCTGTGGTTATAGGCTGTTTATATTGGCAGAAGATGACACGAAATGGCGCATTAGCCGGTATGATTACTGGTGCAGCAACAGTGCTTTTTTGGATTTATGCACCTATTACCATTAATGGTCAATCTTTAAGTTCGCAAATGTATGAAATCGTACCGGGCTTTATTTTATGTACTTTAGTTATCTATATAGTGAGCAATTTATCACCTCAAGATGATGCCGATATTCTAGCTAAACACGATGAGATGTTAAGTCATCATACTTAAGTTTTGAGCAAATAGAACCAGCAGATTCGATAACAATGTATTTTTAAAAGTGAGAAAGCGTTTGTTTAAATTTGATAATTCCTATATTCATTTAGGTGATAAATTCTTTCAACGGGCTTTACCGCAAAAGGTGAGTAAACCTGCGCTGTTGTTGTGGAATAGTGAATTAGCAAACAATTTGCATATTAGTAGCTCTTTGCAAGATAATCATAACCTGTTGGCTCAATATTTCTCTGGCAGTAAGGTACTTACAGGTTCACAGTCAATTGCTTTGGCTTATTCAGGGCACCAGTTCGGTCATTTTAACCCGCAGTTAGGTGATGGTAGAGCGCACTTGCTGGGAGAAGTGCTAGATGTAAACAATGTTCGTCGAGATATTCAACTAAAAGGGTCGGGTCAAACCGCCTTTTCAAGGCGAGGCGATGGTAAATGCGCATTAGCACCCGCATTGCGCGAATATATTATGAGTGAAGCGCTCTATGCATTAGGTACGCCTACTGCACGATGCTTAGCTGTAGTGAGTACTGGAGAGGTGATTAACCGTGGTACAGCCAAAGCTGGCGCTGTAGTTTCTCGCGTAGCAGCAAGTCATATTCGCGTTGGTACCTTCCAATATTTTGCTGTGAGACGGGATCTAACGTCTTTAGCATCTTTACTTGATTACAGTATTGACCGGCACTTTCCTGAAATTGAAAATGCCAATGAGTGCCAAGAGCAACGAATTCTTTTGTTTCTTGAGAAAACATTGGACAAGCAAATTAGCTTAATTATTGAATGGTTACGCATAGGCTTTATTCATGGCGTGATGAATACAGACAATACTGCAATTTGCGGGGAAACCATAGATTTTGGTCCCTGTGCCATGATGGGGAGTTATGATGAAAAAGCAGTGTTTAGCTCAATTGATGAATATGGTCGTTATGCCTTTGGCAATCAAGGGAAAATTGCCCAGTGGAATATGGCAAGGTTAGCGGATAGTTTATTGCCCTTACTCATTAATCATTCGATTGAATCGGATGAAAATCAAAGTGATGAAGAGGCACTACAACAGCAAGCGTTAACTAAACTAGAATTTGTCATTCATCAATTCAATGATAAATTTAACCAAGCATATTATGCTATGTATGCAGGTAAGCTTGGTGTAGTTGATGTTAATAATACCAATATTGCTTTAATTGATGTGCTACTTGAAATCATGCAAAAGCAAGGATTAGATTACACGCAAACATTCTATCGTCTTACGCAGTCACTATTTAATCCAATGATAGCTGATGAATTAAGAAAAGAGCTCGGTCAGTGGTATGAAGGGTGGTTAAAAGCACTTAAGCAGGAACATAACGCTACTAAGAAAGTATACGCTGAAGTAGCTAGCACAATAATGAATAAGAGTAATCCTATTGTGATACCTAGAAATCACCATGTAGAAAATATTCTTACTCAGTGTGAAAACGTGATCGCCGATGATTCTTTGCAACAATCTGCAAGTGAAAGAGTAGGGGTTATTGTGGAAACATTTCTAAAAGTATTACGCTCACCATATCGTGAGATTGATACAACAAAAGAATATCAAGATGTAGCGGAAGATGGCGATAAATATTATCAAACTTTTTGCGGTACTTAACGAGGTTTAATATAGAAAGCCTATTAACTATTAATTAATAGGCTTTTTACTGGTGTTAATTGCCACTCGGTTATTTATATCGACCAAGAAATATTATCGTTAATATTTTTTTGCCACTTTTCTAGTGACTCATTCTTATCTGCTACCACAAGAATATTAGCATGCTCAAAACCTAGTGATTCACCTTGTAGTTTGTCATCACTGAATTTATCAGTGAAGCTAAGATGCTCTTTTTTAGGTACAATGAACACAGTTACAGTATCTGTTAAGCCTTGAAACACTAAGTGCAGGCTTTTCATGCCATCAAAGCGGCAATAATCTGCAGAAATAAGCTCACCCATAGAGCCATTAAAGCTCCCTTTAAAAGCGGTCATCTTCCTATTTAGTGATACTAAGCTTACGCGAGTATTATCTTCGTTAGAAAAGTAACTTTGTTCATGGTAAACGTGTGCTAAGGCATAATCGCCTAAATTAGTGTAACTACTAGAAAATTGTAAATAATTAACCGCCAACCCAGCAATGATAGCGACGGAAGCAGCTAAGGCTAAATGTACTTTCGATTTACGTTTCTCTTGTTGATGGCTAGCGAACGATTGGCGTAAAAGCAATTTATCGCATAAATCATCGGGTACAGGTATTTTCATCGCCTGTTTCAGTTTTTCATCAAGTTGAATAAGTTCTTGTGCAAATTCTTTTTTTGCAGGATCGGCTTGTTGTGCTGCAAGTACATCTTCATCTTGGCATGTAGGATCTGCGTAAATACTACGTCTATATTGCAAATCATCCATTGTATTGACCTCTACTTACTGGTGCTTCGTCTAACGCTTCTTTTAGCTGGTTTCGCGCTCTAAATAAACGAGTCATAACGGTGTTTTTATTAAGGTTAAGCATTTTAGCGATATCCTCACCACTGTAACCGCCCAAAATTTGTAACACTAAAGGCTCTGAATATTCAGGCTCAAGTTGGGCTATTTTTTCTCTTAGCCAATGGTTTTCTATTTCTTGCTCAGTAGTCGTGGACTGTGTATCCATAATACTGGCTTCCTCATACTCACTCATATCGAAGCGCTTACGCTCAAATCGTCTGGCATTCTCTCGCCTTAAAATGGTAATTAACCATGACTTTGCTGCTTTTTCATCTTTTAGTGAATCAAGCGCACGCCATGCTCGTAAAAATGTCTCTTGCACTAAGTCTTCAGACACTTGCTTGTCGCGAGTCAACCAATAAGCGTATCGGTATAAATCGCCATGCAGAGCCTTAACTAATGCTTCATATCTAACTTGTTTAGTCGCCATGTTAGAAGAGACCTGAGCAGTTGTTTTTTTATTTCCAAAAATTTTCATTTTATCAAATTAACTTGGATTTAAGGTGAATGTTGAGTTTTTATTAGTCTCTAAACCAGCAGTATTTATTCGTTGAATAATTTTTAGCAAATTACTTCCTAGCCATGAAGCCTTCGCACTATCTTTACCATATAAGTGTTGTTGAACAACATTAATTTCACAAGTAAATGCCGAATCATTTATTAGCTCTACTGTTGCTGATAATGTGACATTTTCAGCGATATCTGCTGACAGTAAACTATTTGACCAAGGCACAATTAGACTTAATGCTTGCTCAGCATTATTTTTTTTACAAGCAGCCATCAGAGCAAGATAGTGGTTATTTACTGACGCTGTTCCATTACTATTTGGCCTGGCTTTCACTGAGCGCTTTAAAATGTTGACATGCAAAATCCAAGCAATAGCAGTAAATAACCAAAGGGCTAAAAATACCCATTGCAGATAACTTACCTTTTCAATAATGATTGGCTCAACTGTAGGTGCAGTTGTTTGCGAGTTATTCAATGGAGTGTTGATATCTCCTTGGCTAACAGGGTTTATATTACCTGCAGAAGTTTGTGGCGCGTTCGGATTTTCCTTAACCGTTATGGTTTGTTGAGGTAATACGGCTTGTTGAAATTTATTGGTGACGGTATTCCACCAGGCAATAGTAATTTTAGGCAAAATATACTCACCCGCATGACTGGCAACTAAAGCAAAATTTTGTCTTTTTTGGCTGATTAAACGCTCTTTAGTTAGGTTGGCGTGTGTTTCAGCTTGATCTGGGTAAACTTTCAAGCCAACAGGTGCATTCATTATTATTTTAGGAAGTTGAGCTTTACCTAAGCCTGCTGCAGTTAAGGTAACGGTGCGCGTAATTGGCTCGCCAACTTTAAATTCAGTAGCGTCTGGCTGCCACTCTTGATGAAGTGTCAATAATTCACTAGGTAACCAACTGTTGTTTGCATCAAGTGGATAATTTTCAGGAATAGGGCGAACCTTAAGCGTTAGCTTATCGCCTAAAACATTTACCGGCTTAGTTTCACCAAAGCTTAAAAAGCCAGAACGACGTTTTGATTGCACCATAATATCGCCGGAAAACATCGGGGTATCGAGGGTAAACTCACCACTTTGTTCAGGAGTAATTGCATAAGTGCGTTCAATAATGCGATAGCGTTTGCCATTGACTATGCCATCGGTTTCTTGGTCTTTACCTATTTGCTCTATGGTAGCACCTGTTAAATTGGGTTCTGTTAAACTGCCGCGCTGCAGTTGTACACCAACGTGAAGCTTAATTGTTAGAGTAACCAGTTGCTGCACATAAACGTCGTTAGATGACAGCTCTGCTGAAATAAAGATATCTTGCTGCTTGGCCGAGCCGGTGCTGCCTTGTTCGATAACTTCAACATTAATTGCTTGGGAATAATGACCATCAATATTTAAAGGAGGTATGGTTAAATCACCTCTATTTCTTGGAATGAGTACTATTTGCCAACGTGTTGTACGGCTGGTTTTAAAGTTAACCATACTGGTTTGAGAGCTCACTTCTGTACGAGCAACAATGAAATCGGTTAACAAGGGAGAAGTATCAAGATCATCGCGATCAACACTGTCATCAGCGACAACAGTTAACACAATAGATTCGTTACTCATCACTGGATTATTATCTATACTCGCTGTAACACTGGTTAAGGCATAAGCAGCTTGGCTTAAACAGAGGGTTGTTAAAGCCAATAATTTAAAAATAATTTTTACCACTTTTTCTTAACTCCTTGACTTGAACCATCTTGTTTTCGTTTTTGATATTCTAATTGCATTTTATTGCGCAGTAACAGGTAGGGGTCATCAGTTACTTTATTTAATAATTGCTGATGTTTTTGCTCTGTTTCTTTAGCTTGTTGTTCAGCAGCAATTTGAGCGGGTGTTTTTTTCTCGCTTTGCTTAGCTTGATCTTGCTCTTTTGGGGGCTCACCTTTTTGTTGTTCTTCCTGCTGTTGCTCCGCTTCTTTATCAGAATTTTCAGCTTGATTTTCTTGCTGCTGATTCTTCTCTTGTTGATCCTTTTCTTGCTGTTCGCCTTTGCTGTCTTGTTGTTCTTGATTTTCTTTACTGTCTTGATTGTTATTATTTTGCTCTTGTTGCTGTTGCGAGTCTTGGTCTTTCTTGTCGCTCTGTTGTTGATCGTCTTGTGACTGGTCACTCTGATCATTTTGCTGCTGTTGTTGCTCTTGCTGTTTTTGCAATTGCTTGATTTTTTCTATGTTATCTTTGGCGTCTTGTAGGTCGGGGACTTGCTCTAGTGCATGCTCGTAACTTTCAATGGCTTTATCGTATTGTTGTAGCTGCGCCAAGGCATTGCCTTGGTTGTATAGCGAGTTCGGCGTATTCGCCTGTTTTCCTTGTTTGAAAGCATCTAAAGCGTCTTGATAATTACCCGCTTTATAATGAGAGCTCCCTTGCCATTGCATGTTTTCAAACTTTGCAGCAGCGTCTTGATAGTTTTCTTGGTTATAGTGTTGCTGGGCTTGTTGATCATTGGTTTGCCATAGGTTTTTCCAGGTTTGCTGCATCGTAGATGTTTGCTTGGTACTGGTTGCGTTTTCGGATGATTTATCAGAGGCAGAAATATCATTTGCATAAGTTTCTGAACTAAGTATTGATAAAGAGCTTAGCAATAACAGCGGCAGATAAGTTAGCGGTATAAGTAACACAGCGCCACCGCGACGAAAGTAACTTAATAGCAAAGGTAAAATCAATAGTAATAACCAAGCGCCATGTTCTTGCCATTGATCGCCAGTTTGTTGGCTTTGTTGTTGATCTGTTTTATTTTGCTCTCGCAACTTATCTTTGATTATTAAGCGATTTATATCACTGTCGTCATTGCTGATGGTTTGATAATTACCTTGGCCTCGTGCAGCTAATGAATTAAGTTTTTGACTTGGTAAGCGGGGCACAACGATGGCACCACTATGATCTTTTAATAATTCACCACTTGGTAAAGTAATGGGTGCACCACTTTCACTGCCAATACCTAATATATTAAGTTTATGGCCATATTCGTTTGACCAATCAAAAATATCGGAGATTTCTTCATTATCTACATCGTCTGTAAACCAGTAAATATCACCATTTAAATGACCTGCATTTAGTAACATGTCGTGAGCAAGGGTCAATGCTGCTAGAGGATTAGCACCAAGTTCTGGCATTATTTCCGGTGTCAGCGAAGGTAACAACAATTCAATATTCTTAATATCTTGAGTTAATGGACTAATGACGAATGCATCACCTGCGTAAGCAATTAGGCCAGTGTCGCCTTCATTAATCTTATTAAGTAAGTCGACCGCTTTATAACGTGCTCTAGTTAAGCGGTTGGGTTTAACATCAGTTGCATACATTGAATAAGACATATCCATAATCAGTACTGAGCCACGTTCAGTTTGATAAACTGGCTGGGGCAACTTTTGCCAGACAGGGCCTGCTAAGGCTACTATTGATAATAAGCCAATAATAAAAGGCCTAATCAAAAAGCTATGCTCGTATAAGCTTTTTCTCTTTGTGCTCGAGCTATTATTTGTGGAGTTACCTTCAAGTAAAACTTGGCTTAAATGGTTAGGTAAAAATTGTTGCCATGGCGATTGATAAAAACGGTGCTTTTTCAATAACCAAAGCACAAGAAGCAAAGCTAAAATTGCCGCAAACCAGTACGGTCTGACAAAGTGAAAGTTGCTTATTAATAAATTAAATGAGATCATAATGTCTGAGTCGCCCTAACTTAATTACGGCTAAATCTTGGAAAGTTAATGATAATTAAATACAACATACTGATTAAAAGGGCAGCTGCTAATGGCAAATAAAACAAGGCCGTTAATGGTCGCATTTGTTGTTGATCTTGCTCTATGGGCTCAAGCTGGTCGAGTAACTGATAAATTTGGCTCATACCTTGACTGTCTTTGGCACGGAAATACTTGCCGTTAGTTTGCTCGGCAAGTTTTGTTAAGGTTTGTTCATCTAATTCACTTGATGGGTTTACCCGTCTTGTGCCAAATAAAGATTGCTGTAACATGACATCGGCGCCAATACCGATTGAATAGATGGTAATGTCTTTGGCAATGGCCAACTCGAGTGCTTGCTCTGGTGATACCTTACCTGCAGTATTTTGCCCATCGGTAAGCAACAGTAATACTTTATTGGATTTTTGCTTAGCATCAAAGCGTTTAACCGCCAGAGCAATGGCGTCACCAATAGCTGTTTTTCTACCGACTAAACCTAATACGCTTTCATCAAGCATTTGCTTAACTGTTTTTCTATCAAAGGTCATCGGGGTTTGCATATAGGCATCATCACCGAATAGAATTAAACCTAACCTATCTCCTACTCGACGCTCAATAAAGTCACCTAAGACGACTTTGAGCATATCAAGGCGATTCACTGTACTGCCGTGCAAGCTCATATCTTCAATTTGCATACTGCCGGATAAATCCACCGCAATCATCATCTCTCTACCTTCAGTAGGTATATCGACAGCATCACCTAACCATTGTGGCTGGCTAAGCGCCAACACCAATAAAGACCAGCACAAGACTAGCATGGCCAAAGGTGTTTTTTTACTCGTGGGAGTCATAACATTCACGGATGAACTGTCAATTAATTGTGGCATTATTAAAGCAGCACTGGTGCGATTATTATCTTTTTTAGGTAGCCAATAAACCAAGAAGGGTAGAGGTAAAAGTAGTAACAGCCATGGCCAAGCAAAGCTGATCATAATGTCACTCCTTGTTTTATGCTTGAATGATTACGTTTCGCTTTAGCGGGTAGGGCATGAGTAAGCCAAAGTTTGGCCGCTTTGTGAAGATCGGTACTCACTTGATTTGTTGGCTCAGCATTGACACTGGGTTGATACTGGCTTTCAAACGCTGCTTTACTTAACTCGGTGAACTTTTGTTGGTGCTTAATGGTAAGTTGCGAAGCTAAAAAGTGTTGTAATGATTCGCCAAACAGTTTTGCTAATTCAGCCCGAGAAAAGTAGTGCATAGCCGCCCATTTAAGCAGAGACACAAGTTCATTGTTATTCATTTGAGCAGTGTTTTTTAACTGCTTCAACGCTTGTTTTTTAATTTTATTTCTTTTGATTGATTTTCTGATATTAAAAAAGACTAAAATGATAATGACAATCAGTAAAGCAGCCAAGAACCACCAACCATAAGCAGTAGGATAATTGGCTATCTGTTCAGGTATATGAATATCTTTTAATTCTAGGGCTGCTGGTGGTGTTTGATTCATGGGAGCACTTATCTGTTGCAAAGTTGAGCTCCGTCTTTTAATTGTTTTTCTAAGGTTTGACCTGAGCTGATGTTAATAACCCGAGCACCCGCTTTAGCAAGTAATTGCGAACAAAGCTCATTAATATTACTTGCTTGACTATGATAATGTTTAGCCGTTTCTTTATCGCCTAACGTGAGTTGTTGTCTAGTTGAACCATCAGTAAAAGTTACGTTCAGTTTAACTGCGCTATGTGGCAAGTTTTGCTCTAAAGGATCGGCAATGAGACAAACGACTAACTCACAATGTTTGCTTATATTAGTTAAATGCCGTAAAGCATCCTGTTGATGTTTACTACTAGTATTTTTAATTAGCTGAGCATCAGTTATTAAATACACTAATGAGCCGGGTTTAGCGATTTGCCTAATACGTGCGCAATTATCTGAAAAGTAGCTAATACTGTGGGTATTGTCCGGTTTTTCCTTGTCTGTAGCTTCAACAGCAAATTGATGCATATGTTGATGTTTATGTAATGTTGTTAATGCGTGAATATAGTGGAGCACACCTTCTTTACGACTTCTCGGCTTTAACTCGATATGCTCGTTTTGGTTGAAGACGATCCCCCCTAAACGGTCGCCACGATTTTTAGCATGCCATGCGACTAACGACGCTAAATGACTCGCTTGTACAGATTTAAATAACAACTGCGAGCCAAAATGCATGCTAGCACTTAAGTCTGTAGCGATAAGCACAGGACGCTCTAACTCTTCACGAAATAATTTTGTGTGGGTTTTACCTGTTCTGGCAGTAACTCGCCAGTCAATTGCGCGAATATCATCACCTGATTGATAATGTCTAACCTCATCAAATTCCATGCCTCTACCTTTATTTCGTGAAAGGTAGTTTCCTGACATCTGGCCATTAACATTTTTGCGTGCAGCTAAATCTATCAAGGCAGTTTTATTCTGATAATAAAGCAGCTCAGCCATTGTTAGTTCAACCCCGTTGCTTTGAATGCTAGCGAGTTCAACTTGACAATTGCTGGTGTTTTCTAAGGCACTTTTTTGTGCTGTATTTTGTTTAAACCACATGATAATTGATATTGCCTTGCCTAATGTTAGCCAACAGCAACTAAATTTAATAAATGATCAAGTAATTGATTGGCGGTAATACCTTCAGCTTCAGCTTGATAACTCAATAAAATTCTATGTCTTAATACGTTATGAAATACGGCTTGGATATCTTCAGGGCTCACAAAATCTCTATTATGTAACCATGCACGAGCACGAGCACATCGGTCTAAGGCAATAGTCGCTCTCGGACTTGCACCATAAGCTAACCATGACTTTAATTTGTCGTCATACTTTTCTGGCTGTCTCGTAGCAATGATCAAATCAACCATATAGGTTTCAATGGCAGGGGCCATATGAATATTCAAAACCTGCTCGCGAGCACTAAATATTTCTGTTTGGCTTAACACTCTCAGTGTTGGCTTATCTTGATTAGTGTTAGCTAAAGCCTCACCGCGATTAAGTTTTAAAATTTCTAACTCACTTGCTGCGTCAGGGTAATCAATCTCTAAATGCATTAAAAATCGATCGAGCTGAGCTTCAGGCAGTGGATAGGTACCTTCTTGCTCAATAGGGTTCTGTGTAGCCATCACTAAAAACAAGTCAGGTAGTTGGTATGTTTTTCGACCAACGGTCACTTGTCCTTCAGCCATGGCTTCTAATAAAGCCGACTGTACTTTTGCCGGTGCACGATTAATTTCATCAGCAAGTACAAGGTTTTGAAATAAAGGTCCGGCTTGAAAAACAAAACTCCCATCTTCTGGGCGATATATATCGGTACCTGTTAAGTCAGCAGGTAACAAGTCTGGTGTAAATTGAATTCGATGAAAATCAGCTTCAAGGCCATCAGCTAAGGCGTTAACGGCTCGGGTTTTGGCTAAGCCTGGTGGCCCCTCAACGATAAGGTGGCCATTTGCGAGTAATGCAATAAGTAAATTTTCAACAAAAGCAGGCTGACCGATTATTTGTTGAGCTAAATGCTGTTTTAACGTAGAGAAATGTTCAATTGCCATGATAGTTTTCTTTCAATGTATTATTAATATAAGAATTAGTATTTGCTGAGAAGCACTCTAGCATTTTATATAAGGCTATTGTTAAAGAAAACAAGGTTATTAATGCTTAGTTGTAACAAATTTTTATTTAATTGTTATGGTCTATGCTTGTTAGTTCAACATGAGTTTAAAATCAGTGATTGATATTTCTGTCAAGTTAGTTAAAATCAATAGCAATATTTAAGAGGTCAGACCTCTTGTTGTTTGTCTTTTTCATTGCAACAAAGAATCAGATAGACGTTTAACTGGAGAAAAAGTACATGACAATAAAAATGACTACTCGTTCAGGTGAGCGTATTGCCGTAGTAGCAGGGTTAAGAACGCCTTTTGCTAAACAAGCTACTGCTTTTCATGGAGTGCCTGCTGTTGATCTAGGTAAGCTCGTTGTTAATGAAATGCTGCAAAAGCACGATGTTGACCCCGCTATTATTGACCAATGTGTTTTTGGTCAAGTAGTACAAATGCCAGAGGCGCCTAACATTGCTCGTGAAATTGTCTTAGGTACTGGTATGAATGTCCATACAGATGCCTATAGTGTTTCTCGTGCCTGTGCGACAAGTTTTCAGTCAACGGTTAATGTCGCTGAATCTATTATGGCCGGGTTTGTTGATGTTGGTGTTGCTGGTGGTGCTGATTCTTCTTCAGTTGCTCCTATTGGCGTAACGAAAAAATTCGCACGCACTTTACTCGATTTGAGTAAAACAAAAACCTTAGGGCAAAAAATTGCGTTAATTCGTAAATTAGGATTGAAAGATATATTACCGGTTGCTCCTGCCGTAGCTGAATACTCAACCGGTATATCCATGGGGCAAACGGCTGAACAAATGGCTAAGACTTATAATATTTCACGGGCTGATCAAGATGCGTTAGCACATCGATCCCATACGTTAGCAACCAAAAACTGGGCTGAAGGGAATCTTGCTGGTGAAGTAATGAGTGCTCATAGTGAGCCTTATAACAGCTTTATAGAAAAAGATAATTGTATACGTGAAAATTCTGTACTAGAGAGTTATGCCAAATTGCGTCCAGTATTTGATCGAAAACACGGTACAGTAACCGCGGCAACAAGTACTCCGTTAACTGATGGCGGTGCTGCTATTTTATTAATGCGTGAAGGTCGTGCAAAAGAGCTGGGTTATCAGCCTTTAGGTTATATTCGTAGTTACGGTTTTGCGGCAATAGATGTGTGGCAAGACATGCTTATGGGACCAAGCCATGCGACGCCTATAGCATTAAAACGGGCAGGAATGGAATTAGCTGATTTAGACCTAGTCGAGATGCATGAAGCTTTTGCAGCGCAGGCCTTGGCTAATATGAAAATGTTTGGCAGTGACAAGTTTGCTAAAGAGCATTTAGGGCGAGATAAAGCCATTGGCGAAATTGATATGGCGAAATTTAATGTTATGGGCGGGTCACTTGCCTATGGTCACCCGTTTGCAGCAACAGGTGCTCGCTTAATTACCCAAACATTAAATGAATTAAATCGACGTGGTGGTGGTGTAGGGTTAACTACTGCTTGTGCAGCAGGTGGTTTAGGTGCAGCTATGGTAGTGGAGACAGATTAATGAATGACATGATTAATGATACGAATATCGATAAAGAAAATACGTTGAGCGCCTTTACCTTAGTTCGTCAAGAAAATGGCATTGCCCATTTAGTGATGGATGTTATTGACGACACCATGAACACACTAAAAGCTGAATTTGGTGAGCAAGTTGCTGAAGTATTAGCTGAGATCAAGTCAGATACAGCCATTACTGGTGTTGTGTTGTGCAGCGGTAAAAAGGACTCTTTTGTGGCAGGCGCTGATATAAATATGATCAACGACTGTCAAACTAAAGAAGAAGTGGTTGCACTTGCCCGTCAGGGACAAATGATATTTTCACAGCTGGAACAGCTCGCTGTACCTGTTGTCGCCGCCATTAATGGTGCTTGTTTAGGTGGTGGCTTAGAGCTTGCCATGGCATGTCATGCCCGTGTATGTAGTGATAGCCCCAAAACAGCACTAGGCTTACCTGAAGTACAACTTGGTTTATTGCCTGGCGGAGGCGGTACACAAAGGTTGCCCAAACTTGTGGGTGTTCAAAAAGCATTAGATATGATGCTAACGGGCAAGCAACTGAAAGCTAAGCAAGCTTTAAAGGCAGGTTTAGTAAATGATGTTGTGCCAAATAGTATCTTAATTGCTACGGCTGAAAAAATGGCTCTTGCTGGTAATTTTAAGCAAACAGTAAAATTTAAGTCATCTATGGTGAACAAGTTCCTTGAAGGAACTTCTGTTGGTCGTGGTATTGTTTATAAACAAGCCAAAAAGTCTGTTTTGTCAAAAACCAAAGGCAATTACCCCGCACCAGTTAAAATCATCAAATGTGTGAAGACCGGTATGGAGCAATCTCCAGCAAAAGGCTTTCAGGTAGAAGCTGAGCATTTTAGTGATTTAGTGATGAGCCCTGAGTCAGCTCAATTGCGTAACTTATTTTTTGCGACCACTGACATGAAAAAAGAACAAGGTGTTGCAGATGTTATGCCTAAAAAAATAACCAAAGCAGCGGTACTCGGTGGCGGCTTAATGGGCGGTGGTATTGCCTTTGTTACCGCAACAAAAGCAGGTATTCCAGCACGTATTAAAGATATTGCTCACCAAGGTATCAGTCATGCATTAAAATATAGCTTTGACTTACTTAATAAAAAAGTAAAACGTCGTTTTATACGTAAGAGCGAAATGCAAAAACAAATGGCGATGATAACTGGTAGTGTCGATTACTCAGGTTTTAAGGAAGTAGACATTGTTGTTGAAGCGGTATTTGAAAACCTTGAATTGAAACAAAATATGGTGTTAGAAGTTGAGCAGCATGCGAAAGAGTCAACCATCTTTGCCAGTAATACTTCAAGTTTGCCAATAGGAAACATCGCAGCTAAAGCAATTAGACCTGAAAATGTCATTGGTTTACATTATTTCTCGCCAGTAGATAAAATGCCTTTAGTGGAAATAATTCCTCATGATGGTACATCAGATCAAACAGTATCAACAACAGTGGCTTTTGCTAAAAAGCAAGGTAAAACGCCTATCGTAGTTAAAGATAAGGCTGGTTTTTACGTCAATCGTATTTTAGCACCCTACATGAACGAAGCAGCAATGTTACTACTTAGCGGCGAGCCAATCGATAAACTTGATAAAGCCTTAGTTAACTTTGGTTTCCCTGTGGGGCCAATGCAGTTACTCGATGAAGTTGGTATTGATGTTGGAGCTAAAATAGGACCAATTTTGCAAGCGGATTTAGGTGACAGGTTTGCTGCGCCGTCTGCTTTTTCTAAATTGCTTGATGATGGCCGCTTAGGTAAAAAGGCGGACAAAGGTTTTTACTTATATGGTAAAAACGCGAAGAAAGGCAAAAAGCAAGTTGATGAAAGCATCTATAGTTTATTGAACTTAAAGCCTTCAGGCAGTTTGTCTGCGGAAGAAATTGCTAAGCGTTGTACCTTTATGATGTTAAATGAAACGGCTCGTTGTGTTGATGAAGGTATAGTAAGAAATGCTCGTGATGGCGACATAGGTGCTATTTTTGGCATTGGCTTCCCGCCATTCTTAGGTGGTCCTTTACGCTATATTGACAAAATAGGCGCGCAATCGCTAGTTGCACAACTTTCACAGTGGGCAGAGTTACATGGTGAGCGCTATGAACCTTGTCAGGCTTTAATTGCTATGGCGGAGAGTGGCTCTAGTTACTATTAATTTATTTAAATAATATTTAGACTTTAAAGCGCTGACTCTGATGAGTCAGTGCTTTTTTTTGTCAAAAATTCATGAGTAACGATAATCGTTGTGCTTTTGAAAAAATTTCATTCCTTAGGACGTGTATGAATATTGAGATTACATTTAGTATGATGCAAAAATGATCCTAACTAAGGCAAGAATGCTCCCCATATACTGGCAATTAATTGCCAGTATATTTCGAAGTCGAATAGTCAAAATATTAAGATTTTGGTTGTGTCTATCAGCATATTTATTTATATTAGCGCCGATCTTTTTGCTGGGTTATATCTAGCATTGTTTTAAGACTAATTTGGAAGTATGACGTTGTTGCTTTTTTTATTATTTATAGCGTGCTTTAGTATGCTTTGTGGGATGTTTTTTTATTGTCAGGCAGTAATGACAGGTTTTGGCCGTAAACGTTGGACTATGGCTGGTATAGTGTTTGGCCCTTTGGTATGGCCAATGTTTATGATGAAAAAGCGCATGCAGCTAAATCGCTTGTTTGGCTTTGAGCAATTAATCTTTCGAGCTTGATGATGCTCGTTGAAGTCTTTGGGTTAGTATGATGAAGTTTGAGTAGTATGAGGTCTTTGATAAAGTTACTAACATCCATGTTAGGAATCTTTCTACTTCGACTTAAGTGTTATACTTAGGTACTAAAGTTTATGCGTATAGTTATGAATAACTTACGACCACCAAGTGTTGGCAGATGTTTCTTTTATTTCAATACGGGCAGCGATAGGGTTTGACTTTTTAGCTTTGCCTGAACTGAATAATGTTTTAAATAAATTGATCATTACTTAACCTCGGCTGAATCTATATTCTAACATCACCACGTCTGTGGCCTATACGAACATCACCACGTCTGTGACCGATACGAACATCTCCACGTCTGTGACCGATACGAACATCACCACGTCTGTGACCGATACGAACATCACCACGTCTGTGACCGATACGAACATCACCACGTCTATGGCCTGCATTTTCTATATCAAGGCTCTGAGTATCTATTACAGGGGCTGGTGAAGCAGCCATTGCCATTGAAAGAAGGATTGAACTAAACATGCACTTTTCCTTAAAATTATTGTTGATTAGTAATTAGCGCTTGTTAGTATGCTTAAATCATGCCATGAATACGGTGTTTGTTGTAGCCCTTTAACCGTGGTCTTTGTAGTAACTCAGTTGAAAGATAATTGATTGCATTAAACGAAAAATGCCATTACTAGAAAGTAACGGCATTTTTTTGACATGAGAATTGAATCGAACGTTTTAACTACTAAATGCAGTCGATTTGTTGGTGATTTTATGTGCCAGTAGATATTTTTGAAAGTGTTCAGTTGCTAGTGGCTTACTGTATAAGTAACCTTGTAATAACTCACAACGTAAACCAGACAAAAAGCTCAGCTGATTATTGGTTTCAACCCCTTCAGCAACAACATCCATTCCTAGGTTATGCGCAATAGTCACTATGGTGGCTACCATATTTCTGCCTTGCTCTGACTCTTCTATGTCATCAACAAACGCTTTATCAATTTTCAAGGTATTAAGTGGGAATTTTTTAAGGTACGCCAATGAAGAATAGCCAGTACCAAAATCATCGAGGGATAAATGAATACCCATAGCACGAATTTGTAACATGGTGTCTATCGCCGTTTGCGGCGAGTCCATTACGGTACCTTCGGTAATTTCTAATTCTAAATGTTTAGCGGGCAGTTGGCTTTCTTTCAATATATCCGATATTTGAGTGACTAGGTTTGATTGGGTAAATTGTACAGCAGATAAGTTCACCGCAACTCTCCCATCAAACAAGCCAGCATCAACCCACTTTTTAGTGGCGAAGCAAGCCTTTCTTAAGACAACTTCACCTATATCAATAATTTGCCCTGTTTCTTCAGAAACAGGGATGAAAACCAGTGGGCTAATAATGCCTTTACTTGGTGTTTCAAAGCGAACAAGCGCTTCCATTCCTGCAATTTTACCTGTAGCAATTTCAATTTTAGGCTGATAATAAACGGAGAAGGAATCATCTTTTAAACCGTGACGAATTAAACTTTCAATTTGCAAGCGCTTAACGGCTTGTTTGTTCATCGATTCACTGAAAAATTGATATTTATTACCACCACTGTCTTTTGCATGATACATAGCAGTATCCGCATTTTTCAATAGCTCATGTCCGGTAATGCCATCTTCTGGGAATAGTACTATGCCTATACTGCTATAAAGGACTATTTCTTGATTCTTTATTTTAAAAGGTTGGGCGACAGTTCGTAATATGTCCTTAGCTAACGAGGTAATGGTATGAATGTCATTAGTGCCTTCAATAATAATACTAAATTCATCGCCACCTAAACGGTAAACTGTGTCTTGTTTACGCCCTAAAAGCAACATACGTTGGGCTACTTGGCACAAAATAGCATCACCAATTTGATGGCCTAAAGAGTCATTAATTTTTTTAAAGTTATCTAAATCAAACACCAGTAAAGCATGGCTAATATTATTTTTAACTAGGCGGGCTTGGTTCGCTTGAAAATATGAACGATTTGGCAAGCCAGTAAGTGTATCTGAACTGGCTAGTTTTCTTAGCTCAGCTTCTGTTTCTTTACGCTTTGTAATGTCTGAAAAAACGCCAACAAAATGAGATATATTGTTATTTTCATCGTGAATGATGTCGATGTTTAAATCAGTTAAGTACTTACTGCCATTTGCGCGTAAGCTCTCTATTTCACCATGCCAACTACCTTTAGTGATTAAATGCTTCTTAATGTTTTGGGTGAAACTAGTAGGATATTGACTAAAGATCATCGAACGGCCAACCATTTGGCTTCGCTCTTTACCGGTTATGCGTTGAAAGGCCTTATTAACATCGACAGCAACAAATTGACGGTCGTAAATGACGACCGCATCAGATATATTTTGAATGCAGCGTGCGAACAGCTTCAAGCGTTCTTCTGCTTTTTTAATTTGGCTTATATCTTTTAATGTGCCTGTCATACGGGTGGGGGTGTTACCCTCATCACGCTCTACGACTTTACCTCTGTCTAATATCCAAACCCAACGATTATGCTTGTTTTTAACGCGATAGGTAGCCTCGAAATGTTCAGTTCTTTCGGCAAAGTGCTCTTCTAAAGTTCTCTTTACTCTAGCCAAGTCGTGTTGATGGATATTACTTTGGATTTGACCTAAGCTATTTTTTTCATTACTTCTATTTCTTGTGCCATCTTGGGGGAACTCCAAAATTCCCCAAATGTTTGAGCGGTATATTTTATCGGTAACAATATTCCAATCCCACATTTCATCGCCGCTACCCCAAAGAGAAAGTTTTAGACGTTCTTCACTTTCCTTTATTTGAGAATTATAAAGCTGTTTATTTCTATATTGTTGAAATACGTATGTTAGAAATAATAGGGTAAGTAATGCATAGACAATAAGCATGGCGGTTGATGACCACCACGGAGGAAGAATTGAAACGTTTAGGCGGCTAGTTTGAGGTTTGTTAGGCTGATGAAGATCATAAGCTTGCACTTCAAAAACATAATCTCCAGGACTTAAATTAGTGTAGGTCGCTCTATTATTACTGTTGCCAGTATCTATAGCAGCATCAATCCAATCTTTTTCCAACCCAATAAGGCGATAACGATATCTCAATTGACTAGATAATTTAACATTTGGAGAAGTAAATTCGAAACGTATCGGGGATTGTTTATAGGCTAGCTCTATTTTTTCTAATGAATTCAATTGTTTTCTTATTGTAGTGGTGTTGCTGTCTAAGTTTTTGTTATTGCTAGATAATATTTTTACTTTTTTATTTACAACATACAAGTTGGTAAATGTTGGTTTTGAAATACTCGGCTTAATTTGTAGCAATCTTTCGGGCGAAAAATGATAAACCCCATTTGGACCACCTAAAAATATTTTATCTTGTTGGGAAATGAAAGAAGAGAACAGTATGAATTGAGGGGTATTTAAACCAAAATCTGTACCAAAAGAGATCGTTTTTTTAGATAAAGGGTTAATCATCATTATACCAGAATGAGTGGCTAACCAGGCATTCTCTTTTTCATCAACTAGTATCGATGAGATATGAGTTCCCTGTAACTTACTAACATAATTTAAACTCTCAGTTCGGTTGTTTTCTATATTAATTAAAATTAACCCTTGTGAGTCAAGGCTCAACCAGATCCAGTTTTTACTAATTTGAAAATGAACTATTTTTTGACTTTTATAAGCGTTAGGGATAGTCAGTTTTTTATCTGAAAATAATTGATTTTTAGTATCGAATAAAACGATTTCATTTTCATCGGAATTAAGCCACAAGTTATCATTTTTATCTTTTTGCATATTAGCTAATTTAACCTTTTCTTGAAACGGAAATTGGCTAAACTTTTGGCTTTCAGTATTGTACTTGGTTAATAGCCCAGTGCTATCAATGTAATAAACACTATTTCTAATCTTGATAAGTTGTTTTTGAGGATTGCTGGCTTCTTCAATATTTAGTTTTTGGTGTGCGACTAACGCTTTTGTTTTAAAATCGTAATTGAAAAGCTTTCCACTTTCTGTATATAACCACAAACTATCATTTGTTGAAGGTAGAACTTGCCTTATTCTTTCACCTAATTGAAGATTTACATCTACGATATCGTCAGAATTATCTAATTTTAATAACCCATGCTGTTCAGTAGATAACCAAATAGTTCCATCGTTCGTTTCCGCAAAGGATTCCACTCTATAGTTTTTATTCGCTAGTCTGTGATCAATTATAGAAGCTAGAGGTGAGTATTTAATAATACTACCGCCATAACTTGCTAACCACATATTGTCATTATTATCTTTATGGATATCCATCAACCAGTTTTCGCTAATTGAAGAAGAGTTATTTTCTCTTTGGTAGCTATCTACTTGGCTATTTACTAAGTTAATGGTATTTAAACCATTTTGTGTGGCGAGCCAAATGTGTGTTTCATCGAACTGCTCAATTGCTCTGACATTATTTGATAGTAAAACTTGACTATCGTCATTATTCTTTGGTAACGACGTAAGATGCGAGATGATTTGATAATTTTCATTAAGAATAAATAATCCATTATCAGTAGCCAACCAATATTGATTATCAATAGCTTTCATATCAAACAAGGCATTAGCATCGATAGAGACTTTAAATTTATTTTGATTCTTTAATGAGCCAATGTAGTTTTTATTTTTGCTAAGTAAATGTATGCCTTTATCAAAAGTTCCTAACCAATAATTTTCTTTTTTATCTTGAAAAATAGTCTTAATTTCACGAATTCTATCATTGTAATTTCGTACATTGATTCGTTCAAACTTTAAATCATTGGCACTACTGTTTAATGATAGCGTATGTAAGCCTTCGGTAGTTGATATCCAGAGTAAAGGAATTTTTCCTGCAATTGCGGCGGCTTTGTTTTGATAAATGTCCCAAATTACATTGTCTTTTAAGGATGACTGATCGTTAGGTTTGTTTAGAAAATTATCAAAATTATCGAATTCCAAGTTGTAGCGGCTTAAACCATTACGTGTACCAATCCATAGAGTATTTTCACTATCAATAAAAATTTTACGAATGAAATTATCAGCAATTGAATGCGAATCATTGATGTGGTGCCGATAAGTAACAAAATTGCTACCATCAAAACGATTTAGACCATCTTCAGTGGCAAACCAAATAAAGCCTTGGTGGTCTTGAGTAATACTAAATACATTAGAATTAGATAAGCCATGCAGGGTTGATAGCTGGCTAAATTTTAATAAGTTGTCGTTAGATTCTATGATTGTTTCAGGTGAAGCGTTTATCACTTGAACATTATTGGCAGCATGTAATGAGACAGAGTTTAAAAGAGCGATACAGCATAGGAAAAAAGTTGCGAGATGCGATGATGTTTTAACTAAAACATTTGGAGAACGATAAAAAGTATAAAGCTTTAAAAAATATGAAAGCACAGCCAACCTAGCTCAATCTAATATAAAGGCGAAGGAGATATTATTATTAGATTTTTATTATTAAAAGAATACAAAAACATACGACAGACCATTAAAAGTCATGCGTCGCATGAAGTCAACTTTTGTTGTCATTGAATTTTCGTCTAAATATACTTTTATATCGGCAGTATTAGTATTTTCTTTCACTTTTTTTATTAAAATCATCTGCTTCGATTACATTTCGTATATTTATTTCTTTGATAACTTTTTCAATAAAATTGGCATCACTTGTTGGCATAGACGTAAGAACAACTCTATCGGGATTGGATGTTGCCATTAGCTGGCTACTGATAAAGTTTTTAACTTGCTCAAAGTCTAAAGATAAAATAGCAGTGACTAGCTGTTCTTTGTGAGTGAACAACAAGTCCTTGTTGCATATCGCTGCCCAAAAACGCTGACTTTTTATTCGTAAATTATTGTCTTTTTCTTGTAATTGACCTGCTAATCCGTGAATAAGGTGAGACCAGTTTTCTTCAGAAAGGTCTTGCAACATTGTTAAACTATCAATAATAAAGTCATCAATAGCTTTTGTGAGGGCAATGGCGTCCGTATGTGGTGATTGAATGTAAAAAGCGACTCCGGGATATCTGTTTATTGGCACATAACCAACGCCCACCAAATAACCGTACTGTTTTTCAGTACGCATCTCTTGGAAGAATAATGGCGATAATAAATGGCTAGTTACCATAGCTAATGCGATTAAGTTGTCATCTCTTGTTGGTAAAGGAGTATAAACAACTGTAGCATGATCATGTTCGGGAATTGTCAGTGGTAAAATAAAACTGTTTTTGTTGCTTATATCAATGACAGGGCATTGCACAGCGTTTTCATGACTATATTTACCTTTAAAAGCTTGCTTAATATTTAGCACAATGTTGTTAGCATGTTCAACAAGCCAATTGCCATGAATTAGCACTTCTAGGGTGATGTGCTGAAAAAGTTGTTCGATAAAATTTTGGTATTGTGTAAAGTTTATATTAGCTAAAGCCTTGGCTAAGTCATCAGAGCACGGGTTGTTAGGCTGCATCATCGAACTCAGGGTAGAAAATAGCTGTGAAATAGATTTACTTTTATCACTATTTTGCCAGTGTTTTATTAATTGCTGTTTAAATAAGTCAAAATTTTCTTGGTTAATATCGTGATGCTTTAATCGGTATAAGAGTTTTTCTAATAACTGGGGCTGATTTTCACTAATGCCTGAAATTTGCAAGGTTATGCCACCTTGGTGAGCGTATAGGTGGTAATGAATACAAGCTAACTCGGCATCATAATTTTCTTCAACTACAGTATTGGTATATAAGTCAACAAATAAGCGGGTCATTGCGATATTATCAATGCTTGCTATTGAGAAAGGTGAGTCTATACCTAGGTAAATATAACCTTTAGGTACTTTAAAGGTAGTATCTTGCTTATACCAAACGGCTAAACCGCTTGTGTCTTCTATTTTTCTGGGTAAAGTGCTTTTCTCTTCGTTTGCGTAAACGTGAGGGTTTCCTGTTATATAAGGGTTTTCTTCAGGTAAAAATAAGCTTCTATTGGCTTTGTAGTTTTGCTGGTTTGGCGTTGATAACGCTCGCCATTGATTTAACTTATCTTTAGATATATCTCGAATATGATAAGGAACTTGATACCAAAAACTTGTTTTTGAGGAAGTGTTCTTCTGACTGATATGAAGGATTCGAACATTGTCAGCATTTAAATAGTGTAATAGATGTGTGATGTTTTCATCATTCATGCCTGACATGATGTAATCACCGAAAATGTAATCTTCACATGGGTAGTGTTGCATATTGATAACAAGTTGACTGACATTGTCTAATGGGCTGGTTTTTTCATGGTAAGTAAATGACAACTCGGCGATAGCTTGTTTTTCTTGATAATAATAATGGGGAAGTTTGTTAGATTTTAATAAACCAATATAAGAAAAAACAATGGCAACTATATCATCAATATGATCTTCGCCAAGTTCAGTTAATGTAATACTGACATTAAAATCCTTAAAGTTAGAGCCATTAATACCTGAGCCTGCTGTTAAACCTAGTGCCCACTGTTCTTGCTTTAATTTGGCCAAAATACTACCTGCACCTTCATGGCCAATTAAATAAGCCAATACCGACTCAGGTTTGTCTTGGTAGTATTTATCTATGCTTTCCATTGCGAAACTAATAATTAACTGATGATCATTTTTAACCGGCTGTACATCAATATAAATTCCTAGATGTTCAGGCAAATATAATGGCTCAGTAATTTCCTTCAATGCCAAACCATTATTTTTAATATCTCCAAACATTGTTATTGCTAAATTTTCTAATTCAGCTAAAGGTTGCGGGCCCTCTATGGCAAGTGTCATATAACTTGCTTGATAATAACGCTCGAAAAAATCGCTGAGTTCGGCGCTAATACTCTTGCCACCTCTATCGGCCAGAGTATCAACGTTTCCTACTGAAAATTGAGAAAAAGGATGTTGTTGATTGATGGTTTCTTTATGGACATCATATAAACGTCGCACATCATCTTTGAGTTTTAATTTAAATTCAGCTTCAATGTTTTTACGCTCTTTGACAATAAATTCATCCGCTAATAAAGGAGATATAAAAAATTGACTGAAACGATCTAAAGCTTCATTAAAGTGTGTGTGATGTATGTCAAAGTAAAAGCAAGTATGCTCAGTTGCTGTCCAAGCATTATTACTTCCACCGTGTTGACTGATAAATTTTTGATACTCGCTACCATCCGGATACTTTTCGGTACCCAAAAATAACATATGTTCAAGAAAGTGTGCGAGTCCTTGTCTATCTTGAGGATCATTAAAGTGGCCAGCATTTACGGCTAGCGCTGCAGCGCATTTATCTGTTTCTTCATTATTAACCAATAAAACCCGTAAACCATTGCCCAAGGTAAGAGATTGATATTTTTTAAAATCATTTGGACTTTGCTTCAATGCATGGCTCCTGATGTTGACTGATAGAAAAATGAAAAGCAGTCGGGTGATTGTTAATAAACCTATCTAAATTACCTTATGGAATAAGTAGAGTCTATTTTATTCTTAACAGTTAATATAAAAAGCTTATAGATTCTATTACTATAGCCGGAAAAAAGACAACCGCGGAAGTTTATCCACTCGATATGCGGGAGAAAAAATGAAAATATTTATTATGCGTCACGGTGAAGCTGCTAACATCAAAGGAAATGACTCTCTCAGACCATTGACAGGTCATGGCATGCGGGAAGCAGAAAAGATGGGATCTTGGTTGGTAAGTTGTGAACCAAAGTTACAACATATTTTTGTTAGCCCATATCTGAGAGCACAGCAAACAAGTACAAAAGTGTTTGATGCCTTAGCAAAGGCAAAATTACTACATGGTATCAATCTAGAAACTATAGACTTCATTACCCCTGCTGGAAATGCGAGTCAGGTTCATGATTTTATTGATGGCTTAATTAAAGTTAATGAGTACTTGTCAGCAGCAGGTAAGGACGATGACAATGTCGCTATTTTACTTATCTCGCACATGCCTTTTGTCAGTTATTTAGTTGCCGAGCTTACCGGTTCGTTAAATATGCCAATTTTTTCAACGGGTTCAGTCGCTGTTATTGATTATAATATTGAAGAGATGCAAGGTAAATTAGTAGAAATGATGTCGCCAGCTAAAATGCAGCACTAGTCAAAACTCAAGCTTAGCTTTTGTTAAACTTATCTTTAAGTTCAATTAGCGCTAATAAAGCGCCATCGCCACCCCATTCTAAAGGTGCTTGATGGAAAGCCATAACGTCAGGATGCTGAACTAGCCAATGAGGCACTTTGTTTTTTAATATTCTTGAGCCTAAGCCATGAATAATACAAATACATTGAGCATGTTCTTTTTGACAAGCATATAGTAGTGCGGCTATTTCTTGTTTAGCTTGCTGTTGATCGAGGCCATGAAGATCTAAAATGAGATCGGGGCTATAAAAGCCCCTGCGTAAATTTTTTGCTTCAAAGCTATCAACATCGACTCTGACGTATTTCATAGGCCCTTGTTTATTTAAATTAGGCTCAAATTCATCAGAAAAATGAAATTGAGCCAAGGCTTTATTATTACTTCTAAGCGAATTTTTAGACTGAGAGAGGCTTTTAGGCTTGCTGACTTTTTTATCAAAGTGTATGGTGTCCACTTTTAAGGGCTTTACCTTACCAATAGCTTGTTGAAAAAGCATTTCATCATCAGAATCTTTTGTTTTCTTTGGCGTGTTTTTCATTATCATGTTTGCATTTTAAGGTAATTTGAAATTATCTGCTAGTCTATCTATAGCTTTAAGATTTTACCTGTTAATAATAGGAATATAACGTGAGTGAATTAACTTTAGTAACAAATCAATTACATACGGTTGCCGATTACTGCCGCTATGGTGCAACTTTATTCAATCAGGCTGAGCTCTTCTATGGACATGGTAGCGATAATGCTTTTAATGATGCCTATATTTTAGTGATGTATGCTTTGTCATTACCAAATGATATCGACGATAGTATTATGACTTGTAGATTGGTTGAATCAGAAAAGCAAAATATTTTAGCGTTGTTTTCGCGTCGTGTTGAGGAGCAAGTACCTGTTGCTTATATAACGAATGTAGCATATTTTGCTCAATTACCTTTTTATGTTGATGAGCGCGTGTTAATTCCACGATCGCCAATTGCAGAGCTTATTGAAAATCAATTTTTTCCTTATATTGAAGCCAATAACGCACCTAAGCGTATTTTAGATTTATGCACAGGTAGTGCTTGTATTGCAATTGCTTGTGCAAGTTACTTTAGTGACGCTGAAGTTGATGCAGTTGACTTGTCTGTTGATGCACTAAATGTTGCTCAAATAAATATAGAAAATCACGGGCTTAGTGAACATGTTATTCCAATTAAATCTGATGTTTTTTCTGGGGTTGAAGGGCAAAAGTATGATTTAATTGTTTCCAATCCACCTTATGTCGATCAGCAAGATATTGATAGTTTACCTCAAGAATATCTTCATGAGCCAGAAATGGGCTTGGGTAGTGGTGAAGATGGGTTAGATATTGTACGTGTGATATTAGCGCAAAGTGCTCAGCACCTTAACCCTAATGGTTTGCTTTTTTGTGAAGTAGGTAATTCACAAAGCCATGTTAAAGCGTTATATAAAAATGTACCTTTTACTTGGCTTGACTTTGAACGCGGTGGTCACGGTGTATTCATGCTATCAAAAGCGCAATTAATTGAGCATGCGGCAGTTTTTGTTGCAGCGCTTAAAGATAATAAATAAATTAAATAGACGTTGGAGTTATAATGTCAGGCAATACCTTCGGAAAATTATTTACGGTAACCTCTTTTGGTGAAAGCCATGGCTTAGGCTTGGGGGCAATTATTGATGGTTGCCCGCCTGGTATTGAATTGTGTGAAGCTGATTTACAAGGGGATCTTGATAGACGTCGCCCGGGTCAGTCACGTTTTACCACCGCGAGAAATGAAGCAGATAAAGTCAAAATAATGTCAGGTGTTTTCGAGGGAAAAACTACTGGTACTCCTATTGGGTTAATTATTGAAAACACTGATCAACGCTCTAAAGATTACGGTAACATAGCGCAAAGTTTTCGCCCAGGTCATGCCGATTACACTTATACGCAGAAATATGGCATCAGAGATTACCGTGGAGGCGGGCGCTCTTCAGCGAGAGAAACTGCCATGCGTGTTGCCGCAGGTGCAGTAGCGAAAAAGTTTTTGTGGCAAAAGTTTGGTATGAAAGTACAAGCTTGTGTCAGTCAAATTGGCGCTATTATAGCAACGGATATTGATGGCTCACCGCTTGATTTTCAAAAAATAAACTGGACTGAAGTTGAGCAAAATCAATTCTTTTTTCCTGACCACAGTAAACTTGAGCAATTAGATCAACACTTACGTGATGTTATGCGTAGTAAAGACTCTATTGGCGCTAAAGTTAGTGTTGTTGCCAGTAATGTGCCTGTGGGGTTAGGCGAGCCAATATTCGATCGACTAGATGCTGAAATTGCTCATGGTTTAATGAGTATTAATGCCGTTAAAGGCGTTGAAATTGGCGATGGCTTTGCTGTTGTTAATCAAAAAGGCTCAGAGCATAGAGATGAATTAACGCCACAAGGTTTTGATTCTAATCATGCTGGTGGGGTATTAGGTGGCATTTCATCAGGCCAGAACATTATTGCCCACCTTGCTTTGAAACCAACATCAAGTATTGGTGTTAGCGGTAAAACAGTTGATGCTAATGGTGATGCAACTGACATAATTACGCGAGGTAGACATGATCCATGTGTGGGTATTCGCGCAGTTCCCATTGCAGAAGCAATGCTTGCGCTAACCTTAATGGATCATTACTTACGTCATAGAGCGCAAAATGCAGATGTTGTTTGTGCTACCCCTATAATTACTAAAAGTTAAATTGTTTTTTTGTACGTTAACGTTTGATGTAGTGTCGGAAAGGTAGGCATAGTTTTGTCATTATTTACCCGGCTCTCTTCAAGCTATTTTTTCTATTTTGCCATCCTCGGCTTAATTTCTCCTTATCTTTCTGTTTTCCTTGATGGAAAAGGCTTTAACTCTCTTGAGTTAGGTGAAATATTTGCCATCCTTACTGCGACCAAAATAATTGCGCCTAGCCTTTGGGCCATTTTAGCGGACAAAACAGGTAAACAGTTACTGATTATACGCCTTGGCGCTTTGTTGGCTTTATTTAGCTTTATACTCTTGTTTTGGCTAGATAGTTTCTGGTCTATCAGTATCTGTTTAGCATTTTTCAGCCTATTTTGGACGGCAATTTTACCCCAACTTGAAGTCCTAACGCTCAACTCCGTACGACGTAGTAGCAAAATTTACGCACGTATCCGGTTATGGGGGAGTTTAGGCTTTATTGCTTTAGCTGTATTTGCAGGACAGGTGATGGAGTACTATCAGCAACTTGATTTAAGCAATGCTCATTGGTATTCATTTACTGAGGCTTTTATCCTCATGGGTACTGCCATTCTGGTGTTTTTATTATTATCAACACTTTTTATTAAACCTCAACGAATGGCTAAAAGTATTCAGAAAGAACCTTTAGCAATCAGCAGCAAATTAATGTCGCCTCGATTTGTGGTTTTTTTTATTGCAGGTTTGCTTTTGCAAATTAGCTTCGGGCCGTATTATGGTTTTTTTGCACTGTTTCTGCGTGATTTATCCTATTCAGGTTTTGCCGTTGGTTTGTTGATTTCACTTGGTGTGGTTGCTGAAATTTTAATCTTTATTTTTGCTAGTTATTTCTTTAAGTCTTTTTCATTAAAAGCGTTATTGGTTTTTAGTTTAGTTGTGACTGCCATTCGCTGGGCATTAGTAGCATTATATGCAGACTCTATTTGGTTATTAGCCTTTACACAATTAATTCACGCGGCAAGCTTTGCACTATTTCATAGTGCATCGATGATTTTCATTAGTAACCATTTTACCAGTTGTCAGCAATCTCGAGGGCAAGCTATTTATTTAGGTGGTGTTTATGGCGTTGGCGGCGCCATAGGAGCTTACGTAGCAGGCATTTTATGGTTAGATGGTCTAGGAGCTGATACCGCTTTTATAACGGCTAGTGCTGCTGCTTTACTTGGGGCTACCTTGATGATGCTTTTACCAAAAGTTGAACCGGTAAAATAAAAAAGCCCAGTCAATGACTGGGCAAAAAAACATAAACAAAGGAAAACATGAATTTAATTTTAAACAATAAAGCGCTAACTCTTGCTGAGTAAGCTATTACCATTTATTGCTATTTTTCTTGATTTTAATGCCTCTGGAATTTCTCTTTGTAAATCCACGTGCAATAAACCGTTCTCCATGTATGCACCTACCACTTTTACATGTTCTCCTAGCTGAAATTTTCTTTCGAAATTTCGTTCAGCGATGCCTTGGTGTAAAAATTTACGTGCTATTTTATTTTCTTTGTTACCGTCGGTACTATTTGCAATTTGAGCTTTAGTGCCAACGATAACTAAACTGTTGTCTTTTGATTCAATATCAATATCTTGCTCGCTAAAGCCAGCCACAGCCATAGTAATTCTGTATTGATCTTCAGCCAGAAGTTCAATGTTGTATGGAGGGTAAGATGATTGTTTGTCGGCGCGAGAAGCTTTGTCTATTAATCCAGCTAAATGATCAAAACCGATAAATGAACGATAAAGTGGGCTGAAATCTGTCGATGTACGCATAATAAAATATCCTAATAATTAGCAATAATAGTATTATTTTAAGCAATAAGTTTTATCGATTATATTTATTAAATCCGCTACTTTTACCAACTAGGTTGCCTAAAAGCTCTTGTACTTGCGTTTTATAAATAAACGAACTGTTACTCATTGTTAAAATAAAGCTGCCTTTCAAATGAACAGGCAATGAGTTTAATGTAGCCCCTTATGGCGACTACATTATTAAAGATGGGAACAGAGTTTTGTTTTTCAAGGCATAAATAAAAAATAATTTTAGCGTATTGATTTTACTGTGTTTATTTTTCTTCGGTTGTTGCTGGTTCAGATGGTTTATTACTTTCAATAACAATGACCGGGGCTATATTTTTTACTGCCGTTAATGCACTGGCATAATCTGGATGCTCAGAAATATTCGCCACTAACTCTTTGTATTTTACTTTTCCTTGGTTATCTATAATAAAAATAGCACGTGTTAATAAGCCCATATCTTTGATGATTAAGCCATATTTTTCACCAAAATCGCGCCAAACAGAATCGGAAAGTACTTTCACTTGATCAACATTCTCAACCTTGCAAAAGCGTTTTTGAGCAAAAGGCAAATCATTGCTAATAGTTATCAATGTAATATTTTTAGGCAGTTTTGTTGCTTCCTCATTGAAACGTTTTGTTTGTATCGAACAAACACCCGTATCTAAGCTTGGCACAACTGATATTAAAACAGTTTGTTCTTTAAAGTCAGACAATTGAATGGGGGCAAAGTTTTTGTCGACCACTTTAAAGTTAGGCGCTTGCTCACCAACATCAACTTGAGTTCCTAACAAAGTTACAAACTTACCATTAGCTTTAACGAGATTTTGTGTATGTACTAACTGAGGCTGACTAAATGCTTGCGCATTGAAAGCTAAGGTAATATTAGTGAAAAATAATGCAAATATAAGAGGCTTTAGGGTAGATAATTTCATCATTAGTTGGAATAATTAGGGTTAAAAAATAAGTCTACCGTTTTTCTTAGAAAATTTCTGCATTAATTTATCTAAATACCTGTAAAGTTATTGAAGAATAACCTATTGTTTATAGTAATGCCGTTTAGTTATTACTATGAATAAAACGGCCGTTTTATTTTTGTTAAATTTTATTTTCAAAGGTGATGCCTTATATGTCAACTAAGCTGCTAATTTGTGATGACTCAAATATGGCGCGTAAACAACTTGCCCGGTCATTGCCAGATGATTGGGATGTGGAAATTAGTTTTGCCACTAACGGGGTCGAAGGAATAGAGGCAATTAAAGCAGGTAAGGGAGATGTTTTATTACTTGATTTAAACATGCCTGAAATGGATGGTTACCAGGTACTTGAAGCAATATTAGCACAAGACCTACCAACCTTAACGATAGTCGTCTCTGGTGATATTCAACCTGAAGCACATAAACGTGTGACAGGGTTAGGTGCATTAGATTTTATTCAAAAGCCAGTTAATAAAGAGAAGCTAACTGAGGTTTTACTCGCTTACGGTGTTTTTACTAAAGCAGAGCCGAATAATGATAACGCAGCAGGCTCTTCTGCTAGCATTTTAGTAGCCTCTGAAAGTGATCAACAGGTTGAAAAAAGGTCGAAACCAGCGCCATTAAAAATTGAGCCAGTGGTGATGTCTGCCGCTAAAAGTGAACCTGTGCTTAGTCTTTCTTCCGATTTACGTGATTGCTACCAAGAGATTTCTAATGTTGCCATGGGGCGTGCCGGAGATTTGTTAGCGCGACTACTCGATGTTTTTGTTGAACTGCCTATTCCTAATGTTAACTTTATAGAAGTAAGTGAACTTAGAATGGCACTAAAAGATGTTGAAGCAAACGAAAGTACCTCCGGAATTTGCCAAGGCTTTATTAGCGCAGGTATCTCAGGCGAAGCATTACTTATTTTAAATGACTCAAGCTTTAAAGATGTTGCGTCGTTGATGAATTATCAATATGACGAAGATGAGGGCACTGAATTAGAGTTATTGATGGATTTAGCAAATGTGTTGATTGGTGCTTGTTTGAAGGGCATTTCAGAACAACTTGATATAGATTTTAGCCAAGGTCATCCTGTGGTTTTGGGGCAACATAGAAAGATTTCTGAATTGATTGCAAATAACGCCAGTAAGTGGAAAAAGACATTAGCGATTGAAATTAGCTATAGCATTGAAAATTATCCAATTAAATGTGACTTACTCTTATTGTTTACTGAACATTCTATGCAGACACTCAACAATAAGCTTACTTACTTATTAGAATAAACTTAGGTTATACCAAAAGGTAGTTACTTTAAGTATCAGCTCTTACAAAAAAATGGGATTGGCCATGTCGTTAGAAACATCGCAATTAAATGAATTACACTGGTTGATGGAGATGCTTCACAACATTGATGTTGGCTTAGTGGTATTAGATAAAGACTATAAGGTGCAGATATTTAATGGTTTTATGGAAAATCATAGTGGACTCTTGCCAAGAGAAGTAAAAGACAAATCACTTTTTGAGCTATTTGATGAAGTACCCCAAGAGTGGTTCGAACGCAAAGCTGAATCGGTATTTCTGTTAAAGAATAAAGCTTTTACTATATGGGAGCAACGCCCTTATTTATTCAAGTTTGATAGTTATAGACCCGTCACAGGTAGTGCGGATTTTATGTATCAAAATACTACGTTCATCCCTTTACTTTCTTCAACCGGTGACGTGAGTCACTTATGTTTACTTGTTTATGATGTAACGGACAATGCCATTCATAAAATGAGCTTAGAAAAAGTGAATAAAGAATTGGCCATTCTCAGCCAAACTGATGGTTTAACTAAGCTTTTTAATCGAACTCATTGGGAAAACTGTTTACAAGCAGAATATAAGCGTTGGACGCGAAGTCAACATTCAAGCTCATTGGTTATGTTAGATATTGATCATTTTAAAAATGTTAATGATACCTATGGCCATATGGTGGGTGATGAAGTGATACGTCATATTTCGGCGCTAATTCGAGAGCATGTTCGTGAAACAGACGTGTCCGGTCGTTATGGCGGCGAGGAGTTCACCATCTTACTGGCAGATACGCCTTTGAAAAGTGCTTATGTTTTTGCAGAACGCCTTCGCCGAGAGGTAGAAGCGGCTATAGTTAAATATAACGATATTGAATTAAAATATACTATAAGCTTAGGAATTGCTGAGGTAGAGCCAAGTATTAAAAACTATGAAGCTTGGATAGAATGTGCTGATGCTGCTTTATATAGCTCGAAAGAGAATGGTCGAAATAAAGTGAGCTTACACCCAAAACAATCTTAAACGTTGCTTTGGCTACTAAGTAGTTTCATTCAAACTTCTTTTCAAAACTGTTTGTAACGGTACAGTTTAACACTTACAACCTTTAGCAACGGCTAAGGGAAGTAATACCATGAGTAGTAAAATCAACCTAGGCCATTGACTATAAGGTGTTTCCCCTATAACTAACGGTACTTCTGCTCGAAGCACTTGCTCTTCAAATTGAGGAATGCGTGCAATAAAGTTGCCTTTATGGTCTACGACGGCAGTAATACCGTTATTTGTAGCTCTTAGTAATGGCCTTCCGAACTCTAACGCACGCATCCTAGCTATTTCCATATGTTGATGAGGTCCATGTGAGTCACCAAACCAAGCGTCATTACTAACGGTTAATAATAGGTTGGTTTGATTATTTAGGTTAGCGGAGAGTTGGTGTGCAAAGGCTATTTCAAAACAAAGTAAAGGCAATATGTTAATATTTTTGGCAATGAGGTTCTTTTGTACATACTGACCTCGAGTAAATGATGACTGAGGTAAATTAAACAAGGGCGCAAGTGGTCTCAGCCATTCTTGAAAAGGCACAAATTCACCAATGGGCAGTAAGTGGTTCTTTGAGTAACGATTACTATGGTTATAAAAATAACCTAGCTCATCCTTTGATTGTTTAACCCCCAGTGTTATTAAACTATTGAAATATTCTCTACTTTCAAAGTTATAGTTAAGAATACCCGTGATAATGGCACTGTCGTTTAGTAACGCCGCACGGTTAACAGTTGTTAAATAATCTTGTACTTCTGGCTCCATCGCTGGAATAGCTGATTCTGGCCAAATAATAATATCCGCATCAAAATTAATACGAGTCAGATCTAAATATTTGAGCATAGTGGGCCACTCTTGCTCTGGCATCCACTTTATAGATTGTGCAATATTTCCTTGCACTAAAGCTACTTTTGTTTTTTCACCCGTTGTTTTTACCCAGTTGGCTTTTGATAAGAAGAAGCTTAACATGCCAATAGCTAAAATGACGATTAAAGGCAGAGTTGACATAACTTTACTTTGGCGTTTCAGGCCATGAAATAGTTTAACTAGGCAAAGATTAAAAGTAATGACGATTGCCGTTAACCCTACCTCGCCAATGACCGGAGCAAAAGCAGCGAGAGGACTATCAATTTGACTATAACCTAAAGAAAGCCAGGGAAAACCTGTTAAAAAGATACTGCGTAAATATTCACTTAATAGCCATAAAGGTGGTAATAGCCATAAATTTAGCCGCTTATTTTTAGAGAGGCGACTAGCTAAATATGCGGTAAGGGCAGGGAATAATGCTAAATATAAGCATAACAATAACATTAGGCTTATTGAAATAATTAAGGGTAAGCCGCCAAATTGATCAATACTGACATGAACCCAGCTAATGCCGCTAGCAAACCAACCAAAGGCAAACATTCCGAATAGCTTAGCTGATTTTATTGGGGCTTGATGTTGAGCTTGATGAAATACAATGGCAGGTATGAAAAGTGTTAAATACCACTGTGAGAATGGCGCATAAGCAAGGGTCATGCTTATACCTGCTAGAAAGCAAAGCCAATACTTCTTATTACTTAACAAACTTTTAATACGTGAAAAAAATGTTATGAATTTGCTACTAATCACTCACTTTTCCATTGATGTTATGCTTTTTAGCAACAGTGACCTGCAGCATTTGCATACGCCTAGTGTCGGTGGTAACAACTTTAAAATCAAAGGGGGCTAAATTTACTTGCTCTCCCTTTTGCGGCATATGATTTAATTGCTGTAGAATAATGCCGGCAATAGTATCTGCGGATTTTTCATCGAAATCACTATTAAAGTAGTCATTAAAATCAGCAAGTTCTGTTAATGCACGTACCAAGTAGACATTACCAGCGAGCACTTTAATATCTTCTTCAATTTCATCATCAGTTTCATCTTCAATTTCACCAACAATTTGTTCCAGAATGTCTTCTATGGTAATAACACCCGAAATACCACCATATTCATCGGCAACTAGCGCCATATGATACCGGTTTGAGCGAAACTCCTTTAATAAAGGCTCGACCTTTTTACTTTCGGGCACAATGATCGCGGGACGGATAATATCATTTAAGCTAAACTCACCCTCAATGTTGTTAAAACCAAAGGCGAGTAAGTCTTTGGCTAATAGAATGCCATCAACATGATCAATATCTTCATTAACGACCGGGAAACGTGAGTGACCAGACTCTAATATTATAGGTAAGAACTCATCAAGGTTTTGATTTCTATCAATGGTCACCATTTGTGAGCGTGGGATCATAATATCACGGACGCGCATTTCTGATACTTCAAGCACACCCTCAATCATTTGCTTTGTTTCTGGGTTGATCAGTTCACGAGTCTGCGCATCAGTTAACACATCAACCAGATCGTTTTTATTTTTCGGCTCAGGATTAAAGATATGAATAAGTCTATTCAAAAACGTTTTCTTGCTTGAACCATTACTTGGCTGGTGGGTATCATCGCTCATAGAGCTGTACATTATCCTTAAATTACTAACTTAAATGTTTATTCATAGGGGTTACTAATGGAAAGTTCATTCAATATTTTTACTTCTAGCGCTTCCATCTCTTCTGCTTCATTATCGTTTATATGATCATATCCAACTAAATGCAAGCATCCATGTATTACCATATGTGCCCAATGATCAAATAAATCTTTACCTTGAGTTTGAGCTTCTGCTTCAACTACTTGTACACAAATGACTAAGTCACCCAATAAATTGAGTTCAACCCCTTCGGGTACTTCAAAAGGAAAAGACAATACATTGGTTGGCTTGTCTTTTTGACGGTACTGCTTATTAAGTGCTTGGCTTTCTTTAAGGTTTACTAGTCGTATCGTCAGTTCAAACTCTTGCTCAGTGATAGAGCTTAACGTTGAGTTTATCCATAACTGAAAATCAGCCAAAGCTGGTAGCTCTAATGCATCACAGGCGTTTTGTAAGTCAACAATATGGCCCATTAACTAGCATCACTTTGCTGGTTTTGTTTGGCTTGTTTTTCTCTATTTATTTTTTGTTCATAGGACTCATAAGCTTCAACTACACGAGCGACTACAGGGTGACGAACCACATCTTTTGCTTGAAAAAAGTTAAAGCTAATTCCCTTAATATTTTGTAAAACTTCAATAGCATGACGTAAACCTGAATTTTGGTGCCGAGGTAAATCAACTTGGGTAATATCGCCGGTGATGACAGCCCTAGAATTAAAACCTATACGCGTTAAGAACATTTTCATTTGTTCAACGGTAGTATTTTGGCTTTCATCTAAAATGATAAAGGCATCGTTTAAGGTTCTGCCACGCATATAAGCTAACGGAGCTATCTCTATAACATTGCGTTCGATTAATTTTTCAACACGTTCAAAACCTAGCATTTCAAATAAAGCATCGTATAGCGGTCTTAAATAAGGATCTATTTTCTGTGATAAATCGCCTGGAAGGAAGCCTAATTTTTCTCCCGCTTCTACTGCAGGTCGAGTTAATAGTATACGGCGTACTTCTTGGCGTTCTAATGCGTCTATAGCACAAGCAACGGCAAGGTAAGTTTTACCTGTACCAGCGACACCAACACCAAAGCTGATGTCATTAGTTATAATGTTTTGAACATAAGATTGCTGGTTTTCGTTACGTGGCTTCACAATGCCACGCTTGGTTTTTATGGTCACCATTTTTTCATAATTAGCACCGAGTTCAGCTGCTTCTTTAGCACTACTGGCGGTATTCTTTGAATCATCTTGTTCTAAAATATTTGTTTCGAGTATGCCAAGGTGCACCATTTCAGCTGTTAAAGTGGCGACGGTTCCTTTTACGGGCGCAGTCTCGAGGTATAAGCTTTTTAATAACGTTATCACCTCAATGCAATTTTTTTCTTTGCCTAAAACTTTAAATTGATTTCCTCGATAACTGATTTCAACGCCTAATCGACGTTCAATAGTTTTAAGGTGATCATCCATGGGACCACACAAATTAGCCTGACGTTCATTGTCTACAGGTGCTAACGTTAATTGATGGCTTTCGTTGTTACTTATTACTGTGCTCAAAATAGGTCCCATTTAGACTAAATTTGCTAATAGATATTAAGGTGTAAAAGTGCCTACACCTAAGTTGTCAATATTCTGTATAACTGACTTTGAGGTTTTATGGTGATTATTTGCCAAAATATCTGCAGGTGAATGGGCAATACGCAGACCCATATCACTTTCTTGACGAATTAATTCGCCTCGTAGTGAATTGGCGTAAACATCGGTAATTTTCACATCAACGAATTGCCCAATAACTGAATGCGGTGCCACAAAGTTAACGGTGCGATTATTTTCAGTTTTACCACGCAATTCCATCGGGTTTTTCTTAGATGGCCCTTCAACTAATATGCGTTGTTCGGTATTAAGCATTTGTCTGGCTATACGTAACGCTTGTTGAGTAATTTTGTCCTGCAATAATTTCAAACGTTGTTTTTTTGTTTCATCACTTATGTCATCAGGTAAGTCTGCAGCAGGTGTACCTGGGCGGGCACTGTAAATAAAGCTGAAGCTTAAATCAAAATTAACCGCTTCGATTAACTTCATCGTATCCATAAAGTCTTCATCACTTTCACCAGGAAAGCCAATAATGAAGTCAGAAGACATACAAAGCTCAGGACGTACTTTTTTCAATTTACGAATTTGTGATTTGTATTCAATCGCAGTATGACCACGCTTCATTTGCGTTAAAATGCGATCGCAGCCACTTTGTACCGGTAAATGTAAATGGTCTACTAACTCAGGCACATCTGCGTATGCATCAATAATATCATCGGTGAATTCAACGGGGTGTGAGGTGGTATAACGAATTCTATCAATGCCATCAATCGTGGCTACTAAACGGACTAAATCAGCAAAACGGCAAATACTGGTATCATGCATTTCACCACGATAAGCATTAACATTTTGACCAAGTAAGTTGACTTCGCGTACGCCTTGCTCAGCAAGTTGTGCAATTTCATATAAAACATCATCTAAGGGACGCGAAACTTCTTCTCCACGGGTATAAGGCACCACGCAGAAAGTACAGTATTTGCTACAACCTTCCATAATAGAAACAAAGGCACTGGGGCCATCAGCTACAGGCTCAGGTAAACGGTCAAATTTTTCTATCTCTGGGAAACTTACATCCACTATCGGACTTGCACTACGCTGTAATTGATTTAACATTTCAGGTAGACGGTGCAATGTTTGAGGTCCAAATACCATATCAACAAACGGCGCTCTTTGTCGTATTGCATCACCTTCTTGTGAAGCAACGCAGCCACCCACACCAATAAGTAAGTCAGGCTTGCCGTCTTTCAGCTTTTTCCAGCGACCAAGTTGGTGAAAAACCTTTTCTTGCGCTTTTTCACGAATAGAGCAAGTGTTGAGTAAGATTACATCGGCATCTTCTGCTTCTTGCGCAAGTTCAAAACCATGAGTTGAATCTAATAATTCTGCCATTTTTTGCGAGTCATACTCGTTCATTTGGCAGCCCCAAGTTTTGATATATAGCTTTTTACTCATTTACTTTACTCTTTTACTTAACGATAAATAACGGCTTCGATCACTCTACACTAATTTTTACTTGAATAGCTTGCCGATAAAAAGGAGGCGTATTTTATATTAATTTGAATAGAATTTCGAGTTTGTCGTGCGGAAATACCGCTAAATTAATCTCTATGCAATACCGGGATACTCAAAACTAGCTGACTACCATCGCCTTGTTCATTAAAAGTATTAATAGAACCGTGATGCTTATTCGCTATCTGGCGTATGTAATACATAGATATATCAAAATTAACCTTGCTTTTAAAATGAATAAAGCTTTGGTTGTCATCGCTAATGTTTAGCCATATTTTACTTTTGAAATTTTGCAGAACTACTTTAAAACTACGGCCTTTACCACTTAATATAGCCGAAGTAATGGCTTCAAAGATCACCCGATACAAATCAGCTTGTAATTCATAATCAAGGGCGTTTTCATCCATTTCAAATTGATAGATAAGCTTTACTTGGTATTTATGTTGCAAATATTGCGCTAAAAAGGGGACAGCTTCAGTTAACGAGTTGCCATTTAAAGCATTTGGCTCAGAATTATTACTGCGCTTATTTAGGTCGTCGACACATTGTTGTAATAATAACTTACCTTGGCTAATTTTATTCTCATCAATCATTGCTAAGGCAGCGGTTAAATTGCGCTTTACTTGCATACTGCTTTTACCGTAATTATTGATATCACTTTGTAAAATATTGTGAATATGGCTGATGGATTTACTACGTAAATAAAGTAGCCAAGCAACTAGCAATATAATACTTAGGGCACTTACCACATAAACTAACCGTATTTGCGGGGTCCAATACCAAGGATAGGCAACACTGATTTGTGTATAGGCTTTAAAGTTACTCCATTGCCCCAAACTATTGGTAGCCATTATTTCTATATAATAATCGCCAGATGCTAAGCCGGTTAAGGTTAATTGATTGCCATTAATGTTGTGCCAAGTATTTCCGTTTAAGGTGTAGCTATATTGCTTTTTAACGCCTGGTCGATAATCTAAACTAGCTAGATCTAAGGTGATCACATCATTACCACTACTAATATTGATGGCTTTGTTTAATAAATAAGACTCGCCTGAAACGGTGGTTTTAGTAATATAAACTTTGGAATCAAATTTTTCTTGTGGGCTCAAATCTACTGACAACACACCAGCGTAATGAGACGAATAAATAACGTTGTTATGCAGCTCTGTACTACCAGCGAAAAAATATTTGCCGGTATTTTCAATCATACTCATTTGATAATTTTCAGGTTTAAATTTGTATAAGCCTGGTCGTGCTGGCACCCATACTTCACCATCGACCACTTTCATATAACTATAACGAACGCCTTGACCAAATTGTGCTAACACTTCACCTTGTAGATTAAGCGCATAAATACCATCACCTAACGTTGAAGCAAACACCTTATTGTCAGCCATAACTAAAGAAATAACCTTGCTTTTACCAAGCAAGTTTAAGCTTCTTACTTCATTAGTGTGGGTGTTAACGATATCGATAGTAGAGGTTGTGGCTAACCATAGGTAGCCATTATTGAGTGGCAGCATGTCAATTATTTCAGTGCTGCTTAATCCCAGTTCAGGCGCTATATGTTTATCAATAGTGCTAGTCTCTAAATTATAAACATACACACCAAAATAGTTTGTACCAATATAAAGTTTATTTTCATGATGTTTGAGCCTAAGTATCAATTTGTTGTTATCAGGGAATGCTAGTTTTTCTACGCTATGCTCCGCTGCATTAAAGCGCCATAAGCCATCAAATGTGCCGATATACAGTTCACCGTTAATGCTTTTTATATCGGTAATTTTCAACCCTTTTTTAGTAAAGGCATCATTTACCTGTGGTCTAAAGATGTCAGTAATAAAATTTTGCAAACCTGCGCCGTAGGCACCCATTACTATTTCATTTTTGAAAATAGCTATGTTATTAGCATTAATATTAATATCAAAGGTTTTAGGGGTGTTAATAATGGTCTTTTGTGAACGTTGCTCAACACCTCTGTTACTTACTAGCCATAATACACCTGAATTATCATGTAGCAGGCTTACGACTCTAATGGGTTCAATATTATCGTATTTGTGAGGGATACTTTGTAGTGTGCTACCGGAAAATTTATTCACGATACCTTGGTTATTGACGGTGAAAAAATTATCACGGTTAAATTCTTTTGCTGATTCATCTATGCTATTACTCAACAAAACACGGGTTTTACTACCATCGTCGTTAAAGCGGGTTATCGAGGTTTTTGTTATTGCGACAACCCCTTCTTGCATAGAAATTAACGTCGAGATAGGCTGTTTAAGTATATTTATTAATCCATTGCCTTCTAATCGATAGAGGCCGTCGCTGGCAGAAATATAAAGGTGTTTAGTACTTTTAACTAGCTCATGTATTTTTATATTGTTATCAATAATGCTGGTTACTGTAGTGTTAAGGTCATAACGGTATAATTTATCAGGCGCATTAATAAAATAACTGTTTTGAAAACGAATAATGTCATAAACACTTTTTCGTTCAATATCGGTTAATACTTTACTGGCTTGACCGGTGTTAGGGTCGAATCGCCATATACCATCAGTTTCTGTTGCTAGTAATATGTGCTCATTTTCAAGTGAAATATCGTGTATCCAGTTGAAAGGAATTGGCCAAGCAACATTGATGGACGAAAAGTTTATTGATTGTTCGCCATCAAAACGAGTTAAGCCTTGTTGGCTGGCTAACCATATAAAACCTTTATCGTCTTGCGCAATTTTACTCGCCGTTGCTATAGAACTAATTTGGGTGATATTAGCGAAAGTGATGAAGTTTACAAAAAAGAGTAGGGAGCATAACAATGGCAACCGCAGTTGCCATTGGCACTTTGTAGGTCGCTTAGATGACGATTTGTAATTTAATATCGGGATCATCATGATCATTTTGGCCACAAGCTGCAAAGACTTTTGGCACAGCATCGTCAGCTGTTGGTTTTTGCACAAGTAAGTAAGTTGGCTTTCGTGGATCATCAGGATGTCTTTTTCTCGCCCAAGCTTGATTTATTTTATCAGCATATTGCTGACCATATTTTACTGCAAAGGCTGTGGAGAGCATTTCAACACCAAAGTCATCCATTACCATCATAGTATTGCCATGGTAGCCACTTGTGCTGTCAAAATCTATATCTACGGTTAAAATTTTATCGGTAGGTAGTACCAAATCTGCACGTAAATTTGAAATCACTGCTCTGTCCTGATGGGCTTTCAAATTGGTGCGGTTTGGTTTGTCATCAATATGATAAACAATTTTTATATCATCATGTAATCGAACTGCTTTTGTTTGCTTTTGTACTTCTTGTGCTAGTGCAGACATAATATTTCCTTTTTGATTGTTAATGATTCAATATTGCAATACTCAAAAAAAGTAAGCTTTTTAAATATAACTAACTGATGTATTTAAGCAAGCTTAAATAGTGAAATAGTTAAAGTATTTTATAGGCTTAGCTTCATCACTTAGTTACAATATCTGTGTAAGATAAATTTGAGAATCGGTGAAATATGAAACATTACGATTGTATTGTGATTGGTGGTGGCATGGTAGGTGCCGCAAGCGCATTAGCTTTAGCTCAACTTGGCCTAACTGTTGCGATAGTAGAGCAGCAAGCGCCACAAGTTTTTGATAAAGAACAAGCGCTAGATTTGCGTGTTTCAGCGATCTCCTTAGCCTCTCAATATTTATTAGAACAATTAGGCGCATGGTCACAAGTGATAAAATGGCGAGCTTGCCCCTATAAACGTTTAGGTGTTTGGGAGCAAGAATATGCTTATAATGAGTTTAACGCTGACGATATTAACCAAAGCCATTTAGGGCATATTGTAGAAAATCGATTGTTGCAATTGTCTTTATGGCAGCAAATACAATTACAAAGTAACATTGAAAGCTTTTGTCCTGAAAGTTTGGTTGCTATTACTCAAGATGAAGATCAGGTTAGAGTCGCCTTAGCAGGAAGCCATTTAACGGGCAAGTTAGTACTTGCGGCTGATGGCGCAAGTTCTAAAGTACGTGAACTCGTTAATATAGGTGTTACATCTTGGGATTATCAACAGTCGGCTATGTTAATCAATGTAAAAACTGAATGTCCCCAGCAAGACATTACTTGGCAGCAATTCTTACCAACCGGTCCGGTAGCTTTTTTACCTTTAAGTGATATAGCTGAAAGGGGGCCTCATGATACTAATCAGAATGCCTCAGGAGGATATGCTTCTTTAGTTTGGTATCATCAACGCGCTGAAATAAAACGTTTATCTGCATTGTCGAAGCCAAAGTTACAGCAAGAGATATTAACCGCTTTTCCTCGAAGACTCGGGAAAATAACAGTGATTGATAAAGGGGCTTTTCCGTTAACGCGTCGTCACGCGAATACTTATCAAAAAAAACGCGTATTATTGCTTGGTGACGCCGCTCATACTATCAACCCAATGGCAGGGCAAGGGGTCAACTTAGGCTTTAAAGATGTTAAAGCACTGCAAACTGTTATCGCTAATGCGATTGCTAATGGGGAAGATTGGCATGATGAGATAGTTTTAGCCCGTTATGAAACAATGAGGCGAAAGGATAACCTACTCATGCAATCTACAATGGATACTTTGTATCACGCTTTTAGCCACCCTTCACCCTTGATTAAATCGATGAGAAACGCCAGCTTGTTTGCGTTAAATAAAATACCGGTGTTAAATAGCGTAATAAAAAACAAAGCATTGTCATATGCTTGTGGCATATAACGGCTGTATTCATTAATGACTTAGATAATATTTAGCTTCACTGGCAAATTGTTGAGCATTTTTGATTGGACAGGCCATACGTTGTTTAGGCATTCCAGCTTCCATAAATACTGTACCAACAGGATAAAAGTCATGGCTACCGAAGTAAGCAACATTCTCTAATGGACTGGAAATATAGACTTTATTGAGGGAGAGCTCTTGCGCAATACGAAATAAACCTTGTATAACAACTTTGTCAATAGCTGCTTGTCTATATTCCATTACAACGGCTACTCGGCTAATCTCACCTGTTAAGGATATTCGCCCTGTAGCAATTGGCTCTTGCGAATTATCATCGCAGACAAGCATGTGGAATGCTGAGTTGTCATTCCGATCAAACTCTATTTTTTTTGGAATTCGTTTTTCGCAAATAAATACTTTTTCACGGACACCTTTTAATAAGGACTCGGCTTGTTGCCAAGGTACTCTACTAACGCTATAAGACATTTTACTAAACCATTCTATTAATTGTTAAACGTAATACTTAACTTATCTACTAACTTTATCAGTTGTTTTTAAGTTAATTTGTTTGGTAAGACGATTAAGCGAATAGTTTTTGTTTTTGCTTTCATTGTTAAAATCGTAGAACTACTTTAAGCGTAGTTAACGAATGTTTTTTTATCAAACAATGAAAGGGTTTTTTCGATAAAAAAGATAAAAAAAAGAAGACTGAAAAGTCTTCTTTTTAAATGCTTCAATCAATAATTATTATTTATTAATCTAATTCTTCAATAAATGAAACAGCGCGACCAATATAGGCTGCAGGAGTCAATAAACATAATTCAGCTTTTACTGCTTCAGGTAGCGCTAAAGTGTTAATGAATTCGCGCATTGAATCGCCATTTACACGCTTGCCACGTGTTAACTCTTTAAGTTTTTCATAAGGCTTTTCAATACCGTAACGACGCATAACTGTTTGAACTGGTTCAGCAAGTACTTCCCAGTTGTTATCAAGCTCTTTCGCTAAATTCTCTTGGTTAACTTGTAATTTGCTAATACCTTTTAGTGTTGCTTGATACGCAATGATCGCATGACCAAAACCTACCCCTAAATTACGTAATACTGTTGAATCAGTTAAATCACGCTGCCAGCGAGAAATAGGTAATTTTTGTGCAAGGTGACTAAACAAGGCGTTGGCAATCCCCAAGTTCCCTTCTGAGTTTTCAAAATCAATAGGGTTAACTTTATGTGGCATAGTTGATGAGCCAATTTCTCCCGCAATGGTTTTTTGCTTGAAGTGGCCAAGGGCAATATAACCCCACACATCACGGTCAAAATCAATTAAGATAGTATTGAAACGTGCAACCGCGTCGAATAACTCGGCAATGTAATCATGTGGCTCTATTTGAGTAGTGAATGCATTCCAAGTCAGTCCCAATGAGCTAACAAACTCATCGGCAAACTGGTGCCAATTCACTTCTGGGTATGCACTTAAGTGCGCATTATAATTACCCACGGCACCATTAATTTTCCCTAACAGCTCAACCTTAGCAATTTGCTCACGTTGACGTTGTAAGCGCACGTATACATTCGCCATTTCTTTTCCTAAAGTACTAGGAGAAGCGGGTTGACCGTGAGTACGACACATCATAGGAATAGTTTTGTATTCAACCGCTAATCCTTTAATTTTAGTAAGAATTTCATCAATTGCAGGTAATAATACTTGCTCGCGACATTCTTTTAACATTAAGCCGTGAGAAAGGTTGTTAATATCTTCAGAAGTACAGGCAAAGTGAATAAATTCTGTAACAGCATTTAACTCAGCATTATCGGCAATTTTTTCTTTTAAAAAATATTCTACGGCTTTTACATCGTGATTCGTGGTTGCTTCAATTTTCTTGATGCGAAGCGCATCTTGTTCATTGAAGTCGCTGACAATATTGTCTAATGCTTTATTTGCCGCTTCGCTAAAAGCAGGAACTTCTTCAATAGTTTCAGCGGCACTTAACTTTTGTAACCAACGCACTTCTACAGTGACACGGTATTTAGTTAAACCAAATTCACTAAAGATAGGGCGTAAAGCACTTGTTTTACTGCCATATCTACCATCTACTGGCGATATTGCGGTTAACGCTGAAAGTTCCATAATGTATTCCTAAATTAATATTTAATGTTAAATTTTGTTCAATAGTTGTTGAGCATTTTTTACTATTTTAGCTCGGCTAAATAATATGTTTCTACGCTTGCCGCCTACTTGTCGCCATAAAACGGCGGCACGAATACCAGCCAATAATAAGGCTCTAATTTTGTGTTGATTAACGGTTTGTTTTAACATGCTAGGCTCACCCGTGACTTGGATACGAGCACCTAATGGGCTAATAATGTCACTATATATACTAGCAAAGCTGGAAATAAGTGTTTCACTGGTAATGCTATAATGTGCTAATTGTCTTTTGCTTGCGTCAATACGTTCGCCAAGTTGAGCTAACTGTTTTGGCCGCTTTAGTAGCTTACGTTCTAAATTTATCAAACTAATAATATAGCGCGTTAATTCAGGATCTTTTACTTTAGTCGCTTTGCCCTGTTTACTGGGTGAATCACCTAAAGTGCTGATGACTAGCTCAAGCCCTTTACTTAAGTGTTGAATATTTCCACCGTAAACAGCCAAAGTATTGTCAGGTGACGTTGCCGTAAGGCTGTTAAGCATTAATTCTAGTTCGTTATCATTAATTTGTCCGGTACGAGAAACTTGTTGCACAAGTTGAGCTGTTTGACAAATAGCGGCGAAAGTTATGGTTTGATCATTCATTTAAATTGTAAATTACTTCTGTAAAGTTAATGTCTAAAAAAATTAACGAATTAGGGTATTGATAATGCCGCCACCTAGGCAGACATCATCTTGATAAAATACGACCGATTGACCTGGTGTCACTGAGCTTTGCTGCTCATCAAAATCAATTTTGTATTCGAGTAAGTCATTGTTGTTTATACTTTGGTTCAACAAAGGAGTTACCGTACAAGCAACATCTTCTTGTCGATAACGAGTTTTTACCGTGCATTTCAGTGGGGCTGATAACGCCTGTCTATTAACCCAATGTAATTGGTTGGCAATTAAGCCTTTTGAAAATAACCTAGGGTGATTATGACCTTGACCAACAATAAGTACGTTTCTTAATAAATCTTTTTCTACCACATACCAAGGCTCTTCTCCAGCGTTTGCCAAGCCGCCTATGCGCAAACCTTTACGTTGTCCCAGAGTGTGATACATTAAACCATCATGATGACCTACTTGTTCACCTTCAGCTGACTCAATAATACCGGGTTGTGCGGGCAAGTACTGTCCTAGAAAGTCTTTGAACTTTCGCTCACCAATAAAGCAAATGCCGGTACTGTCTTTTTTGTTATGCGTGATTAGACCAGCTTTTTCAGCAATAGCGCGTACTTGTGGTTTTTCTATATTGCCAACAGGGAATAATGTTTGTGATAACTGTTTTTCATCTAGGGTATATAAAAAGTAGCTTTGATCTTTATTATTGTCTAAGCCACGCACCATCGCCCAATGACCATTAGAAAAGTGGCGTTGCACATAATGACCTGTAGCAATATAGTCGGCACCTAAATCCTCACAAGCAAACTCTAAAAACGCTTTGAATTTGATTTCTTTGTTACACATGATGTCTGGATTTGGCGTACGACCTGCTTTATATTCAGCTAAGAAATACTCAAAAACATTGTCCCAGTATTCAGTAGCAAAATTGATGGTATGTAATTTTATCGCTAACTTGTCACAAATGGCTTTGGCGTCTTCTAAATCTTGTGCGGCAGCACAATATTCATCGGTATCGTCTTCTTCCCAATTTTTCATGAACAAGCCTTCTACTTGATAGCCTTGCTCTTTTAATAAATAAGCAGAAACAGAAGAGTCGACACCACCTGACATACCAACAATAACTTTGGTTTGCTCCGGAGATTTTGATTGTATGTTTGAAGATAAAGCTGACATTAACGCAATTACACTAAATAAAAAGGCGCAAAATTATACCACGCCCGTTAAGTTGGTTAAATAGTGATAAGAGATTAGTTATTTAATTATTTTATAACAACCGTTTTCAATATTGTCTATTGTCCATTGACCAATAGCAAAACGGATTAACCTAAGTGTAGGAAAGCCAATATTCGCTGTCATACGACGAACTTGTCGATTTCTTCCTTCGGTAATAGTAATTTCAAGCCAAGTTGTTGGAATATTATCACGCTCTCTAATTGGGGGAACGCGCGGCCAAATTTCAGGTTGATTCATCACTTTTATTTTTGCAGGAAGTGTCATGCCATCTTTTAACTCAACACCAAGTCGCAGTTTGTCTAAATCGCTCTCATTTGGGCTACCTTCTACTTGTGCCCAATAGGTTTTTGAAGTCTTTTTAATCGGGTTAGCTATTTTATGTTGTAACTTTCCATCATTTGTAAGTAGCAATAATCCTTCGCTATCTCTATCGAGTCTTCCTGCAGCGTATATATTCTCTATTGAAATATAGTCTTTTAAGGTTTTTCTAGGCTCTTTTCCCTGATGCTTTTCGTCAGTAAATTGGCATAAAACGTCAAAAGGCTTGTTAAATAACACCACTTTAGTATTAATTTTGTCTGGTCGTACCTTGTGGGGTTTGTTAGCTCTATGGCTTGCTCGGTCTTTGTTTTTGGTCATTTTAGTCTATGTTTTGATAAGAAATAGCGATTAGTGCTTAGGCTCTGCTATATTATTTAGCAGTCAATTATTGTATTATACCGCGCGAAAAATGAATGTTAAATATTAACTCTTAGCTAATTTATAGCTAATCGACTCAAGTTAAATAAAGTAGGAAGCTCATGAGCACTGATAACTCAAAAATTATTTATACTATTACCGATGAGGCACCAGCCTTAGCGACATATTCTTTATTACCTATTATCCAAGCCTATACTGCATCTTCAGGCATTAATGTAGAAACTCGTGATATTTCTTTAGCGGGTCGTGTTTTAGCTAATTTCCCAAAGTATTTAACGAAAGAACAACGTATTAGTGATGATCTAGCCGAATTAGGTGACATGGTTACTAACCCTGATGCTAATATTATCAAACTGCCAAATATTAGCGCTTCAGTGCCTCAATTACATGCGGTAATTAAGGAATTACAAGCGAAAGGATATGCAGTACCAAATTATCCAGAAGAAGCACAAAATGAAGCCGAAAAGTCAATTAAGTATACGTATGACAAAATTAAAGGCAGTGCGGTAAACCCAGTTCTACGTGAAGGTAATTCTGATAGGCGTGCTCCTGCTTCGGTTAAACAGTATGTTCAGAAAAACCCACATTCAATGGGTGCATGGTCGAAAGAGTCAAAATCTCATGTGGCAAGTTTATCGGGTGGTGACTTTTATGAGTCTGAGCAATCAACCACAATTAGCTACGCAACTAACGCGAAAATTGAATTTGTTGCTCAAGACGGCAGTGTTAAAGTCTTAAAAGACAATTTAGCCCTGTTAACCGGTGAGGTTATTGATGCATCAGTATTATCTAAATCTGCATTGGTTGAATTTTATCAACAAGCTATTGCCGATGCGAAAAAAGATGATGTTTTATTATCTCTGCATTTGAAAGCAACCATGATGAAAGTATCTGACCCCGTTATTTTCGGCTATGCAGTTAAAGTATTTTACAGTGATGTTTTTGAAAAGCATGCTGAAATATTTGAACAATTAGGTGTTGACGCTAATAATGGTATTGGTGATGTCTATAGTAAGATTTCACGTTTACCTAGCGATAAGCAAGCTGAGATTGAAGCTGATTTAGCTGAAGTTTTTTCAAATCGTCCAGAGCTTGCCATGGTTGATTCAGATAACGGTATTACCAACTTACACGTACCAAGCGATATCATTGTTGATGCATCTATGCCAGCCATGCTTCGCTCTTCTGGGCAGATGTGGGGCCCAGATGGAAAATTAAAAGATACTAAGGCGATGATTCCAGATCGTTGTTATGCTGGTGTGTACCAAGCTGTGATTGATTTTTGTCAAGAGCATGGCGCATTTGACCCAACAACTATGGGTACAGTACCTAATGTTGGTTTAATGGCACAAAAAGCTGAAGAGTATGGCTCACACGATAAAACCTTTGTACAGGATGATGCGGGTACAGTGCGTGTTGTTGATGCGCTGGGTACAACGTTATTAGAGCATAATGTTGAAGTGGGTGATTTATGGCGTATGTGTCAAGCCAAAGACTTACCAATACAAGATTGGGTTAAGCTAGCTATCACTCGTGCTCGTGCTTCTGGTATGCCGGCCGTTTTTTGGTTAGATGAAAACCGTGCACATGATAGAGAAATGATTAAAAAAGTTACTGCCTATTTAGCTAACTTTGATACTCAAGGGTTAGACATTCAAATTCTTAATCCTGTTGACGCATGTAAATTTTCATTAGCAAGAATTGCTAAAGGCGAAGATACTATTTCAGTTACCGGTAATGTTTTGCGTGATTATTTAACTGATTTATTCCCAATTCTAGAACTTGGTACCAGTGCTAAAATGTTATCGGTAGTTCCTTTGATGAATGGCGGTGGTTTATTTGAGACCGGTGCTGGCGGTAGTGCACCTAAGCATGTTCAACAGTTTGAAAAAGAAAATCACCTACGTTGGGATTCTTTAGGTGAGTTTTTAGCACTTGCTGCTTCTTTAGAGCATTTAAGTGTAACTACTGGCAATGCAAAAGCACAAGTACTTGCTGATACTTTAGATAAAGCTACGGGTGAGTTTTTAGATAGTAATAAATCACCATCACGCAGAGTAAATGAATTAGATAATCGTGGTAGTCACTTCTATTTGGCTATGTATTGGGCAAAAGCATTAGCTGAACAAACAAGCGACGGTGAGCTTAAAACTAGCTTTACGGGTATTGCACAAGCGTTTATTAAACAAGAAGAAAAAATTGTTGCAGAATTGAATGATGCACAAGGTCCAGCTATTGATATTAATGGTTATTATTTTGCTGATACGGCTAAAGCAGAAAAAGCTATGCGTCCTAGTGAAACATTAAACACTATTTTGTCTGCACTTTTATAAGCAGAACATAGCTAGAAATACTGCTAAATAATATTTAAAAGCCCTAACGATGAACAATTGTTAGGGCTTTTTTGTTTATCTATAGTATTAAGTGTATAATCCGCGACCTTATTTTTGTTGTTGTTCTGGGTGATGTATGAGTGTTGATGCAATTGGTTTATCGACTAATTTATTAAAAGCGGTAAAAGCGTGTGGTTATAAAAACTTAACACCCATTCAGCAACAGGCTATTCCAATTATTCGCACTGGCTCAGATTTGCTTGCAAGCGCACAAACAGGTACAGGTAAAACGGCCGCATTTAGTTTACCTATTTTAGACGCATTAGCTAAGAGTATTTCACAAGAGGCTATTCAGGACGATACCAGTCGGAACATTCAGGCACTGGTTTTGGCTCCTACGCGTGAGTTAGCAGCACAAGTAGCCAAAAACATGAAAGATTATAGCCAGTTTTTACCATTAAAAATCGGTGTGGTTTTTGGTGGTGGTAAGATGGCATCACAAACCAATCTACTTAAACAAGGTGTTGATGTTCTTGTAGCTACACCGGGGCGACTATTGGAGCATTTGAATTTACGTAATGTGAATTTATCGCAAGTGAAGTACCTTGTATTAGATGAAGCAGACCGTATGCTTGATATGGGCTTTTTATCCGATATTGAAAAACTGACCTTAGCAGTGAAGCAAAAACATCAAACGTTATTGTTTTCTGCAACTTATTCTAACAAAGTAAAGTCATTAGCTAATCAATTGTTGACAACACCTAAAATGTTAGGCGTTGCTAAACAAAACTCTACATCAGGTAAAGTAAAACAGTCAGTTTATTGGGTTAGTGAGGCGAGAAAGCGTGAGCTATTGTCAGAGCTCATCGGTGTGAATAATTGGCAACAAGTGTTGGTTTTCGCCGGTACCAAAGAAAGTGCCAATGTATTAGCAAAAGAGTTAAAACTTGATGGAATAAAAGCTGCACTTTGTCACGGTGACAAAACTCAAGGAGCGCGTAATAAAGCCTTATCTGATTTTAGTGAAGGTAAGGTTAGAGTGCTAGTGGCTACTGATGTTGCTGCACGCGGTTTAGATATTGATGACTTATCCTATGTAGTGAATTTTCATTTACCCTTTTTGGCCGAAGATTATGTGCATAGAGTAGGTCGAACGGGTAGAGCGGGTAAATCGGGTACTGCTATTTCCTTAGTGAGCCCTAAAGATGAGCGCTTTCTAGAGAATATTGAAGCACTGATTAGCCGTCAATTTGAACGGATTATCGTGCCAGGTTATGAATTAAAGCAAGACGAAGCGCTAGCCTGCCAACAAAGTAATGAGAAACGCGCCAGTAAAAACCGCTATCGTGCGACCCAGGAAAAAAACCAAACGTTAGCAAAGAAGAATGCCAGTAAAAGCACTAAGGCTAAAAGTGCGAATAAAAAATACAATGCAAAAATTAAGAAGAAGCGTTAATACTCCTCTTTATTTTAATTGAGAAAAACGTTGATGTTATTAAACTATGCTAAAGCGCTTTGACATGTTCATTTTTTGACGGTAAAGCGCTTGATCAGCCCGTTCAAACAATGTGCGTTCATTATCAGCCCTATTCATGAAAGTTGTTCCTAAACTGCAACCAATTTGATATTTGGATAAAAGTGGATTTACTTTTAGAAAATTGTCAACACGACTTTCGATAATATCGAGCGCATACTCGCTAGCATTTTCAACGATGATAGCAAATTCATCACCACCAAAACGAAATACACTGTCAGAATCACGAATACAATTACGCAAAATATCTGCAAATTGAATCAGCACCTGATCACCAACATTATGGCCGTAAGTGTCATTAATTGCTTTAAACTTATTTAAATCACCTAGCACTAAACCTACTTGAGCATGATGGCGATTAGCATTATGCATAGCGCGTTTAAGTTGCTCATCAAAGTATCGACGATTTCCTAATTCAGTTAATCCGTCATGCATAGCTAACTGCATTGCTTGATGGTATTGCAATGCATTCTTCAAAGGGTACAGTATAGTTTGATGAATACGTTGTAAGTCCTTGTAATGGCGCATACTAATAGGCTTGTCTATACTGTAGGTAATAGTGCCAATAAATTCATCGTTAATTTTCAATTCAAATTGACGTTCATGTTTTGCCTTACGACTGCCACGTAAAGTTTTACTGACCATTTTGTTTTTAAAATATAAACCTGAAAATTTTATATAACGTGCGGCTTCCATAGCAAAAATATCGAGTAACTTTTCTAATATGAGCGTTGTTTGAAGCTGCTCTAACAAAGGAGAGTTGTTTGGGCTGTTGGAATTAGTACTGTTAGCTAATACGTTAAATGCATTAAATGAAGGAGTTGTACTCTCAAGTATATTCAAGGTCTGCATACTTGCGCCTCTCTATTTAGTCGCTTTATTATCAATAAGTACAACTAAGCAATAAACGTTCCAAGCAAAACTTACTTTTGTTATTAAAAATGATGTTATTATTATGACTGTTAACTATTTGATTATTCTTTTATTTGTTGCCAAAAACTATCAGAACGTTTAATTTTAGTGACAAATGAATTTTAAACGTCAGTAACTTGACGGCAAAATTTTGCCGCATGGCAATAATGTTTTCGACTTTTAAGGAAGGTATGTGAGCGGTCATCTTGAAATTTTAGCGATCTTATTTAGCGCGGTATTTATCGTGTGGTTATTTCGTCGTTTAAAGCTTCCCGCCATTTTGGCATATTTAGTCGCGGGTATGCTAGTTGGCGAGCATGGCTTGAATGTGGCTCAAGAACATGTCGATTATGACCATTTTGCCGAACTCGGCATCGTCTTTTTACTCTTTACTTTAGGTCTAGAGTTTTCACTACCTCGATTGATGGCTATGCGTCATTTAGTGTTAGCCGTGGGCAGCCTTCAAGTTGGTATTTCGCTATTTATCTTCATGCTAGCCAGTATGTTTTTTGGTTTAAGCTTTGAATCGGCTTTTGTGGTTGGTAGTATTCTTGCGTTATCTTCTACTGCAATTGTAATTCGCCAGTTAAGTGAAACAGGGGCGATGAAGCGAAAATCAGGGCAACTATCTGTCGCTATTCTTTTATTTCAAGATGTGGCTGTAGTACCGTTTTTAATTGTCATTCCTATGTTGGCATTAGACAATGATACCTCGATGGCTTGGGCATTAGTTGTTGCTATTTTTAAAGGTGTGGTGGTTGTTACTTTACTACTATTCATTGGTAAATGGCTGTTGCCAAAAGTGTTCAATATTATTGCTCGAGTGCGAACTGATGAGCTTTTTGTGCTAACAACCTTATTGGTAACCTTATTAGCTTCAGCGTTAACCCAATGGTTTGGTCTCTCGATGGCATTAGGTGCTTTTTTAGCTGGCATGATGCTTGGGGAAAGCGAATATAAGCACCAGTTAGAAGCTGATATCAGGCCTTATCGAGATATTCTATTAGGTTTGTTTTTTATTACCGTTGGAATGAAACTTGATGTTGGTTTGTTACTCTCATCACCGTTGAATTTAATAGCGCTGATGTTGAGCTTTATGCTGGTTAAAATTATGGTGATTAAAATTTTAGCTACTAGAGCGGGGGAGTCTGCAAAAGATTCATGGGCTTCGGGGCTTATGTTGGCACAAATGGGCGAGTTTGGTTTTGTACTTATTGCGCTTGCCAATCAAGTACAATTATTGCCTAGTGATGTTTCATCTATGTTGTTAGGAGCAGGGGTTGTGAGTATGGCAATCACCCCGTATATGATAGATAAAGCACGTTCATGGTCAGTTTTTCTTAGTCAAGAAAAGTCACCTGATACGTCAGATTTAGAGCAGCTACCAGAAGATAAAGATTTAAAAGATCATGTCATTATTTGCGGGTTTGGCCGAATAGGGCAAACTGTAAGCCGATTTTTAAAGCAAGAGTCAACAGACTTTGTTGCTATAGATATTGATCCCCTACGTACACGTAAAGCACGAGAAGCGGGCGAAAATGTGTTGTTTGGCTCTTCACGTCAAACTGAATTGCTTAATGCGGCTCATCTCTCACAAGCTAAATTGGTGGTTATTGCGTTTGGTGAAGATAAGCAGTCTGTAGAAGTTATTCAAAAAGTGCGGTCGTTATCGCCCGATGTGCCTATTTTGGTTCGTACTCGCAACGATGACAATTTAGAAATGCTACATGAAGCGGGTGCAAATGAAGTTGTTCCAGAAAGCTTAGAAGGTAGTTTAATGCTGGTATCACAAGTGTTATCACTTACCGGTGTGCCGTTTTCAAGAATTATGCGCCGAGTACAAAAAGAACGAAAAAATCATTACAATCATTTGCATGGCTTTTTTCAGGGGGAACATACTGATATGAGTCCAGAGGCAATCGATAGAATTGAATTTGCCCATGCTATTTTGATAAATGAAAATTCTTTTGGTTGTGGTAGAAGTATAGGCTCGTTGGATTTACCAAGTCGTCGAGTTCATATTATTGCTTTACGTCGAGATGATATTGAATGTGAATCACCGGAAGTAGAAACCATCTTGAAGGCACAAGATACTCTCATCGTACGTGGTAAACCAAGACGAGTTGAAAGAGCTGAACGTTTTGTTCAAGAAGGTGCTTAAACAATGGTTAATCGTAAACCTTTTCACCATTAACCCAAGTTTCTAACACTTGGGTTTGCCAAAGAACTGAACTTTCGGCCTTAAATATGTCTTGATTAACTAAAATGAAGTCCGCTTTCTTCCCTTTCGTTAATGTGCCAATAATATTTTCCTGGTGAGCAGCGTATGCGGCGTCTACTGTAATAGACTTAAATGCTTGTTCAATGGTCATAGCATCATTAGAGAGCCAGCCACCTTTAGGTAGGTTTTGTTGGTCTTGTCTTGTGACACTGGCATGCAGGCCATAAAATGGATTAGCAGATTCAATAGGAAAGTCTGAGCCACCAGCAATAATAACATTACTAGCAAGTAATTTTTGCCAAGCATAAGCACCTGCAATTCTTCCTTTACCTAATCTATCTTGTGCCATGTTTTTATCACTCGTAGCATGAGTAGCCTGCATTGAAGCAATAATGCCGAGTTTACCAAAGCGTTCAATGTCTTGTAGACGTAATACTTGAGCATGTTCTATTCTGTGGCGCATATTTGTTGCTGTTACCGTTTCCAAGTTTTGCTGATAGAGATCTAAGACAATTTTATTGGCATGGTCACCGATAGCGTGAGTGTTTACTTGAAAGCCTGCTTTCATTGCTGTTGCTATGAGTAAAGCTAAGGTTTGCTGATTATAGAGTAATAAACCTTTATGGTTGGCTAAATCTGAGTATTCTGTAATCAGCGCAGCGCCTCGGCTGCCTAGGGCGCCATCAGCCGAAATTTTTACACTGTTAATGTTAAGTTTATTGTCTTCACTTTGATAATGCCCTTGAGCTAACAGTGTGCCTAAATTATTATTGTTAATATCAATCATGGCATTAACTCTAATTGGCATCTTGTTTTCTGTAATCAGTTCTTTATAAACGCTGATGTTATGCTCGCTAATACCAGCATCATGTACCGAAGTTAAACCAACTTTAGCTAAGGCATTCATTGCTTTAGTTAACGCTATTTTCATTTCTTGTGATGATGTTTTTGGAATATTATCAGTAATCAAATTCATCGCATTATCGATAAAAACACCGGTGGGATTACCTTTATCATCTTTTATTATTTCACCACCATCAGGTGATACAGAAGTACGGTCAATGCCCGCTAGTTGCATCGCTTTTGTATTGGCCCAGCCGGCATGACCATCGACTCTTTTAAACCAGACCGGTGTATCTTTGAAGTATTCATCAAGTGAAACGGCGTTGGGATATTGTTTATTTTTCCATAATACTTGATTCCAACCACGTCCAAGCAACCATTGAGAGGAAGTGTTATTTTTATGAAAATTTATTGCTCTTTCTACGGCTTGCGTTGCTGATTGTGCACCGTTTAAATTGACTTGCATTAAACTTAAGCCATACGATAAAACATGGCCATGTGCATCAATCAAGCCGGGCAATAAGGTTTTTCCCATGCCATCAATTATTGTCATGTTTTTTTGCGGTAAGTCATTTTCGGATTCAAAAAGTTGGACAATTTTATCATCGGTAAATTGCATGGCACTAAACTGTATTAAATTACCTGAATTATCGAAGGAGTAGCCATTGATATTTTTAATTAGTGTTGTTTTTGAATAAGAAACGCAATGTATAAGGACGAGTATAATAAAACAGGTGATTTTCTTCATTAGGAAACTTAGTCAATAAGAGTAGCGTGAATTCATCTTAATTAATTGAATATAATTGGCAAGTTTATTTGAGCTTTAGTAGGACGTTAATGATTACTCACTGGATATAAATTAAGAAAGTGCTTTATTTGATTCTCTTGTTCCATAGCATCTTCAAATCCTAACTTAATTAACTCAGTGCAAAAATTTTTCTCAAATAATAAGTAACTGATAAGACTTGATTCGGAATCATTACTGACGCCAGCACTGCGTAATAAAAGTCTTACCGGCAAGGGCAAATCGTTATAATAGTTTAGCGAAATAGCATTAAAATCATGACTTGGATTTATAATGAAACTGTCGATGTGCTTCAACCCTTCAATACTTTCCTTCTTTTTCTTTGGTATCAATTTTAATGTTTCATTGATTCTTGCCATGCGTTCTAAATCGCTACTCATGGTATCTGCAAAGATCGAGTCTAATAGGTGCCCTGCGATCGTTGCAGAAGTTGGTGGGTGAGGGGTGTTTTCATTTATATGTAGCGGCTCTTTAGGCTGTTCCACCCCGATAACAAAAATACGTCTTGCGCCTAAATGAATTGCTGGGCTAAGTGGCGATAATTGATGGACAGAGCCATCACCAAAATGCTGGTTTTTAATTTTAACCGATGGAAAGACTAGTGGAATTGCTGCTGAAGCCATTAAATGTTCACTATTTAATTGCGTTGCTTGACCACTTCTTTTAGCCCTTTGCCATGATTGTATACGGTCATCCGCTTGATAAAAGCTAATTGAATTTCCCGTGGTATAACTTGAAGCAGTTACTGAAACAGCAGATAAATTTCCTCGTAATATATTATTGTCGATCCGTTTGAAGTCCATTACCGAATTGAGCAAGTGTCTAAGTGGCGCATTGTTAAGTAAACTATGAGGCAACTTATTAGCATAATCTGCTTGAAAACTCGCTAGCATGCCTTTAGATATATAGCCAAATACACCACGGGTATCATTGTGATAAATTTTACTGGTATCTAGGTTTTTCCACATCCATGCTAGTTTTTTAACGCCTAGTTGGAAACATGATGCATAACAGCCTAACGCTGTAGTGTTTATGGCGCCAGCTGATGTTCCGCATAATATGGGGAAAGGAATGGCATGGTGTCTAGGAACGAATTTTGCTATAGCTGACAGTACACCAACTTGATAGGCTGCTCGAGCACCACCGCCGGTGAGAACAAGTGCATTTTTGCTATCAAGATAATTGCGTCTTCTGGTCATAGCTTGTTGTTATTAAATTAAAAACTAATAGTTTAAGTGTATGAGTTTTTTTGATTTACTGCTAGCATCGCGATGAAATTCAGTAAAAATATCCAATTAAAAAAGTTGGATTTTTAAAATAACATAGAATTATTAGCATTTAATACCCTAACCAACGACTGTTTACCTAGAATGAAGTTATCGCTTTAAGCATCATATCTGATTATGAATAAGATATTAACCACCGATACGTGCGTTTGCAGCATCAATCAGTGATTGAGAGCCAGATTGTAAGGCTTCTAAATTTGCGGAAACAACTTTTTTTGGTAATTTACGAATTATCAATGAACCTGTTGCAACAGAGTTATTAAGTGATGCAAATATTAATATATTTTTACCGTTACATTGAATACCGTCGAAGATACGTCGGATTTTTAATTTATTTGTCTTTAAAAATGAACGCATACGTTTCTTGTCATCAGCAGCCACATACTCGCATATGGTTTGCGCAACATTCGCCGCTTGTGCTTGAGGAATTGATAAAGCAGACATTACTGTTAACACAGAGATGGTAGAAGCTATTAATAATCTTTTCATTTTAGTAACCTTTATATAATGGATTATTAAAAGAAAAAACCACAGGTTTAAGATCAGTGCTGGTTTCTCTAGCGTAAAGTCTTCACGGTTAAACATTTATGCCGATGGTTTTATGTAATACACTTTGCCTTTCTTATTAACAATAAGTATTGTCAAAAGTGTGTGAAATTGCAAATGACAGGGAGTCAGTAAAATGCAGAGAAAAAAAAGCCAGCTAAAAAAGCTGGCTTTTTAAAATGACATAGAATTATTAACAATTAACCTTCTTACTTATCACTGCTTTACCTAAAAGGTGAAAATAGTATTAAGTTGTATGCCTAGCTGATAATAATTTATTAGCTGCTAACACGTTCGTTGGCAGCGTCGATCAATGGTTGCGATCCAGTTTGTAAAGCAGCTAAGTTAGCAGAAACAACTTTCTTCGGTAATTTACGAATTATCAAAGAACCTGTATTTACTGAACCGCTAGTCGATGCAAACTCTAA